>Ga0265297_10000051_pt1 | contig 424652 bp, 450 predicted proteins | sample Munlanlwell13791_FD_192502 | JGI IMG/M metagenome (GOLD analysis project Ga0265297, IMG submission 192502) | Leachate microbial communities from a municipal landfill in Southern Ontario, Canada - Leachate well 137-91 | ecosystem: Engineered > Solid waste > Landfill > Unclassified | place...
AACGTCTTCGAGCATCGCCCAAAACCGCTAAACCTACTTAGTTTTCAATGATCGCAAACTCAAACTCAATGCCTTAACTCAAGGCGTCTCATCGTTTGTGGACGGGAATTATAGGGGAAAATGTAATAGATGTCAAGAGCAAACGTAAAGAAATTTTAACAAATTCCAAAAGAGATTTCAAAACGTATCAAAGTGTTCATTATATATAGGGATTCGGGATAGTTTAGTCTCGAGAAACGTCTACCATTACCCCTAGATGACTGGTTCCGCTTCCAAAAACAACTCCTTGCATCGGAGCAATATCCGTATAATCCCGTCCGTATCCTAATAAAATATGTTGATGTGCGGGAACAACATTATTCGTAGGATCAAAATCAAACCAACCAAACCCCGGAATAAATATCGAAAACCACGCGTGCGAAGCGTCACTTCCAAATAATTTTACTTCCCCCTCCGGTGGAGTTGTCTCAATGTATCCGCTAACATAGCGTACAGGTAGCCCTAAAGAACGTAATGCTGTAATTGCCAGATGGGCAAAATCTTGACACACCCCTTTTTTTGCTTCAAATACGTCTTGAACCGGTGTATTGACATCACTGAACCCGCTTACGAAAGAAAAATTTTCATAGATTCTCCCCATAAATTCATACACACCCTCATAGAGTGAGCGTTCCAAATGGATAGACTCTTTGACATAGGCGATCAGCGGCTCGCTCGCACCTCGGATCAAAGGGCTGTGCAATGTATATTGCCGTGCATCCAGTGTCGGCAGTGTAAGAAAGTTCATCCGTTCCATCGCTTCGGCAGTACTGAGAACTTTCGCTTTTTCTTGGCGCCCCTGTTGTGATTCGATTGCATCCTGATCAATGCTGACCGTTGATTTGGCAACCACCTTTAATAGGTGATGCGGCTCTCGGATCAAAAGATGGTGCAAACGGTTACCAAAGAAATCTTCATACGGCTCAATCTCGGTTGCAATCGGATCGATATTCAGTGAAAAGTGAAGCAGTTTTTGAATGTTCGTATCACGAGGTTTGAGTCGGATGAGATTATGACTGAAGCTAACCTGATGCTGATAGGCAAACCGGGTACTGTGATAAATGTGATACGTCATGGGTCTACTCGTCATAATGGGCAAAATAAGTTTGAGACAGCTCATTGGCAGCACGTATCAATTTATCGGTAATACCCGAAAGAAGAAGATCAAGATCGCTTCGGACATACCCTTCGGCATCGACTCGGCAGAGTTGATCGATTTTACTCAACCGCAGCATCGAAAATACTTCGAATATCGGCTCTTCGTATCGTGTTAGATAGGTAGCATTTCGAAATTTCGGCAATTTCGGCAATGCACGCATCAATCGATCAATTTCACTGATCAATGATTTAGGAAATTTGATATCTAACAACAAAAACTCGGTCACATTACGCAATTCAAAGGAAGCGCGGTAGTGGGCACGATAGGCGTTCAAGCTCTCACATGTACCCAATAGTGTTTCTAGTATCTCATATTCGCTGACCGATTCGTTGGTAACGACTAAAAGAGATCTGGCTTTGGCAATTAATAAAAGCGAACGCTCAATCCCCGCACCAATCTCATAAAGAACCAACCCCTGTTCGTCAAACAAGCTCTCTTCAATGAGTTCTTTGTAAGCCATTAATTGCATTAATGTTTTATCCAATGTACTGATAATTATTCGAGCAGAAGGTTGCTCCCCTTTACCGAATAGATTGTATTCGCGGATCATCCGATCAAAAATTCTCCATGCTTCCAAAGGAAGGAGATTTTTAGTGTCCATATTGGCACCAAAGAGCATCGTAATCGTATGTCCTAATGTACCGACCCTCTGAGTATCAACGCACACAGACCAAATTTCACGAAGCGGGTCACGAATGAGAGCATCCTCTTGACCTAAAAATCCCGGATAGGTCATTGTCAAATGGGTCAATGCCTTGGTCAATGTCTCTTGGACATGAATATTGGACCTGTGATCATAACGGTATGCATTAGCCAGATATTTGACGGTAGTGCGAATCATTCGGGCCGTGATAATGGAACGCATCAGATAGCGCCCTAACCAAAAAAGATTTTCGGCACGAAGACTTGGAATACTCTCTAAAGAGCTTTCAGCAGTCGTTTTAGCCTTAAACAGGGTTACCGGAGGCTCATCACCGGGTTCTCCGATCACCCACAAATCTTTACTGCTGCCACCGCTTTGCCCCGAAACCATTAAGGAATCATTGCTGGCTCCGACACGTACCAATGCACCGGGCATAACCTCAAATCCCTCATCGGTTGCAATAGTGTAGGCTCGGATCACCGCTTTACGAGGTTCGATCGTCTCTTTAATCAGTGCAGGAGACGTTGCAAATTGTACCTCTTCTTGGCCGACGTAGCGATAGGGTTGATCCATAATTCTTTTACGCAGATCTTTGAGCTCTGGTTTCGTCAAATTTTTTCCGACGTACGTGTGATATTCATCACTTCGATCAATACTTTTGACAATCAGTTTCTCTAAATTTTCCAACACAAAATCACGTTCAGCTTCTTGTCCGCACCACCACGTTGCGATTTGCGGAAGGATTAACTCTTCATCTAAATAATAACGGGCCAAGTGGGGCATGAAAGGGTTCAACCCCAAATTTTCTAATACACCGCACCCTAAGGGGTTGAGCATCGAAACACCGTTTTGGCGAAGAGCTTGTACAAGGCCAGCAACCCCAAGCTGCGAATCACTGCGAAGTTCCAAAGGATCGCAGTAGGTTTCATCAACCCGCCGGATTATGGCATCGACCCGTCGGAGTCCCTTGAGGCTCTTGAGCCATACGGCACCGCTTTTGGCCAATAAATCTTGCCCCTGAACCAGCGTTAATCCCAGAAAAGAACTCAAATAGGCATGTTCAAAATAGGTCTCATTGTGTGCTCCGGGAGAGAGCAGGACATTCAGCGGTTCACTTTTGGAATCGGAATTTAATCCGGCAAGAGTCGATTTGAATGTTTCAAAAAAGGGATAAAGACGGCGGATGGAGAGATCATGATACAAATCGGACATCGCGCTGTTCATGGTAAGCCGATTTTCAATCGCATATCCTAAACCGGAAGGGGCTTGGGTACGGTCATTGATAATCCACATTTTCCCGTCCGGACCACGCGCCATATCAGCACCGTATATCCTTAAAGGCTGAGAGGCAAAGCCATGTACTTCACGCATAAAACCGCTATGCGCATAGATCACCTCCATCGGAATAATCCCCTCCTGGATTAGCCGCTGTTCACCGTAAATATCGCGCAGCACTTTATCAAGAAGGGTTGCACGCTGTTTTAACCCCGCTTGAACCATTTTCCATTGCTCCTCCTCAATGAGTAACGGGATGGGATCAAGATGCCATGGGCGGTTCATTCCGCTGGGATCATTGTATACGTTATAGGTAACACCGTTATCTTCAAGACGCCAATCGATCTCTTTTTGTTTAGCAATCAACTGATCCATCCCAAGATGTTCAAGATTGTCGCCTAATGCTCTCCAATGGGGACGAATGTTTTTTTCATCGTCAAACATCTCATCGTACGATGATTCTAAAATATAGTGCTCAAACATCGACTTCAATCAATCATCCCTTGATCTCATTTGGACTCCACTTACGGCGCAAATCGAGAGTATGCGGATACTCCAAAGATCCGGGGAGTTCCTGATAATAAAATGTTTTTTTCTTCGGATGGTTCAATACTACACGCGAAAAACCCTCTTCATGTGAGACGTTTTGTCCTTTAATCAACGGTTCATGCACCTCTTCGATCTCCCCTTGAGTATGACCGAATCCCCAAAAACGGCTGATACGGCGGGATTGAGCTTCGAGCGTATTAATCGGGAACGTATCATATGAGCGGCCCCCAGGATGCGAGACATAATAGGTGAAGCCCCCCATTGAGCGACGGTTCCAGGTATCCACAATATCGAACACCAAGGGCGTGTCTACTCCGATTGTAGGGTGGAGCGCCGACCATGGCTGCCATGCACGAAAACGGACACCGGAGACGTACTCTCCCTCCACTCCGCTAGAGACGAGAGGGACGCGAACCCCGTTGCAGGTAAGAACATACCGTTCATCTACAAAGTTTGAAACTTTTACCTGTACTCGTTCAAGTGATGAGTCAACATAGCGGGCAGTCCCTTGGGAACTTGACTCTTCTCCCAATACATTCCACGGTTCGATTCCGCCTCGGAGTTCACAATGAATCCCCTCAACCGTACTCATACCCAATAAGGGGAAACGGAACTCGAAAAATGGGTTAAACCAATCATTTTCAAATGCGTACCCCTCGGAACGCAAAAATTCGACAATATCGCGAATATCTTCACGTACATAATGTTCGAGCAAAAATTTATCGTGCAGCTGTGTGCTCCAGCGTACCAGCTTGTGTTTATACGGTTTACGCCAAAACAATGCAACAAGCGTACGGACCAGCAACATCTGCATGAGCGACATCTGCGCATGTGGCGGCATTTCAAATCCGCGAAGCTCCAAAATACCCAATCGTCCGGTTGAAGAATCGGGAGAGTAAAGCTTATCGATACAAAACTCACTGCGATGGGTATTTCCCGTCAAGTCCGTCAGCATATGCCGGAATAATCGATCCGTCAGCCAAAACGGAACCTCTCCCCCCTCAGGAATCTGATTGAATGCAATTTCGAGTTCATACAGATTTTCAAGCCGCCCCTCATCCACACGCGGAGCCTGTGATGTCGGTCCGATAAACTGCCCGGAGAAGAGATAGGAAAGGCTGGGATGGTGCTGCCAAAACGTAATTAATGAACGTAAAAGCTCAGGGTTCCGAAGTAGAGGACTGTCACTCGGAGTAATCCCTCCGATAGTGACATGATTTCCCCCTCCCGTTCCGGTCTGTTTGCCGTCTTGCATGAATTTAAGGGTTCCAAGACGCGATTGATGGGCTTCTTCATATAAAGTATTAATAACACCCGTAAGTTCTTTCCAACTCGACGTCGGATGGATATTGACCTCAATGACCCCCGGATCAGGGGTGACCCGCATTCTCTCGATCCGCAAATCGTGCGGAGGCTCATACCCCTCGATCATCACCGCCATCTTCAGCGATGCTGCCGTCTCTTCGATCGAAGCGATCAGATCCAAAAAGGCTTCGGTATCCATGATCGGCGGAAGAAAAATAAAAAGTTTCCCCTCTCGTATCTCGACACTGATTGCCGTACGAACGAACAGATCATAATCGGTTGACGGTTTAGTCGTTTTTGTCACTTTGGCGGCGCGCGCTTTTACGGCACTGTGATACTCACCCAACGAAGGAAAGGCCCCGAACAAATCCGGTTCAAAACTCTGTTCCAATTCGACATGAGGTTTGTGAGTCAACGAGTCTAATGGCAGACGCAATCCCACCGGTGATGTCCCCGGTGCAAGAAATAGCTGTGCTCGTCGAAATTTCCATCGGCATGTAATCCAGCGTGTAGTCCCCCAGCCAAGCGGGAGGACAAACCCGACCGGTTTATCAATCCCTTGAGAAAGATTTTCCGCCAATGCACGACGCTCTAACGAATCTTTCAAACTCGTCTTCATCGGATCAACATCCACCGGCAATAGCGCTTCTTGCAACAATGCTACGAGCGGATCATTATAGGCATCATGGATATTTTGATCACTGATTCCCAAATTCAAGCACAGTTGTGACAAAAATTTACGGGCATCCTCACTGGTGTAATCAAATGTCTGATCCAAGCTTGCCAATAAATCGGGGTTCTTCCAAATCGGTTGGCCGTCTTTACGCCAGATAATGGTAGACATCCATCGCGGCAGCGGCTCACCGGGATACCATTTTCCTTGCGCATGGTGCAGCATCCCCCCTTTACCGAACGTGTTGAGCAATCGGCGCGAAAGGACATTTGCCAGTTCACGCTTATGGGGACCGTCTGCTTCGGTATTCCATTCCGGGGATTCCATATCATCAATAGAGACAAACGTCGGTTCTCCCCCCATCGTGAGACGGACGTCGTTGTCAAAGAGCTCTTTATCCACCTGATAACCCAGCTGATCGATTGCTTCCCATTGCTCTTCACGGTAAGGCTTGGTGACACGCGGCGACTCGAATACTCTTGTTACCGTGTTAGAGTAGGTAAACTCTACCTCGCACTTGTCCATTCCCCCCTCAACAGGAGCGGCACTCTCAGGATTCGGAGTACACGCCAGCGGTATATGCCCCTCTGCGGCAAACAATCCGCTCGTTGCATCCAGACCGATCCATCCGGCACCCGGAATATAGACCTCTGCCCATGCGTGCAAATCGGTAAAATCTTCCGCCGGACCGCTGGGACCGTCGAGCGATTTAACATCGGCAGCTAGCTGAACAAGATACCCCGATACAAAACGTGCGGCTAGCCCGATATGGCGAAGTACCTGAACAAAAAGCCATGCAAAATCTCGGCATGAACCCGTTTTCCCTTTGAGCGTCACCGCACAGGTTTGGACTCCCGGCTCCATTCTGAGGGTATAGCTTAAATACTGATGGATCTTCATATTCAATTCGACCAAAAAATCATTGATAGGGCGCGGTGTTAAATCGATTGACTTGATAAACGCATCGAGCCGCTTCCCTTTTTCACTAATTTTTAAATAGGGTGAGAGCTCTTTTTTTAACGTCTTGCTGTAAGAAAAAGGGAACTTTTCCGCACTCTCTTCCACAAAAAAGTCAAACGGGTTGATACTCACCAATTCGGCCAAAACCTCTACCTCAATAGAGAGTTCCGTTGTTTTCTCCGGAAAAACGATACGAGCGAGATAATTGCCAAACGGATCTTGCTGCCAATTGATAAAATGACTATCAGGCTTGATGTTGAGCGAATACGCTTCAATAGGAGTGCGGCTATGGGGTGCGGGACGAAGACGGATCACATGCGCAGAAAGATTGATCGGTTTATCGAATGCATAATGTGTCTTATGAGAGAGGACAACTTTAAGTGACATCATAATCCCTTTGCGATGTAGCGTATTAAATTAGAGTAAGAATAACACAACTTGCTCCAAAGTAACGACCGCTTTGTGTACATAAAACAACCACGCATCGCCAAAACGCAAATTCACGTTTTTTGTACTATAATTTATCTCCACGGTAAGGGTACATAATGGATTATATTGAATTTTTAGGAACCGGCGGGACACGAACACCCACACAAGGGACGACCTGTGTCAAAGTTTCTCCCCACTGCGTCATCGATGCCGGTAACCTCATCAATACCTTCGGAGACGATGTTTTTACGATTGAACATATTTTTCTCACCCATTCACACCTCGATCATATTATCGACATCCCGTTCCTAGCCGATCTCTTTGTCACCCAAAAAGCAATTTCTCTGAAAATTTATGGACTCAAATCAACCTTGGACGATCTGCGCCAATTTATCTTTAATCAGCGAGTATGGCCCAATTTTGAAGAGATCTCCCTTATAGGTCACGCCGAAAAAACCATTGAGCTGATTGAGATTGAGGTTGAGAAGCCTTACTATATAGATGACGTCACCCTAACCGCGTTTAAAACGAACCATACGGAAGGAAGCTGCGGCTATTGTATTGAAAAAGAGGGCTCAGGGATATTGTTCACGGCTGACACCTATCGATGCGACCGTATTTGGGAACTGTTGGATGCCAACCCTCATATCCACTCCTTGGTTATAGAAACTTCCTTTCCGTCCAGTTTTGAAAAACTGGCCTATGATAGCAAGCACCTCACCCCCGCTTTGCTAGAGGATGAACTCTCCCACGCCAAACGCCGCGATTTTAGCGTCTATGTCATGCATCTAAAAACCCTCTTCGCACCACAAATCATCCAGGAGCTTGAAACGCTCCAACTGCTCAGAAACGGCGGCCGTGTCCTCATCGACGGTGACAAAATCGATTTTAAAGTATAATACGCTTCCAAAAAAGTATTAAGGTCAAAAATGAGCATAGAACAAACATTAGTTGAACGTAGCGGCAATATCTGTGAATTGTGCGGTGCTACGGAAGGGTTGAGCGTTGTTGAAGTAACACCGAGCGACGCTTCAGCGGAACAATCCATCTACATCTGCGAGACGTGTAAAAGCCAAATTGCCAATCCCCAAACGCTTGATGCCGACCACTGGCGCTGTCTTGGAGACAGTATGTGGAGCCAAGTCCCTGCGGTACAAGTAATGGCCTATCGACTCCTCTCCGCGTTAGGAGATCAAGATCAATTGGATATGATGTACCTCGAAGACGATGTCAAAGCATGGGCACAAGCCGGTATGCTGGACACTGCGGCAAATGATGATAACGGTGCAGTCGTCCATCGCGACAGCAACGGTACGATCCTCGCAGAAGGGGATACTGTAACCCTCATCAAAGACCTTGAAGTCAAAGGGGCAGGATTTACCGCTAAGAGGGGAACCATCGTCAAAAATATTCACCTTACCGATGATGCGAAATTCATCGAAGGAAAAATTAACGGCACCCAGATCGTACTCGTCGCCGCATTTATGAAAAAATCAAACTAAATCATTCCACTCTCTTTAATCGCGCGGCGTATCGCCCCCGCGATTGACTCCCCCGTCCGCTCTACATACACATCAAGCTTCTCTTTTTCAGCTTTAGTGAGGGTTAAAAACACTTTTTCGCTCTGTTTACTCTCATCCGATTTTTTCGGTCGTCCACCCGGATGTTTAGCCGTTTGAATCGCAACATGGGTTGATCGTTCACGCTGTGTAACCCGTGACGCAAACTTATTCTCTTTGAGTATTTCTTCCATTTTAAACCCCCTTTTAAACTGTAGATAACTGTTTAATTACTCTGATACTCTCGAATTTTAGCGTGCAAGTCACGGATAATATTGGCACTTTTTTTATACGCGTACCCTTTTATCCCCCCTTGCTGCGTCAACTCAATGATCGACTTGTTCTCATTGATCGCCGTTTGGAGTGCGACGCTCATCGGGATAGGAAACAATTCCACCTCAAAACCCAACGTCTCTTCATAGACAAATTTTGCATCGTTAATATCATTCTCTTTTTGGCTCATATTCGGCACCATCAGAATCGGTTTGTTCATCTGCGCAACGCGTACCAACGTATCCACCGTCCCTTGTATCGTCTCCAGCGTCGGAATAAACGGAATGATTATCAAATCAGAATAGCTAATTGCCTGATCGAGTTTGATATCATCAAACCCTCCGAAATCAAAAATCGTCTCTTCGCCCGGTTCGGATAAATATTTTTCCTGAATTTCGATCCGACTCACTAAATCCGGCAAGCGATCCGAAAGTGAGCCGTACGGATCAATCTCACATCCGCGAAATCCGAATCCTGTTATGAGCTGATGAGCAATCATCGATTTGCCTACTCCCCCTTTAAAATTGACGATGGTAATATTCATATATTTCCTTATAGTAGTTAACTGTTAATTACAGTATTTTACCTATATTTAATTGTTTATGTCAAGTTTTATACAGTAAAAAACTATTGTTAAAATATATAAAAAGAATTAAAAAAGTGGATGGATTAGGATATATACGATAAACAAGAAGTGTACGATTTATTGATTTTCATGGTATCATATCCCAATAAAAAAACACAAAAAGAGATAATTCAGATTCAAAAAAAAGGTATTATATAAGGTGAAGCAGCTTCATTGTACATTATTTGATACTTCTATATTTGCTGTAAACAAAATCTCAATCTCAATCATCCGCGTCTGTATACTCACTTTCGTTCTTGTTACATTGCCTGTTTCCGCACAGCCAGCTCCTATACCGCAAAATACACATCCACTTTCTATCGATGAATCAACTCAATTGCACCTCACTGAAAATGAAAAAAAATGGCTCACAGAGCATCATCTCATAAAAGTAGGAATGGACCCTGACTATGCCCCTTATGAGTGGATTGACAAAGATGGCAACCATGTTGGTATGGTGGTTGATTATATGCACAGGCTTGAAAAAAAACTTGGTCTTCATTTTGAAATAGTAAAAAACAAACCATGGACTGAGCTGCTTAAAATGGCAAAAAATGGTGAGTTGGATATGATAACCAGCATTGTAAAAACACCGGAACGCTCCGAATATCTCACTTTTAGTGAACCCTATAGAGACACACCGACAATTATTATTGATAATGGCGAAGGGTCTTTCATCGGCAGTTTGAAACAACTTTCAAACAAACGGGTATCTGTCGAAAAAGGGTATTTTATGGAAGAGTTTATGAAAAACAACTATCCTAAAATTCACCTTATTACCGCACCTAGCACCATAGAGGCTCTAAAAATGGTAGTGGATGGCGTGGCAGACGCCTATGTCGGGGATGCCAATGTCGCAGACTATACAATCAAGTCAAACAATTATAATACCCTTCGTTTTTCCGGTCAAACGGAGTATATAAGCCATCAAAGTTTTGGTCTCATAAAAGCGAATGAGCCATTGGCTCTCATTTTAACGAAAGCAATGGCGACTATTCCAAAAGAGGAAACTGATGCGATGTTCAACCGTTGGTTAAATATCGAGCAAGGGATAAAGAGTGAAACACTCATAAAATATGGCTCAGCAATTGGACTCATTTTCCTTGTTATAGGCTATTGGGTTTTTAGGTTACGACGTGAAATCAGCTATCGTAAAATTGCAGAAGAGAAACTTCGAAACAGCGAGACTCTTTATCGTCAACTGACAGAGGACGTAACCGATGTAATCTGGAAAACAGACCAGAATCTTTTTATCACCTACATCAGCCCATCAGATGAACGATTACGGGGCTTCAGTGCCGACGAGGTAATCGGCCATCACGTTTTTGAAATGTTCACCGATGAAGGAATAGCCACCATTACTGAAAAAATTCGAGAACGGCAAGAGACAGAGAAGCAGGGCTTCACAACTGGCTCCATAATCTTCGAGGCACACCATCGATGCAAAGATGGTAGTTTAATATGGGGAGAAGTTCTCTCCAAGCCTGAGCGGGATAAGAGTGGAACCATTATCGGTTATCACGGTATCACCCGAGAGATTACAGAACGTAAACAGATGCAAGATGAGATACAAGCACTGGCGTTCTATGATCCCCTTACTAAACTGCCGAATCGTCGTCTTCTTCATGACCGACTAAAGCAGTCCATGTCAAATAGTAAACGGAGCCAAAAGTACTGTGCATTAATCTTTCTTGATTTGGATAACTTCAAGCCACTGAATGATATTCATGGTCATTCGGTAGGTGATTTACTGCTGATTCAGGCAGCCGAGAGAGTAAAAAGCTGTGTACGCGAGATAGACACCGTAGCGCGCTTCGGCGGGGATGAGTTTATCGTGATGCTCAACGAATTGGATGAAAGCAAGGCAGAATCGATAACACAGGCCGAACGTATAGCGGAAAAGATCCGTTCTGTATTATCTGTTTCTTACCAGCTAACCCACGAATCCGTTACAGTGGAACATCACTGTACCGCCAGCATCGGTGTATTGATCTTCAAAGGGCAAGAGAAAAGCGAAGACGAATTATTTAATCAAGCAGATGCAGCAATGTATCAAGCTAAAGAAGCGGGACGAAATAACATTCGATTTTATGATTTAGACGATTAATGAATAGGTATAAATAAGATATTATAAAAAACAAACTACATTAAAAACTACATTAATGCTATTCTCATAATATATATTTATGAGAATCAAATACTAAACATGAAGCTTTTAAGTGGCTCATAGTTGCCTTGATCCGCTTCTTTTAATGACGCGATATAAGCGAATCGTGCATCACTCACTTCGGTAATGTTCCCACCCCATGAAAGAGCTTGATATCCCATCTTTAAAAGCCATAATTCAGTAGCAAGTCGCGCCCATCTCCCGTTTCCGTTTGGAAAGGGATGAATTTTTACTAACGTATGGTGCAGACGTACCGCTTATGGAGTTTACGGAAAAAACTCAAATCAAACGTTACTTTTTTGAGAGCCGACGGGTTAAGAGTATATTTAACATAGGCTTTTAGAATATTTTGCGCTTCAGCATCGTCCAGTTCTGCACGGGTGATAATCTTTTTGAGTTTCAGTCCTGATATATCATCGAGGGGAGTTTCCCCCTCTTTATCAAATGTAATCATGCCCATACTTGCGATTTCGGCATTTTAGAAATCATCGCTTTGGCTTGGGAAAACATTTTGTTTTGCGCTTCACTTCTCGGTGATTGGTTTTCGAGGGCAGAAGTTTGAATTACTCGGTTCACAATCTCATGCGCTTTTTTCTCGATTTGCGCTTGATAGAGTGCTTTCGCCGATTGTTTCGGTTTTATTGCAATCTCACATCCCAAAGCTATCGCTATTTTGTCGAGCGTATCAAGTGATATATCATGTCCCGAAAATGCACGCTTTACTGTAGCAATACCTAATCCTGAGCGTGAAGCAATAGCCTCATAAGGGATTGACAGTGCCTCTTTTTGTTTTTTGAGTTCAGAAAGAATCAATGATTTAAACATGCTGGCTTCTTTTAGTATCAAATTTGATACTTTTAATTTTACTAAATGTATCATAAGTGATACTATTTGTCAAGTGAAAAAAAGTGAAGATTGAATACCTGAGCCTTCTTTATTTAACTGACCCCCCGTATGCTTGTATGCTAAAATACTAGCTAGGCTTATTTACACTGCTATACATCCAGTCTGGCAGGATTAAGCCCGTCTCTTTTAATTTTAGCCTCAAGCTGATTGTTGCCTCCGCATCTGGTTTCTTATTTTGTTCATCATAAACTAGTATTTTAGTATTGTCATCCGTTTTTGTTTTGTTATTAAACAGCATTCCTTCGATATAAGCATTGGTAAAATCTGCATCTCTAAGATCAGCATTGTTGAAATTACCTATGCCTCTTCCAAGATTTACATGTTTCCAGTTCTCGCAGGTCGCGTTCAGATTAGCGTAACTAAAATTGGCTCCACGAAGATCAGCATCATTGAAACCTACACCGGCGAGATTAGCATAACTAAAATTGGCTTTTCGTGATAAAGCTCGCAAAAAACTTGCGCCAGCAAGATTGGAGTAACTAAAATTGGCTTTTTGTAAATTTGCTTTTGAAAATAGTGCTCCATCAAGAGCAGCGCCATGAAAATTAGTCGTAACTAAGCTTGCTCTTGAAAAATTAACCTCAATAAGTCCTGAAAAACTTAAATCTAACCCATTAAGATTAATATCTTCTAATCGCATAAGTGCCAATATTATGTGTTGCAGATCATCTTTACATTCTCTTAATATATAACCTTTATTTGATGCCACTACTGCCGTTATAGCGTTTGCAAGCGGAGAATTCACTATTTTAGTTTTAATAGATTCCCTTTCTCTAAAAAATATGCTCATATCACCTTCAAACGGTATGCGGTATTTGTCAAGATATTCTTCAACTAAAAGTTGCCAAGTAGATTTCAATAAATGAAAAGCTGGACGCTTAAAGTGTTTCCCATAATCTCCCAATATATGGCTCTAATTGATAGATTGCGGCGATTTGCAAAGCGATTGAACCATCTCTTTTGCTTATTGTATGGAATTTTGAGTTGCTGTCAGACTTGCTTTTTTCAATAGTTTCGCTTTTTTCAACTGTAATCTTATTATCTTTATCTATTATGGTTTTTTCATTTATTGATATTTTATCTTCAACTATATTTACACCAGAAACCCATTCTGCAAGCTTCTGAAAATCTTTTAGATTTATATCTTTTCGTTGATTTTCTAATTGTTCAATATTATTCTTATCTCTATAAAGCCAGATAACAAAAGCTACAGGGGAACCCAATATGATTATTAGAAAATTCCAAAATCCCACATTTTTAATAACGTCAGGATTTAAGATTGGCGTATGTACATATATAAATAAAAAGAATATTATGCCTACAATTGCAGACAACAAAACCCAAATCCATCTCTTATTGACGGCTTTAATCCAATTATAAATTGCAGACATCTTTTTATTCATTCCACTCTCGCAGTATTTTGGTTTAGGATTTATTATATCGAATCTATGATTGTTGTCGACAAAATAAAAATAGTGGTCAGATATTCCATCTTCACTTCATTACATTTTGCATCTATTCCTATCTATGATAAAATACATAAATAATCAGTGTCACCAAAAAAGGACAGTTGTATGAGCAAACCTCCCTTTTCAGCACAAAAAGCACTTAAAGCAGTAAACGTCTCTCAAATGATTGAGGGGTACAAACCTGTAGATAAAAAAGAAGTGAAGGATCAAGTCAAAAAAATCCTTTCTCATAAATGAAATATTACCCTCCTTCTGAGCATATTTACTACAAAGACAGCAACATCCCCATCAACAAACTCGACATTCACGACTCTCAACTGATTCACGAGTTAGAGCGAGAGCTTCTTTTGCGAAGTTATGAATTTTTCCATACTACTTTAGAAGAAACCACACTCTTTGATAAAAACTATCTCACCTCTATACATCACCATTTATTTCAAAAACTCTACACGTGGGCAGGTGAGTATCGTACCGTCAATATTTCTAAGGGGACAAGTATGTTTTGCCCTTACATGAATTTGGAAAGCTTCTCACATGATATTTTCAAACAGCTTGAAGCAGAAAATTATCTGCGAGATTTTGAGTCCCTAACACTGCGTGAAGAGTTTGCAAAACGTTTGGCGTATTATATGTGTGAGCTTATCGTTCTGCACCCCTTTAATGAGGGTAACGGTCGAACATTACGGTTATTTTTTGACATGATTGTAACCTACAACGGGTACGAATACATCGATTATGCAGATACGTTAAACGATGATGCTTTTATTTCCGCATCTATTGATTGCATGGAAACGAACTGCTCTAAAATGGAAGAGATCATTTTGGCTGGATTAGCAAAATCTTAAAAATAGTTTGATAGAGAGAAAGAAAAGAGAGTTTGGTGGAGGCGTCCGGGATTGAACCGGAGTCCTAAACCAAGATTGTAAAGGCGTCTACATGCTTAGTATCGTTGTTTATGTTTCAAACGCTCTCGCACAACCGAGCAAAGCTACTGCGTCCAATTCTCTAAATTCATTCAAGTCCGAGACATTCCAAGAATATAGCTATCACAGGGGTTATACGCCAAGCCCTTCCAGTTATAGCATAGGAAGGTAGCGCAGTCCTAAATTAAATTAAACTTACGCTACAGCGTAAGCAGGACGGTAATTAGTGTTGTTTGCGTTTAAGCAAGTGTGAGCCGTATAACGGAGCTGCTCAGTCCGGCAATGCAACCTAAACCTTCTTGATCCAGTCGAAGCCATGTCGCCCCCACGTAGATAACCGAAGTTAGGATCGAATTATAGCACTATTAACTGTTAATCAGCGATTTAATCGTGCGGGTAATCTCGCAGCATTTGGTAATTTTTTGGGTGTTGTTTAAAGAGTCATCAAGAAGGACATTCACGATCGCAGAACCTACGATAACACCGTCCGCCCCCTGCACTTTTTCACGCGCGCTCTGTTCGTTAACGCCGAATCCTACATACACCGGAGTCTTCGTGTGACGTTTGATCATTTCGAGTACCGGAGCCAAATCTTCGGCTTTTCCGCTGCCGGTAATACCGGCATAAGCAACGAGATAGATAAACTTTCGCGCTTCAGCTGTGATCAAAGCAATCCGTTCTTCACCGTCCGTCGGAGCAACGAAAGTGATATTTGCCAATCCCCGGCTCTCAAACAGTGGATGATACGCTTTTGCCTCTTCGTACGGAACATCGGGGATAATCAAACCGTTCACACCGATGCTTGCAGCCTTATCAAGCAAGCTTTCCATTCCGTATTGGTAAAACGGGTTGAAATATCCCATCCACAGTGTATCAATTTTGGGTGCAATCGCCTCGGAAATCTCTAAAAGATCGGAGAAACGAAACCCCGCTTCGAGAGCGCGCTGATTTGCCGCTTCTATAACCGGTCCATCGGCTACGGGATCAGAAAACGGAACTCCAAGTTCTAAAGTATCTACACCGTTTTGTCCCAGTGCCAATGCTAAATCAATAGTAAACTGTTTGTCAGGCAATCCTGCTGTAATGTAAGCTACGAGGTGCTTCACGCTTTCTCCATATCGGGTAAAATTAAAAGGGAAAAGTGGATTTTAGAGAGCTCATTGTCCATCTTAAAATCTTCCTGCCATTGCATAAACATATCGGCGACGCTAATCAACCATGTCACGGTTTCATCATTTACTATTGCATCACGCGTTCTGAGTTGTTCCAGTGCATCTTCGACAAACGTCGCTAAACGCACCATCGGCTCCATTTGCAAATAGCCCGAAGCGGATTTTATATTATGAAAGATACGAAACAATTCTTCAATGCTCCGATGATATCGTTCAGCTATCCCAAGGTCGATAATTAGCGGTTCCATGATTTCAACCATCATTGCATAATGGTCTAAAAATTCATCGATAATTTCGAAGTCAAAATTGGCCTCTAAATCACTTCGTATGCCCATGACACTCATCTCCTGTATGTCAAGATTATAGCGCGTTTAATCTGACAAAATGACCACAAAAGAGATGCAGACGCAAATTTAGGGTAATATACCAATACTAAAATTACGGAGATTCTCACACGATGAAAAAACTCACGATTGGTACCATCAAACAGCGCAAAAATGATAAAGCGATCGTCATGATCACCGCGTATGATGCCCTCTTTGCCCGCTTGTTTCAAGAGAGTGCCGATATTTTACTCGTCGGAGACAGTCTCAATATGAGCTTCGGCGGAAATCTTGATACGCTCAGCACTACGATGGATCAAATGATCTACCATGCCAATGCCGTGTGCAAAGGGGCTCCCGATACTTTTGTTATTTGCGATATGCCCTTTGGAACCTACAACGATCAAAGCTCTGCCCTTGCCAATGCCATCCGTGTTTACCGCGAAACCCCTGCCGACGCGGTCAAAATCGAGGGAGGAGCCGATAAAGCTCTTTTAGTAAAACATCTGGTAAACAACGGGATTGCCGTATGTGGACACATCGGATTACTCCCCCAAAGTGTTCGTGCCGAGGGAGGATACAAAGTCAAAGGCAAATCCGAAGAAGAAGCTCTCTCTCTGATCGCCGACGCTCAAGCCATCGAGAATGCCGGAGCGTTTATCCTCGTCATCGAAGGGGTCAAAGCCGATGTCGCATCTCGCGTAGCGGCAAGTGTCCGTATTCCGGTAATCGGAATCGGCGCGGGCAACGGCGTGGACGGGCAGGTACTTGTCTTTTCCGATATGCTGGGATTGTATGAGCCGTTTGTCCCCAAATTTGTCAAACAATATATGAACGGTGCGGCGGCAGTCAAACACGCGGTTGCTGAGTATAAGAGCGAAGTACAAAGCAAAGTATTCCCTGATGAACATTACACTTATTAAGAAAGTCTGACGTGGAACGCATTGTCGAAATAGAGAAATTTAATGCCGAAGAGGTGGTCGAGACCTCTTTACGCCCGAGTAATTGGGATGGCTATATCGGACAAGAGCAGATCAAAAAAAATCTGGGTGTTTTTATAGAGGCGAGCAGTAAGCGGGGCGAAGCCCTCGATCACGTTCTCTTTTACGGCCCTCCCGGTCTGGGAAAAACGACTCTCGCCCTTATCATCGCCAACGAGATGGGGAGCAATATCAAAGTTACCGCCGCCCCCATGATCGAAAAAAGCGGTGATCTTGCCGCTATCCTCACCAATCTCGAAGAGGGGGATATCCTCTTTATCGATGAGATCCACCGCCTCTCCCCTGCCGTCGAGGAGATACTCTATCCCTCTATGGAAGATTTTCGTCTCGACATCATCATAGGCTCTGGCCCTGCGGCGCAAACGGTCAAAATCGATCTTCCCCGTTTTACCCTCATTGGGGCAACAACCCGTGCGGGAATGCTCTCCAATCCCCTTCGCGACCGTTTCGGGATGAATTTTCGGCTCCAGTTTTATACCCCCGAAGAGCTATGCAGCATTGTTACACAGGCGTCCCTTAAACTCGGAACGTCTATCGACAAAGAAGCCGCCGCAGAAATTGCCAAACGTTCCCGCGGCACCCCCCGTATCGCATTGCGCCTTCTAAAGCGGGTACGAGACTTTGCCGAAGTGGCCAATGAGAGCAGTATTTTGCATGAACGCTCCCGATATGCGCTCGATCAGCTAGGGATCAATGCACACGGTTTTGATGAGATGGATATCCGTCTCCTCAAACTCCTTATGGAAGCAAAAGGGAGAGCCATGGGTCTTAGCACTATAGCCGCCGCCTTGAGCGAAGATGAGGGAACCATCGAAGACGTATTGGAGCCCTATCTGCTCGCCAACGGCTATTTGGAGCGGACGGCTCGCGGACGGCTCGCAACACCGAAAACCTATGAGCTGCTCAAGTTCGGAATACCGCAGCAGGCTTTGTTTGAATAATTTTCACTAAGGATACATACTGTGAAACGTGAACATTTTACGATTGTTTTATTGTTGGTCGTCTCGTATGGGATGTATCGGCTCTATGAGCCGTTTTGGATGAGTATTATCGTCGCATCCCTCCTTGCGATCTCAACGCACCATATCCAAATGGGTTTTTTCAATCTTACCCGAAGCCGTTTTTGGGCATCAATGCTCTCTACCTTGATTCTCTCGCTCCTCTTTTTTGCCCCGCTTGGGTATTTTTTATTCCATTTTTCTGTGTTACTTCAACACCTGGATCCTGCCCTCTTAGAGAAAATCGACATAAATATGCGAGATAAAATTGCGCATCTTCCCCCTATGCTTTCCAATATCGAAGCTAAAATAGAGCTCTCTCTCAACCGCTTTAATGCAACTACTTTTGCTCAGCACTCCCTCGATTATGCATCCCAACTCGGCGGCTTTGCGGTGTCGTTCCTCTCTCATACCGTTTTTATTTTGGCCTTTTACTTTGTAGCTCTCTATTATGGGAAAGATATTCTCGAATTTTTCAAACGTTCTGCCCATTTTCCCCAACAAGAAAGTACCCTCATCATGTTCGAAATGCGCGCATCCATGAGTGTCGTTTTTTATTCAATCCTAGCTACGGCGGTGTTTGAGGGGGCATTGTTCGGCCTTGCGGTAGAGTATATGGGATATAACGGGCTACTTTTTGGAATTATGTTCGGGTTTGCCTCTCTCATCCCGATCATCGGGGGAGCTATTATGTGGCTACCGTTTGCACTGTTTGAGTTTTCTATGGGCCACACGGACAATGCTCTCTTCATCGCTTCCTATACTATTGTCGTCATCTCAATCATCGCCGATACCTTCGTAAAACCTGTTATTATTAAGATCATCAACCAAAAGTTAATACGACCTCAAGACAAGATCAACGAGCTTATTATCTTTTTTGCCATTATTGCAGGACTGGCGACATTCGGATTTTGGGGGATGATAATCGGTCCGGCGATTACGGTACTCTTTCTGACCATGCTACGCATTACCGAAGCTGCTCCCCAAGAAGAGACAACCCGTTAATACTGTTAATAGATTATTGATATGTTGTTATCTAAATTAGTTTATGATGCTAAAGTAAAATAAACGTATGGAGAAAAACATGAAAAAGATTCTAAGTATCGCACTGATTCTCGGTGCAACGGCGTTAATGGCATGTCCGATGAAAGACGGCGGAATGATGATGAGAAAATGTGAGTGTGATACCTCCAAACTTCCTAAACCTTTTGAAAAATTGGGATTGAATGATGATCAAAAAGCTCAAATCCAAAAGCTTCGTGAAGAGGGAAAAGAATTCCATAATCAACAACACGAAAAAATGATGGCGGTACTTACCCCGGAACAACGTAAAACATTCGAAGCCAATGCCCCTAAAATGTGTTCAAAAAAAGGGATGAATATGCCTAATAATAAAATGGGCGGCATGGGCTGTAAAGATTGCGACAAAAAATAAGTTATGATTAAAATCCTCCTCATTGAAGATGATCTTGAAATTTCCGATCTGCTCGGGCAATATCTCGGTCGTTATCAAATGGAGGTTATTGCATACGCTCATCCCAAAGCGGCATTGGCCTCTTTGGGAATCGAATCATATGATCTCGTCTTGCTTGATCTCACCCTTCCCGATATGGACGGTTTGGATGTATGCAAAGAGCTGCGAAATCGCAGCGATATTCCTATCATTATCTCCTCGGCTCGGAGTGATTTGGGAGACAAAGTGATCGCACTCGAACTCGGTGCCGATGACTACCTCCCAAAGCCCTATGAGCCGCGTGAACTCGTCGCCCGAATCCAAAGTCTCTTACGCCGTATTAACGGTAAAACCATTCAAGTGAGCAGTGAAATGTTTCGTGTCGATGAAACCGGTATTTACAAAGAAGGGGAACTGCTCCCTCTGACTCGTGCCGAATTTGAGTTGTTAGCACTACTAATAAAACATCGTCGGCAGATTATATCTCGTGATTTTATCGCCAATAATGTCGAATCCATCGGATGGGAAAGCTCAGAGCGGAGCATTGATGTTCTTATCAGCCGAATCCGCCAAAAAGTTGAATCCAATCCCAAGCACCCTACCCTTATTCGCTCGATTCGCGGTATGGGTTACCAATTTACTTTATGATTGCGCGTCGTCACTCCGTTTTTTTCAAGCTCCATTTCTTCTTTTTTCTCGCTTCAATAATACTCGTATTGCTCTTTTTTTCTGCATTGCATGAACAAGAACGGCAAAAATTTCATCTCCTCGTCCATCGTTCCATGGAACTGTCACAAATTGTCGAAGAAAACAAAGCCAAAAGCTGCATGGAACAAAATACAGAGCTGGAAGCGGCAGGATTCAAAATAATAGAGGGAAAATCTCCCCAATGTGAAGCGATCAATCTTCCACTCCCTTTGCAATCCAAACTCCACTCCCGTCATGTTCGCGTTACGATCTATAAAGACAATCAGGGATTTATGTATGAACTTTCCGGCGAGCATTGCACGATGTATTATCGTGATACCGTAGAGGGAAAAAGTTACTATTTTGTATGGTTTTTATTTTTTGCCTTGTTGGGTGGACTGGTCAGTATGTATATCCTTCTTTGGAAAAATCTTCGTCCTCTTAAAACCCTTGTTGAAGAGATCCGCCGTTACGGCGAAGGGGAAAATAACATCAAAATCCAAAATGATGGAAAAGATGAAATCGCCCTTATCTCGAATGAATTTCAAGCAGCCCTCGAAAAACAATCCAAACTCAAAGCTTCACGGGAACTTTTTTTACGCAATATGATGCACGAACTCAAAACACCGATCACCAAAGGGAAGCTTATTGTCGAACTCGAAGAGCCCAGCCCCAATATCACCCTTCTGGGAAAACTCTTTTCACGGATGGAGAATCTGATCACTCAGATGGCGGAAATCGAAAAAATGCACGCCTTTACCTTGGAAAAACACGCGGTACAACTGGAGAAGATGATCGATACGGCACTTAGAAATCTTTTACTTTCGGATGATGCCGTTAGGGTGCGCGGATGCGTCAGGACAATTGATGCAGATGAAGCCCTCTTTACCAGCGCTTTGCAAAACCTCATCGATAATGCTCACCGACATGCGACCAAGATACCGATAGAGATTGAATGCACCGAAGAGGGAATTTGTATCCGTAATCAAGGCGAACCTCTCAAACGTCCGATCGAAGAGGCGTTGGAAGCCTTTGTAACCGAACAAAGCACCGGAGGGCTTGGACTAGGCCTCTATATTTCCCAATCCGTATGCGATTTGCACCGCTATACCCTTACCTATCGTTACGAAGAGGGAACTCACAATTTTTGTATTGTGTTCCGTGAGCGAAAATAAACCCAAACTGTTGCCGAAACGGCTGCCATTCCTAAACTAAGCGCCATTCCAAGGGTCATCCATTGACCGATGATATAGCCGATTTGCGCATCGGGAGCACGGTAAAATTCGACAATAGCACGACATAATCCGTACGCTACCCCATACAATAAAATCAATTCACCCTCAAATGCTTTACGCTTGCGGTAAAGATAAATGATCGCAAACACCACAATCCCTTCGACAAACGCTTCATACAACTGTGAAGGGTGACGCAGAGTGTCATAGACATATATCCCCCACGGAACATCGGTGGCGCGTCCTACGAGCTCTTGGTTAAGGAAATTACCGATCCGTCCAAATACATACCCAAGCGGCACCGATACCGCTACCAAATCCATCAACCGCCCGAACGGTATTCCGTGACGACGATTATAAAGATACGATCCAATCAAAAATCCAAGTATCGCCCCGTGAAAACTCATCCCCCGAATTCCGACAAACTGCCCGTCAATAAACGGGTTGAAAATCTGCCACGGATTGGTGAGATAATACATTGTGTGGGTATCATAGAAAAGGACATATCCTAAACGTGCTCCAAGGATAACACCTATCTCTGCGTAGATAAAATAATCATCCAATTGTTCTTTTGTGATTGCTATAGCGTCTTTTTTCACGATCCATTTGGCAATCATAAGCGCTGATAAAAGGGCAAGAACGTACATGAGTCCATACCAATGAACAGGTATAGAGAAGATGTTGAAAGCTACGGGATTAAAATGTTCGTAGATATGATTCCAGTATTCCATTATTGTTCAATTCCTTTAATATCTTTTTGAAGTTCACTTAATTCATCTTCAATAAATTCCTCTATCGATTCCAAAGAAGGGAGATTAATTTTGTATTTAGAAACAAAAAGCTGATTACTAAGCCCTGCTGTAGCATACTCTACTTTGGTATGATTTTTCGTCGTACACAGTATTAAACCAATAGGTAGATTATCGCTTTCTGCAATAATTTCGTTTTTGTAGTAATTGAGATAAAAATTCATCTGCCCGACATCAGCATGAGAAAACTCTCTGATTTTCAAATCAACCAATATATGACATTTTAGCACTCGATGGTAAAAAACCAGATCGATTCGGTCGTGCTCGTTATCTATCGAAATACGCTTTTGACGTGCTTCGAAACAAAACCCATTTCCAAGTTCTAGTAAAAAATCTTGTAAATGGTTTAACAATGCCGTCTCTAAATCGTTTTCACTGTATTTCGCTTTGGTCTCCAACCCAGTAAATTCCAAGATATAGGGGTCTTTGATAATCTGTTCGGGCAGTAGTTTTTCGGCTGTAAACGTGATCGATGCAATCAGCTCTTTTTTATCGTGCGATAATCCAATACGTTCATAGGTTTGACTATTTACTTGTCGCTGGAGTTCTCGAACACTCCAATTCCCTTTAATTGTTTCTACTTCATAAAATAATCTTTTTAAAGAATCATCAATTTTGATTAGTTCAACAAAATGTGTAAAAGTACAAGAATTAAGAAGCTTAAAAATATCTATTTGATGTATTGTAGATTGGCCAGTCACTGACTGGCTTTTTGTGTAATCTAAACTGAATTGGTCAGGCACTGACTGGCTTATCTGAGGATATGTTATATAAAAAAGTCGAAAAGACTTCAAATTACTTCGAGACATCCCTTTGATATGACTAAGCTTAGTGACCAAATTCTGAATGATCTTATCCCCATAATTGGCTCTATCCGAACCATTTTGCTCATATTCGACGATGTAATATCCGATCAACCAATTACGGATCGTTAAACTTTTGCTAATGCTTCGAATCGCTTCGGTTTGAATAGTAGTGTGGACGGTAGTGATCTGAGTAATTAAGTGTTCAAAGGTATCATCTTGCATACATCTTCCTCTGCTATCGTTTCGTATTTCTACGCAAAGCGATGATGAAATGGTAGATTAAAAAGCCAGAAATCATCTTATGAAGTAACGTAATATATGCTTTGTCATCACATTTCAAATCAAGCCTAAAAGGATTTGCAAACTTAGCTAAATCATTCCAAAATTCGTGACTATTAAAAGAATAATTAGCATAATTTGTTAGTACATCTATATTGAGTTTATATCCTTGATGCCAACAAAACATAAATAAGCTAAAAAACAAAATCCAACCCAGAGCCAATAACCAATTTTGACCGTGATTAGAAACACCTTTTCCAACTAAAAATAAAAAATATTCTGCCCTTTCGTGCCAATTTTTATTCTTTTTATATTTAAGCTCTTTGGAATACGATTGCATTTCACGAGCATAAAATTGATTTGCTTCAATGTAATTAGCTTGTTTATCATAAACATTTTTTATCTGTCGAAATGTATCTCTATCACATTGAAAATTAGGTCTGTCACCCCATTTTACATTTTCAAAAAATGTATCACCTAAAACCGATGATTCAATCGATATTATTTCACAATTTACTGCATTGATATTTGCGAAAACAACTTTTCCAAAATTCATCAAATGATTTATTCCAAAATAATTTTGAATTTTACATTGCTCAAAGACGAACAAGCCACTATTATGATTATTTATTACAACTTGATCAATTAGAGAATTAGCAAACAAAAATTTACAGAAAATTTTATCACTCATTTCCCCATTAAAATCAAATGATTTAATAAATGTTTTCCCTTTGGGCAAATGCTCTTTATAACCAAAGTGTTTTAATTTTCTAGGCCAAAAATTATTAATTTCAAAAGTAAAATTTTTTGCTATTTTTATGTTAAGCATGTTCATAGAAATTTTATTTGAGAGAACTACCTTAAAAAAAGTTTTTCCTTCAAAATCAACATTTATCATTTCTAAATCGTTTGTTAAAAGGACATTATAAGCTTCTATATCACTAAATGAACAATTATAAAATTTCACTTGTCCAATAAATTTTGCATTATCGAAATCAGCCCTGCTAGTAAACTTACATGAATCGAAAATTGCTGTATCAAGAAAAACAGCATTGTTAAAAGAAATAGTAGTAAAAATTTTAGATTGATAAGAACTGAAGTAATTTTGTTCAATAAATTTTGGAAATATATATTTTGATAAATTAGGGAAATTTGGTACATTTTTCTGCTTTAGCAGTTCCCAAAATTTATCAACTTTTAATTCAGATTTCGACCAATCTTTGTTGTCCTCTTTAATGTCAAACCAATCATCTTTTGGACAGTGAAAAATACATAAATCATTTTCATAAACAGTATCAGGACAATCTGGAATATGACATTTCATATTCAATGCCTATAAAAGGTCACTAAGACTTAGCTTATTACCTGCTAATCTTTTTGTTCGATTTTTTGTTTGGTTCTTGTTAAATTCTTCTACACGTTTTTGATTTTTTTTTAAAAAAGCTTCGCGAATATATTTTTCGTTTTCAGGTTTGAGAATGATCGGTTCTATAAAAGCTCTTGTCATTACTCTTCCCTTTTTACTTTAAGTTATAACGATTATAGCCAACTATAGACTAAAACGTCACCACTTTCCAGTCATTTTTAAGTGCCTGCGTCAAAAACTCTCCCGTATGGGTCGGCTCAATCCCTAAAGAACGAAGCTGTTCGGTCACTCCGTAATCGTCACTGCATACGACACACACGGAGGCTTTTACACCTGATTCAATCACTTTAGCGACCATTGTCTGAAGTTCGGCATTTTCAGCCAAAAGCTTCGCCGAAGGGCCCCACACCATCAGATGAGCTTCATCCCAATACCCACGCTCTAATATGACACTACCATAAAGTAATACCAGTTTTTTAGCGACTTCGATTTCGCCACTGCTCCATACGATAAGAAGTTTATCCATTCCCATGACCTCTTTGATGTTGACCCATGATCTGTGTCACCACCTCTAAAGCGTGATCCAAACGGTACGCTTTCCCGAATCCCATCACCACACTGCCACTTTTAGGAGAGAGTTTAAAAAGATGAAAATCTCCCATATTAGAAAGTGAATTCACCAATTCGATATCAAAATGGGCTTTAAAGCGTTCGATTACACGTGTAAAGTGTTCATCTTCACGACTAATCTCCGATGCAATTGCTTCAATCGTCACCCGTTTACGGGCAAATGGTTGCACGCATTGAGACTCATCTTCGACAAAGAGCAATGATATCTTAGGATTAATCAGCAAATTACGCCCGTGCTGGGCTACCGTACTGATAAGGATATAAAAATCGTTATCCACACGAACATAAGGGGCAGTACTGGCATACGGTTCCCCATCAGGAGTTATGGAAGCCATAACGAGGGTTTGGAACGTTTCTAAAAACGACTCAACTTCCATCGTAGTCATTGTCTCAATGCCTCAGCAATCAATTCGATCGGATTTTTAAAGACAACATCCACATTCGCCTCGTTCATGGAATTATTAATCTGCATTCGGCATGCACTGCATTCGGCGGTTACCACTTGCGCTCCTGTTTTAGCAATCATGGCCGCTTTAGGTTTTCCGGCAGCTTGAGCAAAATGGAAATTTTCCGTCTGCATCGTCACCCCGCCAAATCCACAGCAGGCATTCGGGTCGCTCATCTCGGTGATCGTATAGTTTTGTCCGACCAATGTTCGCGGTTCTTTATAAATCCCTTGCATTTTACGGGCATGGCACGGATCGTGATAGGTGACGACAATATCACTTCGCCCTTTGGATGCCAATAAGGCACTCAACTCGGTTTTCTGCTCCAGCCACTCTGTTGCCATAAATATTTTATTTTTGAGTTTTTTGGCACGTTCCAACCATTCAGGCTGATCATGAAAAAAGTGTTCATAATCGACTTTTATCATCGCGCTGCACGTCGCTTCCGGGATAATAATCGCTTCGACCTCATCCATAAAGCTCTCAAAGTAAACGATGTTCTTTTTAGCATTATGATCAACTGTAGCGAAATCACCCGTAAAGTAGGCGGGTGCTCCGCAGCAGAGCTGCTTTTTGGGGATAAAGGCATCGATATGTAACGCTTCCAAAATTTCCAAAAGCCCTTTTCCTATTTCGGTATAGTTGTAGTTTGCCAAACACCCGATGAAAATAGCGACACGACGTTTCCCGCCATTAGAAATATTTTCAGGATGGCTGTTCATAAAAGAGGTTTTCCCCATCGACGGCAACAGTCGATCTTTTTTGATGATCGGAAGATTAAATCTCGGCTGCATCGAATTAATTTCTGCTTTGATCTTGAATCCGCAGGTCTGAAAAACGTATCCAAGTTTAAAGAGGATATCCATCGTACTGCGATGGCGCAATAGATAGAAAAAGGCTCGCTTAAACCATGCTATCCCGTATTTATCGGCAATATCCGCACGTACCTGTTCGATAATCATATCGGTCGGAAGAGCCTTGGGACACACATCGACACAGTTGGTACATAAAAAACAGCTCTCAAAAATCGCTTTAGCATTATAATCGAGTTCCAGCTGCCCTCGTTGATAAGCACCTAATAAATCAATAAATCCACGCGGCGAGGTGACTTCATCGGCATTGACATTGTGGATCGTACAGACAGGGATACATTTTCCGCATTTGATACAGGCATCAGACGTTTCGCTAAAATTAAACATTTCTCCCATCGTTACACCGTCTTACTAAACGCTTTATCGCTCGCGGCATGACGTTTCATATAGGCATCAAACGGCATTGCAATATTTCGGATAAGCAATGTCCCCGTCGGTGAACACTCAATAGAAGTCGGCGTAATGGTTAACAAATCATCGGCTTCGAACGGTTTCAAAGCATCTATCGCATCGCTAAAATAGTCGTTAAATTTCACTCCGTATAACCGTTCAAACCGTGGAATATCGAGTTTGAAATTAGACATCAGTTCCATAATGACGTATTGACGGATACGATCATCCTCATTTAGCGCCACACCCCGTTCGTACGGTAATTTGCCCGCATCGATAGCTGCCTCGTAACGTTCCATCTCTTTGAAGTTTTGTGCGTAATAGTCCGCTCCCTCACCGATAGAGGTCAACCCGATACCGATCAAATCAGCACCCCCCTTGGTGGTATACCCTTGGAAGTTACGGTGCAACTCCCCTTTGTCGATCGCCTTAAACAATTCATCCTCAGGTTTGGCGAAATGGTCCATCCCGATCATCCGGTACCCTTGTGCCGACATGTAATCGACCGTGTAACGCATAATGGCAAGTTTTTCGGCAGGATGAGGCAATGTGGTTTCATCAATTTTACGCATCGTTTTTTTAAGCCACGGTACATGGGCATAGTTAAACACGGCAAAACGGTCCGGATTTAATGAGATTGATTGTTCCAACGTCTTTTTAAACGTCTCAAGGCTCTGATACGGCAACCCATAGATAAGATCAACATTGACACTCACCATGTTGTATTTGCGCGCCAAATCCATCGCCGCTTTGGTAATATCGTACGGTTGTACACGATGAACGGCGATTTGCACCTTCTCATCAAAATCCTGTATTCCAAAACTGACCCGATTAAACCCGGCATCACTCATCACTTTCATCTGCGCATCGTTAATGTGACGCGGATCGATCTCACAACTGATTTCGGCACCTTGTACAAAATTCTTAAAATGACTTTTGATGGTATTGATAATCCGGTAAAGTTGCTCGTTATCGAAAAAAGTAGGGGTACCGCCTCCGAAATGGAGCTGAATCACAGGACGATTGACATCAATGTGTGTACTTAAAATTTGTAGCTCACGTGTCAAATAATCGATATAACGCTCTTTTTTATCTTCTTTCGAGGTAAATACCACGTTACAACCGCAAAAGTAACAGGCATTTTTGCAAAACGGCAAGTGGAAATAAAGGGATAAAGGACGCGACGAATCTTGTGCATGAAGTTTTTCAAGATATGCATCATACGTAAATGCATCACTAAATTCAAGTGCTGTCGGGTAGCTCGTATACCGAGGTCCCGGCTTGGAATATTTGGTAAATTTGTCAAAATCAAGCATTTAGTATATCCATTGCATGGTCTATTTACCGCGATTATACACTGTTGGTTTGAATATCCCCTAAAATTCTTCTGTTACGAAGAGAAATAGAGGCGTAGAAATAGTATGGATTTATCGTCAATTTATTGTTTTTAAACTCCGATGTGATAAAATAATCACAATATCATCGGAAGAAGAGGATTTTTATGGCCGTTATCAAGGTATTAGTGGTAGAAGACGATGAAGTGACTGCAATGAATTTGAAAATGTCTTTAGAAAAGCAAGGATACGAAGTCATCTCACTTGCCGATAATGCCATCACAGCCCGAAACAAAATCAAAATTTATAATCCGGATATCGCTCTGATCGATATTGGCTTGCAAAAAAGCAGCGATGGAATAGAACTCGCTCAATACATTCGAGAGAAAGGTGTTCTCCCCTTTATCTATCTAACCGCCCATTCGGACAATGATATTCTCGCAAAAGCAAAGAAAACCGAGCCTTATGGTTATATTGTCAAGCCCTTCGATCCTATCAATCTCCATACGACGATTCAAATGGCTTTGTACCGTTTTAAAGAAGAGAAAAAGCGAAATAACAATATTGATGAGCTGAAATCGGATCGGGAACATCTCGAAAAACTGGTTTACGCAAAAAAACTCTCCGACAAACCCATTGTTGAATTCGGCGATGGATACCGTCACGACATCGGACTAAGTGAAACCTACTACCAAAACCAAAAAATAAAACTCACTAAAAAAGAGAATGCCTTTATCCGTCTTCTGGTCGCCCAACTGGGGAGTGTTGTCGATTTCGAACAGGCAATCAATTACGTTTGGGAAACGAAAGGGGCGACCGATAACAGTGTCCGCACCTTAGTATGGAGATTACGAAACAAACTTCCAACCGATGTGATCAAAAATGCTTCCGGTGTCGGCTACTATCTCGAAGAGTAATTCCTCACATACAGCCTAAGCGAATTTGTGCAAAAATTCGCTTCTCATGACGGTAAATGCATCCTCAAAATCAAACTCTGCATCGCGTTGTGTTGCCGATTCTTCAATCAAAGATGCAAGTCGAAAAAGCTCCTCAAACCGAAAATTTGCACTCGATCCCTTAATGGAATGGGCAATACGTTGAATCACTTCATAATCATTTTGCTCTACCGCTGATTTTAACTCATCCAAAGAGTGTTCCATTTTCGATTTATACATCTCCAACAGTTTTTCCACCTGAGCGGTATCCAACATCAATGCCCCTTTTAAATGTTCCATATCAATATTAGAATAAGGAAAGGCATAGGTTTGCACTTGAGGTCGTAAAATCACGGTTGATTCCAAATAGCGTTCAAACAGTTGCTCAATCTCTTTTAGAATAATAGGCTTTCCCAAAAAAGCGTCATAACCGTTTTGAATAGCCCGTTCGCGTGACCCTTTGATCACATTGGCGGTTAGCGCAATAATAGGGGTAAAAATACCGTGCTCTTGCTCATAAGAACGTATTGCAGCTGTCGCACCATTACCGTTTAATCGAGGCATTTGTTCATCCATAAAGACCAAATCAAAAGGTACTGATTTATAATACGCCAGAGCTTCTAATCCATCACTCGCTATAGTACACGAAAGTCCATAACGCTCTAAAATCATTTTAATAAGCTCTTGGTTGGCCGGATTATCCTCGGCAACCAAAATAGCACCCTCAAAGCCGCGCTGTTGATTATAGGAAGATTCTATCGAAGAAGTAGCCTCTTCACGCATTCCCAAAACATCACTCAATGCCCGCTGAAGTTTTGTACAATAAATCGGGAACGTCAATGAAATAACATTCGGAGTCGTGTCATACCGGTCATCTAAAAAATCCATGATAGCAACCGAAGGAATTTTTCGTCGAATAATCATCTCTCGGCTAGCGTCATCAATTGAACTTTCTAAAAAGATAATCAAATCACAATCTTCTTCAACTCTCTCAATCTGTCGGATATTTAAATCAAAATAATCCCAATATCGATGTAAAGACTCCAATTTATAGCTCTCTTTTTCATCGTATGCAAGCAATCCAAAAGCAATATTCTGAAAAATAGAGGTATCAAATTTTGAAAAGACACACTCTTCATTCGCTTCCACCGGGATTTTAAGAGTAAAGGTGCTGCCTCCGCCCATGGTTGATGAGAGCTCAATACTTCCGTTCATATGCTCGGCCAACTGCTTGCAAATGGAAAGTCCCAGACCGCTCCCCTCGTTTATTTTATGATTTCCCTCATGCGCTTGAGAAAAAGCATCAAATATCCGTTCCAAATCGGCCTCTGCGATTCCAATCCCGCTGTCGCATACGGAAATAATTAACACACCCTCAACCCATCGCGCTTCAACATGAATGGCTCCATCAGGATGACTAAACTTAATTGCATTGCTCAAAAAATTCCCTACGATTTGCTTGATACGCAACGCATCGGTCACAATTTCATAGGGGATGGAGGGATCGATAAAACTGGTGAGGGTAATGCTTTTTGAATTGGCACTCGGAACAAACAGCTCCATCGTATGCGATATCTCGTCATGGATATTAAAAGGCTGAGGATCAATCGTAAATTCACCGCTGCGCAATTTTGAAAAGTCCAAGATATCATTGATAATATGAAGCAGATTTTCACCGCTGTTAGCAATGATGTCAAGATAGTTTTGGTGACGCGGATTGATGGCTTCGTCTTTTAACAAAGCAACAAATCCTAAAATGGCGTTCAGAGGAGTTCGTATTTCATGCGACATATTAGAGAGAAAATACTCTTTTGCTTTTCCTGCATTAATCGCTTCTTGCTCTTTTTGATAAATGGTATCGGTATAAAGTTTCAATACCCCGGCGAAATTACGGTCAAAAAGATAGCTGATAGCCGCAAATATCTCTGGATTATTAATTCCCAGACGATACGTAGCATTAATAACAGAGCGTTTAAAATGGGTACAGAGGACAAAAAGCTCATCAGCACGTAACTCTTTATCTTTCAAATAATCAATCAGGTCACCGATAACAGGGCACTCGCCCAATGTTACATACCCCGATACAACCCCCATGAAATAATCAAACACACTCCCCGCGTATTGTTCAACAAATACTTCGGTATCAATCTCATGACGCTTTAAAATCTCTTCGCACAATTCTGCTTCTACCCACTCATGAAGAATCGAATCTTTCGAGGCTACGAGTACCTCTTGTCCTCTGGATAACGGGCTAAAATCGTATTCGCTCATGTCAAGGTGCTACCCAACCGAAAACACCGGCACAGACAATCAGAAATTGCCCTCCCAAAATAGCCGTAGTCCCAATGATATTACCGGTTTGACAGCTGGTACACTGTTTGTATTTACGCGATTCGTACTGCGCATATAAAAAATACCCTATCATGAGTAACGGAACCAGAATTAAGGCATATTTATCGATCGAATAGACCAATGCGCGCACGGATTCTGAAGCAAAAAACGGTACAGCAAATGTCGCTACTATCAATCCCATCACATATCTTGCTCCGCGTCTAAAATAGTCACGATAAAAAATAACAGGACAGCTTCCGCCGCCATCTTTCACCAGTCCGAATTCGAGATAATCATGAATGCGCTGCTTCATCTCTTTGTCGACACGATCGACAAAAGTACTTCCGAAGCAATAATCGAGCTGCTGTTGAAATACTCTGGCTCTCTCCCCTTCCAAATCTCGATGGTGAGGATTTCCATGCTCATCTTCATAAATCACGGTCACCGTTTCGTAGCGATCAACATCGGCGCTGATCCCCTCATAATAGATACTCCGCTCGGTTTTCGTACTCATCCCGGCATGTTTTATGAGGCGGGCATTAATATAGGGAGTGTAGGTATCCCCTTCTTTCATAACGATCACACTGTATTGGATTCCGATCAAGATCGCACTCAGAGCGTCAAGGTTATGCTCTTTCATGGTATCGGTCATATCGGTTATCCACTGCACTAATTCGTCATTAAAGAAACGGACATTAGCAGAGATGTGGCGCACCATCGGATCAGGGTATTTTAGAAGATTTTTAATCATGATTAAACTTTGAGGAAAAAATTAAAAGGAAGAATATGACGGTCATAGACCGTCATACAAAAAGTTTTTAGTGACTTTTGCCCACTACAATGATCATTTTGATGTTGATGATCACAAAACGGATAAACTGCCAAATTTTGCATGTGCGCATAGCACGAGCAAATTTCCCTGGAATCATTGCGTTATTGAATTTATCGTTTTTAGCGAAATTAAATTCTTCCGGTTTTACTGCCATATTATTTCTCCTCTTTCTTATTCTGGAATCATTGTCCAGCCCGGGTTGAGCTTGGCTTTGTAGATAAATAGATGATGTAGGATATGCTTAATCCAGTGCCCGGCTAAACCAATCTCACCAAACGTATAGTCGGTATCACGACCCGTTCCAGGATACTTATCAAAGTCAGGAACGACAGGATATACCGTCATAGCCGCAGCTTGACCGTCTAACCAACCTTTACCGGCTGAAGCAACACACGCCGCACCCATTTCCGCCATAGAAGCCTCATGCAAATGAGCACTTGGCCCTTTTTTGATTAAGTCACAAACGCTGTGAGCAACCGCTTTTCCGATGATACCACTTGGCATACCGGTACGTGGAGGCGTTGGATTAATCATTGTGCCGTTTGGCGATTTCATCGGTTTAGAGATAATGTGCGGAGGTGCAAAAGCGATTCCTGCTGCAAAAAGATTTTTAAACGTCGGATTTTGGTATGTACGAGGCCAATCCGATGCTTTCCATTCTTGATACGGTTTAGGAGTGTAGTCTGCATCGACTTTCATAAAGCCGTTTGGTGCAAATACGGTATCCGTAATGTCTTCACCGGCTTTATTATACGCTTTAAGACCTACACCGGCAAACGGTGGAATCAACATTGAAAAGTCAAATGTCTCTTCACCCATTGAACCATCCAAAAGCTCGTAAGAAACTTTCCCTTTTTCTACTTTATTGACATGTGCACCGGTAATATAGTCTACTCCGCGTTCCGCAAAAAGAGATTCGGTAAAGATACGTGAACTGACGACATAACCGCCCACTTTCATGTGTAATCCGCCCATACCGAAATCGCCTAGGAATGACTCATTAGAGATCCATTTGATTTCAGCCATATCGCGAACGCCCGCTTTACGAAGTTCGTGCTCGATATTGAAAATGTACTCAAACGCCGCACCTTGACAGGTACACATACCGTGACCTGTCCCGATAAGGAATTTTTGGTGTTCACCTTTTTTCATTTTTTCGATGCATTTAGCCAGTTCATGCGATGCATGATCTGCGTGATCTGCTGTACAAACGGAAACGGTAAACTCACCCAAACCGTTAGCATCACCAAGACCAGGAGTTGCAGCGAAATTAAGTTTAGGCCCGGTTGCATTGATAAGGTAATCGTATGTTACGTTTTCACTTTGTCCCGCTTTACCTTGACCGGTGTATTCGATAGTGACAAACGATTTATCGCCGTTTACATCCCCTTCAGGGTTAAGACTTACCGCTTTGGCTTGTTTGTATGTAATGCCGGCTTTTGCATATACAGGAGCAAGGTCGAAAGTAACCTCTTCTTTGGACATTTGACCGACACCGACCCAAATATTTGAGGGGATCCAGTTCCATTTTGAGTTAGGGGTAACAACCACTACCTCGTGATCTTTTCCGAGCCAATCTGCTGCGAACGTCGCAGCGGTATGTCCGGCGACACCGCCACCGAGAACGACTACTCTTGCCATTGCTTCTCCTTAAAAATTAATTCCATAAAGGATGATTATAATACCATTACATCACAATTATATCACATCCTTAAAATAACCCTTGTATATCAGACTAAATTATTTGTAAAAGCGACCAATGTTACTTTTTTTCTCACCCCTGATTGACCTGTAAAATCTTTGCAATTATCTCATACACATTATTGGATAAATTTGGATGATTTTTGATTTTTTCCAATTCCGTTTGCATCATTCTTTTAGCATTGGGCGAGAGTTTTCCGTAATTTTTAAAAGCACCTGCGAGTCCTGAAGCGATTTGAGGATTAATAACATCCAGTTCGATAATCTTATCTGCAACGAATCGATACCCCGCCCCTGACACATCATAAAAGGCAGCAGGATTTCGGGCAAAACTTCCAATCAATGCACGGACAAGATTGGGGACCTTCATGTCAAATACAGGGTCTTCCTGAAGAAGACGTACTCTCTCTAATGTCCCTGATCGACGGGATGAAGCACAAATCGCAAAGTATTTATTCATCAATAACGGCTCATCCCTATGACGTGTATAAAAATCTTGTAACGCTTCCGAGGCTAGTGTCGGAGCATAATTCTCAAGCAGTTCAAGGGCACTAAGCCGATCGCTCATGGAGAGCGATGAGTCGTAATATTGTTTACACAGTTGTCCGATATTCTCCTCTTCCAAACTCATCAGAAGTGCCAATAAACGATTTTTTAAAGCCCGTTTTCCCATGCTTTCCGCATCAATCGAACAATTTGAGGGGTCATACAGAACTTCAACTTGAGAGATACATTCATCCCGATACGCCATAGCAAGTCTCTGTTTGAGTCTCTCAATCGCCGAAATAATTTTTACAACATCGATCTCTTCTTGACGCTGCATCAAAGCTCCAACACTCGGAAGCTCCAATAACTGTGCTTTAACCATTTTGTCCAGTGAGAGGTCACGGATAATTACTCCGAAACTTTCAATAAATTGAGAGGAGGGTTCTTCCCCCTCCATCATCGCTTCAAGGGTCTCCATACCAAAACGCTGAGACGCCTCGTATCGGACGTATCCATCCCTCTCATATGCCATTAAAAACGGATAATCTATCTCAGTGCATTCAATCTGTATCGGGGCACTGAAATGACGATTGAGTGATAAACGGGGAGCTGATTTAATCGATTCAAATACAATGTCACTCACCTCTTGGTCAATCCATAAAATATCATTATGCAAAAGGGTGATATCCGATGTTTCTAATGGATATTCCGATCCGTCTTGCGCTAAAAGGGCAATTTTCAAAGGCATAGCGTAAGGTAATTGCTCTTGATTTGCACTATTTTTAGGTATTTTTTGGACAATCTTCATCCGCAATTGATCTTTGCTTGCATCATAGTGCGTAGAGACTTCCAGCGTCGGTGTACGTTCCTGAGAGTACCATCGTTTAAACTGTGTCAGATCAATCGGACTCTGAGATTGCATTGATTCTAAGAACTCTTCCGTCCCAACCGCTTGTCCATCAAATTTCTCAAAATAATAATCCATTGCGGAACGAAATTTTTCACGCCCCAATAGGGTATGCATCATCCGAATTACCTCAGCCCCTTTTTCGTAGACGGTTGCTGTGTAAAAATTATTGATCTCTATATAATGATCCGGCTTTATCGGGTGGGCTGTCGGCCCTGCATCTTCGACGAATTGACGCTCCCGAAGTGCTCTGACATCATCAATGCGCTGGGTGAGTTCTGAGTTCATATCGGCACTGAAGCACTGATCTCTAAAAACCGTCAATCCCTCTTTCAAGGTGAGTTCAAACCAATTTCGGCAGGTAATACGATTGCCCGTCCAGTTATGAAAATACTCATGGGCGATAACACTCTCGATTCCCATGAAATCACCGTCTGTTGCACTTTGCTCATCGGCCAGAACATAGTGGGAGTTAAAGATATTGAGCCCTTTATTCTCCATCGCCCCCATATTAAAACTGTCCACCGCGACAATATTGTACACTTCCAGATCGTACTCTCTCCCGTACGTTTGCTCATCCCATTCCATCGACTTTTTCAGTGACCGCATCGCATGGTGGCACTTCTCTTCATTTCCGATATCGCAATAGATAGCCAAATCGACTTTTTTGCCGCTGACCGTCGTATAGGTATCGTGTATGCTTCCTAAATCACCTGCTACCAAAGCAAAGAGATAACACGGTTTTGGAAACGGATCATCCCACACAGCAATATGCTTTCCGTTTTCCAACGTAGCCGTTCCGCGAAGATTACCGTTACTGAGCAATACCGGGCACGTTGCTTTATCGGCAATAATTTTGGTGGTAAAGCGGGTCATGACATCGGGGCGATCAATAAAATAGGTGATACGGCGAAACCCTTCCGGTTCGTTTTGGGTGCACCAAATACCACCGGAGCGATAAAGCCCCTCTAATGCTGTATTTTCATCCGGATAAATCCGATTTATAACCCGTATTCGTGCACTGTCTTGATCTAAGGGGAGTATCAACGCATCGTCTGTTTTAACATACATCCCCTCATCCCACACGATATCATCAACCCATAACAGTTCTAAATCGAGAAGCTCTCCATCGAGTCGTAACTCTTTGGCATCGGGATTTGAGCGGGTTATCTCCATCACATTATCGACACGTGTTGAACTGTTTTCTATAATAAATTCGAGGGTACAGCTCTTAATGGTATAATCACTGGGTAGATAATCTTTAAAAAAGATCGTTTTAGGTTCATTATTCATTGCATTCTCTTTAATTATTTTATTTTGAAATAATACTCAAATTACGCTACACTTAAACTATTAAAACACAAAGTCACATATATGCACAATACGCTTACCCTCGCTCGTCAACCGATCATGGATCGTACTGAGCATATTATCGGATATGAATTTTTTTACCGTGATGCGAATGGTCAGTGCAGCATTGATGACCCGAGACAAGCAACCGCTTCGGTTTTGGTCAATCTTCTCAATCAACTCGGTTCGACATCGGCTTTCGGGGATTTAATCGCATTTATCAATACCGATGGGCCATTGTTGTTAACTGACATCCTCCGTACCCTTCCAAAAGAAAAATTTATTTTTGAACTCTCCGAAACGATGAAGGTAAACACCCGTATTTATGAATCCATACGCTATTTTCATGCTCAAGGCTACCGGTTTGCCCTGGACAATGCCTCTTTCCATCCGGATTATCTTGAACATTTTGGAATCCTTTTCCCCTATATCGAATACGCCAAATTTGACGTTACTCAAACCGACATAGAACAATTCAATCTCTATCCCAATCCCTATGGTCAGATGAAGCTAATCGCCCAAAAAATAGAATTTCATGAAATGGCAGAAGCATATGAAGAGATTGGATTTGAGTTTTTTCAAGGATTTTATTTTGCGAAAGCACATCTTATCACGCAACGAAGGATTGATCCGCAATACATGGATGTCATGAGACTTTTTTCACTGCTACAGCACGATGCTCCGATCGATGAAGTGTGCGACTCTTTTAAGCACCAGGATATCCTTTCACTCCAACTCATTCAATTTTTGCACTCCGTCTATCCGGAACATCTGCATGGAGTCCTTTCGGTACGCGAGATAATAGAGCGATTCGGAACCAATGCATTAATGCAGTGGCTGTTATTGATTATCTATTCCAAATCAGGGACCAAGGCAATGGATGAAAAAAATCCCCATGCCGTATTTGCCCAAGAACGGATCAATATGATGCTCTCCTTGCTGCAAAAAACAACCCCATCCCCCAATGAAAAGCTCATGGAACATGTCAGACTGATCGCTTTGCTCTCTTTACTGGAGGGGATAATGAATGTTCCGATTCAAAATATTATTGAAACACTCCATCCTGATAACGTCATAGAAGATGCGCTAATTACCCATACCGGTGTTTTAGGAAGGATTTATGCAACGGTTTTGAAGATGGAGAGCGGGGACACACACGGAGCGGCAATACTCTTAAAGTCCTTCGGGATTACTCCCGAAGAGCTTAACTCATTGCATCCATAGATAAGAGTAAGTCATCCATTTTTTGATCGACGGTTCCCACATATTGGGTTAAATCCATCATTTCATCCATATTTTTATTGAGCGATTCACTGTTATCATTAATTGCTTGGATAAGAATATTAATGGTTGCAGAGATCTCAGCAAGGCTTTTCTGTGTCCGTTCGGCCAGCTTGCGTACCTCATCGGCAACAACGGCAAATCCGCGACCGTGTTCACCGGCACGTGCCGCTTCGATCGCTGCATTGAGTGCCAGAAGATTCGTTTGATCAGCAATATCCCCGATAGTCACCAAAATGGCTTTGGTCTCTTGGGCATTACCGACAAGGGCTTGAAGATTCCCGGAAAGTTCATGCTCTTTACCGGCAACACTTTGAATCCGCTCAACCGTAGAGTTAATCATCCTATTTAGTTCTACAAATTTGGTAGAACGGAGTTCCTCTATAGTCGATTTAAGGTGTTTTGTATTGTTATCCAACACCTCTTTGGCTTCATTATTTTGATGCTCAAGTGACTGAAGGGCTAATCCAAGATCATTAATCTTTTCAAGCATTAGCCCCATCTTCCCCTCAACCTTGATATCGGCGCGGGTTGCAAATTTTCCCTCACTCAACGCTTCTAACACATGAATGGCATTATCGAGATTGGCTTCCGTTTGATCCAGCATATTGTTCATTGTTTTACGGAGCAAATGAACATGCGGAGTTTTTGAATCACTGTCTACTCGGCACTTATAATGGCCTGTTCGAACTTTATCGGCAAGCAGTACCATCTCTCCTGCGACCAAGGTATCTTGCAATAACATATCCTGGTATGCTTTTACTAAGGTATTAAGTTTCCCTTCCATACTTTCTGGAGTTGCCTCCAAAAGGGGTAAGCGATTTCGCTTAAACTGCATCAATTGCAAAAACAAGTCCAACTGCTTGTTGATCTCAGTTTCCCCTGCCGGCGTGCTTGATACCAACCCTATCGATACCAATACCATAACAATTAATACCCCAACCGATGCACCTACACTCTGCGTTAGTATGCCGATTAGAGCACCAGCCAATGCCACTAGAATCAAAATTATTATTTTTGTCGTATTATTCATCATGCCCCCTTATCTCATCGTCTTGTAGAGTTGCTCTGCTTCGGCAATCTCTTCACGGGATGGCTTTCGGCGACATGACAAAAATCCGCATTTCCCACTCTCACATGCAATATTGGGGTAGACCGTTGCATAAACCCAATAAAATCCGCCGTCTTTCGTCGCATTTTTAACATAGCCAGTCCAAATCTTACCGCTTTGTACGGTATCCCATAAATCTTTGAAGGCTGCTTTAGGCATATCAGGATGGCGAACGATACTGTGCGGTTTACCGATCAACTCATTGATGGTGTAACCGGCAACTTTACAAAAATCTTCATTTGCGAAAAGGATCTTTCCCTTTTCATCTGTTTGTGAAACCAAAAAATCACTCTCTTGTAGAATGTACTCTCCCGCCATTACTATCCCTTATTAAAGTTTTGTGACTATTTTGTGATTTAGTGCAACTATTATACTAGGCTTCTTGTATATTAACCGAGCGTATTATAATTAGTTTTAATATCCGTTCATACAATTTTTATGTCGATTAATAACCATTGTCAAATTTTACACGTCGTATGCATCTTATACTTTCCTAATTCTCGCCCTTTAGCATCGATCACATGCACCGCACACGCCAAACACGGATCAAAGGAATGAATGACTCGTAGCACTTCAAGCGGTGATGTAGGATCAGAAAGAGTGATTCCTATTAATGCCTCCTCATACGCTCCTCGTACATTTTTGGCATCTTTGGGTGAAGCATTCCATGTTGTCGGAACAACAGCTTGATAATTTGCTATTTTTGCATCTTCTATACGGATGAAATGTCCCAATACTCCGCGAGGCACTTCAAATAGCCCTCTGCCTCTCCCCTCTTTTGGAAGATCTTCAAAAATATACTTTGTCCATGTTGTTTCATCGTAATATTTAATATTTTCGATCAAATCACTCATCGTATCAAAAAGATAATCGCAACAAATTTGTGCCTCTATGGCACGTGCCGCATTTCGTCCGATAGCAGTGGAAAAATCGATCAGTTTCATCCTTGTTTTATCCATAAATCGTTGCATATAGGGGTAAATTATAGGAGACTTCTTGGCATACCCGATACTCATCCGGGCCAAAGGCCCTACTTCCATCACCTCGCCATCATATCGAGGGGCTTTGACCCAACTGTATTTCCCCTCGGATTTCAGAGTTCCATCATCATTAAGATCGGTATAAAAGGGGGTTGTCTCCCCTATATACGGGGAGAGAGGAGCATCATTCTCATACCACGATCGGGATGCCTCTTCGGTGATTTTCGATTCATCAAACGGCTCAACCGTTTCAAAATCATGTCCTCGAACCACACCGCTCTCGAATAACTGCTGTTGCGTACTGAAACGGTATCCGCCGCAACACATAAAATTGCCGCTGGCGCGCCCTTCACCTGCATCTATCGATTCTCGGTATCCTTCAATTACCATTGCCATATCCGGGATATATGCTCTCTCGATAAACTCCCGAACCTCTTTGATAATAAAAAGAAAATCATTTAATCGTTGAGGGTTAAGCATATCGGCAACGCTTGTCACCCCTCCGACCACCAAATTTTGAGGATGAGGCGTTTTCCCCGCAAATATTGCCACCGCTTTGGAAATTTCGCGTTGAAGATTTAACGCTTCGAGATAATGGTTCATATGCACCAAGTTTTGCTCAGGACTCAAACGATACGCACTGTGCCCCCAATAGCCATTGGCAAAGAGCCCTAATCGTCCCGCTTTGATGAAACTGCTCAGCTTTTCTTGCACACTCTCCAAATGCCCTACCGAATTACGATAGGGGTGAATGCTCCATTGTTCAGCTTCCCGTGCGGCTTGGGTACAATCCGCTTCTAATGCCCTTGTAATATCCACGAAATCGAGCGAATGGAGATGGTAATAATGGACGATATGGTCTTGAACAAACAATGAGAGGGTAACCAGGTTGCGAATGATCTCCGCATTAGGGGGAATCGTAATGCCATAAGCATCTTCCACGGCACTGATCGAAGCACGATAGTGGACATTCGTACACACTCCGCAGATTCGCTGAGCAATCAATCCCGCATCGCGCGGGTCACGCCCTTTTAGAATTGTCTCAATTCCCCGAAAAAGCTGCCCCGATGCCCAGGCTTCTTGAATAACATGATTTTCATCAATTTCCACCTCGATGCGCAAATGCCCCTCGATACGAGTGATGGGATCAATGACTATTTTCTTATTCATGCGGTTTTTCCTCTAATTTTCGGTGGTTCGCGTAGCTGTCAAACGCGATTTTACCCTGACCGCACGCAAAACATCCATGTCCCGCCTGTACCGGCCAACTGGTCCCTTCGTTAAACTTCACCAGCGAGCAGTTGAGATCGGCATACGGCCCTTTGCACCCCATTTGAAAAAGACACCACCCTTTTTTCGCCCCTTCATCTCCCCATTCAAGGACAAATTCATCCATATCATAATGGCCGCGACGTTCGCAATTATCATGCACCCGAAATCCGTACGCCCATTCAGGGCGGTTTTTCGCGTCCAGTTTCGGAAATTCGTCGAACATAATGTAGTGTAGCAGGGTCCCCACGATATTGATCGGATTGACGGGGCACCCTGGGAGGTTGATGATGTCAGTTCGTCCCAGCGCTTCGCTCACCCCTACTGCTCCGGTCGGATTCGGCTGGGCCGCCACGACACCGCCGTCATACGCACACGATCCCACCGCCATCACGGCTACGGCATTTTTGGCGACACGGCGCAGCAAATCTGCACCCGTTTCCCCCTTAGGGCCGATCCGTAAAAACTTTCCGTCCAGTCCCAAAGGGACTGCCCCCTCAACGATAAGCAAATATTTTCCCGCATCGTTAGCGATAATGGCATCCAATGCCTTCTCCGATTGATCTCCCGATGCCGCCATCAGCAGTTCATGGTAATCGAGGGAAATATATTTGAGGATCAGGTCATCCACGCTCGGATGGGCTGATTTGATAAACCCTTCGGAATTTCCCGTACAGTCGGCGAGTTCGAGCCAAATAATCGGTATCTTGTTAAGCTGAGCCACCCCCTCTTTGACCGTCTCTTCAAAACTCGGATGCAGATGCATCGATGCGGTTATCATTGAGACCCAGCGGTTAAACTCGCGGCTCATCTCAAACGATTCGATCGCTTCTTTAAAATTTTCCGAACTGAACTGATTTTTGGGGTGAAGCCTATTGTATTTTTCGATTCGAGCACGCACCTTAAAGAGTTCGGCTTCTTGTACAGCGGATTCGCGCGCCTGTTTTAGCCGTGCCGCTTCTGCAGGGTCGATCGAAGTGGCCTCTATAATCGCACATACATCCTGCTTACATCGCCCGCACGTACGCCCTGCTTTGGAGTATGCTTTCAAATCGGCAAATGACGTTACCGCATTGTCTCGAATCAGTTCGATCAATTCTTGTTCATGTACCCCTTCGCAACTGCATACCAATCGCCCTTTTTCAGACATCAGACGGTTTGAATAAAGATACGCCGCATCAATAGCTGCACCATTTTCAATCAACCGTCTCAATGCCAGCAAATCGATATTGGTATTGATCCCGATAAACCGCTTCAAGCGATCATGATTGACGATATACTGATCGATCCGATTTTCATGCGAAATGAGAATCGTTTCATTATCGGTATCTTTTGGACTAAAATCGGTCGCTGTGACATCAGCAAACAAAAAAGACCCCACTTTAAGCCCGTCGATCGAAACGGCTTCTCGAAACTCTAAAGTGTCGTTTCCAAGTAGATTGCCAATCGCGACATCGGCTTGCAAGGTGCATTCCTTGACCCGTCCGGCGATAAATCCCCCATCACGAAGCTGTGCCGCTTCACCGACACAATAGATATCAGGATTTGACGTACGCATTGTGTTATCAACCAAAATCCCCTTATCGCATTCAAGAGCCTCTCTGGCAAATCCAATATTCGGATCGATCCCAACCCCGAAAATAACAAATGGGTTAGTGATCTCTCCATGCTTCGTGATAATTTTGGTGATCCGATTTTCTTCCATCTCTTTATCTACAATCTGATCGTTGAAACGGATTTGAATACGGGGATCTTGCTCGAAAATATGACGAATCAACGATAGCCCCTCTTGAGAGAGAGAAGGTGAATAGAGGTACTCCCCGCGTACCAGCAACTTGATTGTTTTAGCACTATCATGGCGCATAAGGGTATCAAGCAGTTCCAAAGCAATCGGACCGGCTCCTACAATTACTACGTTTTTCTCAACAATCCCCTTCGCAATTGTTTCGCAATCATGAAGACTGCGAAACGTCGCAGCGTTCTCAATAGCTGAAATATCAAAAAGCGTTTTTGGGAGAGATCCGGTAGCAATGATGAGTTTGTCATAGTGGTACAAAGCATGTTCACTCAAAATATGTTTTGACACGGTATCAATCGCGGTGATCTTTTGATGTAATTCAAGACGGACATTCGGATGAAGCTCCAGTGAAATCGTATCGACACACTTTGAGTTCTCAACTAAAGAGCACAGATGAATACGATCATACGGAGGATGTGCCTCTTCAGAGACAATAACAACTTCAGACGCAGGAGATTGGTTAAGGAGGGAATTGGCTAAATAAACGGCAGAGATTCCACCACCGACGATTACGATACGCATGAATTGGCATCCTTACATGGTTGCGATAATGCAGTATTATGACGTAGTTATAGGAAAAACAAGATGATAGAATAAAGGATTCGGATTAGAAGTTACAAGATGGTGGCGGGGGGGGAATTACCATACTCTAAATATTTACTACGCTCTTTTTTAATCCTCTTTAGGTTTCCATTCGTTTTGATTGAAGATACCCAAAATAATGATATTATCCTTATCAATAAAATAAGGTACAGTGTAGCCTTTATGTATTAACTCTCGGCTTCCATCCTCGGTTGCTCGCCCTTTGCGTGGATGATCAACTAAACTATCTAAATGCTCCATTAGAGAATAGTAAAATCTTTCAGCATTTTTCGGATTCGATTGACCGATAAATTTTACAATCTGTTTTATCTCACTTTTGAAACGGTCGGACTTCTTAACTTGCAACGGAGTTGATCTCTCTTAGATAATCCTCTATTTCTTCCATTCCCTCATGCAACGGCGTGGTTTCCAGCTTCCCGCTTTTGTACTCTTCAATCCGGCTTTTAACCTCATCGGCATACCACGGGCGAGTTTGCTCAACCGTAATGGTGTCTTGAGGAAGTGAGTTTAAAAAAGCCATTACTTTATCGGCAACACTATCATTAACGGTGATCGTCATAGTCATGGCTTCTCCTTTATTTTGTTGAGAAAATTATAGCACTTTTTGAAATCAACAAAAATGAGGCGTTAGCGGAGAACTAATATGTCTATAAAATAGGAGTCATTCCACCCTGCTCTTATCGTCAGAAATAGAATGAGTTTAAGAAAGTATGATATCATCAACGAATAACGATAAGATTAATTACACTTTGGACATACAATGCACAGCTTTACCGATCTCGTAGATAGATGCACAACTTTTACCCTTGAAACTTTAAGGGAAGCAAACGAGCGAACAATTGAGGCACTGCAAACGAGTAGCGCCACTTCCCTAGTAAAAACTCTTCAGATGATACAGCTCCAAAAAGCGATCTTAGCGATTGGTATGTTTTCCATTTTTGAAGCCAAACTACAAGATTGTCTAAATTGTTACAATGGATTTAGTGAGGCTAAAAACATTTTAGCTGATCAAGGAGAGCTACACATGAAAGAGCGTTTTAATGATCTTTATCTAGCCGTCAATGTACTCAAGCATGGGCGCGGAGGCAGTTACGATGCTCTCGTTACGAAGGCTGAATCTCTACCTTTTAGAATTAAACTACCCGATGAATCGTTCTTCTTAGAAGGTGACGCATCAGAAGTATTTACATTAATCAAGGTAGACGATGCTTTCGTACAGCATTGCAGCAGTGTAATTAGCGATGTGTCTGGAGTAATACGTCGAGTACGTCCCGAGTTCGCCTAGGATATTGATCATTTGGATGCTAATGACAGGATCAAATTGCGCAATAATACAAATACTGGTAACGTTTACTGGTAATGATGTAGTTGAAAGTAGGTAATATAGGAAGTTTAAGATGGTGGCGGGGGGGGGACTCGAACCCCCGACCTCCGGCTTATGAGACCAGCGCTCTAACCAGCTGAGCTACCCAGCCATCTTAGGTAGAATTGGATAAGGCCGGAATTATAGTGAACCATTGCTTATTAAAAACTAAAAGATGAATTAATTTTGCAGAAAGAGATAAGAAAGTTTCTATCATATATCATCAAGCTCATAACTATTGAGCCATATAGACTAAGAGATTGACAATTAATCCAAACTCGTGTACAATCCCGAGCATAATAAATCACAATAAAAGGAAATGCTATGAATTTTCAACCGCTTGGAAAACGTGTATTGGTTCAACGTCTCGAAGAGGCGACCAAAACCGCATCAGGGATTATCATCCCCGACAACGCTAAAGAGAAACCTTCACAAGGTACTGTCCTTGCCGTGAGCACCGAAGTAGAGGATGTTGCGACTGGAGATACTGTCGTATTTGGCAAATATGCCGGCAGCGAATTAACTCTTGATGGAAAAGCGTACTTGGTCATTGCAACTGAAGACCTACTCGGAATTATCAAATAATCAACTCATTTAAACTATAAACGGAGAATACTATGGCAAGAGAAATTCACTTTTCAGACGACGCACGCAACAAGTTAGCCGCAGGGGTACAAAAACTCACTGACGCGGTAAAAGTCACCATGGGACCACGCGGACGTAATGTCCTCATCCAAAAAAGCTACGGCGCACCCAGCATCACAAAAGACGGTGTATCGGTTGCCAAAGAGGTAGAACTTAAAGATCCTCTTGAGAACATGGGGGCACAGCTCGTAAAAGAAGTTGCTTCCAACACAGCGGACGAAGCGGGAGACGGTACCACTACGGCAACCATTCTTGCTAACGCGATTTTCAAAGAAGGTCTTCGCAACATCACTGCTGGAGCTAACCCGATCGAAATGAAACGCGGTATGGATAAAGCGACCGAAGCAATTTTGGCAGAATTAAAATCCGCTTCACGTATCATCAATGACAAAAAAGAGATCGCGCAAGTCGCAACCATCTCTGCAAACTCCGATGAGCGTATCGGTGCTATGATCGCTGAAGCAATGGATAAAGTAGGCCGTGACGGTGTTATTACGGTTGAAGAAGCTAAGGGGATCAATGATGAACTCGACGTTGTCGAGGGGATGCAATTCGATCGCGGGTACCTCAGTCCGTATTTCATCACCAACAGCGAAAAAATGACCGTTGAATTGGATCATCCGTTTATCCTCCTCTTCGATCAAAAAATCTCTAACCTCAAAGACCTTCTTCCGGTGCTAGAGCAAGTTCAAAAAAGCTCACGCCCTCTTCTTATCATCGCGGAAGATGTCGAAGGTGAAGCGTTGGCAACTCTCGTTGTGAATAAATTACGCGGTGTATTGAATATCACAGCCGTTAAAGCTCCGGGATTCGGTGATCGCCGTAAAGCAATGCTCCAAGATATCGCCGTATTAACTCGTGCGCAAGTGATCAGCGAAGAGATCGGCCGTACATTGGATAGCGCAACCGTTGCAGACCTCGGTCAAGCGGCGCGCGTCGTAATCAGCAAAGACAACACCACCATCGTAGACGGTGCAGGTGAGAAAGAAGCGGTTAATTCACGTATCAAAGAGATCCGTACCCAAATCGAAGCAACCACCAGCGAATACGACAAAGAGAAACTCCAAGAGCGTCTTGCGAAACTCTCCGGCGGTGTTGCGGTTATCAAAGTCGGTGCAGCTACCGAAACCGAAATGAAAGAGAAAAAAGACCGTGTTGACGATGCACTCTCAGCGACCAAAGCGGCAGTTGAAGAGGGGATCGTTATCGGCGGCGGAGCGGCATTGATCCGTGCAGCGGCAAAAGTAAAGCATGATCTTACCGGCGATCAAAAAATCGGATGGGAGATCATCCTTCGCGCGATCTCTGCACCGGTCAAACAAATCGCTGAAAATGCGGGATACGATGCGGGTGTTGTCGTCAACACTATCGTCTCTGCAACCAACGAAAATATCGGATTCAACGCCGCTACGGGCGAATATGTCGATATGTACGAAGCAGGGATCATCGATCCTCTCAAGGTTGAGCGTGTAGCATTGACCAACGCAACATCCGTTTCAAGTATGCTTCTAACGACTGAAGCAACAATCCATGAGATCAAAGATGACAAAGCCGGCGGAATGCCGGATATGGGTGGAATGGGCGGAATGCCAGGTATGATGTAACTCTAGGACAATCGTTCTAGTTTTACATAGATAAACCCCAATAAGACTCCCTTTAATAAGGATTTTTATTGGGGTATCTTTCCTCAATAAATCTTCAATGATCTTCTCTTTGATAACTCATTTATAACCTAAAATTAAATTATTATAGAAATAAAAACTAAAATAATTATAATATTTAGTACTTAATAAGGGTAACTATGGAACCATAACAACTATATTTAAAAATAGGAGTTCCATTGAACACAGTAAAATTATTATCCCTAAGTGTACTCAGTGCATCTGTAGCTACTTTCTTTACAGCTTGTGCCCCAGCAAATATTCAAGCTCAAATTAGAAATTCAGATGTCAATTCAAATATGATGACACGTTGTGAAGAAGTAGATATGAGAAGCAATGCTGAAATGGACAAATTATTTAAAAAATACGATGGGTGGAGAATGGTTTATATTTCTGAGTATACAACAGACCATAAAATTGGAACAAGCGCTAGTGTTTGTTTTGAAAAACCAAAAAACTAATTTTTTCCAATTAGAAAGGAGATTATCCTCCTCTCTAATTAGTTCTTAAACAGACAAATTCTCTTTTTAACTCTTCTTCGATACACTGCTTCTCTAATACCAATAACGGAATATCCTAATGCAATTATCTCTAAGCGATCTCATCGGTATTCTCGGTGTTATTATCATTATCATCGGTTATATGCTTTTACAACTTGACAAAATGGATGCGAAAGATTTAGGCTTCTCCGTCTTGAATACCCTCGGAGCATTACTGATCATCCTATCTTTACTCTATGCCTGGAATCTTCCTTCCTTTATCATGGAGTTTACATGGATGATGATAAGCATGTATGGAATATTTAAATATTATTCGAAAAAAAGAAAAGAGGAGAATGCCGTCCAAGAGGGCGAAGCAGACTAAGCCTGATTCCCTTGTCTGTTTTCCCAAATGGAGTGTAAGAAAGCGATGGATATCAGTCCGATACCGATTGTCCCCGTCACGGCTTCACTCACATGTGTGGTAATTTTGATCAACATGATGATTGCTAAAATTCCGATCGCGTAGTGGGCACCGTGTTCGAGGTAGCGAAATTCGGAGAGAGTTTTGTGCTCAACGAAATAGAGGGTAATACTCCGCACAAACATCGCACCTACTCCAAGCCCGATCATAATGATGAAAATATTGCTCGTCAAGGCAAAGGCTCCAATCACACCGTCAAAACTGAAACTTGCATCCAATACTTCAAGATAAATAAATCCGGCTATCCCGCTTTTGACTGTATCGGAAGAGAGAAAATGGTCCAGCATATTGAGAAGAGAGTGGAGCAAAACCCCGTACATAAAGGCCAATACAACTCCGAAATCCTGCGTGATATGTCCCAAGCCGATTCCGACCATAATAGCGGTAATCAGCTCGATATTCGCTACTCCGGAAAACTGCTCCATCATTTTGGAACCTTCTACAAAGGTGACCCATTTGACATCGTGTTCCTGAAAAAAGAAATCCAAAAAGACCATCAATAAAAATGCTCCCCCAAAAGCAAAAATTGTCGTTTCAGTCGTTTTGAGGATCGCTTCATAGCGATGCGGTTCATTCATTGCTACTTGAAGGGTCTCTAATAGTCCCATCCCTGTCACGATCGAGACAATCGCCAACGGAAATAAAAGTCTCATTCCAAATACGGCTATCGGCATACCGAAAAGGATAAAACGCTGCTGCCAAACTGGCTCCATCGTCTCCAAAATTTTGGCATTAACAACCGCATTATCAAAGGAAAGGGAGATTTCCAATACGACCAATAATGCAGCAATATATACCCCCTCAAGTCCCCCTAAAAAATATCCGGCAATCAGCCCGATAATGAGAATAAAAAAAGAGGTATAAAAATAACGCATTAATGCCCTTGAAAAAAAGATAGGAAATTATAGCCTAACTGTGTGCATTATGCCATTGAACGAGGCTGAGGCGGTAACCTGATTTTACAGGAAGTACTTCGTGAGAGAAATAGGGATTGCTTAAAAATACGACCATATCACCCGCTTCCGGGCGCAGCGTGATGGTATTGCCATGCTCATCACAAAGGTAGTTAAAAAGAAGCTCTCCCCCGTTGAAATGATCCGAATCGGTCGGATGGGGAGTGTATGAAGTGGTAAATAAAACCGTCGTCACTTTACGCTCTGGGGCTACGGTGTGAAATCCTACCGTTTTCCCCTCACGGTCTCGCAGTTCGCTTGAATCGTCACTGTGCTTGACGTAAAATGACCCGCTCTCATACCCCAAGACCTGTATGTCGGTAGAAGTGCTGAGAGACAGAGCAAAAAAATCCTCGATCTCAGAACGAACTGCGGCAAATCGGCTCTCATAAATCGCACGATACTCAGAAGAGAGGGTATGAATATCGGTACGCCGTATTGCCGTATCAAGCTTCTTGCCTCGAAGCTCCGCTTTCACAACACCGTTATCTTCCAGCGTATACGCGGTAATAGCACGGCACTCTGCAGGAGTTAGTACCCCTTCAATCACCATATAGGGAAAATCAAGATACGGATTGGGAAGCCGTTTAGTCGGAATATCCCAATCCAGCAACTCATCGCGAGCGTAAACATAGTTGCTGATTTGGTGCACGACTATTTCTGCTTATCGGTTACAATATACAGTTGTTCATGTCCAAGGCGCTTAAGAACATCCATAACACCGACAAAATTTTGAAATGCAGCATCCTTATCGCTGTAAAGAACAACCGTCATCTCTTTGCCACCCTCTGTGACTTTTTGCTCAAACTGATCAAGGCTCACTTGTGTTTTCTCATCAATCCATAGGGTACCGTCTTTTTTAATCGTCAGTTTCATCTCACTGGGTTTATGCTCGGTTGCAGTCCCTTTAGCATTGGGAAGGTCGACGGGAATAACCCCCGTTTTGATAAACGTTGCCGTTGTCAAAACCATCACCAGCAATACGAGCATAATATCGATAAAGGGGATGACATTGATCGTATCGATCCGTTTCATCTTCATAGTTTAGCCTTGTTTTTTGTGAGCATCAATTTCCCACAACGTAAGGATACGTTCCATTTTACGGAGCAAAATATTGTAAAACACGATAGCAGGAATCGCGACAATAAGACCCATTGCGGTTGCTTTGAGAGCAAGGGCTAATCCGGTCATAATCTTTTTAGGATCAACCGCACCGACATCTCCGAGAGAATAAAACGTGATCATAATGCCCAAAACGGTCCCTAGCAGACCGACGTAGGGGGCATTAGAACCGATGGTTGCAATAATCGAAACATTATTACCAAGATCCAGCTCAAGCTCCTCTTTTGTACTGTAATCACTTCCTCGAACAGCACCGAAAAACATCAATCGCTCAATAAACATCCACAATGAGATCACACTCATCAAAACCAAAATACCGATAATCCCATAATCGACTGCGCCTTGCGCCCATCCTAACCATCCGCTTACTTCCATTGAATTTACCCTTTATGTTAATTTTTTTAATTCCAATTTTACGCATGTCCCTTTTCCCACTTGGGAAGAGACATGCAATCCGATATGATGCCGATCACAATATCGCTTGACCAATCCAAGACCGATTCCATACCCCGGTATTGTAGTATCATTTTGGAAATAGCTATCATATATTCGCATCAAAGTTATCTCATCCATACCGATCCCCTGATCGCAGATATTCAATGTATCCTCATGTAACGTGATTTTAATATGAGCCGGTGAAAGGGAATATTTCACCCCGTTTTCGACCAAATTATCGATCACTTTTCCCATTCCGATACGATCTAAACTCACCATCCGTGAAGAAAGTGCTATTTCCCATATCACATTCGAATACAACCCACGCAAAAAAACAAGTCGCTCTTGAAGTAAATCGACTAAATCAAATGACTCTATATTCTCACGTGCCATCTGCTTTTTGATCAAATAATCGAGCTCATTATACCGTTCTTTTAACATCCCGACAGCTTGTCCGATCCGATCCAAACGCTTGAAACTTTTTTCATCTGTATGGGTTTTACGTAACATCTCCACATTAGCAGTGATCGTATTAATCGGTAAATTCAGTTCATGAAGCGTCTCTTTGGAAAAAACTTCTAAATGATCAAAATGTTCTTTAAGCGGTTTGATCGCAATTTTAGCCAAAATCCATCCGGCAATAAGGGCAAAAATTAATGAAATAAGAAAAATTACTCCCCATTGTTCTATCCCTAATACGTGATGTGCAATATAAATACCGCTCACCAATACCGCCGTTGTAACGACATACAACGATGCCAACGCAATTTCAACACTACGAAACAAGGCGATATCCTAAAGCACGAACATTGAGTATCCGATCACTTCCGATCTCTTGTTTGAGACGGTTAATATACACCCGTATCGCACCGTCACTGATATTTTCAGATGCACTCCACAACTCATCCATAATCATCTCTTTGGTAACAATTTCCCCGGCATTTCGGATAAAAAGGGCCATTAGTTGATACTCTTTTAGGGAAAAATGGACCTCATTTCCCCCTAAAAAAATACACTTGTGTATCTCATCCAAACATAAATCCCCGGCACATCTGCGGGTTTTGCCTTTACTGCGCCGCAGCAATGCCTGAATACGTATCAGCAGCTCCTTCGTATCAAACGGTTTTTTCAGATAATCATCTCCACCGTATTCAAACGCCTTAGATAATACTTCCGTTTCACGATGCGACGTCAAAAAAATCGCAGGGGTATCATCCGCAGAATCTCTTAGCTCGTGCAATAAAGAAAGGCCATCAATCAAAGGGACATTAATATCCAAAAGATACAAATCAAACCGGTGTTTGTACGTAGCATCAAGGGCCTCTTGTCCGTTTCGGCACAAGGTCAGAAGATACCCCTCCTCTTCGAGTAAATCTTGAATCGACTCACCAAATAGGAGATCATCTTCCAAGAGGAGAACATTAATCGACACGATCAATAGACCATTTCAACGTTTCACCCGCACGCATCGGGACAACACTGCCGTACATATCCGGAACAACAAAATCATGTTTCACAAGGACAACCTCTTTATACTCAGCGCAAATCCCATAAATTCGCTGGGCATTATCACTCACAAAGGATTGAAGGTTATCGAGTTTATCATGCGCTTCAAAAACCTCACATAACAGCTGAAGAGCGATCGGTGCGGTAAAGACCCCTGCTCCGCATCCGCATGACTCCTTGGTATGTTTCGGGTGGGGTGCCGAATCCGAACCAAACATCACTTTCGGATGCGCTTCAAGGGCAACGCTCAGCAATGCATCACGATCATGCGGACGTTTGGCTATCGGTTTGCAAAACAGATGAGGACGAAGCATCCCTCCCGCCACATCATCGAGGGTAATCATTAGATGATGTACCGTAATGGTGGCATACAAATTCTCATAACGATCCAACATCTCTACCGCTTCGGCAGTCGTTATGTGTTCCATGACGATCTTGAGTTTCGGAAAATTGATTGCGAGCATCTCATAGACGCTCATAAATTCCGCTTCACGATCCATTACAAAACCGTTCGTCTCACCGTGAACAGACAAAACAATCCCTAAATCAGACATTGCCTCTAACGTTTCGCGCATTGATTCGATATCAAAACTTTCAACTCCCCCTTCCGAGTTCGTCGTTACCCCGCTTGGATAGAGTTTGATTGCACTAATATGATCTTGTACATTTTCCAAAAACACTCGGCTGTAATTTTGGTAAAAGAGGGTCATATAGGGTTCAAAATCATCCGCTTCCATCGCTACCTTGATACGATGACGATACTCTTTGACCGCATCAAGAGTGGTAATCGGAGGGACAAGATTAGGCATAACAAGTGCTCCGCTAAAACTGTATGACGTCAGCGGGGCAACCGTTGAGAGCATCTCACCGTCACGCAAATGGACATGCATATCCAGCGGCATGGTTAATGTTATTGTTTTCATACTTATCCCTTTAACTGGTTTTGGGCCGTTTGAATCAGCGCATTAAGAGATTCTTCGTATCGCAGAGCTTCTTTAGCATCGGTCGATTCAAAACGGGTAACCAGTACCGGAGTCGTATTACTCGCACGCACTAAGCCCCACCCTTTATCAAAAATAACCCGAACGCCGTCCACTTCGATAATCTCACGGATAGCAGGAAAATCGGATGGAGGGTTTTGCAGAAGTTCTTTGAGCTTGGCCATAAGGAGAAACTTTTCTTTCTCGGTCGTTTTGACCTTAATCTCTTCGGTGGAAAATACCTGAGGAAGTTTTGCAATCTCTGCATCCAAATCAACCCCTTCATGCACCAATTCAAGCATCCGAAGGGTGGCATAGATTGCATCATCGTATCCGAAATAACGATCCGCAAAGAAAACATGCCCGCTCACTTCACATGCCAAATCAGCGTGAAGCTCTTTCATTTTGACTTTGAGATTCGAGTGCCCCGTTTTATACATCACGGCGGTCGCTCCCCGTTCCCGAAGCGTGTCGTACATCACCTGCGAGCATTTCACCTCGCCGATAACGATCGGATTTTTCATTTTAAGGGCAAACAAAATGGCCATCATGTCCCCTTTGATATTATTCTTAGGCGTCAATACAGCAATACGATCGGCATCGCCATCGTAGGCAAATGCAATATCTCCCTCCTCTGTGAGAAGTTTTTTAATATCTTCGAGATTATGCTCTTCACTCGGATCAGGATGGTGATTAGGAAACGTACCGTCCGGATCAACATAAATCCCTTTGGTTGTCAATTCCAATGCATTAAAAATATCTTCGATCGCTAATCCCGCAACCCCGTTACCGCAGTCATAAACGATGCGCTGTTTCATTCCACGCAAATGGCCAAACGATTCGACCATAAAGCGTTTGTAACGACTCAATGCATCGATCTCTACCACTTGTCGTTCCACTTTAGGGGGAAAAGGTAATGATTCTATTTTATCCCCAAGGGCATAGATCGCTTCACCGAAAAAAGGGGCTTTATTAATGGTAATTTTAAATCCGTTGTATTCGCTCGGATTATGCGAACCGGTAATCATCACCGATGCACACGGAGTGATTCCATCGAAATCCTGATAATTGCAAAAATAGTTTACCGGAGTGGGAACCATCCCCATCCCCAATACTTTCATCCCACCGGCATTGAGTCCGGCCGTGAGATATTCAAATAAAATGGGTGAATGAGAACGTGCATCGTATCCGACCGCAACAACATCGCCATATCCTCGCATCTCTTCGGCCAATGCATATCCCAATCGAGTAATGGTCGCTTCATTGAGCTCTTTTTCAAAAATCCCTCGAATATCATATTCGCGATAAATAGACATAAAATCCCTTTCTCTTTAAAACAATGACAAATTATACAACGCAGTAGGTAAAAGAGTTTTTATGGGGCAAAAAGCCCCACAGAAGAGTATCGAAGAAGTGTTACAAGAGTGTTAAGTTAAATCGCCCTTTTGAACTCGGGGTATGCTTCCAGACCGCATTCACTGACATCAAGCCCTTGAAGCTGATCTTCATCGGAGGCGCGGAACGGAACCAACTTATTGATTAAATAAATAGCCGCAAACGATACCGTAAAAACAAATACGGCGATTTCGCCAACCCCTTTGAGCTGATTCAAAAAAGTTATCCCTTTCGCAGCATCCGAAGCAAATATACCTACCGCAAGCGTTCCCCAAATACCGTTGACCAAATGAACCGACAATGCTCCGACCGGATCATCAATACGAAAACGGTCGAAAATAGGGATTGCCAAAACAACCAATACTCCACCGATCAAACCAACAGCAAGCGAATCGTAAAGGGTATATAAATGGGGTCCTGCCGTAATCGCAACAAGGCCACCCAACGCACCGTTTAGAATCATCGTAATATCAAAGAGTTTATACCGTGCATAAATGATGATACCCGCAGAAATGGCTCCGGCAAGTCCCGCTACGTTAGTGTTAAAGATAGTCAATGCGACACTGTCCGCCAACTCTTTGGTCGAAATACCGCCCACCGAACCGCCGTTAAAACCAAACCATCCGATCCACAGTAACATCGCCCCCAAAACAACAAGAGGGATATTAGAGGCAGGAATAACACGAATTTGATCGTGAACATAACGCCCTTTTCGCGGACCGATAATCAAAATAGCCGCCAATAATGCCCACCCGCCTGTAGAATGAATGACGGTAGAACCCGCTAAATCGACGAAATTCAAATCAAACAGGGTATCTTTGATCCAATCGCTTCCCCAGCTGATATTCACGGCCGTCGGATAGATCAGAGCCCCCATAATAAGGGTAAACAGAGTCAACGGCAACAATTTAGCCCGCTCACCGACCCCTCCGCTCATAATGTTAATCGCCTTACCGACAAATGCCATTTGAAACATAAAAAATGCCCACTTACTCATAGTGGTACTCGCTACATCGCCAAAAGCAAAATGAAAACCGACCAGAATAAACGCCATAGAGGCTACCGCATAAATCATCACATTGACCGTCAAAACGCTGGAAACGTTTTTAGTACGGACTAAACCCGCTTCGAGCATTGCGAAACCGGGAACCATTAAGATGATCAAAGTGATTGAAAAGAGGGCAAAGAGGGTATCGATAACGTACGCAGTATCCATGCAACACCTTTAATTTAAGATAAAGGTGTGCATTATATAACCAATCACAGAGATTGTAGAAGTAAAATTGATTAAAAATTAATCAATTGATAGAATTGCACGTTTACGTGCTTGGGCATACTGCCGAAGTAAACCCAGTGTTAACGTAGTAAAGAGGGACTATGTTCCTCTTTACGTTAATTTAAATGGCCTCGATATCGGTCTCACCCGTACGGATACGGACGATTTTACTGATATCGCTGATAAAAATTTTCCCGTCACCGATTTTCCCGGTACGAGCCGCTTCTACGACCGTGTTAACGACTTGATCTACCATCGCGTCATCCACTACCATCTCCATTTTGATCTTAGGAAGAAAGTCAACCACATACTCAGCACCACGATATAACTCACTGTGCCCTTTTTGTCGTCCGTACCCTTTTACTTCGCTTACCGTCATACCCGTAATGCCAATCTCGGCAAGGGCGTCTTTCACATCTTCGAGTTTAAATGGTTTGATAACCGCTTCAATTTTTTTCATTGTTCATTCCTTCTTATAGGTTAAATCCACGTTCACCGTGTACTGATTCATCCAAACCTTGGCTCTCTTGTTCTTCGTTAACACGTGAACCGCCGGTCAATGCCATTGCGATATAGTACACTACGATCGTACCGACCAATGTAAACAATCCGACCAATAAAGCGGATTCCGCTTGAACCATGATTTGTCCCATGCGATCGCCTGAATCTTTCAACGGTCCTGCCCATAGAAGCCCTTTGTCATCTACAGCAAAGATACCGGTTGCAATCGCACCCCATAGACCTGCCAGAAAGTGAACCCCAAATGCATCCAATGAATCGTCGTAACCCAATTTTTTCTTAAGTGCCGTTACACCGAAGAATGCGATCAATGCACCCGTCATACCAACAATTAATGCACCACTGACACTGACAAAACCAGCTGCCGGAGTAATTGCAACCAAACCAGCGATTGCACCGGACGCTGCACCCAGAAGAGTCGGTTTTTTGAAGACTGCGTACTCAATTACAATCCATGTCACTGCTGCAACAGAAGCTGCGATAGTCGTTGTTAGGAAAGCGACACCGGCGATAGCGTTTGCACCAAAAGCTGAACCGGCATTAAATCCGTACCAACCGAACCAAAGCATACCTGCACCGACAGCAGTTAAAATAACACTTACCGGTTTCATCGCTACTTTTGGATACCCTGCACGTTTACCGATCAACACAGCCAATACAAGACCAGCCAAACCGCCGTTCATATGAACAACCGTACCACCCGCGAAGTCAAGGGCACCTTCATTAAAGAGGTAACCGCCACCCCATACCATGTGAGCAATCGGTGCATAAACCACGATAGTCCAGACGAAAGCAAATACCATCCAGGTAGAAAATTTCATACGCTCAATGACTGAACCCGCAACGATCGCTACGGTAATAGCTGCAAATGTCCCTTGGAATGCTACGAAAACAAATTTAGGGAATAGCAGACCCAATTTTGGATCTTGTAGATCGTCCCATTTAATACCGTTTAGCATCACATTGCCAAATCCGCCGATAACTTGGTTCATTGAACCATCCGCTGTTCCGAAAGCGATCGAGAAACCTGCGATTACCCATGCCAACATTGCTACTACAAATGCACCAAAAATCATTGCATAGGTATTAAGAACGTTTTTAGAACGGGTCATCCCGCCGTAAAACAATGCCAAACCGATCGGTGTCATCAACATAACCAATGCGGTTGACATCATCATCCATGCAGTATCACCTGAATTAAGTACAGGTGCCGCCGCTTCTACAACAGCCGTTGCGTTAGCATCATCAGCAAATGCCGATACGCCGAGTAGCAATAAAGCTAAAAGCCACTTTTTCATTTTTTCTCCTTATAACTTGAATGTCGGATACCATTGTACAAAGTAATCAAATGTGAAGAGTGCAATCTATTGATTAATTTTTAATCAATGTGCAGTATAAATATAAAAAAGAGAGATTTTTCTAAATACGAGAAGATATTTAAAGAGGAGTCCAAAGCCGAAGCTTTGAAGCTAAGAAAGTGGAATTATATTGCGTCGCTATCCGTTTCGCCCGTACGAATACGGATGATTTGATTGATATCGCTGATAAAAATTTTCCCGTCACCGATTTTCCCGGTACGAGCCGCTTCTACGACCGTGTTAACGACTTGATCTACCATCGCGTCATCCACTACCATCTCCATCTTGATTTTAGGAAGAAAGTCAACCACATACTCAGCACCGCGATATAACTCGCTGTGCCCTTTTTGGCGACCGTAGCCTTTTACTTCGCTTACCGTCATACCCGTAATACCAATCTCGGCTAGGGCGTCTTTCACATCTTCGAGTTTAAATGGTTTGATAACCGCTTCAATTTTTTTCATAAATACTAAACTCCATAACACTAATGTTTAGGATAATTGTAACCGTATTTAATTAATTAAGCAAATTAAAGCTAAAAAAACAGGTTTTAAGAATTTAAGCCTCATTCGGCTATAATCAGCCATATTATCTTCACTTTTGGGGACCGCATGAACGATCTGCTAGACAACAGCGAAATAAATGACATTAATATAGAAGACACACTCAAGAGCAGTTATCTTGATTACTCGATGAGCGTTATCATCGGGCGTGCCCTTCCAGACGTCCGAGACGGTCTTAAACCGGTACACAGACGTATTCTTTATGCCATGGACAAACTTAGCCTCTCAGCCGGTGCTAAGTACAAAAAATCGGCTCGTATCGTCGGTGACGTTATCGGGCAATACCATCCGCACGGTGATACTTCCGTTTACGATGCTTTGGTTCGTATGGCACAACCTTTCTCGATGCGTGCACCGCTCGTAGACGGTCAAGGGAACTTCGGTTCGGTTGATGGCGACAATGCGGCAGCTATGCGTTATACGGAAGCCCGTATGACCCGCTACGCCGGAGAATTACTCAAAGATCTTGAAAAAGATACCGTCGATATGGTCGATAACTATGACGGTACTACCCAAGAGCCGGAAGTTCTTCCGACACGTGTTCCGAATCTCCTTATTAATGGTTCAAGCGGTATCGCCGTCGGTATGGCAACCAATATCCCGCCGCATAATCCCAATGAAGTGCTCCAATCTCTTGTCTATCTAATGGACAATCCGAATGCAACATTACCGGAGATCATGCAATTCATCAAGGCTCCCGATTTCCCAACCGGTGGAACCATCTACGGTAAAAAAGGGATTTTGGATGCGTATGAAACAGGGCGCGGCCGTATCCGTGTCCGTGCTAAAACCCACATCGAAAAGAAATCCAACAAAGATGTTATCGTTATTGATGAACTTCCGTATCAAGTCAATAAAGCCCGTTTGATCGAAACCATTGCCGATCTGGTCAAAGACAAGTTTATCGAAGGGATTTCTGAAATCCGAGACGAATCCGACCGTGAAGGGATTCGTGTCGTTATCGAGCTTAAACGTGATGCGATGAGTGAAATCGTTCTCAATAATCTGTATAAATCAACCAATATGGAGACTACGTTCGGGATCATCATGCTCTCAGTCTATAACCAAGAGCCTCGTGTTTTCCCTCTCCTTGATATGTTGGAACATTTTATCAATCACCGCAAGACCGTCATTATTCGCCGTACGATTTTCGATCTTGAAAAAGCAAAAGCACGTGCCCATATCTTAGAAGGTTTGAAAAAAGCGCTCGATCATATCGAAGCAATCATCAAGCTAATCCGTGCAAGCAATGACGGCGAAGCGGCTAAAAATGGCCTTATTACTGAGTTTGGCTTTTCGCCGATCCAAGCCCAAGCAATTCTCGACATGCGTCTCCAACGTCTTACTGGATTAGAGCGTGATAAAATCGAAAATGAACTCAAAGAAATTTTGGCACACATCGAATATCTCGAAAGCATCCTTCGCAGTGAAGAGGTTCTCAAAGGGATTATCAAAGGCGAATTCGTCGAACTCGTTGAACAATACAATATCCCGCGTGTCACCGATATCGAAGACAACTACGATGATATCAATATCGAAGATTTGATTCCGAATGAGCCGATGATTGTTACTATCAGCCACCGCGGATATATCAAACGGGTACCTTCCGCTTCGTATGAGAAACAACGTCGCGGCGGAAAAGGCAAAATTGCCGTAACGACTTACGATGATGACTTCATCGAAAAATTCTATACCTGTAATACACATGACACCTTGATGTTTGTCACCGATCGCGGACAGCTCCACTGGCTCAAAGTGTATAAAATTCCGGAAGGGTCGCGTACGGCTAAAGGTAAAGCCGTTGTTAATCTTATCAATCTCGAAGCCGATGAGAAGATCCGCGCAATTATCCCGACAACCGATTTTGATGAGAATAAATCACTGGTTTTCTTCACTCAAAACGGAGTGGTCAAACGTACGGCCCTCAGTGAATTTTCAAATGTTCGCAGCAACGGTGTCCGAGCTATTGTTCTTGACGATGATGATGCACTTATCACAGCCCATATTGCGACGGAAGAGACAAAATACCTCTTTATCGTCACCAAATTTGCACAATGTATTAAATTTGAAATCGAAAAAACCCGGGATCAGGGACGAAGTACCCGTGGTGTTCGCGGTATTAAGTTCAAAATCGAAGGTGATGTTGTCGTCGATGCCAATATCATTAAAAACGATGAAGAAGAGATCTTGATGGTGAGTGAAAAAGGGATCGGTAAACGTACCACTGCCGAAGAGTACCGCCTCACCAATCGCGCCGGATCAGGTGTTATCGCAATGAAACTTAATGCGAAGACCGGAACAACCGTCGTCGGATGTGTTATGGTGGATGAAACCATGGATCTTATGGCACTCACCAAAGCGGGTAAAATGATCCGTGTCGATATGCAAAGTATCGCTAAATCGGGACGTAATACCAGCGGTGTCTATATCATTAAAGGGGATGATGTGAAGAGTATTTCACGCTGTCCTAAGAATGATGAAGAAGAAGATGAACTCGAAAATGACGAAGGGTCATTAGAACTGGAATAGTATTTGCTGTAATTAGCTATTATTCCACATTTCAAGGAAACCGAATGAGAATCTCTGCTGCTCTCACTCTCGTACTCAGCGTTACTGCGCTTCATGCGGGATTTTTTTCAAGCGATGAGTCTAAACGATCCGATGTCCGTTGTGTTTACAGCGGTACAGACGGTAACTGCGTTGAACCTATTGTAAAATCAGGTAAAGAATTGGTCATTACGGTCATGGGACAAGGAGTTGCCCCCTCCGTTACCGCTTCTCCTGCCCAAGCGTATGCACTTGCTAAACGAGCCGCAATTGCGGATGGTTATCGCCAAATCGCCGAGCGAGTTCGCGGAGTTCAAGTTGAAGGTCAAGATACGATCAAAAACATGATGCTTACCCAATCAAGCACACGAACTTCCGTCGAAGCGATTGTTCGTGGAGCCAATGTCATGAACACCACATTCAAAGAGGGCTTGTGCGAAGTAGAAATGGAAATTGCCCTATCCTATACGCAATTTGCTCAATAACTTTTAGCCTCTCCCTTTTAGCCGATGATTACCTAATCGGGTATCGGCTAACCACTCGCAATGCGCAGAGTGTCCAAGAATCCCTAACCGTCTCAAAAGCGATGATGCCCTGCCCTATTCACAAAGCTTCTTCCCTTATTTTAATGCGTGAAAATAATGAATCTCTAAACACCCTTTTGACTCACGAAGAGACCGCTTTTTTAGAATATGCAGCCAAACAACCCCTTCACTTAAAAGGGAATGATGCTCTGAGTAATAATACAATTAAAAGTCTCGAAACCCTTACCCTGCCAACACAATGTTATGCAGTCGAATTTAATGATCGCTCTGTTACAATCACCCTATTACAAGAGTAAGGGTTAGGATGAAAATTGCGATAGTCGAAGATGATATCAATATGCGCAAATCGCTTGAGATAGCGATGGCAGAATTCAAAGCGTATGAAGTTCATACCTTTAAAAATGCCCGTGACGCTCTTAAAAAACTCGATGCTACATTTGATCTTGTCATCAGCGATATCAACATGCCCGGTATGGACGGCATTGAGTTTGTCAAAACGCTCGACGGTGCTTATGAGGTCATTATTATCACCGGCAATGCTACCCTTACCCGCGCTATCGAATCGATTCAACTGGGGGTTAAAGATTTTCTCCTCAAACCTTTCGAGATCGAAACCCTCATCGCAGCCATTGAACGAAGTGGCAAAATTCGTCAAAAAACACCTAAAAACATCTCTCCCGTATCTCGTGAAAACTCGATTTTCAAAGCCACGTCCGAACCGTTAGAAAAACTGCTAGCCCATATTGCAAAAGCGGCTATTACCGATGCGAGTATTATGCTCTTAGGGGAAAGCGGCGTAGGCAAAGAGGTATTTGCCCGTCACATCCATGAGCATTCCCTTCGATCATCCAAACCTTTTGTTGCCATCAATATGGCAGCTATTCCGGATAATTTGATAGAGAGTGAACTTTTCGGTTTTGAAAAAGGGGCATTTACCGATGCGACCGAAGCTAAAACAGGACAGTTTGAACTTGCCGAAGGGGGGACATTATTTCTTGATGAGATTGCCGAAATGCCCTATCCTCTGCAAGCCAAGCTTCTTCGGGTACTGCAAGAGAGAGAGATTCGCCGTCTAGGAGCATCCAAAAGCACCAAAATAGATGTACGGATCATTTGTGCCACCAATGCCGATCTTCATAAAAAAATCATCGAGGGAAGTTTTCGAGAAGATCTCTACTATCGACTTAATACCATCCCCCTCTCTATCCCGCCGCTGCGTGAACGACGTTCGGAAATACTCCCGATCGCCGAAGCGGTATTAGCCCAAAATTGCACCCAATACCATTTCGAACCGAAACATTTTGACGAAGAGGCACGAGAAGCTCTCCTTCACTACGCATGGCCGGGAAATATACGTGAGCTCATCTCCGTGGTAGAGCGTTCCGCCATTTTAAGTGACGGTGAACAAATCGGTATCGATGATTTATTTTTAGAAGCACGCGGGTTTGGAAGAATTTAAACAGTTTTTTATTAGTCCTCTTTGGCTATAATCGCGGAAAAATATTCACGGGTGATTCCATTCATCCCCAAGGAAAGCTTCCTATGAAACGTTATAACGTTGCGATCGTCGGTGCCAGCGGTGCCGTTGGAGAAGAAATTTTACGTATTTTCGAGGAGATCGATTTTCCTCTTGCCAAACTTGTACCCCTTGCAAGCGCTCGAAGTACCGGCAATACGGTAACCTTTAACGACTCTGATTTGGTTATCCAAGAACTCACACCCACTATTTTTGATGAAGAACACATCGAAATTGCCCTCTTTAGTGCCGGCGGCAGTGTATCCGCTGAATTTGCTCCTTACGCAGCAGCGGCAGGTGCCGTGGTGATCGATAACACCAGCCATTTTCGTATGTATGAGGACGTTCCGCTTGTAGTCCCTGAAGTAAACCCTGAAGACATTGCGCAGTGGCGCAATCGCGGTATCATCGCCAACCCGAACTGCTCCACCATTCAAATGGTACAAGCGCTCAAACCGCTGGATGATGCCTACGATCTGCAGCGCATCGATGTCAGCACCTATCAAGCGACTTCCGGTGCCGGAAAATCGGCAATGGAAGAGCTCGTTGAGCAGATGCAGGCATTCTTTTCATTTAAACTCGATGATGTAGAACCGAAAAAATTCCCTCACCGAATTGCTCTTAATGCTATCCCTCAAATCGACTCATTTACCGACAGCGGCTACACCAAAGAAGAGCTCAAAATGGTAAATGAGACCCAAAAGATCATGCACAAAGATATCGAAGTAAGTGCAACCTGTGTCCGGATTCCAACATTACGCGGTCATGCCGAAACCCTCACCCTCACTTTTGACGGTGCCGTAAATGCGGATGAAGCACGAGAAATTTTACGTAAAGCTCCGAACATTATCGTTATGGATGTACCTGAAGAGAGTATTTATCCGATGCCCTCACTGTGTATGGACCAAAACGAAACATTCGTAGGACGTATCCGCAATGACCTTTATCGTGAAAATGTCCTCCATCTGTGGGTTGTTGCGGATAACCTCCGTGTAGGTGCCGCAACCAATGCCGTACGAATTGCCCAAAAATGGGTAGAAATGCAAGGAAATTAAGATGAACTTCATCGAAAATCTCTTTGAACACGGGCTTTGGAGTTCACGTTTTATTATCGTTTTAGCGGTTGTCTTTGGTTTACTGGGGGCAATATTGCTCTTTACCATTGCCAGCTTCGATGTCTACCATACAGCCGCTTATGTTATTAATTCCTACGTCACGCAAGGACATCCGGAACACTTCCACGAAGATGTTATCGGAGGGATCATCGGTGCCGTTGATTTATACCTTATCGGCGTCGTTATGATTATCTTCTCCTTCGGTCTGTATGAACTTTTTATCTCGGATATCGACCCGGCCAAAGATGAGCACGGAAAAGAGAACCAACTTTTAGCGGTCCATTCGCTTGACCAGCTCAAAGACAAAATATCGAAAGTCATCGTCATGGTTCTCGTTGTAGGCTTTTTTCAAAAAGTCGGACGAACCGAGTTTAACGGAGCGTTAGAGCTGTTCTATCTTGCTCTATCGATCACGGCGGTTTCCGTCGGTCTTTATTTTCTTAGCAAAGTAGGTCATCATGAGTAAGATTTTCGTCGATGCGTGTTTCGGAAAAGAAACCCCTTATACCCCTGTTTGGATGATGCGTCAAGCAGGTCGTTACCTTCCGGAATATATGGAAGTGCGCAAACGTGCCGGAAACTTTCTAAATCTGTGTCACGCCCCGGATATGGCAGCAGAAGTCACTCTCCAACCGGTGGATATCGTCGGTGTTGATGCGGCAATCCTTTTCAGCGATATTTTGGTCGTTCCCAATGAGATGGGGATGCAACTTGACTTCATCAAAGGGGAAGGTCCCGTTTTTGAAAAGCCTATCGCAACGAAAGAGGATTTGGACGCGCTTGTCGGCGGAGATGAAGCGGCGTCTAAACTCACCTATGTTTATGAGACGATCAAGCTTTTAAGAGCGCAGCTTGATGCACGGGATGATAACAAAGCCCTTATCGGATTTACCGGTGCCCCGTGGACCCTCGCTACCTATATGATCGAGGGACAAGGGACAAAGACCTACAATGTTTGTAAAAAAATGATGTACTCAAATCCTGAACTTCTTCATAAAATCCTCGCTAAAGTGACCGAAGTGGTCAAACTTTACATGGAAAAACAGATCCAATCGGGGATCGATGTCGTTCAAATCTTCGACAGCTGGGCAGCAGCGATTGAACCGAGTAAATACGATGAGTTTTCATGGAAATATATGGTGGAGATTGCAGAGTATTTAAAAGACAAATACCCTCATGTCCCGATCATTATGTTCCCAAAAGGGATTCCGGCCTTTTTAGATAAAGTGTATGGGAACTTCGATGTTTTCGGAGTCGATTGGAGCACCCCGATGGCTCTTGCCAAAGAAAAATTAGGCGATCGCTATGTCCTTCAGGGAAATATGGAACCGTGCCGTCTCTATTCTAAAGAAGAGACGACAGCCTGTGTCGAAGCCATTCAACAGATTATGGGCGGAAAACGCCATATCTTCAACCTAGGGCATGGTATTCTCCCCGATGTCCCTGTTGAAAATGCACAACATTTTGTCCGAGAATGCCAACGTGTGAGTAAAAAGCACTAACATGTCCACAATATTTGGTCCCGTCCATTCTCGCCGTTTCGGTGTATCGCTCGGGATCGATCTCTCTGCTTCCACTAAACAATGCAATTTTGATTGTCTTTACTGTGAACTCTCTCCGGCGTTAGCTATTACTACGCAACATAGTATCACTCCGATAGATACGATTATTGATGATCTCACCGCCGCGCTGCAGACTCATCCTAAGATAGATGTTATCACCCTCACCGCCAACGGTGAACCGACTATGTATCCCTATTTAGATGAGCTCGTCACACGCATCAATGAACTCAAAGGCAACTGTGAGCTTCTCATCCTCTCCAACAGTGCCTGCTTGAGCGATGAAAAGGTTTTTAATACCCTGCTGCAGCTCGATCAAGTCAAACTTTCACTGGATGCAGCGATCCCCAAAACCTTTAAAAAGATAGATCGTCCTGCCGAGGGGATCGATATTCATTCAATCATCGATGCAATTCGACGATTTTCTCTGATATTTACCGGAAAACTCTTTATTGAGATTCTTTTTGTACGCGGTGTGAATGATTCGCTAGAAGATATCGCGGCACTCAACAAGGCGCTATTAGATATCCATTGCGATCGAATCGACATCGGAACCGTCGATCGCCCTCCGGCTTACGCCGTAGAGGGGCTTGAATTTAATGAGCTTTACACACTTTCACAGCTTTTTGATCCCACCTTACCGATCCATATCGTCTCACGCACTCATGCGTCTGCACACCCCAATTCTTACAGTGCAGAAGAGATTCTCACAACGCTTGATAAACGTCCACTGACGCAAGATGATATTGAAGCCCTCTTCGATACCAAATCTCAACACTGCTTTAAAAAGCTCCTAAGCGAAGGTAAAATCACCCCGATTGAACGCTCCAATGTCATTTTTTATCTTCCAACGCAAAACATTCATCGAAAAGCACCAAAAAGAGGCTCTTTTTCTTGACATTTACGCCTTCATTACGTATAATTACGCCCTCATAAACATTCCGGATTAGCTCAGCGGTAGAGTAGGTGACTGTTAATCACTTGGTCACTGGTTCGAATCCAGTATCCGGAGCCACCACTTATGATTTCTTCCTTTTTTATTCCGAATTAGCTCAGCGGTAGAGTAGGTGACTGTTAATCACTTGGTCGCTGGTTCGAATCCAGCATTCGGAGCCACCCTTTATAATCCCCATAAATAGCCACTTTTCGAAGATAAATCTCCAAAAATGTGACCACTATACCCATTTTAAATCTCAATCATAAAGTTAAAATCTATAAGTTTTATATATAAAAGCAAATCTACTCTTTTGATAGAAAATAGGTCTTAAAATCTCACTGTGCCCAAATTGTGCCCAAAAGTGTCAAAACGGCTCTTGTAGAAAAGTAGCCCTCTTCTTCTGATCTTGTTTTCGATACTTCGCATACATTTGTAATGTCATAGAAGTATCCGTATGTCCAAGCATGTGAGACACCCATAAAATATCTTCTCCATGTTCGATCATCACCGTAGCAAATGTATGACGCATTTGATAAATCGTTCGATATTCGATTTCTAATTTTTTTAGAAGATTTTTCCAATGAGTATTGCGAATTCGTTTAATGTCATAGTAATGTGTAAGTTCACTATTTAAAAAAACATAACTGTCATATTGCCCTGTACTTTTGTACTGATCTTCTAAATATGGAAATAATTGATCGAGTATATCTATCGTTCGAACACTGCTTTGTGTTTTAGGAGTAGAAATTTTTCCCATCTTGATCGTCCGCTTAATAGATATCTCACGACGATTAAAATCAATGTCTTTCCACTGCAAACCAATCATTTCTCCACTACGCATACCCGTAAAGAATCCAAGGGCTACAAAAGCCTGTATGTCACCCTCCGCACCATGTATTATCTCCATCATTTCTTTCAAGGTAAAGGGCTTAACCTCTACCTTTTCGATTTTAGGGACTTTTACCATGGTAAGCGGATTTTTCTCAATAATGCCGTCACGTATCGCATCTTGAAAAAACATATTCAAAACAGCTCTTATATTTCGAACTCGCCTAGGTGATAATTTATCCAAAAGACTATTTTGCCAGAGTGCAACGTCTGATGGCTTAATACGGTCAATTCGTTTATCAGCAAAATGCGGATTAATATGTAATCTTAGAGATGATTCATAATCGTATGTAGTCGTTATCTTACGGTGATGACTATGAAGCTCAAAACTAATTTTTGCATACTCTCCCACAGTGGGTATATCTAATCTTTCATTTTCAAAGAACGTTCCATAATTCAATTTGTATTGAATCTCAGGAATGATGACATTTTCAGCCAGCTTTCTATTGGCTTTCGTATCATCAAGATTAAGGCTTTTACGATGCCTTTTGGATTGATAGTAGAATGTTATCCACAACTTGCCGTTGTTTGATATGAGTTTCATCGGTTTCCTTTCCGACCACCCAAGAATCAATTGCAACTCTATCAAAAAGAATTTTACCAGTTTGATTATGGAAGTGAATTCCCTCAACTAAGTATTGATCTTTGATTTTGTAGATTCGATCTTTTGAGTAACCTAAATATTCCGCAACCTCTTTGACGTTCAGCCAACGTTTTGCATTTGTTTCATTCAGCGATTTTTTGAGTAGTGCTATATCTTCCGCAATCTGTTTGATCAGATTGATATTTTCCATTTCGATCATTTCATATCCTTTTACCTGTTATACTGATTCATATCCGAAAAAGCGTTTCATGTTATGCCGCCGTTCCTCTGAAGTTACCATACAGCCGTAAATTGCGTTCGATTGTTTGCATGGTGTACAGAGTAATGTTTTCCGATCTCATAAACAAGAGTTCTTCATCGTCCCATATTTCCATAATCTTGTCATTGTCTAGACGGGCTAAAACTTTGAGGCTGTTACCTTTGCGTACTTGTGTTAAACCGTAGAGGCTAAAGCGGTTACTTAGTAATCGGTAGAGGTACATTGGAGCCATTGAACGACTGGAGCAAAAACGATTTACACGATGTTTGACATACCATGCGTTAATGTATTGATCGGATTCGCTGATCTGCTCTTTAGACATTGGCAAAGTCTTGTTAATGTACTTCATGATGTAGCTAGAGGCACTTTTGATATTCTTCTCGAACTTATTGCCGACTTGGAGGAATAAGCGTTTAAAAGCGGTCTCTACACGATCTATAAGCTCTTTTGGGATGAATAAGAGAATATGCGTATGCGGTGTTCCGTCTTTGTGTGGTTCATTGACACGATAATACATTCTCTGAGCCTTTGTAAGCTCTTTGAGTGATCTATCTTGACGGAGCTTAGCGAATTGCTTTGTGAGGATTTTAACCGACTCTTTTGGCGTAGTCCCGTTGTATTTCGGATTCGGTACGAGTTTGCCATCATGTGTTTTCATTTCGTGAAACTCACTAGGGAGTGTCATAGTTAAAAAGACGGGGGTTAAATTTGCATTTGTAGCTTCACGCTCTAAGGTGTTAATACGGTTTTGAATTTCACCGTAGTACCTATTAGGATTATGATTGGATGAAACGATACAATCTTTAAGACAGAATGTTTGTCCTGTCTGATCGTTCGATACATAACTGAATTCCAAGAAGTTTCTTTGACGTTGCAGTTTCTTACGAACTGTCTCTAAATCATTCTCGTTTAGACCGTATGTTTTGACAATGTCCACAACTTTTTTATAAGTAGTCAAGGAGAGAGAGCCGAACACGTCGGCAGAACCACTGATGGGGCATAGCCCCATGCTAGTTCTTTCCGCCTGATCGGCAATGGTATTTACAGACATTTTTAGGGATAATTTAGTATCATCCATTTTGTTTCCTTTCTAGTAAACTGGAGACGCCGTAGGGGGTTCTTATCTTGCCGGATTGACCCTCTATGCGCTCAAATAAATTTCTAACAGTTCAACACTTCATTATGACCCCGTTACGTTCTTCGCTTTGCTCAGACTTTCGCAACGTGGCTTTATTTTACGTAGAAACTTACCTGACTTTTTGATACAACATCACATTTGACTTGTACTTTTTGACCGATTTGCGTTTCATATTCTTTCACCCGTGTATCAGGTATCGAAATATCTTGCATATCATTCTTGACAGAACCGTTTTGTAACTCACTCTCAACGAGCAACTGTAATTTATGTTTACCGTGGGATACTTCTCCCGTCTCTTTGTCTTTAAAATCGTTGCTTTTGTATATTGACAACAATTGACCTTCGATAATTACTTTCATTCTGATCTCCGTTTTAGTTCTTTTTGCAACGCACTAATGGCACTTTCCAATGGCTCAACTTGTTTTTTATTGGCGAAATTTTTAGGAGTATTAACAAATGCCCCATTTTCATCATATTCAAGTTGCATTTCAATGTGATCTAACTTATCACTCAACTCTTCTATCTTTTCACTCAACTGGAAAGTGCTTTCAGCATAGAATTTATTTCGTGTTATCTCCTCCATGGCAGCTTGAAGCAACCCATTAATAAATGCAGTCATGCTCACACTATTATGTTTGCAAAATGCTTCTACTTCTTCTTTACGTGAAGATGGTATTTGTAGATTGAATCCAACTTTTTTTTCTTCAGTTCCTTTAGCTATAGCTAAAGCTCTAAACACATCCATTGTATTTCCTTTATGTATTTATATAAGGCACGCTGTGATTGTACATATTTTATGTATATCTTGTCAATAGCATTTATTTGTTTCTCAATAAAAACAGCAAATATTATTTTTTAAACTATAATATTTTTACTTTTTGTGTCAGGTAAATAAATGGGTATATACGATCGTGACCATAGACAAAAATATTCAAGGCAACATTTCAAATAAAACAAAATTGGAACATTTATAACTTAACAGGTTTGAACGAAAGATTCAAAGGGAGTTTTAATATCTATAAATAGTACAAAAATGTACTGTATCCAAAAATAATAGAGGAGTTTAGGGAATGAAAATAATAGTAGGGGATACCTATGATGAAATGCTCAAAAGGCGTTATTTTGTAATGATCATATTACCCTTTTTATGGGTGTTTGGTTTAGGGGTATCGGATTATGCGTTTGATGATAATAGTGTATTGCCATTTTTATTGTTTTTGTTAACAATGGGACTTTTTTGGCTATTTATCTTCTTTATATTAATAACTTTGGTGCAAAGGAAAATATTAGTCGCAATGTTTTTAAGTACCGTAGACATAATGCTGTTTTTTGCAGCTCATATGTATACATCTCTAAATATGCCATATCATTTAAGAGAAGCAAACTTCTATATCCATCAAAATTCTTACGAACAGCAAGCAAAGATACATCCATCCCAAGCCCGTGACAATGGAAAAAAACTGGTAGAGTTCCCTCTGCCAAATAACTATGGTGCTGGCATGATATCTTCAATCGTATATGATGAAAGTGACATACTTGCAATGCCCTATCAATATAGGACTCTAAACGAAACATGGGATAAAAACAATACTGTTGTAGGACGCACGCATTTGGATGTAGAGCACCTACAGGGACATTTTTATCTTGTAGTTTATGATAATTCAAACTATACAGCAACTCAATCTAATTTAAAAGGAAACACAAATGGCACAAATTCTTATTGAGAAACAAGTTAATGAAAACTTTCACACAAACAATATTGGACGTAATGCGGTCATAGAAGATTGAATTTAATGTGCCCAAATCGTGTCCAAAGATGACTATTTTTACCTAGTTTTTGAAAGCCGATAGAGTTGTAAAAGCCCAAGAAATGGTCGTTTGTAGTTATTTAACTTAATCTAAATTGAATCCAGTATCCGGAGCCACATTCAAAAATCTATATATTTGTTTCGTTATCATAATGATCGCATCTATAATTCCGAAATCCTTCCAACATTCTTGTAATGTTTTTAATCGGTGTCGGATTAAACAAACGGCGTATATCATGTTGCTGAACACAATCCTCACATCGGTTTATAACACAATGGATAGCATCGCTCACCACTAAAATCGGCTGTTTTGGATCCGTATTCAATATATATTCTACACACATTTGTCCATTTTCTATCCCGTGATCAATCATCACTACGCTGTAGGTATCTTTTTGAAATGCAATAAATACCTCACCTAATGTTGAAACCGTATCAATAACGCAGTCCAAAGCTTCTTCAAGTAACATTCTTCGAGTTTGAAGCTGAAAGCCGACTCGGTCAATAATTAATATTTTCATACCACAATTATTGCGTATACTCCTTTAAAAAAAGGTTCTTTTTTATCTACTGTTGTTATAATTTTGAAAAATAAATAAGTTGTTTTTACATGATTTTAAAAAACATAAAACGAGTATTAGTCATTCGATGCGGTGCGTTGGGTGAAACGATTTTTGCTTTACCGGTGATTGAAGCTTTGCGTCAGCAATACGGTGAGAATATAGAAATTGACTGGGTAGGTACACCGGCCGCCTCTGCACTCTTCAAACTCGATCATCGTATTAATCATATTTTTCATCTCAAACATCGCCGTTTTCCGATTATATTAAGTAAAGAAAAAAGAATAATTATCGAATACTCTAAAAAACATCCATACGATATTCTTATAAATTTGGAATCAGGGCACATCTTTTATCCTTTAGTTGAAAAAATAGTAGCAACGCATAAATATGGAATGCCCTACAATCAAATCCGAGCATTACCGAATCCTCATGCTATCGACAGCCTAAAAACCATGTATGAAGGGATCATTGACCCCGCTATCATGGAAAGTTCTTACCCGGTTTTATATGGAGCAGAGTCTGCTTTAGTTCAGCAAAAGTTCAACCTCCCGCCCCACTATATCGTTATCAATCCGAGTACCAGTCATCATCGCAAATTTACACACCGTGCATGGCCAAGTGATTATTGGAAAGAGCTTATTAACCTTCTTGCCCCACTCTATCAACTTGTTATCATCGGGGGAAAAGGGGAAGAGAAGTTTTTTGAATCACTCCTCCCTTATCCACCGTCGGTCATTGATTTAGTCGGAAAATCAACCCTTCCTGAACTCATTACCATTATCCGTGAAGCAGAAGCCATTATCACGGCAGATACAGGGCCTTCACACATAGCCTCAGCCGTCAATACTCGTACATTCGCGTTATTCGGACCCTCTAATCCAAAAGGGACAGGGCCTTATCCTACTCCTTTCAACCATATTCATATTATCTCTAAAAATCTCGACTGCAGCCCGTGTAATGCAACAGAGAGAATCAAAACATGCACGGATAACCAATGCATGAAACAAATTTTACCCTCTGAAGTGATCGATGTTATTCTCCCGTATGTTACACCCAAAAATCAAGCCGCTTTTAGTAACGACTAGAAGTTGGTTATAATATCATTATGACTAAACCCGATAAAATAACATTAATTATTGCTGTGTATAAAAATACGGCTGCTTTAAAAATTCTGTTAGATGCGATTCGGCACCAAAGTATTTTGCCCGATGAAATCATCATCGCCGAAGATGGTGAATACGATCAAATGCGCATACTTGTTGAAGCTGAATCCATGCCGAACTTGGTGCATTTAACGCAGGAAGATCTAGGCTGGCGCAAAGCTCGTGCACTGAATAATGCGATCCGTAAAGCAACCGGTGATTATCTCATTATAATTGACGGTGATTGTGTCCCCCATCCCCGTTTCATTGAAGGGCATCTTGCGTGCAGTGAACCGCGAAAAGTATGTTGCGGAAAACGTTCAGAGCTGGGTGAAACGTATACAAAAAAAATTTATGACGGTACGCTCTCCATCGCCAATCTCACAAAAAATTACCTTTTTAACGCCCTCTCACTCCATCAAGACGGTATTCGCCACTATGAAGAAGGGGTCTATATCCCTTATACCGGGTGGATGTACCGTCTCTTCAAAGATCGTCATGTTCGATACATCATCGGGTGCAACTACTCGTGCTACAAAACCGATATACTGGCGATAAACGGATTGGATGAAGATTACACCAAACCTTCTGTCGGTGAAGATATTGATCTGGGTTGGCGATTTAGAGGTTTGGGAATTGAGCTTAAATCATGTCGAAATGCTGCCAATATCTATCATCTTTATCACAAAAAGAACTTTAATCGCGATACTTTACGTGAAAATGATGCTATTTTAAAATTAAACTTTGATGCTCACCGCTATGTCTGCCGTAACGGAATCGAAAAATTACAATAGAAGGATGAAAAATGAAAGGGATTATATTAGCCGGAGGGAGTGGCACACGCCTCTACCCAATCACAAAAGGGGTGAGTAAACAACTCGTCCCCATTTATGATAAACCGATGGTCTATTATCCCCTATCAGTCCTCATGCTCGCCGGAATCACCGAAGTGCTCATCATCTCTACCCCGACCGATCTTCCCCGTTTCGAAGAACTTTTAGGCGATGGTAATGATATCGGAATGCGCTTTGAATATTGCGTGCAACCCAGCCCCGACGGATTGGCTCAAGCCTTCATCCTCGGAGCTGATTTTATCGGGGATGATGATGTGTGTTTAGTACTGGGGGATAATATTTTCCATGGTCATGGTCTCACCAAAATGCTCGCGCAATCCGTCAAAAATGTTACGGAAGAGAAAAAAGCAACCGTATTCGGTTATTGGGTCAAAGATCCTGAACGTTACGGTGTCGCTGAATTTGACAAGGAGGGAAATGTCCTCTCTATTGAAGAAAAACCTGCTCAACCGAAAAGCTCGTATGCGGTTGTCGGACTCTATTTTTATCCCAATAACGTCGTTGAAATTGCTAAAAATATTAAACCCTCTGATCGCGGAGAACTTGAAATCACTACCGTCAACCAAGAGTATCTCGCGCAAAACGCTCTCAAGGTAGAACTCATGGGGCGCGGTTATGCATGGCTTGATACGGGGACGCATGAGAGTTTGTTGGAAGCGAGTATGTTCATCCAAACGATTGAAAATCGCCAAGGGCTCAAAGTGGCCTGTCTTGAAGAGATAGCTTTCGAGATGGGGTATATAACCAAAGAAAAACTGTTAGAACTGGCACAGCCTTTGAGTAAAAATCAATACGGTCAATACCTGATTCGAAGAGCCAGTGAAGGGAAAATCGGCGAATGACTTTTACACGTTGCGCCATTTCGGATGTCGTCATTATCGATCCAAAAGTACACGGTGATGCACGCGGGTATTTCGTCGAGACCTTTCGTGCCGATAAGCTCGAAGCGTTTTTAGGATTCAAGGTTCCTTTCTGTCAGGATAATGAATCTTCCAGCACGTATGGCGTATTACGAGGATTGCACTATCAGCTTCCTCCCCATGCTCAAAGCAAACTGGTTCGGGTTATCGAGGGAGAAGTTCTCGATGTCGCCGTCGATATTCGCGAAGGGTCTCCTACGTTCGGACAATACGTTGCCGTACGTCTAAGCGGAGAGAATAAACGCCAGCTCTTTATCCCGCGCGGATTTGCCCATGGGTTTGTCGTCCTCTCGGAGAGCTGTACTTTTGCGTACAAAGTGGATAACTATTACAGCCCTGAGTGTGATCGGGGAATCGCCTTTAACGATCCTGCTTTAGATATCGATTGGATTGTTGAAACCGCACACATGCAGCTTTCCGCTAAGGATACTGCACAGCCTAGCTTTGCGGATGCCGATCATTTTAATGTTAGCGAAAACCTCTATGTCTAAAATCCTGGTAACTGGAGCTAATGGACAAGTGGGAAGTGAGCTCAAAGAACTGAGCACCTCTTATCCTCACGATACTTTTACCTTTTTGGATCGCAGTGTTATTGATCTAAGTGATCTCCCTGCGCTTCAAAACTTTTTTTCCGATAAAGCATTTGATGCAATCATCAACTGCGCTGCGTATACGGCTGTCGATCGTGCCGAATCGGAATCGGAATTATCCGATGCCATCAACCATCGCGCCCTCGAAATACTCGCCCAAATTGCAAAAGAAAAAGAGATGAAACTTATCCACATCTCAACGGATTATGTCTTTAACGGACAAAACTACCGTCCCTATGTCGAAAGTGATCCTACCGATCCGCAAGGGGTCTACGGACGTACCAAACGCGACGGTGAAAATGCTATTCTTAAAATAGCACCTGCAAACACGCTCATTATCCGCACTTCATGGGTCTATTCCTCGTTTGGCACTAACTTTGTCAAAACCATGCTCCGTCTTGGACGTGAGCGTGAGAGTCTTGGCGTTATCTTTGATCAAGTCGGAACACCGACCTATGCACGCGATTTGGCGAAAGCGATTCTTGACATCCTCCCCAATGTTAACACTTCAGCCCCTGAAGTTTATCATTACAGCAATGAAGGTGCTGCCAGCTGGTATGACTTTGCACAATCGATATTTGAACTCTCCCATATAATGTGTCACGTAAACCCTATTACAACCGATCAGTATCCGACTCCCGCAAAGCGACCCCATTACAGCTTGCTGAATAAATCAAAGATCAAAAACGACTTTGGAATCACCATCCCCTATTGGAGAGATTCCCTCAAAACCTGTTTGAAAATTTTAGGAGAAAACCCATGAAAACCCTTTTAGTCACCGGATGTGCCGGATTTATCGGAAGCAACTTTGTCCCTTATTTTTTAGAAAAATACCCTGACACACGTCTCATAAATCTCGATCTTCTGACCTATGCAGGAGATATGGCCAATCTTTCCGACGCACCGCAAAGTGATCGTCATATCTTTGTCAAAGGGGATATTTGCGATAGAACGTTAGTTGAATCTCTCTTTAAAGAGTACGACATTCGCGGCGTAATCCATTTCGCTGCCGAAAGCCATGTGGATAACAGTATCAAAAATCCGGGAGTGTTTGTCCAAACAAACGTCAATGGTACCTTTACCCTCATCGATGTTGCGTATAAAAGCTGGATGGAAAAACCGTTCGTCTATAAAACAGGGTACGAGGGGTGTCGATTCCATCACATCAGCACCGATGAAGTGTATGGAACTCTCGGTGAGAGCGGATTGTTTACCGAAGAGACCTCGTATGCGCCAAACAGTCCCTACAGTGCTTCCAAGGCCGGAAGCGATATGATCGTACGATCCTATCACCATACGTACGGGATGAATACGGTCATTACGAATTGTTCCAACAATTACGGTCCTAAACAGCATGATGAAAAACTGATTCCTACTATTATTCGTAAAGCACTCTTTGGAGAAAACATCCCTATTTACGGTGATGGCAAGAATATCCGCGACTGGCTCTATGTCTTAGACCACTGCAAAGGGATCGATCTCGTCTACCATATCGGGCGTTCCGGCGAAGTGTATAACATCGGCGGACGCAATGAGCGGAACAATAACCAAATCGCTGAACGCATTTGCACCCTCCTCGATACCATGAAGCCTAAAGAGGATGGAAAAAGCTACAAAGAGCTCATTACGTACGTCGAAGACCGCGCCGGGCATGATCGCCGCTACGCTATCGATGCAACCAAACTCGAAAACGAGCTAGGCTGGAAAGCGGATGAAAACTTCGATACTGGTATCGTTAAAACCATTCTATGGTATCTGGAAAAATACACACGATGAGTGCACTCGAAATCGATTCTATCAACGATGAAAAATTATTTTCCGTCTGTACTTTAGTCACCAACCTTGAGGAATACTCTCAAATGAGAGATTCTTTTTATGCGGCAGGATTTAATGAAAAAAATTCTGAATTCATATACATTGACAACTCTGCGCATAATAAATACGATGGGTACAGCGGGGTAAATCGTTTTTTAGAGGTTGCCCAAGGGAAATACATTATCATCTGCCATCAGGATGTTTTACTGAAATTTGACGGTATCGATATCTTAAATCAACGCATAAACGAAATCGAAAAGCTTGATCCGTCTTGGGGTCTTTTAGGCAATGCCGGGTACAAAGATTTTAATCGAGTAGCGTTAAGAATTACCGATCCCTACGGAGATAGTCGCAACTACGGCCCCTTTCCATCCAAAGTTGTTAGTCTGGATGAAAATTTCATTATTGCCAAAAAAAGTGCTAACCTCGCTATCTCTCACGACATGAGCGGTTTTCACCTCTACGGGACAGATATGTGCATACTGGCCTCCATATTGGGATACAGTGCCTATGTCATCGATTTTCACTTGTACCACAAAAGCGGCGGTACATGCGGAAGCAACTTCTACGGTGTTAAAAAAAACTTGATTGAGAAATACCGACGGGCGCTTTCGGCAAAATACGTCCGTACCCCTTGTACCAATCTTTTTTTATCCAATTGCCGCTTTTTAAATTATCTATTAAACAAAAAAATTATGTACAGTCTAAAAAAGCGTTATGACTATCTCTATGCCAAATTCTTCTAATTCAATTTCGGTTGTTATCGCGACCTATAACGGGGCGCAATACCTAAGAGAACAGTTAGATTCAATACTTGCGCAGACCCATCAACCCTATGAGCTTATTATCCAAGATGATTGTTCAACCGATGAGACAGTCGCAATAATTCAGGAGTATTTACCGCACCTCCCGATCCAATTCGAAATCAATCCTGTCAATATAGGCTATATCCATAATTTTGAATTGGCTCTATCCAAGGCACGCGGTGAGTTTATAGCCCTCTGTGATCAGGATGATGTATGGGAGTCAAACAAACTCGAGCTGTTGCTGTCCCATATCGGGGATAACTCTCTCATATACAGCAACTCTCTGCTTATCGATTCAGATGGCGACTCACTCAAAAAAACACTTGCAGAAAAGCTCAACAATCGTTTTATCTCAACCCACTCACCGATTGCATTCGTTTATGACAATTGTGTTTCAGCCCATGCATTGATGTTTCGACGATCACTGTTGCAACAACTTTTTCCTTTTCCCGGCACCCTTTATTTCGATGCTTGGATAGCAGCCAATGCCGCATCGGCGCATGGTATCACGTATATGGATCAACCCCTTGTACGCTATCGTCAACACTCGACCAATACACTTGCTCAAACAGCCAAACCTAGAAGTTCCCTCTTCAAAAAAATAGCATTAAAAGCTGAGAAAAAATCATTGGAGCACCGCAACAGTGCTCAAATGATTTCAGATCTACTCCATATATCAACACTATCAAGCACTGAACGCGATACGTTAGAATCTCTCAAAAAGGCTCACTTATCTTTTGAAACAAGCTGGTTTAATCTCACCCTTTTTCGCCTGCTCAATCGACACAAAAAATATTTATTTGCTATTACCCGACGAAATCCATGGATAGTGGCCCTCAAAAAAGCTATCGGCTTAAAACTCTATCGCTTTTTTCCATTTTTATAAAGGTCAAAGATGCATATCTCAATCATAACGGTAAACTACAACTCTTCTCACCACACAATCAATATGGTCGAATCAATCCGAAAAATGACCGCTTCAAGTTTAACGTATGAGATTATTATTGTTGATAATGCTTCTGAGCCCGAACAATATGATCTCTTATTGTCCTTGCAATCTTTTTCGGATATTACCATCATCCGTAGCCGTATAAACGGCGGATTTGCTTGGGGCAATATGCTGGGAGTTCAACATGCAATGGGGGATTACTACCTTTTTCTTAACAATGACACCCTCTTTCAAAATGATGTTTTAACCCTTTTTTATAACTACGCTCAGACAAACAAAGATGTCGGATTACTCGGCGGACATCTCTCCAATAAAGATGGAAGCCGAACGTCATCGTATAAAAAATTCCCCTCTCTCCTGAGTAATCTACTCGGTAATTCTCTTGCCAGATTACTGACTCCCCAAGATTTTCCAAGCAACAAAACAGTATTGAACGTTCCTACAGAAGTCAGTGTAGTAAGTGGCTCATGCATGTTTTTTCGCCGGGACTGTTTTGATAAAATCGGAGGATTTGATACGGTATTTTTCTTGTATTGTGAAGAAGAAGATATTTCAAAACGGGTTTGGGATAGCGGTCTAAAGGTTATGTATCTACCGGACGCACATATCCTTCATCTTGAAGGGGCAAGTACAACTCGAAATTTAGCGATAGAAAAAGAGTTTTATATTTCCTATATACTCTTGTTAAACAAACATTTTCCTCTCTGGAAAGTGGCCATGTTAAAAAGCTTACAACTCATTAAACTGCTACGTCGTTCCTTTCGATCTACACACTATTTTTGCCTCTTTTTATTTGTGCTCCGAGGAGCCCCTATCAAAGAGAGCCTACGCTATAAGCAAAGTATAAAAATATGACTTTAATTACATCGATCAATCCTATGCAATGGGTTCGTACTTTTCTAATATTCTCTTTCCTGTGGATTGGAACGGTTTTTACAGTTAATTATATCGTTGATCCATTTGGAAACCGAGAATGGATTGTGGAAAAAAAATACAAGCCAATCGTTCATGAACGAAGCGAAAAATACAATACTATTTTTAATGAAAACACTATTCACCAATATAACTGCGTTATCCTTGGAAGTTCGCGCGTAATGTCCATGGTACCCTCAGCCAATGATACGACAAAAGAGTGTTATAACTTTGGCGTTCATGTTGCTAATAATCCCGAAAAACTCTTTATTCTACAGGAGTGGCTAAAACATGCCCCACTGAAAACGGTTTATATTGGTAATGAGCTCTATAATATGCATCCATGGCTACATCCATTGGATTTAAATCCAAATCACTTTACTCATGGTTCTGAGGGAAATTATTTATCTTTTTCAACACTACTAATGAGTTATAAAGTATTAAAAAACTTACTTAAAGATCAACCTCAAGTCTATTTTGAAACAGACGGGTCTATTCGCTTTTATCCAGAGGAACAGTTAATTAGAAAAGGGACATTCGATCATTCTTACAAACATTTTAAACAAATATCTCAAGAAGCTGTAGAAGGAAACTTCATACAACATCCTTTTACTTATGAGGCGAAAGCACTTGAACCTCTAAAAAAAATGAAAATGCTGTGTGACCAACATCATGTACGGCTAGTCGCATTTATAACGCCTACATATTATGAAGCACAGATAAAAATGCAATCGCATCCATCACTGAATGCCGCATCGCAAAAATTCCGAAAAGACTTAGTCAATATTTTTGGCAACGTATACGATTTTGATGTCAATACATCCGAGAACCGAGAACCTGCTAACTTTTATGATCCGGTACACTATCGACCAGAAATCGGTAACTTAATGATTAATCGAGCAGAAGACAAAAATAGCTATGGGATATTATTCTCCGCACAAAAAAGGCCAAATTCTTTTTAACAACAATAAGATACAATACCACTTCTAATTTTTTTTTAGGGTCTCCTGCATGTTATTTAACAGTTACGAGTTTATATTTTTCTTTTTGCCGATAACCTTCGGGATCTATTTTTGGCTCAATAAAAAGCGTCTTACCCAAGCATCGAAAGGGTGGATGGTTTTTGCCTCTTTGTTTTTTTATTCGTGGTGGAACATTATTTATTTGCCGCTTATTTTGGGCTCTATTCTTTTCAACTTTACGATCGGATCTACTATCTCTCGAATCAATGCTTCGCCTGCTTCTGCTAAAAAAGGGGTATCGAGCAAAGCTATTTTAGCGTTTGGAATTATCTCAAATGTTCTGTTACTCGGTTATTTCAAGTATATGGACTTTTTTATTGCTAATGCCAATACGGTATTGGGATCTCATTGGGATCTGATGCATATTGTTCTCCCTTTGGGGATCAGTTTCTTTACCTTTACGCAAATCGCCTATTTGGTCGATGCTTATCGTGATGAAGTCAAAGAGATGGATTATCTCAACTATACTCTCTTTGTCACGTTCTTTCCTCATTTGCTTGCCGGTCCGATTCTCCATCACAAGGAGATGATGCCTCAGTTTGATGCTCTTCGAAACAAAGCACTTAATTATAAAAACATTGCCACCGGACTCTTCCTTTTTTCGATCGGTATGTTTAAAAAAGTGGTGATTGCCGATACGTTTGCCGAGTGGGCGAATGCAGGCTTTGTAACGGAACATGCACTTAACTTTTTTGAAGCGTGGGCTACGAGTCTGAGTTATACGTTTCAGCTTTATTTTGACTTTAGCGGTTATACCGATATGGCGTTAGCGGTTGCTTTGTTGTTTAATATCAAACTCCCTATTAACTTTAACTCTCCGTATAAAGCGCTCAACATCCAAGATTTTTGGAGACGTTGGCACATGACCCTCTCGCGCTTTTTGAGAGATTATATTTACATCCCTCTTGGCGGAAACCGTAATGGGGAAACTCGTACTTATGCCAATCTCTTTACCGTTTTTTTAGTCGGCGGTTTATGGCATGGGGCCAGTTGGATGTTTGTCATCTGGGGAGCTCTTCACGGTATAGCTATCGTTCTTCATCGTGCTTGGCAGCAGATGGGTCAGAAAATGAATACTCTGCTTGCTTGGTTCATCACCTTTAACTTTATCAATTTCACCTGGATCTTTTTCCGTGCTAAAGATTGGGATGATGCTCTTAAGGTTATCCAAGGCATGCTCGGATTCAGTGGAATCATGCTACCGGAAAAGTATACAAAAGGGCTTATGTTTCTTCAGCAATACGGAATTGAGTTTGGAGGAGTTTTCGGAGATATTCAAGGAAAAGCTCAAACTATCGTTTACATTGTCGTGGCCACTATTATTACCCTTAAACTCAAAAATGCGATGGAGATGGTCAAAGAATTCCAACCAACACGATTGAATTTACTGTATACCATGGCACTGTTTTTTACAGCCCTTTCCATGATGTCACGCGTATCCGAATTTTTATATTTTAATTTTTAAAGCGGTATTGTATGCACTCGCGTTCTTGGATTCATATCTATCTTTCAGCCGTTATCATCGTTATCATGGTTATAGGTATCGTAAACTACCTCGTTAACCCCTATAATGTTTTTAAACCGAATCATCATACACATTACAATCGGCTCAAAAAAGACATTATCTCTGAACGGATGACCTATTTTTATGAGATGCGCTATATACGTCCTCAAACATTGATGGTGGGAACCTCTCGTATAGGCTATTTCAAATCCAATACGCTCAAGCCGTATGCACGCTCTCCTATTTTTAACCTTACCCTTGCTGGTTCTTCTGTATATGAACAACGCCGCTATATCGAATATGCAATCAATCACCTTCCGATTAAAACAGTGGTATGGTCATTGGACTTTTTCTCTTTCAATCCCATCAAAGAGCCCTATCCTGCTTTTTCTGAAGACCGGTTAAATCATCCTCTTTACCTAAACGATTATACGACTGCATTACTTAGTTACCGTACTTTTGAAAGAAGCCTTAAAACACTTAAAATCAATCGTATAAACAATCCGTTAGATGATAATGTATCGGAATATTACGAGCAGCATCATTACATGGACGTGCAAGGCCAAACCCTTTCACACGACGAAGTCCGAAAAAATGCCAACTGGACTCTCAATGAATATGCCCACAATGATAGCTTTTTGCATGCAAAAGAATTTCGTAATCCACATGCGATAGATATAAAGCTTGCCGAGGTCGCTTATATACTGCATCGCTGTAAAGAAAAACATATTAGATGCTTGATCTATACCAGTCCGGTATACCGCGAACACCTTGATATGATTTATAAAATCGGATTAGGAGACACCTATGAATACTGGAAAAGAGGACTTGCACATATCACGAATTATTGGGATTTTAATACCTACAATTCACTGACAGAAAATCTTATGAATTTTCGTGATAGTTCCCATATGGTGAGCGATAACGGAAGATTTATTTTTACCAAATTATTTAACGCGGCTCCCTATTTAGGGCCCGATGATTTTGGCTACTATGCTACGCAAGAAAATATTGAAGCCCATATCAAAGAGCAACGGAGATTTGTCCGCCCCTTTGTCTTTCATAAGGAATATCCCGATTCTATGAAATCTGCGGAGTAGAGATCAAAGACCTTTCATTCGCTTCTGATGCTGCACAATTGTATCACATGGGTACTGCCCGAGCGTGTGTATGATTTCACAAAAAGAGTCTACTTCTTTGTTTCCGAAAGCATTGTGTGACAATACGGCCACTTTCAAAAAAGGGATCCGATGATGCCGAATAAGAACATCCCAAAATAAGAGTGACGTATTGCACGCAAAATGACCTCCGTCTCGACATCGCTTATAAATATTCCGCGCTTTTTTATACTCTCCCCGCAGTAAAAAGGAGAACATTTTTTTTCGGGCTTCCTTTCTCTCATCTTCAATCCGGACTGCTACCCCCTGAACCAACCCCGCATTCTGAAATTGGGTAGAGAGACCGATCTCGTATTCCAAAATAAGATCTGCCTTTGATTCAATCACTTTCACATCACTCCAAAAACTTCTGAATGCAGCAGAGTCTAGTGCTTTTTTCTTAAAAACAATAAAATAGCTTTGAAGATGATGTGAAAATTGAAAACTCTCCGTTATCCCCCAATAGTCGCACGATTCATACGACATTCGATCCATTAATTCCGCTATGGGGTATAAAGGACCGTATACACTGTCATTGCAAACAAGGACTTCATCATAAAGAGATAAATCACATGACAATAGCCCTATCTTGTAACTCATAAAATCGTAGCCGACATTCTCTCTACTTATCATGCGATTAGAAAGATTTTCTGCTATTCTGAGGTTTTCCTCATCTAAATCACTCGTCGTTACAAAAAGAATATCCTCCGTAACGTCTTGCAATTGCCGCAGATAAAACTGTACATACGGGTCCACTCTTCCATGCTTATCAAAATGGACAAAAATAGCCAAGCGCTTCATTATTGATGATTATCTTTTGCAATAAGATGATCAAACGGAATACTCTGAACGACCTGTTCCGATGCTCTATAGGTCCAATGTGAGTCATCGGCATGAAACACATCTTTTACTTTATGATCTACAAGTTTTTGTAATTCTGCTTTTGTATTCACAAAATAATATCGTTTCGGTAATGGAGCCAATATGTCAAAAAATCGATTTCTCTCGGTCGGTTTTTTTACAAGATGATCATAATATAAATCATATTTATCCACAACAGGCATAAAAATCAGTCGAATCCCTTTCTTTGCCAACATATCGGCAAGACGGTTCAAATTAGTATTCATCTTTTGCACATTTTCCTCATTGACAAGTCCGAGGCTGGTAATATCTTGATCATACGATAAAAGTGTATGATTCGCTTTTGCAGTAAATAACGCTTCATCCAATTTAAATCGATATACAGTTGAATAATTCAATGCATTATGAGAAAATTTGTACATCAGGTTATAGATAAAATATTTATAATTGGCGGTATTGATCATCAAGATAACTTGACTACCTGTTCGATCCTGTTGTCTCATAGCATCGTATATTAAAGGAAGGGAGACATTCTGTTCCCAATTCATCTCATGAGAATAACGATCAAGTGCCGATCGCTCTATCGTCTCCAGAATAATAACTTTAGGCTTTATAACATCCAACAATCCACTATTATTCCACACAATAATATTTTCCATATAATCGTCAAGCTGTGGTAAGCGATCGAGATTCATCACACTAAGATTATAATTTGTCGCAATATAATCTTGGTAAAAAGGGTTTAATCCACCGCCGCCGCCTATGGAAAATGAGTCTCCAATAGTCAGAACATCGACTTTTTCATTATCCCATGTAGGAGCTTGTATGTGCAGCTTTGGTAAGGTCACTTCTGTTTTTCGTATTTGAAGAGAATCAAGCTGATACCCTATTCGAGCCAAATCACCGACATAAAGGGGTTCTTTCGTCGCTAAAAGCTGTTTTGTAAACACTTCCCAAACCAAAAAATGTAAAAATGTAAAAAAAATGAAAATAATGATAAACCACCGAACAAAGCGATAACTGCTCATAACATTATGCAAATTAACCCCACTTATTTATCCTCTTTTAAATTCAATTGTCAAAATATTATATATTAAAACAATAGCTATTTTATCTATGATTCCATTCTCGATCGCAGATTATAAAATTTTTCCTCTATAAACTTGTAGGTAAAGGTTGCACTGACTATCATCACCATGCCTAAGACCGCAATGATTAACCAATAAGCTTCAAGACCTAATGTTTTAAAATCAATATATCTTTTTAGAATATTTAGAACCGTATAAAGCCATATTCCGTGAAGCAGATATACACTGTAGCTGATCGATCCTAAAAATACTGTCGTTCGTAAATGTAATAAACCGAAGAAATCAACATAACCGCTCACAATCAGTAAAAATAATAGAAAACCGAGTGCATACCATAAAAGGTTAAAACCATCATGAAAGTCAGATAAAATAAAAACTAAAAAAGGGATAGAGAAAAGATTAAAAAAGAGTTTTTGCATCCGCGTAGGAATAATGTTTTTTTCTTCCAATGCATGCTTAATACTGGCCGCCAACATTCCAAACGGAAAAATAATCCAAATATTGGATTGACCCAAAACAATTTTTATAATAACGAGTAAAAGCAACGGGAACCATATCCAATGACGTAAAACAGTACGGTACAAAAAGGCCAACACCAAAATAATCAAATAGAATTTCCACTCATACTCGAGTGTCCAATAGACACTTGCATTAATTAAAAGTTTATTCGGTATCTCTGTGATGTCCAAAGAGATGCCGTCAAAATGGAGTATATGAACTAAATATTCTCCGCTTCTTCCTGCAAGCGTGTATAAAGAGTATTCGGAAAAATAGATCGCAACAAGCTGTATGAGAATGAAACTAAAAATAAACATCGGTGCAAGACGCAAAAAACGATGCTGCACAAAGACCCAAGGGTTAAGTACCCCTCGATAGCGTATAATCATATTCCAGAATAAAAAGCCGGTAATCATAAAGAAAAAGAGGACTGATCCTTCCCCTATCATCGTATAGAAATTTTCTATTGGCAGTTGCCACGGAATTCCCTGATAATAACGGTACGAAATCGCTGCATGGGCAACAAAAACTCCCAATGCCAATAAACCTCTCAACCCATCTATCTCAAGACTTTTTGCGGGTGAAATATCGGTTCGGTAAAAAAATTTAACAATCAAATGCCCCCACACCAGCATTATAAATATGATCATCACACCATAATAAAAATTCATTAACCCGCTTTATTTATTTGATATAGTACTCATTTAATTATACCTTTTTATATCTTGAGTGCCATTAATCCAAAAAAGCATATCTTTACATCTAATCCGCTAAAATTTCTCATCCCTATTTCAGGAAAACGTCAATGTCAAAGCCACTGATAAGTGTCATTATCCCCTATTACAATCACAACCATTTTGTGAAACAGACGCTTGACAGTATTCTTGCTGATCCCTATCCTGCTAAAGAAATCATTCTCATAAACGACGGCTCAACGGATCCTGATGATACACAAATCACCCAATGGATTGCCGCCCATCAAAATGAAATTAATATTACTTATCACAAACGTGAAAATCGAGGAATCACTAAAACGTTAAATGAAATGCTCAAACTGGCGAAAGGGCAATACATAGCACACATTGCAAGTGATGATTTTTTTATCAACAATACCTTTACACAGCGGGTAGAGCTTCTGCAATCCCATCCAGATAAGCTTATGCTCCTCTCTGATGCCATCACCGTTGATGATGACGGAAATCAATTATATGAAAGCGCATTATTTGAGCAGCGCGGAGGAAAAAAAGAGTTTTACTTCACCGATAAAGGGCTCAAACGAGAGCTTATTAAACGGTGGTGTGTCGTCGGGCCGACAACATTTATCGACAAGCGACTATTTGAACAAATCGGTGGTTACGATGAAAATCTGTTTTATGAAGACTGGGATCTATTTTTACGTGCCGTGTCGCAAGATTTAATTCTTTTCCACGATCAAAAAGTAGCCGCCCATCGATGGCACAAGAACAATGCCAGTGCCAATCCGAAAACCGAGTATATGCGAGCCATTGATCTTGCGCAAACCGCTAAACAAAATCTAAAACGCTTTTCACTTCCCTATAAAATAATGCTTTGGAAACGGTATAGAAGCTGGAAAAAAGTGATAAATAAATTAGAAAAAGCGATTTAAATGCATCATTCCTTATCGCTTATCTACGCAAGGATTCAAAAAAATACCAATCTTATAGCAAATCATATTTTAGTTATTATCGCCTTTTTTTTACCGATAAATGTAGGTGCTGTCAAATCAGGTTTTTTTATCCTTATTATTTTATTGTTGTTTAAAAAAGATTTATGGAAAGTATTCAAAGAGACGTTATCCAATCCTGTCATTATCTCTTTTTTACTGATTTGGTTATTGCATAAAATCGGTATTTTATACTCATTTGATCCTATAGGATCTGCCAAATATGCATCAGAAATGATTTTTTTTCTTTATCCCATTCTCATTCTTATCTTTGCTGAACATCGCTATGTTTACCGTATATTTACTGGTTTTATTCTAGGTGTTTTTTTAAGTGAACTCCTCTCTTACAGTTTCTTTTTTGAATTACTTACTTCACCGATTCCTGAAAAATTTGGAGGATTTGCTCTCGCCAGTAAGAATGAGCCTTCACCCTTTACGTACCATATTGAATATGGTTTTATTCTCGCCATCACCTCCGCTTTGCTGCTTCAACGATTTATCATAAGCGCTCATCGCTCCGAAAAACTAGCACTTATCCTTTTTTTCACCACGATCTCTCTCAATGTTTTTTTAAACAGCGCTCGAACCGGTTATATTATTTTCTTTATTGCTAATCTGGCAGTACTTATATCGATTTATAAAACCCAATTTATTAAACGATTTTTATTTTTATTACCCATTGGACTTTTCGTTATTTTCATTGCTTGGAATTTTTCCACTAACTTAAAACGAGAATTTTACGAAACAACAGATTCACTCCAAAGACTCTTTATGCATAATGATATGTCTTCTAGTATTGGCAATCGTGTTAGTATGGCAACAACCGGTTTTACAGCTCTTAAAGACCACTATTGGATTGGCTTTGGAACAGGAACTCAAGGGCATGTGGTATACGACGAAGCCGTAAAAGAGAACAACACCCAGTTAATTCAATGGATGCCTGAGCCCCATTTTTATATGGGTTATAAAATGCATCTTGATTGCAATTATGTCGATGTCTTGATACAATTTGGCATCATTGGTCTATTTATTTTTTTAAATCTATTTGTTCAAATGGCTCGATTTCATAATCAGGATTCTTCTCTTAATTATATTAGGTCCGCTGTTCTTTGGTCTGGGTTATTCTACGCTTCAATCTCATCCCTTCTTTTTGGCTTTTTACTGCCTGTTTTATATGTCGTGTTAACCACATTCACCCTCGTTCAACCTAATAGTTCTTTACCGTCATTGCCAAAAGAAACTTTTCGGCATATTAGCCTCTATGCCCTTTTAGCCATCGGCCTTTTCTTTATCTCAAAAGTCACTTAAAAAATCAAGGAATCTAGTTTATGTTAATGAGTTTTTACCATGTTATTTAACAGTTACGAGTTTATATTTTTCTTTTTGCCGATAACCTTCGGGATCTATTTTTGGCTCAATAAAAAGCGTCTTACCCAAGCATCGAAAGGGTGGATGGTTTTTGCCTCTTTGTTTTTTTATTCGTGGTGGAACATTATTTATTTGCCGCTTATTTTGGGCTCTATTCTTTTCAACTTTACGATCGGATCTACTATCTCTCGAATCAATGCTTCGCCTGCTTCTGCTAAAAAAGGGGTATCGAGCAAAGCTATTTTAGCGTTTGGAATTATCTCAAATGTTCTGTTACTCGGTTATTTCAAGTATATGGACTTTTTTATTGCTAATGCCAATACGGTATTGGGATCTCATTGGGATCTGATGCATATTGTTCTCCCTTTGGGGATCAGTTTCTTTACCTTTACGCAAATCGCCTATTTGGTCGATGCTTATCGTGATGAAGTCAAAGAGATGGATTATCTCAACTATACTCTCTTTGTCACGTTCTTTCCTCATTTGCTTGCCGGTCCGATTCTCCATCACAAGGAGATGATGCCTCAGTTTGATGCTCTTCGAAACAAAGCACTTAATTATAAAAACATTGCCACCGGACTCTTCCTTTTTTCGATCGGTATGTTTAAAAAAGTGGTGATTGCCGATACGTTTGCCGAGTGGGCGAATGCAGGCTTTGTAACGGAACATGCACTTAACTTTTTTGAAGCGTGGGCTACGAGTCTGAGTTATACGTTTCAGCTTTATTTTGACTTTAGCGGTTATACCGATATGGCGTTAGCGGTTGCTTTGTTGTTTAATATCAAACTCCCTATTAACTTTAACTCTCCGTATAAAGCGCTCAACATCCAAGATTTTTGGAGACGTTGGCACATGACCCTCTCGCGCTTTTTGAGAGATTATATTTACATCCCTCTTGGCGGAAACCGTAATGGGGAAACTCGTACTTATGCCAATCTCTTTACCGTTTTTTTAGTCGGCGGTTTATGGCATGGGGCCAGTTGGATGTTTGTCATCTGGGGAGCTCTTCACGGTATAGCTATCGTTCTTCATCGTGCTTGGCAGCAGATGGGTCAGAAAATGAATACTCTGCTTGCTTGGTTCATCACCTTTAACTTTATCAATTTCACCTGGATCTTTTTCCGTGCTAAAGATTGGGATGATGCTCTTAAAGTTATACAAGGCATGCTCGGGCTCAGTGGAATCATCCCACAAAATGCTTTTATAGAATCACAAAAATTTTACCAAGAACACGGTCGGCTTAATTTAGATATTTTCTTACCTACTTTTGATGGATCAAATACTACCGTGGTAGCAATTTTTGTGGTATTTATCCTTGTTCTAAAGTTTCAAAACAGTACTTCTTATCTGAGAAATATTTCTTTTGGATACAAACAAATGTTTATTTTTACGGTAATAATGACCTATGCATTATTAAATCTAAACAACATGACCGAATTTCTCTACTTTAATTTCTGAGGCATATTATGAAACCAAAAAAATGGGTACTCATCTCACTGTTGATTATCATTCTCCTATTAATACTCAACACACTTTTGATGGTCTGGATCGATTCATATTCCATTGCCCATCCGAAGCAAGATCACTATTATTGTGAACCCAATCGAAATTTTTTAAAAACTGAATATATACGCTCAAATCCGGCCCTATATGACTCATTTATTTTCGGTTCTTCTAAAGTGGGGGCGATTAACCCCTACAGTATTCAAGAAGGGCATTTTTACAATATGACTTACTCAGCGGGGATCCCGCATGAACACCTGATCAACATCAAATTATTCCTTCGATCGGGTGTCAAAATTAAACATCTGCTTATCGGTTTTGAAGAGATATCGTATCTAGAACCGTTTGCTAAGCGTCAACATCAAGGGATTACAAAAGCCCACCCTTTGGCAACCGGAAATTCATGGCTAAGCCAGTATCTCTACTATTTTTTCCGATTTCCTGCGAAAGTGGATCGTACCAATCTTATGACAAAACTTTTTCATCCCGATAGAACCGTTACCATGGATGTATTTCACCAAAAATCCTATTATGCTCAATTAACACAGCAATTTCAAAACCGCGATATTAACGAAACCGAATATGTTCAACAACCAAAATTTTCCATCCCAGCCGGCTACCACGGGGATGAATTACAAGATACCCTTAACGATATCAAAGAGATCATACAGGTTTGTCGTGAAAATCATATTGACGTCAAGTTTTTTATTAATCCGATTCACAATGTCACCTATGAAGCTACCGACAAAGCACTCCTAACCAAATTCAAATATTCATTGGCACAACTAACGGATTATTACGACTTCAGTGGACCGAATAGTATTACAAGTAATAACTTGTATTGGTCAGATACAACCCATTATGATATTCGGGTAGGGGAATATATTCTAGAATCCCTTTATCATTACGGTAAACCGCCTAAAGATTTTGGGATTTACGTCCACAAAACAACTCTTTGATAGGTTAATGGGTATTAAGCCCCAAGGTACAGACATACTCTTGGCTGCGTTCCCGCTCTCGCATCTGTGCTACCTGTAAACTTGCATCACCCCTATCGTGTGCTTTATGATGGAGATGAAAAACGTTTGCCGCATTTTTGCACGATTTGAGTTTCAAGCCGTACGCACGAAAACGCCAATCCAAATCCATATCATCACTGACGGCACTCTCTCCATAACTCTCATCAAATCCATTGATCGCGATCATATCAGAGCGAAAACAGGCAAAATTGCATCCTAGAATTGCACTGCTCCGTTTTTGACGTTCAATAAATATCCGATAAATCCACCCTTTCGGATTGAGATAAATCCCTTGTTTGAAGCGGGAATCCCTGTCCATTAACAGTTTCGGGACGTATTTCCAAAATGATTTTTCAAATTCCCATGAAACCGATTTTCCTTCTCGCATCTTATGCGAATAATCGGCAGGGAGATTAAGCCTTCGACCCGATCGGACAATACCGCGTTGCGCCAAGGCAACATGAGCTTCCACAAACGTCGTATAAGGGATACAATCGCCGTCGATAAAAATGAGTAACTCTCCCTCTGCAGCCAATACACCGTTATTCTGAGAGCGTGCTTTGCGAACTCCGATGTCCTCTTGAAAAGTGTGTTTTATGGCAATCGTTTTAACCGATTCAATGTAGTTCCGCATAGCTTCGGCATTATTATCTTCAGCAACCACCAATTCAAAATTTTTATACGTTTGCTGTTCCAGCGCTTTAACAATAAGATCCAGCGCTTGTATATCTTTGTAGACAGCAACAATGACGCTCACTTTCATACTTGCTCCAATAGAAGGCGTAATTGTTCAAATTGTTTTTGACTTTCAAACATCTCTAACACTTTATTTTTTCCGGCATTCGCGTATTGTTCCCGCAAACTATTATCTCGATACAACCGGATCAATTTATCGGCCAATGCCTCTGCATCAAACGTTTTAAAGAGCAACCCGTTTATTCCGTTGTCAATAATCTCCAACGGACCTCCGCTATCGCTTGCTACGGAACACACGCCGCACATCATCGCCTCGATCAAAACCAGTCCAAATGTTTCATTTTCCGTAGCAAGGACCATAACATCGAATAACTGCATCATCACTTGCGCTTCACGAGTGAATCCGGTGAATAGGATACGCTCACTCAACCCCCGTGCAGCGACATCGCTTTGAAGCTCCGCTAGGTATTCTTCATTCATCGGGTGACCGACAATCAGTGCTCGTGCATCAATCCCCTGTAGGATCAGTTTCTCAATCGCATCGATAACAAGATATTGCCCCTTTTGCGGTTCAATTCGGCCGACAATTCCTACTGTAAAGGAATCGGATAATCCTAATTGCTCTCGTCTTCTTTTTTTCTCTTCCTCAGTAATAATAACCGGTTGATCGGCACCAATATAAAGCACTTCTATTTTTGGACGGATCTTCTCCGGGATAAATTTCTCAATTTGTCCCTTTACCTGATGAGTTACAGCAAGTATCATCTCCATGTTTTTATAGAGAAACCGGTGATAAATGTCATCTTTAAACCGAGTCATCGTCATATGGCGCGACTGCACAACACGCGGTTTACGTTTGGAAATCAGCTTTGCCATAATGGCTACGGGTAGATCTTTTGTCCAATGCAAATGCACGATATCAACCGCTTCATCATCGATAATACGGGCAAGATGACGGGCACTAAGCCATGATAAAAATACTTTTCGTCGCTTGAGGGTAAAATAGCGGTACACACTGTTTTCATAATAGCTTTTTAGCTTCCCCTGCCCATTAATAACGCTGATACACTCACCATGATCGCTCAAATAACGTGAAGCTCTCATCATATAAAGCTCTAATCCCCCCAAATCGGGCGAAAGACACAGCTCCAGAATTTTTTTAGCCACGCTTTCCCTTTTGCTCCAAATTCATCTCATAGAGTTTGATATATTTGTAAAAGTTGGTTGCCATATGAGAAAATGCAATAATCAGCCCTGCATATCCGTCCAAAAATCCCCGTTTCAGAATATAAGTTCTGAAAAATGAGTAAAGCCCGTTGAAAAATGCCTTGGCGGGGGATGAGGATTTTTTTCCGGCGTTATCGATTGCAAAGAGAGTTGAATAACGATCCAGCTTGATGATAAAATCGGAGATACTCATGTAGCTGTAGTGCTTCATATTCCCCTCTATCGGCTCTTTTTTCATCCCTTCATCCATAATATTTTCATGAACGGCGTTATCGTTAAACCGTGTAACCGATTTATTGTACAAACGACGGATCTTTTGATTATTCCAACCGCTGTGGCGTATTTGTATCTCTTTATAATAGGCTAAAAAGTTGAGAATATAAATCGTATGCGGATCAAGCACTTTGGTTTGAAGCGCATGCAACAGTTCTTCATCTACCACCTCATCACTATCGATAATCAATACCCAATCGCGCTGGGCAAAAGCAGCCGCCCGATTTTTAGTTAGTCCGAATCCGTCAAAGTTCCCTTCGATCAAATGGACATTCGGATATTCCCGGGCTATCTCCAATGTCCCGTCGGTTGAACCGTTGTCATATACCACGACATCATCAAATTCACGCAAACTCTCCAAGGTTTTACGGATCGTCCGCGCTCCGTTTTTAACAATCATTACTGCCGATACGTTCATCTTAACTCTTTACTATTTTAACAAATGTTTTAAACCAAAATCCAAGCTGTCTTGAGGGTTTAAATAACTCATCGGGAGCTTTAAGAGCATCCCCTTTAATCCGGTATAGAAGTCCGCCGATTCCCTCCCACGAAGGATTAAAAGCATTACCGATTCGGAAGACATACGGATAATGCTCACGGGCTAATGCAACCGCAGCATCATTGTATTTTCCATATGGCAGAACAAACGATTCAATCCGGTATCCGAGCTTCTCTTCAAGCACTGCTTTAGAGCCAAAGATTTCCCTCTCCAAATCAATTCCTCCCTCCGTCAAATTAACATGATTCACAGAGTGTGAAGCAATCTCTACTAAGCCGCTCTGCACCATTTCACGCAACTCTGCATAGGTACAAAACGGTACATAGGTTTTATAATTTTCTCCTTCGTAAATTTCATGATGTTTTAGCGATAAACGGGTTAGCGAATCAACCGTAGTATCATCAAGAATGTAGGCAGTAGGGACGGCGAGGAGCGCTTTTAAATGGTATTTTTTCAATAAAGGGAAAACGTAATGGTAAAAATCGTAATACGCATCGTCAAACGTCAGACAGATAGAACGGTTAGCCGATTCTTCGCCGGGAAAAAGGGTCGTATACCGCTCGCTAATGAGACGAAGATGCGACTCCATCATTGAATCGGAATTGGAGAGTGGAAGATCATCACTGTTAATATGATGGTACATCACTATAGGCAGCATGCGTCCCCTTTCTCGCCTTTCAGGAATTATAAAGTATCATATCATACCCTCACTTAAGGACTTTTCTAAACATTATGAGTATCCGATACGAATATAAAAGTGACTACACTTCTCTAATAGCCTCATTTGAATCGATCCGAGAGTTATTCTCACACGATAATCACTCCATTCATAAAGCACGCAATGAACTCAAGATCATCTCTTTAGGGGATATTAAAACGGTTGTCAAATCATTCAAAGTTCCCCATTTACTCAATCGTATCGTCTACAGCTTCTTTCGACAAAGCAAAGCGTATAAGTCGTATCACAATGCGCTCCGTCTTGAAGAACTTGGAATCTCTACTCCCTCTCCAATAGCTAAAATCGAATTTTTTGAATCCGGTCTTCTTTCGGAGAGTTTTTTTATCAGCGAATATTTTGAATATGATTTTACCATCCGTACTCCACTGCTCGAACCGCTCGAAGATCGTGACGCCATTTTCACTGCCTTTGCCGCCTATACGTATGACCTGCACCAAAAAGGGGTATGGCACCTCGATTACTCTCCTGGTAATATCCTGATCAAACGGATGGAAGAGGGCTATCAGTTCAGTATTGTCGACATCAATCGGATGGAGTTTCGTTCAATCACACCGGTAGAGGGATGTGAAAATTTTAATAAGCTTTGGGCCACTAATGAAGAGCTTGACGTTATGGGGCGGGAATACGCCCGGCTTAGCGGCTTGGACGAACAGGTCACGATTGCTGAAATGAAACGGCACAACGATAGTAATAAACGGACAAAAAACTTTAAAAAGAGGCTTAAAAACCTGATGAAAGGCGATTTTTCAACGCCAGCTTAACGCTCTCGAACATTGCTGCACGTCCCTCAGGCTCAAGCGGAATCATAAAATGGTGCTGTTTGCTCTCTTCACCGATGCTTTTCCAACGCAACGCGGAAGCAAAACGGGAATCTCCAAAAAAAGTAAACGTCTCGCACCCTACTGCACTCGCCAAATGATACGTCCCTGTCGAGGTACTAATAAACAGTTTAAAACAGCTCAAAAGTGTGGCAAAATCGACCACACTCCCCGCAGAACGGTACAAAACTACCCGGCTCTCAGCTAAATAGCCTTTCGCTTCATTATACAATTTTTCCTCATCGGGCCCGAACGTCATAACCACATCAACAGTCTGATCTACTTCGGCAATTTTCACCAATTCAATGTATTCCTTCAATGTCCAGTTAGCATCCGAAGAGCCGCCAAATCCCGGATGAAAAGCAACAACGGGTTTCGTAATACGCTGTGCTGCACAAAAGGATTCATAAACCTCAGCAGCTCCCTCAAATGCTAAAAGCGGTTTCGGAAAATCCAAAGATATCTCAGGAAAAAGAGCTTTCGCGAGCTGCAGATTGTATTCAAACTCTCCCATTTTCACTTCGCTTCGACGTTGGGTGATGCGGCGATTGTAAAACAGCTGAGCGATCTTGGTCGCGGGGGCAATACGAATAGGGATACGGGCGATCCACTGTGCCAAGGCAACGCGGGTATTCGAAAAGAGGGTTATAGAAGCATCGATATTCGCTTGTTTAATCTTATAGGCCAATTCGAGAATATCTTCGCCACTATCAACAATCACCTCATCGATAAAATCACAGGATTCTGCCAATGTGCGATTCATTGGAGCGACAAGAGCAATAATGCGATTAGCCCTATTATGGTGTTTAAGAACATACAATGTCGGCAATGCGGTAATAAAATCACCCAGTTTATCGTTACGCACTACTAAAATGTTCATTCACTTTCCTCTTGTTCTGATGCTATATTCTACCTAATTCATCGTAAAGAAAACGCTATAATATGGCCATGAAACAACCGTTTGCCTGGGATCACTATTCGGATCAACCCGCCATCATCAAAGATAAAGCATTAAAACGTGCAATGCGTCGTAGCGCCCTCCCCTCCCTTATCAAAACATTCGCTATCGCGCTACTGACCCTTCCGATTGCATTGTTGCTTATCCCTTTTACTGGGCGGCGTAGCGTTAGGGGTGAGCACTTTTTCGGTATAGGGGTCAATCTCGATAAAGAACCCAATACAACTCCCTATTTGATCAATGAGCTTGGTAGTCAAAGACTTCTTATCCGTATCCCTCTGTGGGAGATGGAACGGCTCAATGAGTATGTCGCTTTTATTCATACCTTTAAAGGTAAAGAGATCACCGTAGCCTTGCTGCAAGACCGTGAACATATCACCTCTCCTACCCTGTGTCGCGATCACTTCACCCAAATTTTCGAAGCATTGGACGATGTTTGCCATACCTATGTTATCGGTTCTACCATCAACCGTGCCAAATGGGGATTTTTCAGTGTCAACGAGTATCTTGATTTTTATGCACTCGCATATGAGCTGAAACAAAGCCGTTTCCCCCACCTCAAACTCATCGGTTCAAACGTTATCGATTTTGAATTCCATTTCACGGCCCACACCCTTTTCAATCTGGCACGTATACGATTTGATGCACTTGGGAGCCTCCTTTATGTCGATCGTCGCGGGGCACCCGAAAATACCCAAATGGGCTTTAACCTCCTAGGCAAAATCAACCTCCTCAACGCCCTGATCTCCTTTAGCCCAAAAACCGCCAATGAGCTTGTTATCACCGAAGCTAACTGGCCGATTAAAAATACGGCTCCCTACGCGCCTACCAGTGAGCATGAGTGTGTCAGTGAAGCCGATTATGCCGATTTCATGGTACGCTATCATCTCCTCGCTTTTGCATCCCAAAAAGTGGATTCACTCTATTGGCACCAGCTGATCGCACCGGGATACGGACTGATCGATAATCGTGAAGGGATTCGAAAACGAAGTGCTTTCGATGCCTATGCTACGATGCTTTCGCATTTAAGCGATGCGAATTTTTTACGCTACCGTCACAGAGGGGAGGAATACCTTTTGATCTGTTCTACCCCACGAGGAGAGTTGCACATTACATGGACTCCCACCACTTCACCCATTTACACCTATAAGGCTTCACTGTGAAAATTCTCATCATTCTCCCCAACTGGCTTGGCGATGCTGTAATGGCGACTCCTGCCATCGAAGCGTTGTGTGAAGTTTACCCTGAGGCGGAACTGACATTGGTAGGCTCCTATGTGAGCATTGAAGCACTCAAACATCACCCGAAGTGTGTCAACTCCTATGTAGACGAGACAAAAAAAGGGGGGAACCGATTTGCCAACACCTATAAATTCGCTATAAAGATAGGAAAGCATGATGTGGCCATTACCTTTCGAAATCAGCTCCACTCTTCGCTCTTATTGTTTTGGAGCGGTACCCCGATCACAACAGGTCGTAGAAGCTGGCATTCGCGTTTACTTTTATCCCACAGTATCAAACCCAGCCACCCTTCTCATCTGGTAGAACAATATCGCGATATAGCCCAAAGCCTTAGCCCTGCACCGCTCAGTATCAAAAAGTTGCAACTTCATCTCCCTCCACACCGATATTCTCGCCCCACCCTCGGAATCAATCCGGGAGCAACCTACGGGAGTGCCAAACGGTGGTATCCTGAAAAGTTTGCCGAAGTGGCTCGTGCATATAGCGATCGATATGACATTGTTTTATTTGGAGGGCCTAATGAAGTGGGGATGGCAAAGGAGATCGAATCTCGTTTAGAAAACATCAAAGTGACAAATTTGGCCGGGAAAACATCGATTCAGGAATTATGTTCGATGGTTGGCGGGTTGGATCTGTTTATTACCAATGATAGCGGACCGATGCACGTTGCGGCAGCGTATCAAGTACCCACGGTTGCAATCTTTGGTCCTACCCGCTATCTGGAAACATCCCAGTGGATGAATGAAAAAAGTATAATCGTCCGACATGAAATAAAATGTTCGCCCTGTATGAAAAGAGAGTGCCCGCTGGGACATCATGAGTGTATGAAAAGTATCACCTCTGAGGAGGTGATAGTGGCGGTTAAAACTCTAATTTAAGCCCAAAATACCATGAATCGTTATAGGTAATGGTTTGAGTTTTAATATCTGTATTAATTTTGCGATACCCGACTTCAACGCGTGCATGGTCGATCGGTTCAGCATCGAGATGAATGCGGCTCTCTAAATATTTATCACCCTCTTTAAACGATAAAACCGAAGGGGCATAATACAAAGCCCCTCCGAGATAAAAGGGAAACGGAGTATTGAGCGGCAATTGAAGCTCCGCTTCAGCTCCTAATGGAATGGCGGCATAGCTGTGTCCGTCAAATTTCGTATATTCCGCTTTAATCCCAAATCCCAGCTTTAATCCTTGCACTCCGCGCACCGGACGCATCACCATAAAAGAGACCTCCATCAGCGGATCGGAATGGGTAATCCCTTGAGAGTTATTATTATCTCCGTTTAAAAAACGGGCTCCGATATAGGTATTTTCCATAGCATTACCCATTCGTCCCATATCAAGACGAATTTGTCCTTCAACATCTTTATCATTGACATTCGCTTCGATTTGATGTGCCGCATAGGCTCCAGTGCTGATTAAAGCAGCTAAAATAAGTTTTTTCAACATGTTGTCCCTTCATTAATTCGTGCAATCGTGGCAGTAGTACTCTTGCCATCCACAAACTGCACCAGTCGTAATTCCTTAGCAAATTCCGCTCCAACAACGGCTTTCCCCTCATAGTCTCCCCCTTTGACAAGGATATCAGGAGCTATATTTTTGATCAGTTGATACGGCGTTTCATCGCTGAACATCACGACATAATCGACCGATTCGAGTGCAGCTAAAATATACGCGCGATCCGATTCAAGATTGACAGGACGGGTTGGCCCCTTCAATGCACGTACCGAGCTGTCCGAGTTAAGTCCGACAATCAATACATCACCATAGCTTTTAGCCTCTTGAAGGTATTTAACATGTCCCACATGAAGAATATCGAAACATCCATTGGTAAAGACAACGGATTTACCTTCCGCTTTAAGTCTTTGAACGATAGATGCAATTTCATTATGCGATTTAATATGAGCGTCGGAACTGCTTTGATGAAGACTCGATTCATACATATCAATTTCATCCAGGGTAACCGTTGCCGAACCGATCTTGCCGACAACAACTGCCGCTGCATGATTGGCGAACGGTGCCGCTTCATCAATGCTGAGTCCACTGGAAAGTGCATAGGAGAGGGAAGCTATGACGGTATCGCCTGCTCCCGTGACATCATAAACCTCTTTCGCTACCGTTGGAAAACGGCGCATAGACTCATCATAAATAGCGATTCCGTCTTCAGAGAGGGTAATCATAGAACATTCCAAATCGCAGCTCTTTTTCAAAGAGAGAAGTGCCTGACGCAAAGAGGAATCATCGTTAATGACAATTCCCGTTGCTTCGGAGGCCTCTTTTTTATTGGGGGTCAGAAGATAAGCGCCGCGATATTTACGATAATCTTTCCCCTTAGGATCAACCAACACTTTTTTACCGGCCAGTTTGGCCGCAGCAATTACCCCACCGGCTACTGCCTCGGTAATCACCCCTTTTCCGTAATCCGAGAGGATAACAATATCACAGCTGTCGATCACATCAATCATATGGGAAACAATTTTTCGTTCACTCACTGTTGCAATAGCCTCTTTAGACTCTTTGTCGTAACGCAAAATCTGTTGATTCGAAGCGATAATACGGCTTTTCTTCGATGTTTTACGTCCCTCTTGAATGACCAATCCTGCAGCATCAACACCGATAGATTTAAGCATTTCGCGGAGTTCTTCACCGTTTTCATCGTCTCCGATAACTCCTCCGACACAAACATCTGCTCCCAATGAGATGAGATTATTAATCACATTTCCTGCACCGCCCAAAACCGTCGTTTCACGTGTAATATCGACCACCTGCACCGGAGCTTCCGGAGATATCCGTTCACACCCTCCCCACAAATAATGGTCTATCATCAAATCCCCGATCACAAGAATACGAGGATGGGCATTTTGGAACCGTTTCATGAAAGCTCCTCCTCAAAAAGACGTTTAATCTCAGGAACATACGCAGCAATACCCTCCTCAAATTCAAAACGTGGTTCATAATCCAACGCTGCTTTTGTCGATTCAATATCCGCTTCGGTATGAAATTGATACCGACCCACGTACGGATTCGGGATATATTCACACTCAAACGATGTTCCCAGTTCACGTTGGAGAATATCAACCATCGATTGAAAGGAGCGGGCTTTTCCCGTACCGACATTAAATACCCCCGATTCCTTGGGATGCATTGCCAAAACATTGGCCTGAATGATGTCTTCAATATAAATGAAATCACGAACGATTTTATCCGAATTTTCAAAGAGCTTCGGAGTTTTCCCTGACAATAGCTGATGACCAAACTGCACCACCATCGATGCCGTTTTGTTTTTGAAAAATTCTCTAGGTCCGTACACATTAAAATAACGTAAACCGACAATACTGATGTGATTATGCTGAAGGCTGTACTGCCGTGCTAAATGATCCATCATCAGCTTAGAGAAGCCGTATACGTTTTGGGGGGCTTCCCGACCTACACGTTGCGGTGAAGGGGCATCACCGTAGGTTGCACCGGAAGAGGCATAAATCATATTCGCACCATGTTCTACTGCTATATCTAAAAGATCTTTGAACGCGTTTAGATTGGTCTGAATCATCAAATCTTGTTCCAATGCCGTCGTATCCGAAATCGCCGCTTCATGGAAAATATAATCAAATTTATACTGAGCGGTAAGTTTGGCAAGAAGGAGAGAATCGTTAATATCGCCGCTGATCACTTCACCGCGAAATCCGATCAAATTTTTAAAGTGCCCGAAACTTTTGAGATTACCGTTGGAAAGCGTTTGCGTTGAGCGAAATAGATCCAAAACAACAATACGCGCATACGGATAATGCTCCTGAAAATAAAACGCAAGATTCGAACCGATAAACCCTGCTCCTCCCGTAATAAGGATAGTTTTATGATTAAAATCAACATCGCTGTAGCGCATAGAATTTCCTTGGCTTTTTTAGTGCATTATTGTAACAGAGGATTGATTAAGCCAAAGATTGTTAGAGTCATTTAAGATTGCTAAGACTATAATGGTGCCGAAATTTTTTACGGAGAAAACAAATGAAAAAAATTGCTCTTGCAATGTTATTTGCTGGTGTATCAATGATGGCTGCCGATGGTAAAGCCCTAACTGCTAAATGTGCTGCTTGCCATGGTGCTTCTTTCGAAAAATCGGCTCTTGGTAAATCAGGAATCGTAAAAGGTCAATCAGCTGCTGCTATCGAAGCTTCTTTGAAAGCATACAAAGCTGGTACACAAAACAAAGCTGGTATGGGCGCATTGATGAAAGGTCAAGTGGCTACTATGTCTGACGCTGACATCAAAGCTGCTGCTGCTTACGCTGCAGGAATCAAGTAATTCCTCTCTCACCGCGTAAGCGGTGAGTCTTTACATCCTTTTATTCCGGTCGATACTCTTCTTTTTTATTCACTGATTTTTGTTTTCGCTGTTGGTTTGCTGCATCGTTCAGTTCACTTTCATCATCGTACAATACCTGATTCATCATTTTCTTCTCATCATCAAACTGACCGTTTTTGATCCCCCACAAAAATGCACTCAATGCAATAGCACCTAAAAAAAGCGATGCACCCAGCATCATTGCTATTACCCAAGAATCCATAATACCTACCTTTTTATTTATAAAGCCAACGCACTCGCATCGAATTACCGACCACGAGAAGTGAGCTGAATGACATCGAAATCGCTGCTATGAGCGGAATCACATATCCCATCATTGCCAATGGTATCGTGATCGAGTTGTATACCAATGAAATGAAAAGATTTTGTTTAATCAGACCATACGTTTTACGGCTGATAACAAACGCTTCAGAGAGCGAAACAAGCGAATCATTCATCAATACGACGTCACTCACCTCAATAGCAATATCACTCCCATTCCCCATCGCGATAGCAATATCAGCCGTAGCAAGCGCCAAAAGATCATTAACCCCATCTCCTGCCATCACGACGATATGCCCCTGCGTGTGTGCCGATGCAATAAATTCCGCCTTACCTTCCGGTGTCAATTGGGCATACACCTCTTCGATACCAACCTCTTTGGCCACTCTTTGCGCCGCAGCTTCATGATCGCCGGTAAGCATTACCACACGAAGATTAGCACGTTTGAGTGCCGCTATCGACTCATAGGCTCTCTCTTTTGGAAGATCTCGCAATTCGTAAACCGCAACCAATGTATGATCGACGGCATAGTAAAAAAGACTTTTATCACTCGAAATATCAACATCCATACCGAGCTCGTGCATTAAAAATGCATTCCCTCCTGCAATCATCACACCCTTATGTCGACCGACCATTCCGCGAGCGGGAATTTCCCGTGCCTCTTCGATGGTACTTGCATCTATGCTCTCTTCCGTCCGATCCAGATATTCCCTAACTCCGCGACTGATTGGATGCTTTGAGGAGGAAACCAGAGTATGCAATGCCCCGACATCAAAATTAGAATGGACCGTCGCATAAATCACTTCAGGACGTCCTTGGGTAATCGTCCCCGTTTTATCTAGAACCACCATCGTCACTTTTGCCATGGTCTCAATCTGTGCCGCCGATTTGAAGAGGATACCTCTTTTAGCCCCCAATGCCAACCCGACCAAGGTTGCCACCGGAGTCGCTAAAGCAAGGGCACACGGACAAGCGATAATAATGACAGAAATTCCCACCATCAGCGAACGATCAAAGCTGTGTGGCCAAAAATACCATGCCCAAAACGTTGCAATAGCTAAAAACAAAATTGTGGAAGAAAAATGTTGTGACAGACGATTCGCCAACTGTTCAATGGAGGGTTTCTGAGCCATCGCATTTTCAAGCAGATTGACAAGATTCGAGAGGGTGGAATGGGCAAAATCTTTCGTCGCTCGATAATGGATCAGGGCATCGATACTGGTCGTCCCGCTGATGATTCGATCTCCTAAACGTTTAAAAATAGGTTCGGATTCACCGGTGAGATTGGATTCATCAAAGCTCCCCTCCCCTGAGATCACTTCACCGTCGATTGCTGAGCGTTCACCGCTGCGGATTACAATCTCATCTCCGACTTTCACTTCATTGACATCGACGGATCGGATGGATTCCCCTTCCACAATACTCACTTCACGGGGAATATGTTTCCCGATAATATCGAGGGTATCGGCGGCATTTTTACGGCTAAGCACTTCAAGAAATTTCCCGAAAAGGACAAAAGTGATAATCATTGCCACTGAATCGAAGTAGGCTTCCCCTTTTCCCAATACCGTGATATAGATAGAATAGAGATATGCCAAACTTGATCCGGTAACGACAAGTAAATCCATCGTAATGGCTTGGTTTCTGAGCCCATAATAAGCACCACGGTAAAAAATCCATCCGCTGTAAAACAGAACCGGAGTGGCCAATACCCATTCAGCAATATTAAGAATCGTCTTTACCTCTTGCGTAATTCCGGTGAAATATCCCGCGTATTGTGCAACGGCGATCCACATCATATTCATGGTGGCAAACGTCGCTACCGCCATCCGCAAATAATAATCTTTACGCTCTTTGTTGGCTCGCACTTCTTGCAGCGATGCATCGTAGGGAAAGGCATCATAACCGATGGCCCGAATCATATCGATGATAGCGGAAAGCTTAAGTACTTCAGAATTCCATGTAATTCGGGCTTTATTATTGGTGTAGTTAATGTGTGCTTCGATCACACCCTCCATTTTATGAAGGGCCTTTTCATTCAGCCATACACACGCCGCACAGTGTATCCCCTCAATAACTAATGAAATTTGAGATAAGTTTTCCTCTGTCGTTGTAACAAATCGCTCATGAAAGGCAGGAGTATCAAAATTGGAACTTGCTTCAAACTGCTCTGTTGGGGGAGCGAGGGTAGTATCTCCCATTTTCGAATAAAAACTCTCTAGCCCCTCATCCTTAAGGAGATGAAAAATCCCACGACATCCGTTACAGCAAAAACGATACTCTCCGTCGTGGATCATCACCTCATCGTTGAATTCAAGATGGCAGTGATCACATTTGACTTTAGACATATTCGAACTTCCCTGCAAACTTATTTTTTTTCACCTGTTTAAAACTGCCCATAACCCCTTGCATCACAATATGGACGCCCGCTTGAACATTGTTCGCATAGCCGATTGCGATGGAAAGATTTGCCGTAGCCTCGATGGGATTAATGCTAAAAGGGACCATTGCTCCCGTAAACACAATCACTTTCTCCAGTGCTAAACTCTCTATATAGGCAGCACTTATATCCATCGTATCGGTGCCGTGAACAACAATAATAATGTTTTCCTTTGAATGTGCGATCATTTCTCCCAAGACGAATCGGTCATGACTGTCCATTTCCAAAGAGTCTTTATAAATGACCCCTTGAAGAGGGATATCAACCACGAATGAAGAGATAATTGCTTCAACTGCTGCATTATCCTTCGGCACAAAGAGTTCCCCTTTAAGGGGATCGTACCGCTTATTAAACGTGCCACCCGTATTAATGATACGCATTAAAACAACTCCCGCAATGAAGGTATAATCCGATTAGCATTGGACATAACCGCATCCGTAGAGAGGAGAATATTTATCCCGACTCCCGCTTTAAGTGACGCTTCAATATCACGCTCATTATCGCCGATCATAACGGAAGACGACATATCTAAATCGTACTCTTTTTGTGCCTGAATAAACATTCCCGGTTCAGGCTTTCGGCATTCACAGAGACCATCAATACTCTCATGATGGGGGCAATGATAGATATGGGTGATGGTAATTCCCAACTCGTGAAAATGCTCCACCATCCATTCACTCAAACAGTCAAAATCGTCCTCCGTATAATAGCCCCGAGAAATCCCCGACTGATTGGTGACGATAATAATTAAATAGCCCTGTTCTTGATAGGCACGGCACACCTCAACAATGCCGTCCATGAGTTCAAAATCTTCGATCTTATGGAGATAGTTTTTCTCAACATTAACAACACCGTCACGGTCAAGAAAAAGGGCTTTATGTGACACTTACGCTACTCCGCCGCCGAAAAGCTCTTTTTCGATAATGTCACACAGAATATGCCCGATCAAAATATGAGACTCTTGGATACGAGGAGTTGCATTAGAGGGGATAATAATCGCATAATCTGCCATTGCCGCCATTTTGCCGCCATCACGCCCGACAAGCGCCACCGTCGTAACCCCTCGCTCTTTTGCCGATTCAAATGCATTAATGATGTTTTGGGAATTACCCGATGTTGAGATTCCGATGAACAAATCCCCCTCCTGTGCCATCCCCTCTAACTGACGGGAAAACACTTTGTCATACCCATAGTCATTTCCGATAGCGGTCAAATTGGAGGTATCGGTTGTCAAGGCAAGAGAGGGGATAGAGGGGCGGTCAAATCCGTAACGCCCTACCAACTCAGCCGCAATGTGCTGCGCATCGGCAGCCGAACCGCCGTTTCCGGCTAAAAGGGTCTTCTTACCCTTACGATATACCTTTACACACGCTTTTGCTACGTCAACAATGACATCCAGCAAAGGCTGATTCTCTAAAATTGCTTGTTTGGTTGCCGCCGAATCGGCAATTTGTTTTTGAATATAATTTTTCATTTAAATGCTCCTAATATGTAATTCCCGTAACCGAACGTACTTTTTCAATAATCGGTTGAGCGACTGCACGTGCCTTGTCTGCTCCGCTTTTTAAAATATCGCGTACCTCATCCGGATGCGATTCATAATAAGCGCGTCGTTCTCTAAAGGGGCGAAAATACTCCCACAATACATCGGCGAGATAAAGCTTGAAATGACCATGCCCCTCTCCGCCTCGTGTGTAACGCTCCTGCAGTGCCACCCGTTCATTCTCATCCAAAAACAATTTGACAATATTATACACATTGCAGTTAGCGTACTCTTTAGGCTCTTCCATCCCAACGAGTTCTGTAACAATTTTTTTGATTGTCTTGAGCTGCGCTTTCTCTTCCCCGAAAATGGTGATGGTATTCCCATAGCTTTTGGACATTTTCTGCCCATCCGTCCCAGGAACCGTTGCAACGTTTTCATCAACTCTGAATTCCGGCAATGTCAAAATATCGCCGTATCGGTTATTAAATTTAAGTGCAATATCGCGGGCAATCTCTACATGTTGAATCTGATCTTTCCCGACAGGGATGATTTGCGATCCAAACAATACAATATCGGCCGCCATCAGAACCGGATACGAAAAGAGGTTGTGGTTAGAGGCAATCCCTTTAGCCACTTTATCTTTATAGCTGTGTGCACGCTCCAACAATCCCATCGGAGTAAAACTGGAGAGTACCCAGTAAAGTTCCAATACCTCTTTTACATCCGATTGCACCCAAAAAGTACTTTTAGCCGGGTTCATCCCCAACGCCAAGAAATCGGTAGCTGCCTGCATCGTGAGATGAGAAAGACGCCCACCATCATCCAAAGAGGTCATGGCATGATAATTGGCAATAAATGCAAATACCTCATGCTCCTCTTGTGATTCGATCATTGGTTTGATCGAACCGAAATAGTTTCCAATATGTAAATCGCCTGATGGTTGAATACCCGTTAAAACTCGCACAATAACTCCTTGAACATAAAGTAATTTTACCGCAGAGTCTCTTAAGCTTCCTCTTAAGAAAAGATATGCTATATTTTTCGACAGTTCAACTATCAAAGGATCTATTATGACTGTCCAAATTCGCTCCAAAGAGATCAAACTCACTCAGCATCTAAACGATCATATTGCTACTGCTATTGAAAACTTTAAACGCTACCATCTTGATATTACCACCGTAAATGTAATGATTACCAAAGAGAAAAAAGGGGTCGGGGTCGAATTTGATATGCACATTGCTCACGCACAGCCCGTTGTTATTTCGGATGTCGATGAAGATATTGATACCGCTATCGATATGGCGATTGAACGCGCCAACAAAGCCCTTCGCCGTCTCCATGACAAAGTAAAAGATCACCATGCTACCTCACTGCGTGAGATTGAGCTTGCAGAAGAGGCAGCAGAGTAACGCGATGACTAAAATCAATGTCGTTTGTCCCCACTGCGGGGGCGTAAATGCTATCCCTGTAAAAGAGTCTTACGTAAAAGCCGCATGCGGTCATTGCAAAGCTTCCCTTCTTGATACCAAACCCTTATCGGTAAATGCAGAAAGCTTTGATCGGCTCGTCCTTAACGATGAACGGCTTATCATCGTCGATTTTTGGGCACCGTGGTGCGGACCGTGTCGCTCAATGGCACCCTCATTTGAAGAAGCGGCCCGAAACTTTCCCCTCAAAGCTCAATTTGTCAAAATTAATACCGAAGAACAACAACAGCTCGGCGCACGTTTTGGTATCCGCTCTATCCCCACCGTCATCGCATTTAGAAATAATCGCATCGTCGACCAATTCAGCGGCGCACTCCCTACCCCACAAATTATTGCATGGGTAAAAAAGCACCTTTAATTTTTAGCTTCTTTTGGTTACTCTTCCCTACTTCATAATCAGGAAAGTAACATGTACAGTTGGGTGCTTTGGTTTCATATTATCTCTATGGTGTCGTGGTTTGCGGTACTTTTCTACCTTCCGCGCCTCTTTGTTTACCATGTCGAAAACGGAACCAATCAGGGGTTTATCGACGTAGTGGAAATTATGGAAATGAAAATTTATAAATATATAGGTGTCCCCGCTTTTTGGGCAACGTTACTCTCGGGTACAGCGTTAATCATCTTATCAACACAGCACTATAACGGGGTAAATGTATTTCAGATGGGGGGATGGATGCACGCCAAACTGACTTTGGTAGCCATTTTGACCGCTTATTTTTTCTCACTCGGGCACTATCGTCTCAAACTCAAAGAAAACACAGCGTATAAAAGCGGGAAGTTTTTTCGGATGTATAATGAAATACCCACCCTTTTATTGATGGGTATTGTTGCGCTAGTAGTCGTAAAACCGTTTTAACGATCTTATTTTTTTACCACATCGCTCTTGTTTTGTGCGGCTGTGGTCGACGGTTCGTATTTTTGCTTTTTGCTTTAAAGAGTACCGGAGTCCCTTCAAAATCAAACTGCTCCCGCAACTGATTCGTCAAATATCGGCGATAACTGAAGTGAAGCCCTTGCGGTTTGTTCATAATCAGTGCGATACGCGGCGGACGGATATCATACTGCGTTGCGAAATACAAACGGATATTCATCCCGTTGATACTCGGCAAGATATGTTTACGCATTGCGGCTTGGATAACTTCATTGAGTTTACCCGTCGAAATACGCTGTGAATAGTTTTGATTGATTTTGAGCAACATATCAAAAATTCTATGGACGCGCTGTTTACTTTGTGCTGAAATCGTAACAATCGGAGCATAGCTCAAAAACTTAAATCGGTCGCGAACTTCAGCGATGATTTTGTCATAATCTTCTTTCGGTGCCATATCCCATTTGTTCAAAACAATGAGACACGCGAGACGGTTTTTATCGACAAATCCGGCGATTTTTTCATCCAGGTCCATAAAGGGCTGCGATGCATCCAAAACAAGGAGTGCGATATCGGCCGTTTCAAGCATCTCTTCGGTACGCATAAGGGCATATTTTTCGATTCCGAGAATTTTCCCCCGTTTACGAATTCCCGCTGTATCGATAAAGGTGATCTTTTTATCTTGGTACTCAACGGTCTCATCGATCGGATCAATCGTTGTCCCGGCGACGGAACTCACCACCGAGCGATCTTCGCCCAATAATGCATTAAGAAGTGAACTTTTCCCGACGTTGACACGACCGATAATTGCCACTTTCATTTGATTGATATCACCAGCTTCATACTCTTTAACAATTCCGCGATATGCTTCTTCGAGGGCTTCAATGGATTCTTCATCTATATCTTCGTCCGAATCATCCTCTGAATCGTCATCCTCATCATCAAACTCTTCATCATCCGAAGAAGCTTTCAACGCAGCAGCAAAACCGTCCATCTCATCATCTTCTTCTGCCGTTTCGGCTTCAGGCTTAACGATAGAGGATTCAGGAAGTTCTGAAGCGATCCAATTCAAAAGCGGCAAAACCGATCGATTATGGGCGACCGAAATACCGAAAATACGATCGGTTCCGAATTCGTAATATTCCCACAGTTTTTCTTGCATTTTATCGTTATCGATTTTGTTAACGACCAAAGCGATCGCTTTTCCCATCGATTCAAGCTCATAAAAGAGCTTTTTATCATCATCCTCGGGGAGGCTTTTACCGTCCACCATAAAGAGAATAATATCGGCTTCATGCGCCGCTTTCAGCGATTTTTCTTTGATCCGGTCGAACAGCTCGCACCCTTCGTCCAAACCGCCGGTATCGAGAATTTCGACCTCTTTATCCACTACTACGGCAACCCGTTTTTTGACATCTCGTGTCGTACCTGCCTGTTCGGAGGTAATTGCATCGCGTTGCTTTAAAAGACGGTTGAATAATGAGCTCTTGCCGACATTCGGACGGCCTATGATGGCTAATTTTTTCATAATGACCTTTTTAAAACTAAGTTTTTCATTATAGCGTATATGCCCTTATGATATGATTTCAAAATGATACACTATGAATATAACCAGTTTAAAAACGACGTACTCTCACTGGCCGCCATCTGTGAGCCTTTTCAGCCGGATACCCTTGTCGCTGTAGCACGCGGCGGTATGACACTTGCCCATGCCCTCTCGACGGCCCTTGATATCCGTAACCTCCAAAGTATACGGATTGAGAGCTACGACGGAGAACGTCAACGTGATACCCTCACCATTCGAGGAGAGTGCGATCTGTCTCTCTCAAAAAAAGTTCTGATCATCGATGATATCGTCGATAGCGGACAAACACTCGAGGCATTGTTACAATACCTTCGTATCCGTTATCCGGATATAGAGTTTAAAAGTGCCGCCATTTACACGAAACCCTCTGCATCTATTCAGCCTGAGTATTCTTTACATGAAGCCACGGATTGGATCGATTTCTTTTGGGAAAGAGATTTTTTAAAATAGGGTTTGCTATAATCGCATCAATTTATAACCTCGAATCAAATAGTAATTAAGGACTTTCATGCCTAAAGAGTATATTTTCACCTCCGAATCGGTCACTGAGGGGCATCCCGATAAAATGGCCGATCAAATCAGTGATGCCATTTTGGACTATATTATCGAACACGATCCTAAGGCTCGTGTAGCTTGTGAAACGCTCGTATCTAACGGGTTTTGTGTCATCGCCGGTGAACTTAAAACCACTTCTTACGCTCCAATGCAAGAGATTGCCCGTCAGGTTGTCCGTGAAATCGGTTATACCGATGCAACGTACGGATTTGATTACCGCTCATGCGCGGTTCTTAACGGAATTGGAGAGCAATCTCCCGATATCAACCAAGGGGTTGACCAAGAAGACGGTGAGATCGGTGCCGGTGACCAAGGGTTGATGTTCGGTTACGCGTGCCGTGAAACCGATGTGCTAATGCCTTTACCTATCTACCTCTCGCACCGCCTTGCCGAGCGTTTAGCCCAAGTACGCAAAGAGGGGATAATCCCCTATTTACGTCCGGATGGAAAAACTCAGGTTAGTATCCGTTATGTCGATGACAAACCGGTCTCTGTCGAGACGGTTGTTGTCTCTACCCAGCATGCCCCTGATATTTCTCAGGAAAAACTCCATGCGGATGTTATTGCGGAAGTGATCAAGTATGTTATTCCGGCAGAGCTTATGAGCCCAAACATTGTTTACCACATCAATCCAACCGGTAAATTTGTCATCGGAGGTCCTCAAGGGGATGCAGGACTAACAGGACGCAAGATCATCGTTGATACCTACGGCGGTGCCTGCCCACACGGAGGCGGTGCATTCAGCGGAAAAGATCCGACCAAAGTAGACCGCTCAGCCGCCTATGCCGCACGCTATGTGGCCAAAAATCTTGTCGCTTCCGGTGCATGCGAAAAAGCAACCATTCAAGTCTCCTATGCGATCGGTGTTGTAAAGCCCATATCCATTATGGTAAATGCACACGGAACCGCTATCGTCCCTGAAGAAAAACTCGAAGCGTGTGTCAAAGAGCTCTTTAACCTTACTCCAAAAGGGATTATTGAATCCCTTGATTTATTGCGACCTATTTATCGTAAAACTGCTGCTTATGGCCATTTCGGTCGTGAACTTCCTGAATTTACATGGGAAAAAACCGATAAAGTAGATGCAATCAAAGCCTATCTCGGTCTTTAAATCTATTTCCGTAACACTCCTTCTATAATCTTCATTACCCCTGCCTATTTTTTAGGTGGGTTTAAAATTCTTCTGTTATAGTTACCCCATATTTATATAAACCAAGGAGAATCCTATGGCAGTAGTCATTAATGATACCTGTATTAATTGCGGTGCTTGCATCGATGAGTGTCCGGTAGAAGCGATTGTAGACGAGGACGATAACCCGACAGGTGAAGAGATCTATTACGTTTACGCTGACAAATGTGTCGAGTGTGTAGGTCACCATGATGAGCCAGCTTGTGCAACTGCATGTCCGACTGAGGGTTGTATCACTTGGGATGAAATCGGTGCTAGTCCATCTCACCGTGATGATGTTACCGCTGATATGCGTTCTAACAAAGCAAACGTAGTTAATTAATTTTACTTGGAGGGTTTTCCCTCCAAACTCCACTCTTTCCGCAAATCCCATCATCTTTAATATTACTTAAATGATTCATCCGCTATAATCCCGTTCTATTTTTTACACATAAAACAGGAGCATTGATGGAACAAACCTTGTCAATCATCAAGCCTGACGCCGTAGCAAAAGGTGTCATTGGAAAAATTTTGGATCGTTTTGAGACAGATGGTCTTAAAATCGCAGCTACCAAAAAAGTTCAGCTTAGCCGCCAAGACGCGGAAGCATTTTACGCGGTACACGCTGCTCGCCCTTTCTTCAACGACCTCGTTGATTTCATGGTAAGCGGACCGGTTGTTATTACTGTTCTTGAGGGCGAAAACGCTGTTCAAAGAAACCGTGATTTGATGGGTGCAACAAACCCTAAAGAAGCAGAAGCAGGAACTATCCGTGCTGATTTCGCTGAAAATATTGATGCGAATGCTGTTCACGGAAGTGACTCGGTTGAGAACGCTAAAAATGAAATCGCTTTTTTCTTTTCAGGTCGCGAGATCTCTTAAGTGACAAAAATATCGTTTAAACGCTTGAATGCGGTGCCTCTAGACTTTGAGGTAAAATGTGAAGATGCCCATTTTTCAGGAGATATAATCCTGAAAAAGCGCAATCTTGCACAATTAAACGGTACAATAACAGGAAGTATTTCACTTCCTTGCGATTTATGCGCGGAAACGGTAAAAAAAGAGCTTAATGAAGAGATCGTTTTTTATCTATCCGATGGAATTGCACACGGCAATGACAATGAGTTAGATGTCGTCGAAATCGAAAACTCTACCATCGATATGGATGAATTATTGGCTTCGGAACTCGAACTGATCAGAAGCGATTATTTTTGTTGCTCAAACTGTGAAGGTACTTCGCTAGAACGCGAGTTCTAATATTACTTTTGAAATACAATTTCAAAGGCACTCTAAATTTAAATAGAAAGGGATAAATACTATGGCAGTACCTAAAAGAAGAGTGAGTCATACTCGCGCCGCAAAACGCAGAACTCACTATAAAATTACACTTGCTCGCCCCGTAAAAGATAAAGACGGGACTTACAAATTGTCACACTACGTCAATCCGACAACCGGTGAGTACAAATAATCGATGATTAGAATTGCAATTGATGCAATGGGTGGGGACTTTGGTCCCGAACCAATTGTTAAAGGGACACTTGAAGCGCTCAAAGAAGCAAAGTTTCAACCAATTCTAGTTGGTAAAAAAGATGAGATTTTATCTTTATTACCCAAGGGCTATAAAGATAAGATTTTAATTGTCGAAGCGGATGATGTCATCGATATGGGTGATGCCGCAACTGATGCACTTAAGCGTCAAGAAAGTTCAATCTATAAAGCGATAGAGCTGGTTCGCAACGGTGAGGCTGACGGTGTTGTCAGTGCAGGGCACAGCGGTGCAACGATGACCTTGGCAACACTTCGGCTTGGACGGCTCAAGCATGTTCTACGCCCTGCCTTGGTCACATCCATGCCCACAAAAAGCGGTAAACGAAGCATACTTATGGATGCCGGGGCCAATGTTGACTGCAAAGCGGAGCATCTTTTCCAATTCGGGATTATGGGATACTACTACGCTCAGGATATGTATAAAATAAGCAATCCACGTGTTGGTTTACTTGCCAACGGTGAGGAAGATTCCAAAGGGAACGAAGTCACCAAAGAGACATTCAAATTGCTTGAAGGGCAAAAAGGGTTTATCGGAAACGTCGAGGGTAACAATATTTTTGACGGAAGCTGTGATGTTATCGTATGTGACGGATTCATTGGAAACCTTGTACTTAAAGCCTCTGAGGGGGTAGCATCAACGATCAGTTTTTTCATCAAAGAGTACATCCGAAAATCACCGATCGCGATTACCGGTGCACTCTTGATGCGCAAAGTATTTAAATTGCTCAAAAAGCAAATCGATTACGCTGAAATCGGGGGAGCACCTCTGGTTGGTATCAAAGGATGCGCAATTGTCAGTCACGGCAAAAGTAATCCAAAAGCAATTAAAAATGCTATTTTCCAAGCGATTCGTTATGTTGATACCGGAGTTAACGTCCATATCGAAAATCGTCTTGAAGAGCTAAAAAGCTAAAATCGGCACATAAAAAGGCTAACCAATGTATGCAGCATTTCGTTCAATAGGGGCATATGTCCCCTCTAAAATTCTCACCAATGCCGAGCTGGAAACCCTCGTTGATACAACGGATGAATGGATCACTAAGCGAACAGGGATCAAAGAGCGCCATATTGCTGCAGTAAATGAAACAACGAGCGATATGGGTGTCAAAGCAGCCGAACTCGCTATAGCGCGTTCCGGACTGGATAAAAGCCAAATTGATATGCTTATTTGTGCAACTATTTCACCCGATTATTTTTGTATGCCCTCTACCGCGACTATAATCGCCACAAAATTGGGACTTGATAAAATGATGGCCTTTGATATTTCGGCCGCATGTACCGGTTTTGTTTATGCACTTAGCATCGCAAAAGCCTTTGTTGAATCGGGAATGAAAAAAAATGTACTTATTGTCGGAGCTGAAAAACTTAGTGCCATCACCGATTACACCGATCGTGGAACCTGTATCCTCTTCGGTGATGGTGCAGGTGCAGCGGTTATCAGTGCTACGGAAGATAAATCCAAAGCAATTATTGATATCCATACCGGTTCCGATGGAAGCTATGCGGATCTACTTATGACTCCTAACGGCGGTAGCGGATCGGCTCATGATGAACTCAACCGTGAAGCGGCAGGATGTTTTATGAAGATGAAAGGGAATGAAACCTTTAAAGTTGCAGTCCGTACCCTCACCAATGATGTTATAGATATCTTAGAGCAAAATACCATTCCTTCATCCGCTATTAAACATTTTATTCCTCACCAAGCCAATTATCGTATCATAAAAGCAGTAGGCGATGCATTAAACCTTCAAGATGAACAAGTGGTACTGACTGTTGAAAAATATGGCAATACTTCCGGTGCTTCTATCCCTATGGCAATCAATGACATCTATGAATCAGGTCGTCTAAAAGAGGGTGAACTTATGCTTCTGGATGCTTTTGGCGGCGGTTTGACATGGGGAAGTGCCCTTGTTCCGTTTGCAGGAAAAAATATCTAAAAATTGCTACACTATCGAATCTTTTTAAAGGTTCGACATGCTTTACTCCAACTCCCTTATTTATATCGAACGTCACGATAGTGATATCCCTTGGCTCAAAATTTTTACCCATTCACTCCATAAAGAATTCTCAGAATGTTCTCGTGACGAAAAAGAGATGATATGGGAATGCTTGGATATGATCGAAAAAGAGATGTTACGCTATTTTAATCCTGCTAAAATCAATATTGCTTCATTCGGAAATATGTTACCGCGCGTTCATTGGCATGTCATGGCACGATTTGAAGATGACAACTATTTTCCAGAACCGATGTGGGGGATTAAACAAAGAGAGGGGTTTGTATTAACGACTCCGATGGAGCCGTTTATTGAGGCGATGAAGCTTAACTTAGCTTCTAGGTTTGCTTGAGCGATTACCACCGCTAAAGCTGCGTGAACGATCACCGCGATCGTTTCCGCCGCGTTCTCCGCCACCGCTGCGCTCACCACCGGCAGCATTACGATCGTTATTGCCACGGTATCCGCCGCCAGAGCTGCTACGACCTGCACCGCCTCCGCTACGATTACGGTTAAATCCGCCAGGACGGCTTCTTCCGCCACCGTCGTGACGATTTTGAAGATTATTAAGAATTTTCTCTAATCTCTCTGCTGCAATACCGATTTGATTCGGTCCGGCAACCGTATTACGTTCCATCAATACAGAAATTAATTTATACGCAATTTGCTCTTGATCGTACTCTTCTTTCAAAACGTCTAGCACTTTATGCGCTTCATCATAAACATGTTGTTTTTCAATTTCAGCAAGCAAACGGCTTACTTGAGCCTCTTTAACATCCAATTTACTTGGAATATACGCATGCTCCATGGTCGTACCAACTTTTGAACGGATACGCTGCAGTTCTTTGAATTCCATTGGTGTTACCAACGTAATCGCGACCCCTTTTTTACCCGCACGTCCTGTACGTCCGATACGGTGCACATAACTCTCTGCATCGAATGGAATATGGTAGTTGAATACATGGGTAACATTATCAATATGTAAACCACGTGCAGCAACATCGGTTGCGATCAATACGTCAATACCCTCGGTTTTAAACCCTTTAATAACACTTTCACGTTGACGTTGTTCCATATCGCCGTGCAAGCCTTTAGCCGAATAACCCACTGCAGAAAGGACATTTGACAAACGGTCAACTTCTTTTTTAGTACGGCAGAACACAACGGTTTTTTGTGCGTCTTCCGCATCCATCAAACGGATAATCGCATCATCACGCTCTGATTCTTCAATAACATAGTATTGTTGTGTAATATCCGTATTGGTTGTCTCGGATTTCGTAATCGATGCAAAGAACGGGTTAACCAAGATACGCTCAGCAAGATGCTTGATCGGAGCCGGCATCGTTGCTGAGAAAAGCAATGTTTGACGTTCAGTCGGAAGATAGGTGAAAATTTCATTGATATCGTCCAAAAAGCCCATGTCCAACATCTCATCCGCTTCGTCCAAAATAACAGTTGAAGGGGCAAAACCTTTAAGCATATCGCGACTAAGCATATCCAGAAGACGACCCGGAGTTGCTATAATCACCTGTGCTCCGCGCTCAATCAAATCCATTTGACGATTGTATGAACTTCCACCGTAAATCGTAACGGTACGAACACCCAAATGTTTACCGTATTTAAAAATTTCATCGCTTACTTGGTTTGCAAGTTCACGTGTCGGAGTAATAATAAGGGCTTCAATCCCCCCTTTTAAATGCATTTTATTCAATGTCGGAAGACCAAACGCTGCTGTTTTACCGGTACCGGTGTGGGCTTGTCCTACAACGTCGCGCCCTTCCATGATAACAGGGATAACCATTGACTGAATTGGGCTTGGTTGCTTAAAACCTGCATAAGAGATGCTTTGCATAATTTCACTACGAAGACCGAAATCTTCAAATGTAGCTAGATTTTCTGCGTTGTCTGTGTTCATTTCTGAGTTACTCATAATTCTTTCCTTTTGTATACGCCACGCCTGCAAAAAAAAGGAACCCGTTTTCCGTAATATACGAAAATATTTCCTAAAAAAGCCCATGTTGCTACGCTGTGCAGCTGTGACGTTAAATAATTGCCCTCATATAGGGACGATAAATTTTCAAAGATTAAATAGGGCATCCCTATAATCTCTACCATGGAGGGCACCTTTACAAAACTTCATTTTCATTAAAGGTTTGTAAAGGCACCCAAAAATTTGGCGAATTGTACCCATTATGACCATAATATCTCCTGACAAACATAGTTTAATAAAAAATAAAGTTAACCTTTAGTTTCATTTCGTCTAATTTTTGTCTAAAATTTTTAATCTTTATCGATTATACTTCCAAAAATTTACTCCAGGAGCAACGATTATGTTTACTGTAAAAATGGAAAAAGAGTGCGGCTGTTTCAAGCGCAGTGGTATAGAAAATTGCAAAACATTTGACAATCGTGATGATGCAATGCAAGAAGCAAAAGAGTGGTCAGAAGAGATGAATGAGACATTTTGTAAAAAACATAATTTTACTGTTGTAGAAGAAGGCAATGACTTAATTATCAAAGTCGATATGAACTAGGATTTATATATGCCAAAGGGATATATTTTCCCTTTGGCCACACACTTTTATGAAGAGAGCAATAGCGTTATTTAGAGTTTTAAATTTAGCTTTTTAATCATCATTTTTTTCGACCAAATCGGATCTTTCAATTCCAACATCTCACGTACCTCATCATTTACCAATCGATAAGAAACAACCACTGACACAGCATCAGCACTTGCTACTAATGGCAATGAAAAGGTTTTAGCGCCCAAAGCCGGAATGGAGACACTGTTCATACTCTTTGCCGCCAAATGAGGAATGGTAGGCTTATCCCGCTTGTTCAAATAGTGGGTAGAAAGAGAAAGGGCTTCCGTTTTGATCACTTTTCCTCCGGCCATGTAATAAGCCTCGATCAAAATCTCACGCGAACCAAAGCCGTTTGGTAATGCGTGAGGCTGAGGATTTGTCAATGTCACTTCCAGAGAGCGTGTACTTTTGCGGACATCAACATCCAATGCACCCTGCCACATTGTCTCCGTATGTGCCCCTTTAAATCCATGTTCACGAATTAAACGTTTATGCTGTTGCCCATTTTTATCCGGCAAGGTAGCAGCAACTCCCTCTTTGCGTGTTCCCATATGACAATCTACACACAATTTGCCATTATTTTGAAATTCTGCTTGCATGTTAATAAAGCGAAGTCCTTCTTCTGAACTGTCATTGGCATGGCACACAAAACAAAGCTGATTGGGATTTGTATCCATAAAATCACGTGGCTCGACTTTATGATACGGTGATTTAGCATCTGCATACGGACCGCTCATCATACCGGATTTTATCCAAGTAACCCGGTTTATCCCCCGTTTATTGTCAGGTAGATTATCATGTATTTGATCGATGTTATGGCATACGACACAATTGATTCCTTCGGAAATCGTATCACTGTGAAGCGCTTTATCCACAGCTGTCCCTTTGTCAAGCTTCAAAGCAGCTATAGCTTCATAGTCTGCGTTGGTAGAAGTAACGGCGATGCGCGGGTTATGACAAGTAGCACACTCAACCTTCACGGCATTGAGTGACTTATGGTTTTTGCGTACAACATAATCAATGGTTTTCTGAAAATATTCATCGCTCTCATAATGCGATTTAGCATGCCATGAAGTATCCCATTGTGCAACGATATGATTATGGCACGCTTTACACTTACTGGAATCTTTATATCTGTCCCCGACAGCCACAACTTCAGCCGCATAAGCTCCCAAACTGACCAATCCAATCCATAACAACCAACGCATTAGCACTCCTTATCGATGTTTATCTAGCCAAACCATCAACCCTTTTTGAGCATGTAGACGATTCTCCGCCTCTTCCAATATAAGACTTTGTTTCCCTTCAAGTACCGCTTCACTCACTTCTACTTCACGGTAGGCAGGAAGACAATGGAGAAAAATAGCATCCTCCCGAGCCAAAGCCATCAACGCTTCATCTACGATGTAACCTTTAAAATCATTAATACGCTGTGTTTTCTCGTCTTCCTGCCCCATCGATATCCAGGTATCTGTTGTCACAACACTCGCGCCGACAACCGCTTCTTTCGGATCGTTCGTAATAGTGATTTTAGCCCCGCTCTCTTGGGCCAACTCCATCGCATCTATAACAATAAGAGGATCACACTCATACCCTTTTGGGGTCGCCACACGCAATTCAAATCCAAGTTTCGCCGCTAACATCAGCCAAGAATGGGTCATATTATTTCCATCACCGACATAGGCAACAACCGGATTGATATCTTTACCGCATTCCATCATTGTCATATAATCAGCAAGAAGCTGCACCGGATGGTAACTGTCACTGAGTCCGTTAATCACGGGAACTTTTGAGTGCGAAGCGAACTCTTCGAGCTTAGAGTGCTCATAGGTTCGGATCATTACCATATCGCACATCGAAGAGATAACACGCGCCGTATCTTTTACCGGTTCACCACGCCCCAAATGGATATCCCGATTGGAGAGAAACAGGGCATGACCGCCGAGTTGGAACATTCCGACTTCAAAGCTGACACGGGTACGTGTCGAACTTTTTTCAAAAATCATCGCCAAGGTTTGATGTGCTAATCTTGGCTTAAACACTTTGGCTTTAACCTCATGTTTAATCTCTAATCCCAAAGCCAAAATTTCTAATATCTCTTCTTTGGTGTAATCTTTCAGCGTTAAAAAATGTCTCACGGTGTTCCTTCGATACAAAAAACAATCATATCATAAAATTATTTTATTAGTTTAAAAGTTTGGCTACTTCTTTAGCATGGTAACTGATGATGATATCAGCACCGGCTCGTTTGAAAGCAACCATCGTTTCCATCATCACCCGATTATAATCGATCAGACCGGCATTTCCGGCAAATTTAAGCATCGCGTATTCGCCACTGACATTGTAGACTGCAAGAGGTAATTGAGAAGCTTCACGGATATCTCGGATAATATCAAGATAAGCCAATGCCGGTTTCACCATCAGAATATCAGCCCCCTGCGCTTCATCTGCAAGGCTCTCTCGAATCGCTTCACGACGGTTTGCAGGGTCCATTTGATAGGTTGAACGGTCTCCAAAACTCGGGACCGATTCGGCAACATCCCGAAACGGTCCATAGTAGCCACTGGCAAATTTGGTCGAATAACTCATGATGGGAAGATTCGAATATCCGCCCCCATCGAGGGCGTCACGAAGCGTCGTAATAATCCCGTCCATCATTCCCGATGGAGCGATCATATCAGCACCGGCACGTGCATGAACCAACGCCTGCTGTGCCGAAATACCAAGGGTTAAATCATTATCCACGGTTTCATGAACATGATCCAGAATACCGCAATGACCGTGATCGGTATATTCACAAAAACACAGATCCGTCACGACAAATATTTTAGGATAGGCACGTTTGATAGCCCGAATTGCGGTGGCAATGATCCCGTGATCGCATAGGGCATCAGAGCCAACGGAATCTTTCACCTCCGGAATTCCAAAAAGGATAATGGAGTAAATACCCAACGATTGGAGCAGTTCACACTCCTTTAAGATCTCATCCAAACTCATCTGATAAACACCCGGCATCGAAGAGACTTCTGTTTTGATCCCCTCCCCAGGTCTGACAAACAGCGGATAGATAAAATCAGTAACGTTGACTTGGGTTTCACGAACCATTGTGCGTAATTGCGGGTTAAGTCGAGTGCGGCGGAAACGCTCCATATATAAGACTCCATTGAAAAAAATAATGGTTAGATTGTATCGCCAGTTAGTTTAATTATTCATATCACTATAAAGGTACGCTTTTTGCTTGTATGCACGTGCGCTTTGCGCACCCATTTTCGATAAGGAGGTCAAAATGACAATCAGCGGCAATTCTGCCATGTCATCTTATGTGTCTCAGGTATATTCCAATAAAAATGTACAGAGTCAAAGCGGTGCCAGCGGTACATGGACAGACAACAGTGCCCAAAGTTTCGATGCAATAGCTCAACAACTTATGTCTGCACTCGATACCAATAACAGCGGTACTATCGATAAAACCGAATTTTCTCAAGCGGCTCAAGCACTCTCCAATAATACGGCGGACACTACTAAAGTAGATACTGCTTTTAGTAAAGCAGATCAAAACGGTGACGGTCAAATCAGCTCGGATGAGTTTTTGAATGCACTCAAACAAGCCAGTGCTCAAACTCATAAACAACATCATCACAAACCGGCAGCCGATACTGCTGCAACACAAACCAGCCCATCTGCTACACCTTCAGATTCCGCATTATCACTCAGTCAGATGCAGAAAAATTTGTTAAGTAAGATATTAGCTGCTTATGGCAATTCAACGACAACAACTGGATCAACCACCAATCTTTCTGCTTGAATTTTTTTTAGCACGCCTTATGAGCTTCGTATTGAAGCTCCGACGACACTGAAGAAGCACTACTCATTATTACATCTGCTCATTCACATACGATACCACCTACTAAAGTCTTTTTTAATCTTAACAGAGTTAGGATAGGTATAAAAGAGAAGCCAAATATTCGTAGAAGGTGGTACCCCATGCATGTACTTATAACCGGAGGAGCAGGATTTATCGGATCCAATCTGGTCACTTATCATCTGGAAAAAGGGGATAAAGTCCATGTCGTTGATAACTTATCAACCGGCCGTATAGAAAATATTGCCCCTTATATGGAGCATCCCGATTTTATCTTCGATGAAGCCGATATTCTTGTATGGAATGAATTGGAAAAAGCGGTTAATTGGGCAGACCGAATTTATCATATGGCTGCTGTGGTCGGTGTCTTCAGAGTATTAAAAGAACCTATTTCTGTTTTAGCAACCAATATCGCCGGATGTGAACGTATTTTACGGGCTCTTCATACCAGTCACTGGAATACAAAACTTATCATTGCTTCAAGCTCGGAAGTGTACGGTAACCGCTCCGAAGATGAACTGCTAAGTGAAGACATGGAACTTCTTATCAGCCCTGGGCATAACAGTCGGTGGAATTATTCTATCAGTAAATTGGCAGATGAAGCTTTTGCCCTCTCATATGCTCGGCAGTACAATATGGATGTGACCGTTATCCGTTTCTTCAATGTTATAGGCCCCAATCAGACAGGCAAATACGGTATGGTAGTTCCCCGATTTGTTCGGCAAGCCGTTCGAGAGGAACCGATCACTGTTTTTGGAGACGGAACCCAAAAACGTTCATTTTTGGATGTCAGAGATGCCGTAATCTATTTAGATATGTTGGCCAATAATCCGCAAAGCCGTGCAGAAGTAATCAATGTCGGTACCAGACGGGAAATTAGTATAGAGCAATTAGCCAATATCATTAAAAATGAATCAAACAGTGCTTCTTCTATCGAATATATATCGTATGATGATGCATACGGAAAAGATTTTGACGAAATATTTCATCGAAAACCAAATCTTGAGAAACTTATAAAGTTTACCCATTATCTACCGCAATGGAGTCTTGAAAAGAGTATTATCGATTTAATTCAACGTCAACACGCTAAAAAGGAGTACTAAATGGCCGCAACCCCCTATTTCGTCCTTAGCCCGAATCTCATATTGAGTATTGTGGGTATGTTTCACGGTCCTGATAAAACCGTACCTACTCCATCGGAAGATTGGAAAGAGGCAACCGTTAACGTAATTATTCCCGCCTTTAATGAAGAAAAAAATATCCCCTTATGTCTTGCTTCGCTTGCCAATCAAACCCTTAAACCGCAACGGATTATTCTCATTGATGACGGTAGCCATGATAAAACCGTACTCTATACTCAAGAGTTTTGTGCTGCCAACAACATGGAAGTAACCATTATTCAAAGAGAGCACTCCATCGGTAAAACACCCACCATTAAACGACAATCCAGAGAGTTTGAAGCCGATGTCGAATTTATCCTTGATGGGGACACCTATTTAGAATCGATCAATTATATTGAGAGGACGGTTCAGGAGCTGTATCAGGCAGTCGGCATTGCCAGTGCATGCGGAACAGTTGTTCCTTTGCGTGACAGTGATCGTAAGATGATGATACAGACCCCTATGATTCAATCTTTTTTACACCATTTTCCAGACGCTGATTTACTACAAAAACAGGACTTTTTTCATATTCTTATGCGTAAACTTAGCAATGTATATCGCGATTCACTGTATATCTTTTTACAAAAATTTGTTTATCACGGACAAATGATCTTTTTTGGCTCTGTCACCAATCCGGTTGGTTGTGCAGTCGCTTATCGTCAAAAATATATCCGTGATCTCTTTGATCAGTATGAACCTATACTAGGAGATGATTTAACCAATTCCGAAGATATTTTTATTGGTTTTGCCCTACTCAAACATGGCTATCGTAATATTCAGCTAACGGATATTTATGCACGCTCTCAAGAACCTGAAGCCGAAAAGCTTCCTGCTCAAATCTACATGTGGTCTTCCTCCTTTTTTCAAAGTTGCTACTACTTTGATGAGTTGGTGCGCAGTCCCCTTAAATCTTTCAGAAACTATCTTCACCATCGCAAAATGGAAAAAGAACAGGGAGAAGAAATCCGTCATTTACGTAAAATACAAGAACCGTATCGTCAACCATTCGGAGATAATGTGACAATACAGTATGGTCGGCCTATGGGATGGGTTATTTTTGTCTCTCTTATTGAAAAAACATTTTTTCCAGCAACACTGTTGGTCATGATCATTCTTCATATGTGGTGGGCGCTAGGATTGACAATGGCAGTTGAAACAGTAATATCAGTCACCCTTTTAACGGCTGTAAGCAATAAAGGGGAGCGTTTAAATTATTTTTTCAAAGGAATTGTTGCAACACCAATGCGGTATGCAAGTATTATGTTTGATTTGTATACGATGAGCCGTTTCGCAATCGATATTTGGATAACCCGCAATAAAGGATGGAGAAAATGAGATACATTGCTGGATTAGTACTTACAGGAGTCCTTGCTATTGCGGCAGAAATTCCGCAAGATGGGTTAAAAGCAGAAATGGCTGGAAAGTGGAATGAAGCGGCAACTATGTATGAAAATGTTCTTCAAAAAGAGCCGACACGAACCGATTTATATGTACGTCTTTCCAATATTTATGCGAAAGAAAAACAATTTGACAAAGCAGCCGATGTACTCAATCGAGCTATTGCTATTAATCCAAAGCAGGCTGATTTGTATGATAAGCTAGCTTCGATCTATGCCGTCTTAAATCAGCCGGAACTAGCTCTTGCTGCACGCGATAAAACAATTGTACTCGAACCAAAAAATATTACCTATTTGGTAGCTCATGCAAAAGTCGCTAACTGGTGCAAGAAATCAGATATTGCCACCGAAAGTTTTAAAAAAGCACTTGCCCTTGATCCAACCAATGAAGATCTTCTTTTTTTACTTTCTCAATCTTCAGAATGGGCACGAAAAGATGTCGAAGCAATCAATTATTACCAAAAATATCTCGACTATAATCCTGATAATTTAAAAATTTGGCTTCTCCTAGCAAATATGCAAGTTATGCGGGGTGATTTAGCCGGTTCGAATGAGACACTGAAAAAAGCCTATAATCGTTTTACTCCAAAATCTCCGATTCAACCGACATCTTCAACCACTATCCCTGATATAGCCATTCCGATACTCGAGTACCATTGTCTTGATAAAACTGCTCCCAATATGTATTGGGTTTCTACCTCTGAATTTGAGTCTCAGATGGATGAATTGGTAAAAAATGGATATCACTCTATTACGATGGATACTATCGGAAAAGCAATAAAAGAAGGAAAGCCTCTCCCTGAAAAACCGGTTGCTATTACTTTTGACGACGGATGCCGAAATCTTTACACACAAGCATTTCCAATTCTCAAGAAAAAAGGCTTGAATGCTGAAATTTACGTTGTGACTGACTCTATTGGAAACAATGATGCAGAAAGAAAAAGCAGCACTACAGCCAAACTTGGAGAGAATGGTGAAAATTCGTTTACCGATTATCTTACATGGCCGGAAATAAAAGAGATGAGCGATGCTGGCTGGGGTATCGGGAGCCATTCAAGAGCACATACGGATATGAATGAGATTAATGCATCCGCACGCTTTCATGAACTCTTATACTCAAAACTTGCAATATTGGCCAATACTCAACTTAATGTTACCTCATTCTCTTATCCATACGGTTATGGTATTGGGGGAACGGATATTCATAATGATCTATCTTCTTTGGGGTATACAACAGCAGTTGCTTCAACAGGAGGGATAGTACAATTAAAAACCACTAATATGTTTGAGATTCCCAGAATTATGATATATGGACCAAAATCTTCAATTGATCCGCAAAGTAAAGGGATTTCAGTAATAAGTGACCCCTCTCGCCCAAATGATGGATTCATATATAAAATTGAGCCTAATGAAGCTGAAAAAAGATATGAAAAAGCAAAATTTCTTCTCAGTTCTCGAAAAGAGAGTGAAGCTCTTATTTCTATTAATGAAGCGGTTAGGCTTTCTCCGAATACCGTACGTTATCTGAAAACACAACTTCAACTTGCCGGTGTTTTGAATAATGCTTCGATTGCGGCAGAAGCTGCAACTAAATTACATGCCCTCGAATCAATAGATGAAAATCTTCTGACTCTTGCCCGTACGTATGTAGCGGATAACAGACTGAATGATTCAGTTACAAAATATGCAATGTATCTCCACCGTCATCCCGATCAAAAAGAGGTATGGTTGGAATATATCCAACTTCAAATTTGGCTGGGGCATTATGCAGCCGCACTGGAACAGTTAGAGTGGTATAAAGAAAAATTTGGAATCGACGACCCCTCTTTGGAAATAAAAGCTCAGGCATTAAGTTGGGGAAATCGTCAACAATACGCTTTCCCCATCCTTGATTCCACATTGAAAAGCCATCCTAATGATTATAATGCCAACTATACTAAAACCGTAGCTCTGGATAAAAATTTACAACCGATAGAAGCCGTCGAAAATCTTAATAAAGTGGAAGCATCTCGTCCGGATGCAACCCTTCAAAATGACTTTCTCCGTAAATTTATTACCACAAAAAATCGTTCTTCGGTTACGGCAGGTTTTCAATATTATGACGATTCATATCACGTAAACGATCTCTCGGGAAGAGTAAACGGAGAGTATGTCCTCACTCCGATAACAAGATTGAATGCGCAAATTCGTGTAGATGATTTACAGGCCAAAACCATCAGTGGCTACCAACAAGACAATGGAAAAGAAAATGCCCGTTACAGCAGTGCCACAGTAGGTATTAACCATCGATTTTCACCACGTCTAGCATTCAACGGGGCACTCGGAGGGGCAAAAACAGAAACATCAAGTGATGTTATTTATACGGTCGGTACTTTATGGTCTCCGGTCAATGCATTTTCAATGAATGTATCATACGGACATGATTATTTTGTTATTTCACCGCGTAGCATCAGTCGTGATATCAAAGATAACAATGTAAAAATGGAATTGCATTGGGAACCAACCATGAAAATCGCCGTTGATATTTTTAGCAAATATGATTGGCTTTCGGACAGTAATAAACGATGGGAAATTGATTTGTCCCCGAAATGGCTGATTGCACGAACACAATACTGGAATTTAGATATCGGGCCAAGTGCCCGTTTTTATGGCTATGACAAACAATTCACCGATCATGGATATTATGCACCTGAACTGATCCAAGGTTATTATGGAACGGGATATCTATATTGGAAAAAGAATCAAAATGACGGTGTTGGATTAGTCGTTTCAGTCGGAACCATTTATGACAGCTATGTGAACAGATCCAAACCTGGTGGAGGGGCAACGGTTGAGGGAACATTCGGTTTTTATCAGGACTGGATGCTCAAAGCAAGTGTATCCCTCGATTATAATTCACGGTTCACAGATCAGTCGTATCGGGGAAATAATTTTTCCCTTTATGTCACACGTCGTTTTTAAGAGGTTAGTATGTCCAAAAAAATATGTATCATCGGAGGCGGATATGTTGGCCTCCCCTTAGCAGTAGCCTTTGCTGAATATTTTTCTGTAATTGTTTTGACAAAAACCAAAGCTCATGCAGAAGAACTTTCAAAAGGGATAGATCGTACGCAAGCATTTAGTAGCGATGAACTCAGAAGGCATCCAATAATCTTTACTTCGGATATTTCAAATACGTCTGATGCAACCGTCTATATTGTTACCGTTCCTACTCCGATTTATGATGACTATACCCCTGATCTTTCTCCTGTAGAGGATGCAACCAAAAGTATTGCATCAGTTCTCAAAAAAGACGATATCGTCATTTATGAAAGCACCGTTTTTATCGGATGCACGGAAGAATTTTGCGCTCCATTGCTCGAACAAAAGAGCGGTTTGAAATTTAATAAAGATTTTTTTTGCGGTTTTAGTCCTGAGAGGATTAACCCTTCCGATACGGAACGAACCATTCATACCGTTGTCAAAATTATTGCTGGTTCTACCCCTCCTATCACAGAACAGATGAAAGAGATGTATGGAAAGATCATCCATGCTGGGTTACATATTGCCCCCTCTATAAAAGTTGCCGAAGCATCCAAATTGATCGAGAATATCCAACGAGATGTCAACATCGCACTCATGAACGAGTTAAGTCCCCTTTTTAAAGTACTTGGAATAAACACTAACGATGTGATTAATGCCGCATCAACTAAATGGAATTTTCAACCCTACCGTCCGGGTCTTGTGGGCGGTCATTGCATCGGTGTAGACCCCTATTACATGCTTTACAACGGAGAGAAACAAAACATTCCTCTTCCTCTGATTGCGCTTGCACGAAAAACCAATAATGCCATGTCTCATTATGTAGTCGATTCTACCCTTGAATTACTCCGACAACACAGCATTAAACCATCAGATGCCAACATACTCATGCTAGGGATTACCTTCAAAGAAAACTGTCCTGATATCCGAAATTCCCAAAGTGCCCGCATTTTTTCTGCCTTAAAAGCGGCAGTTAATACAATAGACCTTTGCGACCCGATCGCTGATCAACAAGAAGTTTATCGAGTGTATGAGATTCGAACTATTCCAATGGCTGATTTGAAACCGAAACGATATGATGCCGTTATCATAACGGTTGCCCATACTCTCTACAAAACCCTTGAGATTCAGAAATTGTTACTACAAGAAAATGGGATAATTATTGATTTAAAAGGATTACTTCCTTTAGGCAAAAGCAGCTTCACCCTCTAAAAGTTGATTCGTAAAATATGGAATCACACATTGTTACCAAATTTCGATAAACTAACTGCCATAGAAAATAAAAACAAACCAAGGAAAATTACCATGACAAAACGCTTTATCGGTTCCGTCATAACCGCATTATGTATTACTTCGTCTCTTCAAGCCCATCCAATCGCACCGGATGAGATTAAACAATTTGCTGCACAAGCGTTGCAAATCGATTTTGATAAAGCTCCACAGGACGTTCAGCAAAAAATATCGACTGAATACACTCAGCGAATAAAACTAGCAGAAACCCTTGTTGTTAAACTCAAAAACGATCCGGAATATATTCGTCTTTCCGAAACACTCGCTCTTGATTTATGGTCAAAACGGATCGCTGATACTATTAAACCTTCCGACGAAGAGTTACAAAAAGTATACAGTGAAGCAAAAGATTTAAATGTAGCACCAAGCTATAAACTCCGTCATATCGTTGTTGCACAAGAGACATTGGCGGATGATCTCATCAATCAGTTAAAAGCAAAAACAGGTGAAGAGCAAAGTAAGCTCTTCGCTTCATTGGCAGCAGCACAAAGTTTGGATCAAAACACTAAGCAAAAAGGGGGTGCAATCGGATGGGTTGATTCCGCAGCACTTCCTCCCGTTGTCAACAATGAGCTAAAAGGTAAAGAGGCTGGGAATCTTGTCAAGATGGCTGCAGGTAAAGAGATGTGGGATGTTATTCTTGTGGATGAAGTGAAAGCGGAACATCGTGCAACGTTTGAAGAGGCTAAAAATTATTTGTCCAATATGATGCGCCAGCAAGCGGTTGAAAATGAAGCAAAGAAAATTTTGGGCAGCAGTACAACAGCTCCAAAGCCAACAGGAAAGCATAAATAAATCTTTAACATAGGCAGAGAAACCCTCTCTGCCTATAATATTTCTTCTGACACCCCAATTTTTACGGAATATCGGACTATTACGTTCCCATAGAGGATACGAATACGCCTCTTTTATTTAGGAATTCAGAAACAACGATTATAATGGCACTAATGAAAACAACAACACCCACTTTTGAAAAATCTTCCATCGCCAATCTCCCCAGCAAATATGGGCATTTTAAGATCCGTGTTTACAAAGAGGGGATTCAAGAGCATCTCGCTATCTTTACTGAAAACTTTGAGCTCCAAGAAGCTCCACTTGTACGTATCCACTCTGAATGCCTTACAGGTGATACGATGGGAAGTATTAAATGTGATTGTAACAATCAGTTACACAAAGCATTGAATCTGATCGCCGATCAAGGTGGAATGGTCATCTATCATCGCCAAGAGGGGCGCAATATCGGATTGCTTAACAAAGTAAATGCCTATGCACTCCAAGATCAGGGACGCAATACGATCGAAGCGAATGTGGAATTGGGTTTTGCACCGGATCAGCGGACCTATGACGTAGTGCGTGAAATTTTTAATGATTTCGGGCTCACAAAAATTCGTCTCTTAACCAACAATCCGGCAAAAGTCTCTATCGTTGAAGAGTTGAATGTCGAAATTACGGAACGTATTCCGATCATTATCGATTCAAATCCTTACAATGAAGGATACCTTAGGGTAAAAAAAGAACAAATGGGGCATATTTTTTGAGCCGATTACACCAACTATTAAAGAATGCCGGAGTAAACGTCAATGAACGTTTTTTCGAGCGGGCTGAACAGTACAAAGTATTACTCGCAAAATGGAATAAAATCCATAACCTAACGGGAGCAAAAACAGCCGCTCAAATCGATGAATTTATTGCCGATGCTATTGCCCCTATCACTTTTTTACCCCCCGTTAAAACCGTTATGGATATCGGAACAGGGGCAGGATTCCCGGGAATGATCTTGGCGATGGGAATGGACGATACCCATTTCACCTTAGTGGAGCCTCTTGCAAAACGGGCTAGTTTTTTGCAGTTCGTAAAAGCGGATCTAGGGCTTAATAATGTTGATATCAAAGCCATGAAAGTTGAAGAGTTACCCTCAACGCGATACGATCTTATTACCTCGCGCGCTGTAACCGATACCCAAATGTTGTTAAAACTTTCTAAGCCGTTTTGTGATGATAAAACCCTTTTGCTCTTTTACAAAGGGGAAAAAGTGTATGATGAAATTGATGAAACGCTGAAGTATCAAATTTTTCAAACAGCTAACCGTCACTATCTTCTAATCGAGTCTTAAAAATGTTATTAAAACTATTGCTTTTTGTCGGTCTTGTAAGTACCGTCTATTTTGTATTTTTCAAGAAAAAAAGTCTCTCAGCACCCAGAAATGATCATTCACAAGAAGAGGCAATGATCCCCTGCGCCCAATGTGGAACCTATGTTCAGCTCAAGGAATCATTAATGAGAGATGGAAAATACTACTGCTCACACGAGTGCCTGGAGGCCTAAATGCTACTGTTCGGACACCCTTATATCGCCTCGGAGACGTTTTATCATATTGAATCGCTCGAAGCGATTCGACGCACTCCGCCCAATTCCATAGTCACCCTTTTCTTCACCCCTGAAAATCTTGATTTGATTGAGCATTTGCGTACACACGGTATACGCTTTGCCCTTCACATTGATTCCGTTACCGATGCGGTCATAGGGGAGAATTTACGCGCTACCTATCTCATTGTCAATCCCAAAGCGGGTATCGAAATTCAGCGTGTCGCAGAACATTATCTTTTTGATGCAAAAGTATTAGGGTATGTTGAAGATATGAGCAGTCTTGAAAAATTGATTGATCTACGGCTCGATGGAGCCATTTTTGCCGACGCGATTATTAAAATAACCTCTTAATTGCGCCATTCCCGTTTTAACTCTTTATCCAAACACGCCAAAATCTCATATCCGATCGTACCTACCGCTTTGGCGTATTCATTGGCGTTATCAAAAATAAGCAGCTCATCCGCATCACTCGAAAAAGCTGCATTATCCATCGAGATACGTCCGCGCAGCGCAATACCCTCAGGGGTGATGTAGCGGTTGGAAGCAAGGCGATCCAATCCGTTCGCATACCCTAAATCATACGTCGATATCACCTCATCCTCCTTCGCTTCATAAATGCCGTTATAACCGATCCGTTCCCCTTTTTTCAAAACGCGGGTAGCAATTTTATCTCCATACAGTGAGAGAACCGACTTAAGAGGCGGTTGCGGTAATGTCGTATCCATCTCCAAACATCCATATAATGCAATACCGACGCGTACCATATCGTCACTGCAGTGCGAACGAAAAGTACCGGCAGAGTTCGATGCGTGAAAGCGAAGATGCCACTTATACTTTTTGGCAAGTTTCACGGATTCTATTTTGATTGCATCAAACGCTCTACGCTGCCAGTACCACTCGCTGCTTAGAGTATCGGCACTTCGAAAGTGGGTAAACACACCCTTACAGATCAATCCCTGCGCAGAGATTTGTTCAAACGCTTTACTAAGAGCCGAAGGGGAGATACCGTTGCGGTGCATCCCGGTATCCATTTTCAATTCGACATGAGTACCGCGAGGAAATAAAGGGATCGATTCGAGGGAGTTGATGGCATAGCTAAACGTTTCATTGGGACGATCAGGCATGTCGGCTAAAATCAAAATACGCTCAAAAAACTCGACAATCTCTGCCGCTTCACGCTCCAATCGCACAACAGCATTTCGTACACCGTACTCCGACGCCGCTTGTGCGATCATGAGAGCACCATGGCCGTACGCGTTGTCTTTTAAAACCACGGCTATTTTATCTTTTCCACCGACTTGATGTGTAATAATGTCAAGATTATAAATCAGTGCCTCACGGCTAAGTTTGATCGATGCCATTGTTTCCCTACTGGGTGAGATGGTGAAATTATAGACCAAGGTAAATTAATGCGCTATTTCCCCGCCGAATTTGAACCCCAAAGTTTTGTCCAACTCATCTTTCCCCACCCGCAAAGTGACTGGGCACCCTATCTCGAAGAGGCACGTCAATGCTTCGTCAATATTGCCACCGCTGTCGCCCGCTATCAACCTTGCCTGCTCATCTGTGATGATGTTGAACTTGTCAAAAGTTATTTCAAAAACCAAGAAAATCTAATTTTTATTGCCTATCAGAGCGATGATACCTGGGCACGTGATTGCAGCGCATTAAGTGTCATTGATGAGGAGGAAGATGAGCCTTTACTCCTTGATTTCACCTTTACGGGATGGGGTGGAAAATTCGACTCATCCCGTGATAACGCAATGAGCCGTGCAATCAGCAACGTATATGGCGCACCAATGAAAAAAATTGACCTTATATTAGAGGGCGGCGGCGTTGAGACAAACGGGGCGGGAAGTTTACTCACTACGGCAGAGTGTCTTCTAAACCCAAACCGCAATACACACCTCACCAAACCTCAAACCGAAGCCATCCTCAAAAACGAGTTTGGCGTCGAGCAAATCTTATGGCTCAATCACGGCTATTTAGCCGGAGATGACACCGACAGCCACATCGACACTCTCGCCCGATTTATTGATACCGATACGATTATGTATGTCAAATGCGACGACAAAGAGGATGAACATTACGATGCTTTGAAAAAGATGGAGAGCGAGTTGCAAACTCTACGAGACATAGAGGGGGAACCGTTTAATTTAATCGCATTGCCAATGTGCAACCCGACGTTTTACGACGGTGAGCGGTTACCGGCAACCTATGCAAACTTCTTGATTATTAACGACGCCGTACTCTTGCCTGTCTATAACGATCCGCATGATGCCGAAGCAATCGCGATCTGCAAAAAAGCCTTCCACGGACGCGATATTATCCCTATCGACTGCTCCGTCTTGATCCGTCAACACGGATCACTGCACTGTGTCACAATGCAATTCCCCGAAGAAGTATCTTTAAAAGTAGAATGAATTCTGCCCGGCAGGGCAAGCTTCAGTGCCATAGTGGCGAGCGTAACCGAAAGGATTTTATCCCTTCGGTGTTCCAAATAAGAGCGAAAAACCGGAGTATAAAAAGTAGCCCGAAGCGACCAAAAGCAAAAAAGTAAAACCTATCTGTTTCATATTCATTTTGTAGTATCTCCCATAACTATTTACCCCTGAGTAAGTAGTATTTCATAGGCAACGTTGGCATCATTACGGTCGAAATTGAATTGTTTTAACATAGGCTCAACTTCTTCAAATGCTTTTATATATTTCAGATTAAAAAGAGTTCTTGCACACTTTATAGCCGCGCAAATTTCGGGTTCAAGCCCATTTTCAGGATTCAGTGAATAGCCTAAAGAATTGACAAAAAGCTTATCAAAATTCCACAATTCAAACAATGTTGCAGCCAATTCATCCCCTGACGCACCGACGACATTTTTTTCTTCAAGAGAGAGCTTTTCGGGTTCATCTTCCGTAAAGCAGTAAGCGTTATTGTTAAACATCAGAGAATAGGATGAAATCAAACGTCCGATTTCAAGGATGAAGGTAAGTCCTCCCAGCGATTGCAACATCGCGCGATGTTTTTTCCTAAGCCAAAGATCCAGAAAACGTTGTTGTTTTTCCATAACCGCGAACCATTGATCAACAGTAATGCCATACGGGGTAAGATCCGTCGAAGGATTCGCTTTTAACTCAGCGGTAAGAGCCATTCCTCGGATTGCCGAGATCCCGAAAAGGGCGATTGCTTGCGATATCGATGTAATTGGATTGCTAAATCCATGATAAGGAACATTCGAATAACGAAGAATATCGGTATACAAAAGCGGGTCAGATTCAATTAGCCGAATAAAAGCTTTTAAATCAACATCTTCAAAACGGCAAAGTTCATTCATTTTATTAATGGATTCAGATAACGGAGGAAAGGATTCTATCGAATGCAGTAAAGTACTATTCATTTATTGCCTTGTTAGCTCTATTTATAGGTTTTCTTCAAGAGCCTAATAATAACCAAAAAAGTCCCTAAAAATTAGGCTGAAAGATATTATACAACTTGGTAAAAAAATTAATAATTTCTATTATTACTTTCCTATAAGTAATAAATACAATTGAAAGTAGAACAATTGTTATAATGCGTCAAAAGTTATATTGCGATAGCAAAAATATCCCTATAAAAAATAAATTATTCAAAGCAGATTCTGATAATATGCCTTACTTTACTTACTTTACCCGCTTAAATGAGCGATTTAGTTGTCATTTTTCTGTTAAGAAAAGCAATTCATGAATAAAAAAGCCGATTTTGGATTACTGGATATATTAAAAAAAACCAATATTGATGCAAATCAACGTGAGTTTGAAATCATGGCTATGGCCATGAAGCATGCTTCAGACAGCATGATCGTTACCGACCGTAACAACAATATTATTAAAGTAAATAATGCCTTTGTTAAAACGTTCGGTTATCAAGAAAATGAAGTCATTGGGAAAAATCCTGATATTTTATCTTCCTTAAAACATGAAGTTTCTTTTTACCAATTTTTGTGGCATTCATTGTTAAAAGAAAAACACTGGAGCGGTGAATTATGGAACCGACGTAAAAATGGTGAACTGTTTCCGGCATGGGTGAGTATTAATGCGATCACCGATGAGAATAAAAAAATTCAAAATTATCTTGCTGTTTTTACCGACTTAAGCGCCTTACGAAAAAGTCAAAACAAATCCTTAAAACTAGCCTACTTTGACCAGCTGACTGAATTACCCAATCGTCAGAAAATTGTCTCAGATATGGGAGAAAAAAATCCTACTACGTGTGTAATTTTCAATATAGATGATTTTAAAGAGATTAATGACTTTTTCGGCATTGAAACGGGGGATGCCCTCTTGAGTCAAATCGGAAAATGGTTTTGCAGCATGAATTTTTCACCGTATCGAATCGGCGGAGATGAATTTGCTATTTTGCTCTATGAAGAGATTGTGTGGAATGATCTACACAGCCGAATTTCCGCATTGATGTCATTATTAGAAGAAAATGTTTTTGTTGTTGATGAGGAAGCTATCAATATCCGTATGAGCGTCGGCGTGGCAATTGGAAATGATAAATTATTAACACGTGCCGATATTGCATTAAACAGAGCCAAAAAAGATAAAAAGTCGATCGCTCTTTATGCCGAGCATGAAAATATAGAAGAAACCTATCGTGCAAATATGAGGATGAGCGCTATTATCCGCAATGCATTGAGTCAAAAACGGATTCTATGTCACTACCAGCCTATCGTGAATCTGACCGATGGAAGGATAGATAAGTATGAGACTCTCGTACGTATGCTTGATAATAATGGAAACATCCTCTCTCCCGCAAGTTTTTTAACCATTGCAAAAAAAGCCAAACTTTATTCTCATATTACAACCGAAGTAATCAATCAAGCCTGTACCCTATTTTCAACACGAAATGAGGAATTTTCTATCAATCTTTCTGATAGTGACTTACGAGATCCCTATATCGTTCAAGAGATTATTAATACCATTACCAAAACAGGTACAGCTTCTCGAATTGTATTTGAAATTCTCGAATCCGAAGGGATAGAAAATTATGAAGAAGTGACCCATTTTATTACACAAGTAAAAGCTTTGGGGGCCAAAATAGCGATCGATGATTTTGGAACCGGGTATTCAAATTTTGAAAATATTCTCAAATTGAGCGTTGATTATATCAAGATAGACGGTTCCCTGATCCAAGGGATTACCGATAATACGAGGCATCATATTGTTGTTGAAACCATCGTCAGTTTTGCCCATAAAATCGGCGCTAAAACAATAGCCGAATTTGTAAGTGATGAAGCAATTTACGCGGCTGTAAAAAATCTGGGGGTTGATTATTCCCAAGGGTACTATACCGGAAAACCGGAAAAACTCCTCCACTCCATACCGTTTAAACAGAGTGTAGACTTAACACTATTGTAACACTTCTTCCGTACAATTCTTCATATTTACTTAAGGATTTAAAGTATGAAGAATGCTGCTCTTCTCTCTTTAGCGGCCATTGCCGCTCTCGCCTCGGAACCGCTCACGATCCAAAAACTAACCGTCGAAGTCGATGCACCAAAATCGGATGTCACCGCGGTTGACATGACACAATTACCTGCGGCTACCAAAATGTCCGGAGATTCCGCTACCTTATTAGCCGATTTACCCGGAGTCAGTCTCTATTCCAACGGAAGTACCGCTTCCCTGCCCGTCATTCACGGTATGGCCGATGATCGTGTTAAAATCGATATTGACGGCATGACTATTACCTCGGCATGTCCAAATCACATGAATCCTGCACTCTCCTATATCGATACCTCTAAAATTGCCGTTATGGAAGTCATGGCGGGCATTACTCCGGTAAGCTATGGCGGTGACAGTATCGGAGGAACCATCATTGTAAAATCCAAAGATCCTGTATTTGCTCAAAAACCAGGCGAAGTGGTTATGGGGGGCAATTTAAGCGGTTTTTATCATAGCAACAACGGCGCACGCGGCGCTGCAATTAATGCCAATGCCGCCAATGACAAAATCAGCGTCAGCTATTCAGGCTTTGCTGAAAAAGCAGGTGATTACCGAGATGGAAACGGAAAACTTGTTAAAGCTACACTGTATCAACAACAAAATCAAGCCGCTACCTTGGCTTATAAACTTGATGATGACAATATTCTCTCTCTCAAAGTCGCTAAAACCTATGTTGATTATGCAGGTTTCCCAAACGAGTACATGGATATGCTCGATAATACCTCCACTAACTTTAATTTGATCTACAAAGGACGTCTTGGAAATCTTTTGTTGGATGCCAATGCTTTTCGCCAAAAAACCGATCACTATATGAATAAACTTTTGACTGAGCGGATCGGAAATATGCCAATGCATACTGAGGCGGTAGAGACGGGCTTCAACCTCAAAGCAACTCTCCCTCTTTCAAAAGAACATACCCTCAAATTTGGAAGCGATATGGATCGCTACAAATTAAATGATTGGTGGCCTGCTGCTGGAGGAACCAGTACAGGGATGAATCCTAATACCTTTGTTAATATTAATGATGGTCATCGGGATCGTTTTGGATTATTCGCAGAAAATGTCTCTCAATGGAACGATAAACTTTCATCGATTATCGGGCTACGCACCGATATTGTAACCATGAATACCGGAAATGTTACGGGCTATAACAGTACCAATAATGACCCCACCGATGCGGCCGGTTTCAATGCACGGGATCATTCAAAACGGGATGTAAACTACGATTTTACTGCAATGTCCAAATATGAGTATAGTAATTCCAGTGATTTTGAACTCGGCTTCGCCCGCAAAACACGATCTCCTAATATTTACGAACGGTTTGCATGGGCAGGAGGATACGGTTCAAATATTACCGCTATGGCAAGTAGCCCAATCCGAATGGATATGGCCATGGTAAACTGGTTCGGAGACGCAAACGGTTACGTAGGAAACCTTGATCTTAAACCTGAAGTTGCCAATACCATTAGTGCGACACTATCCCTCCATGATGCAGCACAAAAAGAGTGGGGATTCAAATTTACCCCTTATTACAGCAAAGTTCAAAATTATATTGATGTCAAATATTTAGGCAAAGCAACCACGGGTAACTTCACGAATATTCAACTTCTACAATTTGTCAATACCGATGCTCATCTTTTCGGGGCTGACCTCTCCGGATATGCAACCCTTTGGGATAATGCTAATAGCGGAACCGGTACGCTTAGATCCGTCATCGGATACACTCGCGGAATACGCGATGATGGCGGATCCCTCTATCATATGATGCCATTTCATGCTAAAGTCAGTTTAGATCGTGTTTCCGGTGCATGGAACAACGGTATTGATATTCAAGCCGTTGGTGCAAAAGATTCCGTTGATACCCTCCGCAAAGAACCGATGACTCCGGGATATGCACTTGTCGATCTTCGAACCGGTTACCAAATTTCAAAGGATATTAAATTTGATGTAGCAGTAACCAACCTTTTTAACAAAGCGTATGAAATGCCACTGGGAGGAGTGGATGTTGTCAATTATACCGCCAGTAGCTATACCCCGTTACAAGGGATGGGACGATCCTTTAATACCGCATTGAATATCAATTTCTAGATCGATTTTAGTTTCGTCATCCCCCTATGGGGGCACTACACTCGATTTTCAAAAAACCATCCAAAGCCGAACATTAGACCCGGTGTTTTGGCTTTGGTCTCATCCATCACAAAATATTTTGCATCCGCCACATCGATATACATGACTTCGATTTGTTCCGCTTCGATTCCGCCCCCTTCACTGACACGCATTGATTCATTAACCGATGCAACGTAGAGCGTTTGAACCGAACCGGCAAACCCCACTGCGGTGTAAAATGACGTTACACGTTCAATGGAGTCTAACGGTACCTGATATCCGCACTCCTCAAGTATCTCTTCCTGGGCGATCTCAACCAACGATTTGTCTTTATCCACAATCCCTGCACACAACTCATACGTAAAACCGTCATTATTTTTGAGATAGACAGGGGGACGAAACTGCCGCACGACGATCAGCGCTTGGCGTTCTTCATGATACAGAATGATCGCGACGCTATCATGAACATCCACCATATCCCAAGTTTTTGCTTTTCCTTCCTGCGTATATAGCATACGTTTAGGTTGAATAAAAGCCGAAGTACTGCATGGGAGAATTTCAACATCTTGAATCACAAGAACCCCTTATCAGAACGGTTTAGGCTTAAATGTTCCACTGTCAACATAATAGATATCTTGGAAATCGACATATTTGTGTGCTACCGGTTTAGATGAGAGTTTTTGTCTGAAAATACGATCCAATTTATCGCGGATTGCAAGAAATACCCTCCGCTCTTTACCGCTAAAGCCTTCGGTTTTCTTCTTCATAACGCTCAGAGGATCGATCGGTGTCGAGCCGATGTACATCCCAAAATGCAAATGGGGACCCGAAGAGAGACCTGTAGACCCCACATAACCGATGACATCCCCTTGTTTCACGGATGAGCCCAGATGTATTCCGCTTTTAAATGCTTTTTGATGGGCATACAAGCTTATATAACCGTTGGAATGGTGTATCTTGATCGTATTTCCATACCCCCGGGAAAATCCCTCAAAACAAATTTTCCCCTCACCCGTTGCCAAAATAGGTGTTCCGGGGCGAGCCCCAAAATCGACCCCTACGTGCGCCCGATAGCGGTGGAGTACAGGATGCCAACGACTTTTGGTAAATCCTGAGGTGATACGCGGGGAACAGATCGGTGCCTTGAAAAGAAATTTTTCGTATTGTCCCCCTTTGGCATCGTAAAAGCGTCCGTCACTGTGGCGGTACATTGCAAAATGTTTTCCCCCCATATCGATCATTGCACCATGAATTTCCGGCATAGAAAACGGTTTTCCGAGGCGATATTTTTGATCATACACCAAAACCAAAGGATCACCCACTTTGAGATCACTTTTAAAATTGACTTTCCCTTTGAACATTTTGACAAAAGTAGCCGCAAGATTTTTTGATCCTGTCGCGTTAAGGATGTCGTCATAGGGGACACTTTGAATAGGAAGATAGAGAACTTCACTGTGTGTCTCACTGATAATCGGAACTACTTTCAACCCATATTTTCTTTTGGGCGTAAGATAAATTTGCAGCTGTAACTCGTCATTCACAGGGATTAAAATTTGTTGAATAAGATGTTTATCATTAAGTAACATTTGACAATTTGCGTTATACGGGATATCTTCCGTAAGCTTTTGATCTTCTTTATCAAGATTGTAGTAAATCGCAAGAGGGAGTTTTTTACGTTCCAAAAAGGTTAGAAAACTTTCACCGTCATTCCACTTAAACGGTTTTATCGAAGCACTGAAAAGAAGTATAGGAAGTAAAAGTAAACATAAAAATCGACACATTACTATCCTTAAAAACTATTCTGAACCTCAAAAGAGTCTTAAATAATATCAAAAAATTCGTTTACAAATGGATGTTTAGCTATAATCCGAACTACTTACTTTTTAAAAAGGTTACTATGATGCGCATTTGGCTTTATTCTCTTATCTCTTTTAGTGCGCTGTGCGCTTCACCTATCTCAACCCCCTTACTTACCGTAGAAGGAGAACGCGCGGCCATTGAAGCTCCCAACTTGCGCGTCGGTATGAGCGGTTTCATCGTCCGCAAATTTGACACAACGCACAGTACCATTATTGCCAATGCACGTGTCGAACAAACCAATCCTTCTAATAACCGTGCTATTTTACAGATCAGCAAATACGACGGTCTTAGCCAGAGTGCCCTTCCAAGCGGTATCTGGAGCCCAAAACCTTCGGATGAAGCCATTATAGCCTACGATTATGGACGTGCCCTTGTCATCGCTCCAAATGAAGACACCTATGAATCTATCACAAAAAGCATTCCCAATATCGAGTGGATTCATCCGGATAATTATGCAACCTTTCTCTCTCACGAAGGTCATCCGACCCCTTTAGTTCAAGATTTTCACGATTACTGCACTGCCAATTCGATCGGTCTTCTTTATATCCAAAGTGCACAAACCCTATTTACCCTGGATTGTAAAAGTTTTACCCTCTTGGACAGTGCCCCTTCCATCCCAAAAAAGGGGTCGGCTCAAACACCGTTTTTTACCCATGTTCCAAAAATTAGAGCTGCATGGTGGGGAACGGGAAGCTCACAACTGGGAAGTTATGAACCTTATTATCTGGAACAAATTGCTTTAAATAATTCAACAAATCACAATTTATATGAGCTTTACAAAGCAAAATTTAGCGATAAAAGTGCACTATTGCACCACTTCCAAATTAAGGAGTAAGCGATGTTATCCGCTTCCGCCATCGAATTTTTCACCACATTATTGGGCAAAGAGAATGTTTACAGTGATAAAGCGCACTTAATTGCCTATTCGTATGATGCAACTCGGGAACATTTCGAACCCGATCTGGTTCTTTTTCCTCGCCACGAAAGCGATGTTAGCGATATCCTCAAATACTGTAATGAACACCGAATCGTTATCGTCCCTCGTGGAGCCGGAAGCGGTTTCACCGGAGGCGCGCTTCCGGCATCCGGAGGTATCGTCCTCGCATTTGAAAAACATATGAACAAAATTTTAGAGATCGATATGCAAAACATGGTCGCTATCGTTCAACCGGGTGTCGTCAATATGGAACTGCAACGTGCAGTTGAAGAGGTTGGCCTTTTTTACCCTCCCGATCCGGCAAGCCAAGAATATTCTACTATCGGCGGTAACGTCAGTGAAAACGCCGGCGGAATGCGTGCTGCCAAATACGGCATTACCAAAGACTATGTCATGGCAATGCGTGCAGTACTCCCAAACGGTGACATCATCAAAGCGGGTAAGCGTACGATCAAAGATGTAGCAGGATACAACATTACAGGCATTTTGATTGCCAGCGAAGGGACGCTTGCCGTCACTACCGAAGTGACTCTAAAACTCCTCTCAAAACCGAAAATGACCAAAACAGCCATGGGAATTTTCCCAACCGTTCATGAAGCAATGGAAGCCGTTTATAAAACCATGGCAAGCGGTGTCACCCCTGTTGCTATGGAATTTTTGGACAATCTCACCATACGAGCGGTAGAGCAAATCTACCATAAAGGGCTTCCCGTAGAAGCCGGAGCGATCTTGGTTACCGATGTCGATGGCAATCTCGAAGAAGACCTTGATTTTCAACTCGCATTGATCAAAAAAGTCTTTCAAGAAAACGGATGCAGTGAATTTAAAATTGCTCAAAACAAACAAGAAGCCTCCGACTTATGGTTTGCCCGACGCAATGCGAGTCAATCGCTCTCCGTTTACGGCTCTAAAAAAATCAACGAAGATGTCACCGTCCCCCGTTCCGCTCTCCCCGAATTACTGGAAAGATTCGATGCCATTGCTAAAAAATACGCTATCAATATCCCCTGCTTCGGTCACACGGGCGATGGCAATGTCCACACCAATGTAATGGTAGACGGCAAAGACCCGGAGCAGGTCAAAATCGGCTATGAAGCGATCCGTGAAGTATTTCAAGCCACCATCGATCTAGGCGGAACCCTTAGCGGAGAACACGGTATCGGCTTGGCCAAAGCCCCATATATGTCCATGGCTTTTACCGCTGAAGAGATGGCTCTGTTTCAATCGATCAAAAAAGCCTTTGATCCCAACAATATCCTTAATCCGGCGAAAATGGGGCTTAAATAACCGATGAATGTAAAAGCGATGCTCAGACATATTCGCCTTTTTTTCCTAATGCTCTTTGATCGGGAAATTACCGTCTATGCCTCCAGTCTCAGCTTTTACACTATTTTTACCGTTGTACCGTTACTGATCATCTCTCTCAGCCTTATCGCCAATGTCCCCGTTTTCAACGCCCAATACGCCAAAATTCAAATTTTTATTTTTGAAAACATGATGCCGGTTCAAACCGCCGCAGTTGCAGGATATTTAGAATCCTTTTTCCAAAACTCCGTGCAGCTAGGGGTAATCGGTTTTAGCACAATGATTATTTCATCGTTGCTTTTTTTCCAAAACTTTGAACATATCGTCAGTAAAATTTTCAAAACCCCGAAGAGAGCGATTTGGGATGCCATTACAACCTATTGGACCCTTATTACCCTTACGCCGATCGTTCTCATCGCCTCTATGAGTTTAAAAGCCTACTTAGTTTCGCATGTCAGCGGTTTTATGCTCCAGGCACTCTCCATCTTCCCTTTTATATTGCTATGGGGAATTTTTTTCGTGATCTACCATATCGCCGTAAATGCCGATGTCTCTCCAAAAGCAGCCGCCATCAGTTCCTTTATTGTCGCCGTCGTCTGGGGAGTTGCTAAAAACAGTTTTGTCCAATACGTCTTTTATAACAAAACCTATGCCACAATGTACGGCTCTTTTTCCGCTCTCATCTTCTTCTTTTTATGGATTTATGTTTCATGGATCATCGTCATCTACGGTATGAAACTATGCTATCTGATAAATCGCGCTGACCAACGTACCGAAACCCAAAAACCCTAAACTCCCCATCGCCCATTTCCATCGCATAGCCGCAACAGCCAAAAAAACACTTCCAACTCCCACCGCTATAGGAATCGTTACCATTCCCACCTTTGCCGAGGCAAACATTTTGAGCAGCAACGGGTCATAAATATCTCCCCATGGAGTCAGATGCAGAGCCAAAACACTGGGATAATAAAGATTAAACAGAAGCGATAAAGGGATAGAACCGATATGCCAAAAACTAAACGTCCCAAAAATAGCGAGCGATATCGGCAACATAACGAGATAGCACCATACATTCAACGCTAAAAAGATTTGCCATGGCTTCCAATGTTCATAATGACGAACAAAGATAAAGATCGACAAGACACCGAACGTCGAAAACCAAAAGCCCATCGAAAAAAAGAGTCGCGGGAAAAAAGCGAGTAAAAGGGTAATCGCGATAAAGAGCGTTTGAACCGAAACGATTTTAATCCCCCGATCATAGAGCCAATACCCCACCGCGATCATCGCAAACGAACGTACCATCGCCGGGTTAAATTCCAGTGCCCATAAATAAAAAAACAGTAAGGACGTGACAACAACAACCAAATCCCGATTGCCGTGCCGATAGGGGAAATAACGATTTTGTAACCACCGATACGGTGTACGAAGAAAAAAATATGCGATCAAACTCAAAATCCCGAAATGGTATCCGCTGATGGAGAGGATAGCACTCAGCCCCATCGCCCCCACCAGTGACTGAAACTCTCCGGACATCGGAGTTGCTACAAATAAAGCGCCGTAAAGCTCTTTCATTGTTTGATCCTGATGTGCAGAAGCAATCAACCGATATCCGCGCTCTTTCAGGCTAAGGGTAGGATACACCTCCACAATCACCCCACGAGTACGGAATCCTTTCAGATAATCCCAGAAACTCACTTTGGCAACCTGCAACTCGACCAATACGTCCCGCCCGCGCAAATCGCGCAGATAAGGGCTCATGACACATCGAACGCTGGATCCGTTTTCAAGACGAAGTTTCATCGAAGTTTTAGAAGTATCCGAAATCAACCGTACCTCTTGATCGATCACATTGGCTCGAACCAGCGGGTCATCAAACTGTTTAAATTTGCTAAATTGATAGTATTCATACGAAAGAGATAAAGAGAGTATAAACAGGAGAAATACCAAAAAGAGAGAGCCGCTTTTAAGATCAAAAAGCTCGACTCTCTCTAATTTTGACATCTATATTATCGGCATTGAAACCGTTTCAGTGTCCATATTCATCGTTGCCGATTTCATATCGATATTTTCATACACGATCTGTGCCGCCCCAAACGTCGGTTTATCGATAAAGCGGGTAAATTTCTTTTGGAACATCAGCTTCACATGTCCTGTCGGACCGTTACGCTGTTTGCCGATAATAATTTCGGCTTCTTCTTCCTCTTTTTCGACGTATTTTGAGATAAACTCTTTGCCCGAAGAGATTGCCTCTTTCTCCCGCTCTTTTTCCTCTTTGTAGAGATAGACATCGTTTCGGTAGACGAAAAGGATAATATCGGCATCCTGCTCGATCGAACCCGACTCACGGATGTCGCTGAGCATAGGACGTTTATCGGCGCGCGATTCGAGGGAACGGTTCAGCTGTGAAAGGGCAATGATCGGTATTTCCAACTCACGGGCGAGCATTTTTAGCCCGCGTGAAATCTCACTCACCTCCAAGTGACGATCTTTCCCCCCTGTTCCGTTCATAATTTGCAAGTAGTCAATGACGGCAACTTCTATCTCAGGATGGCGGCTTTTGAGCTTTCGGAGTTTGGAACGGAGCTGATTGATATTGATCGAACCGTGATCGTCCACGAAAAGTTTCGTATGGCGCATCTTATCGACCGCATCGTTGAGCCGTTTGTACTCCTCTGGGGTCATATCCCCGACACGAAGACGTTGAAGCTGGATAGAGGTTTGAACACTCAGAAGACGCAGCATCAGCTGTTCAGCAGGCATCTCCAACGAGAAAAAGGCAACCCCTTTCCCCTTTTCGATCAGATTTTGGACCATATTGAGGGCAAATGAGGTTTTCCCCATTGCAGGACGGGCGGCGATGATGACCAAATCCCCTTTGCCGTATCCGGTTGTCATTTTATTAAGCTCGGCATACCCCGTATCAACCCCGACGAGTATCGCATCGCCCCGCGCGCGCATCTCTTCGATGTAGCGCATCGTCTCATCGGTCACGGTATCCGCATCTTTAAAATCGGTCGCTTGAGAGCTTTGGGTAATCTCGTAGAGCTTTTTTTCGACCAAATCGACGACATCCGCCCCCGAAAGCTCTTCTTCGAGCGTTACCCTCTTGATCTCCGTCGTAAGAGTCAGCAAATGACGTTTAATCGCTTTGTCTTTGATCTCTTGAACATAAGCTGTCGTATTGGAGATCGGATTGGCAGTGAGAATTTCCACCATCACCCGCTCATCAAATTTTTGTTTCCCCGTCAGCTCTTTTTTCAAAAACTCTTCATCGATGGGGAGATCGCGATGCGATAGAGCCATCATCGAGCGATAAATTTCCTGATGGGCAGAGAGATAAAAATCTTCCGGTATCAATATCGCTTCAAACTCATCAAACTGCGAGGGATCGAAAATGATAGAGCTCAAAACAGAGCGTTCAAAGGCTAAGTTGTATAACGATTCTTCCATTTAATCCTCTTCCCTTGCCATTTTTTCGACCTCTTCGACAAACCGATCCACCAATAAATCTTCACTCAATCGCGCAACCACTTCACCCTTGACCATCACCAATCCAGAACCTTTGCCATAGGCGATAGCGACATCGGCATGTTTCGCTTCCCCGATAGCGTTTACCACACACCCCATGACCGAAAGATCAAGGGGCTTTTTGATGTGTTTTGTCCGCTCTTCGATTACCGCTACCGCACTCACCAAATCGGCTTCGATCCGTCCGCACGTCGGACACGAGATGATATTGGGTCCCTCTTTGGCCACCCCGCTGTCTTTGAGGATGGCGCGCCCGACTTTGATCTCCTCTTCGAGCTCTCCGGTGATGGAGACACGCATCGTATCCCCGATCCCCTCTAATAACAATGTCCCCAGACCGATCGCACTTTTTATCGTCGCATGAAAAATCGTCCCCGCCTCGGTCACACCGAGGTGGAATGGATAGTGGTTCTTCGGACGTAACATCCGATACGCTTCAACGGTACGCTGAACATCACTCGCTTTGAGTGATACCTTGATATCACTAAAACCTAAATCTTCGAGAAATTTGATGTTATACTCGGCAGATGCCACCATCCCCTCGGCGCTTTGTCCGTAGCGCTGCTCAAACTCTTTTTCCAGACTTCCCGCATTCACCCCGATACGGATCGGAATTGAGCGTTCCTGACACGCTTTTACGATCTCACGAATGCGCGATTTCTCACCGATGTTTCCGGGATTAAAACGGATGCAGTCTACGCTCTCAGCAGCGATCAATGCCAGTTTATAGTTAAAATGGATATCCGCCACAAGGGGAAGAGAAATTTGTTCTTTGATCGATTTCAATGCACGCGCATCCTCCTCATCGGGGACGGCAACGCGGACAATATCACATCCGGCAAAATGGAGCCGATTGATCTGCTCCACGGTTGCACTAATATCCGCTGTACGCGAATAGGTCATCGACTGTACCGAGATGGGGGCATCTCCGCCGATGGGGACATTTCCGACAAAAATTTGTTTAGTAGGGTAGCGTTTTATCATAGGGTAGATTGTAACCATTATGATGTTAATTTTTACTGACTTCTGCCTCGAACGAGGCAAGCTTCAGTGCCATAGCGGCCAGCGTAGCCAGAGAGATTTTATCCCTTTGGCGTTCTATATTACGTAAACTCTATCGGGTCCATATCAATCTCACACAACGGCGATTTTACGACCCTGATCGCTCGAATCAGATCGGTACTTTTATCACTCCGTAACAGAATTTGAAATCGGTATTTGTCGGCGATCCGCTCTATCGGGGATGCGCCGAATCCGACAATGTCTATCTCTCTGAATCCACGTAAAACATCCACCGCCTCTTCCATCGCACTCTTTGCTTTAATCCCATTTTTATGGGCATAGAGGAGTCGTGCCAGCTTTTTCGTAGGGGGATAGCGTCCCTCTCTCAGTTTCTGCTCATCCTTTAAAAATTGTTCATAATCTTCTAAGTAACTTCGGAAAAACGACTCATTAAAACTTTGGACAATAACCGTTGAACTGTTTTTTCGACCGCTTCTGCCGGCTATTTGGATGAGCAAAGAGAGTGCTTTTTCACGTGCACGGTAATCGGCCTGCCCCAGTAAATTATCGATCCCCATTACCACAGCGAGGGCAATATCGTGATAATCATGCCCTTTGGATAACATCTGCGTCCCGACAAGTAAATCAATCTCTCGTCCGTTAAAAGCTTTTAGAACCTTGGTCAGTTTATTTTGCGTCGTGATAATATCGCGATCGAACTGGGCGATGGTGAGATTAGGATTTTCGTCCTTGAAATGCTCTACCGCTTCTGCCGTACCTAGCCGTGAGGAGGTGAGATGAGGGCTGTGGCATTTCGGGCATACTTTCGGAAGCACCTCGGTATAGGCACAATAGTGACATTTCAACGCACGGGCATTGCGATGCAGACTCATCCCGACACTGCAAAACGGGCACTCTACGGTACTGCCGCACCCCTCACACACCAGATATTTAAAATTAGCGCGCGTAGGGATAAAAACGATCCCCTGATGCCCCGCTTTATAGTTCGATTGTATCGCTGCATCGATGGTGCAACTCAGCGATTCCACCGAGGGTTCAAAAACAAATGTCCGCTTCGTCTCATAATAGCCGCCGCGTAGACGGGTAAAGGGATATTTGCTGTAACTGCTAAGACTGGGGGTTGCGCTCCCCAAAACAACAGGAATTTTCATCATATTCCCTAAATAAATCGCCATATCCCGTGCATTGTAGCGAGGACGGGAGGAAGACTTATAGCTCTCATCATGTTCCTCATCCACCACAACCAATCCTAAATCCGCTATCGGTAAAAAGAGGGCTGATCGAGGACCCGCTATAATGCGCGCCTCTCCACCATAAATTTTTTCCAGAGTCACTTTTTTTTGTTTCGGCGTCATTTTAGAGTGCCACAATACAAAGGCTTCGCCGAAATGCTTTTTAAATCGATCTTCCATCTGCGGTGTTAATGAGATTTCAGGAAGTAACAATAAAGCCCTCTTACCTGCACGTAAAACTTCATCCATCCGCCGCATGTAGATTTCGCTCTTCCCCGCACCGGTATCACCAAAGAGGAGCGATACTGGGTGCGAGCGGATAAAATTAAGCGCTTCGTTTTGCGAAGGAGAGAGGGTAATATCGACGAAAGAATGAGAAAGAGGCGGAAGAATCCGATCTTCATGGTCTAAAAACGGTACAAACACATTGAGCGCTTCGCCCAGCGAACACCCATAATACTCCGCCATAAACTGCGCCATTTTGATTTGGGAATCCGAATAGATGAGAGGGGAAATTTCGAGGATACTTTGCGTTTTGAAGTCAGGTTTTACCGTAGATTCGACAACCACACCTAACATTTGACGGTTTGAAAGAGTCAAAGAGACTTGAATACCGACCGAAAGCCCGGCATCGTAATGATAAGTAAGCAACTCAAGAGGAGAGCCCAAAAGGGCTATTTGATAAAAATAATTCACTATCGATGAAGGATCTATTCCGTCAAGCTTTTACAGTTTGCAGTAGTATGGTCACAATCAAATGTACCCGCTTGATGCGTCCCGTTGATTACCGGATAATAGGTAAATGCAGTGTCAGCATTGAGAACATGAAACGTATACTCATTCGTATTTGTTTTTCTCCAATGCCCGTTACCTGTACCCGGAGCAATACCATACTGCAACAGTATGTGCGTACTATCATTTCCATCAAATATCCCGCCACTTGCACCATCTAATGCTGAAATATAGCTACTGTCCCCTTGCAATAACCGCGTTTGACGCTCACTGACAATCGCCGCACGAATGGCCGCCACATCGCTGCGCCCTTTGGCCATTTGCGCATCGTCCCGTGTCGCTGCCAACTTGGGAATTGCAATTGCAGCCAAAATACCCAAGACGACAATAACGAATACTAATTCGATCATTGTAAAAGCGTTTCGTTTCATACTAATCCCTGTTGCTCTGAGTTTTACGATTCATCTTAGAATCTCAAAAGTCAAGTCAATACTCAAAGGAGGTATCACCCGAAGGTGATACAAAACGCGTTATTGAACGACGCTAGTTCCGCCAAACGATACGTTTTTATCTGCATTAGAAGCACCAAGAAGATTTGATTTGACCGCTGCTGCTTGTACTGCCTTACAAACATTAGATGTTGTGTCAGTTCCTACAGAAATTGTCATATTGCCATCCCCGGTGGCTACAGTAAACGGTTTAAATATCAAACAACTCTGAGCTGCAGCAGTTCCATTAGCAAGATGTAATGTTGCACCGGCCAAAGTTGTTGTCGCTGATGGTTCAACGAAAGCAACATTCGTAACATCACCGACAAATGCAGTACCGAATGTACCTTTGGAGGTATAATACGCCCCTATATCGCTCACAAACGTAGCTGCATCCGAATTTAATTTTGCAACTTTAGCATCATCCCGTGTTGCTGCCAATTTCGGAATAGCTACTGCCGCCAAAATACCCAAAATAACGATAACGAAGATCAGCTCGATCATAGTAAAACCCGAACGTTTCATGGTTTACTCCTTGAAGTTTAAAATATAGATTACTCTTGTAACCTTAGTGTCATTATGAACCCCTTAATCTTATAAAACGTTTAATCCAAAACCATCTTTGCTATTGAACGACGCGGGTTCCGCTAAAAGAGACATTTTTATCTGCATTATTAACCCCAAGGATATTGGATTTAATCGCAACCGATCGTACTTCGGTACAAATTGCACCGGTTCCCGTCCCGGCAGAAATGGTCATATTTCCATCGGCACCGCCGGCAGCCGGTTTAAATACCAAACAGACGTTCTCTCCATCCGTCAAATCCAATGTCGATCCCGCCAAAGGGGTCGTTGTATCCGTCGGTGCCGCAACCGTTCCGAATTCGACATTGGTAATATCTCCAAGCGTTGCCGTTCCGAAAGTATCTTTTGAGGTATAGTATGCTCCCACATCGCTCACAAATCTAGCGGCGTCCGAACTGATTCTTGCAACTTTAGCATCATCCCGTGTTGCCGCTAGCTTTGGAACCGCTACCGCAGCCAAAATACCTACAATGACAATAACAAAGATTAATTCAACCATGGTAAAGCCTGAACGTTTCATTGGTTTACTCCTTAAAATTCAGCATTAAAGTGTAATATAAAAATTACCTTTGTGAGCTTAAAGTATCCAAAAAAAAAATTTGTCCTGTTTTATTCTCTAGCACAGTATTTAAGTTCCCTATGGCATAATTTTCAAAATCAAGGAGACCTTATGAAAATCGCGGTACCCGTAATGGATGAAAATTTAAAAATGGCCGGCAATGCAGGACATACCCCCTATTTTGCTGTTTACACTCTCAAAGGGGGGATGTTTCGTTCTTTCGAATATGAAGGATTACGCGCCAATCCCAAAGTAGCCGGCGAAGAGGCTCATGATCATGATGAACACCATACGTGCGATCACGATGCCGATGATGTCGAACATATCCAAGCCCATGACACCATGGCCCATGCAATAGAAGATTGCGACTACCTTGTCGTGAAAATGGCGTGTAAAAATACCGCTAAGAGTATGAATAACCTCGGAATAAAACTTCAAAAATACAACGGAACCGAAGCACAAGCTGGAAAAATATTGATGGAATTAGCGGCACAATTTCAATAATTGACTACTTTAATTCTCGTTTATAAATTGGAGGCGTATAATTCGCACCACAAATGAAGCTTATGCTTTAACTTTTCATCTGGGTACAGTACGCAGATGAACCCAAAAAGGCAAAACAAGACCATGATTTCCACAGAGATTGAGACGTTAGGGATAAAAAACAGCGGAAAGCTTTTCCACAATTTGGGCTTTGAAGAGCTGATTGAACACGAATTGCGCAACGGTGAATGCCGCCTCGCTGATAACGGTGCGACGATGGTTGATACGGGTGTATTTACCGGACGAAGTCCAAAAGATAAATATTTTGTTGACCAAGACCCTTCCAATAAATACATCGCATGGGGAGATGTCAATAAAAAAATTGACAAAGCCGTCTTCGATGAGCTTCTTGTCGTTGCACGCGAGCAACTCTCCAATAAAGATCTTTACATCACCGATGTTTTCTGCGGTTCCAGCGCTTCAAGCAAACGTTCTATCCGTTTTGTCTCTGAAATTGCATGGCAATCCCATTTTGTCAAAAATATGTTTATTCGCCCTACAACAAAAGAGTTAGAGAGTTTCAAACCTCAGTTTACCGTTCTTAATGCGTGTAAAGCGGTTAATGAGCAATGGGAAAACCATGGTCTCAACTCGGAGGTATTTGTCCTTTTCAGTGTCGAAGAGAACCTCTGCATCATCGGCGGAACCTGGTATGGCGGTGAGATGAAAAAAGGGATTTTTTCAATGATGAATTATTGGCTTCCTCTGGAAGGGAAGCTTTCAATGCACTGCTCCGCCAATGTCGGCGATGCGGGAGATACCTGTTTATTCTTCGGCCTCAGCGGTACCGGAAAAACCACCCTCTCAACCGATCCAAAGCGCGCCCTTATCGGCGATGACGAACACGGTTGGGATGACGAGGGTGTATTCAATTTTGAAGGTGGCTGTTACGCCAAAGTTATCAACCTTGATCCCAGCAGTGAACCTGAAATCTACGGTGCTATCCGACCGAATGCACTGCTCGAAAACGTCGTGTATGATGAAGACGGAAAAGTAGACTATACGGACGATTCTAAAACCGAAAACACGCGCGTATCGTATCCGATCGAACATATCGATAATCACGAATCAACACTTCAAGCTCCGCATCCTAAAAATATCATTTTTCTCTCTGCCGATGCATTCGGTGTATTGCCGCCGGTTAGCAAACTTTCCAAAGAACAAGCCATGTATTACTTTCTCAGCGGTTACACGGCTAAAGTAGCCGGAACGGAACGCGGCATTACCGAACCGGTTGCAACCTTCAGCTCCTGTTTCGGAGAAGCATTCTTACCGCTTCATCCAACCGTATATGCAAAATTGTTGGGTGATAAAATTGATAAGCACGGTGTCAATGTCTATTTGGTTAATACCGGATGGACAGGCGGCGGATACGGCGTCGGTAAACGGATGAGTATCAAAGATACACGCGCGTGTATCAATGCTATTTTGGACGGTTCCATCCGAGAGAGCGAATTCGACGTTACCAATACTTTCGGTTTTCATATTCCAAAAACACTCGCTTCCATCGATCCGGTAATTCTGAATCCTCGCAATGCATGGCAAGATCGAGATGCCTATTTGGTTCAACGTGATAACCTGGCCGCCCTCTTTATTAAAAACTTCCAAAAATATACCGATGGACAAAGTGAATTTGACTACTCTGCTGCGGGACCAAAACTTCCATAATTCTTCTTCATACTTTTCTTTTTAATAAAGAAAAGTAGCAAAAGAAAATCGCCCCCACAACAAAACGCTATCGGTACGCTTTTTCCCTACGGCAAGCGACCTTGCTCTTGGTGTGTTGGGGGGCATTATTTTACAATAATAAAATTTAATAATAAAAATGAACTGAAGAGAAAGTGTGCAGGGTTTTCACCCCGCACAGAAGATTAGCAAGAATAAGTGGATTTGAATTCGAACGCAGTCGGACGAGCTTCGTCAGGCCATACTTGTGTTTCAAATTTGTAATTTTGGTAAGTATCCAAAAATTCTGGAGTCATAACCGGCTGCAAGAAATCGTTATCACGAATCAATGATTCCAAAGCACCGCGCAATGTGTGTGGCATTTGTGGAATCCCTTTTTCACGGATTTCATTGAGGCTAAGCTCAAATAAATCTTCATCCATCGGTCCAACCGGAACCATTTTGTTTTTGATACCGTCAAGTCCAGCCAACATCATTGCGGTAAACGCAAGGTATGGGCATGAAGTAGAGTCAGGGAAACGCATTTCGATACGAGTCGCTTTTTCACCTGCACCGTATGGAACACGGCAAGATGCTGAGCGGTTTTGACTTGAGTAGGTCAAGATAGACGGTGCTTCAAAACCAGGGATAAGACGTTTGTATGAGTTGGTTGATGGGTTAGTGAACGCTGCAACGGCGCGAGCGTGTGCAAAAATTCCGCCAACATAGTGAAGCGCCGCTTCAGAGAGGTTACCGTAGCCACCCTCTTTGTAGAATGTGTTTTTGCCGTCTTTCCAGATGGATTGGTGAACGTGCATACCGTTACCGTTGTCTCCGTAAAGCGGTTTAGGCATGAAAGTGACCGTTTTGCCGTTAAGATGCGCTACCATTTTGATAACGTATTTAAGTTTTTGAACGTTGTCCGCCGCGTTAACAAGAGTATCGAATACGATACCGATTTCACCTTGTGCTTGAGCAACTTCGTGGTGACCCAAAATAACTTCAAGACCGACTTGCTCTAATACTTGCATCATTTCTGCACGTAAATCGACCATGGTATCGATCGGAGCAACCGGGAAGTAACCCCCTTTGGTACGTGGACGATGACCGGTATTGTAACCGTCTTGGAAAGATTTACTATCATTCCATTCACCCTCTTCAGAATCTACTTCATAGTATGAGCAGTTGATCTCATCGCGGATTTTTACATCGTCAAATACAAAGAATTCATTTTCAGGCCCGAAATACGCAACATCACCGTAACCAGCTCCTTTAAGGTGCTCAAGGGCTTTTTTAGCGATAGAACGTGGACATTTTTCGTACATTTGACCTTTGTAAATGTCAAATACGTCACAGAATACGATGATGGTCGGATCAGCCGTAAACGGATCCATAAATGCAGATTCTGCATCCGGTTTTAGGAGCATATCGGAACGATTGATCGGCTGCCAAGCATCGATAGATGAACCGTCGAACGGAAGACCGTTTTCAAAATGGCCGGCATTTACCGCACTGTAGCGATAGCTAACATGGTGCCATGTCCCTTTCATATCGGTGAAACGGAAATCTACGAACTGAACGTCGTTCTCTTTTGAAAAACTAAAAAACTCGTCGACACTATTTACGAATTTACCCATGCTTATCTCCTGAAAAAAATAAAAGTGAAGCAGTATATCAAAAAAGACTAAAAATTGAAGCGCTGAGGATGATTAAAATTTAACCAATGTACGATCTTTGTTACGGTACAGCGCACATTGCGTGTACCCGAATGAACGGGCCAACGTTTCGATTTGCTCACTGTACAATCCGACCTGATCCGGTCTGTGTGCATCGGATCCGAACGTTATCGGAATATCCAATGCCGCTATCTCTTCCAATAAATGTGTTGAAGGATACGCTTCCGCAATGGGTTTTCGATATCCGGCAACATTAAGTTCAACGGCCAATCCCGCTTTTTTGATCGCATGGAGGGCATTTTTGGCTAATAGTCTGATATCTTTCTTGGGTAAAAATTTAAAGACTTTCAACAAATCCAAATGGCCGATAATTTCAAATTTACCGCTTTGTGCCATCTGTTCTATCAATTCAAAATAGCGCGTATATACCGTATCAAGGTTTGCCCCCTCATAACGCCCGATAAATTCAGGATTATCGAATCCCCAGTCATCAATAAAATGAACGCTTCCGATCAAATAATCGCACGGACGTTTTAAGACAGCATCGTCCATAAATCGGGGCAGAAAATCGACTTCATATCCTAAAAGCAGCGTAATTTTGTCCTTATAGTGCTCACGGGCATCTCTCACCCATCCCTCATAAAGTTCCATTTGTTCAAAGCTCATGCGGTACTGCGGATCATAATGCATCGGGGCATGATCGGAAAAACCAAAATACTCCGTTCCTTTCTCTATGGCGGCTTCAACATATTCAGCAACACTTCCCGTAGCATGATTACATAAAACCGTATGGTTATGAAGATCGATTTTCATTTTTTTATCCAAATAAAATAAAGATTTAAATGCTATTATAGTGCAATTTAATCGTTGAGGGTACAGGTCATGACGCAAGAAGAGCTAGATGCACTGATGAATGGTGATATGGATTTTGATGAGACGGTAGAGGAAACGATTCCTTCTGCTGCAGTTGAATCTGCACAAGAAGAAGATGAAGCAAAAGAGGAAGTCCCTTACCATGAAACCGATCCAGATACATACCGCGTTTCGGCTATGAACAGTTGGCCACCGCCACCGCCAACCGATGACAATAAAATGGTGCATCAACTGGACGATGTCACTAAAGAAAGCGAAGAAAAAGCGACTGAAATTTTTGATCTCATAGAGGGGATCAGCAATGATCTGGGCGATGGCGAGAAGCATGTTAAAACACTGAACGCTGTCCTGAAAAGCAATATCGAATTATTTGAAACCCTGAGTGTCAAGTTTCCTCATGTTGAAGCGTTCAAAACCCAACTAACAAAAAACAAAGAAGCGTCCAAAGAGTCCGATCAAATTTTAGAAATACTCCAAAATGGCGGCGACACCATTATGAATGTCATGGATATCATGCAGTATCAAGATATTCACCGTCAAAAAATCGAACGGGTTATCAACGTAATGCGCGCCCTTTCAACCTATATGAATCATCTATTTGCCGGAAAAATAGACGATTCTAAACGGGTGGCATCGGCGGTTCATCTTCCGGGCGATACCGGAACGGAAGATGTCGTAAGCAGCGATGATATTGAAGCATTACTTGCATCTTTTGGGCAAAAGTAGAGGTTTTATAAGGTAAAATTCTCTCAAATTATTAAAAAAGAGAATTTACTTTTGAAAAAAGTCGAACTCCTCTCCCCTGCGGGGAATTTAGAAAAACTCAAAATCGCCATTGATTACGGTGCTGATGCCGTGTATGGCGGAGTCAGCCACTTTTCGCTCCGTATCCGATCGGGTAAAGAGTTCGATTTAGAAAGTTTCAAAGAGGGAATCGATTACGCTCATGCACGCGGTCGAAAAGTCTATGTTACCATCAACGGCTTCCCTTTTAATTCCCAACTCAAACTTCTCAAAGAACACATTTCTCAAATGGCCTCGTTAGAACCCGATGCGTTTATCGTAGCCACCCCCGGAGTACTCAAACTTGCCCACCAAATCGCCCCTCATATTCCGCTGCACCTCTCGACGCAAGCCAATGTGATGAACGTTTTGGACGCGCAGGTCTATTACGATATGGGGGCTCGCCGTATCATTGCCGCACGGGAAATTTCGCTCAAAGACCTCAAACAGATCAAAGAAGAGCTTCCTGATTTGGAAATCGAAGTATTTGTCCACGGCTCTATGTGTTTTGCCTACAGCGGGCGCTGTCTTATCTCAACGCTCCAAAGCGGACGTGTTCCGAACCGTGGAAGCTGTGCCAACGACTGCCGATTCCCGTACGAAATGTACGCCGCCAATCCGGAGACCGGAACGCTGTTTAAACTCGTGGAAGATGAAGGGGTCGGCACCTATATTATGAATTCCAAAGATCTCAATCTAGCAAGCCATATCCAAGAGATCATAGATGCGGGATGTATTGATTCGCTCAAGATTGAAGGGCGCACCAAAGCCCCTTATTACGCCGCTATCACGGCCAAAGTATATCGCCGTGCTATCGATGATTATTATGCCGGAAAAAGTGATGCTGATGCCTACCAAAAAGAGTTGGGGACGATGCAAAACCGAGGATTTACGGATGCTTATCTCGTAAATCGGCCGTTTGAAAAGCACGATACCCAAAATCTCGATTTCAGTATGATGATGGGAACCCACCAAGTAAGCGGCATCGTAGATGAGAGCGGTGAGTTTTATGAATGCAAATACAAAACCTTCCCCAATGAAGCAATGGAGATAGTTACCCCCGATGAATCGATTCTAGTAGAAATCGATAATGAAATCGGTACGATAAGCCAAAAAGAGGGGCAATGGACCATTACCTTCAAACAACTGCTTGCCGAAAACGGAAAAGTATGGGATCAGGTACACAGCGGAAATCTAAATCGTTTCACTTTACCGACCAAACTTCCCCCCTTTACCTTTTTCCGTATCCCTGCAACGGAAGATATGGGGACTGTTAAATGTGATACGCCCAAGGAGCAAAGCCCCTCTGGGCTACGCTAACGCTTAGTTTTCCTCAGCGGAAAGCTCACGCGCACTTGTGCGCTTTTTTAATCTTAACCAAACTTCAGGAGGAAAGAAATGAAATTCGTATCTATAATTATGGGGAGCAAAAGCGATTTTGACGTCATGAAATCGTGCTCACAAACCCTCGAAGAGTTTGGCGTCCAATATGAGCTCATTATCTCATCGGCACACCGCAGCCCTGAACGGACCAAGGACTATGTTATTGCTGCTGAGGCAAAAGGGGCACAAGTGTTCATTGCCGCTGCGGGAATGGCAGCACACTTGGCAGGGGTACTCGCCTCTAAAACGATCAAGCCCATCATCGGTGTCCCGATGAGTGCATCAGCCCTATCGGGGATCGATGCGCTCCTCTCAACCGTCCAAATGCCGGCCGGTATGCCGGTAGCGACCGTCGCGATCGGAAAAGCCGGAGCAATCAACTCTGCCTATCTCGCTATGCAGATTTTAGCTTTGGAAAATGAAGAGTTACGGATGAAGCTCCAAGAAGACCGCATTGCCAAAGCGAAAAAAGTAGAAATGGATTCACTGGAAATCGAAACCATTATCTAGGTACGGCTTTTGCTTTAAAAAATAAAAATAGTGAAGGTGGTAAAGATGCAAGAAGGGCATTGGATGAGTATCGATGAATACGCCCGTATGACGCAAATGGATCGTTCTGAGGTGGAAACATTGATTGTTCGAGGCAAACTTACCACAATCATTGAAGACGGGATTGTCTATATCGATCCGGGACAGGGGATGTCCGGAATTGTCCCTGCCTCCTTGCATGCTCTGAGTGCCTCTGAAACCGATATGACCATCGGGGCAAATTTCGTCGAAAAAACGATCGGTACCATCATCAACCTTCATGAAAAAGTACTCAGTGCCAAAGAAGAGACCATCGAGTCGATCAAAACAGAAAATCTGTTTCTCAGAGAAGCCCTCGCCTCGCTTCAAGAACTTTACGATGAAGACCGTAATACCATAGCGACCCTTACCGAACAGCTTAAACTCTCTCAACAAGAAGTAGAGTTTATGCGCCGCAAATACAAATTGATGTGGGGCAAAGTAATCGATGAGCATGCTGCACAATGACCATACAACAAGAGTGCATTGGGTGTATTATTGCCCAAAGCAACCGAGTTTGCGATGCCATTAATGCAAGTCACGAGTTAAGATCACAAATTACAATCTACGTCGAACATGCTCTCAAAAATCCCGATTTCACCCTTTCTCCGCCGGTTATAGCCGCACCTTTGTATGAACAAATGGCAGTTTTAGCGGGGAAAATTGATCTTTATGAGGAACAAAAAGCGCACGCCAGTCGTCAAGCATCACATTATTTACCGTTTTTACGAGAAACCATCAAAAACGCCAATCACCCTTTCACTGCGCTCCTCAAAACGGCTGTTGTCGGCAATGTTATCGATCTCGCAGCTGAAGTTCATTTTGACCTGCACCATGCCATTGCCTCCGTTTTTGATACTCCGTTTGCTCACGATGATTCCAAGCTGTTGGAGAAAACTATCTCTGAAGCTAAAACACTCCTCTACATCGGCGATAATGCAGGAGAACATCTGTTTGACGGACTCGCTATCGAATCGCTAAAAGAGCTTTATCCTTCATTAAAAATTACCTACATGGTGCGAGGCAATCCTATCATTAACGACGTAACAATGAAAGAAGCCCAAGAGGCCGATATCGATAGCCTCTGCACCCTAATAGACAGCGGTGTCCCGACACCCGGATTTGTCTACGAATATGCTTCTATCGAAGCACAATCGCTCTTTGATAGTGCCGATATAATCATCGCAAAGGGGATGGGCAATTATGAGTGTATGAGTCCCGTCAAACGGAAAAATATCTGTTTTTTATTGAAAGTTAAATGTTCGGTTGTCGCCCGTTCTTTGGGTAGAGAAATCGGTGATATTATCTGCAAACTCTCATGATACAATAATTTTATTGCGCCCTAGATCTTTTGCTTTATATAGCGCTTCATCAGCCCGGCTAACCGCGCTCTCAACGCGATCATCCTCTCTGAACTCACCAATTCCGAAACTGCAGGTAAGGGTGTGTACCACTTCAAAATCATGCGCATTAATCATCGATTGAATCTTGCTTGCTAAATAAGATGCTCCTGCTTTATCGGTATCAGGACAAATAATCATAAACTCTTCCCCACCCCAGCGTCCGACAGTATCGGTATCACGAACCGTAGTGCGCAAAATAGAGGCTAACGTTTCTAAAACTTTATCTCCTACCAAATGTCCATACGTATCGTTGATCCGCTTAAAATAATCGACATCCACCATCACGATGGAAAATGCTCTGCGGGTACGTTGATAATAGGTAAAACACTCAAATAATTTTTCATCCAGTTTAATCCGGTTTGGAAGCTTGGTAAGTGAATCTGTCGTTGCCATTTTGAGAAGTTTTTTATGGTATTTACCCATTTCAAGCTGTCGATATACAAACAAAGATACGATAAGAAATACGATAAGCCCCCCCCAATAAACCCACCGATAATCAACTTTATCCTCATACGTAACAGCAATATAACGATTAAAGATTTTCTGCCGCTCCGCCAGAGTAATGGAATCAATCCCTTTATCAATAATCGATTTAAGCTCGGGATAATCATTGCGTATCATCATCCGAACATCAAAATTAAACTCGGTTGTCCCCGATATTTTTAAATCAACATAATGATCGGCATTAATCAAATACGCGACGACGGGAAGGATATCAATCACTGCATCCACCCGTTTAGCACTCAGCAGTTTTAACCCTTCACGGGTATTCTCGACACCGACGATACGGATTTTCGGATAATGCTCGGCAATCGTTTCGACAATACTATACCCCTGCCCTATCGCTACCCGTTTCCCCTCGAGTGAGGAGAGCCCCGGGAGAAAATCGATGGTTTTATTGGTTACGATAACATTCGGAAAAGTAGCATAAGGTTTGGAAAAGAGGGCATAGGGTTCTGCCGTACTGGAGATAGATGTCCCCAAAATTACATCCGCATGTTTTGTTTTAATTGCATTGAATACCGCACCCCATGTCGGAGCAGAGATATAAGCCGTTTTTAACTCCGAACGTTGGACAATTAAATCCCAAAAATCATGTGCTATCCCTTCGAGTTTTTCTTTATCGGTATCGGAAGCAAAGTTAAAGGGAGGCCACGTATAGGTGGAGGTGTAACGGACAGTCGTCCGATGAATAAATGAGCGTTCTTCAACACTTAAGGGCAATGCTTGGCGCACTAAATTTTCATACAGAAACCCGTGTAATCGCTTTTCGTCTTGCGGGATTCCCATCACTTTATAAATATCGGATATCCGCTGGAATTTTTCGATATTCATCCCCCCTAAAGGCTGATTATCATGATACGCGAGTTCTTTTAACACTCGCCCCTCGTATATCAAACTCTCCAACGATTTATTTTGCCCGTTATAACGGGCTTTAATCAACTGTGCCGTCTCTTCAATATGGGTAAAAGCATATTCCCATCCCCGTAATGTGGCATCCACAAAAGCACGCACTCGTTTGGGATGATGACGCAGTTCATCTTCTGAAGTGAATAAAATATCGCTGTAAAAATCAAATCCGTACTGTTCGGGGTTGATGGCGTTGGTCTCTACCCCTTTCTCTTTCAACACAAACGGTTCATTCGAAATATAGCACGCCATCACATCCGTTTTGCCATTTGCGATATCGATGGGATTGTAGCTGTGCTCTATAAAACGCAGCTTATCCATCTGAACCCCTTGAGCGTTCAGCATTGCACGAACAGAAATCGTATCTTGGAAATCTTGGGTCATCATAATCCGCTTGCCGATTAAATCTTTCGGCGTAGTGATATCGAGTGATTTTTTCGAGAGAAGAACCATAGGGGAGCTTTGGAAAATAGCCGCAAGCGCAACCACTTTTTTACCGTTCATTCGATCGATTAAAAGCGATGAGCGCCCTATCCCATAGGTCGATCGTCCACTCATAACCTCATCCACAGCAAGTTTCTTAGGATCAAATTTTTGGATCGTTACATCGAGTCCCACATCGCGGTAAAACCCTTTCTCTTTTGCTACATAATAACCGGCGAATTGAAATTGATCCGCCCATTGCAGCTTAAGCGAGACGGCATCAAGCGGCTTAGCATTATAGGCAAATACGGATATAGCAAAAAAAAGAAAGAAAAAGAATTTCATTTACCCAATGTACTTTATTTATAATTCCTTATATCATAAAGGATATTTGATTAAAAGAGCCTTTGGGGCAGTACAGGCTTTTGGTATAATGGCATTATCTTTTTAACGGGACACGTATGATTACTTTTGGCGATATGCTTTTAAAACTTCAACAATTTTGGAATGACCAAGGATGTGCAATTGTACAACCTTACGATATAGCGGCAGGTGCAGGGACCTTTCATCCGGCAACTTTTTTACGTTCACTCGATTCACAGCCTTGGTCTGTCGCCTATGTCGCCCCAAGCCGCCGACCGACGGATGGCCGTTACGGTGAAAATCCAAATCGTCTGGGAAGCTACTATCAGTTTCAAGCACTCATTAAACCCAGTCCCGAAAATATTCAGGAACTTTATCTTAAAAGTCTCGAATATCTCGGTCTGAATTTAAAAGACCACGATATCCGCTTCGTTGAGGACAACTGGGAATCGCCAACCCTCGGTGCATGGGGACTGGGTTGGGAAGTATGGCTCAACGGTATGGAAGTAACACAGTTTACCTATTTTCAGCAAGTGGGGGGGATCGCGTGCGATCCCGTAGCCGTCGAAATCACTTATGGAACCGAGCGTCTTGCCATGTATCTGCAAGGGGTTGATACGGTATTTGACATCGTATGGAGCGAAAATAAATACGGCAAAACCCTCTACCGTGATATTCACAAAGAAGGGGAGATCGAGTTTAGCAAATACAACTTCGAAATCGCCGATACCGCAATGCTCTTTGCCGAATTTGAGGCCAAAGCCACTGAGTGTAAACGCTGTTTGGATGCGGAGCTTCCCCTGCCGGCATACGATCTATGTATGATGGCATCCCATACGTTCAATACCCTTGATGCCCGTAAAGCGATCTCCGTCACCGAACGTGCCAACTACATCCTCAAAATCCGTGAACTTGCACGCGGATGTGCCGAACTGTATAAATCTCAAGAAGCTGAACGGATAGAACGGGTCAAAGCATAATTGCAAACACTCATCGGCCAAATCGATAAAATCATTTATGAAAACGGCGAATTTTTCGTTGCCGCTCTCAAAAGCGGAGAAAAAATAACCGCCCACTACTTTGAAAGTGACATCGAGCATCTGCTCGGTGCTGCGGTAACGCTCAAGGGAGAATGGGAAGAACACCGTACTCATGGCCGAACCTTTAAAGCCGAATCGCTTCTCGTCAATCAAAATGAACTCTTCTTTTTTCTCAACCGCGTAGTCAAAGGGTTCACTAAAAAACTTACCGCAGATCTGATAGAACGCTACAGCCCCGAGGGGCTTATCGAGATTCTGGAAAACGACATTGAGCGTTTGATGGAGATCAAAGGGATGAATGCCAAACGCCTCTCCAAACTGCACGAGGGGTGGAAACAGTTTCGATCCTTACGTCAGCTCGGGGAATTTTTAGCCCCCTATGGTGTCACTCCTGCCCTCTTGCGTCTTATTGCGGGTGCAATGAAAGGGGTTAAAGATCCCATTGAAGTGATTCGTAAAAATCCTTATGGACTTATGTCGATCAACGGTATCGGCTTCAAAAAAGCCGATGATATTGCACGGCAAATGGGGACAAGCGATCACGATCCTCGCCGTATTCAAGCAGCTATGGAATACACTCTAAGCGAATACTGCGATCAAGAGGGAAACAGCTGCATTGATAGGCAAACTCTTTTTAACAAGCTTGATCTCCTTATGGAGCTGGGAGAAAATAATCTCTATCGTGATGCCCTTGATGATCGGGTAAAAGAAGGTTCTATTGTCATCCTTCCAAGCGGCCGACTCTCACCGGTACGATTATATGAATCGGAAACCTTTTTGGCACAAATGTTTCAAACTCGTTCACGGGATCGTTTTGAAGTATTATCCCCGGATTTGGAGACATTTTTAAAAGAACATACCCTTTCGCTGGGAGAACAGCAACAACGGGCACTCGAACTGATTAACGAAGGGGTAAAAATCTTGCTTCTCGTCGGGTATGCGGGGACGGGGAAAAGTACGACAGCCAAAGCCCTCCTCGATCTTCTTTCAACGCGCCACGCTCCGGAATTAATTATGACCTGCGCCCTAAGCGGTATCGCTTCGGCACGGATACGGGAACGAAGCGGCTATCAAAGTGCGACCATCCAAAGTTTACTGGTACGGTTCGAATCCCAAGACGTAATGCCCTACAAAGTTGTACTGATTGATGAAGCTTCTATGATCAACTCCATGCTTTTCGCACGGCTTATCTCCAAAATTTCCTCCGATGCGGTTATTATCATTGTCGGAGATGATGCACAGCTCCCCCCTATCGGTGCGGGAAATCCTCTCACCGATGCGATAGCCCTAGCTCTTGCTCCCACAATCACCCTCACCCGCATTTATCGTCAAAGCCCTGACCAAGCCATAACCCTTATCGCCAACGACATCCGCCAGGGGATACTCCCCGAGTATCAGGGAGAATATAAGGATTTTACCTTCCATACCGTAGATATCCCCAATCGTAATATGCTTAAACGCTCTTTAGGGGCCAATGAGTTCCAAGAATTGATCGGTGACACGGCACAAAGTATCCTCGCTCGAATTGCCCAAGTGTGTTTGGACTATTTAGCCGATTCGCGTGAAAAGCTTCAAAACAAACAAATTCGTGAGTATCTATCCGCCTTTCAGGTCATCTCGCCGATGCGGGGAAATACCTTGGGGATTGATAATCTCAATCTCCTCCTGCAAGAGTACTTCAACCCCAATCCGAAAAAAAAGCTCAAAACGCGTAACGGCGAATTTCGCCTCTGGGATAAAGTCGTTCATGTGCGCAATATCAATATGCCCTCCTTTTCCCCCGAAGAGTTCAAAGAGGAAGGGGAAGCGAGCGAGCGACGCGTCTACAACGGGATGTGCGGCCTCATATTTCGCCTCGATGAAGAAGAGGAACTGTGCTATGTCTTTTATCCCAATGAAGAGATGGTCGTGCAGTATAAATATGACGAAACATCCGATCTTCTAAGCCTCTCCTATGCCCTCACCGTCCATAAAGTGCAGGGGATGGAGTATGAGAATGTTGTTGTCGTAATGAGCTTCGCCCACCACATCATGCTCAATACCAAACTTCTCTATACCGCTATCACCCGTGCGAAAGGGCATTGCATTGTAATCGGAGAGTCGGCGGCATTTGAATCGGCATGCCGTCGGCTTGAAACCACCAAACGCTCCACCGTTATGCAAGAACTAGATAAAGGATAAAAATTTTCCTTTAGTTTAATCTGTTACAATGTTCTCATCTATCCAACCTACCAAGGATTCCGCATGAGAACACTAATGATTTCCGCTATCGTTGCTACAAGTGTACTGGGTGCTTCACTGATTGATGAAGCCAAATCTGCCGGTCTTAAACCGATCCCGGCCAATAAAACAGCACTGGAAAAACTCACCTCTAATCCTAATAATCCAACCACTTCAGCCAAAGTAGAGTTAGGCAAAATGCTCTATTTTGACCCTCGTCTCTCCAAAAGTGGTCTTATCAGCTGCAATACCTGTCATAACCTCGCTCTCGGCGGAACCGATGGGATGAGTGCGGCAATCGGTCATAAATGGACTTCTAATCCCCACGGTTTAAGCTCACCTACCGTTTACAATGCTGTATTTTACACTCAACAATTTTGGGACGGACGCTCTCCACACCTCGAAGACCAAGCCCAAGGTCCAATCCAAGCAGGACCGGAAATGGCAGCACCTAAAGAGTTCGTCACGGGTGTCATCAACTCAATCCCCGAATACACGGCACTGTTCCAAAAAGCGTACGGTAAAGATGTCAAAATAACCTTTGAAAAGGTGGCCGATACAATCGCCGTATTCGAGCGCACCCTCGTTACCCCAGCGCGCTATGATGCTTTTCTAAACGGTAACAAAAAAGCACTTACAACTGCGGAGCAAAAAGGGCTTAAAACCTTTATCGACAAAGGGTGTACAACGTGTCATAACGATATCGCATTGGGCGGAACCATGCAGGCTTTCGGTGTCGTAGCACCGTATAAGTACATGAGCGTGGGAGATTTTAAAGGGGATAAAAACGGGATGGTTCGCGTACCGACCTTGCGCAACATTACCCAGAGCGCCCCGTATTTCCACAACGGTCAAATCGCAACCCTTAGCGAAGCGATCAAAGAGATGGGACGTATCCAACTCGGTATCGATCTCACTGAAGATGAAACCGCCTCAATTGAAACGTTCCTCAAATCACTTGAAGGTAAAAAACCGCAAGTGATTTATCCGATGCTTCCCTCATCTACCGCAAAAACCCCCAAAGTGGACGTCGTTAATAACTAAAAGACCCCTCCCTGACCACGTCGGGGAAACGTACTAATCACACTCGATCCCCTCATAATCTTTTTGATACTGTTTACATTCGTTTAGCGGTATTTGCAATATTTTAGGAGATTTAAGGGGATCAAGCCATGTTAACAGCTCTTCAAGAGCCGCTTGATCCATCGCGGTACAGCCTGAGGTGGGATGGTTGTCGGGGTGGTTGAGATGGATAAAGATGCACGATCCCCTTCCACTCACCCCTGCAGTGTTATACTCAATAATTGCTCCATTGCGATATACCTCATCGTCTCGTCGCATTTTTTCATAGCTTTTCGGAGGATTAAGCGGGTCTAAAATAGCCATTTGATTGTACCTCTGATCCGACCCATCATCAATACAAATCAACGTCGAATCAGCATGCAGATAGGGCATTTGTGACAGAGAATGTTCACCATACCCGAAGGTACGGGATATGCTAAAAAGACCTGCGGGGCTTCGTCCATCCCCCTCATATTTAAGCGGTTCGGCACCCTTACTCCACCCCAATCCATTTCGTCCAAGCGTTACAGGAACCGCAGCCCCTACCTTATGCCAATGGATTACTTTTTCATACCGCTGCATCATTGCAGTGGTTGAATTGATATCCCGAGAGAGGACAACGATAAGCTGTTCAGATGCCGAAGCAGAGAAAAGAGAAAAAAATGAGCTCATTAAAAAAAAGATTTTTGGCATACTATTCATCAAACTTAGTTTATTTTAAAGTTAGGTAGTATAGCATACTGAAAATTGCAGGGTAAGGGCATCGATGAATATTACAGTTCGCAAAGCATCCGAAACTGATGTTGACATAGTTTCCCAAGCCTTATTGGAAGGGTCACGTGCCGGCAAAAAAATCGGACTGTTTGATCTGGTATTTAACACCTCTGATGATGCAATACTCCTAGAATACCTCAAGCGCTTGGCCTTGGCATCCACTAAAAGCTATTGTCATTTTTCCAATTTTTCGATCGCGTTGGATGGAAATGAGCGTGTTGGTGCCCTCTGCGGATACGAACCCCGCATCGCTACCCATGAAGTATTTTCCCAAGCCCTTGAAGAGATTGGTTTTGATGAAAGCTATCATGAACGTATTGCTGCCTATCTCTTGTGCGAAGGGGAGAGTGATAACAAAACATGGGTCTTGGATTTCATTATGGTCAATAATCCATTCCAAAGCTTCGAAATTCTCAAAGAGCTTGTGGGGAAAAGCATGCTTACCGCCCGTCTAAAAGGGTATAGAAAAGTTCAAACCTCTGTTGAAATCGGATCCATAGAAACAGAGCTTATTTATAAAAAATTAGGATTTACCGTGATTGATGAAAAGCGGAGTGAATACTACAAAGAACAATTTGGACGCGCCGGTATTATGCGGCTTCAAATGATTCTTTGAAATGAGTGAGAAGCATCAACCTTCCCTCCTTCAAGCACTTGGATTGGTTACAGCAATCTTGATGGTTGCCGGAAACATGATAGGTTCCGGTGTATTCAAAAAAATTACCCCCATGTCAGCCGAACTGATGAACAGTTCCCTTATCCTGTGGGCATGGGCGGTCGCCGGATTGATTACTATGCTCGGCGCCTTTAGCTTTGCTTCCTTGGCTACCACAACCAAAGAGGCGGGGGGACAATTCCAATATTTTAAAAATGTATTCGGTGATTTTTTCGGGTTTATCTACGGATGGAGTTTTTTTTCCGTCATCAGTACCGCTTCTATCGCTTCAATGGCCTATGTTTTCGCCGAATCACTCGGCAATCTTTTTCATGTCTCCCCACTATTGGAGTCATGCAGTAGCTACAGTATTGCCGGCGTTATTTTTCCGTTTCAAAACGCGTCGATCAAACTGATCGCCATTAGCACATTGATTTTTTTGACTCTCTTCAATATTCGCGGAGTAAAAGGGGGAGGATGGCTCAGTAACGTCGTTACCAGTGCAAAGATTTTGGGAATTGTACTCTTGATCGCACTCGGATTAAGTTATTCGGGACATCATACTGATACACCCCTCGCCATACAAAGTATTAACCCCTCTCAAACCAGTAATTTACTCCATATCAGCGCTTTTTTTACCGCAATGCTCGGAGCATTTTGGGCGTATGACGGTTGGGTAAATATTACCAATATGGCAAGCGAGTTTAAAAATCCGACCAAAAATATCCCCCGTGCCATTATTATCGGAACCGCTCTTACGATGTTTCTCTATCTTATGGTCAACTATGCCTATTTACAAGTCCTCACCCCTGCTGATTTTGCCCATTTGAAGACTCAACAGGGGAGTATCGCCGCAGTGAAAGTGGCCGGGATTGTGTTGGGTTCGTTCGGTATCACCGTTATTTCCGCATTGATTATGATCTCTACGTTCGGTGCGACACAAGCAAGTACGATGTCTGCGGCACGAGTCTATTATCAAATGGCCAAAGAGGGGTATTTTTTCAAACCCTTCTCCCTCGTCCATAAACGTTTTCGAACTCCCTATATTTCACTGTACGGACAAATGATCTGGGCCTCGTTGCTCATTCTTAGCGGTACATTCGATCAACTCACCGATATGTTGATTTTTGCCGCATTTATCTTTTACGGACTGGGTGCAGTTGCGGTTATCCGATTAAAAATGCTCGGCAAGCTCACTTTTACGTTCGGATATCCGGTCGTCCCATTTTTATTTTTGCTCTGCTGCGCTGTTATTGTTGGTAATGCGATCTATACTCGCCCCTTAGAGTCTCTCACCGGATTGGGGCTGATTTCGCTCGGTATACCGTTTTATCTCTATTTTCGAATACAGCAATCCAAATGATAAAAGCCAAACTCCTTCTCCTCGAAGATGACCCTAATCTCTCAGAGAGTGTCTGCGAATATCTCGAAGAACAAGGGTATGATGTCGTACCCGTGTATGATGCCTCCGCCGCCGAAGATGCACTGTACGAGGGGAAATTTGATGTGTTGCTGCTGGATGTAAACATTCCGGGAGGAGATGGTTTTTCACTTCTCAAAGCCTCCCGCAAAAAGGGAAACGTCACACCGGCCATTTTCATCACCTCACGTAACGGCATCAGTGATGTTGAAGAGGGGTTTGAGAGCGGGGGAGATGATTATATCCGTAAACCCTATCAGCTTAAAGAGTTGCTTCTGCGCATTCAAACCATACTTAAGCGGAATTTTTACCATCCCCCCTCCGATACGCTCGATCTAGGAGAAGGGATCACGTACGACATCCTCAACCAAGTTCTACGGATTCAGAATAAGGAGCAGCCGTTGCAACTCAAAGAGCACAAGCTCCTCAAACTCTTCATTCAACATAAAAATGAGCTTCTCACCCATGAGACCATTATGGAATATCTCTGGGATTATGAAGAGACCCCAAGCGACGGCTCACTTCGCACCTATATAAAGACGTTGCGCAAACTTCTGGGAAAGGATCGTATTGTCAGCCACAAACGTCTCGGGTATCAATTCCGCTAAATATCGGACTCTGCGGAGCTTTCTTGCTCTCTATGGGGTAATGAGTATCCTGTTATTACTCCTCGTAGGGATGATTTATTATCATTACATGGAATCGCAAATGCTCTCATCGCATCGTCTAGCAATGCAGCTGCAAAGTGAATCGTATGTCCCAAAATTGCGCAAATGGCTTCAACACGATCGTAATATCTCCACTTTTCCAAGTGACTTAGCCTACAAAACGGCACTGTACGGATATGATCAAAAACCGCTCGTATCCCGGATTCACCGCACTAAGATCGATTTCACAGACAACCTATATCTCTCAAACGGATATGTCTACCTGATTATCCCCCTCTCGGCATATGGCATGGGAGAGTATTATCTCATTTTTGAAACCCTTGATGATCGGTTGTGGCTACAACAAACACTCGAAGTCTCTGCCATTTTCGGAATGATCTTATTTTTGCTCCTCTCGGCGGTCGGTTTTGCACTCTCCCGTTTGATATTACGCCCGATGAATGAAGCCATTGCCCTCCTTGATGATTTTATTAAAGACACTACCCATGAACTTAATACTCCCGTTAGTGCTATCCTCACCAATATCGAATCAATGGATGCCGATCAATTGCCCCCTGCACTCCAAAAAAAGCTCCGTCGTATCGAGATTGCATCCCGAACCATATCAACCCTCTACGATGATCTCACCTATTTGGTTCTTAACCATGACATCTCTTACACCAATGAACCGCTGGATATCACCCATCTCTTAGAGGAGAGACTGGAATATTTTCGACACCGCATTGAGCAAAAAAAAATTACCCTCTCGCTGGATATTACCCCCAATGTGACACTCATCATCGATCGCACCAAAGCAACCCGCCTCCTCGATAATCTTCTCTCCAATGCAATTAAATACAATCATCTGGGAGGTACTATTTCGATTGTGCTGGATCCTGCGTCATTATGTATCCAAGATAACGGTATCGGTATTCCCAAAGAGATGATAGAACGGGTATTTGAACGTTATACAAGAGCGGATAAAAGCGTTGGAGGGTTCGGAATAGGCTTGCATATTGTTGCTATGATCGCTAAAAGCTATGATCTCTCCATCAGTATGGAATCCGAAGAAAACAAAGGGACAAAAATATGCGTGGGGTGGAAGATATAGTCCCCGCCTAAACGGGGGAAATGACGAGAGACAAAAACAAAATCATAGATGGGCTACGACTGCTCGTAGCAGCTAAGAGGGATTATTTAAGTCCTGCTACATACTCGGCAATCGTTTTCATATCACCCTCACTCAGCGTCGCGGTTTGACCTTTCATAATCGCACCCATCCCTTTGGTGTTACGGGTCCCCGCTTTATACCCTTTGAGGGCATCAAGCGTTTTATCCGCTTTCCATCCGGCAATCACTTCCGATTTCCCCAGTGCCGGTTTCTCAGCTTTAAGACCGTGACATGCGGCACATTTTTGAAATAAAGCACTGCCATCCGCAGCACTCAACATAGCACTCAAACCAAGAATTGCAATTAACGTTTTCATGTTAAATCCTTTGCTTATCATTTATATCTATCAACCGCAAGAGGGGACATTTCCAGAATCACTGCCGTACTCTTTGGCAAAATCACCGACCTCTTGCAATTTATCTTTCATTTCAGGGTTGGTCAATACCGGAACCGCTGAGGGGAACTTGGCACTGTACTCTTTAATGAATCCAGCCGCATCGTTTGCAAAAAGGTCTTCCCATTCGGCTACCGTATGTTCAGCGGCGAATTTTGTCCCGTTCATCCCAAATTTTGCTTTGAGGGTTTTAAGATACACTTTTTGTCCCGATTTGGCATCCGCTTGTGCCATCGAAGCAGTAAGTGCCGCAGCAGCAAGTAACAATAGAAACTTTTTCATAATAAACTCCTTTTTTTTGAGATTTTCTTGCGAAATTCTCTTTGGGTAAGGAGAGTATAGAAAAGTATTGTGGAGGGATTGTGAAGTGAATTAGTCGTTGGTGATTTTTTCTATTAATCCGAAAATCTGTTTCTCCTGCTCATACAGAGCAAAGTTCTTGCGGACATAGGCTTGAAGGAGGAGTTTAAGATCATTATTGCCCGAAACATTAAAATCCTCAGCCATTTGAGCACTCAAAAACTTGGCGAAATCCTCTTCAACATCAATGTCGTACCGTTTGGCATTAAGTGTAAGGGAGAGTTTTGTTGTCACGATTAACCGAGTAGACTTTCAATTTTGGCAACAATGGCTTCTATCTCGGCATCTTTTTCAGCTAATTCACTGTTTTTTTCAGTCAGTTCAGCATCTTTGGCACGTAACTCATTTTTTAAGCGCTCAACTTCTTCTTCCTTAGTTTCTCCCTGAGTGCGAATCGAGACCATCTCCTGACGTAATGTATCAAGTTCCTCCTTGACACTATTGTATTTATTCAACAGATCATTAGTCAACGTACTCAATTTTTCGATAGGTGTCGGATTAAACAACATAAATAGCCTTAGATAGGATTTTTTTCGATAGTTCTATTACCTATAATTCTATCACAATTTATCCTAGGGTTTATCCATGTCCGATTTTAAAAATATCGATCCCCACCGTTGAAGCACTAAGCGGCTATTAGAGTATTACAATACAATCCCGTCCATCTTCTTTAGCCTTGTATAGCGCCATATCAGCAGTTTTTATAAGATCTTCATAATAATAATTTTCATTTGGGATCTTACTGCTGATTCCAAAACTCATTGTGACCGGTTTTATTTTAGTTCCCTGAAATTCTAAATCATTGGTACTTTTAAGATTTTGTTTAATACTCAGACACAACTCTTTTGCATCATCTCTATTGGTATCGTACAAAACAATCACAAACTCTTCACCACCGTATCTAGCTATAAAATCCGTACTTCTTTTCAATGATTTTTTTAAAATTGTCCCTACTTCTTTCAGGATCATATCTCCGCATACATGCCCATACGTGTCATTAACCTGCTTAAAATAATCAATATCACACATTATCAAGACAACTTCCAATTGTTTTCGATATGCCAAATTCCAAATATCTTTAAAAGATTGATCAAAATGGCGTCTATTAGAGAGTTTTGTTAGTGGGTCGGTAATAGAGAGTTCATTTAATTTTATATTCACTTCTTCGAGTTCTTTCGTTCTTTCTTGAACCTTAGATTCTAATGACTGATTTACCTCATCTAGCAAGCTAGCATAGGAGTGTATTTTTTCAACCATACTAATAATAGCGTTATGAATAACCCCTACTTCATCGGTTCGATGAGAATGAGTCAAAGTAAAATTATTTTGTTTTGGATCATATTTCAAAACGTTTCTGCTAAGTTCTTTTAAATATTTAAATTCCCGTTTGATCCCATAAATGAAAATCATAAGTAAGAAAAAAGTAACCACAAAAATTTTAATTGTCGCTTCTTTATTTTTTTGCAATATCATTTGATAGTCATGATTATCAAAATAAAGCGTCACTTTTCCGAAATACTCAGCGGTTACCGGATCTATAATATTTTTGCTATACGGATGTTTTTTGCTTTTATCGTTCGTATTGCCCTTAAAATACCGATAAAGAATACTTCCCTTATTATCAATCAATTCAATAAATTCTAAATCGCTGTTTTGTTTTGCTATTTGACCTAAATAATCTTGATTGGCATCACCCAATCCTAAAGAGATATTCAATGCGATGATAGGTGAAATAGTATTAATCAATAAATTGTTTTTTGATTTTTCTGATTCAATAAATTGTTCGACAATATTTTCAGATAATTGGTAGCGTTCTAACCCCACAATAAAAAGGGTGAACAATACAACGCCTATGAGCATTTTCATTTCTATACTAATACTTCGCATTATTTACCGTCTTCAGTGTAAATTTTTGAGATTCGCAATAAAACATTATCAAGTTCGATTCCTGTTTTACGAAAAGAGTTCATATTGATATAAGGGACAACTTTTCTTCCTAAAAAAAGAGAGAGAGCAACACCGTTTTCAAGATATTTTGCATCGTATGACATGCTCATGACCTTATGTTCGTTGGAAAATTTTGTGGCTTTTTCAATATTAGAGTCACTGCTATTGAATAAAAACAGCATTTGGCTGTTCTCACATATATCCATATTGGCATAGCCTGTATTCATCATTTTAATTTTTAAATTTTTTATTCCAGAAGGGTATTCAGCAGAAATCTTTTCCATCAAGGAGAGAGCACTTCTTTCATCCATTTTATCGTGCAGAACACATATTTCGACTCGCTCGTTATACTTCGCTTTTTCATTGCTCATAAGGATTAAACGGGGGATAATTTTTGCGTAAATATCTAAAACATCATCATCATACGTAGACGCATAGAGGGTTGAAGAACCGAAAGAAAGAGTCAAGGTCAGCAAGCTATGAAAAAAAATACGTAACAAAATCTCTCTTTTATAATAAAACAAAATAAATTAAAGATACATTTAATCGTTTTATGACCTTATACACTATAACATACATTAAATTAATGGTTCTTAATAAAAAAGAAATCATCACATCTCTTTCGATGTCATCAGGAAAAAGGTACTAGGTGAAAAAGCATATTATACTTATCATACTTTCAACTCAACTGATAGTTGAAGCCAGTGAACCTGCCACATCCAATGATTTCGAATCGCTTATTAATAGTGTCAGTGAAATCGCAACAAAAAAATCGCTTAATATTGACTATTTACCCTCTGTCGTGACGGTCGTAGACGGACAAACCTTTTTAGATGCCGGTATTCAAAATATTGGAGAGGCATTGGACATGCTGCCCGGTATTCAAATGCAAACAAGTCCGATGGGATATACCACAACTACCGTCAGAGGGTTAAAAATGCCCAACGCCTATCTCTCCGATAAAATCAAAATATTGATCGATGGCGTTGCCATCAATAACGAAGTAACCGGAAGCAGTAATTTTTACATGGACTTCCCTATGCAGCTGGTCGAAAAAATAGAAGTTTTACGCGGCCCAAACTCTACCATATACGGTGCAGGGGCATTTTATGGCACGGTTAATGTAATTACGAGACTGGGGAATAACAAAACAGAAAATCAACTCTTTTTAGGAACAGGAAGCTACGAGTATCGAACAGCCGGGAGTAATTTAAGTACTTCCATCGGAGACTGGAAACTGTTTACGGACGGTTATTACAAACAAAACAACAAATCACTGCCGGTAAAGGACAAAGATCAGGGGACAGAAGAAGCAATGCAAGACTACTCTGTAGGACTCAAGGCAATTAATGGCGGTTTTGAATTTTTAACCCGCTTCAAAAAAAGCACCTATGGAAATTTTTACAGTTTTGAAGGAGACCTTGATCCTATTCCGGGCAAAAATCAAGGACATACGAATTCCTATTTTTTCTCACAGCTCTCGTATAAGACCTCTTTTCATGATTATAAATTGGAAACAAAAGCTAATTTTTCTCATAGAGAATCAAATATCGATGCCAATATCTATAGTGCAAGTACAATAGCAGAACTTCCGGCTCCATTTGGTAATAGATTACTGAGCGTTGGTATTACTCCACAGGAAGGCTTTTATACCCATGAAAAAACGGGAGAAGAAAACTTTGAAGCTGAAGCAATTTTAACGCTCCCAAAAATACAATCAAATGATATTTTAGTAGGGGCGGGGATACGTCAAGTAAACATCACGCAGAATGATTTTTACAGCAGTCTTGAAAACCTGATCATGCAAAATGAAGCAGCAATCCTTAGTAACCCAAATTACAATAACTTTAGATACAACGCAACAAAAGAACCTGCATTCTGGGCTAATCCAACAACGAAGCTATTAAGAGACGGAGTGAACCGTACCATCGGCTATGCCTATGCGCAAGATTTGATATCACTCACAGATGATATTGATCTAATCCTCGGATTGCGCGCGGATGCTTATTCGGACTACGGAATGCATGTTAGCAAAAGAGCTGGATTGGTTTACCGTGCTACCGATAAGATGATTTTTAAACTTCTATATGGTTCAGCCTTTCGCGTTCCGACACTGATTGAAGCCTATCAAAACGGTCATATTAACACCCGTGCCGGAGACAGCACTATTCAACCTGAAGAGACGGATACCTATGAAGCGACATGGATTTATTCACCAACCTTGAACCATAAATTTTCATTGAATCTCTTTTACTCCCAATTAAAAAACATCATTGATCTCGAAGAGTTTACTGATACCATTCCAGGATATCAAAATTTCAAACAACGGTACAGCAAAGGGGTAGAATTTGAGTATTTTTATCACACAGAACGAAAACATAATCTCTATTTCAATGCAACCTATGTCTATTCAGAATATACCATTCCGCCAGAAAATAGACCGATTGTATTGGTAGATCAGTCGATGCCGGATATTTCAAAAGTAATGCTCAAAGCAATGTATATTTATCGTCCAACAGAGAAGCTCTCATTCGGTACTACTTGGCGCTATTTTTCAGAAACAACCGCTACAAAGTTGTACTGGGTAACGAATGATTCAACAGCGGATGCGGTTCATATTTTTGATGAAACACTCACCTATCATTGTTCACCCTCAAGTGAGATTCGGCTCACCGTTAAAAATATTCTTAATAGAGAAGTTCACCAACCAAGCTACTACTATAACATCGCTGGCGGAATAATACGAGAAGGAAGAAACTACTTTTTGAACTATACCCTAAAATTTTAATTTTCTCAAAAACTTCCTTTCCAATACTTGCAGTGAATCAACAGTTATCCACCATGAAAAATAGCTTTTCCGCTATAATTTCAGATAATTAACAGATACTACATCAGGGTTCACTCATTGCCAGTTTTTAAAGTCCATACCCCCTATCAAGCTGCCGGTGATCAGCCCGTCGCGATTGAAGCACTAGCGTCAGGAATCAAAAACGGCGAGCGCTACGTTGCCCTAGAAGGTGTCACGGGTAGCGGTAAAACATTCACTATGGCGAAGGTAATCGAAGCGGTACAGCTGCCGACTATTATCATGACCCATAATAAAACATTGGCGGCACAGCTTTACAGCGAGTTTAGAAGTTTCTTCCCTGAAAACCATGTCGAGTACTTCATCAGCTACTACGATTATTATCAGCCCGAAGCCTATATCCCCCGCCAAGACCTCTTTATCGAAAAAGACAGCTCTATCAACGATGAACTGGAACGTCTTCGTCTCTCGGCTACCGCCAATCTCCTCAGCTATGATGATGTCATCGTAGTCGCTTCGGTCTCGGCAAACTACGGTTTGGGTGATCCGGAAGAGTATGAAAAAATGGTTCAAGTCGTTAGTTTGGGAGATGAAATCAGCCAAAAAAAACTCCTCCTTCGACTCGTCGAGATGGGGTATGCTCGAAATGATTCTTTTTTCGACGGAGGGCATTTTCGCGTCAGCGGCGACGTGATCGATATTCATCCCCCTTATTGGCAAGATCAGGCGTTACGTATCGAATTTTACGGTGACGAGGTAGAACGACTAACCCTTTTTGAGCCTCTCGCCAATACTGTAACCGAAAGTGTCGAAACTATCACCATTTATGCTACCAGTCAATTCGCCGTAGGGCAAGAAAAACTCTCCCGCGCTATCAAGCGGATCGAAGATGAGCTGGGAGAGCGTTTGTCCGAACTTGATAAACAAGGCAAAATCGTTGAAGCGCAGCGATTACGACAGCGATGTGAATTTGACCTAGAAATGCTCCAGGCTACGGGGATGTGTAAGGGGATCGAAAACTATTCTCGCCATCTCACCGATAAATTACCCGGCGAAGCTCCGTACACTCTGCTCGATTATTTTGATCTTCATCATGACAAATACCTCATTATCGTCGATGAATCGCATGTAAGTTTACCGCAATTTCGAGGAATGTTTGCGGGAGACCGCAGCCGCAAAGAGGTGCTGGTAGACTACGGTTTCCGTCTTCCGAGCGCGTTGGACAACCGCCCGTTAATGATCGATGAGTTTATGAATAAAGCCCCGCACTATATGTTCGTATCTGCTACCCCATCGGCGCAAGAGCTCGATATCAGCACTACCATTGCCCATCAGATTATCAGACCCACAGGGCTGCTTGACCCTCAAATCACCATCAAGTCCAGTAGCAATCAAGTCGAGGATCTCCACGATGAGATCAAAAAAACGGTTGCTTTGGGGGATCGGGTATTAGTGACGGTACTCACCAAAAAAATGGCCGAAGCACTCACCAAATATCTTGCTGATTTGGGAATCAGAGTGCAATACATGCACTCTGAGATCGATGCTATAGAGCGCAACCAAATCATACGGGGCTTACGAGTAGGCGATTTTGACGTCCTCATCGGAATCAACCTGCTGCGAGAAGGGCTTGACCTACCCGAGGTGAGTCTTGTAGCAATTTTGGATGCCGACAAAGAGGGATTTTTACGTTCCGAAACATCACTTGTCCAAACGATCGGACGGGCGGCACGTAATGAACGAGGACGGGTTATCCTCTATGCCGAAAAAATAACCGGATCCATGGAACGTGCTATTGCCAAAACCAATGCACGTCGAGAGATGCAGGAAAAATTCAATACCGAGCACGGAATCACACCTATCAGTACCAAACGCTCACTCGATGAAAACCTCAAACTCGAAGATCCGGCTGAACTGTACAATCGAACCAAAAAAGCCAAAACACTTCCTGCAGCAGAGCGGAAAAAACTGATCGATGAACTTAACCTCAAAATGAAAGAGGCTGCAAAAAAACTCGAATTCGAAGAGGCAGCCCGCCTCCGCGATGAAATAGCCAAAATAAGGAAATTATAACTCCATGGATGATATGCTAAACAACCTCGCGACATACGGATATCTTGTCGTCTTTATTTACTCCCTCGGAGGTGGGATGCTGGCACTAATCGGTGCCGGAGTACTCAGTTTTATGGGGAAAATGGATTTAAGTCTCTCTATCAGTATCGCCTTTGTTGCCAATTTTATCGGTGATACCCTCCTCTTTTATATGTCCCGATACCACAAAGCCGAGATGTTGGAATATGTCCGTAAGCACCGCCGTAAAATAGCTTTTTCGAATATGCTCTTCAAGCGACGGGGAGCATGGATAATAATCCTTAAAAAATTCATCTACGGACTCAAAACCTTAGTGCCCCTTACCATTGGATTGACCAAATACGACTTTTGGAAATTCAGCGGTTACAATGCATTGGGTGCATTTGTTTGGGCGATTGTTGTCGGAGGGGGAAGCTTCTTCTTTGGTGCGGCATTAATCGAAGGGTATAAGCTCATTTCGGATAAACCCTATCTCGCCCCCATCTCACTTCTTCTCGTGGGGGGAAGCGTTTGGTTTTATCTCTCACAAGCGACTAAAAAGAGATAACTAAAATACCAATCGCTCATTCGTTGCCGGAGCTGGCGTTTCCGTTACATCCGGCGCTTTCGAGGTATCGGTATACTCTTCCGTTGTATTGCCGTCATTGGTCGGCTCTCGGTATACTCCGGCAGGAAGATCAAAATAGCGTTTGGTATTCGGATATATGCGTAATAAATCATCGTAAAAATATTTAAATACCGGAGCTGCGGCACGCCCTCCGGTCTCACTTCGGCGCATTGGGGTATTGTTATCATGTCCCATCCATACGACCGTTTCAACACTCGGAGAGTACCCGACAAACCATGCATCGACATTTTTATTGGTCGTACCCGTTTTACCTGCAATATCCATCCCATTAACACGTGCAGCAGTTCCTGTACCGTGGCGAACAACATCTTGAAGAATAGAGGTCATTAGGTAAATTTGTTGCGGTGTATTGACTTGGCGATGTTTGTTCTCATACCGCAAGGTCTCTCCCTTAGGGGTGATGACGTTACGAATCAAAATAGGATCGCTCAAAACCCCTTTTGCTGCAAACATCGTATAGTATTTAGCCAAATCGATCGGAGAGATGGAGATCGTCCCCAGAGCAATCGAAAGATCGGGAGGGAGATTTTCAGTAATACCGTAACGTCTAAGCCCCTCAACCACTTTTTGGAATCCCATATCACTCACCATATTGATCGTCGCCAAATTTCGCGAATGGGTTAGAGCATCACGGATGGTAACCATCCCTTTGTACTCGTTTTTAAAGTTTTTTGGGGTCCATGTTTTTTCTTCTCCATCGTCACCCGCATAGGTATAGGTGCGGGCAATATCGGGAACCATTGAAGATGGAGACATACCGCTGTCCAGTGCTACCTGGTAAACAAACGGTTTAAAAGCAGATCCGGGTTGTCGCTTGGCTTGAGTAACACGGTTAAAAGGGCTTGATGCGTAATCGTATCCTCCAACCATCGCTAAAATTTCTCCCGTTTCAGGGTCAAGACTTACCAAAGCCCCATTAAGCTGTGTTTGAATATTTTCATCCAAATCGCCTGCTTCCTGTGCCCGCTTTAGTATCTCATCACGTCCTGATTGGAGAGCTTTATACCCTGCTTCTTGAAGACGCATATCGATAGTGGTATAGACTTTGTATCCGCCGCTGCGAATATCCGGAAATGCATCTCCAAGTTGACGCATGACTTCATCGATAATATAAGGACCCGAATTTTTACTCAATGTGTCATTATACACTTTAGGGCGTTCTTGCGTTGCCCGATCATACGTACCCTGATCGATCCATCCCAAATCTTTCATCCGTGCTACGATACGGTTTGCCCGCCCTAAACAAAGCTCATAGTTTTTAGTGGGAGAGTAAAAGTTCGGAGCTTTCGGCAATCCGACCAACATCGCTATCTCTTTGAGGGTTAGCTCTTTCAGAGGTTTATGAAAATAACCGTCTGCCGCTGTTTTAATCCCGTAATAACCGTGCCCTAAATAAATTTCATTGAAATAACGTTCTAAAATTTGTTCTTTGGTAAGCTCCTGCTCGATTCGGATCGAATAAAGAACCTCTTTAAACTTACGGGTAAAATTTTTCTCTCGGGTCAACAGGGTATTTTTGACCAATTGTTGCGTAATAGTACTCGCCCCTTCTTTGAGTTTTCCGGCAGTAACGTCTTTAATAATAGCCCGTAAAATCGCATCGGGATTTACGCCGTGATGCTCAAAGAAAGTGGTATCTTCAATGGCCAAAAGGGCTTCTACCAATCGGGGAGGAATATTGTCAAACGACACATAATAACGATGTTCGTCACTAAAGAGATTGGCTATTTTGTTCCCGTTGCGATCGTATACCTCGGTCGTTAATCGGGGCTGGTAATTAATCAGCTTTTTTGTCTCATACTCAAACGAATAGATAAGATATCCTAAAAAAACAACGGGGATTAGGATTGCAACTCCCACCGCTATCAATATATATTTTTTCATTAAATTCTAAACTCCCGATTCCCAAAATCTGCATCAATCAAAGAGCGTGTATAACGCTCGCGCGGCCTCTCTATCACCTGAGACATTTTCCCTATTTCGACGACTTTTCCATCGTAAATCACACATATATCTTCACATAAGGCCGAAGCAACACCCATGTCGTGAGTCACGAATAGCATCGAAAATCCCATCATTGCCTGCAAAGAGCGCAATAAGTCTATCATTGTCTCTTTGGACTCCGGATCGAGGGCGGTGGTCGGTTCATCCAACAACAGCAATCGCGGATGGGAACCCAAAGCCATCGCCACAACCACGCGCTGAAGCTGACCCCCAGAAAGTTCAGGGGGGAAACGCTCCAAAAGAGCCCTCTCTAATCCCAAAAGATCAAACAGCTCCTCACTCCGCCCATCAGCACAAAACATCTGCTCTTTGATCTTGGTCAAAGGGGAAAGAGCTGTAAACGGATTTTGAGGAACCAAAGAGATGCTTTTTCCCCGGATCCACTCAAAATCAGAGCGCTTTTCTAACTCCAGCTCCATCAACGGATCCAGCAATCCTAAAAGTGCTTTCAACGTAAGTGATTTACCGCTCCCGCTTTGCCCAACCAAGGCTAAAGATCGGTCGATATCAAATCCGATATCAAGCAGAACCTTTCCCTTGTGAGTAATTTTTAGCCGATCAATATGGATACGATTCATCGCGCTATTTTACCCTAATCCGCGTTAAACGCTCACACACCTGTAATAAAACCTCTTCGGATATTTCCAACCGTGCAATAAGGCGGAGGATTGCTTTTTCGACGGTAGGTTGACGAATTGCTCCGATCTGTATCCCAAGCTCTTCTTTTAAAAGAGCCTGTATCTCCATAACACGAACATTATCCCCGATTTCAATAGGGATTATCAACCCTTCTCGATCAATTCCAAGCACTTCATGAACAATGAAACGACGTCTCATGATTTGAGAGCGCAGTTCATCGGTATGGAGTTGAATATAATCGAGAGCATGGTGAGCAAGGGCGGTATCGTACAAAGAGGGGGCAGTCGCATAGATAACATTTTTAGCTCGATTAATGAGATAATCGGCAATATGAGCACTGCAGAGAGTATACGCACCAAAACTTCCGTATGCTTTCCCCAACGTCCCCATTTTGACCATCAACGGCGTCGGTATAATCTCATAATGATCGAGTATCCCCATCAGGTGTTTCCCGATCACACCGCTGCTGTGTGCCTCATCAAGGATGAGAATCGTTTTATAGCGGATACATAACTCAATGATTTCGCGTTTTAGAATATCCCCGCTCATCGAGTAAATTCCCTCTACGGCTACAATAATACGACGATCTCCTGCCCTGATAAGCGCTTCTTCAAGCTTATCGGAATCGTTATGGGAGAAAAAAACCACCTCTCCGTCCACCATTCGGCTCCCCGCTATACCGCTGGCATGGTACTCTTCATCCATCAGCAGTACATCCCCTTTACGCACCAATGACTCTATAAGACCAATATTGGCGTTAAAACCACTCCCCATTACGATTCCCGCTTCGAATCCGTTTGCTTTGCATAACGCCTCTTCAAATGCTGCGTGAACAGGGTGATATCCACCTACGAGCATAGAGGCTTTAGGGGAGTGATACGGGTACGTTGAGAGCGTTGCACATGCTTTTGCATGAAGATCACCCCTATGGGCCAGCCCCAAATAATCATTCGAGGCCAGATCGATCAAAGTTTCATCCGCAAGATGACGTTCTCGATAGCGCCCTGAGCGCTTTAGCGCTTTAAGTTCATTGGTGTAGGGATTATAATTCAACTCATTTTCTCTTTTATTTTAAAACTTTGACACATTCATAAAAACCATGTATAATTCTTTTACAATTCGCCTTCGGGCACACCCACTTTCTAAGTGGGGTCAACCAATCTTTTTATCTTCTCCTGAATCATTTTAAAATTCTCTTTATCAATCATCCCTATACGCTTCATCAATCTTTTTGTACTAAAAACTTTTACCTGCAATACCATTGCCGTTGTTTGAGTTTCACCTTTTGATTCATGGTTATAAGCAAATGTATGGAAATAATCATTATGTTTTTCATTCGTGGTTGTAGGGACACCCAAAAATAGATCATGGGTAAGTTTTCGAATAATGATTACTGGGCGTGTAAAATTTTCACCTTTGCCGTACTCTTCAGAACCAATATTTTGCCCTACCTTTACCCAAAATAGTTCCCTGGGTTTAATACCTACTTTGCGATCACTCACATCGGTTTGCTTTTTGGTTTCATTCCACTCATCAAATCGTTTACTCATGTATGCACCCTACTCACAAGATCAATTATAATCTTGTGTGACACTATAGGTAATATCAGTATTCGTTGCTTTAATTACTTTTATCCGCAGCCCTTTAAATCCGACCATAGCTTCACCATTTTTGTCAAGTTCATACTCGATATCTTGGGTAAAGGCTGGTCTTATCATTAAAAAGTCATCAGTGTCTCCTGAAGATTTAACAAATTCTCTAAATTGAATTTTGATCTTATTTCCTATTTTTCCTTGATAAATAGCTTCATATTTAAATGAGTCATCAGTAAATGTTGGACGGGTAGGAGAAATTGTATATTTTATAGGTCCATCAACTTCTACTATCTCATCTGTTTTGTTACGTTTTGCTCTATCTTCAACATTATCTTCAATTTCACTGATTTTATTAATTGCTGTAATGTCTTTCATCTCATTTATATTTTCAATATCTTCAATATCTCTAATAACTTTTGTAAAGTATCCTGTATTGTTTTCATCTACAAGAAAGGCATTATTATTAATATAACATACGGTATTCCAATTTTGATTTGTCCATTTATGCAATAAGTTCTGTTTTTGACATCCCTGCCCATATGAAACTAATTTATTGATTTTATCATCCGACGTATTGATGAGTGTAACATCATTTGTATCATATGAGTATTGATTTGTCTTACTATATATATTATCTCCAACTTCTACAGTCGCTATTGTATTAAGTGTAGGAAATCTGACTATACTTAATCCTGTCTGTCTATTAAAATCATGATAAACTGTAGGAACTTGAATTTTTGGAAGGCTTGGATTTTTTGCACACCCATTTATACCAAATCCTACAATAGAAAGCAATCCTATGCTAACTATAAAAAAATTTACTTTCTTCATACTTTTTCCCTATTTCTACTAAATTTTGCTAATTAGTCTATCTCAAAGACTCTTAAACTAGTGTTGAGCAGGTAACAGAGCAATATAATCACGTATGGCTTTGATCCGTTCATCATCTGCCGGATGGGTTGAAAGAAATGCAGGGCTTTTTTGGGAATTTTTCGAAAATTTCGCCATATTTTCCCAAAATTTGAGCGCTTGCATCGGATTGTAACCCGCTTTCCACATTAAGTAAATACCAATTTGATCTGCTTCATTTTCAAACTTTCGGCTGTAGGGGAGAATAAGCCCTATCTGAGAGGTAACTCCGTATGCTTGAGCATAGAGATTTTTATATTCGGCAGGGAGGTTCAATGCACTTGCCAATACCTGCGCTCCAAGATCACTCGCCATCTGCATAGACATCCGCTCTGCTCCATGCCGAGCAAGAGCGTGTGCGATCTCATGCCCCATCACCGTTGCAATCTGATCGTCATTTTCCGTTACTTTTAAAATTCCGGTATAAAAAAAGACTTTGCCCCCCGGCAAACAAAATGCGTTCAGGGTGGGATCGTCTATAACCGTAAATTCCCACGCATAATCATCCCGACCACTGATGGCAGCAATCTTGTTACCGATCCGGTTGATCCGTTCTTGAAGAACTTTATCTGTACTTATTTTCGATGTTTGAACCACTTTTTGTGCTTCAGTGGCTCCCATACTCATCTCTTCTTGCGGGGATACCATGATAAATTGTGATCGGTTCGTCAGCGGTGTTGTCGCACATCCGGCAAATACTAACCCGGCGAATAAGAGTGATGTACATTTCATAGCATCTTCCTAGATAAAAGGTTTAAGTACTTCGACGCTTAGCCCCATTGCCGTACTCTCGTATCCTCTGGTTTCTCGGATATACGGCTTGCAGAATCCCTCAACCATACAGGCTCCCGCTTTTCCTTTCCACTCACCGCTTTGTATATAACGTTCCACATCCTCGGGATCGAATCGATCAAAATAATAATGGGTCGAGGAGATGTCGATCAGTTCCAAGCGGGGAGTTTTATATACCATACACGTGAGGATAGCTACGTCTGAACCGCTTTGCATCTCTAAAATTGCTCTCGCATCCGCTTCATTTTTTGCTTTACGCAAAATTTTCCCCTGCGCGGTTACCACCGTATCGGCAACCAAAAGGGGAAAATCATCACAGCCGAAACGGGCTAAATTAACTTTGTATTTTCCCATGGTTGCTTGATAGACAAAATTTTTAGGGGAGGTGGCAATGATAGAGTCTTCATCAAAATCAAGCGACTCTTGAATAAACGAGATACCTGCCGCACTGAGAAGTTCAGCGCGGGTAATAGAAGCAGATGCAAGTCGTAGCATTAATAGGCGTTACGGAGAACGACACCAATAAAAATAGCGATAACACCAAGCACGATATTCACCGGAACCATATATTTAGAGATCAATCCGAGCATCTCTTTGGCAACGGCAAGATTCCCTTCGCGTAATGCAATTTCTGCTTTGCGGCGTCGAAACATCATCGCGGCAAGGTTCAACGACATGAGCAACCAGATCGCCTCTTTGATATGGATGGTTTTATACAGACTCATTGCGTAATCATTGATCACGTTACCGGACGCATCCATGGCAGCCGCGCGGAACCCGAGCCCGACCGACATTAAGACTGCCGTCGTAATCAGCACGAGAACAAACGGCCATACGATCGTAAAAAAACGTTTCAATGTATGCGCAGCACGCTCCAGCCTCTGTTTCGGATCCGCAATCTGTGCTAACGATTGGTGGACCGCAAAACGAATGGCGACCATCCCCCCAACCCAGATGACAGCACTGATAATGTGCAAAAAAACAATCAACGTCCGATGATGGGCGAACGTCTCGATCAAAAACTCTTTCATTACGCCAATTCCTTGGTTACATACGCCATTGCCGCTTCTTTAGCTTCAGCGATTTTCGTAATATCTTTTCCACCCGCTTGGGCGAAATCAGGACGTCCGCCGCCGCCGCCGCCGAGAATCGGTGCGATCACTTTGATCCAGTCACCCGCTTTGACCTTCGTGTTTTTAGCACCGGCTGCAAGAAGGACTTTGTCCTCTTTGATTTGGAATAAAATAACCGCAACCGATTCATGAGCGTTTTTCAATTCATCGATACGCTCTTTGATATCACCGGTTCCCAATTCAGAGACAACAACAGCCGTATTGCCCATCATTGTCACAGCAAGTTCTTCTTTGGCAGAAGAAGCTAATGTGCTCATCTCATGCTTGAGGGTTTTAACCTGCTCTTTAAGACGCTCGATTCCCGCTAATACATCGCGATTTTTAACCGATGCTTCGACCTCTTCGAGAAGATGGCGCTGCGATTTAAACAAATTGTACGCCGCATTTCCGCACACCGCTTCGATACGGCGAACACCGGCACTGACACCGCTCTCTTTTACAATCACAAATGTTCCGATGGTTGCCGTGTTATCGACATGGATACCACCGCAAAACTCGACCGACGCAGTGCCGAAATTGACGACACGGACGGTATCGCCGTATTTTTCGCCGAACTGCGCTTTTGCACCGCTTTTTTTAGCCTCATCAATGCTCATCTCACGCGTTAAGCCCTCTAATGCATGGAAGATATGATAGTTCACCCGCTCTTCGACCAATGCAATCTCTTCATGGCTCATCGCTTTCGGATGGGAAAAGTCAAAACGGAGACGATTAGGTTCAACCAATGACCCCGCTTGGGAGATATGTTCCCCCAACTGCTCATACAGTGCCGCATGCAACAAGTGAGTCGCCGAGTGGTGTTTCGCGATTTCATTACGGGAAGGATCGACAATAGCGTCGATCATCTCTCCGACGTTAATCGTTTCGCGGGTTTCGACATGTGAAAGGTTTAACCCGTGAAATTTTTTAGTCTCGGTAACGGTCGCTTTCTCTCCCAATGCACCGATATCACCGCATTGTCCGCCGCTCTCCGCGTAAAATGGAGTTTCTTCAAGCAATACCCATCCGCTTTGTTGTGCATGAAGCTGATCGACACGCTCAAAATTCTCACCCAAAAGGGCTTGGATTTTGACCGGAGCTTTCGTATAGGCATACCCGATAAAGGTGTTCACGCCGAATGTTTCGAGAAGGGTTTTGAAATCTCCCTCGACATGGGCATCCCCTGAACCTTTCCATGCCGCTTTTGCACGCTTACGCTGCTCAGACATCAATGTTTCAAACGTCTCCACATCGAGGGAGAGGTGTTTCTCTTTCAGCATATCTTCGGTCAAATCGAGAGGGAATCCGAAGGTGTCGTAGAGTTTAAAGGCTACTTCGCCGCTGAATATCTCTTTGGTGTTTTTGAGCTCTTCATTGAAAAGCTCGATCCCCGATGCGATGGTTTTGAAAAAACGTTCCTCTTCGAGCATGATTTGCTCTTTTAAAACCGCCAACTTTTCGACGATATACGGGTATTGTTTCCCCATCAATTCGGCAACAGTATCGGCAACCTCAAACATAAACGGTTTGGTAAATCCAAGCAAGTAGCCGTGACGAACCGCACGGCGAAGGATACGGCGAAGAACATATCCGCGCCCTTCATTTGAGAAGTTTGTCCCCTGTGCGAGGAGGAAAGTAGCGGTACGGATATGATCCGCGATAACACGGTACGACGCACCGCTCGCATACGTATACGGTTTACCGATAAGAGCTTCGACTTTACGGATAATCGGCATAAACAAAGATGAATCATAGTTGCTCAATGCCCCTTCGAGGACAGCCGTAGCACGCTCTAACCCCATCCCCGTATCTATAGATGGTTTCGGCAACGGCTTCAACTCACCCTTCGTATTACGCTCATATTGCATAAAAACAAGATTCCAGATTTCAAGGAATCGATCTCCGTCTCCCCCCATGTAATCTTCAGGGCCGTTGAAATGTTCCGCACCCTGATCGATAAAGATCTCCGAACACGGTCCGCACGGTCCGGTATCTCCCATCTGCCAAAAATTGTCTTTGTCCCCAAGACGCATAATGCGATCCGCGCTAATGTGTTTTTTCCAAATTGCTTCGGCTTCGTCATCGCTTTCATGAACGGTAACCCATAGCTTTTCGATCGGCAATTTCATAACTTCCGTTACAAACTCCCACGCATACGCAATTGCTTCTTCTTTGAAGTAATCGCCAAAACTAAAGTTTCCAAGCATCTCAAAAAACGTATGGTGGCGCGCCGTATGACCGACATTTTCGAGGTCATTATGCTTGCCCCCTGCGCGGATACACGTTTGGGCACTCGTAGCACGAGGATTGGCAGGGATAGGAATATCTCCCGTAAAGATCGACTTGAACGGAACCATACCCGCATTGGTAAAAAGCAAGGTTGCATCATCGGGAACGAGTGGAGAACTCGCGGCACGTTCGTGTTGTTTTGATTCGAAAAAGGCTAAAAAAGCTTCGCGGACATCCATCATAGTCATACTCTCATATTGGATAAAATTGCGCGATTATAGCGAAGATGGAGTTAAAAAACTTTATAAAATTCCCGTGATCCGATACAAAGAGCCGTTCCGAAGGCAGTCGTGACGAGAAGAATATAGCGTTTTTGGATCACAGTATGATCTTGTGCTACTTTTCTGGCTAAATAGAAAAGTAGATAATCTTTTTACGACTTTTTTGCTAAACTATATTTCATAAGCAATTAGTAGAGGACATTTAACGTGCCAACTGTTCTGAAAATTAAAGATTACCGTTTTTTCTTTTTTTCTCGTGAAGAGGTACGTATGCATATCCATGTCATTTGTCCTGACGGCGAAGCGAAGCTTTGGCTTGAACCGACTATCGAAATTGCAACGAGTTATAAACTCTCAAATGTTCGTCTAAAAGAGATTGAAATAATGACGAAAGAGAATATTGAAACTTTTAAAAATGCTTGGGAGGCACACTTTGGAAACTGAAATCACCAACATTTCCCCTAATGGCGTATGGATTCTAACCGAGGGCAAAGAGCTGTTTATGTCTTTTGAAACATTCCCGTGGTTTAAAGATGCTTCGGTAGCAAAAATCGGCAATGTCGAGACCTATGCAAACGGTCATCTGTATTGGCCGGATTTAGATATTGACCTCACCGTTGATATTATCGAACACCCTGAACGATTTCCGCTGATTGCGTCGTAGAATTTCAGTTATTATGAAAGCTGAAGAATTAGACGAATTATTTGATTCAGGTGAAGATATAAGCGAGCATCTCGATCTCACCACTGCCAAACGGATCGGGACGCAACCGAAAAAAGTAAATGTCGATTTTCCCGAATGGATCGTCAATGCGCTCGACATCGAAGCTAAAAAGATCGGGGTGACACGCCAATCAATTATTAAGGTTTGGATTGCAGAACGGTTAAAAGAGGAACAGTCTCATAAGGCGAGTTAAGTAGGTTTCCGTTCGTGGTGAGCTTGTCGAACCATGAACCCCCTTCGACAAGCTCAGAGTGAACGTTTTTTGTTACAAAAAAGCTCTATTGAACGAACTTAAATTTATTGTTCAGTTGAAACGTTCTTAATGTCTGTAAAATGAAATATAAACATAGACACACTCATAATCAGAATGAGCATAATCATTGAAGATTTCAAACTAATATTAAAAATCATATTCTGAGTAGTAAACATAATAGAAGTATATTCAATAAGAATAAAAGCAGGTGCATACCATAGTTGTGATCTAAACCCACCACTTTGATTTACAACCATTGCTAAAAACTTAGCTAAATAAATCACCAGAAATATGCCTAAAAAGAATTTTATTTTATTTTTTTCTTTATCTTCATGGACTATCTGTGTTAATTCATGAACACCTACAATTCTTGCTGTGGGAGTAATTTTATCAATTACACCATCTAAAATAATGCTAATTGTAAATTCATCATCTGGGTTCAGTAACATTGGATTAAGTTGGATTGAATTTTCTATTTGTTTAAATTCTATATGTAAATCTTTTGGTTTAATGTAACTAATTTGCGATTGAAAAATTCTTTTTGCTTCAGGGATTTTAATAGTTATTGGTGTGTCAAATTCAGAACGTTGAATTGCGGTTTTTCCACTATTGATAAATCGGATTGTGACAACTGATAAATTGTCGCCTAAATAAGTCTCTTTGCCATCTTTTATTCCAAAAAAAATATTCTTATTTTCTATTCCATTGAAACTTTTTTTATTTATGATTTGTAAAACTTCATAAGACAATTCTTTATCTTTTTGAAAAAAACTATTACTATAAATAAAAGGTATTAATGCAGTTATTATTGCAACCAGTATACTTATTGCCCATTTCCAATCTATTTTCATAGTCGTAAACTTCCTAAAATTATTTATTCAGCAGGTGTTAATATATGATTATATCAAAATATATAGGTTTTTTATTGTTCCACCTCTTCAGGAAAAAGGGGATGAGGCTGCTTTTATTTAGCTAGATTCCCGCTTATGCGGGAATGACGGAAGAGTTACGAAAACGCCCGATTAAGAGCGCTGAACATCGCTTTGATTGAGGCCACGGTGATATCGTTATCACACCCTACCCCGAAAAATTTATCCAAACTCTCCGTCTGAATCTCGATGTAAGCGACCGCTTCGGCACTGGAGAGCTCTCCGCGTGAATGCTCACTGTACGAGAGGATTTTAAAGCTATGGGAATACTCTACCATCAACGCATTTTTGCACGCATCGATCGGACCGTTCCCCACCCCTTCGCTTCGGATCGCTTTTCCGTTATGGGTGTATTCCAACACACATTTGGCGGAGTGCTCTTTGGCACTCTCCGAGACCACCGAATAGTCCACAAACTCGATGTCATGCGGTTCGCCGAAATACGTTTTCTCAAAGATCTCTAAAATCTCTTCACTGGTGAGTTCGCGCCCCGCATTATCGGTCACTTTTTGGACAATGGTGCCGATCTCAGGGTGCATTTTCTTCGGCAGTGAATAGCCGAATTTATCTTCGAGAACGTACGCTACCCCCCCCTTACCCGATTGGGAGTTGATACGGATAATCCCCTCATAGTTACGCCCCACATCCTGCGGATCGATAGGGAGATACGGTACTTCCCAAAACGCATCCTCTTTGGCACGCTGATACGCCAACCCTTTGTTGATCGCGTCCTGATGAGACCCTGAAAACGCCGTGTAGACGAGTTCACCCACATACGGATGACGCTCATGGGTTTTCATATCGGTGCACTCTTCAACAACCCGAACAACACTCTCCAAATCGCTGAAATCGAGCTCCGGATCAACCCCTTGGGTGTACATATTGAGTGCGAGGGTAATAATATCGACGTTTCCGGTGCGCTCCCCATTGGAGAGCAACGTCCCCTCGACACGATCCGCCCCCGCCAACAATGCCAACTCGGTTGCCGCGACCGAGGTTCCACGGTCATTATGGGTATGCGTCGAGATCAACACGTGTTCACGATTCGTCAGATGACGACTCATCCATTCGATCTGATCGGCATAGACGTTCGGTGTCGCCATCTCAACCGTAGCGGGGAGATTGATAATGACTTTACGATCCGCACTAATGCCCCAACGATCGGTTACCGCGTTACAAATACGGGCGGCATATTCCAGCTCTGTCCCCGTAAAACTCTCCGGTGAATACTCCAAACTGATCTCGCCGTCGTGTTTGGCTGCGCGAGATTTGACCATATCAACACCCTCCAACGCCAATGCGATAATCTCGTCTTGCTCTTTACCGAAGACGATCTTACGCTGTGCAACGGAAGTGGAGTTGTACAAATGGACAATCGCTTTTTTGACCCCGGAGAGCGCTTCGAACGTTTTATCGATTAAATGTTCACGCGCTTGGACGAGCACTTGTACCGTCACGTCATCGGGAATCAATTTTTGCTCGACCAAGGTGCGCAAAAAGTCAAACTCCACTTTCGATGCGGAGGGAAATCCCACCTCAATAGTTTTAAATCCGAGTTTCAGCAAGAGGGAGAAGAGGGAGAGTTTTTGATCCAAATTCATCGGGGTGATCAACGCTTGGTTTCCGTCGCGAAGATCGACACTGCACCACAAGGGAGCGTGTGTGATGGTTTTGGTAGGCCAAATGCGATTCGGCAAATCAACTTGAGGATAAGGACGGTATTTTCCCGCAGACATGTTTTTCATGTTGGTTTCCTTTGAATTTCTCTTCTCACCCCAAAGGGGTTCTCGTACCCTTTAGGGTGCTACCCTTGCTGGTGGTAATGATTGGGCGAATTATATCAAAAAGGTCTCGTAATTAATGATTTTAGAAAGGTAGATTTCCCTCTTCAATTTTTTCAATGATGTGGGATGCACCGTTGGATTGAATCAATTCAGCCAATCGATGACTTTTGGGGGCTATATCGCTACCGATCGCCTCTTTGAGTTTTATGGCTATCCCCTCATTTTGACGTTCGCACCATCCGCAGTCGTGTTGAAGAATATATTGTGCATTGTGAAATTGATGATCGGCTGCGGCACTGGGATAAGGGATAAAAAAGGCAGGTACCCGTGCGGCACACAATTCCCACAACGTGCTTGCGCCGGAACGGCTTATGGCTAGATCGCTTCGTTCTATCAATTCCGCGATTTTGGTGGTAAATCCATAGACTTCGGCATCAATCCCGAGGGTCGCATAGGCCGCTTTGACCCGTTCTTCTTCTTTGGCACCGCATTGATGGAGAATAGTTATCGATTTCTCCTGCAGCCACGGAGCAATTTCGAGTGCCAAATCGTTGATAAACTTCGCCCCCTGAGATCCCCCTAAAAAAATAACCGTTTTAATCGTATCTCTATCACGTGCACCTTGGAAATACCGCTCACTGACCGGATAATCGCATCGGGATTTCCCCTCTTCATACGAACTGAAAAAACCTTTTGCATAAGGACGCAATAGGGTATTGAGTTTTCCCATAATCGCATTTTGCTCATGAATATATAACGGTGTTTTTGTAATAATCGCTGCCAAAGCCGCCGGTGCCGCCGAAAAGCCGCCGACACTCACGACTGCATCCGCTTTAAAAGCATGAATCACTCTTCTCGAAGCGATTAGCGCTTTAAAAATCTTCCATAAAGCTCCGACTTTTCCGAAACCCTTTTTATTGACAACTCCGGTTGTCTCTAAAAAATGGGCTTGTTCAAACAATGTACTCTCACTAAACCACTGCCGATCCTGTCCGGATGTCGAACCGATAAACATCACATGATGTCCTCTCTCACGGGCCGCTTCCGCGAGGGAAAGGGCAATGACAAGATGTCCCCCTGTCCCCCCTCCGGTAAAGATTATATTCATAATTTATCACCTGGTTTGTACTTGATTTTCTTAGAGAGCATCAATACCATTCCGATACCGACGGCTGAGGCCATCATTGCCGATCCTCCGTAACTCAAAAACGGTACCGAAATCCCTTTGATCGGTGTTAATCCGCTGATACCGTAAGCATTCACCATAAAAGCAAAGGTAATCAATAATCCTACACCCAAACTAAAAAGATACGCCGTATCATTATGAGACCGGTTGGCAATTTTAAACAAACGGTGCAATATCATGATGAAAATCAACGTAACAACAAATACCCCCAGAAATCCAAACTCCTCGGCAATTCCGGCTAATACAAAGTCGGTATGCACTTCACTCAAAAAGCCCAGTTTAAAGGTTCCGCCACCCAGCCCGGTACCGAAAATACCCCCGTTATGAATCGCATTGAGGGAGTGTCCAATTTGATATGCCTCCTCGGCATTTTCAATCCGCAGATGCTGTGCAATCGATTCGGGGAAAAAAGCTAAAATCGTACTTTGAGCTGATGCCCACCATGATAAAATACGGTTAATCCGATGCTCGGAAGTAAGGATAAAAAAGAGAAAAAAGGCAACCGAACCGCCGATCAGCGTCATGAAGAAACGAAAGCTGCTTCCGGCAAAAAAGAGCATAAACGCCAGTGTCAATGCCAGTACAATGACCTGCCCCAAGTCGTTTTGCATGAATGCAATCAAAAACATAATCAAAACGAAAATCGCCGCATAGGGGAAAAAACGTTTAAACTCTTCTATAACCCCCATATCGTCATGATGTCCAAGCTTTCGCGAAAAACTCCATGCCAAAAAGTAGACAAATCCAATTTTAAAATATTCTACCGGAGCAACTGAAAAACCGGCAAGCTTGATCCAACGTTTTGCCCCGCCCACTTCACTTACTAAGAATGAAGGGAGAAAAGGCATAACAATCATTAATACTATCCCCCCAAAAAAGAGGGTTAAACCTAAACGGTGAAGCCAAATATCGGGATCAAGCTGAGCCAATCCCCACATCAATAAAATCGAAATAATAGCAACAATAAGTTCACGTACGACAAAGTGAAAATCGTTGTATTCGAATAATACGACCGTATATGCCGTAAGGGTGTACGAACAAATCACCCCTATCGTTATCAGCGCAGTCGTTAAAAGAAATAGTTTTTTATCGGGCATTTTAGGACTTATTAATGTATAATTTACGTAAGTATATCGCTCTTTATAAAAGAGTTCGATAAAAGCATTCCGTTGAATTATGGAATATTTTTTGCTTTAGGGTATTAAATTAGTTAAAAAGGGGTCATAAATGGGTATCAATATCTCTCGCGCTCACGATCTGATGCAAAACGCGATGGACTATCGCGCCGCCCGTCAGGACATGATTGCAGGAAATATTGCCAATGCAGACACCCCGTTTTACCGACCGCGCGATATTCGCTTTGAAGAGATGTTAACCCAAAAAAGCGAAGCGATTTTTGCCGATAAAACCCAAACCCTCCAAATGAGCCGCACCGATGGTGCTCATCTATCAGGAGTTGAGGGGACAACTTCCACTAAACCGACCACGTTTTTCAGAGACGGGCACATGGCACGCAATGACGGTAACAGTGTCGATTTAGACGTTGAAAGCAGTGAAATGGCAAAAAATTCTACCATGTTTAATGCCCTTACTGCGGCACTCAAAAAAGATTCGGCTCTTTTCAAAAGCGTTATCGACGCTTCCGGAAAAACATCATGATGGTAAGGATTAAATAATGGCATTTTTAGACAGTTTTGACATCAGCGGTTACGGACTCTCCGCACAGCGTGTCCGTGTCAACACCATCAGTTCCAACATCGCCAATGCTCAGACAACTCGAACCGCTGAGGGAGGACCTTATCGTCGTCAAGAGGTAGTCTTTAAAGCAATCGATTTCAACACGGTTTATAACCAGCAGCTTGAACGTCAAAGCTCCGCTCTTGGGTATTCTGATCCTCTAAAAGAAGGGTTGGCAGGGCTGAAACCGAATCCTGCCATTATGAGTGTTGTGGTCGATAAAATTACCCGTGACGATACTGCACCCAAAATGAAATTTGATCCGTCCCATCCCGATGCCGATGCAAAAGGGTATGTTGCCTACCCAAATGTTAATCCTGTCATCGAAATGGCCGATTTAGTAGAAGCAACTCGCTCCTATCAGGCGAATGTCGCCGCATTCGAAAGTGCAAAAAATATGGCAGGCAGTGCCATCAGTATTTTGCAGAACTAAGTAAGGAAAAATAATTATGACTGATATTCAATCCATAAAATCGCTCTCAACTGCCGATTTACTGAAATCAAAAAGTGTCAACGGAGTAAGCGGAAGCACAACCGACTTTGCCCAGGAACTCAAAAATGCGATGGGAAACGTTAACCAAATGCAGGTTGACGGAGAGAGAGCAATGAGTGACATTGCAACCGGAAGCGTCAAAGATCTGCATCAAGCCGCTATTGCCATCGATAAAGCCGAAATCAGCATGAAACTTATGTTGGAAGTACGAAATAAAGCCCTCAGCGCTTACAAAGAGATCACCCGTACCCAAATGTAACCCTAAGGCGAGAGGAATCGTATTCCTCTTATCTCTTTCTAATTGATCAATTTTTAAACCAAAAGTAAGCATGCATGAGAAATACAAGTAAATCTAAAAAAATATTAGCCCTATTTCTCGTTTTAATGCTTGGATTTACTATCTTTTTGACCGTAATGCTCTACACTGCACTTCACCATCGAGATATCCCCTCTATCTTTTCCGAAGAGACGTCAAAAGCACAACGCGGCTCTATTATCAGCAGTGACGGCTTTCATATTGCGACCACTCAAAAGCTCTACAAAGCGGTAGTGAATACCCGAAATATTGATCCGGGAAAAGAAGAACTTTTTATTCAATTATTCAGTATTTACAGTGATATTAACCCGGAAGAAATCCGCCAGCGTCTTCACACGCGTAAAGGGTCGGTAACCCTCAGTTACCACATCAGCCCGAAAGAGGCCATGTACTTAAAAACGTTAGCTTTCGAGCTTCGACGCCTTGGGGTATTTATCGAATACGAAACCCGTGATGGAGACCGTATCTTGCAAGGGCTCAGTATTATCGAGAGCGGAGAGGCACGTGAATACCCCTACGGTAAATTATTGACACCTCTTTTGGGGTACCCTCGCAAGATTGAAGAAGACGGGTACACTCGTGTTTATGGGATCAAAGGGCTGGAGAAATTTTTCGATGAAGAGCTCAATCCTCAACAAAATAAAGCCCAAAAAGCGATGCGCGATGTAAACGGCTATCTCATTTTAAATAAACAAAGCGACATTAAACGCCAAATTAACGGACTTACCGTTAAACTTAATATCCCTATGGCACTTCAAGCTCGAGTGGAATCGATCACGGATCGTATCAAAAATCAGCTCCAAGCCGATGAAATTATTGCCACCGTCATGGATTCCAAAACCGGTAAAATTCTCTCGCTTGCAAGTTCAAACCGTTTCGACCCCAGTCACATCCGCACCGAAGATTACCCCTCCCTAAATACGAATGCCATCGAATACAGCTATGAACCCGGATCGGTTATCAAACCGGTCATTTTTGCTTTGTTATTAGAGCATCACCTCATCAATCCCTATGACATGGTAAACGGTCATGGCGGAAGCTATACGATGGGGCGCAAAACCATTACCGATGAGCATAAATTCAATATGATCAGCGCAGAAGACGTCATTGTATTCTCCTCCAATATCGGGATTGCACAACTCGCTCAAAAGCTCAACGGTGCCGAATTTACCGAAGGGCTTAAACGCTTTGGTTTTACCCATTTCAGCGGTATTGACCTCCCCTATGAAAAACGCGGCTCTGTCCCCTCTTCCACGCAGCTCAATAATTATCTCTACAAAGCGATCACAGCTTACGGCTACGGAATGCGTGCCAATGCAATGCAGTTGGTCAAAGCATTCAATGTGTTCAACAACGGAGGAAAACTTATTAATCCGATGGTGGTAGACTCCCTCATTGACGACAACGGCCGCACCATCCCGATGCAGGTTCAAGCCCCTATTCAGGTAATCTCTCCGGCTACTGCACAACAAATGAAACAAATTTTGATTAAAACGGTCAATGAAGGAACGGGAACGGTTGCAAAAACTCCCGGACTTGAAATCGGCGGTAAAACAGGAACAGCACACATTGCAAAAAACGGCGGTTACGTCAATAGCTATCACACCTCATTTATCGGCTTTGCCAATGACGGAACCCATAATTATACGATCGGGATTACGGTTATCAACCCTCGTACCGTATATTTTGCTTCCATTACCGCCGTTCCGGTATTCAAAGGGATTGTCGATATGATGATTGAAGAAAAATATCTAAAACCCGATCCCATAGCCGCAGCGGCAGCGGCTCAAGAGGTTCCTACTCACCACTAAGTTTTATTTTAGCGCTTTTTGAACGAGCTTGGTAATCTCTTTTTCAAACGGATAATGCTTTTGGATTCCCCATACTTCAACAACCGCTTCTCCTTTTAAAAAAAGTTTACGCTTTGATTGCATTACCCCTAAAATTTGATTCGCACTCAAACGCTTCGGATCAATTCGTAATACCAGCGGAATAATTTTTTGCTCTCCCGAAGCAACAACAATAGGGTGTAGCGTATCTACAACAGCTTCTCCTGTGCCAAAGCTGTTTTTTTCATCATTCAGCGTGTACGAGAGTGAAATCAGCGTCAAATCACTGTGCCATTTATTGGTTACTTTAAGATCCCTTCCCAATCGGATAGGTCCATTATTGACCGAAATACCTAATAAAGAGAGTGCTCCCAGAAGCAATTCAGATTCCGTATTTTCAAAACGGATATTCCCCTCAGGTTCGATAAAAATATCTTTCCCCATTTTCGGAGCACATCCCCCGATCAACAATGCCACGAGGGCAATTACAATAGTGTATCTCACCCTTACATCCAAACATTATCAATTAAGCGGGTAGGTCCCACCCGCGCCGCCACAAGTACGATGGTATTGCCGATCATGACCTCATCAAGCGCTTCAAATTGACGATTAACAATCGCAACGTATTCAACCTCCAAAGGTTCTAACAGTTTTAGCATAGCACCTTTGATCTCATTGCCCCTTATATTCCCTTGCATTACCATTTTAGTGGCTTCTTTAAGGGCGGAAGAGAGTTTTAACGCCTCTTGGCGCTGTGACTCATTCAAATAAACGTTTCGGCTGCTCAATGCCAAACCGTCACTCTCACGTACCGTTTCCATTGGAACAATCTCAATATCCATGAAAAAGTTTTCACACATTTGTGTAATTAATGCCAATTGTTGCGCATCTTTTTTTCCAAAATAGACACGGGTAGGATGAACCATATTCAGCAATTTCATCACCACCGTCAAAACACCGTCAAAATGCCCGGGGCGGGAAGCCCCTTCAAGAATATACCCCCTGATATCGGGAGCAATCACCCGTACTTCATCCTCTTTGTACATAGCAGACACCTCCGGATAAAACAAGATATCCACACCGCTCAGTTCACAAATTTTGAAATCGGCCTCCTCCCTGCGGGGATACTTGCTCAAATCCTCTCCCGGCAAAAACTGGGTCGGATTGACAAAAATGGAGACAACCACCGTCTCATTGTCACGCCGCGCTGCTTCAATTAATGTCCGATGACCGATATGGAGCGCCCCCATCGTCGGAACAAATCCGAGGGAACCTTGTTTAGACTCAAGTGCAGCTTTAAGTTCTGACGCGGAACGTGCGATAATCATGGTTTTAGCCTCTATAGAATATAATCGCAATTATAATATAACCACAGGAATAAATACGTGGATCACTACGAATATACCGAATTACTTAAAACCTTGACCATTAAGATGCAAAACGTCACCGATGTTGTCCGTCCGCAGGACATTACTGCACGTCTGAGCGAAATTGAAGTCCTTGAAAACTCGGATGGCTTTTGGAACGATGCCGCCAATGCCGGAGTAGTACAAAAGGAGAAGACTCAACTCGAACGACGCCTTGCCAAATATTCCAAAACATTTCATACACTCGGAGATGCTGTCGATTTGTATGATATGGCAAAAGACGAAGGGGACGAAGAGACGATAGAATCCCTCTTTGCCGATGCGGGAGCATTGGAAAACAATGTCAAATCGATGGAGGTTGAAGTGCTTCTCTCCGGTGAACACGATAGCCATAATGCCATTGTCACCATCCATCCGGGAGCGGGAGGAACCGAGTCTCAAGACTGGGCTTCGATGCTGCTGCGCATGTACACCCGTTGGGCGGAACGACATGACTTTACGGTCGAAATTCTCGATTACCAATCCGGTGAAGAGGCGGGGATCAAAGATGCCGCACTCCTTATCAAAGGGGTCAATGTCTATGGCTACCTCAAAAATGAAAACGGTATCCACCGCCTTGTCCGTATCAGCCCCTATGATTCTGCCGCCAAACGCCACACCAGCTTTACCTCAGTAATGGTCTCGCCGGAGCTTGACGATGATATCGATATCGAAATCGAAGACCGCGACATCCGTATCGACACCTATCGTGCATCAGGTGCGGGGGGTCAGCACGTCAACAAAACCGAATCGGCGATCCGTATCACCCATATCCCATCAGGGATCGTTGTACAGTGTCAGAATGACCGTTCACAGCATAAAAATAAAGCGACCGCGTTTAAAATGTTAAAATCTCGACTGTACGAACTCGAAATGGAGAAAAAACAAGCGGCGGTAGACGGAATCGAAAAAAGTGAAAACGGCTGGGGACACCAAATCCGCTCGTATGTCCTCGCCCCCTATCAACAAGTTAAAGATACCCGATCCGGAATCCCTTATTCAAACATCAGCAATATCCTCGATGGAGATATTGACGAGATGATCGAAGGTGTCCTCATCTCCCTTAGCCGCAAAGATGACGACGAATAACCAAAATACCATTCTCAAAGAGTGCGCGCTCCATGAGCCGTGCTCCTACATCTCGGGAAATTCCCAAACCATCCACTACAAAGTCATCCAAGAGTGCACCAAAGAACAATGTGAAGCATTAATCCTGCGAGGATGGAGACGATTCGGCTCAATGTACTTTCGCCCTATCTGTTCGGAATGCCGCGCCTGTGAAAGTCTCAAAATTGATGCTGAAAATTACGCACTCAGCAAATCCGAACGGCGTATCCTCCGCAAAAACACCCACTTAACAACCGTTATCCGCCATCCAACCCTCACGCGGGAGCATCTAAGCCTCTTTGATCGTTACCACCGCTATAAACACCACACAAGAGAGTGGGATGCCCCCAAAAGCGATCCTAAAAACTATTACGCATCCTTCGTACAAGGGCACGGTGACTTTGGATGTGAAGTGCTCTATTTTGACGATAACAAGCTTATTGCCGTCGATTTGATCGATATTTTAGACGAAGGGATCAGTTCGCTTTATTGCTACTATGATCCCGACTACAATCGCCAATCTCTTGGACGCTACACGCTACTGCAGCAAATAGAATTTGCCCATCGCCTTAATCTAAAATGGATCTATCTGGGATACTACGTAGAGGGGTGCCAAAGTCTGGCCTACAAAGCAGACTATCAACCCGCGCTTGAATTGATGGGGCGACCTGAAGAGTATGAAACACCTATTTGGAAAGAGCTCCACAATGAAAAACATCCACTTTAACGGGACACCGATCACCCCCTCCAAAGTGATCTGTATCGGGCGTAATTACGTCGAGCATATCCACGAGCTGAACAATGAAATCCCCTCTTCCATGGTAGTGTTCAATAAACCCAACTCTGCCATCACCGATACCCTCCGTTTCATCACTCCCGATACTCGGTTTGAGGGAGAAATCTGCTTTTTGATGATAGGCGGAGCGATAAAGGGAATCGGATTCGGACTCGACCTCACCAAAGCGGATATCCAAAATCACTTAAAATCCAAAGGACTCCCGTGGGAGAGAGCCAAAGGGTTCGACGGTTCTGCGGTATTAGGTGATTTTGTCTCATTTGATACACCGCTTGAATGCCTACGGATGACACTCCATATCAACGACGTATTAGTACAAGAAGCAACCTATGAGTTGATGATCTATAAACCGCAGGAAATGATCGAAGAGATAAAAAGCTTTATGAGTTTCGAAGATGGCGATGTTATTATGAGCGGAACTCCCAAAGGGGTTAGTACCTACAACATGGGTGATGAGTTTATCGGACGAATATACAGTGATGAGAGATTGTTAGTTGAAAGTTATTGGATTGTAAAATAAAAAAAGAGTTAGGGAAGACTCCCCAAAAGGGGAGGAGAAAAAGAGATATTAGCTGTTACGCTTTTTGATGATCTCTTCAGCAACGTTACGTGGAACTTCTTCGTAGTGATCGAATTCCATAGAGTAACTTGCACGTCCTTGAGTTGCTGAACGAAGGTCAGTTGAGTAACCGAACATTTCAGAGAGTGGTACGAACGCGTCAACAATTTTGTTACCAGAACGGTCACCCATATTGTTAACTTGTCCGCGACGACGGTTAAGGTCTCCGATAACGTCACCCATGAAATTCTCAGGAACTTCAACTTCAACTTTCATCATTGGCTCAAGGATAGCTGGATTTGCTTTACGTGCACCCTCTTTGAAGCCCATAGAAGCAGCAAGTTTAAACGCCATCTCATTCGAGTCAACCTCATGGTATGAACCGTCATACAATGCAACTTCGATATCTTCGATCGGATAACCCGCGAGAACACCTTTTTGCATTGCTTCTTTACACCCTTTTTCAACTGCAGGAACGTATTCTTTTGGAATAACCCCACCTTTGATTTCGTTGTGGAAGATATAACCGGTACCAGGTACGCCCGGCTTGATGCGGAGATATACGTGACCGAATTGTCCACGTCCACCCGATTGTTTCGCGTATTTGTACTCTTGGTTAACTTCGTTACGGATAGACTCACGGTATGCAACTTGAGGTGCACCCACTTCCGCTTCGACTTTAAATTCACGGAACATACGGTCAACAAGGATCTCAAGGTGAAGCTCACCCATACCTGAGATAATTGTTTGACCTGTTTCTTCGTCTGTGTGAACCCGGAAAGATGGATCTTCTGCCGCCAGTTTTGCTAACGCGATACCCATTTTTTCTTGGTCTACTTTGGTTTTAGGCTCAACCGCAACCGAGATAACTGGCTCAGGGAAATGCATACGCTCTAACACTAGACGTTCACGCTCATCACACAAAGTATCTCCGGTAGTAGTATCTTTGAGACCTACAACTGCACCGATTTCACCTGCATAAAGAGATTTAATCTCTTCACGTTTGTTAGCATGCATTTTCAAAAGACGACCGATACGCTCTTTTTTACCTTTAATGGTGTTATAAGCGTATGTACCTGATTCGAGAACACCACGGTAAACACGTACGAAAGTAAGCTGACCAACGAATGGATCCGTCATAATTTTAAACGCAAGACCGGCAAATGGTGCATCATCCGTAGATTCTACCTCTACTTCTACCTCTTCATCATCTTCCATTGTCCCTTTAATGGCGGCAACTTCAAGTGGTGAAGGGAGATAATCGACAACTGCGTCAAGAAGAGTTTGAACCCCTTTGTTTTTAAACGCTGTACCACATGTCATAGGAATGATTTCCATTTTAAGACATCCAGCTTTAATCCCGCGCATAATCTCTTCGTTGCTAAGTTCACCCTCTTCGAAGAATTTCTCCATCAAAGTATCGTCACCCTCAGCAGCCGCTTCCATCAATTGTGCACGGTATTTATTCGAAATTTCCACCATATCAGCAGGAATCTCTGCTTCATGATAGTTTGAACCCATTGCTGCGTCATCATCCCAAAGGATGGCTTTCATCTTAACGAGGTCAACAATCCCTTTGAAACCGTCTTCAGCACCGATTGGCAACTGAATAGCGATTGGATTAGCTTTTAGACGTGCACGAATTTGCTCTTCAACGTTATAAAAATCGGCACCGGTACGGTCCATTTTGTTAACGAAAACCATACGAGGTACGCCGTAACGATTTGCTTGACGCCATACGGTTTCTGATTGTGGTTGAACCCCACCTACCGCACAAAATACGGCTACAGCACCATCAAGTACACGCATAGAACGCTCAACTTCAATCGTGAAGTCAACGTGGCCCGGAGTGTCGATGATATTGATTTGTTTGCCGTTCCATTCACAGGTTGTTGCAGCAGAAGTAATCGTGATACCACGCTCTTGCTCTTGCTCCATCCAGTCCATTGTTGCAGCACCTTCGTGTACTTCACCGATTTTGTGTGATACACCGGTATAGAATAAGATACGCTCAGTTGTTGTCGTTTTACCCGCGTCAATGTGAGCGGCGATACCGATATTTCTAACGTCTTCTAGTTTATGGGATCTTGCCATGATAATAGCCCTTAAAGAGTTTATAGTGGATTGAAAAAATGATAACCCGAGTGGGTTATCAAAAAGTTACGAATATCTTACCAGCGATAATGAGCGAATGCTTTATTCGCTTCAGCCATTTTGTAAGTATCTTCTTTACGTTTGAATGCAGTACCTTTATCGCTGGCAGCATCCATCAATTCATTCGCCAAACGCTCAGCCATAGTGCGCTCGTTACGTTTACGTGATGCATCCGTCAACCAACGGATAGCAAGTGAAAGCTGACGAACAGGGCGTACTTCTACTGGAACTTGGTAGGTCGCTCCACCCACACGGCGGCTTTTCACTTCGATAACCGGTTTAATGTTATCAATCGCTGTGTTAAACACTTCGATACCTGTTTTTTCACCGCGAGATGCAATGATATCCAATGCACCGTACATGATTTTTTCAGCGGTACTTTTTTTGCCGTCCCACATGATTTTATTGATAAATTTTGTCAATACTTTTGAACCATGAACCGGGTCAGGCATAATTTCGCGAACGGGCGCTTTTCTTCTTCTCATAATGTTTCCTTCAATGTTTTTTCATTTACTCAAAATAGGGTCATCAAAAACCCAATCTTGTCAGACTAATTGACTATTTTTTAGCCTTAGCTTTTTTGGTACCGTATTTAGAACGAGATACTTTACGGTCTTTAACACCCGCAGTATCGAGAGCACCACGTACGATATGGTATTTTACCCCTGGTAAGTCTTTTACACGACCACCACGAACAAGAACGATAGAGTGCTCTTGCAAGTTGTGACCCTCACCACCGATATAACTAATTACTTCAAACCCTGAAGTCAAACGTACTTTAGCAACTTTACGAAGCGCCGAGTTCGGTTTTTTAGGGGTTGTAGTATATACACGAGTACATACACCACGACGTTGTGGGCATGACACCAAAGCAGGTGATTTTGATTTTTTCACAACTGCTTGTCGCTCTTTACGAATAAGTTGGTTGATTGTTGGCACACAATCTCCTTTGTTGAAATGTTCCAGTAGAATGTTAATCCGCTAATTAAAAGGGGACTAATAAACGCGAAATGTTACCCGATTTTTGATTAAATATAGCTTATTTTAAGGAAGTTTTAAATTGAAGAGAAGAGGGATGAATATTTTTGGCCTTAGCCAAAAATATTACTCGCCGAACATAATGGTTTGATCTTTATAGATACCGGTACCAACTGGGATAGTACGGCCGATAATGACGTTCTCTTTAAGATCGGTCAAGTCATCGATTTTTGCCGCTACCGCTGCTTCGGTCAAGACTTTTGTGGTGTCTTGGAACGATGCAGCCGAAATAATTGAGTCAGCACTAACCGCAGCGCGGGTAATACCTACGAGGTACGGTTCAGCAATTGCCGGCTCTCCACCGAGACGAAGAATTTTTTCATTCTCGATTTTAAACTGCACCTTACTGGCCACATCGCCTTCGATAAATTTCGTGTCGCCGGAACGAACGATTTTAATCTGACGCAACATCTGAGTAAAGATAACTTCGATGTGTTTGTCGGCGATATTAACCCCTTGACGGCGATAAACTTGTTGTACTTCACTGACAAGATAGTTATACAACGCTTTAACACCCAAGATTCTCAAAATCTCGTGTGAGCTGACAATACCGTCGGTCAAACGCTCACCGGCGTGAACAAACTCGCCCGGATGAACCAATGCGACAAGATTTTTATCAACAAAGTACTCTTTAACCATTCCATTTTCAGAAGTGATCAAGATACGCTCTTTACCACGAAGCGGTTTACCGAAGCTTACTACCCCGTCAAGTTCAGCAATCAGCGCGATCTCTTTAGGTTTACGTGCTTCGAAAAGCTCAGAAACCCGTGGAAGACCCCCGGTGATATCGCGTGATTTTTGTAGTGCTTTTGGCGTTCTTGCCAAAATATCAGCCACTTTTACATCCGCTCGATCTTGGGCAAAAATCGCTGTTTTCGGCTCAACCGCATAACGGATCACCGAACCGTCGTTTGCTGCAAGGACGATCGCCGGTTTGTATTCCGGAGCAACATACTCGTTGATCATCAAACGGGTTTTACCGGTCAATTCGTCAAACTGCTCAGATGCCGTAACACCTGGGATAATGTCTTCAAAGGTAATGACACCATCGGTCTCAGAGATGATCGGATTGGAATATGGATCCCACTCTGCAATGACCGTCGATTCTTCTTTAGCCGGTTTAGCGATCAAGGTATCCGCTTTTACCGCTTCGTTATCGTTAATTTCGATTACGGAACCGCGAGCGATATAGTGACGAATCGCTTCACGATCTTCACTGTCAGCAACAACGGCGAAAAGACCTTTCTCTTCAACGCTGTACCCTTTTGCAATTTCGTGATGACGCTCAAGATAATCGCCTTTGAGAAGGTAATATTTGATAGTCCCTTTCTCTTTAGCCAAAATTTTCTGCGTTACCGGAGCACCGTCTTTAACTTGAATTTCAGATGCATACGGAATACGGTTAGGAACATTCCATCCGTCTTTAATGGTTTCGACAATAGATTCATTCTCTTTAACTACACTGCCATTTTCATACGGCATGAAGAATTTACCTTCGATTTTACCGCTTACCCCTGCAAGTTCATTCGGTTTTGCCACTTCATTTTTGCGAAGGGTATAGCGAACGGTTTGGCTTTCACCTTTAACACTTACAATGGTTTCATCATGAATGGTTTGAATCTCAAACGTTCCGTTAAACGGAGCTTTGATTTTCGGCTCTACCAATAGGATTGCCGCATTACGACGATTCGCAACAATTTGTTTCCCCTCTTTAGAGAGGTATGTTTTCATGTTGTAATAACGGATGAAACCTTCTTTAGTCGCAACAACTTGACGCTCTTCACGTGTACTTGATGCGGTTCCCCCAACGTGGAAGGTACGAAGTGTCAACTGTGTACCCGGTTCCCCGATTGACTGAGCGGCAACGATACCGACGGCTTCCCCTTTTTTGACGATTTCGCCGGTTCCAAGGTTCAGTCCATAACACAATGCACATACACCGTGTTCTGTTTTACAGGTTGTCGGAGTACGGATTTGAACCGATTTGATTCCCGCCTCAACCACTTTGGATGCTTTGATCTCATCCATCAAGGTACCCTCAGAGTAGAGGATCTCATTTGTGATAGGATCAATTGCATCTTCTGCCAATACACGACCGTAAATACGATCTTCGAGCGGCTCGATCAATTCATTACCGACAGAGATATCAGTCAATTCGATCCCCTCATGGGTACCGCAATCGTGCTCAATAATTTTGACATTTTGAGCAACGTCAACAAGTTTACGAGTCAAATAACCCGCATTCGCTGTTTTAAGTGCTGTATCCGCAAGACCTTTACGGGCACCGTGGGTCGAAATAAAGTACTCAAGGACGTTTAGACCCTCTTTAAAGTTTGAAATAATCGGGGTTTCAATAATCGAACCATCTGGTTTCGCCATCAAACCACGCATACCGGCCAACTGACGGATTTGAGCCGCAGATCCACGCGCTCCAGAGTCCGCCATCATAAAGATCGAGTTAAATCCGTCTTTATCATTTTGAATAAGGTCCATCATACCGCCGGCAACGGTATTATTGGTATCTGTCCAGACGTCAATAATTTTGTTATAACGCTCTTGCTCGGTCAAAAGACCCGCTTCGAACTGCTTTTGGATCTCTTTTACACGGTTTTTAGATGCAATAATCAATGGAGCTTTCATCTCCGGAATAATGATGTCCGTGATAGAAATCGATACACCCGATTGTGTCGCGTATTTGAAACCGAGATCTTTCAAATCATCCAAGAAACTTGCAGTAACGCTCAATCCACCATGCTTATTGACATAGTCAACAAGGATAGAGATATTTTTCTTTTTCATAACAACATTCCAAAGCTCCACCGGAACGAAATCAGGGATAACCGATTGGAAAATGATACGACCCGCTGTTGTATGGATCATACGTCCATCCACGCGAGTACGTACTTTTGCGTGCAAATCAAGAGCGTTATGCTCTAGTGCAATCATAATCTCATCAACATTGCTGAAAAGTTTATTCGATCCCTTAACATCATTTTTACCCAATGATAGGTAATAAAGACCCAAGACCATATCTTGTGATGGGGTTGCAATCGCTTTACCCGATGCAGGAAGCAAGATGTTCATAGAAGAGAGCATCAATACTTTACACTCGGCTATCGCTTCCGCACTTAGTGGAATATGAACCGCCATTTGGTCACCGTCGAAGTCCGCATTGAACGCCGCACAAACGAGTGGGTGCAATTGAATCGCTTTACCGTCGATAAGTTTCGGGTGGAACGCTTGGATCGAGAGTTTATGCAGTGTTGGTGCACGGTTAAGCATAATAGGATAACCCTCAACGATTTCTGCAAGACACTCCCAAACTTCATTGGTTTTCTCTTCAATCATTTTTTTCGCCGCTTTCACGGTGGTTGCGTACCCTTTATCTTCGAGTTTTGCAATCAAATGAGGTTTGAAAAGTTCCAATGCCATTTGTTTAGGCAATCCGCACTGATCCATACGCAAGCTTGGTCCGACAACGATGACCGAACGGCCTGAGAAGTCAACACGTTTTCCGAGTAGATTCTGACGGAAACGTCCTTGTTTACCTTTGATAATCTCAGAAAGTGATTTAAGAGGACGTTTGTTCGCCCCTTTAACCGCATTTGCACGACGACCGTTATCAAACAATGCATCTACCGCTTCTTGAAGCATACGTTTTTCATTACGTACAATGATTTCCGGTGCTTCAAGCTCGATAAGACGTTTCAAACGCTGGTTACGGTTAATAACACGGCGATAGAGGTCATTTACATCCGATACCGCAAATTTTCCACCATCGAGACTTACCAACGGGCGAAGTTCAGGAGGAAGAACCGGCAATGCCGTAAGCATCATCCATGCAGGGTTGTTACCTGAATTCAAGAACGATTCGATAACTTTAAGGCGCTTGATGATCGTTTTACGTTTTGCTTCCGAATTGGTCTTTTTGACATCTTCTTTGAGTGCAGAAAAAAGATCTACAAGATCAAGTTCATCCAATAGATCACGAACCGCTTGTCCACCCATTTCAGCAGAGAATCCGCTCTCTCCATAACGCTGAACCAAAGTACGATATTGCTCTTCGTTCAATACATCGTATTTAAGTACCGCAGAAGTTTGCTCACCGTCATAGTACGCTTCTCCACCGGTTTTAACGATATACGCTTCATAATACAATACGCGTTCAAGATCTTTCATCTTCACGCCAAGAAGCGTTCCGATACGGCTTGGAAGTGAACTGACATACCAGATATGCGCTACCGGAGTTACAAGATCAATGTGACCCATACGTACACGGCGTACTTTGGCTGATGTGACTTCTACACCACATTTTTCGCAGATAACACCTTTGTAACGCATTTTTTTGTATTTGCCGCACAGACATTCGTAATCGCGTACCGGTCCGAAAATTTTCGCACAAAACAATCCATCGCGTTCCGGTTTAAGGGTACGGTAATTGATCGTTTCCGGTTTTTTAACTTCACCGTGGCTCCATGAGAGAATTTTCTCAGGAGACGCAAGGCGAAATTGAAGTTGTTTAATGTCTGTAGGACGATTCTCTTCCGTTATGGTAACAGGTACTAATTTACTCATTGTCATCTACCTCGTCAAAAATCTCAATATCGAGCGCCAACGCTTGGAGCTCTTTGGTCAATACGAACAACGTCTCAGGGATACCCGATGCAGGAACGCTTTCACCTTTTGTAATCGCTTTGTACGCACGGACACGTCCGTCCACATCATCCGATTTGATTGTTAACATCTCTTTGAGTACAGCTGAAGCACCGTATGCTTCAAGTGCCCAAACCTCCATCTCTCCGAAACGCTGTCCGCCGAAAAGTGCTTTACCACCAACAGGCTGTTGAGTAACGAGAGAGTATGGTCCCGTTGAACGAGCATGTACTTTCTCATCAACCAAGTGATGGAGTTTAAGCATATACATGTAACCGACATTAACACGTTCTTTGAGCTTGTCTCCGGTTTTACCGTCGTATAGCTCCATTTTACCGTCGTTATCAAGTTTAGCAAGTTCAAATAACTTACCGAACTCTTCCGCATTTACCCCTTCGAAAATCGGAGTAGCAAATTTAACCCCACGTGACCAATCTTGAGCGTATCCAAGGAATGTCGCATCATCCATAGCACCAATCGTTACAGCAGCGTTCATAAGTCCGGCAACATCGGCGATAGTGATCATTTTAGCACGAAGTTCACCGATAAACTCTTTTTGTTTGGTTTCAAAAATCTCTTGAAGTTGGAAACCGAGTTCGCGCCCGACCATACCAAGGTGCATCTCAAGGATTTGCCCGATATTCATACGAGACGGAACCCCGAGTGGGTTCAAACAAACGTCTACCGAACGGCCGCTTGCCATGTATGGCATATCAACTTGAGGAACAATCGTCGAAACGATACCTTTATTCCCGTGACGTCCCGCCATTTTATCCCCGACTTTGAGCTTACGTTTAGTCGCGATATAAACTTTAACGAATTTAACAACGCCGTTAGGGAGAATGTCGTCTTTTTCCAAGATAGAGAGTTTTTCTTCGTGTTCGTCACGGAATTTTTTCTTCTCTTTTTGGAAGTGATTTTTAGTTTGGTTGTACTTCTCTTGTATATCGTCTGCAAATGCTTTTACGATGTTGTTCATCGCAAAACGGTTTACCTCTTTTAGATCATCCGCTTTTACATTATCACCAGCTTTATAATCGTTTCCGTTGATGCTAACATCACTGATAAGTGCATGTTTGGTAAGTAATGAAACAATACGAAGCATCTCTTCTTTGTCGATCATAAGTAAACGATCGTAATGTTCACGCTCTAATTCATCACGTTCATGCTTTTCGAGCTCAAGAGTGCGAGGATCTTTATCATACCCTTTTTTCGTGAAGACTTTGACATCAACAATAACCCCTTCCATACTTGGCGTACAGTAGAGTGATTTGTTAACGACATGACCTGCTTTTTCTCCGAAGATTGCGCGCAATAGACGCTCTTCAGGAGTCGGTTTTACTTCCCCTTTAGGAGAAACTTTACCGACGAGAATCATCCCACCTTTGACATAGGTACCGATTTTAACGATACCACCCTCATCAAGGTGCGCCAATTCATCATCACGAACGTTTGGAATATCCCGTGTGATCTCTTCAACACCGTGTTTGAGTTCGCGAGCTTCTGCCTCTTTTTCATAGATATGAACCGAGGTAAATGCATCTTCGCGAATCATTCGCTCCGACATAACGATAGCATCCTCAAAGTTATATCCGTTCCACGGCATAAAGGCTACAAGAGCATTGATACCAAGCGCCAATTCACCTTGATCCATATTTGGACCGTCAGCAATAATTTGACCCTTAGCAACTGCTTGCCCTTGTTTTACGATCGGTTTTTGCAAGAATGTCGTATTTTGGTTGGTACGAAGATTCTTTTGCAACGGATAATAATCGATAAACGTTCCGTCTTCATCTTCACCCATGATATACACGTGTTTCGAGTCAACTTTCTCAACCACACCGCTGCGTTCTGCTTTTACACACTCCCATGAGTCACGAGCAACAAGTTTTTCAACCCCTGTTCCAACCATCGGTGCTTCAGGACGCAACAACGGTACGGCTTGACGTTGCATGTTTGATCCCATCAATGCGCGGTTCGCGTCATCGTGTTCAAGGAATGGAATCAAACTTGCCGCAACACCGACAACCATGTGCGGTGTCAAATCACGTAGTTCACACTCTTTAGGAGAAACAAGTGGATATTCACCATCTTGGCGTGTTTCAACCAAATCATCCAAAAAGTTTCCGTTTTCGTCGATACGGCTTGATGCTGCAGCAATGACTTTACCCTCTTCTTGAGTAGCCGTCAAATAAACGACTTCAGAAGTTACGACACCGTCTTTAACAACGTTGTACGGCGCTTCAATAAATCCGTGTTCATTAACTTTTGAATAGGTTGCCAACGTATTGATCAAACCGATGTTTTGTCCCTCAGGAGTTTCAATCGGACAGATACGACCGTAATGGGTTGGGTGAACGTCACGCACTTCAAATCCGGCACGCTCTTTAACCAAACCACCTTCTCCGAGAGCGGATAGACGACGTTTATGGGTAACTTCCGACAACGGATTCGTTTGGTCCATAAACTGTGACAATTGTCCACCACTGAAAAATTCCATAATAGTAGAAGTGATCATTTTTGAGTTGATCAAATCATGCGGCATCAACTCAGTAGTAGGTCCGCTCATTGTAGAAAGTTTGTCTTTGATCGCTTTTTGCATTTTGATCAAACCGTTATGAAGCTCGTTACCAAGCAACTCGCCGATTGAACGGATACGTCGATTTCCGAGGTGGTCACGGTCGTCGATATGACCTTGACCGTTTTTTACTTTTATAACGTATTTAACCGTATTAATGATATCTTCATTGGTTAAAACGGTTACATACTCAGGTATATTTAGGCCTAATTTATGATTCATTTTCATACGACCGACACGTGTCAAGTCATAACGTTCAGGATCAAAGAAAAGTTGGTTAACAAATACTTTTGCTGCTTCTTTTGTTACCGGTTCACCAGGACGCATTACTTTGTAAATACGAATTGCCGCTAGATCATTTTCATCTTCAATAATTTCTGTTTGACGGAGTAATTTCAATGAATCGGCATCAGCGATAAATGCATTAATGATAGCACTGTCATGTCCTTCAGCTAAGTCGTTTGCAATAACAAACTCTTTAATTCCGGATTCAATCATCTTTTTGAGTTTAGTCTCATCAAGTTGTGCCATCGTATCAAGCATAACTTCACCCGTTACTGCATCAATAATCGGCTCAGCCAAATGACGTTCAATTAATGTTTCAATCGGGTACTGAATCGCAGTGACACCATCTGCTATCAATTTTTCCGCTTTTTTCGCTGAAAGGCGTTTTCCGGCAGCGACCAATAGTTTACCGTCACTATCAATTAGATCGTAGCCCAAACGGCCTTCAAAATGTTCTGGATCGAAATCCATCAAATATTTGTTTTCTTCTACGCGAATTTTTTGCAACGGATAGAACATTTTCAAGATATCTTGTTTACTGTAACCAAGTGCACGGAACATGATCGTAACCGGTACTTTACGGCGTTTGTTGATACGCATATAAAGGATATCTTTTGGATCGTACTCAAAATAGAGCCATGAACCACGGTCAGGAATAATCTGTCCGGTAAAAATCATTTTACTTCCGGCAGTACTTGACTCTTCTTCTTTGAAGATAACCCCAGGACTTCTATGCAGCTGATTTACAACAACGCGTTCAACACCGTTGATGACAAACGATGTGCGTTCAGTCATTAACGGAATGTCACGTATGAAGATCGTCTGTTCTTTGATATCTTTAACACCGGTTTTTTCTTTGGTATTTTCATCACGGTCCCAAATCATAAGACGTGTTTTCATACGCAAAGAGACCGAGTAGGTCAAACCACGTTCCATACACTCGCGTACGGTGTACTTAGGGCGTCCTACTTCAGAGCCCAAATATTCAAGTGAAAGACGGTTTTGTGAATCGTGAATCGGAAAAACCGATTGGAATACGCGCTCAATACCACTTTTGGTACGATCTTTTTGATCCAACATTAGAAATGATTCATATGAACTTTGTTGAAGTTGTAACAAGTTCGGAACTTCAATTTGCTGGGGAGTTTTCGCGAAATCTACGCGTAAGCGGTTTCCGGAGTGAAGAGTGTTTAACATAGGCTACCTCAATCGAAATATATAATCCCAAGGGGATAAGTGCAAAGTCTGGGGGAAGAGCGTCCTCAACCCTATAACGACGTATGGGCACTTTAGCAAGATGATTAAATCAACTCGCTAAAGCGCCCGTTGGGAGGTGGAGGCGCAAGCCTCCAATCAGTAAATGATTATTTGATTTCGACAGCTGCGCCAGCTTCTTCAAGCTCTTTTTTCGCTGCTTCTGCAACGTCTTTCGCAACGCCTTCTTTGATAGTTGTTGGTGCACCTTCAACAGCATCTTTAGCCTCTTTAAGACCAAGACCTGTAAGAGCACGTACCACTTTAATAACGTTGATTTTTTTGTCACCACCGTCTTTCAAGATAACATCAAATTCAGTTTTTTCTTCTACTTCAACAGCAGCAACTGCAGCACCAGCTACAGCAACAGGTTGTGCAGATACACCGAATTTTTCTTCGAATTCTTTTACAAGCTCAGAAAGCTCAAGTACAGAAAGGTTTGAGATAAACTCAAGAACGTCTTGTTTTGTAACAGCCATTGTATTCTCCTATGATATTTTAGTTTTTATGCCGATATTCTTATCAGCGGTTTTTGGAAGCAGCAATTACGCTGCTTCTTCTTCTTTTTTGCGTTTAAGCGCATCGAGTCCGATTGTGAAGTTGCGAACTGGTCCCATCCAAACGGATGCCAACATTCCAAGCAACTCTTCGCGTCCCGGTAGGGTTGCAAATGCACGAACTTTAGTTTCATCTGCTGCTTCACCGTCAATGTATGCAGTACGAATAGTAAATTTATCATTCGCTTTTGCATACTCAACTACGGTTTTCGCGGTAGCGATTGCATCATTACCCCAAATGAAGATATTGGTATCTACGATATCAATACCGCTCATTTGTGCATTATTCAATGCGATAGTTGCAAGGGTATTTTTTACCACTTGAACTTTCGTATCTTTATCACGTGCAAGTTTGCGGAGTGCTTCAAGGTCTGATACCACTAAACCGCGGTAATCACACATGACAACAGAACTAGCCGTTTTGAACTCTTCTGTAAGAGCGCTAACGATTTGAGCTTTTTGTGTTTTAGTCATTATTTCTCCTTTCCAGACATAACTTCAAGCGGGGCGGAGTGACTCCGATTAAGGCTAACGCCCCCTACTGTCTTAAGTCCATAAGATAAAGTATATTTTTTTGAATTATAAACGGATATCAAGAAGCTCTTGAGTATCAAATTTGATTGCCGGACTCATAGTTAATGAAAGGGCACCGTTTTTGATATAACGGCCTTTAGCCGTTGATGGTTTTGCACGGTTGATAGCACCAACAAATGCTTTGATGTTCTCAGCAATTTTATCCGTATCGAAACTTACTTTACCGATACCGGCATGGATATTACCTTTTTTGTCAACACGGAAATTAACTTGTCCGCCTTTAACGTTGCTTACCGCTTTTGCGATATCTGCAGTTACGGTTCCTGTTTTAGGATTCGGCATCATCCCTTTTGGCCCGAGGATACGTCCTACTTGACCAACAAGACCCATACAATCCGGTGCAGCAACAACGATATCAAAATTGATGTTGCCTGCTTTGATTTGCTCAACCAAATCTTCAGCACCTACAATATCAGCACCGGCAGCTTTAGCTTCGTCTACTTTAGCACCTTTTGCGAAAACCGCAACACGAACCACTTTACCCGTACCGTGAGGAAGCACAACGGCACCGCGGATCATTTGGTCAGCGTGACGAGGGTCAACACCTAGGTTCAATGCAATTTCAACGGTTTCGTCAAATTTAGCCGATTTAAGTTCTTTAACGAATGCTGCCGCATCAGCTACTGAGTAGCTTTTTGACATATCGATTTTTTCACTAAGTTGTTTGTAGCGTTTTCCAGCCATTTTAATTCTCCAATATTAGAATCTGCCGCAAGGTTTAGCCTCTTTGCGGTCGAAGAGTAGTGTAGAAATTAATCTACGATATCAACACCCATAGAACGAGCAGAACCGGTAATAGTTGCGGCAGCTGCATCGATATCATCTGTATTCATATCTTGAATTTTTTGCTTAACGATTTCCATCAATTGAGCTTTAGTGATTTTACCCACTTTGTTTTTCATCGGATTATCAGTCCCTTTTTTAAGACCTGCTGCTTTCATAATGAGAGCAGAAGCCGGTGGCTGTTTAGTGATGAATGAAAACGTTTTGTCCGCATATACCGTAATAACAACAGGGAGTTTAAAACCTGCCTTATCTTTTGTACGCTCGTTGAACGCCTTACAAAATTCCATGATGTTAACACCACGTTGACCGAGTGCAGGTCCAACCGGAGGGGCTGGATTAGCTGCGCCAGCTTGTACTTGCAACTTGATGTAGCCCGTAATTTTCTTTGCCATTTGTGCTTCCTTTTTTTGAGATTAAATAATTTTTTCGACTTGCGTATACGAAATATCCACCGGAGTACTTCGTCCGAAGATAGATACATTAAGCTTTAACGTTCCATGCTCAAGATCATACTCATCCACTGTACCGGTGAAATTTGCAAACGGACCATCCACGATACGAACCATTTCAGCTTTATCAAAAAATACTTTTGGTTTCGGAGCGGAACGATTCGTTACACGATCCAAGATAACCGCAATGTCATTTTCACTGAGAGGGGTCGGTTTATTCGACTCACCGATAAAACCGGCTACACGAGGCAGTGATTGAATACGGTGCTGCAAATCTATTGAAAGATCCATATTGGCAAACACATACCCTGAGTACAATGAACGCTCAGTAATTTTTTTCTTGCCGTTTTTTACTTCGATAACATCTTCTGTCGGAACGATTACTTCTGTAATCACTTCTTGTAGATTGTTTTCGGCAATAATATTTTCGATAGCCGCTTTAACACTGCGCTCGCTACCTGCATACGTTTGAATCGAATACCAACGATGTGCCATGTTTATTCCTTATCTCAAAATTGCCGAAACGGTAGACGACATGATCAAATCGACCAATGCCAAAAACAAAACGACGAATGCAACAACAACAACAACAGCAATAAATGCTTGCTTTACTTGCGGTTTCGTCGGGAAAATGACTTTCGCAAGCTCTAACTTAGCATTACGGATATAGTGGTTTACGCTGTTTTTCATCATTAATCCTTAGGACATTTCCAACGAATAAAGCCCTAAAGCATCATTCGTCAAAAATGGGTGGCAGGCCAGGGGGGATTCGAACCCGCAACCATCGGATTTGGAATCCGGCGCTCTACCATTGGAGCTACTGACCTATAAAACCCTCAAAAAGAGGGAACTAATATTAAAGTTTTGCTTCTTTGTGAATGGTGTGTTCACGACAGAATTTACAAAATTTACGAACTGAGAATTTCTCAGTATGAGTTTTTTTATTTTTTGTTGTGTGATAGTTACGACGAGTACACTTCTCACAACCCAAATGGATAATTTCACGCATGTTTGACCTTATGTTCCGACCCTAAGGCCGGATAAAATTATGCAAGGATTTTAGAAACAACACCTGCACCGACAGTACGTCCACCTTCGCGGATAGCGAAGCGAGTACCCTCTTCCATAGCGATTGGGTGAATCAATTCAGCATTGATTTTCACGTTATCACCAGGCATAACCATTTCAGTACCTTCTTGCAAGGTGATAGCACCTGTACAGTCAGTTGTACGAACATAGAATTGTGGGCGGTAGCCGTTGAAGAATGGAGTATGACGTCCACCCTCTTCTTTGCTCAATACGTAAATCTCAGCCTCAAATTTTGTGTGAGGAGTGATTGATTTAGGTTTACAAAGAACTTGACCACGCTCAACATCTTCTTTCTTAGTACCACGAAGCAAGATTCCGCAGTTATCGCCTGCTTCACCCATTTCCATCTCTTTACGGAACATCTCAACACCGGTTACAGTTGTTGTTTGTGTATCACGGATACCAACGATCTCGATCGTTTCACCGATTTTGATTGTACCACGCTCAATACGACCAGTTACAACCGTACCACGTCCAGAAATTGAGAAAACGTCCTCTACCGGCATCAAGAAATCTTTTTCAGTTTCACGAGTAGGCTCAGGGATATATTCATCAACCGCATCCATCAATTTAATGATTTTAGCAGCCCAGTCACCGATAATTCCAGCTTTAGCTTCTTCAAGAGCTTTAAGCGCAGAACCTGCAACGATTGGAGTGTCATCACCTGGGAAATCATACATATCTAGAAGCTCACGGATTTCCATCTCAACAAGCTCAAGAAGTTCTTCATCATCAACCATATCTTCTTTGTTCATGAAAACAACGATATATGGAACACCTACTTGACGAGAAAGAAGGATGTGCTCACGTGTTTGTGGCATCGGGCCGTCTGCTGCAGAAACAACAAGAATAGCACCGTCCATTTGAGCAGCACCGGTAATCATGTTTTTAACGTAGTCGGCGTGTCCAGGACAGTCAACGTGCGCATAGTGACGTTTATCAGTTTCGTACTCAACGTGTGAAGTAGCGATCGTAATACCGCGCTCGCGCTCTTCAGGAGCGTTGTCGATTTGATCGTAGTCCATAAATTTTGCACCAGTTTTTGTAGCAAGAACCGCTGTGATCGCTGCTGTCAACGTAGTTTTACCGTGGTCAACGTGACCGATTGTACCGATGTTAACGTGTGGTTTATTACGCGTAAACTTTTCTTTTGCCATTGTGTCCTCCGACTGAAATTGTAAATGAAATTGGAATTATACCAAAAAAACAGCTGAAATAGCTTTCAAGCTTCAAATATTACAAAAATATTACTGGAGCTCACGAGCGGATTTGAACCGCCGACCTCTTCCTTACCAAGGAAGTGCTCTACCCCTGAGCCACGTGAGCATAATGATACATTTGTATTGGAAGCTTAAAAACTATTTTACGGTTTTATGGTAATGATGAAGTAGTATTGCGAAATGTACTTCAGCTCCCAGTGGAGCGGGAAACGAGACTCGAACTCGCGACATTCAGCTTGGAAGGCTGACGCTCTAGCCAACTGAGCTATTCCCGCAGATGGTGGTGAGAGAAGGATTCGAACCTTCGAAGATAAAAATCAGCAGATTTACAGTCTGCCCTCGTTGGCCACTTGAGTATCTCACCACGGCCATAATCTGGTCTAACACTGATAATTGTAATGCGTTTCCAATTTCGTCAATGGTGCCGGCACGAGGATTTGAACCCCGGGCCTATTGATTACAAATCAATTGCTCTAGCCAACTGAGCTATGCCGGCATATTCCGAAATGGAGCTGAAATTATAGACATTTCATTCTAAAAAGTCAAGTGATTCTCAAAAGAAATTAGATAATTTCGTAAATGATCTCTTTTGTCCTCTTGGTTTCAAGGATTTCTTTTAGTATCAGCCCCTCAATATTAAGCGCCAATAACGCGTTTATGGACTCTACCTTCGATAATGCCGCTTCACGCAACACTATCCCTCGATACGCTTTTGCCCAGTGACTCACGACCTTCCCCTCTTTCAAAAACTTCAACGTTGCAGCCTTATTTTTGGGAACATAGAACTTATCATAGAATCCGGCACGAATATCTAATATTTCTCTATCGCCGATCATCTCATCCAAAGCACTGCTAAAATGGGTCTTGTAAAATTTCTCGGGTGCAACCGTATCGATCGCTGAGCCTTGTTTGAGTTTATAATCGGGAATTTGATCATCCGCACGGATCGGTCCAAATAAATTCGAGAAGAGGATAACATGCGAATCAATATAGCGCTGTGCTTGCGTGGAGAGCTCCAGGTAATTTAGATAACCGTATGCCACGCCATCGTAACGTTCTATCGCTTTCATTGTAGGAGCAGCCTCAAATGGCTTTTTATACCGTATGAATTCGTTTTCATCTTTAATACCGAACAATGCCGAGAGTGCTTCTTGGGTTCCCGTTTGGACTAATGTTTCATATCGCTTAATGATCTCAAGACGATTGGAATAAAGTTCGGGGAAAAGAAAAGACGTTTCAGAGAAGCTCGGGAGAAGACCGCCCTCTCTCTTTCCTTCGCTGGGTGCAAATAATATAACCATTGTTTAGTAATATGCCGCAATAATTGCATAGCTGATAAAGAACATCAAATGTGACGCCCCTTCAAAATAGTTGGTCTCCCCTTCTTCGGTCGTTTTCCAAACTAATATAATCGTCAATAGCAGCGCACCGATCTGGAGCGGATTAAAATCAAGGGTAAGATTGATTCCTGAAAAATGAGCCAACAACATCAAAATCGGAACCGTCAAAATAATCGATACCGTCGATGCTCCCATTGCAATATTAACAACACGCTGAATCTGATCGTTGCGGGCAGCACGAACCGCCGTAAAAATTTCTGGTGATACGCTGATAATAGCAATGACCAATCCGGCCAACCCCGCAGAAATACCGTAATCACGAGCAATTTTGACTCCATTGCCTGCAAAAATATCCGCCCCCAATGCAATGACGCCGATCAACATAAAAATAATTAAAAAATTGACCGTTGTGCTGAAATGTTCAAAAATATAATCACTTGAGTCATTCTCATCAATTTCACCCTCTTCCTCTTGAAGTTTACGTTTGAGACGGAAAAAACGGCTTCGGGCTGTTGCTTTAAAAAAATGGGTGTGCGTACGCGTTTGAAAAATAAAGATGACAAGATAGAACAATAGCAATACACCCGCAATTAAATGACTTACTTGCGTTAATGAATCTATTCCGTGATCCGTATGGCTCAACAAACCGGGGACCAGCAGTGCCGATGAGGAGACAAATAAAACGGTACTGTAGGCGCTGGAGGTCTCTTTATTGTGTTGCTGCTGACTAAAAGCGAGTCCACCCAAAAAGACGGCAAGCCCGAGCAAGACATTCAAATCGACAATTACTGCCGAAATAATCCCCCCCTTAACCGTCTCCAAAACCTCTGGACTGTGACGTACTTCAAGTAAAATTACGTATAAAAGAATGATCTCTACCACAACGGCACTAAAGGTAAGGACAAAGCTGCCATAAGGCTCTTGAAGACGTTCAGAGAGGATATCAGCTACTTCGGCTACAGTAAGAGAAAGAGCGGCAATAGCGACTGCGGAAAATACCGTCGCCATCATCCCATCCCCTTCGTGATGAAAGAAAAAAGCAAGTGTAATAGAGACTACTCCTATGAATATGTCCCAGTAATCTTCGATAAAGTAGCGTATCCGCCTGTCCAAAAGTGTATCCTTTTTTTTTACTAATTCAGTATAGATGTAATGGTATCATATTTTACCATGGAGCATTAAATCCACCCTTTCCGTTTAAAAATATAAACCGGTAGAATAGATGAAATAATCATCATAACAATTGAGAGCAAATACCCATATTGCCAATGCAACTCGGGTAAAAGATCAAAGTTCATCCCATATATACTCGCGATTAAGGTCGGAGGGAGAAACACAACATTAACGATTGTAAACATCTTAATAACTTTGTTTTGTTCAATACTCAAAACTCCAACGAAAATATTCTGAAGATAATCCAGTCGCTCAAAATTAAAGTCGGTGTAATCAATCAATGATTTAATATCTTTAAGCATAACCGTAACATCGTGCTTAAGCGCATGCTTGTATTTACTTGATTTCAGAAAAGCACTCAGAATACGCTGCTTATCATTGAGATTTTCCCGAATTTGCATGTTCAAATCTTCTAACGATGAAATACGTTCCAAGATCTCTTCATCTTCATTCGTATAGTCGGTCAAAACGTGTTTACGTACACGGGTAATATCTTTAGCAAGTTTTTCAATAATATCCGCATCGGCATCAATTCGAATATCTAAAATCTGGCAAAAAATATCATAGCCGGTCTCAAATTGTTTTGGGGTAGCAAAAAACTTTCGATTAAATTCATCAAAGGTATATAAAGTAGTGTAGCGAATAGAGATCAGCATATCGTTATTTAAAATAAAAGATACCGTTTCATTATGGGAGCTTTCTCTCGTATTTACCAAAAAATAACTGTTGATTTCAATTTTGTCGTTCTCTTCCCAATAACGCGAACTGATTTCAATCTCTTCTGTCTCTTGTTTGGTTGGAAATTTAATCGTAAAGGTATTTTCAATAAAAGCAATCTCATCGTACGTCGGCATCAGCATATCGATCCAAATGACTTTATCGATCACATCGCCGTCAAGTTCCGACATAGTATCAATAAATGCGATTGCATTTTCGTTTTTTACATAACATTTAATCATGCTAGTACCCCTTTCCTAAATCGCTCTTTATAACTGCACTTTTGGCACAGTTCTTCGATAGCAAGCCCTTTTTCAAAACCTGTTACCATTGCGCATGAGCGTTCCGATGTCAGAATTTTACCCAAATTTATCTCGTGGAGGTTACCCAATTCCATAACCCCCTCACCGTCTAAGCAACAAGGGACCACTCTTCCATCGCTTAAAATGGCAATTTGACGACTGAGCCCATGACAATAGCCATCTCCGACCACCTCATTATTCAAATGCGGCCACTCAAAATAGCGATCAAAATGGAGCAATACTTTAGATGCGAGACGGATCGATTGACGCTCACCGCTGATATACGAAGCAATACTCTCCTCTTCTAGAGAAAAATGTTTCTCCAAAAGTGCAAACAACTGCTCATTAAAATATTTCTCGCTGTAAACCTCATCCAGATTCCAAAGGCGAAGATTGATAAAAAAATCTTTTTTCCCCGCAAGCTTCTCATCACACAGAGCTAAGATAGGTTCCATATACGCTTCAAACGTTCGGGAAACACTGTTTTTGTTAAAACTATTCAGAGAGATATTCACTTGTCGTACCGATGGATGGAAAAGAGCCTCTCTGCGTGTAGAATCCAAATAAAATCCACTCGTGGTAACCATAACTTTAAATCTGTGTTTGTGTGCAATATCCAAATAGTCGCGTAAATTAGACAAAACCATCGGATCACCCATAACGTGAAGTGCAATTTCATCCGTGTAATCACGCAATTGTACAAGAGTTGATTCAAAGCAAGAAAGCTCCATTGTCTGAGTTGGCTGCGATTTGGGTGGACAAAAGGTACACGCCAGACCACACACATTTGTTACTTCAACATAAGCTCGATGAAACTTCATTGGCTATAATACCTTTATGCAAACTCTAGAAACTATACAACAAACATTAGATCAAAACGATGCGGTTATGCTCTATTTCAGTGCACCCACCTGTAATGTGTGTCATGCTCTTAAACCTAAGCTCGTGGAAGCGATCATCACTGAATTTCCGATTTTTATGATGGAGAGTATCGATATATCCGAAATACCTGAAATTGCATCGCACTTTAGTGTTTTTACCATTCCGACAGTACTGATCTTTTTTCAAGGGCGGGAATTTTTACGAAAAAGCCGCCATATGAGCGTTGGAGAAGTAGTCGAAGATATTCGCCGGCCGTATAACCTTATGGTAGAAAGCTGACGATTCCTGCCGTCACGGCAACATTAAGCGATTCAACTCCGCGATGCATTGCAATGGATACGCTGTGCGTCGAAGCACGCATTACGGCATCGCTTACCCCCTCAGACTCATTCCCCAAAACAAAAATAGCGCGAGATGGAATTTTCAACGCATGTATATCCTGCGATGCATGCGAAGAGAGGGTAATAATCGCCGTATCTTTCAATGTCAAAATATCGCTCAAATCTTCACAGTAATAGATGGGTATTTTAAACAGTGTTCCGGCACTCGCTTTCATCACCAAAGGGGAAAGTTTCGTACTGTTACGACGCGGCAATACAATTCCGTCAATTTTACTTGCCGCAGCGGAACGGACGATCATCCCCAAATTTTGAGGGTTGTTAATCCCATCAAGAGCCAAAAGGCGAAAAGAGTGGGGCAAATCCGTTGCAATCATTGAAGCACTTCGGTAATTTCGAGAGACTACATCAATAGCAACCCCTTGATCTTGGGCGCTGTTTTTTGAAATACGTGATAATGAATCTTTGGTATGGTACTTAATCTCCACTCCGCGCATATCGGCCAAAGCTAAAATCTCTTCTATCGTCTCATCGCTGCGGTTACTCTTAGAGAGATGAAGTTTATGAATCTGTACCGCATCATCACGTAACACTTCAACCGCTACATTCCGCCCATAAAGGGTAATGAGCGAATCAAAAAAACGCTTTTTTTCTAAATATTCAGGTGAATCATTCATACAATTTTTGATGCGATTGCTTCCGCATTAAACCCAAATCGTTCAAACAACAACTCTGCCGGTGCACTTGCACCAAAACTATCCATGGCGATCACCGTATCCGCAAATCGGTACCACTCCAAACCTCTGGCCGCTTCAATAGCCACTTTTTTTGTAGACGGTTTAATAATGGAATCAATATAACTTTGTGGTTCTTCCAATAATAGATCAAAACACGGCACACTCACGACATTTGCTTTTACACCTTGTGCAGCAAGCAATTGTGCAGTTTCTATTGCCAATGAAACTTCAGAGCCCGATGCCATCAACGTTATCGATGCATTCTCTTCTTCAACCAACAAATATCCGCCGTTTTCGACATTACCTTTTAGTGCTTTAGGCAATATGGATAGATTCTGACGTGAACATACAAATGCCGATGGCGAGCGCTTCATGGAGAGCGCCTTTTGCCAACATTTCACATTTTCTGCTCCATCTGCCGGACGGTAGACGTAAAAATTCGGTAATGCTCTAAATTGGCTCAGATGCTCAATCGGCTGATGGGTAGGACCATCTTCTCCGACACCGATACTGTCATGCGTCCAGATAAAAAATTGCTGGATACCTGCAAGTGCTGCAATGCGGGCTGCTGGCTTCAGATAATCGCTGAAAACAAAAAAGGTTGCACTGAACGGGATAATCGGACCGTACAATGCCATCGCATTGGTAATCGATGCCATCGCATGTTCACGAATCCCGAAATGGATATTTTTACCCTTAGGGAAATCACCCATATCTTTGAGCTCTGTCTTATTCGACGGACCAAGATCAGCAGATCCTCCTAAAAAGCCTGGTATAGCTTTAGCAATCGCATTAAGAATAATCCCGTTCGTATTACGTGTCGCATCGGCTTTTTCAAATGCAGGCCATACGATTCGTTCAAAATCAGGATTCATCAACTGCTCATATGCCTCATTTTGTTCCGACAACGGAAGCTCTTTAAGACGGTGCTTCCACTCGCGCTCCGCCAAATCCCCTTTTTCGATCGCACATCGAAACCGCTCCAATACATCATCACTTACGGCAAACGTTACTTCAGGATCAAAACCGGCACTAATTTTAGCCGTCTTAATCACTTCGTCTCCCAAAGGTGCACCGTGAGCATGGTGAGACCCTTCCATTTTTCCGCCCCCTTTGGCGATGACGGTATTCGCAATGATAAGAACAGGACGAGAAATCGTTTTAGCTTGTGTCAATGCCCCATCGATCTCTTCAAAATTGTGTCCGTCAATCTCCAAAACTGCCCAATTTTGCGATTCAAAACGGTCACGTATATTTTCACTAAGGCTGAGTTCCGTTGAACCTTCAATCGTAATACGGTTAGAATCGTAGATGAGTATCAAATTATCCAACCCCATGTGACCGGCAACCGAACACGCTTCGTAACTGATCCCCTCTTCAAGGTCTCCATCCCCGCAAAGACAATAGACGTTGTGATCGATCATATTAGCTGTTTCCGAATTTACTTTGTTCCCGACATATTTTGACGCCATTGCAAATCCTACCGCATTGGCAATTCCCTGCCCCAAAGGTCCCGTTGTGATCTCAATTCCGGCTGTATGACCATATTCCGGATGTCCGGGAGTCTTGGAATCGAGCTGGCGAAAGTTTTTCAAATCATCAATTTGTAATCCGTATCCCCATAGATAATAAAGCGAATAAATAAGTCCGGTACCATGACCACCGGAGAACACAAGCCGATCCCGATTAAGCCATTTTGGATTTTTCGGATTATGACTCATATGCTCAGACAAAACAACGGCGATATCCGCCAACCCCATAGGAGCACCCGGATGGCCCGAATTGGCTTGCTGAACCATGTCTGCCGCTAAAAAGCGGATTGTGTCTGCCATTTTTTGGCGCATTGCATTACTCATCGTTTAGTCCTTATGTCGGTTAATGTAGTGTTCAAGTGTTGGTGACAATTCGCGTTGCAAATTCTCATCAAAACTTTGAATTTGGGATAAAAGCTTTTCAGCCAATGTGTCCGCCTCGTTCATTGCCCCTTCATACCCGAGCAATGTCACAAAACTGTTTTTTGCCCCATCTGCTTGTGTTGTTTTTCCGGCTTCCTCGGCACTCATGGTCACATCCAAAATATCATCTTGAATCTGAAACAGCAATCCCAAATCAATCCCGAAATCATAAAGTTCAGAGGCTAACGCTTCACGTCCGATAATCAATGCACCCATTTTCAATGACGCTGCAATCAGCTTACCGGTTTTATGGGTATGAAGAATTTTAACTTGCTCTAGGCTCAAACGCTGATCTTCAAAATAACAATCTATCGCCTGCCCCAGTACCATCCCGTTTAGTCCACCGTTGTACGAAAGTTCTCGTACCAGTTTTACGATTATTCTATCGCTGAGCGGAGCATGAGAGAGAACTTCAAATGCGTACGTATTAAGGGCATCACCAGCCAGAATAGCACTTACTTCATCATACGTTTTATGCAAGGTAGGGATACCGCGACGCAAATCGGCATTATCCATAGCAGGTAAATCATCGTGAATTAAAGAGTACGTATGCAGCAATTCAATCGCTAATGCAACCGGAAATGCGCTTTGCGTTAAAAGTGGGTTATAGGCACGAACGACCCCTAAAAGGAGTGCCGGACGGAACCGTTTACCGCCTCCGAGCAGCATTTGATGTAAAGCATTTTCATAATGCGGGTGAAAACTAGGAGCGGATGGCAAATGTGCCGATAAAAAAGCTTCAAACTGCTCCATAGATCCCCACTATTTTTTTAGTGAAATTCTACCATGACGGAGCTTATTTAGATCTTCTCAATCACTTCGGTAATCGCATTATCATCATCGACCAACACGACGGTCGGTTTATAGTTCTCAAGTTCGGCATCATTATATGTTGCATAGGCAACAATTATGATTTTATCCCCTTTGTGAACTTTACGTGCAGCTGCTCCGTTAAGACAGATATCCCTCTGTCCGCGCTCGCCGAGAATGATATAGGTTGAAAAGCGCTCACCGTTATTGATGTTAAGAATTTCAACTTTTTGCCCGACACGCATTTTGGAAGCTTCAAGAAGTTCTTCATCAACTGTGATCGAACCGACGTAATTTAGATTAGCGTCGGTCACCGTGGCACGATGGATTTTGCTGTAAAGCATCTCGATCAACATGGATTATCGCCCCATCTGTTTCATCATATCAGCAGGCGTAACCGGTGCGTCCCACAATTCTGCTGGAATAACATACTCTTGTACCACTTCGCCGCCAATAATATGACGATCGATGATTTCATTGATTTTCTCTTTTGTGAGTCCTGCATACATAATATGACCCGGCTCTACCAACATGACCGGACCGACATTGCAACGATTCATGCATGATGTACGAATCGGCTGAACCGTAGCGATAAGCCCTTTTTGCATCAAGGTTTGTGCTAAATGTTGAAAAAGATCCTGTGTTTGCGGATTCACACAACTCGGTTTTGGCATCCCCGGAGGAGAGCTTTGCTCACATTTGAAAATATAAAACGCTGGTTGAGGGATACCCATCAAAACGCTCCTTTAAAAATCTAGTGTACTAAAACACCGTAAAATAATTACGGCATTATAGCCAAATCATACCAGTGCATATTAAGCTCCAGTAAACAACTTTTCTGTTTAAATCTCTTTTAACAACTCTTTTGCCACAACCCGATCATCGAAAGGGAGATGTTGATCGTAAATAATCTGAGAGGTTTCGTCCCCTTTACCCAAAATCAAAACAATTTCATCGCCACTTCGATCATGCAGCGCTTGCGCAATCGCATTACGACGATTTACATCGACAAATACTTTACTGCGATCTTCAATCCCATTCAATATATCTTCAATAATCATGTCCGGATCTTCAAAACGGGGATTATCGCTGGTCACATAAACTTTTTTAGCATACATCGCAGCCACTCTCCCCATCATTGGACGTTTGGTTCGGTCTCTATCTCCACCAGCACCGAATACGACCAACACTTCTTTCTCTTTTAACGCATTTAGGACCTGTTCCATCCCATCGGGAGTATGGGCAAAATCAACAATCACAAGAGGAGATTCACTCACCACTTCCATACGTCCGCTTACACCGCCGAAATTTTCGACTACTTCGGTAATTTTTTCTAAAGACTCACCGCTCACTAAATGGACTGCTGCGATGGCAGCGGTAATATTATAGAGATTAAAGAAACCGTGCAATGAAGTTGTAAATGCAACATGTTCTTCAAAATATTTTAAAACACCGCTAACACCGTTGTTCAATGAATAGGCAATTATTTTATACGTTGCCGGATTTTCAACGCCGTAACTAAACGCATTTTTCATATTAAATTCAGCACGCGGCTCATCTTTATTAATCAGTTTTTTAGACTCATCTTGAAAAAAGAGATTCTTTATACGGGTGTACTCTTCAATACTCTCGTGATAATCGAGGTGATCTTGGGTGATATTTGTCAAAATTTTTAATGCAAAATCAATCCCTGCAATCCGCTCTTGCTCTATCGCGTGCGAACTTACTTCCATTATAAAGTACTCACACCCCTCTGCAATTGCTTGCGCCATATGACGATAGGTATTTAGTACCGTAGGAGTAGTAAGGGTTTTCCCCTCTACCGGTGCATCATTCATAAAAAAACCGCGCGTACCCTGCATAGCCGTTTTGTGACCGCAATCAAGTAAAATCGAATAAATAGCACTCGCTGTCGTTGTTTTACCGTTTGTTCCTGTAATTCCGACAACCTTTATTCGGTTCAGGCCGAATAGTTCCCAACACTCTTGAGGAGTTAATATTGTATGTGCTCCGCGCGTGAGTGCATCTTCTTTGTACTTTTCATTTTGTTTTGTCAATAAAAAAGCGCAATCCGACCCGCACACACGTGAATTTTCGGATACATATCGGTATGGCTTGTCTTGAACTTCAACTTTCAAGTTCTCTCCCCTTCGCCAAACGGCGTAACAGATTTCGAAGCTGTCTGTCATTTGGGTAAACCCCAAGTGCACTTTCCAAATAGCTCAAGGCCATCTCTTTATAGCCATGATCTATTAAATTATCGAGAAAATCGACAAAATCCTCTTTCTCCGTAATAATAACTCGTGTAGAAAACATAATATTTTCAAAAATTCGGTTGAAATCTTTATCATTTTCTACGAGCTCTTTAAACTCGGTGTACATAATACCGTCTTCATATGCAAGGCGTTGTTTGATCGTATCGTCAAACAATCCAGCAAGTTGATCCAATGTCCCATCCATCGTCTCTAATATCTCAGAGATTATAGTATCCGCTTGCTCGCTATCTTCACTCCGCAAAATTGAATAATAATCAAACAGTGCTTCGGCACCGCTCTCGCCGCTCATAGCCATATCAGCGAGGATGGCACCATTATAGGCCTCTTTTGATGTAGGGTGATCTTTAAGTGCAAGGGAAAAATCACGCAATGCATCACTGTATTGCCCAGCCGAAAAATGTTCATTTGCTTGATTGAGGGTTTTGGATAAGCTAATCATTTTCATTGTACCCCTCCTATTTACTCTAATATCGACTTAAAGCGCGTGGATTATAGCGCGTCTATCTGATTTTCCATACCTTGCGGTACGTTGATGACACTGAGTTCTGGATGAATGTCCATCCGAAGCTGCCGTTCTACGCCGTACTTAAGTGTATTTCCACTACTCGAACATCCGATACACGCCCCTTGAAGCTGCACATAAATCGTTCCATTTTTAACGGTCAAAAATGCAATATCTCCTCCGTCTAATGCTAAAGAGGGTCTAATTTTATCGATTACGTGACGCACAGGTTGCATCAACTCTTCATCAGTGAACGGAATCATAATAATTTTACCTTTAATATACAAAATAATATGGGTAATAATAGGAAATTTGCGCTAAATGAGCACTAATGCAAAACAGGATGATTTTCGAGCGAAGCTCGGTTTAAGGGGTTGGGGGATTGAACTCGTTAAACGAGTTCAATATATGCCATATGCGTAGCATCGCCGCGACGAATACGAGTTTTAACGATACGAGTATATCCGCCGTTACGCTCTGCATATTTAGGAGCCACTTCATTGACGAGCAATTTAGTTGCTTCTTTGTTTTGTAAAACAGCAAATACAGCGCGATGAGCGTTCGCATCACCTGCACGAGCAGTTGTAATCAATTTTTCAGCGAATGAACGAAGTTCTTTTGCTTTAATCAACGTTGTTTCAATTTTACCGTGTTCAATCAACGCAATGCTAAGGTTAGTCAATAAAGCTTCACGATGTGCGCTTGTACGACCTAGCTTGCGGTATCCGTGACGATGTCTCATGATACTTTCCTCTTGTGTTTACTTATTCAGCTTCAATTTTCTTTTTGAGTGCACTGACGAGATCATCGCTTAGATCTTGTCCAACAGCATAACCGAATTCAGTGATTTTTTCTAAAATCTCTTCAAACGATTTTTTACCGAGGTTTTTAACCTCTTTCAAATCATTTTGACTCATCATTACGATTTCGCCAATGTATTTGATGTTGGAGCGATCCAAGCAGTTAAAACTACGTGCACTTAATCCGAGTTCTTCGATACGTGCACCTAAACGTTTAAGTTCCGGATGCTCATCACCGCGTTCAGCAGTTGCAGGAGCTTTGATGCTCACTTCACTGTTGAAAACAGCCATTTGCGCGTACATTACTTCCAACGCATTTTTAAATGCATCGACCGGTGAAATCTGACCGTCTGTGACAATGTTGATAATCACTTTCTCGAAATTCGGGTTATCTTCGACCAAAATATTTTCGATCGCATACGTTGCACGGCGTACAGGGGTGAAATATGCATCAAGTGCAATATAACCTTCACCTAATACATCACGTACATCTTCACTCGGAGCATAACCGATACCTTGATGAATTTTGACGGTAAAATTTAACGTCGCATCTTCATTCAAAGTTGCTAAGAAAGCATTCGGTGTCACCACTTCGACATCATCATTCTCTAAATCACTACCGTGTATTTCGCAAGGGCCTGCGAAACTGTAAGAGATATCTTTCTCTTTAAGGCCGTTTTTCAATTTGAAACGTACCCCTTTGAGATTAATGATGAAATCCGAAATGTCCTCAAGCATACCGCGCACGGAGTCAAACTCATGCTTAGCACCCTCAATCTTGATACCGATCGGCGCAAATCCAACCGAACTGCTTAATAAAAAGCGACGGATAGGATGGGCGAGTGAAACCGCGAAACCGGTCTCAAACGGGTAGGCAATAATGTTCGCTTCGTTCGCGCTGATTTGCTCGACGACAAATTCTTTCGGAAGAAGCGGAGATGTTTTAATTTTTTTCATGCTGAGCGCCCTTTCTTTAATGATTATTTCGAGTAAAGCTCGACGATTAGACGTTCCTCAACAGGGATAACAACTTCTTCACGCTCTGGGAGACGTGTGAAAATTCCGAATACTTTCTCTTGATCGATGTCGACCCAAGCAGCAATACCGGTTTGGTTGGTAAGCTCTACCGCGCGAACGATTTGGTTATTCTTTTTGCTTTTTTCGCCGATTTCCACTTTTTGACCCGGTTTTACACGGTATGAAGGGATATCAACACGTTGACCATCAACCAACACGTGGCCATGGTTTACCAATTGGCGAGCAAAACGACGTGTCGTTGCAAAACCCATACGGTAAATAACGTTGTCTAGGCGTTGCTCAAGAAGCATAACCAAGTTTGTACCGGTATTACCTGTACGGCGTTTTGCTTCGGTAAACAATGAACGCATTTGTTTTTCACTAAGACCGTACATAAACTTCGCTTTTTGTTTTTCGCGAAGCTGTGTACCGTACTCAGAAATTTTTGTACGACGTTGACCGTGTTGGCCAGGTCCATACGGACGTTTGTCAAGGGCACTTTTACCTGCAAGACGACGCTCACCTTTTAATCCAAGGCTTACACCGAATCTTCTTTCGATTTTTTCTACGGGTCCTCTATATCTTGCCATTACAAACCTCCTTAGACTCGTCGGCGCTTAGGCGCACGACATCCGTTGTGTGGTAGTGGAGTAACATCTTTCATGAATGAAACACGTAGTCCTTCGATTGCACCAACACTTTTTACTGCTGTTTCACGACCAGATCCTGGTCCTTGAACTTTAATTCCCACTTCTTTAATACCGTGGACCATTGCTTTTTCGAGCGCAGATTCTACCGCTTGTTGAGCAGCAAACGGAGTTGACTTTTTAGAACCTTTGAAACCAAGGGCACCAGCCGAACTCCATGCGATCATATTACCCATTTCATCAGTTACCGTTACAAGGGTATTGTTGAATGATGCCAAGATATGTACGATACCTCGTGCAATATTCTTCTTTACAATTTTTTTACGGGTTGCTTTTCTTTTTGCCATACTCTAATCCCTTACTTTGTAACTGAGCCGACAGTTTTCTTCTTACCTTTGCGCGTACGTGCATTGGTTTTGGTTTTCTGACCACGGCATGGGAGACCTTTACGATGACGAAGACCACGGTAAGAACCAAGATCCATCAACGCTTTAATATCCATAGCAACTTGTTTACGGAGGTCACCCTCTACGACGAAACTAGCACGAATCTCTTTTGCAAGAGTTGCTGCTTCATCTTCGCTCAGTTCGAATACACGTTTGTTGTAATCGATACCTGTAGCATCTAAAATTTTGCGTGAAGTATGTAGACCGATACCATAGATATAGGTCAACGCATATTCCACTCGTTTTTTCTTAGGTAAGTCCACACCAGCAATACGTGCCATGCTTATCCTTGTCTTTGTTTATGTTTTGGGGTTTTGCAGATTACGCGCACAATCCCTTTACGCTTGATGACTTTACAATCATCGCACATTTTCTTCACTGAAGAACGTACTTTCATCGGTTGGCTCCGTTGATTTAAATCACTTGCTTTTCGTAGGTGGGATTGATCACACCAATACTTGTAACTACGATTGAACGCAGTTAGAAACATTCAATTCTATTTGTCCGAAAGGGCAAAGTGGACGCGTATATTACAGTATTTAAAGTTAAACTTTTATTAAGGTGTAGAAAGAGGGGAATCGATACCAATCGTAATTAGACGATCCGTATCATATAAGGTGTTTCTAAAACAGCATCCAATACTTCAAGCTGAGACATCAACTCTCGAACGGAGCGCTCCGTTGCCTCATGGGTCGCAAATAAAAGATGAGCACACTCTGTTTCGCTGGGGCGTTGAATCACTGCCTCGATAGAAATCGAATGATCTGCAAATAATTGGGTGATTTTGGCCAAAATTCCCGGTTTATCCAAAACACGCAAACGGAGATAATATTTGGAACAGATATCATCTCTATTTTTGAGATGGAGCCCTTCTTCTAGAGGATGGTTAAACCCAAGCATAGGAGAACGTTTTCCTGACCTAACAATATCAATGATATTAGCTACAACGGCACTGGCCGTCGCATTTCCGCCGGCACCCGGTCCATAGTAAAGGGTTTCTCCCACACGGTCACCCACAACGCTGATCCCGTTCATAACACCATCAATCTTAGCGATCATGGCACTCTCTCTTACCAATGAGGCATGTACGCGAAGTTCAACTTCAGCCCCGTCGCGCGCAGCAATGCCCAAAAGTTTGATCGTATAGCCAAACTCTTTTGCAAATGCGATGTCAGCCTGCGTAATTCCCTCTATCCCCTCTATCAGTATCTCTTCGGGTTTGGCATCGATACCGTATGCTATAGATGCTAAGATAAGGAGTTTATGCGCCGCATCAAAGCCGCCGATATCAAAGGTTGGATCGGCCTCAGCATACCCTAAAGCCTGCGCTTCATCCAAAACCGCGTCGAATGCTACCCCTTCCTTCATCATTTTGGTCAGCATAAAATTACACGTACCGTTCATAATACCCATTATGGAGAGGATATGGTTGGCAGAGAGACCGTCACGAAGGGCATTGATAATAGGGATTCCCCCTGCTACACTTGCCTCAAATTCAAAGGGAATTTCACCTGCGATTTCTTGAAGTTCATAGCGATGGTAGGCCAACACTGCCTTGTTCGCAGTTACTACCGCTTTACCGTTTTTCAAAGCGCTTTTCAAAATCTCAAAAGGGGTTTCAATCCCCCCCATCAATTCGACGACAATATCAATTTCGGGATCATTAATAATGTCATAGGGGTCTTGTGAAACAAGAATCGAGAGGTCACGTACTTTATCCAGATTACGAACCACGCCGCTCTTAACGATAATCGTGTCACCGGCACGTGCCGAGATAATCGAAGCGTTCTCCTCTAAGATAGAGACAACCGCTCTTCCGACTGTTCCGACCCCAATTACACCGACACGAATCACTCTTGTCCCTTAGACTCTAATTGTTGCAAAAAATGTTTAATATTTTTAGCTGCCTGACGGATACGCTTGTCGTTTTCTATCAATGCGATACGGACATACTCGTCGCCGTAATCTCCAAACCCGATCCCAGGAGCAACGGCCACATTGGCTTCAACCAATAAACGTTTTGAAAATTCTAAGCTCCCGAGATGACGTGCACATTCAGGAATTTTGGCCCATACAAACATAGATGCTTGATTGCGGCGTACCGGCCATCCCGCCCGGTTAAACGCTTCAATCAAAACGTCTTGGCGATGATCGTATTTATCGGTAATCTCCTGCACACAGGTCTGATCACCTTGAAGCGCTACCGTAGCCGCAACTTGGATAGGAGTAAACATCCCATAATCCAACCAACTCTTAATTTTTTGCAATGCACCGATGAGTTTTGGATTTCCTACAAAAAATCCGACACGCCATCCCGCCATGTTATAGCTTTTCGAGAGGGTAAAACTCTCCACTGCCACATCTTTAGCGCCTGGAACCGACATAATTGATGGGGTTTTATACCCGTCAAATGTCAAGTCACCATACGCGATATCACTGATAATATAAAAACGTTCCCGCTTAGCCATCTCGACAATACGGGTATAAAACTCCGGCGTTACTGTCGCTGTTGTCGGATTGTGAGGAAAGTTTACGACCACAAATTTCGGTTTAGGAAAAGAGATATGAAATGCTTGTTCCAATCGCTCAAAGAAAAGATCTTCATCCACTTTATAATCTTCATCGAACGGAAGTTCCATTTTTTGGACATTCCCCCCGGCTAAGATAAAGCCATAGGAGTGAATTGGATAGGTAGGATCGGGGACAACCGCCACATCTCCCGGATTGGTGATTGCATACGCTAAATGAGCATATCCCTCTTTGGAACCCATAGTTGCAACCGCTTCGGTATCAGGGTTAAGATCCACATCATAACGGCGCTTATACCAATCACAAATTGCCTGACGCAGTTTTGGGATCCCTTTGGAAACAGAATATCCGTGTGTTTTAGTTTTTTGGGCAGATTCAATCAGTTTTTTACGAATGTGCTCCGGGGTATCCCCATCGGGATTTCCCATACTAAAATCGATAACATCGGCACCAGAGCGTCTACGCGCCATTTTCAGCTCATTAACTTCAGCAAAAACATACTTAGGGAGGCGTTTAATCCGGTCAAATTGGATTTCATCAAACATGGCTACAACCTGTGATTAAAAAATTGCGCCATTTTAGCATAAGAGACTTAGTTTTTATATAACTCAACGCCCCAAACTGATCGATTCAACCCACATTCCCTCTCTAAGTAGTTTCATCCCATTGGTATTGGAAACTTTTAGATAATAACTTCCGTCGGGCAGAGAAAATTTCAGTTCATCCACGCTTTTATCTGAACGGTATGTTGAGAGGACATGCATGGAGGCATCCAGCACACTGACATCCGGATACCATTTCCCTCCGTAAGGGGGATCGATATGTATCTCTTGAGCAGATTCGACCCGAAACCAATAGGGGAGAATTGAGCGTGACATTTGTGCCCCCTCATCTATTCCAAGTGCTTGGATATTCCATACAGCTGACGTAACATCGATACCTAATTCCATCGTACCATGATTCATGCGGGCGTAAAGTAGTTTTATCCCCTCATCTTGGATATTCTCCGTAAGAACAGAAGCGCTAAAGGGCTTTGCACCAATCACCGTTCCATCCATTGCAATGAGAGAGTTTTGGGTTGAAAAAGTCTCTATTTGGTACTTGTATCCAAGGGTATTTAAGGTATGAGAGAAGGTTGCAATCCCGACTAAAGGATCACCAGTGAGATCAATGTGCACTTTAAACTGGACCGCCAGCAAAACAAGAGGCGTTAATAAGAAAATTCCAAGTGTATGCTTAAACATTATTACCAGTTATTACCGCCATTACGCTCTGCAAACTCTGCTTTTGTAAGCCGTTTGAGCGTGCCGTTTTCATACACAAACCATACCGCACCATGCTCTCGAAGCGTTTCATTTCCGCTGGACGAAACGATTTCAATCCGTCCGTGCCCCAATCCGATAAGCCAATTTTTAGAGGTGTCAATTTTAATGGGATCTTTGGTGATGGTTTGCGTTTTTGCATGCGTTCCCATGTCAATCATACCGACCCAAACTTTGTACACCGGACGAATCTCAAGCCCATTTACTGCACGAATACTTTGTTGTTTTTCCGGCACAGTACTATTTTGCTCTATCACCGGTTGGGTCGTATTGGCTTCAACCGTTGTATTCATCTCAACGGCTTCCGTAGTGTTGAGCTCTTTTCTATCATCAACGACCTCTACCGTTGCACTATTAAGCTGCATCACCTCTTCTTTTGGGACATTAGCCATATTAGACTGTGCAAAATATCCGCCGACCACCAGTGCCGCAATCAAAACAAAACCGACAAGTATCCATTTTTGCTTTGAATTAGTATGGGACTGCAAAATAACCGATTGTTTAGGAGGAAGGGTACTTTTGTGTTCCTCTTGATACGCAAGGTACTCTTCCCTTATAGTACTCAGATCGAGACCATATTCACGTTCGAGAATGGATAAGAATCCCATAAATTGAATTTTATTGATCTCTCCATACGATTTAGTCAGTACCAGCTCAATTTTATCACGCGAGATATGAGTTCTCTCATGAATTATTTCAGCTCCTAATGATTGTAATTCCTCGAACGTTTGGCACCCTTTCATCGCATCCTCTCCATCAATATTGCTCCGGCTACGCCCACATTGAGCGAGTCAAAATCATGTGCCATCTCTATCGATACACCATAGTCAAGCCCTTTTTCAACGCGGCCACTCAATCCTTCCCCTTCACTTCCTAGAATCAATGCACGTTTAGCGTCAAAACTCACTTCTCGCACATTCGTCCCCTTCAGTGTTGCACCATAAAGGCTAAAACCTGATTGTTTCAGTTCATGCATCACATCATGAATATTATGAACCACTACAAGAGGTAAATCAAGAGCCGCTCCACTGCTGGTTCGAATCAAACTTTCAAGATTGGGCTCTTTAATACCGCATATCACCAACGCTTCAACTCCAAGAGCATAGGCGCTGCGAACCAACGACCCCATATTTCCCATATCCGTAATGGAGCTAAGCACTACTACAAATCCGCAACGTTTCAAAAAAGGTGAAGCGTAAGGGACAAGGTTGGACATCTCTGCGATGTATCCTTGATGATTCCCCCCCTTAACCATCGATTGTGCCGCATTTTCAGGAATTCGTTTTACCTCGAATCCCATTTTCATAAGGGCTGAATACTCTTTTTTATCGACCTCTTTGGCTAAGAATAGCGTCTTGATACGATCACGATGACGCTCTAGTGCATAATAAACCGGTTGTTTTCCATAAATAAGCATTTGTTATTGTATCCTTATGAGTTTAAGAGTCGCTGATAGCACTCTTTCGGATTTTCTCCGGTAATCTTTGAAATTAACTTCGATGCCGCTTTTTTCGGAATATCAAGGGCTAAAATATCTTGTTCACTTAACGAAGCCGATTTCCCCTCCGATGCTTCTATTACGACAACCCACTCTCCCCGAATCTCGTTTTCCATCTGATGTGCAAGTTCTGAAGCAATACCGTGATGAAAACGCTGATATTTTTTGGTGATCTCTTTGGCCAAAAACACCTTCCGCTCCGGTGCGGCTATCGCAATCTCGGATAGAAGTTTGTCCAGTCGTTTAGGCGATTCATACAAAACTGTTGTATAGCCATTAAACAGTGCTTCTTGAAGAGCCGATGATCGGTCATTCCCTTTATGAGGTAAAAAGCCGAAAAAAAGCATCTTGGTTTGAACAAATCCGCTGGCGACAAAAGCGCTCAGTACCGCATTGGCTCCGGGGAGAATATCATACGCTATCGAATTATCAATACAATAACGGACCAATATTTGTCCCGGATCGCTGATTCCCGGCATCCCGGCATCACTCACATAAACAATATTACGGTCAAAGAAATCAGGTGTTAAAGAGGTGACAAATTCGGCTTCATTATGGGAATGCAAACTAATAAATTGGGGATCATTGAGGACTAAAGCATAGCGTTCTTTGAGAAAATGGAGCAATTTTTTCGTAACACGCGTATCTTCACATAGAAAAACATCAGCTTGTGAGAATATTTCAAGGGAGCGGAGTGAGACATCGGCAATATTTCCGATAGGTGTGGGGACAAGAGACAGCATTGTTTTCTCTATTCTTATAATTTTCTCTATGATTCAAGAAAAAACTTCTGCTTCGAAGAAGCAAGTTTAGTAGCTCAAGCGGCTAGTGCAACCAAAAGGAAAATCCTTTTGGCATTCAAGTTACGAATTAAGTGCGTAACGTTTTTTGAATTTATCGATACGACCTGCAGTATCTACTTGACGCTCAGAACCGGTATAGAATGGGTGACACTCATTACAGATATCAACACGGATAGTATCTTTTGTGCTGGTGGTGGTAAATGAATTACCGCAAGCGCAACTTACAGCGCATTCTACTACGTTAGGGTGAAGATCTTTTTTCATTTTATTAGCCTTGTGATCGACGGCGTTGTACGTCGAATCGGTATAGTTTTACATCCGTACCTGGGGACGGATTGTTAAGGGCGAATTATATCGGAAATTTTCTTTTTTTACAAATGCATGGCAGCAATGGCTACGGCTGCCGTTTCGGAGCGTAAAATCATCGGGGAGGGGAGAGATCGGACACGATGGGCAGCAAATAATTTACGCTCATTATCGTCAAATCCCCCCTCGCAACCAATCACAACCGTATCCATACGATCATCCTTACTCAGTACATCTTCGGCAAAATCCAAAATTACCGCCTCAGGATTCTCTTTTAAAAAGGTACTCAAAGCAGGAGATTCGGATAGCTCAATCAATGAACTCCGTCCGCACTGCATAATCGAGCTTTCCATGATCCGTTCAAACCGCTCAAAATCAAGACGAAAATTACGCTGAGAACGGTGGCAATGGATGAATGTGATCTTGGTTACCCCGAGTTCACTCAGCATCGGAAGGGTTTTTTCAACCGTTTTGGGATCTACCAAACACCACCCTATATGAAGTCTATTTGTTACTTCGCAGAGAGCTTCATGATGCCCTTGAAGGATAAAGTACCCGTTGCGTCCATCGGTGCGGTCCAAACGATACAGATACTCTTCACGCAAATTCTGACGTGAACGAAATGCAATCAGATCACCGATAGTATGACGACGTACTTTGATCAGATATTTATACTCTTCACCCGATACACACAGTTCGCTTGTTCCCGCATCTGAACTCAGGACGAATTTCATACCATCATCCACACGCTAAGTGCCAAAAGTAATGCCGCTTCAATCCCTAAAAAGCGAAAGGCTTTACGTTTATACAGATCAAAAGCCCCCTCATCGGTAATATCCGTACGCCGTTTGAGTGTTTTATACCGTTTTGCTTCTAAAATGATCATAACGATGCCGACCACAATCATTGCAAGATTGGCAAACGTAAAGTGCAAATGTTTTGCCGCCATCATAATCGATCCCGTAAAAAGGATCAATGCAATCAACGATGCCGAAATCGGCATAACGATCCGCATCCGTTTAGAGTAACGAATGACTTGCTTACTCAATGCGAGCATGACGATATTAAACATCACAACTCCCATCAACACCATAACGCCGAAATAGTGGATTTCTAATCCCATTTTATACATAGCTTCCATAAAGGGGATTTTACCTTAAATTGCCTATAATGATTTTTTAAATAACCCTGCAATGCTGTGAATGAATGTTGCATAAAGCAGAGCAGACAAATCCAAGGAGAGAGTATGGCGATAAATGTAGAGGGTGCATTGAAGGAAATCTATACCCTTTCCCTTCCGCTTGGGAGTGAGATCGTCACCCTCGAAAGTGCCGTTCATAGGGTTTTAGCCGAAGTTGTTATCGCTTCTCATTCTCTCCCGTCATTCGATAATTCGGCTATGGATGGGTATGCGGTGCGTGTAGAAGATGCCGGAAAAACACTCAAGCAATCCTGTGTTATTTTTGCCGGAGACGGCGATGAAATCCGTATGGTTGAAGATCAATGCATCCGAATAATGACCGGAGCCAAAATTCCTCAAGGCTGTGAAGCCATTGTCCCTATTGAAGAGGTAAGGGTAGAAAATGATTCCGTAGCCCTCCCCCATACGATTAAGCCCTCGCAACATATCCGCCTCAAGGGCGAAGACATCCAAAGCGGAATGCAACTACTCGATATAGGAACACAACTCTATGCACACCATATCGCTCTGCTCGCATCCCAAGGGATTACCCATATTCGGGTCTATCGCCGTCCCAAGGTCGCCCTTTTCTCCTCAGGAAATGAACTGAAAATGCATTTCGAATCTCTCGGAGCCAATCAACTCTACAATACTAATACCCCAACCTTTGCTTCTCGTGCCGCAGAACTCGGCTGCGATGTCATCTTCACAGGTACCGCTGAAGATACTCTTGAATCCATTCAAAACCATATCCGAAATGCCCTAAGTGCCGACCTCGTAATTACCTCCGGTGGTGTCAGTGTCGGAGATGCTGACTACACAAAAGCCGCATTTACCTCATTGGGATTTGAAGGTTCGTTTGAATCGGTGGATATTAAACCCGGCAAACCGACAACATTCGGTCGTATCGGCAATACCCTCATACTCAATTTACCTGGCAATCCCCTCGCAGCCGCACTTTGTTTTGAACTTTTCGGGCAAAGTGCTATCTTAGCTCTCAGCGGGAGAAGCGATAAATACCTCTCTACGATTACAACCCGTATCGCGAATCCCTTCAAAATGAAAAAAGGTCGCCGTTCATTGATCCCAGGCTGGTTTGATGGAGCTACTTTTACCCCAAGCCCCGTTTTTGGTCCGGGAATGGTCTTGCCTCTCTCACGTGCCAATGCTTTTATGATGGTGGATGCTTCGGTAGAAGGGTTTGAGGAGGGTTCGGAAGTAAAAATAATCCCTACACGATGGTGTATGAGTTCAACAGTACAACATTCTCTCGTGACGGATTAAACCGTCTCCGGATTCATGAATACTTCGCCGGAAAGCATTTTTTCCCATAAGCGTGAATCGCTCCACCCTTCGCGCACTTCGTGGCTAAACACAATCGATTCCAGCGAGATAACCCCCATCAATTCCGAATAGGCATCTTCCTCAAAAGCTTGCGCATATCCCGTCTCGGTCTCATGGACGATAATACTATGCAGCTTCACCCCCTGCTCACCGTTAATCATCTGCGTAGATCCAAGAAGACGATCCAACATCAGAAACAGGACACGGCTAAACTGCTCGCACGATGGAGAGACCGGAAGAATCACCCATCGATTAGAGTGCTCTTTCATACTTGCGATATACTCCGCATCGTCCCCGTCCCAAATCGCTACACCGTGATCGAAACTGTCAATGAGCTCTTTCATACCCCGCTTCATCAATCCGAAATCGTAAATCATCTGACCATTATCAAGATATTGAGACTCAAACAATACTTCAACTTTGTACGAATGACCGTGTATTGACGCTCGGCACCGCTGGGTTGAGCACCCGCGAACGACATGGGCATTTTCAAATTTAAAAAGTTTACGGATAATCATGATGAACCTTGGTATTTTGAAATCACATTGTGTGATCTCAAGTGTTATACGTATTATACTCCATGATTTTGATCCCATATACGGATATGGAGACGGTCGCTGTAGATAAATCCGCGCCGTTTACAAAACTCGATAACCGCTTCACAGTTTGCTTCGATATGGGCTTTATCCCCACCGAGCGGCATACAATAGACGGGGGTAAAAGGATGAGAGGCCACGATGGCGTCGATCTCTTCTTCAAGTACACTTGCCAACGAGGGTTCATCCACGCTGAATTTAAAAAAACTTCCCTGCGTGTGGGCTAAAATAGCCTCTATCACCTCAGGCTTTACCCGTCGGTTCAGCGGCTCACCGCTGTTAGAGAGTTTGACGGAGAGGGCATAGGTAGCCGCTGCATAGAAGGGATAGCGTTTGAAATCGGGTGCGATTGTCGCATTGGTCTCAAAGGTTACCCGATGTCCCTGTCCGATCAAATAATCGATAAATTCGACAAAAATCGGCTCATTCGCATAGATCAACGGTTCACCGCCGGTCAAAACGACATCCACATGCGGAGGCAGGCGATAACCGTTCATAATCCAGATAAGGGTTTGAAGCTCTTCGATCTCTTGCCACAGTTCGCCAAACCCTTTTCGATCGACGGCGTAAACGGTATCGCATCCGATCACTTCGCGCCCGTCGGGAGTTATCTCGGAACATCCAAATCCGGGACAGGTGAGATTGCATCCTCCAAAACGGAAAAAGAGGGAGGGGACACCCGTGTGTTTCCCCTCCCCCTGTATCGAGTAAAAATGTTCAACTAAATAGAGCATCTCATCCCCCCGTCTCATAAAATGCCCGTTTGGACTGTTCGCCGTCCGGATCAGACCAACGGTTCTTCTCTGGTTTGGTACGGATCACCTCTTTAAGTACCAAGGCCGCTTCTTTGATGTCACCTCGACGTACCGCATCACGAATCGACATTGCCTCGTCAAAATAAAGACACGGAATCAAATTCCCCTCTGCGGTAAGACGTATGCGATTGCATTTGGTACAAAAATCGTCTTTGTGCGGTTCGATGATTCCGAATTCATATCCGTCGTCAAGTCTGTAATAGTGTGATGGAGAGTGACCGTCAAAGCCTTGGTCTTCGTAGGCGTAGCGTTTGCTGATAACGCTTAACAGTTCATCACTGTTCATCCCCTTAATGTCCACCTCTGCATGCACGTTCTCCATATACTCAATAAAACGGATGACCATACCACGCGCTTTGCAATATTCTAGAACATCTAAAATTTCGTCCTCGTTCATCCCTTTCATCGGGACCATATTGACCTTGATTTTCAGCCCCACTTTAAGCGCCTCTTCGATCCCTTCTAAAACATTTTTTAATACATCTTTTTTCGCTATCGCTTCCGCAACTTCCGGTTTCAAAGAATCGATAGAAACATTGATTCGGCGCAGTCCTGCGTCGTAAAGTTTTTGCGCAGCGCCTTTGAGCAAAAATGCATTCGTTGTCATAGCCAGATCAATATCGTTTTTATAATCGTGAATCATTTTGACAAAACGGTCTAAATCTTCACGCAACAAAGGTTCTCCGCCCGTAATACGGATCTTTTTTACCCCTTCATCAATAGCAACTTTGATAAACTCAAACAACTCTTCGAAACTGAGCAGATTCTCTTTTGGAACCCATGAAAAGGGTTTTTCGGGCATACAATACTGACACCGAAAGTTACACCTCTCCGTTACCGAAACACGCAAATAATCGACCGTTCGGCCATAACTGTCTATTAACACGACTATCCTTGAAAAATTCCTATAATTAGGAGCGTTGCGCGAGTGTATCGAAAAGTTGTTTGGATTTTTATTTAGCGATAGGATTAGGAAGAGGAATCTGCCTCGAATGAGGAGCCAAAGGGGCTTTTCGTCCCTTTGGAATTAAACTACGATTTACTTACCAGCCGCGAACGACTGCGTGACATGCCGTACAAGCATTCACGATTTCTGAATACGATTGATGCGCTTTAGAGAATTGTTTTTTATCCAATGCTTTAAGCATTTCATCACTCGCGCTGTCAATACGTTTTGATGCATTGAAAGCGATATTACTCATATGTTGTTTATCTTTAGGAAGAAACTTTTTGGTTTCGTCCACATTGTGAAAAAGGGCATTGGCGCTGTGAATATCACTGACACCGCTCTTAATCAACGCAGGGGCATTATACAAAAACCCTTTTTGTACGCTGCTAAGGCCACTTTCCATTTGACTCATGTTCTTAGCCAATGTATCGTCTGCCATTGCACCGCTACCGACAAGTGCACAGAGAGCTAATATTTTGATCATTTTCATATGTTATTCCTCTGAAAGGCACACCTTAGTGTACCTCCTCCCAAATTTTTCGTTTCCACAAATAGGCGAAAATCGCAAATACGACTGAGTACAAAATAACCCATAGGCCAAGACTCTCACGCTCTGCTTTTTTCGAGTCACCGACCTCTTCCATATAGGCGATAACCTCTTCTTGCGCTTTTTCGTTCAATCCCACACGTGGCATTGAAGTCCCTTTGAGCAATACTTGAGGATCATTCACGAAACTATGTAAATAGTGTTCACCACGGCTTTTGATATATTGAGACAAATCCGGTGGTGTCGTCCCCATATAGTTTTTAAGGCTATCACTAGGAGTTGTCGCTTCAATGCCCGCGTATTGCATATTGTGACATCGTCCGCATGCCGCTTCAAACGTTGCTTTGTGCCCTTCTTTATCATCCGCTACTTTTGGAGCAACCGATTGAAGATAGGCTACAACGTCCATGATATCTTGAGGAGACATCCAGTTGTACGATGGCATTGGGAATGCTTTTCCACTCTCAGGAGTGTATTTGTGCTGCAAGTGCATTGCACTTACCGGATCAAAAATAAAGTTAGCCAAGAAGTTTTTATCGTAAATACGACCCGCATGACTCAAATCCGGTGGAACAACACCGTACGAAGCTGCAGCATCGGCATTCGGCATAATCGCAGGATGCCCTGCTTTTTCGATTGCGTGACACGCAATACAGTTTGCTTCAACAAGCGCTTTACCGTTTGAAGTATTACCCTCAAGTGAAGTATCGACGTTTTTTACATCTTTAAAAGTGAAATCAGCTGCAGTAACTTCAGGATGCATTACACTGTGTGCATACGGTTCAATACCGTAATAAGTAATGCCGACAAGAGCCATAATAACGGCTAAGATTTTAAACTCTTTCATTATTTACCCTCCACTTTTTTCGCTTCTAGTTTAGTGATAAACGGCAATGCGATAAATAGAATAAGGAACGTTAATGATGCACCAAATCCTACCCACGCATTCGGGCCGGTCGGAGGTAATTTACCAAATTCTGTAAGAACCATCAAGTCTACAATCATCAACCAAAACCAGTATTTAAAGTAAGGACGTTGATTTGCCGGTTTAACCATCGGTGAACGATCCAACCATGGCAATACAAGGAAAATAACGTTTGCAAAACCAAATGCCATCAATCCTAATGATTTACCGGAAATACCTGCGATTTCAAAGAACCAACCGCGTAATACTTCATAACTCCACAAAAAATACCATTCAGGATAGATATGTGAAGGTGTTTTAAGCCCGTTTGCTTTATCAAAGTTGATCGGGTCCATTGCGAAACCGTAATGGAAGAAAACCAAGTAGAAAAAGAAAACCAAAAAGACACCCAAAACAAAAAAGTCTTTTGACAAGAATACCGGCCAAAAAGGGATAACTTTTGAACCTTTTTTATCACCTGCTTTGAATTTTTTCGCTTCCTCTTCGAAATCGAAAAACTCACCCGCTTCGTTATTAACGTGCGGAAAACGGAGTGCATAAAAGTGAAATACAATCGCACCGATAATCGCGAGAGGGATCAATAATACGTGAAGCATAAAGAAACGGGTCAATGTAGCATCCGCAACGTAGAAGTTACCGCGAATCCAAACCACCAACTCGTCCCCGATAAACGGAATACCGCCGAAAATCTCTGTAATTACGTACGCAGCCCAGTAAGACATTTGTCCCCATGGAAGCATGTAACCACTAAATCCTTCTGCTGAGAAGAGCATAAACAGAAGCATCCCTGAAATCCAGATCATTTCACGCCCTTTTTTATAAGAGCCATAATAGATACCGGTAAACATGTGGATGTACACGATCAAAAATACAACCGAAGCACCAACCGCATGAATGTGACGGAATAACCAACCATACGCAACTTCTTGCATAATAGTGTAGTTAACGCTGTCAAATGCCATATTGGCATCCGGTTTATAATACATCAAAAGGAAAATTCCAGAAACCACCAAGAAAGTAAACAAAACGGTTAGTAATACACCCATCGCCCACAAGAAATTGATATTTTTAGGAATCCAATATTCGCTCATCATCACTTTTGCAAAGTTAATGACACCTAAACGCTGGTCGAACCACTCGAGCATCGAATCTGCTTTTTTAAATTCTGCCATCTCGCTCCCCTTACGCTTTCGCCGTCATTTTTTTGTATTCCGGGCCTTCATCACCCAATACAAGAGTCACACCGTCAAGTTTGAACGGAGGGATATCGAGCGGACGAGGTGGTGGTCCAAATGTATTTTTACCATCAGCAGAATATTCTCCGCCGTGACAAGCACATTTGAACATTTTTTTATCCCCTTCATATCCAGGGATACAGCCAAGATGGGTACAAAGACCGATCATAACTGAGAAATAGCTGTCACCAATTTTGACACTACGGCCATCGGTTGGTTTCATATCTGCGCTGTATTTAAGAATAAACACCGGTTTACCCCGCCATACAACGATTTCTAATTTGTTGGCTTCTAAGCCCGATACGTCAACCGTTGTAAAACCGGCAGACATAACACTTGGAAGCGGATCCCATGTTTTCTTCATCGCAAGTAGGGAGGCTATCCCCCCGACAGCGGCGACGGCACCAAAGGCTTTTCCGACAAACCCTCTTCTGCTTTCATCCATCATTGTCATCTCACTTAGTTTGGAAATTTAACCCTCTATCATAAGTTAAAAAGGTTTAAGTTTCACTAAATCGAAAGTTTTTCTTATGAATTCGATTACTTCACTGTTACTTTTTTTGAAGATGTGATAGCTATGTGATGGAGCCTCTTTTAGTGCTTGCATAAGCTGTTCTGGGCTAAATCCATCAATAATCGGGATAAACAGTGATTCAAATAACGGAATGAAATCTCTAGGATAATCGCTCCTTTGTAAATAAATCGGTTTACCGCCGCCGATTAAGTTTTGAAGCACTGCTTGAGGAGAAGCGCTCACTAAAATCTCACTTTGGCGAATCACCTCATCATAGGCTTCCGTCTCATGAATCGTCACAAAACTCTCTTTGAGCGCGTTCTCATATCCGAGAAAATGGTAAAACCCCATCAATAAATCCATTTTATACGGGGCGAAAAGCGCTTGATTGGCTTCCAAATCTTTCTCATAATCATCATCACCGAAGAAAAGGGCCAAGGGAATAGTTTTCGGAAGCTGCTCGTAATAGCGTTCATTGACCGGAATGGCTTTGCAAATACCCTCACCCTCCAAATACGGTGAAATTAAAAACTCATTGGGGTGCTTAACATCGGAGGGATCATCACTGATACGGATTAAGGGGGAGAAAAATTGGGTCATATCTTCCAAAAGGGTGGGATTGATCTCCGCCGAATCAAAAATAATTTTGTCCCCGTGTTGAGCGATTTGGGGAATATTCCGCACCAAATCCACTCCGACGGCTCGTTTAATCCCAAATTCTTTGGCTTCTGCCGCAATCCGAAAATCAGAGCATAGCAAAGTAATATCAATCTCTTTTTGGAGTTCATTGACAATGGCAACAGCACGATGGAAACGATCCAAACCGATACGGTGTCCGGTGTGGACGTAATAAAAAAATCTCATTTTTTGCCCGCCATTTTGATGTAAATTTGTAAAATATCCAATGCCGCAGGGGTCATTCCGCTGATTTGCGATGCCGCTTGCAATGTTGGTGGATTAAATTTTCCCAATTTATCGACAATCTCGTTCGATAACCCCGAAACTGATTTAAAATCGAAATTTTCAGGGATTGCGATATGGAGCATTTTCGACATTCGCTCAATATCTTCGCTTTGCTTTTCAACATAACGGGCGTATTTAGCTTCAATCAAAATTTGCTCTTGGGTGTATACATCCAATTCACCTAATTTCGGAAATAATTGAATCAATTTTTCTTGTGTAAAACTTTTACGGGACACAAGTTGAGCAGCCGCTATTTTGTCATTGATGTGCTCTTCGTCTATCGACGCTAAAAAGGCTAAGAACTCTTTATTTGGGGTGTAAATCGTCTCTTCAAGAAGTTTCAATCCCTCTTCAATTTGACGCCGTTTTATCTCAATCCGCTCCATCTGCTCATCACTGATTAAGCCCAATGCGTGTCCATAGCGACCCAGACGCAAATCAGCCGTCTCTTCACGAAGAAGAAGCCGATATTCGGCGCGGGAAGTGAACATACGATAGGGCTCTTTTGTCCCCTTGGTCACCAGATCATCGATGAGGACACCGATGTATGCCTCATCACGACGTAATATGAGCGGTTCTTTGCCTTGAAGTGATAATGCGGCATTAATCCCTGCCATCATCCCCTGCGCAGCCGCTTCTTCATATCCTGTCGTCCCGTTAAGTTGTCCCGCGCAATAAAGGTTTTTGACTTTTTTCGTCTCGAGGGTATGCTTCAATTCGGTTGGATCAACATAATCGTACTCGATGGCATAACCGTAACGGACAATTTTTGCGTTCTCCATCCCGTGAACGGAGTGGATCATTGCTCTTTGAACATCCGGCGGAAGAGAGGTGGACATACCGTTAATATAGCACTCGGTATTTTCCGCCGTCTGAGGCTCAATAAAGAGGTGGTGACGCTCTTTGTCGCGGAAGCGGTTGATCTTGTCTTCGATACTGGGGCAATAGCGCGGGCCTACCCCTTCGATCTGTCCGGTGAACAACGGAGCACGATGAAAATTCCCCTCGATCAACGTATGGGTCTCTTCATTCGTATAGGCGATATAGCATGGGAGCTGTTTTTTTGTCCGGGCAAATTCTTCCCGATCGGTGCGAAAACTAAACGGTTTGGGAAGTTCATCCCCCCCTTGAATCTCCATCACGCTAAAATCAATAGAAGAGCTGTCTACGCGGGGACAGGTCCCCGTTTTGAGCCGTCCGACATTAAGCCCCGCGTCACGGAGAGAATCAGTCAGCCCTTTTGCCGGAAACTCTCCGAAACGTCCCGATTCTTGGGTAATTTCGCCGATATGAACGACACCGTTAAGAAAGGTCCCGGTTGTTAAAATAACCCGCTTTGCACGATATTCATTCAGAAGATGGGTGCGTACACCGATGACCGTACTGTTTTCAATAATAAGGGTATTGACCGTCTCTTGGATCAGTGACATATTGGGCGTTGTTAAAATCGTGTTACGGGCGATAATACGGTAACGATCCATATCAATCTGCGCACGGCTTCCCCGAACAGCAGGACCTTTAGTGATGTTGAGAATACGAAACTGGATACCCGCTTCATCGGTAAGCAATCCCATCTCTCCGCCAAGAGCATCGAGTTCACGTACTAAGTGCCCTTTTGCCAATCCTCCGACTGCCGGATTGCAGCTTGTCGCTCCGACCTGTTCGGCTAACATTGAGACCATCAACGTATTGTGTCCCATCCGAGCTGAAGCAAGTGCGGCTTCGATTCCGGCGTGTCCTCCGCCGACGACGATAACGTCATAATTCATTATTACTTCTTTTTGCGTAAATTATTAATGCAATTATAGCTTCCATTGTTGAAACCTATAAATATCGAAAGCAAAAATAGCTTACAATTAAGCAAAACTTTTGATGACGAGTGATTGCCATGAATGACGAAAAACCAAAAACATTAGAAGAGCTTCTCAAAAATTATGACCCTTCACCGATGGAATATGATCCGAATGTTGATGGCGATGAAGAGCATTTGATCCGAGATCAGCTTCTTGAAGAGAAAGAGCGGCTCAAAGATGTTATTACCAAACTTAAAGAAAAACAGCGCCTTGATCGGAAAGTGCGTCGCTAAAGCACCCTAAGATATAATCCGCCAAAAAGAGACTAAACGACCATGATCCAAACTGCATTTGACGCTTTTAATCGGGGAGATTACCCCGCTGCCCTCACCCATTTCACAGCCCTTGCGGAGATGAACCATCCGACTGCACTCTCTTCACTGGGGTATATGTTCCAAAAAGGGTTCGGAGTATCCCAAAATCTCGAACGTGCATTCGAGCTTTATACGCAAGCAGCGCAACTGAATGAACCGACCGCTATCTTCAATCTTGCTCTTATGTATGCAGACGGTGTCGTCGTAGCACATGATCAGTATAAATCGCATGAGCTTCTCATCCAAGCCGCCGTACTCGAATTTCCTCAGGCACAATTTGAGGCCGGACTGAGTCTGGAACGGGGTCTTGGATGTATCCAAAACTTTTCAGAAGCGGCATTTTGGTATGAGGAAGCGGCAAAACGGGGTAATGCGAATGCCTTCAATAATTTAGGCGTTCTTTATAAAGAGGGACATGGCGTTCCACAAGATTACCCACGAGCCTTTATCTGTTTTTCGCGCGCCGCCAATATGAACCTCCCTGAAGCCCAATATAATTTAGGACTGCTCTACGATCAAGGTCTCGGCTGTGATGCGGATCATGATACGGCATTGGAATGGTGTCGTAAAGCAGCCTACAACGGTCATGAAAAAGCGAAAAGTATTATCAGATCGCTCCAAGAAGAGGGTAAAATTGTATTTTAACAAAGGAACACTATGTTTACAGGACTGATTCGAGAGATGGCAAGTGTAAAAAGCTTCGGAGGGAATCGCCTCTCCCTCAAAGCGGCGCACAAACCTAAACTTGGGGACTCAATTGCCATAAACGGCACCTGTCTATCAGTCGTCAGTATCGAAAGTGACGGCTTTTCCGTCGAACTCTCCCCCGAAACGCTCAAGCATATCGCTACCGAAAAGCTCTCAGGAGCAGTCCATATCGAACCGGCTATGATGATGGGAGATCGGTTTGAGGGGCATATCGTTCAAGGACACATCGACACGATCGGAACCATCCGCTCTGTCACGGACAACGGCAACAGCTATGATGTGATCGTCGATGTCAATGCGGAATTTATCCCCCTCATCCCCCCGAAAGGTTCCATCACTATCGATGGGATCAGCCTGACGGTTAACGAGGTTATGGTAGATGCTTTTCGCCTCACCATCATCCCTATTACTATGCGAGAAACCCTCTTTGGCACCTATAAAAAAGGGACACGGGTTAATATCGAAACCGACGTATTTGCCCGTTATATGCGCCATATACTCACCTCATCGACTAAAAAAGATCTCAGCTGGAACGACATCGACCATATCAGTGCCCTCTACTGAAACAAACCCCCATCCAGTTTTTCAGATTTTTACTTTGTACCACTCTACCGTCATTATGAACAAGATAATAATAAACACCCGATATCGATTTCAGTAAAGCCATCCCCTCTTTTTCATCCATCACAGCCACTGCGGTACTCAAAGCATCCAAAGCCGTATTATCCCCCTCCCCCATTAACGTCACGGATGCAAACCTCTGTTCAGATTTTCCCGTTTTAGGATCAAGCAGATGGTTGTGCTTTTTATTACGGATATACCGTTCATAATTACCGCTGGTACTAATCGCAAACCGTGAGAGTGATGATGTTACCGTAGCAATAAAAGCATTCGGATGAAACGGATCGGTGATTTTGACCTCACATTCTCCCAAGCATCCGATATCCCCGCTAGCGGCAATTACCGCTTTCGTAATCCCGTGTTGCATCAAAAGTTCAATGGACTTATCGACGGCGAATCCTTTGCCTATCCCCCCTAAATCAATAATCGTTCCCGGAGTCACATGAACACGATCATGATCAATTTTCAGGTGATCTTCCCCCACAAAAGTGAGCGCATGATTAATCTCAGCCGATGTCGGAAGTCTCTCTTTCGCTCCGAAATGATACGCACCGTGACTCAATGAACCGATCGTCACATCAAAGGCACCGTGCGTAAGTCGATTCATTTCAACAGAACGCGCTAATACCTCACGGATAAGAGCAGATACATTTATATCCTCGTTACGATTTAACCGTGAAATTTCCGAATCACTCTTATAGGTCGAAAGGCGTTGATCCAAATCACGAAACAGATCAAATACCTTATCACTCAAATTCTCATCGTCCACACGGACACTGATTAATGTCCCCATATGCACCTGTGTCCGCTCATGTGCACCAAGCAGTGTTCCCAACACCAAAAAAAGAATAAATGTTTTCATATGGAAAGTTTACCATGACAAAAACTCTTTTAAGTAAATGATAGTTATTTTCAATATTAACTTTAGATTCAGGTTTGTGCTCTATACTTTCGTTATTAATAATCATAATCAAAAAGGATAACGGATGAAATCTCTTCTATTTAGTACCGTTACGGCGATGGCGATAGCAACAACCTTGAGTGCCGATGAAATGAGTGATCTCAAGGCTCAACTTAAAGCTCTAAGTGAACGCCTTGCAACATTAGAGGCGAATACTAAAACGCAAACCGAACAAACGCAAACGTTGACCGATGAACTCATCAATGTCCAAAATGCAACCTCTTTCTCAACGGTCGATACTACAAAAACAGAGGCCGGATTAGGAATTGCAGCATCCAAAGTGTACTATTCGAAAAATCCTCTCTCCATTGGGGGATACGGCGAGCTTTTCTATTCTAGTCAGCTCAACAAAGGCGATACACAGGTTGATGCCAACGGGGTACGGGGAGGAAATACCTCTGAAGCGTATCGTTTTGTCCCCTACATCGGATATAAGTTCAGCGATACTATTATCCTCAACTCCGAAATCGAATTTGAACACGGCGGTGCAGAGATTTCGCTTGAACAGCTTTATATCGATTTCCTCCTAGATCCGAAATTTAATGTCCGTTTGGGTCAACAAGTCGTTCCAATGGGGCTTATCAATCTTAATCATGAACCGGTGATGTTTAATACCGTCAGACGCCCGGATGTGGAAACCTATCTCATCCCATCCACTTGGCATGAAAATGGTCTTACCGCATACGGCTCGCTAAACAATTTTCAATACGCTGCCGGCACCGTCATAGGACTTGACATGGGACTGGCAACCCATGACGGTGCCGTATCCCAAAGAGGGGTTAACTGGATCCGAGATGGCCTACGCGGTGGTACCGAAACCAATAGCGCAACCTCCAATATCGGAGGAGTAGCGCGATTAGATTACATAGGAATCAACGGTTTACTCGTAGGGGCTAGCGTCTATACCGGTAAAGCAGGTCCTGCCAATAAAACAGGTGCACAAGAGGGATCTCTGTTCATGGCAGACCTCCATGCCCAGTATCAAACGGAAGGGTTCAAGATCAAAGGGCTTTACACCCAGACACAATTAACGCATGCCGATTCCTATCAGGGCAACGCTATTGCCGGATTTGATTTCAGTGCAATCCCTATGCCCGAAAAAGGTCACGGCGGTTATGTGAACTTAGAGTATAATATCTTACCATTTTTCGCACAAACGGCGAATCGCCTTCCACTCTTTTTCCAATATGAAAACTATAATCTTGCTTCTCGCATGAATGATGGAACATCCTTTGGAACAACGGAAAGCTTCACCTACGGTTTCAACTATTTTCCGCATGAGCAAGTTGTCTTGAAAGGGGAATATAAATTGCGTAATAATCGCAACAGTATTGATACCTATGCGGCCGAGGGAATCTATTCGTTTGGATTAGGATTTATCTTTTAATGAAAACACTATTACTTTTATTCCTCTCTTTTACCGTTAGTTTCGCCCAGGTATTGGGCGATCCGATCGCACTGACCCAGCGCGTGTTCAGTGCGAAATCGGTTGAATCGCAAAATATCATTCTGAGCGAAGAACAGACTCAGCAGCTTTCCAAAGCCTCGATGCAAAAAATAGAGACAAAACTTTATCGGCTCTATATTGCCAAAAATGATGCTAAAATCGTAGGGTATGGGGTATTGCTCAACAAAAAGGTACGTACCAAAACCGCCATTTCCCTTTACCTCATCGGAACCGATAATAAAATCAAATCCATCGAGATTGTAGCCTTTAATGAACCGATGGAATACCTCCCCACCAAAACATGGCTGGACGGATTTGACAACAAAAGTGCCGCCAATACCCTCCGTCTTAATCAGGATATCCCGACCGTCAGCGGTGCTACCCTCTCGGCACGCGCTATCACCGACGGAGCCCGTATCGCACTCTCGCTCATCGATATCGCAAAGCCCTGACCTATGAAATTTATCGCCTCTAAAAAACTCTCCGATAACACCACATTACGCGCCGTCATGATGTGGATGCTCATAGCCCTTATCCTCGCGATGGGGTTAAACATTGCCGCCAAATCGATCGATTACGGAACCACCCCTACCCAATGGGAAAACACCATCTTGGGCAATGAAGCCGAATTTATCGACCCGCTCAGTTTCAACGACCTCCTTTTAGCCGTTCATACCGAGCTGTTCGGACTGCTATTGGTCTTTATCCTCATCGCATCCCTTAGCGCTCGCACCTCCCGCCCAGTTATTGTTAAAATGGGTTTCTTGAGTATAACACTGCTAACGCTTATCCTCTACCCTGTTGCTCTTCTAACGGCGCCCTGGTTTGGATCGATTAGTGTTATTATCGCTGTATCTGCATATCTCCTTTTTCATACCTTGATGATTGCAAGCGGAACCGATCTGTTTATTGCACTTGTGCGGAACAAACTTTAATGCATCGATTATTGCGTCTTTTGGCACTTGTATTTGTTGCTTTAGTCTTGCTGCAAGCATTTATGGGGGGTATCCTCTTCTACAAAATAATAGGCTTTGGTGCCGATCAGATATTTACCTATTACCATGATAAATCCTTTCACGGTCTCCTCGAAGTCATTCTTCCCCATACCCTCTTTATCGGCATTGCCCTTATGAGCACACTCCATTTTTTAGCGTTTATCGAAACCCTCACAGATAAGATGAAAAAAACGGCTACCCATTTACTTTTTACCCTTTTTATCCTCGATCAGACCAGCCCGATTCTCATCCTTTTGGGAATGCACCTATTTACTTACGTTAAAATGGTCGCTTTTATCGGATTTGAGTTAGGATTAGGATGGGTTTGGGCATTGATCTTTAAACAAACCCTGAAGGAGCTAAAATGATTAAGTGGATGATGATGGGCGCTTTTATAGCCGGACTGGCCCTTTCACTCTATAAACTCTATCTTTTCCTCCCCCAAAAGCCCTTAGCGGATGATGATACGACATCCGAATCGGTTGAGTTGCTAGAGCGGATTATGGTCGAATGCAACAATGCCCACCCGCACCTCGATGAAGAGTCTCTTTATCAGATGATGACAGAACACCACAAATTTGATCCGAAACACTTTTGGCGTTTTAATGAAAACCGCCTGCGCCACCTCATCGAGCACTATCGCCTAAAAGAACCGGATTTTCGTATAAATTAAAAACCTATTGTATTTTTCTGTAACAACGAACATTCCATCTATCATTTTTACTATTGCTCGTTAAACTTAACCTGTTTTTACCGCCAACATAATTAAAATAAACTCTCCAAGCGGTTAAATCGGTGTTTTGAGTTGATGACCAATATAAATCTTCAACATGATACTTCAAATCTTGTTCCTCAAAAAACAGTTGAAATAATGTTTCTTTATCAGGTAAGCGCCAATCATCATATCCATCTAATTTTAAATCTAAGCAATAATTCATGGCTTCATTCCATGTCAACTTGAGTGTCACTGTATCTTGATTATCTTGCCACATTATCATATTTTGGATACTCTTTTTTTCTTCCCTTATAGGCTCTGTTGTAATATTAACAGGTTCAATCTTTAGGGTTGGGTCAACTTTAAGTACCGTATCTTTTGAAACATTATTCTCAAGTAATGGAGAAGATACTTTTTTTAATTCGTCTTTAACTTCATGTATGGGCAATTCAAGTCTTTTTTCATTCTCTTGTATCATCTCAACATTTCGCTTTGCTAATTCATCCCCATTAGTAGCCGCCAACGTAAACCAATAAAGTGCTTGTTTTCTATCACATGGCACTCCTATTCCTTTATAATAGAAATGTCCTAAACTCATTTGTGCATAAACATTTCCGCTTTGAGCCGCTTTTCTATACCACTCAATCGACTCCTTCATATCACGATCGACACCATTCCCTTTTTCATACAATTCGCCTAAAATACGCTGCGGTTCAGACATACCTATAGAGCCAAGCATATGAAAACGTAAAACATCAAAGCGCGAAATACTCTGCGACAAATCAGTTTTTGGAGAAAACAACATATAAATAATTAGAACAATACTAGCCAGTAAAAGGTAACGTACAAATTTATTTGAAGACGGTCGATCTGATTCATTTGTATCCATCCCCGAATCAAGGCTTACTTTCATTTTATCTTGAAAATAACGGCTGAGCGCTTCAAAGCGCTGAACTTGCCGACCGATCAATATCTCTTCAAACAACGGATAAATAGTTTCCGGTACAAACCTTTTTAAATATTCTTGGGTTATTTCAACTTTTTCTTTATTCTCGAAACCTAGAAAATTCAACAGAACTATCGCAAACAAAGCAATCTCTTTTTCGCGGCTCTCATTTTCTGGCTTCAAACTCCAGTTATCGCTAAAAAAAAGCTTGATTTCACCGCCATCATCTACGAAGATATCTTTTAGGGACAAGTCATCCAATCCTATCTCGTTTCGTTGCAGTAAAACCAACGCTCTTAAAAGACCCTCTCCGATTTTTCGAAAACGATCTTCATCATATCGTTCCAAAGGCTTGAGCATTTTGCCTTTTGGTATCTCAGAGACCACAAAACCAGAATCACCTTCACGAAAAAAATCAGATACCTGAATGATACATGGGAGCGAAATCTTTTTAATTTGAGATGCTAAGTTCAGCCACTTATCGTCTGTAGCGTTTCCATTTCTCTCAAAAAATTCGGTGATCCATACCGTTTTATTTGAACGCATATCTTCAGCTAACCACCGACAATAGTGTTTTTCAGAGTGTAGCGTTTCAGTCAACATATAATGGGATATAAATCTTTTTTCAAGTGTCACAATAAAATCCATACCATATTAAATTTTAATTATTTAACACTCTGATAATACACTAAATTTCATAATAAAGAATGCTAATTAAAAAGGCTTCCATCGCTTAAACTCGTAGCATTCGGATTGCACCCGATTTTATGCGCCATATCGACTTTCTCAAACTCGCTTAGTTCCCGTCGTGATGCAATCGTCGCATTACGATACCCCTCACCCGAATTGAGATAAACACTAAAGCCATTTTCATACAGTGCCAGCCGTGTAGCGAGCGCTGTCGAATAGGTCGTAACGATACCATCCTCTCCCAACAACCTCGCAATATCGGAAAAATACTCTTTTGTCCAAAGTACCGGGTTAACCGAAGGGCTGAAGGCATCCTGATAGCACACGTCCCACTCCCCCTCTAACTCCCGCATTGCAACCCGTGCATCCATAATATCGACGGTGATTTGTGTCCGCTCATCTTCATAGCCACCGAGGGTTGCAATGTCGATAATGACATTTCGGTACGGCTCAAAAATTTCGGGATAGGGGAAATCGACAAGCGAAGCGACCAGTTCGCCGTCGAGTTCGGGGGAATAGATTTCGAGCGTCGTATCGGGATAATAGGTGTCACGGTAATAGAGGCTCAACAGGGTATTAAACCCCAAACCAAAACAGATATCGATAATACGGAGATGATCTTTCTGCGGGTGCAGTGCAAAAGCGGGTTCGATGTGTTTTTTGAGCGATTCGTTGAGAGCGCCGTCTTTGGTCGAGTGATAATGCTCGTCGTATTCACTGCTATACGCGGTATAACTGCCATCTTCGCTCTGTACCCACTCTTTCATAGCCCGTTGCCCCACATATGCATCTTCTTCGCCACAATTACATCATACCCCTCTATCAAATCACCAATCGTATTTGCCGCACGAAATTCCGATTTTTCCAATAAAGCCTCCACATCTGATGTCTCCATCACCCCACATTTTTGAATAATAATAACCTCAGCGGAGTTTTCGAGTGACCGATAGACGAGCTGTAACAGTTTTAAAGGGAGAGAATGCAAATGCAAAATATCCTGAAGAATGATTGTCTCATAATCGCGAGTAGCCGAACGAATGGGAGAGTTAAAATCTTTGATCGTATCGACTTTAGAGAGGTAAGGAGATAGGTGTTGCGAATGTTCCCCCGGATATAAGGAAAGATCAACCGTTGCGTTAAAAGGTTCTAAAAAAACACATACCTCTTCGATCAATGTATCCGCATGAGAGGTCGCCACCAGAATTTTCATCTGCGGTGACGTTTGAAACAAATCACAAAAAGAGATCATAGAGCCAAGTCGTGAAGTTCTCTGAATAAATACGCTTCGACAATATCATCGATGGTGCGCTGTGTATGGGCGACAAGAACCATCATCTGCTTATCGATAAACTCCATTACGGGTTCATAGTTATTGGTGACGATAACGGCATCAAGCCACGCTTCGATTTCATTGCGGTCGGTATAGAAATTGATCTCTACTACGCGCCCCTCTTCCACTTCGACGGTAGCCCAATGGGTGGCAGACAAAATTCCGGCTAACTCGCTCTCTTGCGTATCATCTCCGTTCATCGGCAACAAAAGAATCATTAGTCGTTTACCTTTTCAAGGTCAAGTTTCAATGCCTCGTTGTCCATGATATCGATGTCTTTGCGGAGCACTTCGGTCGCAATCGCTTTCGCATCTTCGAGGGAGTGCATTTTATAGGTGCCGCATTGATAAATATTGAGTTCAGGTATATCACTTTGTTTTTCCACCGCGAGGATATCTTTCATCGACGCTTCCCACGCATCGGCAACGATCTCTTCACTCGGTGTCCCGATCACGCTCATATAAAATCCGGTACGGCATCCCATCGGAGAGATATCGATGATCTCCGTACTCTCTGAATTAAGATGATCACGCATAAACCCCGCAAACAAATGCTCTAATGTGTGAATCCCCTCCGGTGATAAAATCGCTTCATTCGGACGGCAAAAGCGAAGATCAAAAACGGTAATATCATCCCCTTTGGGTGTTTTCATTCCCTTAGCACGACGAACGGCTGGGGCTGGCATAATAGTATGATCTACGCAAAAACTATCAAGTAATGGCATGAATATCCTTAAAATCAATCTTTTATTTGCGCTAATATTAGCACATTTCATCCTTGCATCGCTATAATTTGGCCACTAATAGAAGGATCTAACATTATGACAAGTCTCTTTGACGACGCAACCGCTATCCAATTTCAAAATGACCCACTGGGGATGAGAGTTTATACGTCTCAACTGCTAGGTCAAAGCAAAGAGTTGGTTCTCCACGGCGGCGGAAATACCTCGGTTAAAATCGATAACACCCTCTACGTAAAGGGGAGCGGTTGGAACCTAGATACCATTGAAAAAGCAGGGTTTTCTCCCGTAAACCTCGAGGTGCTTTTAGAGATGGCAACACGCGATAGGCTGAGTGATACTCAAATGGTCGCCGAGCAGCGTGCCGCGATGAGCGATCAAAGCTTCCCCAATCCCTCCATCGAAGCGATCCTCCACGCCATCATCCCCTACACATTCGTCGATCACACCCATGCCGATGCGGTCGTTACCCTAACCAATACCCCCGAAGGGAAAGCATTGGCTCATATGCTCTACGGGGAACATATGCTCATCATCGATTACGTGATGCCCGGATTTGAACTGGCAAAACATATCTATGAGATGACCCGTAATATCGATTGGAATAGCCTTACGGGGATGATTTTGATGCATCACGGCGTATTCACCTTTGATAATGATGCCAAATCTGCCTATGGGAAAATGATTGATATCGTCACCGTTGCCGAAGAATATCTTGCAGAGCATGTTACCCTAGCGTGCGGCGATTGCGAAGGGAAAGGAGATATATCCATTGCCACTGCCGTCGCTAATGAAGCATCAAAACTTCGCAGATGCGAACTTTTCCCGCTCCTCATCGATTCGCCTCGCGCCCAGCTTTTCAGTATCCTTCCAAATCTCGAATCACTCGTAAAAAAGGGGGGATTGACCCCCGAACACGTGATCCGAATCAAACCGTTCCCTGCCATCATTGCTAACGATATTGCAGTGGGGATCGCTCAATTTGCAGCGGATTATAAAGCCTATTTTGATACCAATGCCTCCTCGGAGCACATTTGTCTCGATCTCGCTCCGCGCTATGCAGTCGTCAAAGGGGTCGGGATCGTAGTGCTCGGAAAAGATGAAAAAGAGTCCCGCATCATCGGCGATATCGTCAAACACACCATCACCGCTATCCTCTCTGCCGAACAACTCGGGGGATGGCAATCACTGTCATTAGCTCAGATGTTCGAGATGGAATACTGGGAACTTGAACAGGCAAAACTCAAAAAATAAGGATACAACATGAAAATTACGAAAAAAGTGACCTTTATCGCCAAAGAGGAACATATCGCAACGGTAAAAAAATTATTAGAAGATATGGTAGCACCCTCACTCAAAGAGCCGGGATGTCTGTTTTATTACATCTTCCAGTCTCAAACCAATCCGCGCAAATTCTTCGCCGTCGAATCATGGGCAGATGAGGAGTCGTTAGAAGGGCACAAGCATACAGAGCATTACGCCTACTACAAATCGCACTACGAGCCGTTTGTGGACGATAAATACACCGAAGAGCTTGATTTACTCGATCCTAAAGCGTATCAGTTCTAAATCCCTGGAGCCTTCCACATCGGCTCCAATATCCCATCACGTACTAATTCCATCTGTTTGGCGTACACTTTGAGCCATCTCTCTTTGATCTCGCCGTATTGTTCGTGATTGGCCGCGTTCGGTTCATACATCCGCTCGATTTTGACGATATTTTTCCCCGCCTCTTCAAAGCTTTTATATTCGCCTGAACCGATCCCACACGCCATCGCCACGCCCAGTGCAGTCGCCTCTTTGACTACCGGTACACGCACTTCTAATCCTGTAACATCCGCTAAAATCTGCGACCACAACGATCCGTTGGATCCCCCACTAGCAAACGTGATGGAGGTGGGTGAAACACCGCTGAAAGCTTTGATGTTTTCTAGATTGATCGCACTCACGATACACGCGTTCTCTTCGAGAGATCGAAACATCGATGCGATGTTATATTTTGACTCATCCAGCCCCAATCCGATAAACGAAGGGGACGCATGTATCCACTCGCCGTAGTTCATCCGATCACTAAAAATGGGGGTAATGCCGTACGATCCGACCGGAACCGAGGCGGCCATTGCTTCAAGTTCTACATAACTTTTTCCGCATCCGAAGGTATTGCGAAACCAGCGCATCACCAACCCTGTAAAAAAGGTAATCCCCTCTGCCTGAGACATTCCGCGTACGACATGCGGATTAACCCGCAACAGCATCTCATTGGAGAGTTTCGCATCGCTAGGGATATTGACCACCTGCTGCCAAAAACTCCCTCCGAGTACTACTGCATCACCAAGCTTGGATGCTCCCAGACCCGCCGTACCGATCTGAACGTCACCGCCCCCCATTACGACGAGGGTATCACGGCTTAATCCCGTCTCACGTGAAGCTTCTGCACTGATATGACCTAAAACTTCTCCGCTCTCTCGTATCGGGACAAATAAATCTTTGAGTCCACATTGTTCGAACTCTCTTTTGTCCCAATTTCGATTTCGGAGACTAAATGAGCCTGCCGTACCAGCATTGGATGGTTCAGAAGCTAGCTCACCACTGAGTTTGAAAAGTATCCAGTCGCTGATCATCGTAAAATAACGGGCTTTCTTATACAGCGAGAGACGATTGTTTTTCAGCCATAACAACCGAGGTGCGGCAGAGAGGGCAAAGGTTTGTCCGCTGATGGCGTAACTCTCTGATTCCAATGAGGGAAATGCTTTTTTGAGCGAGGAGACTTCTTCACCTGAGCGGCCGTCGACATTGGCTACGCCCCAGAGCTCACGCTTTTCACTGTCATAAACAACAATCCCCTCACGCATACTCGATGCCGATACCGCCACAATCTCTGACGTATTGATTTGCGCTTTAGCTATTGATTCTCGGATGCACCGCTTCGCAAGTTCCCAACCGTGAACAAAATCAAATCCCATCGACCCCGCAACGCCTGTCTCAGCAATATGCTCCCACTCGTATTGTGCAATGGAGATTTGATTCCCCGTTGTGTCAAAAAGTATGGCACGGATACTTCCCGTCCCCGCATCAATGACAAGAAAATATCGGTTCAACGAAGCTCTTTCATATTCACAAAAACATCCATCGGTACATATTGATCCATATCCTCTTTCACTTTATCAATGTGAATATTGCATATCGAACTTTTTAACTCTTCTGCAAGTTCTATAAGTTCATGAATATGTTCACGCTTTTCAATGCCGCGTGCGGAACATCCGGTAACACCGATGTGGTTGTAGGTCATGCGATACATAATTAATTCCAAAACTTTTATTTTGGTATAAGAAGCAAAGAGAGTTCCAAAGTTATATAGAAGAGAATATGGAGAAAAGAGAGGGAGAGGAAGTGTCTTAGACACTTGCCTCTTCACGACGTTGAAGATAATCCCATTTAGCATCGACGCGTGCTTGCCACTCGTCGATAAGGTATTCGTATTGTTTGGTGAAAAGGTGTTTAAAACGCCCTTGTGCACCGAGGTAATCGCGTACCGGAATAATATTTTTCGGACGGTAGGTAATGTTTAATTGAGTACCATCAATGATTTCATACAATGGGAAAACCAATGAATCGGTTGCCAAATCGGAAATCGCAATGGTATCTTCCGGAGCAAATTTCCACTCAGTTGTACATGCTGACATCGCATTGATATAAACAGGACCTTCTGCTGCAAATCCTTTTTGGATTTTAGCTACCATGTCTTTCCATTTATTTGGAGCAACTTGAGCTACATACGGTGCACCGTGCGCTGCCATAATCGCCATCATATCTTTTTTATTTCTTTTCTCACCGTAGCTTACACGTCCCGCAGGTGTAGTCGTTGCCGATGCACCGATCGGAGTAGAAGATGAACGTTGTCCGCCGGTATTCGCATACACTTCATTGTCCAAACAAACGTACATCATGTTGTGTCCGCGTTCGAAACATCCTGAAATCCATTGAAAACCGATATCGTAAGTTGCACCGTCACCGCCGAATGCAACAAATTTAGGGACGCGATCCGGTTGTTTCAAACGCCCTTTGGTTTTAAGCGCTTTGTACATCGCTTCGGCACCTGCTACTGCAGATGAACCGTTTTCAAATCCGATGTGGATCCACGAAGCATCCCATGAAGTATACGGATAAACGGCCGTACACACTTCCAAACATCCTGTTGACGCTGCAAGGATCAAATCATCGTTGGTAGCATTTAAGACTTCACGAACAATAATCGAATGGGCACAGCCCGGGCAAAGAAGGTTAGCCCCCTCAAAGCGATCCGCCGAAGTGGAAAAATCTTTGAGGTTTTTAATTTTTTTAATTTCTGACATAATTGCCCCTTAGAAAAAAGAGAGTTTCGGTCCGCGAAGGCCGATGTACTGTTGCAATGGAGTGGTTACTTTACCCGCATCCGCATTTGCTTTAAGATCCGTAAAGATGCTCACTAAATGTGCTTTCGTCAAGTCACGTCCGCCCAATCCATAGATGTAATTCGTCAATACCGCTTTGGTATCCGTGTTGAATAACGAACCTGAAATTTCATTAAAAAGTGCTCCAACGGTACCGTGTGGACTAGAACGATCCAATGCACCGATTGCTTTAACATTTTTCAATGCTGCTGCGATTTGTTCCAATGGCCATGGACGGAATACGCGGATACCGACGACACCCGCTTTAATGCCGTGTTGTGCACGCATCTCTTCCGCTACTTCTCGAGCCGTTTCAACGGATGTTCCCAAACATACGACCGCAACTTCAGCATCTTCCATGTTATAGGTCTCAACAAGATTGTATTTGCGTCCGCTCAATTTTTCAAAATCATCGAAAGCCGCTTGGATTTTAGGAAGAACCGCTGTCATCAAGGCATGCTGTTGACGTGCTTTATGCTCAAAATGCCAATCTTCTTCCGTTTGTACCCCGTGGGTTACAGGATGATCAAGATCGAGCATATCATTCATCGGTTGATATTGACCTACAAAATTGTATGCCACTTCATCGGTAAGAGTGTGAACCCCTTGAGCTGTATGAGAGGTCATAAACCCGTCTTGGTGAACCATTGCCGGCAAACGAACATCATGATCTTCTGAAACTCTAAAAGCAATAAAGTTCAAATCATACGCTTCTTGCGGGCAATATGAATCGAGCTGAATCCAACCGCTATCACGTCCCATGTACATATCGGAGTGGTCACCGTTTACGTTCAACGGCGCACCGATAGCACGGTTAACGACGTTAAGAACGATCGGCAAACGCATACCTGATGCAGAATATAGGGTCTCAACCATCAAAGCAAACCCTTGGGAACTCGTAGCCGTTGCTACACGTCCGCCTGCGGCAGCTGCACCGATACAACATGACATTGCACCGTGTTCAGATTCCGTCATTACGAATTCACCGTCTACATACCCATTTGCCGTAAAACCGGCATAATTTTCAACGATAGGAGTCGATGGGGTAATTGGGTAAGCGGCAACAACATCCACTTGCACTTGGCGAAGCGCATGGCTCGCCGCCATATTACCGTCCCAGACTTCAATATCGCGTAGTTCCATAGTATCAGCCATTAGTCTTCCTTCACTTCGGTATCAGCTTTTTTCTCTTTTTTAGGCCATTCGGCAAGTGCCGCTTCTTCGTCTTTTTGTTCCGGGAACATTAAAAGAGATTTAGGATTGGTCGGACATACCTCGACACAGATCCCGCACCCTTTACAATGATCGAAATCAATCCCGATCATCTTTTTATCGCGAGCAATAATCGACATATCCGGGCAATACACCCAGCAAAATTGGCAATCAATGCAGTAGTCTTTGTTAAACAAAGGCTTTTCAATACGCCAATCCGCTACACTCGCAGTAAACGAGTTTGATTGTGAATAAGGGCGATCTTCAGGCAATGTCGTCGCGATATCGCGTGTTGCTCCGTCAAATGAACGAAGCATAGCACCGATTTCAAATCCATCCCATCCTTTTTTTTCCATCATGTGCTCCTTATTTCACTTCATCATACGCGCGTTGAATCGCGATCATGTTAGCATCGATAATTTTTTGTGGTAATTTTTTCAGTACCCGTATCATATTCTCTTTGAAAAAATCCATCTCATACATTCCGGATATTTTCATCAAGGCGCCTAACATAGGTGTATTCGGAATTGCTTTTCCAATTGTCTCTTGTGATATCTTGATACAGTCTACGGTATACACTTTTTTACCTGCAAGTTTAGGCTGTGACGCGATCAACTCTTCGGTACTCATATGCGTTGTAATGATATAGACAGTACTCTCTTTTTCATTTGCTGTAATATCTGCCACATAAACAAGTGCAGGGTCAATTACCAAAACATAATCGGGACTCATGAATTTTTCGTGATTCATAATCACTTTATCATCGACACGGTTATACGCTGTCATCGCAGCTCCCCGTTTGGCTGAGCCGTAAAATGCGAATGCCTGAACATGCTTACCGGTGGTGGATACAACGTCTGCCAAACCTTTTGCACCTGTTACGGCACCTTGTCCGGCTCGACTATGCCATCGAATTTCCAGCATGACTTCTCCCTCTGACTTAAGTTTTAAGTTGAATTTTATCAATGATGGTATTCTATGAAAGTTGCTCTTAAATGTAGCTTTTCACTATTTCAGAGATCCAAAACCATAGGAAAAATGTTACTTTCGTCCCCTCTTTGCGATATATTGAACCGCTTCAAGGGCATTGGGTTTTATAATATCTGTTAATGTTCGCAATTGTTCCTCATTATCATACCCTGTAGTGACTGCTACACATTCAACCCCGGCACGCAAAGAGGCTTCAACATCCAAACGGGTATCTCCGATCATCCACACCTCTTGATCTTGGTGCCCCATCTGCGTTAATGCCTTTAAAATCGGTTCGGGGTGAGGTTTTCGGTGTTCTACATCTTCAAATCCTATCAGAACCTCAAAATAGTGCATTATTTCGAAATGTTCCATCAGTTCACGTGAATATCGCCCCGTTTTTGTCGTTACAATCCCAAGTCTAGCGAAGGAAGATGCTTCCTGTATCGCTTCAACGGCATTGGGAAGCATGAAGGTTTTTTGACGCGCTATCTCTTTATAATAAAGCTTGTAGGTGCTCACATGGATATCAACCCTATCCGCATTCACACCGACCCCCGCAAACATCACCTCAAGAGGATGCCCTATCTGCGAAGTTATCATAGACTCTGTAACCTCTAAACCCAGGGCGTGCGTTTTAAGCGAATGGTAAAAACTCTCCAATATTGCCTCTGTCGAATCGATCAATGTGCCGTCCAAATCAAATAAAATAACCGTTTTCATTGTTTTTCCCAATCAATATAATTTTCCCAAATACCATTAATAGTGGGTTTAATCCCTGTAATTTTTCGATTATACACCGTAATCTCATTGGGTATTACTAAAAATAAATAGGGGTTATCCGCTACGATTTGCCCAAAAATAGCTCTTTGGAGTGATGCAATTTTTTCAGGATCAGTCGAACCTTCCATCCGCTCGATTAGAGAGTCGGTAACGGCACTGTGATAACCGATCATATTGAATCCACCCGGAACATCGCTGTCACTGTGCCACACCATATAAGGATCGGGCGTCAATGACAACGACCATCCCAGCAATACAGCATCAAATTTTTTAGGCATAACAACGGTATTTAAAAAAGCCTGCCACTCCATGACCCGCAGCGTCACTTTAACCCCGATACGTGCCAGTTGACGTTGCATAATCTCCGCCGCGTAAGGACGTATTGCATTTGAATTGGAAGTCGCAATCTCAAACTCAAGAGGGTGCGCCGAATCATATCCCGCTGCTTTTAGAAGGGCTAACGCTTTTGGTCTATTTTGCTTCGGTGCTTTGATCTTATCATTAAACCCTTTACTCCCCAGCAAAAACGGGCCAGTACATACTTTACCGTGGTTTAAAAATAAAATATCGATCAACTCTTGACGATCAATAGCAAGCGAAAGCGCTTCACGCACCCTAGGGTCTTTAAATTTATTAAGACGCAGATTAAATCCGAGATAGGTGTAGCTATGAGAAACCGTTTCAATAACGCCGAATGATGTGTGGAAATTCCCCCCTAGTTGCCGCTCATACTGCATCGGTTCCAGTGAGTCAATATCTATTTCTCCCGATTTCAGCATCAAAAACCGTGTCATAGGATCACTGATTACATGAAAAACAATCCGTTCAATCTTTGCTTTGTGCTCAAAATAAGAGGGGTTGGCTTCCAAAATGATCTGTTTTGAAAATTCAAGTTTTTTCAGAACATAAGGGCCGGTTCCGATAGGATGAGTGTTAAAACTGCTCCCCATAATGTCTTTCTCGTTTTGAAGGATATGACGGGGAACAATCCCCATCATCCAGATTTCCAACGCTTTAAAATAAGGTTTTTTATAGGTGACTCGAAGGGTAAAATCATCCATAACGTTTACCGATTGTACCACCCTGAAATCCGAGGCATAAGGGGTGATAGTTTTGGGAGATTTGATCAGATTGTAGGTGAACAGGACATCCTGTGCAGTGAAAGGTTTCCCGTCATGCCACGTAACACCGTGACGCAGTTTGAATTCGATCACCGTAGGGGTAACATATCGATACGATTCGGCTAAATCACCGATGATTTTTTGTCCGGTTGAATCGTATTTCACCAAGGAATTAAACATAAACGCGGCGATGGATGAACTGGCAGAGTCGGTGGCGATAAGGGGGTTAAGGCGTGCCGGATTGGAAGATGCGCTCAGATGAAGGGTTGATGCGATCAGCCAAACGCTTTGGAGTAATACAAAAAAGAGTTTCATCGTGCTTTAGTATCATGCAGTATGTCTAATTCCGGTCGATACACCGTGCTGTTGACATCAAAAAGTCCCAACATCGTATGGAAAAGATAATCATGAGTATACGGCTCAGATGCGCGTTTTTTGAGGGCATCGCGATTAATTTTAAACTCTTTTCCAAACCACATGAGTGCAGGAACATGCTTTTGGGCATCCGGGGCAATCGAGTATGGGAATCCATGCAGATAAAGTCCGTTTTCCCCTAACGACTCCCCATGATCACTCAGGTAAAACATAGCCGTTTCAAATTTTCCATCGTTCCCTTTGAGCAATCCGATCACTTTAGAGAGAAAATAATCGGTGTAAAGGATTGCGTTGTCATACGCATTGGTAATTTCTGCTTGGCTGCACTGTTCAAGCTGATTGGTTTTACACACCGGCGTATATTTTTCAAATACTTTGGGGTAGCGTTTGTAATACGCAGGGCCATGATTTCCCATTTGGTGCAACACAATGACGATATCCCCTTTCGGATGTTTGTCTATGTACTCTTGTAACCCGACCAACATCCCCTCATCCCGACACTCACCCTCATCACACACCGTATTTTTTTCAGCCGTTTTGTAATCTTCATAGGCCACTCGAAGAGCTACCCCTTTGGAGTCAGAGTTGTTATCCCGCCACAAAATAGTGGCACCGGCATGGTGCAGCACATCCAATACGTTCTCGGTATGCTGCGCGATATCTTTATCATAACCTTCCCGACCGTAACAAGAGAACATACACGGTACCGAGACCGCCGTTTCGGTGCCGCTTGAGGTAAACTGCGGAAAGTTAATAATATTTTCTTTTTTGAGCAACGGCGTCGTCTCACGAGCGTAGCCGTTGAGCGAAAAATGGTCCGCACGTACCGCTTCACCTACCACCAAAATCACCAATTTTCTATGATTGTCCGTATTGGTAATATGAGCATCATTGCCAATGGTTTTTAATCCGCTCAATTCATGCGAATACGACTGGTGAATCGTTTCTCCGATCGCATAGAGATAGTTAGCCGGATTGGTATAAGAGCGGAGTGAAACATGCTCCCGAAAAAAGGAGGTGTAAAATTTACTAAATGCAAAAATCAGCAAAAGCGAAAGCCCTAAAGACAATCCAATACTTTTAATCCCATCAATAAGTGCACGGTTTAGCGTTGTCGGTTCAATCTTGGAGCGATACACCAAAATAGAAGGCAATACCCCCAAAATAATGAAATAAAGAACTTGACGGAGACTGAACAGATCCATCGATTCATGGATATCCGTTTCGAGGACGTTTTGGATCATCAGTTTATCGACAATGATGTCATAAGTCCCCATAAAATAAGCAACCAACGAAGAGAGGAGGAGAACAACAATCAAAAACGGTTTCAACAGATAACGAGAACTAAAAAGGGTAAAGAGTATCACCAAGACTGCACCCAAAACAATCCCTAAAGAGGCTATCATAGGAGCATTAGACCACGTTAGAGGATAAACTTGAAGGACGTGTTTAAAAAAAGTACCGTTTGCAAAAATGACTAAAAATAATGAGACCGCAAGTATCAACGTGCGGCTTCGTATCGTTTTATTAAAATTGAACACCCATAACTCCACTGCAAAATCTATCCGGAATGGTACCGAATATTCGTTAATTGTAAGGAATCGACCACCCGCATCTATTATCCATTCTATGTTATAACTTTATATCTACTTTTAGGAAATATCACTTCATGCGGCTACTCAAAGAATTATTGAAAATCTACCTCCTTTTTATACTCCTCTTTTTTCTGGGACGACTGGGGCTTTATCTCCTTTATTTTGATCGGTTGGGGGATATCAGTTTTGCTGAATCGCTCATTGCATTTCTCTACGGACTGAAGCTTGACACGATGAGCACCTCTATGATCCTCATTATTCCTGCCCTGCTTCTTACCTTAACGCCGCAGATGTTTTCGCGCTTTATTGCACGTATCACCACCAGTTATGTGCTGATTTTTTTACTGATAGCACTTTACGTCGAAAATGCAACCTTCCCGTTCGTTGCCCAGTACGATGTTCGCCCTAATTATCTCTTCATTGAATATCTCAAATACCCCAAAGAGGTCACCTCGATGATCCTCAAAGAGTATCCTTTGCAATTGTTTGCCGCCTTGGCCATGATGCTAGGAACTGCATGGGCATTTTTACGCTTTTCACCGCTACGACTGCAAGAAGTTATTCAAACGCCGCTTTGGCAGCGTCTCTTGCTTCTCCCCTTTATCGTGGCTCTTCTTTTCATCGGTATCCGCTCCTCTCTCGGTCATCGTCCCGCCAATATCTCCGATGCGCTGTACAGTACTAACCGCATGGCGAATGAAATTGCCAAAAACTCCCTCTACAGCATCGGTTATGCCTATTACAGCTATTCCAAAGAGTCAGACAAGCTTGTAGCGACCTATGGGAAAATGCCTCTAAATGAAGCATATACACGCGTTTCGAAAGCGCTCAATATTCCTCTCGGAGAAAAAAAATTCCCGTTTAACCGGCTCGAGGCTACCCATTTCCCGACCCAAAAACCTAAAAACTTGGTCATTTTTATCCAAGAGTCCATGGGGAGCCAATTCGTCGGATTCAGCGGCGGCAATGTCTCCATCACCCCCAATATGGAAAAACTCTCTCATGAGGGAGTAGCCTTTACCAACCTCTTCAGTAACGGAACCCGAAGTATTCGAGGACTCTCCGCCATGACATCCGGATGGCTACCCCTCACGGGCGAAGAGGTAGTCAAACGAAACAAATCCCAAAGCGATTTTTTCACCGTAGCCTCACTTCTTAAGCCGCTGGGATACAAATCCAGCTTTATTTACGGCGGCGAAGGACGGTTTGACAATATGCGCAGCTGGTACATGGGAAACGGATTTGATGAAGTGATCGAACAAAAAGATTATAAGAACCCCGGATTTGTAAGCACATGGGGGGTCAGTGATGAAGATTTAGTGATCAAAGCCAATGAAACATTCAAAGCCCATGCACAAAAAGGGGAGAAATTTGTCAGTGTCATGTTCTCTTCTTCGAATCATTCACCGTTTGAACTTCCGAACGGAAAAATAGATTTTATCCCGGGCGAACCACGACAAAGCGTAAATAACGCGGTCAAATACGCGGACTTTGCTATCGGACGTTTTTTCGATTTGGCCAAGAAAGAAGCTTATTATAAAGACACCGTTTTTGTTGTCGTTGCCGATCATAATGTCCGTGTCTACGGAGATGATTTGGTTCCGGTCAATATGTTTCATATACCGGCACTCATCATCGCCGATGGACTAAAGCCACAAAAATTTACTACCCTCGCTACTCAGCCTGAAGTACTCGCAACCGCCCTTGATCTGATCGGTGTCAATTTCACCTATCCGATCTTGGGACACTCTATTTTCAGTAATGCCAAAAAAGAGGTTTCATTGATGATGTTTAACGATATCTTTGCCCTTCGCGATCACAATAATATTGCGATTCTGCAGCCCAATAAAGAGGCTCAAAGCTTTGTATATCTCAATGAGCATCTCAAACCCTCACCACACAATAAAGAGCTTGAGAAAGACGTGTTGGCGTTTATTATCGTCCTTGATGATATGTACAATAAAAAACTTTACCGGATGAAAAACTAAAACGAGAGGGGAACTTAGTGTCCCACTCGTTTTTGGTGTGCTTCAATTACTATAGCTCTAGACCCTAAAACATCAACAACTACTGCATCAGACAACATCTACGTTCAAACAGATATCTGCCCTCTACGGATGATATAAGTGATTTGAAGTCAGTATAATTGGAAGCGTACGTAAATATTAATGACTGAAAAATAGGAATATGAGAGAGAAGAAGGATAGGTATAAAAAGTTCTCCCATAAAAGGGAGAAAAACGATTAACGTTTTGAGAATTGAGGAGAACGACGTGCTTTGCGTTTACCCGGTTTCTTACGCTCGACGATACGAGAGTCACGAGTAAGCATACCGTACGGTTTCAAAATAGCACGGAACGCAGGATCAAATACACAAAGAGCACGAGAAATACCGTGACGAAGTGCATCGGATTGACCTGAGAATCCGCCGCCTGTTGTTGAAGCAGTAATGTCCACAGATGTGTCTTGTTTTGTCAATGAAAGCGGTTGAGTAACACGCAATTTCTTTGCTTCAAGACCACCGAGCCATGCATCGAGTGAAAGACCGTTTACAGTAATTTTACCTGTACCCGGAGCAAGCCATACTTTAGCGATCGAAGATTTTCTTCTTCCGGTTGCATACGTTTTTGCCATAATTTATCCTTACTTAGCGATCTGCGCAGAGTGTGGATGTTCAGCACCTGCATAGACTTTCAATTTTTTCAACATCGCACGACCTAATTTTGTTTTAGGAAGCATACCGCGTGCCGCAAGTTTGAAAAGTTTTTCCGGGTTAGAAACCATAAGCTCTGTCAATTTTTCACTTTTAACGCTACCGAAGTAACCGCTGTGTGTATGATAGGCTTTGGTTGCCAATTTACCGGCACCGTTAACGTTGATTTTTGCCGCGTTAATAATAACAACGAAATCTCCGCAATCAATATTTGGAGTAAAATACGGTTTATCTTTTCCGCGAAGACGAGTAGCAACATCTGTCATTAAACGACCAAATGTTTTCCCTTCAGCATCGATCAAAACCCATTTACGGTCGATTTGCTCAGGTGAAGCAATTTTAGTAAATTTCATCTTGAGTCCCCTTTTAAAGTCTCTATAAATAGTGGCGAAATTATACCTTTTAAAACTTATATAACGCTTAAATTAAGTTATTTATAAGCACTCTATCCACTCTGTTTCCTCTTCGAGTAGATAGCATAAATAGCCACGCACGTCATCATTGCCGAATGCACGGAGGGCTTCCTTATACCAAAGCACTTGATTACGATGCTTCTCCTCGCCCTCACGTCCTGACTTATAATCAATAATAACCCAATGATCTTCATGCCGTACCAGCAAATCGATAATGCCGATAGAGCCATTATGACGGATCATCTGCTCTTTCATACACTCTGCACGGGTCAAGGTAGAAAATTGCTCATCCTCTATCAATCGCAAAATGCGCCGTTCAATCCGAAGCAATGCACCCGATTCCAGCATGGCTCCATAACGATTTCGCGTCGATTCAATGGCAATAACGAGAGATTCTTTATCAAAACTTCCCAACATCTCCATCGTATAATGAAGGGCTACTCCAAACTGTACCGCAGCGTAATCGTGGGTTAGCTCTTTCTCAGTAGAGAGAGATTCCTCCTGTCGTCCGTATGAAAGCCCTTGGTACTCAATGGGTTGGAGCTCTTCTCGTGCGACACATGCTTTACTCCCCTCGAGCAGTTCTCCGAGTTCTCCCTCTCTCAGTTCCAAGGGTGCGAACCATGAGTTTTTTTCTTTGGCAATCACCGCGAGTGATTTTACCGCGCGAGTCAGCGCCACATACAGAGCATTAAGCTGATCTTCCGCTTCAAGCTTTTTCTCTTTTTCCAGCCCCCTCGCATACACCTCATCGAGAAACTCACGCCCTTTTATCCGATAATGGAGTGCTTTAAGATTGGAATCGTCGTATTCATAAAGGATAGGGTCACTCTTGGCGCGTGATTGTCCCAAGCGATCTAGAACGATCACATGCTCAAATTCCAACCCCTTGGATTTATGTACCGTCATAACCCGAATTCCCTCTAAATCGCTCTGCGGCGAAGAGGCTTCCATTCGATCCACTTCAAATACCGCCTCCTCAATATCACGATAATGACGTAATGCTTCTAAAAACATCAAAGCGCTTTTATCGGCAATTTCCCATCGTGAAATAAAGCGAAGAGACATTCCGACGAGATCATCACACGACTCACGACCGATCTTCTCCGATTCTACCCCGATCAATGCCGCACAATTATGCCGATACAATGGTGCACCGAAATAACAGTAGCGCAGATATTCGATAATCGCTCTCACACTCCGCTGATGAATCAGCTTAGCCGTTGTCTCTGTGATAACCGCATACCCAAGACTCCCCAAATACTCCTCTACCGCGCTTCCGTCTTTATTGGTCGCGGTTAGAATCGCGATCTCCTCTAATACAACCCCTTTTTCGATCAAAACACCAATATGTTCCCCTAGCCCTTCCAAAAGCTCGACACACGTGTGAACTCGAACGTATCCACCCGCAAGCCTCGCAGGACTCTCCTGATGAACATACCCCCGAATCCTCTCTCCAAACGCCGTGTTGACAAAGTTAACAATGACACTGTGCGAACGGTAATTAACCCGAAGGGGTTCAACATGGACATCGAAGTGTTCCGCCACCTGGTAAAACAGGGCACTTGTCCCTCCACGAAAACGGTAAATCGATTGTTTCACATCCCCGACAAAAAAGAAGCTTCCCCCCTCATTCACCCCTTTGCCTGCTCGAATCTCCTCGATTAACGGTCGCAAAATATCAAACTGCACAACACTGGTATCTTGAAACTCATCCAGTAATAAATGTTTCAATCGAGAATCGAGCCGAAAATAGAGAAACTCACTCTCCAGTTTTTCACGTAGCAACGAATGAACCATTAGGGTAATATCATCAAAAGAGAGTTCATTGTTTTGGACAATCAAACTTTGGCGGCTTTTAATATAGAGTTTCAAGATACTTAACAGCTCTTTGAAATAGCGAGCCTCTTTTTGGCGCATTTGCCTCCTGATCGCATTTTGTATCCCGCGCAGCAATTCATCCATCTTAGGTTCATAGATTTTTTTGAAATCCCAATACTCCAGACTTGGTTTCAACAGCCATGTCTTCTCTAAAAGAGCCTCATAACTTTCAATCCGCATCGTTTTTTGGGCACGCTCGCTTAACGGCTTGCTCAATACCAATGCAGAGAGTTCATGCGCCAATTCCATGGCTTCCGCATAAGGATTTCCCTGTATTGCCTCATCGCTAAAGCGGAGCGAATCAAACTCTTTGTGTTTTGCGTACAGATTCCCCAATAAAGCGAACAAATCGCTCAACCGCTTATCACTCAACAAAGAGAGCCTGACCAATGCATCACTTTGTCCCGACACCTCAATCTCATGTAAAAAGCGCTCCAACAGTTTCACTTCATGGTGATTTTGAGTCGTTTTATACGTCGGCATAATCCCGGCGTTCAATGCAAATTTGCGCAAGATAGTTCCAAAAAAGGCATCAATAGTCGAAATTTGTACATTGGATCGTAAAAACCGTCTAAGCACATCATCACGACGCTCTACTATTTCATCCTCACTAAGACCGCTTACCACAGCTATTTGTGAGAGTTCACCCCGCTTTTCGAGTTGCTGCAAGGTCACCGTGACCCGCTCCATCATCTCATTGGCCGCTTTATTGGTAAAGGTCAATGCGGTAATGGACGACGGTTCTTCTCCCATAAATAATAAACTTAGATATCGAACGACAAGATTAAATGTTTTACCGCTGCCGGCACTCGCCTCATACGCCAAAAAGGGTTCAAATCCCACTAAAAGCCTCCCGATGGCATAAATACCCGTACACACAATAACGGCAACGGCTCACCTCTTCGCACATCTCCCAATCCCATTGCTTCGTTGCAGCCATCTCTCGCAATATTTCTCGTAAGCGATCAATTTTTACCTCCAAATACTGCTCAAACTTCAATACTCCGGTGGAAAGATCATAATATCCGCATCGATGTACATCCCCAAACTCTCTCGCTAACAAAGCATAAACACTAAGCTGATAATCGACATCACCCTCTTTGGGCTCTTTGTCAGTATCGGCGAATTTACCGCTCTTATAATCGATCACTTCAAGCGCACCTAGATAGTGGTCTATCCGATCAATCCGCCCGATCAAAGTAATCCCCTCAACCATAGCAGAGCCCTCTTTCTCGCGGTAGGCTACACGGTGCCCTTCTCTAAAGCGGACTATTTCATTTTCATAAAACGGGTTCAATTTATCCAGCCACAACCGTCTCATATAGCGCTCTAATGCATCAATATTAGCCTCATTACTCCAAATATCATTCAATCTCTGTTTGATCTGCTCAACAGTAGCATAGGAATCTTTATCGGTGTAGAGCAGTTCCAATGCACGATGAAGAGTATTCCCGATATCCCGCTCTTGACTCATATCGCGCGGCAACTCATGCGATGCGATTTTTGCTATTCTGGAAAAATAAAATTTACGCCGGCACGTTAAAAAATCTTTGAGTCCGCTCGCAGAGAGAGGATGTTTCGTAAAATCGTATTCGGTGTTAAATTCTCCGACATTTCGAGGATGCAGTGAGGGTGCCGCAAACAATACCCGTTCATAGGAATAAAGAGCCGTTTTTGCCTCTATCCCCAGTTGCAGCAAAAAGCGTGACGGCACTGATTCACTGTTTTGGACACACCCTATCGCAACCGATTTAGCTCGGTTAAAGAGCATTGAGTAATAATGTTTTTGGAGGGATTCACGATCATTCGTCGTCGGAAGCGAGGCAAATTGACGTGTTGTCGTATTTAAGAAAAGATCTTTTTGACTTTTATGGGGGACGAATCCTTCATTGAAATCAACTACTATCACCCCATCATAACTCATCCCGCGTGTCTCAAGAAGACCCATCACCGTGATTTTTCCCCCACGTACATCATCAAGGGTAGCACTTCGGAGCCGATTCATAAAAATCCGCAATACCGATTTGAAATCCATACCGCTCAAAGCATCCCCTAAATGGGAAAATCGGTGTACCTCTTCGGTTATAAGCTCCAACGCATCGCTCTTTGCTTCGCCCATCATCTCAAGCAGTTCAGCGAGGAGGGTATGATTAAAGGGGCGATAATATCTCTCCCTTAACCACGACACATAGGCAAGAGGAACTTTTTGGACACGTGCTTTGTTTTGCTCCGTTGATTCGTCCAAAAAGAGGACAATCGCTTCTAGAGATCGAAACAATGGATCGTTTTCCAGTGATGAGCCCATTGCAAAGTTAAAGTTCTCTTCCACATCAAACTCTTTTAAAAACTCCACAAACCCCTCATCCGGCAAAACAACGACAATATTTTCAGGTGCTATTCCACCCTTCACCATCAACTCGATACGTGCTTTTATAAATCCGATCTGGGATAAACGATTATAAAAGATTTCGCACTCTATTCCTCGATTGCAAAACAACGGTACACTGGATAAGATAGTTTTATCACTCAGAGATATAACGTATTCATTCCCCTCTTCCAACACGATTCCCATCTCTAAAAAACGTTCGGTCATCTTGCGATTATAGGCCGTAGTGTTATACTGAATACTTAAGGGTATGATTTCTGCACACGCTCTCAGCAGATTAATCTCACGCCGTGTCAAATACCCTTCCACCACAATACGCAGTGCATCAAAGCTTTTCAAATACGCACAGTTAAGTTGCAATGTCTCAGAAGCAAATATCGGATCGCACCATCCATTTCGGATGCATATATCACGGTATCGGCTCCGAAGATGACTGAGAATCGTTATGTGTTCTTCGTATTCACCATACACATCCGCACGCTGCAAAGCATCGATACCTACCTCTTCCGAAGCAAGCTCCTCAAAAAAACGAAAGATGTATTGAGAATTTTGTATAAAGCTAAAAAAGTTTCGTTCAATTTGCAACGTACTAAATGCGCTAAAATCGGACGCTTCATGAAGGGCAAGAAGCCGAAGATCATTATCAGGGAGAAGAAGAGAAGGGGCGAGCGTAATACGACCTAAGAAGTCACCCATCGTTATCATATGGGGAATTATGCCCGATTCAAAACTAAAAAGAGCATGACGGATACACCGCGCCGTTGGAAAAACGACGCATTCACCCTTAGGCATGCTTAAAACTCGATAGTATTAGGATTTCGTGTATCCGCTTTGAGATTGTAATAGCGTTGATCCGTTCCGACACTCACTTTTGCCAAAATATCCCATCGTCCAATTTTAGGAAGATCCACGGCACTAAAGGTATATGTTCCCTTATCAATCGTAGGGGAGCTAAGGTTTATATCAAGTTTAGTCGTATTTGGACGGGTTAAAACGACATTGACTTTAGCATCATTCACCGCATTGCCCGATTTGTCGGCAACTTGATACGTGATGACCGTCCCCTTTTCGGTAATTTGCGGTGTTAAAAATGTAATAGTGTATTTTTTGTCGAATTCAATCTTAGCATTAATAATATCATTGACTCCATCGTCGTATTCATGATAATTTTGCATCCCGTAATCCGACATTTCAACCGGATTATTAATAGCCATTTTTACGGTTATAACCGAAAAACCAATTACTGCTAAAATAGACAATGCAATAATAATCGGCCATTTACGACCTGCATTTTTACTCATTTGAAGACCCTTTTTTACGAAAAAATCTACCGCGCACATAAATAAAAAGTGCGTAAATAATAATACCGTAAAAAACAACACGCAAAATATCAATGAAATTTTTACTTCCGCTACCGGCAGATGAGCTTAAGGTTACCCCTTGATACTCTGCAATTTGTTCTGCAACATCCGTGTAACCGTTAAACATCGCAACGGAATATTTTGAAACGGTTTCGTTTCCTTTTGTTTTTTCTCCCAATATAGGCAATATCGTCCCACCACGGTTTACGATAAGCTCTTTGGCTTCATCGAAACTGCGTGCGAACATAATAGAGCTCATTACCGCTCCCATAAAGGTAGCATTAGGACTTAACACTTGAGATTTATTAAAATGTTTGTATAAAGTCGTCGGGCGTGCGAGAATATCGACTTGCTGTTTTAACTCAATAAACGTCATAACGACTGCAGGTTGATCAAGTTGAGCGGTGATATTTTTTTCAAAATCGGCAATTGTTTGATTATTGTCCAAATCACGAACCATGACCAAATAAAGAGATACTCCGGTTTTTGCCTTCAGCTCGGCACCGATAGCATTAATTTGTTCTGCAAATTTCGGGTTATGGACAACTTCGTCTTTATACAAAAATTCAGCATGCGCAGGAATAGTGAAGAGTGATACAATGAGGGTGAGGGCCGCTAGCCCTCGCGAGAGACGCAAACGCTTCCCTTACCCGACGTATAGGTGATTTGGTGTTAATACCGCCCACAACGTTACCGCTGCAGAAACCACCAAAGCTACTGTAATGAGTTTATCCATGATACTTGCCATCTAAAACCCCTTATTTTACATCAACACGATGAGCAGCGTTATCCGTGCTAATCATTTTGATCTCTTTTTCATTTACAATTTGGTAAAAATTAGCCGCACTACCTTGTTGTACACCCAATCCCCACACGGTTAAACCGGCAAGGATAGAGAGAAGCAACACAGTCGCGATCAACATACCAGTAATTCCGTCCAATGCAAAAATACTGCGATTTTCCATCTGGCTCTCCTTATTTACTGAGGTCGGTGACATAAGCACCAAGCGCTTTAACTTGAACTTCTGTCAAGTTGTTGAATGCCGGCATTGTACCGATTGCACCTTTTTTACCGTGACTTAGAATATTTGCAACCAAAGTAGGGTTAAAGACAGCGATACTTGGAGCAACCATCTCCATACCTTTACCGTCAGGTCCGTGACATGCAGCACACGTACCAGCAAATACATCCGCACCTTCGGTACCTTTGAGTCCGCCTGCAACGTATTTAGCAACTGCATCAATTTCAGCGTCTGTAATAAGAGCACCGGTATTTGCATTCATTAAACCGTTACGATCAGGCATTGGAACACCTGTACCTAATATATTGTTGTTTCCACCGTTCATAATAACATGTTTTACTGATTTCTCAGCGATACGGTGATGTAAATTGGCAGCTTTGCCGTCGATACCGTCGGCTTGCAAACCATGACACGGCGCACATTGTACAATAAAGATAGATCCGCCCATCTCTTTAAGAGTTGACTCATCCATGTTTTTGTATTGCTCTTCGAACTTAGCATCATGTTCAGCTACCGCTTCATTGTACTCACCGATTTGTGAATACGCATTAACCGGATATCCCGCAAGGAAATACCAGATCGCCCAAATGGTTAGACCAAGGAAAATAACCGCCCATCCAAAAGGAAGTTCGTTTTTATATTCTCCGATCCCATCCCAGTTCTCATCAGCAAGTTTACCGCTAGCGCGGTCATACTGCATTTGACGAACATATTTAGTAACAACAAATGCTGTTACAATAACCAGGACCACTGCACCTAAAACGGCGAGTTTATTAACCCAGTCATGCTCACCGCCCATACCACCGGCAGAGCCGACAGCAAGGTAAGTAAAGCCAAGCATTGCAATTACAACTATAATAGCAGCAAGTACTGTCTTGTTCATTTATCCCTCCTACTTATTTTTCATCATTTTTTGAGATTTCTTCAACCGGCTGGTCAGTAATCTCGTCGTGTAGCGCGATATTGCTGTACTTTTCATAATCGCGCTTCCCTTTTCTCTGTGAGCTGTACAAATGGTATATGTACGAATACAGCACGATCACCAAAAAGGCGACGAAAAAAAAGTAAGCATACGCTTGAAGTGTACCTATATCCACGCTCGATCCTTATTTCATGCTGTTAAGATAGGCGATAATCGCTACGATTTCAGGGATTTTGCCCGCTGCAACCGCATCTTTAACATCTTGATCTTTCATGTCTGCTGCAATTACTTTTGCCTCTTCGAGTGCATCTGTTTTCGCTTCATCCAATGTAGCCGCCAATTTAACAGTCGCTTTTGAGCCGTCTGCCATTGGTAGTTCTTGGTTATATGGAGTTTTAAATACTTTGTTAACGGTTACTTGCTCAGCATAGGCTGTATCGATATCCGCAGTATTTTTAAACATCCATGTATATGCCGGCATGATTGAGCCCGGGACAACTGCCGAAGGATCTTTCATGTGATTTTCATGCCAGTCTGTCGTACGGTAGTTACCTACACGCATCAAGTCTGGACCAGTACGTTTTGAACCCCATAGGAATGGGCGATCATACGCATATTCACCGCTCAAGCTGTAATGACCGTAACGGTCAGTTTCAGATTTGAACGGGCGAACCAATTGTGAGTGACATGCATTACAGCTATTTTTGATGTAAACATGACGACCAGCCAACTCAAGCGTACTATACGGCTTTGTCCCGATAACCGGACGAGACGCCTGTGCGAAGTTTGGCAAAATTTCGATAAGTCCCGCAAACGCGATAGTAACGAAAACCGCTACCGCGAAAAAGAATGGGTGTTTTTCTAACCAGTGAAACATATTTCCTCCTCCTGATTATGCGCCCATAGGCGATGCAGTTTGAAGTTCACTCTCTTCAACACGGCGAGAGCTTGTCATTGTTTTATACATATTGAATGCAAACAAGAACATACCTAAGAAATACAATGTACCACCAACTGCACGAATCGTGAAATACGGGTGCAATACAGCAACGGTATCGATGAATGAATACGCAAGGTTACCGAATTCATCGTGAGCACGCCACATCATACCTTGTGTAATACCGGCAATCCACATAGAAGTGAAATAAAGGACAACACCAAGCGTTTGAATCCAGAATTGAGTATTCATCAATGATTTAGAATAAATCTCACGTTTGAATACACGTGGAGCCATATGGAAAAGTGATGCCATAATCATGAAAGCAACCCATCCAAGAACACCATCATGTACGTGACCAACGATCCAGTCTGTGAAGTGTGCCAATGCATTGACCGATTTGATCGCCTGAATTGGACCTTCAAGAGTCGAGAACATATAGAATGTTGATGCAAGAACCATGAACTTAATCAATGGGCTTGCCGCAACTTGTTGCCATTCACCCTTCATTGTAAGAAGCATGTTGATCGCAGAACCCCATGATGGAAGGATCAAAACAACAGAGAAAACTGAACCCATTGTTTGCATCCAGTCAGGAACAGTTGAATAGATCAAGTGGTGTCCGCCTGCCCATAGGTAAACAAACATTAAGCCCCAGAACGCAAGAAGAGACAATTTATACGAATAAACCGCTTGGCCTGATTCTTTTGGAAGAAAGTAGTAAATCATCGCAACGATAGGTACAGTAAACCCGAACGCAACCGCATTATGACCATACCACCATTGTACCAACGCATCATTCGTACCTGAGTACATTGAAACCGAGTGATACCAGTTACCGATTCCGCCGGAAGCAAAATACGTTGGGATTTCCATATTGTTGAATAGATACAACATAGCGATACCAAGGAAGGTTGCAATGTAATACCAAATAGAGATGTAGAGTGATTTTTCACGGCGGATACCGATCAAACCGAAAATAGACATACCCCAAATAACCCATACCAATACTACTGCAATATCAATCGGCCATTCAAATTCAGCATACTCTTTTGAAGTGGTAATACCCATCAAAAGGGATCCTACAACCGCAACAACTACCAATAGGTAAAGTGCAAAGTGTAATTTTCCAAGAAACATCAAAAATTTTGATTCTGCCATAGAAACTTTTAATACACGTTGACCTACATAGTACCATGTTGACCAAATACCGCTAAGGGTAAACCCAAAAATGACTGCATCGGTGTGCAATGGTCGAAGACGGCTGAAGTTTGTGAACTCTGCCAATCCTGATCCCGCAATCGTATTAACAGCAGGAAATGCCATTTCCCATGCCAAAATTACGCCGACAAGCATCCCGACGATTCCGAGTACAACAGTTGTAAGCATAAACATCTTTGCAACCGTGTAATCATACTCCAATGGACGATTCTCCATTTACGACCTCCTTAAAGATTCAAAGCATAAGAGCCTATTAGGGCACCTCTGACTTCGCAAAACTGTGAAATCAAAGATGCCCTTAACACTTTTGTAACAAAAGTAGGCTATTAAACGCTCTAATGATAGCAACGACAGTATTTAAGGAATCTTAAATTATTAAATGTTTTTCAGTATATCAAAACTTAACGATTAATTTAAGTTTATACACAGAATAAGGGGTAGAAAAGTAACACTCGGAGATGAAAAAAGTTTATGAAGGGCTAGGGAAATCAATTCCCTAGTCTGGTAAAGTTATCGTTGAATCAATGAAAGAAATTCGCCAAAAATATATCGGCTCTCTTTTGGCCCTGGACTTGCCTCTGGATGATGCTGTACCGAAAATACCGGAGCATCTTTATAGCGAAGCCCTTCAATCGTGTTATCGAATAAATTAATATGTGTCACTTCAGCGATTTCACGAACCGATTCAGGAACATTATAGTTATGATTTTGCGCGGTAATCTCAACCATTCCGGTTTGAACATTTTTAACAGGATGATTTCCACCGTGGTGGCCGAATTTCAGTTTATGCGTATCATGCCCGTGAGCAATACTCAAAAGCTGATGCCCAAGACAAATGCCGAATAATGGAATGCGGCGCACTATGAGCTTTTTGATCTCTTCTTGTTCTTGTTTAAGAACCAACGGATCTCCCGGCCCGTTCGAGAGGAAAACACCGTCAATCTCTTTATTCTCGTAACGTGCAATCAACTCATCGCCATTAAAGGTATTCGGAAGTACTTCAACTTCGATTCCGGCTTGGGTTAATTCATTCAAAATATTGCGTTTTACCCCAAAATCAATCGCTGCAATGCGCGCTTTTGGAGCCGGTACGTCGTTGTAACGAAAATTAAACGGATCATATACTCCGTGAGCATGAACGTAGGATGTTTTAGTACTCACTTCTTGAATATAATTGATCTCTTCGATACGAGGAGAGGCATCAAGAAGTTTTTTGAGTTCTTCTTTGTCAGACACTTTTGTCGAAGCGATCATCATCATCGCCCCTTCCGTTCGGAGCATTTTTGTCAAATAACGGGTGTCAATATCGCATATCCCAATAACACCGTGTTTTTCTAAAAAGGTGTGCAACGCTTCTTCTGCACGGAAATTTGAGTGTTTACTTTGATATTGACGAACAATTATCCCCTTACAGTGTGCTTTTATGCTCTCCATATCTTCGCCATTCACACCAACATTGCCGATTTCAGGCATCGTAAAGGTGATAAACTGCCCCGCATAGGATGGGTCGGAAATAATCTCTTGGTAACCAGTCATCGACGTATTAAAAACAATTTCACCGACGTTTGTCGTGTCGGCTCCAAAACTTTTAGCCTCTAGAAAAGTTCCGTTTTCGAGATATATCCAAACATCACGCATCATGCCATTCCCCTTCGGTTAAGTTCATCTTTGTACAATTTTTCGTACATAATCTCATACTCATCGGTACCCGGGATCAAACGGCGTTTATAGCTTTTGATCTTTTCATAAACAGCCGATTCAATCTCGCTCGTATCGGCGACAAACATCGTTATTGCATCATAAATGATATTTTTAATACGATTTTCACTCACATCGTAATGGATCAAATCTTCTTCGTACAATGCATCCAAAATTTGGTGGGCAATATCCGAATAGCGCTCTTCATAGGATAAAATAACACCATACTCAGGAGCGAGTTTTTTCTTAATCATAAAAAATAGCTGCCGCTCATCGGCAAGGTAAAAATCGATCTGCTCTTCATTGGCATTTACGATCTCTTTAACCTTTTCTTCAAGTGCCATCTCTTTTTTAACGTTGGCAACTAAAATACCTTCGGCCTCTTTGGCAACACTTTCAAGCCCGTGGGTCATCGTGACTAGTCCGCTCCGGTTGAGGTCTACGGCGATACGCGTCGATATATGGGGTACATGGGTGAGTGAAACCTTCATTGCAAAGCCCTATCTTAATTTTTCGCTATTTTACTTTATCACACCTCTAAATAGCCTTATAGCGACTCGGAAATGTAAAAATTTCCCTTATGATATCGAAGGCTCAAAACTGCCAATATCCCGCCGAGTATCAAGCCCCCTATTACATCCATGAACAAATGCTGCTTAATCGCCATAGTGGAATAAATGATCCCTAGACACCACACGGCACTCATCATGCGGATTCCTATGTTTCCCTTCATCTGTATCAGCAGATAATCAAACCAAAAAGCTGAAAAAAAAGCTGTCGCTACATGTAAAGAGGGAAAAGCATTTCCAGCTGTGTCTATCGTTTTAAGCAATGAAAATTGGGGATACTGATGTAAATCTATTGCATATTGGGGTACAGACGTTGGAAAAAGGATATAAAAACCTACCCCTATCAAGCAGACGGCACCTATATATATACCGTAGTAAATGAGTTCTTTTCGATTTTTCATCAGAGCAGGGACCAGCGATACATATACCCATAAGGAAAGATAAAAATAAAGATAATTCGGCTTAAAACCAATCCAATTATCGACAAAAATGGGTGCTATGTGAATAACGGTAAAATAGGGGTTTTTGAGTAAGTAAAGGTACATTGTGAAAAAGAGTGCCATAAAGAGCATTGTCCCTACAGCCTTCAGACACCAATGTACCCATAATCGAACCGCTAAGTTTCTAGAGAAAGAGGCTCCATCCTGATAATCTACATTCCCACACATTTTCATTTATAACCTTTTACGGCTGACTTGATGGAAGTTGACGAAGCTTATTAGTAATTTCAGACCCTTTTTTAGGATCCATTTTACCCAATATTTGTCCCACTACTTTACTGTTTAAGGTACTCATAATATCGGCCGCTTCACTTGCTGACATCTGAGAGAGTATCCCTGCTGAAGCAGACGGTTTCATTTTTGCAAAGGTCTGAGAAACTTTACCCGCTTTGACATTTTTAATCTCATCAAGGACTTTTTTATTATCCTCAAGCATTTTTTTTACGGAGGCTTCTTTGGCTTTAATCTCTTGTAATTTTTGATCGACTTTGCTGTCTTTGCCCTGTATCATCGTCTCTTTTTTCTTGAGCAAATCTTCCGTTGCATTTTTGAGTGCATCCAAAGATTGACGCTGTTCATCGATCCTTCCCAATTCTACTAAAAGTTCATTTTTTCGCTCTTCAAATATTTTGGTACAGTCGTAAGACTTTGTAGCTTGTGCACCGAATAAAACACTTCCCATAAAAAGAGATAAAAGAACGATTTTTTTCATATAGATTCCCTTTTATAGGTCATAATACCAATTTCATCAAGCATTTTAGCCTCTTCTTTTTTGATTTTTACCATATACGCTTGAGCTTCTTGAAGTTCAAGGTATTTAAACTTCTCATAATCGATCATTGCCGTCTTAAATGCCTGTTGCCTTTGTAACTGCTGATCTTCTGCAAATGTCAGCCACTCGCGGCATTGTTCAATGGTTTGATGTTGTGCATGGATCATCATCTGAGACTGTGTCAGCTCACTAACGGAGCCTTTTATGGGCAAAGAGAGGGTGGAGAGGGTTTCATACGCACGATCCAGTGCACCGGACGCATTGGCTAAAGCGTTATTTGCGGCAATCAGATTTTGCTCCGCACGGTCAAGATCTTTTTTTTTGAGCTTGACCAACGGAGCGTATTTAGATTTCACGTTCTAGAATACTATTGTGTCGTTTCGATCCGGTGATGTGGAGATCATGCCGATTTTGGTTTGTGTCAACTCTTCGATCGCACGAAGATACTCTTGTGCCGTAGCTGGAAGATCTTCAAAACGTCGTACACCTTCAGTTTTATCCCATCCTGCAAATGTTTTATAAACCGGTTTAACATGCTCAAGATCAAGCGGCATATAATCGATCACTTCACCGTTCACCTCATACGCTACACATACTTGAATTTCATCAAAACCATCCAGTACATCGAGTTTCATAATTGAGAGATCATCGCATCCGTTCAAACGGCTCGCATAGCGGCATGCTACGGCGTCAAACCAACCGCAACGACGTGGACGCCCGGTGGTGGTACCGAATTCATGCCCTTGTTTGCGAAGACGCTCTCCGATATCACCGTGATCTTCCGTCGGAAACGGACCGTTTCCAACGCGGGTACAGTACGCTTTTACTATCCCTGTCACTTTGCCGATATCTTTCGGATTGACCCCAAGCCCGGTACACGCACCGGCTGAAATCGTCGATGAACTGGTGACATAGGGATAGGTGCCATGGTCAATATCGAGCATCGTACCCTGAGCCCCTTCAAGGAGGATTTTTTTCTCATTATCCATTAAGTCCCATGCCATTTTAGTCGTATTGGCCAAGAAGGGAACCAATGCTTCGGCAAAAACGTTTAACTCTTTTACTAACGCTTCACGAGACGGTAAAGCAATCTCTAATGCTTCAAATATGGCTTTGTTTTGAACAAAATATTCCATTACACGGCTTGTCAAGGTTTCAACATCACGCAATTCACCCAAACGGAATCCGGCGCGAGCAATTTTCTCACTGTACGCAGGCCCGATACCGCGACCAGTCGTACCGATCGCTTTTTCGCCGCGAAGTTTCTCTTTTGCTTGGTCGATCAACGTATGAAACGTCAAAATCATGTGTGCCGATTCACTGACAAACAAACGTCCAAGTAAATTATCGAATTGTTTCATCTCTTTGATCAACGCTTCGGGAGAAACAACAACACCGTTACCGATGATATTGATCGCTTTCGGATTCAAAATCCCTGATGGAATCAAATGAAGAGCATGAGTTTTGCCATCAACTACAATAGTGTGACCGGCATTGTGTCCCCCTTGATAACGGGCAACACAGTCGTATTTTTGCGCAAGCAAATCAACAATTTTCCCTTTTCCTTCATCACCCCATTGAATTCCTACGATTAAATCCGCTTTCATACTACTCATCCTGTTTGTGTTATTGGTGTAATGCGTCTATCAACGCATCGGTGTAAATGGCAAAGCCGACCGAAACGGTCTCGTCACTTTTGTAACGTCCGCCCATAGCGTACATTTCATTTCCTTCGATCACGCGGAAAAAAAGCTCATCATAATAGAGCATTTTAGCGTAATAAAGGGGAGCTATAACCACATTAGGATATTCAAGCCCAACGCAGAGTTCTTTGATTTTCATCAACTCGGGTTTGATCGGATCGGGGACAATCTCCACAACCGCATCGATCTCGCTTGCATGCTGCATGTACACAAGACGTGTTAACCAATCAATTTTCAAAGACAACATTTTCTCAATGTTGACGTGACGAAAATCATCTAAATTCAGATCCAACATTTCGGTAAGGATACGAGGGATATTAATATTAGAAATTTGTAGCAGAGGCTGCATATCCAACACATTCAAAATCCGTGTTGCTTGAGTGAGAGCTACCGAGAGATTCGGCTCATCAATAATCTCTACCCCGATTTGATACTGCTCATCGGCAGGATAACGGTAGACCGGCTGAATATAGAACCATTTCTTGTGTTCGGTATTGCCGCCAAGCCGTTTATTGAGTATACGGACCACATCGATCGTTGAATCGGCGCGGAGACTCATCGAATGATTTTTACTGTCACCAAAACGGATCAATTCCCATTCGTCAGAGACACTTTGGTGTTGATGATAGGAAAAAAGCGGCGTTAGTATCTCTTCAAAACCCGCATCACTTAAGAGTGTGCTCGCTTTGGTTTCGATACGTCGCTTGGTCTTTGCCGTAGCGGCAAAGTAGAGCTTGGAACCCTCAGGGATTTCGTGTTCAAAAACCATAATCTTAGAGTCCAAAATAGACGGTGTTAAACACGCGATTTGCGGTTCCATCATACGCACGGCGACCGAGTTTAGCTAACGCCAGCTCAACCCCGTTGATAACCCATGCCGCTTCATACGGAGCGATCAGTCCCATGTGGTTGATACGAAAAATCGAATCTTTGATATGGTCTTGCCCGCCGGCAACGTTTGTCTCATACTCTTTTTTCAAAAGGGATCGGATCTCTTTTGCCTGAGCATCATCAACAGTGGTCATCGAATCAGCCGGAGAGGTTGGATAGATATGCAAACCAATCGCACCCATCGCCTCACGAGTCGCTTTGGCACGACGCGCCGTATCGCTGTAAAGTTTCTCCAGACCGCCTTCGGCTTTGATACGCTCAAGTATGTTTTCAAGACCAATAATAAGAGTTGTTGCCGCTGTCCATGCCGTCGTATTTTTGCGCTGATTTTTAATCTCGGTAGCGAGGTTGAAATAATACCCTTTGCCGCTTCCGATTTTTTCGATCGCTGCATTGGAAAGACCCATAATTGCAAGTCCCGGAGGGAGCATCAACGCTTTTTGGCTCCCTGAGATCAAACAGTCAATATTGGTCACGTCAATTTTCTCAACACCCACCGCCGTGATACCATCGGCAATTACCATGATAGACGGATTGTGCGCTTTTACTGCCGCTGCGATCGCTTCGACATTGTGGCGAAGGCCCCCTGCACTTTCACAGATTTGAATCGCAAGCGCATCGATATCCGGATTAGCGTTCAATGCCGCTTGAACCTCTTCGACCGAAGCCGGCGTGTCCCATTCGTGTTTAATCTCAACATTGGCGATCCCGTAAGCGGCCGCGATTTTACCGAAACGCTCACCGAATTTTCCCGAATTAATTGAGAGAAGTTTGGTCTGAGTCAGATTCGTAACTGCACCCTCCATAGCACCGGTGCCGGAGGATGCGAGCATAAGCACCTCGTCCATTCCAAGAAGCTCGAACAGTAATGTACGAGTTCGTCCGAAAATCGCTTCAAACTCGGGGGTACGGTGGTGGAGTGTTTCGCCGGCCATGGCAATACGTACCGACTCGGGTACCGGGGTGGGTCCTGGAGTAAACAAAAGCATCAATAAATTCCTTTATTAGGAGTACAAAATGCTCAAATTATATCGGATGGGAGGTTAGGAGAGGTTTAAGGGGAATGGCTATGCTACAATTGCATCAAAAAAAGAGCTTTTATGACGTTATTTGACTCTCTCCTTTTAGGTGCCCTTGAGGGGGTAACCGAATTTTTACCCATCTCCTCAACCGGACATCTCATTTTAGCCTCACAGCTGTTAGGACTTCAACAAACGGCTGCACACAAGGCATTTGAAGTCTCGATTCAGTTAGGAAGTATTTTAGCCGTATTGTTTTTGTATGCACAAAGACTTTTGCAAGATAAAACCCTCTGGTTTAAAATTGCGATTGCTTTTCTTCCGACCGGAGTTATCGGATTTTTATTTTATAAGCATATCAAAGCTCTCTTCGGTGTCGAAACGGTGAGTATCATGCTCATTGCTGGAGGAGTGGTATTTCTGATTATTGAATATTTTCGTCGTGACAAAGCCATTGATGAGGGGAAAGATTTACGTGAACTGACCATCAAAGAAGCTTTTACTATCGGGGTTTTCCAAAGCTTTTCGATGGTGCCCGGCACAAGTCGCTCAGGAGCCACCCTCATCGGCGGATTATTTATGGGACTCAACCGTAAAAGCGCTGCCGAATTTTCTTTTTTATTGGCAATTCCGACCATGTTTATCGCTACCGCGTACGATCTGATCAAACATCGCCATGAACTTGTCGTGGATGATTGGTCAATGCTCATCATTGCTTTTGTCACCGCTTTTGTTTTTGCCTTTGTAACCGTCAAAGCGTTCGTCGGCTTTGTGAGCCGTCATACGTTTGTTCCGTTCGCAATTTACCGAATCGTTGTCGGTATTATCTTCTTTTACTTTGTGGCAGAAATTCCCGCTTAAGAGCGCAGTGATTTAATCTGATCGATCAAAATCTTCGCCAGTTCTAGCGCTTTGGAGCGGTGGGAAAGTCCTACTTTTACTGCATTTTCCAACTCACCGAGCGTTTTATCGTACCCTGAGGGGATAAAGATCGGATCGTACCCAAAACCGTTTTCACCGCGAAGAGTGGTGATGACATCTCCGTGCATCCACCCGTGAACGCAACTCTCCCCTTCACGAGAAACCACGGCAATAGCCGCCGTGTAGTGAGCGGGAGAGGTCATTAACCCTTTTTCCTTTAACGCTTCGACAAGTTTTAGAAGATTATCTCGATCACTCGCGCCCTCTCCACCGTAGCGAGCACTGTATATCCCCGGAGCACCATTCAACGCATCGACACTGATACCGCTATCATCGGCAACGACAATCGCCTCCATATCACCCAATGCACTATAAACGGCGCGCGCTTTGATCAATGCATTTGCCTTAAACGTCTCGCCATCTTCGATGATCTCAAACCCATCGATCAGATCCGTATACGGAAAAACTTCCCGATCATGGAGGAGTTCAATAATCTCACGAACTTTCCCTTTATTTGACGTTGCCAAGACGATTTTCATTTCATTCCTTACAGTAGACTTTAACGTTCAGTGTTTACCCGATGTTTCATCTAAGGGTGTATTATAATACTGAAAATTTTAACGTATCTAAGGTTGTACGGTGTTTAAAACGGTTCTCCCACTCTCCGCGATTCTTTCGCTTCGATTTTTCGGTCTATTTTTAGTTCTTCCGGTTCTCTCGGCATACGCACTCAACCTTCCGAGTGCCACGCCCCTACTCATCGGCGTCATCGTCGGTGGATATGCCCTAACTCAGGCTATTTTCCAAGTCCCCTTCGGAATCATGAGCGATAAAATCGGTCGTAAGCCAACACTGTTACTCGGTCTTGTCATCTTTTTGATCGGATCGATCATCTGTGCGGTGAGCACCGACATCTACACACTGATGGCGGGACGCTTTTTACAAGGTGCGGGAGCTATCGGCGCCGTCATTCCTGCCATGATCAGCGATTTGGTCATCGAAGAGAAACGGGGTCATGCAATGGCACTCATGGGAGGAACCATCGCTATCAGTTTTGCCGCTGCAATGGCTTTAGGACCCGTTCTTGCCGCAGGGTTCGGATTTTCGTCACTCTTTTGGATCGCGGCTGTTTTATCAATCGTATCAATGGTCGTCCTCTTTACAAATGTCCCGAATCCTCCGCGCATTCGCCATATCTACCATTCAACTACGACGACCAAAGATATCCTCAAAGATCCGAATTTGCTCAGTATGATTATCACCAACGGGATGCAAAAAGGGCTTATGACCGTTTCATTCGTCCTTATCCCTATCTTTCTGACCAAACCCGAATACGGTTTTCTATGGGATAAAAAAGATCTCTGGCAAGCGTTTATACCGGCAATGGTAATGGGGCTTTTGGCGATGGGACCCGCCGCTGTTTTCGGTGAAAAATACAACAAACCACGTGAAATTTTCCTTATCTCCATCGTCCTCTTTGTCGTTGCATTTACCCTCATGGGATTTGCGACTAAAAGCTGGGAATTCGTTGCCGGAGTGGTCAGCTTTTTCATGGCATTTAATATGATGGAGCCATTGGTTCAATCGATGATCAGCAAATACGCCAAAGTACATCAAAAGGGGGCGGCTCTCGGTATCGCCAACGGCTTTGCTTATTTTATGACGTTTGTCGGCGGTGCAGCAGCAGGGATTGCATTGCAGTACTCCAGCCGCGAAGTGTTCACCATTGCACTGATCGTCATCACCACATTATGGCTGTTATGGACCCTTAAAATGCAAAATCCGCACCGATTTTCCCATCTTTATATCTCTATGGATCATGTGGATATGGAGAAATTAAACGGCTTGGAACACGAGCATATCGCGGAGTGGTTTATCAATGAAACTGAAAACATTGTCGCAGTAAAATATCGTAAAGATATGATCGATGAAGAAGCTATTAAAGCGAAGATCGTAAAATAAATCCTAATCGTCATCCTCAAGAAGGGTGACACTCCATTAACTCAAAGTCCTCTCCCTCTTTCGAACATCAAAGGATATAATACTCTTTTAAAAACGGAGCAAAATTGTGATCAATAATATGGCCTATTTCGGAGTTGCTTTAATTACGGTGATGTTTATCATTTTTATGATGAACCGGAAAAATAAATCTATTCAAGAATTAGCTCCGAGTATTTTGATCACTACGGGTATTTTTTTTACGTTTGTGGGGATAGCTATTGGTTTATTCCATTTTAATGCAGATAATGTGGATGTAAGCTTACCGACATTGCTCAACGGAATTAAAACAGCATTTTGGGCCTCGGCCAGCGGTATATTCTTTGCCTTAGTGATCAAACTTCTCGATATTTTCGATTTAACACAACACAATGAATCCACCCAAATTGAGGGAATGAGCATTGATGATATCGTTATCTATCAGGCCAAACAAACCGAAGTACTGGTGGAAATACTCCGAAGCATCAAAAGTATGCACAGCTCTATCGCCGCTCAGGACGAGTCTTCCCTTGTAAGCCAAATCACGTTATTGCGAAACGAGTCAAATAAACAAAGTGACGCGTTACGCCAAGAGTTTCATGATTTTGCGACGACCATGGCGGAAAACAATTCAAAAGCATTTATCGAAGCACTCAAGGATGTTATCAAAGATTTTAACGACAAAATCAGCGAACAGTTTGGAGACAACTTTAAACAGCTGAATCAAGCGGTCGAAAAAACCGTTATATGGCAAGAAAACTATAAAAATCAAATGACGCAGTCAATCGAAACGATGACTCTAATTTCCTCGATGTTGGAAGCCCAGGCTCATGATTACAGTGTAGTCGTTTCTAACAGTGCTGAATTTGAAACCCATGTATCCGCTATGGCTCACTCCTTGGAAGAGATAACGTTTCAGCGTGAACATCTCCAAAGCCTGATTCAATCCCTCGTGAACTTTTTGGAATCCGCATCCGATTCACTGCCGCTTATCGGTCAAAAAGTCGATGATATGACGGAACGTTTGGTCAAAGGGATGAACGAAGCTACTGAAGAAGTCCAAAAACAAGTAACGCTCCTCGATCATGAACTCGAAATTGCTCTAAAAAGATCATTGGAAGGATTGGGACAGCAATTGGCCTCTCTTTCAAACAAATTTGTGCAGGACTACACACCGCTAACCGATAAATTACGCGAAGTGGTTGCATTGGCTTCAAAACAACGATGAGCGGGTTAAGTCTATGAACCGGTTACCGCAAAAAAAACATTATCACAAAGAAGATTACTGGATCAGTCTAAGTGACATGATGACGTCGCTGATGATGCTCTTTTTACTGATCTCCATCATCTACATGATTAAAGTTCAAGATAGCGTTAAAGTTCCCCAAATCTACAAAGAGACAACCCAAGGACTTAATCATGCACTCAATAAAGAGTTTGACAAAGACCTTAACAAATGGGGAGCTGTAATCGATAAAGATTTAACCGTACGCTTCCAGCAGCCTGATATATTGTTTGCTACCGGTTCATCGGCTTTGACCCCACGATTTAAAGAGATTTTGGATGATTTTTTTACCCGTTATATGAAAATCATGATGTCTAAACAATTCATCAACAATATTGAAGAAATTAGGATAGAGGGACATACATCCTCAATGTGGGAAGGGGAATCCGATAAAGAAAAGGCCTATTTTAAAAACATGAGCCTTTCTCAAGAAAGGACAAGAGCCACCCTCGAATATATCATGACATCCCAGAAAATCAATTTATCCCAAAATCAAAAAAAGTGGCTGATGAAACATTTCAGCGCAATCGGATTTTCATCTGGGCATCCCTTGAACAGCAAAGGAATATACAAAACCGACGCAGAAAGTGAAGATTATCAGTTATCCCAAAGGGTAGAATTTAGAGTTCGCACCAACATTGAGGATAAAGTTGCCAAAATCGTGGACAAACAATGAATCTCATAAATTTTTTGGACTTTAAACCGCTTGAGAATCTTCGAAGTGAAATGAAAGCGCCTTTAGTAGCACCGATATTTTTCCATGTTTTTCAAAACTCTATCGTGACCCATAAAGGAGATCGAATAGAGCTCGAATCGCTCAATGAGTTAACTATACACCCTGATGGAACGTTGCTTTACGATAATAAGCGGGTTCTTCTGTATATCGTCGATTACAGTTTGACCAATATTTATGATAATCCAATCATCTCTGAGTTCCATATCAGTTCCTGCCCAACTGTACAAGAATTGATTACAAGAGGACGTCATCTAAGATATTTTATTACATCCGGTGACGATGAACTGTTTTTGATTGATCAAATGTTTGAAAGCACAAATCAAATAACTCTAGTCCAAAAGTTGAGTGTTTGCAAACATTGTCTGATGTTTCTTAATTGGTCTGAATACGCCGATAAAGACAATAAGATCAAACAAGATATCTTCAATATATTTACAGCCTCTTCTTTTTTTGAAAAATATCCGAAGCAGTTGTAATTAATTTACAGTTTCACGACTCTAACAAGTGTCCCTGCTTCCAAATCCCCATCCTCTTCACCGCAAATCATCAGTCCGGCATCTCCGAGAAGATTCGTCAAAATTGCCGAACTTCCCGTCTTTTTCCCCTCAAAATCGACCCAGTATCGGCCGTCTTCAAAACTCAAATTGCACGCGGTAAATTCACTTTTATTGGAGCGTTTGGCAAACGGTACTTTGAGGGTTGCTTCGATAGGCTCATACGGATTAACACACCCCATCATTCGGGCAAGTAGCGGTGCTACATAAAGGATACACGTGACGGTAGACGAATAAGCGAATCCCGGCAGGGAGACAATAAACTTCTCACCCCGCTGTGCGAGCATCACATGCTGTCCGGGTTTAATATTGACCCCTTTGAAAATCACTTCTGCACCCAAACGGGGAACAATGTGTTTCACAAAATCATAATCTCCGACACTCACCCCGCCGGTACTGACAACAATATCGCTGGAAGCAAGTGCCTCTTCAAATCGTTCCATTATCGCATTTTTATCATCCCCAACGATCCCCATTTGAACCGGTTCACCGCCGAGTTGTGTTACAAGAGCCTCTAGTGTATAGCTGTTGGAACTGCGGATTTGTCCTGCGTGACGTGCCTCTTCTCCGATATCAAGGATTTCACTTCCCGTCGCAATGATACTCACGCGAGGACGCTGTGATACACGCACCATTACCTGATTAATCCCTGCCAATACACCGATCTGCGCAAAGCCTATGCTTGAACCCTTAGCAATTAACGTCTCATTAGCCCGATAGCTTTCCCCTACAGGGCGGACGGCAAACCCAAGAGGAACCGATTTTTCAATAACAATCTCACCCTCTTGCACTCGAACATTCTCGATAGGAATGAGAGTATCGGCACCCTGCGGCATTAATGAGCCGGTAAAGGTTTTAATACACATTCCGCTCGTCACATGCCCGATACTATCCGCTCCGGCAGGATTGTCTCCCATAATAAGCAACGAATCAAATTCAGCCAAGTCGCTATGAAGTATTGCGTATCCGTCCATTGCCGACGTAGGATGAAGCGGATAATCCTCGCAAGCGACAATGTCCTCCGCCAAAATCCGCCCCAATGCCGCACTTAGAAATACCCGCTCGCTCTTTTGGGAACCGATAGGGAGTAAACTCACCATATTTTGAGAGGTTTCATAGGAGATCATGCGTTGCTCCCTAATAATCCTGCTCCTGAAATAGGGGTTGAACGCTCTGCCGCATAAAGGCGTGCCCCATTTTTAAGATCGTATTTCCATATCGGAGCCGAAGCTTTAAAATCTTCCACAAATTTCTCGATTGTCTCCAATGCTACACGTCTTTTAGGGGAAAATACCGCCGCTATATAGCTCGATTCGTGAACCAAAACATCACCTCGACTGTGCGCCATTTTCAGGGTTGCTCCCATAGGAGTAGCCTTAGCCACCCACGCTTCAAACCATGCGGTAAGAATCGGTTCATACACATCGAAGCTTAACCCTTCAATCCCGTCCTCTTCACGTACCGTACCGACAAACGGAATATAAGCACCGTAATTGTGTTCTGCCTCGTCTGCATACCAACGGGTCAGAATTTCGGGGACGTTCAACGAGCCTTCATACAGTTCAACCATACTCACCCTCCGCATACAGGAGGAAGCAAGGATACTTTATCCCCACTTTTTAGCGGTGTATCGAGTGATCCAACCAGAGTGTCATTGACCGCCACAGCACAGCTCTCAATCCACTGCGCCAGCTCACTGTCTTGTTTTAATACCTCTGCAACATCACGCAAAGATGCTGCTTCCATCGTTATAGCCGCTTTTTGAATCGGCCCTAAAAATTCGATTGTCACCATGACAATTCCCCTTTTTGGGTAATAATATTGGGATAAATTATAGCGAAAGAGAACTAACAGTCCCTTGTCAGGGATCAATTAGTATAATGGTTTTTATTTTTATGAGGAAGATAGTTTGATTTTCGGAAAAATTGATTTTATAAACCTTTTGCCGTTTCACGTCTTTATCAAGCGCTACGCCCAGACTACCCAATTTCATCAAAGCCTCCATTATCACAAAGGGGTCCCCTCGGTACTCAACCGTGAGTTTGCCGCTCACCGAATCGATGCAGCATTTATCTCCAGTATCACGGCTAGAAATTGCTCCCATTTTAATGTCGGAATCGTTGCCAAAAAAGAGGTGTTGAGTGTTTTATCACGCCCTAATGCCGATAAAGACGATCGTGATTCAGCCACTTCCAATCTCCTCGCCCGCATACTCGACATTCATGGAGAGGTATTGATCGGAGACAAAGCGCTACGCTATTACTACAGCGGTGGCGAACATATTGATTTAGGTGGAATATGGCATGAGCGAACAGGGTTGCCGTTTGTCTTTGCTCTGCTATGCACCCATCATCACAGCAACGAGCTTCGCCGTCTCAGCCTCGCGTTTGTTTCCAAAAAGGTGAAAATTCCTTATTACATACTGATGGAAGCTTCCCGCAAAAGCAATCTTAGCCCTGCGCAAATTACCCATTATCTAACATTTATCAGTTACAAAGTAGGGGTGAAAGAGTTGAGAGGATATAAACGGTTTTTAAAAGAGGCGAAAGCGAAGGGGCTCTCCCCTTCGATGAGAAAGATTCGTTATCGCTGAACAAGCGCTTCAATACGTTTTAGTGTCTCTTCGACACCGATAATTGCCATCACGCTATCCAATCCGGGACCGGAAAGTTTTCCCATCAAAGCAACACGAAGGGGCTGACCGATTTTCCCGAAACCGATTTCCAACTCTGCGACAACAGCTTCCATAATATGGTGATAATCACTCGGCAAATGAAGATCCTTTGCCCCTTTAAGTGCGGTAGCAAACGCTTCTAAAATAGCTTTGCTCTCCTCTTTATACCCTTTTTTTAAAGCCGCTTCATCATACTCGGCCGGAGCAACCAAGATTTCACCCACCAAAGTTGCCATTTCGCTGAGTGTTTTAGCCCGCTCTTTAACCGCATCAAGAAGGATTTCCCGTTTGTCATGGCTTATTAGCATAACACCGTGAAACTCAAGCAGTTCACACAGTTTATCGTTCGAAGTATTTTTAATATAGTGACTGTTCAGCCAATCAAGTTTCTCCACATTATAGACCGATGCGGAGCGATTGATATCGCTCGGATCAAACAACTCAAGCATCTCTTTCATGGAAAAGATCTCCTGATCTCCATGACTCCACCCCAATCGAACAAGAAAATTAAGCAATGCCTCAGGGGTATATCCCATCGTTTTATACATCATCACATCGGTCGCACCGTCACGTTTGGAGAGCTTTTTCCCCTCACTGTTATGGATCATAGGAACGTGGAAGAATTTAGGGACAGGAAACCCTAGTGCATTGTAAATCACGATCTGTTTCGGGGTGTTAGAGAGGTGATCGTCACCACGAATAACGTCGGTAACTCCCATCAGAGCATCATCTACTGCCACGACGAAATTATAGGTCGGAGTTCCGTCGGAACGGGCAATAATAAAGTCATCCAAGATATCTTCAACGTTAAAAATTACATCCCCTTTTACCCCATCATGTACGGTAATAGAACCCTCCAAAGGGGCTTTGATACGGATAACCGCTTCGCGTCCTTCAGGGGCCTCTCCGCTAAAATCTCGATATCGGTTATCGTATTTTGCTCTCTCTTTTCTCGCTATCTGCTCTTCACGCAGCGATTCAAGCTCTTCTTTAGACATGTAGCATTTATACGCTTTGCCCTCATCCAGTAATTTCTGTGCATACTCTTGGTAGATGCTCAAACGGCTGGATTGATATTCGATCACCCCGTCATGTTCCAATCCAACCCATTTAAACGCTTCCACGATCGCCAATGCTGCCGCTTCGTCATTGCGGCTGAAATCGGTATCTTCGATACGGAGCAAAAATTTTCCATTGTTGCGGCGTGCCCAAAGATAACTAAGAAGTGCGGTACGCAATCCGCCGATATGTAAATAGCCCGTCGGGCTTGGAGCAAATCTGGTTACTACCATGTGTAAAATCCCTTTGTTGGATGCAATTGCGCAATTTTAGTTAAGGCTATGTTAAAAGCGGGTAAAATAGAGCACTTTACCAAGGAGCACGTATGCGACCGTTATTACTCTCAACCCTGTTAGCCTCATTTTTGTGGAGTGCACCCATTGGAGGTGTCGCTGTGTTAGTTAAAAATAGCCCTATTACCCTCTATGAAGTTCAGCAAGAGATGAAACAAAGCAATACCAATGCGCAGCAAAGTGCTGATACCCTTATTCGTAAGAAATTGGAACAACTCGAAGCGGTAGAGAAAAAAATCACCGTCACTTCAGCTGAAGTCAAAGAAGAGCTTGAACGGATGGCTAAACAAAATAATCTTTCCATGGAACAATTCTTAAACGCTATGCAGACGGTGCGAGGGCTGAGTGAGAAAGAGCTAAAAGCCAAAGTCGAAGAGAGTATCAAAGGGCAAAAGCTCTACAGTGCCATTGCCTTTTCAAAAATGGCCCAACCTACCCCCACCGAAGAGGCTGAATATTATCAGCTCCATTTGGATGATTTTTCCCGCCCTGAAAGCTTTAGTGTAACCGTATACACCGCTTCTTCCCAAGAAGCATTACAAGCCAAGATCACCGATCCCATGCATAATATCGAAGGTATCGCGTCCAAAGATGAGACGCTTGCCTACAATGCAATCAATCCTCAACTCGCCCAAATTCTCAATAAAATCCCCCAAGGAAACTTCACCCCTATCCTCCCAAACGGACAAAACGGTTTCATGAGTTTTTACGTACGTGAAAAAAATAATGTCGTTACCGAAAATTTAGAATCCAGCCGACCAGCAATCGCAAATGCGATCATGGGGGAAAAACGCAATCAAGTGTTAAATGATTATTTTACAAGACTACGTCTCAGTGCGGAGATCAAAGTATTGCGCCTCCCTTAAATAAGGAGGACACACGTTAGCGGTAATTAGCCGCTGTAGTTTTCGAGGTACTTAGTGTCAAAGTTATTGCTGATGAAATCGGGATTTTTCATCATTTTCATGTGAAACGGAATGGTTGTTTTAATTCCGGTGATCGTAAACTCACTCAATGCACGGTGCATCCGAGCAATAGCGTCATTGCGGTCTCTCCCGTAAACAATCAATTTACCAATCATCGAATCATAGGTAGAGGGGACAATATACCCCGCATGTGCATGAGTATCGATACGAATATTACGTCCGCCAGGGGCAATCCACTGTGTAATTTTTCCCGGACTTGGCAAAAAGCGGATCGGATCTTCTGCTGTAATTCGGCACTCGATTGAATGTCCGGTAAGAACAACACTCTCCTGAGGGGGAAGAGCTTCACCCTCTGCAACACGAATCATCATCTCGATCAAATCCAAACCGCTAACCATCTCAGAAACGGTATGCTCTACCTGAAGACGAGTATTCATCTCCATAAAATAGAAGTTTTTATCGGCATCAAGGAGATATTCAAATGTTCCCGCCCCTTCGTATTTAATGAATTTGGTCGCTCGCACCGCCGAAGCATGAAGCTCCGCACGAATTTCAGGCGTCAAGGCAACAGCCGGAGACTCTTCAATCAGCTTTTGGTGGCGGCGCTGCATGGAACAGTCGCGCTCACCGATATGAAGAACGTTACCGTGAGAGTCGGCAATCACCTGAACTTCAATATGGCGCGGATTTTTAATGAATTTTTCCATATAAATGGTACCGTCACCGAATGCGGTAATGGCTTCCGCTTCAGCCGCTAAAAAAGCATTCTCTAAATAACTCTCATCTTCGACAACACGCATACCGCGTCCGCCGCCGCCGGCAGCCGCTTTGAGGATAATCGGATATCCGACTTCTACGGCACGCTTCGCTGCGTCCGCAATATCGGTGATTGCACCTTCAGAACCGGGAACGACGGGAACACCCGCAGCGATCATGACATCTTTTGCTTTCGATTTATCCGACATCAACACCATAACTTCCGGGGTCGGTCCGATAAATTTGATCCCGTGATGGGTACAAATTTCAACAAAGTGTTGATTTTCACTCAAAAAACCGTATCCCGGAAATACAGCATCACACCCGCTGATTTCACACGCAGCGATAATGGCGGGAATATTGAGATAACTGCTGGAACTTGGTGCGCCGCCGATACAAATTGCTGCATCCGCAAGCTTAAGATAGGATGCGTCTTTGTCTGCAGTCGAATAAACCGCTACCGCTTCTTTACCCATCTCTTTAATGGTTCGGATGGCACGAAGGGCGATTTCACCGCGATTCGCGACTAAAATACGTTTAATTTCTGCCATATTTAAAGCTTCTTAACCGCAAAAAGTGGCATATCATATTCGACAGCCTGAGAATCAGAAACCAAAACGCTAAGGATTTCACAATCAAATTCCGCCTCAAGTTCATTCATAATTTTCATTGCTTCGAGCACCGCAATAACTTGACCTTTTTTCACGCGATCACCCACTTTGACAAAGGGGGCCGAATCCGGTGACGGAGCCGCATAATAGGTTCCGACCATCGGGGAAACGATCATATCACCGCTAATAACCGGCGCTGCTTCAGGTGCTGCTGCAGCAACTGCATGAGCCATTGTTGCTACGGGAGCCGCTGCCATAACAGGCGCGGCAACTACGCCGATATTTTTTTCAAATTCAATAGAAAAAGCGTCTTGAGTAATTTTCAATTTTGAAAGAGTACTCGCATCGAACTCTTGCAAAAGGGTTTTTATTTGTTTCATATCCATGGGAAAATGCTCCTAAAAGTAGGGTAAGAGATGTGCTATACTACCACAAAATATTTTAACTTTGGATAACACTATGGGGCTCAAGAGCGACGGATGGATTAGGAAAATGGCATTAACCGAGGGGATGATCTCCCCTTTTTGTGAGGATCAAGTGGGAGTTGGAGTCGTCAGTTACGGTCTTAGCTCATACGGTTATGATATTCGTGTAACGAATGAGTTTAAAATTTTTACCAATCTCAATTCCACGGTTGTGGATCCTAAACATTTTGATGATGCCAATGTCGTTGATTTTGTCGGAGATGTCTGCATTGTCCCCCCAAATTCCTTCGCTCTCGCCCGTACAGTCGAGTATTTCAAAATTCCTCGGGATGTTTTAGCTATCTGTTTGGGTAAATCGACCTATGCACGTTGCGGGATTATCGTCAATGTCACTCCGTTCGAGCCCGAATTTGAAGGGCATATCACCATCGAAATCTCAAACACTACCCCTTTGCCGGCAAAAATTTATGCCAATGAAGGTATCGCTCAAGTGTTATTTTTACAAGGCGACGAAGTATGTGAGACCAGCTATAAAGACAAAAGTGGCAAATACCAAGGACAAGAAGGTATCACCCTTCCACGGATTTTAAATTAACTAGTGCTATAATTCCGATAAATTTCCACTCAAGGACCCAAAATGTTGCACGAATACCGCGATGTTATCACCCATATGAAACAAAACGATGCGGCAAATGCCCACTTTTTGAAAATTTTTGATCGTCATAACGATCTTGACAACCAAATCGCTAAAGCCGAAAACGGTGAAGTTCCAATGACTGATTTGGAACTTGAAAAACTCAAAAAAGAGAAATTACTCCTTAAAGATGAAGCGTATGCAATGATCATCGAGTATAAAAAAGAGCACGCCCTCTAAATTTCCCTCTTGCCTCTACGAGGCAAATTTTTTCTTTCCTTCTCTCCTCTAATACCTCATTGAGTTTCTTTTTAGCTTTCGACTGATAGCATTAGCTACGCATCTTTTTCAGGAGAACTGAATGAATACAGCACCTTCCTACAGTGCACTTGCCGAATTCGGCCGTGCATTACTTAAACGCCCTTCCCTACAAGAGGGGCTTCCCATGATCTCTGAATATGCCAAAGAGGTCAGTGGTGCCGAACGGTGTTCCATTTTTATCTACAATCCCAACATCCAAATGCTCTGGACGACATTGGCTGATGGTACCGAAAAGATTATGGTTCACAAAGATGACGGTATCGTCGGTCATACCGTCAAAGAAGGAAAACCTATTTTGGTAAATAACCCTTACGATGATGAACGTTTTTTACATACGGTCGACAGTAAAACAGGGTTTGTAACCGAAAATATCGCCTCTATCCCTATTTTTGACTCTGCTCGACGAATTATCGGTGTCTTTCAACTCCTCAATAAGCCGGGAGGATTTTCAAAAGATGATGCGAAAGCAATGATATTTTTTGCTCATTACATCAGCGGATATTTAGAATTGGCTATGTTATTTGATAATGAAGCATCACTTCTCAATAAAGGAATCGAATGAGTATCGAAATTTATAAACGTATTGCCAATTTTGGTAAAAAATTGGCGCAACTTGACCATCTCGAAACCGCTTTACCCACGATTGCCGAAGAGGCTAAAGCCATTGTAAATGCAGAACGTTGTTCTATCTTTATCCTTGATCACTCCAGCAATATGCTCTGGACAAAACTCAGCGACGGGATCGGACGAATCGCGATTGGTCTTGATTCAGGAATCGTCGGAGATACGGTGCACACCAAAAAAGGGCAAATTGTTAATAGTCCCTATGAAGACAGCCGTTTTTTAGCAAAAATTGACGAAAAAAGTGGTTTCGTCACCCGAAATATCCTTGCAATCCCTATTTTCAATTCTCGCCAAGAAGTGATCGGAGTAATCCAATTACTCAATAAGTATCACGCAGATTTTAATGAAGCTGATGAGGGGATTATGAGCTTTTTTGCCAATTATATCAGCGGAACATTGGAACTGGCTCTTTTAATCGAAGGGAAATAAGAATCAGGTTTATAATAATTCTCTCTGTATCCAATGGCTTAGAACATAGAGCCCCCATACGTGCTGCTTAAATCGGCCCCGCCGAGCAAAATCAAGGTATTTGTCTATCTCTTCGGGATGGAACAATCCGGTTTGATTATTCACCTTTTTGATCAACTCAAGTCGCTTAGATGCTATCAGCCATTCCATATAGGGGTTAGAGAACCCTTTTTTCTTCCGCTGCAGTATCTCTTTGCTCAGATAGCGGCTTGCAACTTGTTTAAGCAGATACTTTGTTCCTCCCTGCCCTATCCGTATCTCAGGATCAATCGCCATTACCGTATCCACCAACGTATGATCCAAAAATGGGGTTCGTGCTTCGATCGTATGGGCCATCGACACCCGATCAAGTTTGGTCAAAAAATGCTCTCCCATAAAAAGTTTTAAATCAATTGCACTGTACCATTGAGCCGGATGGGTATGAGCACTTTGTTCAAAGAGGATCCGATACGGCTCTAAAAATCGAAGCGACTCATTATCGCGTATATTACGCCGCAATAATAAATTTTGCTGCAGATCGGTAAATTTTTCCCCCGAGGAACGAAATAACAGCGTCTCGTCAAATATCCGTTTGTACCACTCCCACTCCCGATTCATCGAAAAATTGCTATGAAAATACTTCTTTAGCCAGTTTTTATGGTGCAAGATAGCCGCTTTTTCAATATCGAGATACTCGAAATATTGTCGATACCCCAAAAACAGTTCATCCGATCCTTCTCCACTCAGAATAACCTTATATCCCTCGGAACTGATTTTTTTCATCAGCAGATAAAGAGGCAATGCGGCAGGATCATTAAGCGGCTCATCCATATGGATCAGCAATTCATCCAGATAGTCATTAAAATCATTCTGTGAAATAATAACTTCCGTATTTTTTACCCCGAGTTCCAGTGCACTCGCACGCGCATTGATTCGTTCGTCATACCCGCTGTATTCGTCATATCCGAGAGTAAAAGTATCTAACTTTTTCCCCTGATCCGATGCCAATGCACACAACAAAGCACTGTCAATACCTCCGGAGAGCAATGCTGCCGTAGGTGCTGACGTATCCAAACGAAGTTCCAACGATCGCTTTAACCTCTCTTCGATATTTTCAAGCGCCGTAGCTTCATTGTCTATGGAGGGGTGAGAAGCGTTACATACGTCGTAATAGCGCTGTTTGGTAATCCGACTCCCTTCAAATCGGATCCATTCACCCGATTCAAGCTTCTCAATACCCTGATAAAACGTATGGGGAGGTGTTGGTGCCAAAAATGAGAGATAGGAGAGCATTGCATCTTGATTCATACGTACTTGTGTCAAAAAAGGTTTAATCGCTTTGATCTCCGAAGCAAAGATAATCTGCTTTTCATTTTTATGGTAAAAAAGGCTTTTTTTTCCGAAACGATCACGAGCTAAGTAAAGTTTATCCCCATCAATCAAAGCAAATGCAAACATCCCCTCAAAACGTTTAACACACGCTATACCCCACCGTTCATACGCCGCTAAAATAACTTCGGCATCCCCTTGCGTTTCCCAAGTGCAATCTCCCAATTCTTCCCGTAATGCTTTATGATTATAAATTTCCCCATTGAAACTGAGTAAAAATCTGCCGCGCTGCATCGGCTGATGTGAGCGAGGGTGTGCATCGGTGATTGTGAGTCTCTGATGCGCCAAGAACAATCTTTCTTGTTCGATTATGCCACAGTGATCACGCCCCCTGTGTGAAAGTGTAGCTAATGCTTCACGCGCTTTTGCAGGGGTATAGTCACCGATAATTCCAAAAACACCGCACACAGGAAACCTTTTTTTTCGCAATTATACGCTATCATAACCTAACCATATCAAGCACAAAGATGATATAAAAAATGATACCTCTTTCCGTTTCTCAAAAACAGGTTATTCTGGATTTCTTTAACGATGATATTAAACTCGTTAAAAAATATTTTAATGCCATCGGATTTGATTTTGACGAAGCCTTCCGATTTGATGTTTTCAAAGAATTTATATATTCTGCAGCCGGAATGTTCAAAGATCTCGATCCTACGATCTACAATCAAGAACTTGTCACTAAATTCAATACGATCCGTTACCTCTGTGACCGATATGCCGAATTCGAACAACGCAGTACCTATGCACTGCGTGTTTATACCAAAGAGTTTTTAGGGGCACAAGAATCGTACCTTGAAGAAAAAAAACTGTTTGATACACTGAAAGCCGAACTGCAAATGCTTGTCGGCAAAGAGCAGGCGGTTACCGCCAAACGTGAAACAATGGAAGCCCAATTAAAAAATACCGAAAATCCTATTGCTACGGTAGATCGTGAAAGTTTTGAGCAGGAACTCAAAACGGCACGCCGAGAACAAGTCGATACCATTCATACGATCGGTACCCACCGCCGTGATCTTGATGAACATTTCGCCAATCTCAAAGCATTTGAAGATTTGCATAAAGAGGAATTTTTAAAATACTTCAATGAAATCAAAGAAAAGCTCGCCTACCAATTTACCGAATCACTCAACTATTTCGGATTTGATTTCAACGAAGCGTTGTTCCGCGAATCTGAACGCTCATCTTCTATCCAACGTTTTAAAAAAGAAGCAGGTATCCAAGGAGATATCAATTTATGTAAATACGTCGAATACTATCTCCGTAACGTTGTTACCGAAGCTCTCGCCGATATGGGGCATAAAGAACGACTTTTAAATGCAAAAAAATATTGTGAGCGTGTCGGAAAGAAATAATAGATAAAAAGATGGCGAGTATACAACCATAAGTTATTTTGAGTAAAGGAAGAAAAATGGAAAAATATAGCAGAATATTTGTTGCAGGAGGCACTGGCCTTGTAGGAAGTGCAATAATCAAGAACCTTTTATCAAAAGGCTACACCAACATAATTTCAAATTATCATATCAGAAAACCTGTTGTCGATGGAGTGGATTACTATCCGCTGGATCTAACAAAACAACAACAGGTTGAGTATTTTTTCGAAACATTTCAGCCGGAATATGTTTTTTTTGCTGCTGCCAAAGTAGGTGGTATTGTCGCTAACAACACTTATCGAGCAGAATTTATCTACAGCAATCTTGTCATTCAAAACAATTTGATTGATATCAGTTATCAGAATAAGGTTAAAAAACTGCTTTTTTTAGGCTCCACTTGTATCTATCCCAAAAACTGCCCTCAACCGATGAAGGAAGAATACCTTCTCACCGACACACTCGAATACACCAATGAACCTTATGCCATTGCCAAAATCGCCGGAATCAAAATGTGTGAAAGTTATAACCTTCAGTATGGCACTAACTTTATCAGCGTAATGCCCACCAACCTTTATGGCCCTAACGATAATTTTGACTTGGAAACTTCCCATGTGCTTCCTGCCATCATGCGTAAAATTCATGAAGCAAAAATTTCTAATGCCCCACGTGTTGAGATATGGGGAAGCGGTAAACCGATGCGGGAATTTTTGTGGAGTGAAGATATGGCGGATGCATGTGTGTTTCTGATGGAAAATCGTGATTTTGAAGATACCTTCAGCACTACTCCTGGAGGTGAAATCCGTAACACTCATATTAACATCGGAACAGGGGTCGAGATCAGCATTCACGATCTTGCATATCTGATCCGTGAAATCGTAGGATATACGGGTGAACTTTATTTTAATACCGATCGCCCTGATGGAACGATGCAAAAACTCACCGATGTGAGCAAGTTACATGCTCTTGGATGGAAGCATACTGTGGAACTCTCCGAGGGTATTTCACGACTGTACCAATTATACAATGCGAATGATGACTACGATTCACTATGAAACTGTTTTTTATCAAACTGTTTTCAATTTTAACAAAACACGATAAAAGATTTCTTTTTATTCTAGTTTTTATCTCGATCGCTGTTTCCCTCATGGAGATGGTCGGGGTAGGAGCGATTCTCCCTTTTATATCTATCGCCGGTAATTTTACTAATATTCATACCAACACCTATATAGAAAAACTCTATCCTTTTTTCCACTTCCATAATGATGTTAATTTTGTCATAACCATTGGAATCATTCTCCTAATCTTTTATTTTTTACGCTCTGCCCTCAATCTCGGATACTTTTATCTGTTGGCCAAATTTTCAAAAGGGCGCTATCATCTCATCGCTTACCGACTCTTTGAAAATTATCTTGGTATGAGCTACCGCTCCTTTATCGATAAGAACAGTGCGGATCTCAGCAAATCTATTATCAATGAAGCACAAAATATGACTGCTCTCATTTCCGGTCTACTGCTTATGCTGAGTGAAATTTTTGTCGTGATTTTTATTTATGCCATTATGATCACGATCAACTGGAAAATCACTCTCCTCATCAGTACGATCCTCATCGTTAACGCCTTTTTTCTGACGATGACCGTCTCTCGCGCCATCAAAAAAGCCGGAGTTTCCCGTGAAGAACATCAAAAAAAGTTTTTCGAGATTATCCAAAGCAGTCTCGGTAATTTCAAAATGATGAAACTCACCTCTAATACTGCATCGATTCTCGAACAATTTGATCACGCCAGTGCAGGTTATGCCCAAGCTAATATCCGAAATGAAACACTCACCCATTTTCCCAGACTTTTTTTAGAGGCGCTAGGGTTTGGGATTGTCATTTTTATGGTGATCTACATCATCCATAAATACCAAACCGATATCTCCGGCGCTTTAGCCCTTATCTCCATGTTTGTCTTAGGACTTTATCGCCTCATGCCCTCAGCCAACCGTATCCTATCGGGCTACAATCAAATTCTTTTTTATAAAAGTTCTCTTGATATTATCCATAACGATTTAATGTACAATCCCGAAAATTTCGGAAATGAGCCTATTTCGTTTGAACACATCCTCCAGCTGAATCATATCGATTTTGAATACGACGAAGCCAAGCCCATTCTACGCGATATTACCCTCACGATTCGTCACGGAGAAAAAATTGCCTTTATCGGCGAAAGTGGCAGTGGAAAATCAACACTCATTGATCTACTCATCGGGCTGTATCGTCCCAAAACCGGCACCATTACCGTCGATGGCGTAACACTCGATGAGGGGACAATCAAAGCATGGCGCGCAAAAATCGGCTACATTCCCCAAAGCATCTATCTCTTTGACGGCACGGTCGCTCAAAACGTCGCTTTCGGTAAACCTATCAACAACATTAAAATCCAACACGTTCTCCGGCAAGCCAATATTTTGGAGTTTTTAGAATCACACCATGAGGGAATAAATACGATGGTGGGGGATGGCGGGATCAAACTCAGTGGCGGACAGCGTCAACGGATTGCTATCGCCAGAGCACTCTACGGTGATCCCGAGATTTTAGTCCTTGATGAAGCAACCAGCGCGCTCGATACCGATACCGAAGCCAAAATTATGGAAGAAATCTATAAAATATGTGAGCATAAAACATTAATTATTATTGCTCATCGCCTCAGTACGATAGAGGGGTGTACGCATCGTTATAAGATTCAAGAAAGGTGTCTTAATGAGATTGACAGCATTTGAACACCGTTCAATCCTAACAGCCTTTCAAGAAGTCTTCGGTGAAGGAGATATCTACCTTTTTGGAAGTCGAGTCGATGATCACAAAAGAGGCGGAGATATTGACCTCTATATTGAAACAAACAATCAGGCTCATTTATCCGAAAAAAAGATCCGATTTTTAATTCTTCTCGAATCGCTTATTGGTGAGCAAAAAATTGATGTGGTATTTCATCGAGATAATGACCGACTTATCGAGAAAGAAGCAAAAATAAAAGGGGTGCAATTGAATACCGATACCGCAAAAATAGAAAAATATTTCAATGAATGCAACAAGCATATCCTTCGAATAGAACAAGCATATAACGGTATCAAAGAGTTTTTACCCATTAGCGCAAGTGCCTATCCGCATCTGAGCGAATCACAAGTTCAAGCAATCGATCAATATCTATTTCGATTCGCCAAACTTCAAGATACCATGGGAGACAAATTATTCAAGCTGATTCTCTCCCAATACGAAGAAAATACACAACAACTCTCCTTTATTGACATACTCAACAAACTTGAAAAATTAGAGTTTCTACCCAGTGCTAAAGAATGGCTAACGTTGAGAAAAATACGAAATGAAATATCCCATCAATACGATGACGAGCCTGAAGAGATGAGCCAAGCCATTAATACTATTCTCAATCAAAAAACCATTATTATCGAAATATATGAACATATAAAAAATCGCTATGAAAGGTAAGACTCGATGAAAGTTCTCTTACTTGCAGGTGGGTATGGAACACGTCTGAGCGAAGAGACGGATATCCGCCCAAAACCGATGATTGAAATCGGTGGAAAGCCGATTATTTGGCATATCATGAAAACATACTCTCACTACGGGTTCAATGATTTTGTCATTTTGCTTGGCTACAAAGGTTATTATATCAAAGAGTATTTTGCCAACTATTTTTTGCATCAAAGTGATATGACGATTGATATGAGAAATGGAAACATGGAAGTGCATAACAACAGTGCTGAACCATGGAAAGTAACCTTAATCGATACCGGATTAGACAGTATGACGGGCGGACGGATAAAAAGAGCCAAAGAGTATATCAACAATGAGACGTTTATGCTCACATACGGGGATGGTGTCAGTGACGTCAATATTCATGAGCTTGTTGCGTTTCACAAACAAAACAGCAAACAAGCGACCATGACCGCGATTCAGCCCGCAGGACGGTTCGGGGCATTGGACATTGACACAAACCTCGTGAAAGAGTTTGTTGAAAAACCTGCTGGAGACGGCAACTGGATCAATGGCGGATTTATGGTGTGTGAACCGGAAATTTTGAATTTAATCGAAAACGATATGACTATTTTTGAACACTACCCTCTACAAACGCTCGCTAAAAAGGGTGAATTATGCGCCTACAAGCACACAGGCTTTTGGCAGTGTATGGATACCTTACGAGACAAGATTGCTCTCAACGATCTGTGGGACAAAAATACGGCTCCGTGGAAAGTATGGTAATGGACACTCTCTTTGGTGGTATCTACAGGGGTAAAACCGTTTTAGTGACAGGACATACCGGATTTAAAGGGTCATGGCTTAGCGTTTGGCTGCACCGAATGGGAGCCAAGGTTATCGGCTATTCGCTGGAGGCGCCTACAACTCCAAGCCACTTTGAACTTTTACATCTTGATATTATCTCCGTCATCGGAGATATCCGAGATTTGGATGCACTGAATGAAACGTTTGCAACCTATAAGCCGGACATCGTCTTTCACCTTGCCGCTCAGCCACTCGTACGATTGTCGTATGAAAATCCAATTGAAACCTACGAGACCAACGTTATCGGCACCCTCAAAGTATTTGAAACGTGCAGAAAACACACCGTTAAAGCCATCGTCAATATCACAAGCGATAAAGCATACGAAAACAAAGAATGGCTGTGGGGATACCGTGAAAATGATCCCTTGGGCGGCTATGATCCCTACAGTTCCTCAAAAGGGTGTGCCGAACTTTTGACATCAAGCTACCGAAGCTCTTATTTTAACCCCGTAGAGTACAAAAAATTGCATAACACCCTTTTGGCATCCTGCCGTGCCGGAAACGTGATCGGTGGAGGTGATTGGGCAAAAGACCGCCTACTAACCGATATTATACTCTCGGTGAGTCAAGGCAAAAAAATCACACTTCGAAACCCGCATGCGACCCGTCCTTGGCAGCATGTACTCGAACCGCTCAGCGGGTATCTCATCATCGGGCAAAAATTACTCGAAGAAAAGGTCGAATTTGGTGAAGCGTGGAATTTCGGCCCGAACGATGAGGGGAGTATCTCTGTCGAAGAGGTGGTACAAAATGTCAAAAAACATTGGGACAAAATCGATTACGAAATCAACCGTGATCCGAACCAACCGCATGAAGCGAATCTCTTGAAACTTGATTGTTCAAAAGCCCATATCCGATTACAATGGAAAGCAGTATGGGACAGCCAGACAACATTTGAAAAAACGCTCACATGGTATAAAACCTTTTATGAAAAAAATAAAATCCTAACCTCGGAAGATTTACACTGCTACATCTCGGACGCAAAAGCAAAAGGACTCTCATGGGCAAATTGAGAGTGACCGAACTGCCTCTAAAAGGGGCTTATCTTATTGAGCCAAACACCGATGAAGATCATCGAGGAAGCTTTTCGAGAGTATTTTGCAAAGAAGAGTTATCTGAGATTTTTGATGGCAATATTGCCCAAATCAATCATTCGATAACCCATCAAAAAGGTTCTATCCGAGGTTTACATTTTCAATACCCGCCCAATGCTGAGATCAAAATGGTCAAGTGCATCCAAGGAAGTGCTTTTGATGTGATCGTCGATATACGAGAAGGTTCTTCCACCTTTTTAGAATCGTACAGTGTTATTTTATCCGGTGCCAATATGCGCACAATTTATATCCCGAAAGGGTTTGCCCACGGTTTTCAGACCTTGGAAGAGGATACGCAACTGCTCTATATGCACAGCGAAGTGTATACACCGGAGAATGAAGGGGCACTCAATGTGCTCGATCCGTATTTAGCGATCACATGGCCATTGCCCTTGGGGAATCTCTCGGAGCGAGATACCCATCATCCGATGATAAACAAAGATTTTCAAGGGATTAGAGTATGAAATGCCGATTTTGCAGCCATGAAGTCCATCATGAGTTTATCGATTTACTCAATGCACCCCCCTCAAATGCCTATTTAACCTTTGATCAGCTTGACGAACCGGAGATTTTTTACCCTTTAAACGTTCTCGTATGTGAGCAATGTTTTTTGGTTCAAGTTGACGAATACAAAAAAAGTGATGAGATCTTCGATGCTGATTATGCATATTTTAGTTCCATGTCGAGCAGTTGGGTAGAGCATGCCAAAAACTATGTAGAAATGATCACGGAGAAACAAAAACTCTCTTCCCATTCGCACGTGATTGAAATAGCGAGTAACGACGGATATTTACTCCAATTTTTTTACTCCAAAAACATCCCCTGTCTTGGTGTGGAACCGACAAAAAGCACAGCAGATGTCGCAAGAGCTAAAGGGATCAATGTTATCGAAGATTTTTTCGGTGAGACATTGGCGGGAACACTGCAAAAAGCCGATGTGATACTGGGGAACAACGTCTTAGCCCATGTCCCCAACATTAACGATTTTGTGAAAGGGTTAAAAGTCGCGTTGAAACACGATGGGGTTATCACCATGGAATTTCCCCATCTTTTAAACCTTATTGAAAAATCTCAATTTGACACTATCTACCATGAACATTTTTCCTATCTCTCCCTCATGACAACGATGGCTGTTTTTAAAGCGCATGGATTGCAGATTTATGATGTTGAAGAGCTTGTAACACACGGCGGAAGCCTAAGAATCTATGCCACACATATCGAAAACGATATTGCGATTACCACTAATGTAAAAACTGTTTTGGAAAAAGAAGCTTCTGCCAATCTCGATACACTTGAGGGATATAAGGGCTTTCAAGAAAAAGCCAATAAAATCAAATACGATTTTTTGAATTTTCTTTTACACGCCAAAGCTCAAAACAAAAAGGTTATCGGATACGGTGCGGCGGCCAAGGGTAATACTCTGCTCAACTATTGCGGAGTTAAAAATGATTTGATTGACTTTGTAGTCGATAAAGCGCCTCTAAAAGTGGGAAAATATCTTCCGGGAAGCCACATCCCGATCGTCATGGAAGAGAATATCAAAGAGGCTAAACCTGATTTTGTCATTATTTTTCCATGGAATATACAAGATGAAATAATGAAGCAACTTTCCTATATCCGAGAATGGAACGGACAATTTGTGGTAGCGATTCCCCATTTGGAAATCTTATGAAAATAGCAGTAACCGGAGCAACAGGCTTTATCGCTCGACATCTGATTCCCATCTTAAAAGCAGATCATGAAATCATTGCTATTGCACGATTTCAAGACCCGGCGGCTCACTATCCATGGCTTGATGGCATTGAAAAAGTAGCAATGGATATAACTAATCCGCAAAAAGATATGTTTGCTCTTATGGGAAAGCCTGACGCACTCATCCATCTGGCATGGGGAGGATTACCCAATTATAAATCGCCCGATCATCTTATCGAAGGTGCAAAGCATCTTTTGTTTTTAAGCCATGCAATGGAAAACGGACTTAAAAACATAACGGTCATCGGAACATGCTTTGAGTATGGAATGAAAAATGGGGAGTTATCCGAAAACGATATCACAGAGCCTTCAAACCCATACGGACTTGCCAAAGATTCTCTCCGAAAAGCGTTAGAGTTTTTAACGGCAGATAAATCGTGTACATTTAGATGGATTCGATTGTTTTACCTGTACGGCGAAGGACAAAACCAAAACTCTCTTTTATCCCAACTGGACAGAGCAATAGAGAGCAAAGAACCGATTTTCAATATGTCCGGCGGGGAGCAGCTGCGAGATTATCTACCCGTCGAGAAGGCAGCTAGATACATCGCGTTAATAGCAACACAAAATGCGGTGGATGGAATCATAAATTGTTGCAGTGGCAACCCCATATCGGTACGAAAACTGATCGAAAATCGAATCAAAGAAAAATCAGCGGATATATCGTTGAACCTTGGCTTTTACCCTTACCCTGATTACGAACCGATGGCATTTTGGGGAAATAACACCTTGCTTAATCAAATAATTAAAGGAAATCACCAATGAACCCAATAGAAAAATTTGAAATAGAAAGAGCTGAGCTTATCAGTTTAAATGGAGAAAATAAGGGGTTGAAAGCATCTGCCTTAGATTTCCTTACAAAATCTGCAGAAGTAAACTACTCTTACAATTTTTCTTGGCTTGGTCGTCCAATCATTCAATACCCACAAGACATGATAGCTATGCAAGAACTTATATGGGAAGTAAAGCCCGACCTGATCATCGAAACGGGTATTGCCCACGGAGGCTCTCTCATATTTAGTGCTTCTATGCTCGCCCTTTTAGAGATATGCGGAGAAATCGAAAAAGGAGAGGTTCTCGGTATCGACATCGATATCCGAGCCCATAACAAAGAAGCCATTGAAGCTCACCCAATGAGCAAAAAAATCACAATGTTTCAAGGCTCCAGTATCGATGAAGAAATGATCAAAAAAGTGCATAACTTCGCCAAAAGAGGGAAACGGATTCTAGTTTGTCTCGACAGCAATCATACGCATGAGCATGTTTTAGCGGAACTGCAAGCATACGCCTCTCTCGTGAGTATTGGAAGCTATTGTGTCGTTTTTGATACGCTAGTAGAAGATTTACCCAATGAGATGTGGAGCGACCGTCCATGGGGTAAAGGAAATAATCCGAAAACCGCCGTTTGGGAATTTTTGAAAACCAATGATGATTTTGTCATTAATGAACAAATAGATAATAAACTTTTAATTTCAGTTGCATCGAATGGATATCTGAAGAAAATGAAATGACATTTGACTTCTTGTTAAAATATTATGGAAAACAAATACTGAGTGTATAAATCAATAGAGGGATATTTAATATGCAAAATAATATGAATGGGGGGACACCCTGGGTTTCATTTTGTATTGCCACGTACTGTAGGCAAGAGATCCTAAAAGAAACTCTTAGCCATATAAAGAAGCAATCATTCTCAAATTATGAAGTAATTGTATCGGATAACGATCCTCTACAAAGCAGCCGGACTGTCGTCGAAGAAATCGATGACGTAAGGTTTATATATTTTAGCAATATTGAAAATGTTGGAATGGTTAAGAATTTCAATATTGCTTTGAGTAAAGCACGCGGAGACTTCATTGTTATGATAGCAGATGATGATCCTCCAAGAATTGACTTCCTCCAAACATTGTATGATTTATGGAAAGAAAAACCATATTACGGGGCATACTATGGAGCCTGTGAGGTTATTATTTCAAATGAAGATGCAGCAGCAGCATATCAAGTAGACATCGGGTCCATTAAATTTTTGGCAAACATACCAGAAAATACAGTGAGATGCTTTTCACGAGAGGAGTTCCCTCTAGCATATTTAGAACATCAAGTATTTCCTTACATGTTGTGGTCAGTGGGAATTGTTCGGAGAGACATAGTAATACAAATTGGAGGAATGCCCGATTATGGGTCTCCATTGCTAACTGATCTTTCATATATTACTATTGTTGGCTCTTATGCTGGATGTGCCACGATAAATAAAATACTAGGTGGACAAATAGTACATGGAGCCAATTCTGGTTTGGCGAACCCACACAATATTGAGTCTGCTTTAATAGGTTGTCATAAATATTTTGAAGATAAATTATCTTCACGTGAAGATTGGATTAATTTAAAAGGACGGGTAGAAAAATTTCTAGCTACTTATATCGTCAATCATTGTTTAGCTATGAATACTTATTTTACAAATCATAATAAACATGAAGAAAATGAAGAAATGCAACTTGCGCTAAAAAGAATGTTCAATCTGCCTGGCATGGGAAAAATGCGTTTTTACTATTTTCGTGCAAAATGGATGCCAATCATCAAAAAAATTCTACAACCTATACGACCTTTTTATAAATGGGTGCAAAGTTCATTTATTAAAAAAAGTAAAAATATATAATGAGAACTGATTATACTTTTTCAATATTTCTTCCTGTGCGAAATGGCGGTCATTATTTTAAACAATGTGTTTTCAGCATTCTCAATCAAACGTATCAGAACTTTGATTTAATCATACTAGATAACGCAAGCACAGACGGCTCATTGGAATGGATACGAACGATTAAAGACTCACGAATCTGCATACATGAATCTGAAAAAGATTTAACTATTGAGGAAAATTGGAGGAGAATACTATCTATTCCTAAAAATGAATTCATGACTATTATCGGACATGATGATTTATTAGATACAAATTATCTAGAAGTCATGACGAAGCTTATCGATGAAAATCCAGATGCCGGTCTTTATCAAGCGCACTTTCGTTTAATTGATTCAGATGGTTTACCAATACGATCTTGCCATGCAATGCCCATGCATGAAAATGCAGAGACTTTTCTAGCGTCTAGATTTTCTTTTGAAAGAGACTCCTATGGAACAGGATACATGTTTCGATCTCTAGACTATGAAAAAGTAGGCGGAATACCCAGCTATAAAAAGTTACTATTTGCTGATGATGCATTATGGGTAATGCTAATGATGAATTCTTATAAAGCCACAGCGCAAGATGAATGTTTTTCTTACAGAGTCCATGATAAAAGTACATCGTATGCACCCGATTGGCATTCTTTATTCGATGCATTAGAAACTTATTTAGTGTTCTTAAAAAATTGCACAAATAGCCACAAAGAGATTGCTATATTTTTAGATTATAAATTATCTGACTATATGATTTTTTGGTTCCAGTGGGCATACTTTAAAAATTGTAACGATAAAAAAGCGATAAAACTTAGAATTTATCAGATTACTGCACTGGTCAATAATATACTTAATGATACACGAAAAAAAGAATTTACCAACAACATAAATAAATATGTTTTTGGATACTTTGCCCATTTTCGCCGCTATATGTTACGATATAGGAATCGAGTGAAATATATATCTATGAAAGTAAAAAAGGTTTTAATTCCATGATACGCAATTCGTTAAGAAGATCTTATTAAAATGAGTAAGTTAAAATGAAAATTCTCTACGATCATCAAATATTCACACTGCAAAAATATGGTGGTATTTCACGCTATTTTTACAAGTTGATACATGAGTTTGACAAGATCGAGGGGATAGATACGTCACTATCTCTTATTTTCTCCAATAATCACTATATATCCGATACAAACAAAGATAATAAGTAAAACTTGGGAAGACTCAATGACACTAAAGGAAAATAGATGACAGGACAACAAATACAACAAAATAATTATTTTGAATACCGAAATATTTCAGAAGAAAACTACAAAGAGGCTAATCTTCCATTATGGATTCAATATGAGATTAAAGAAAAAAATGTACATATTTTAGATTATGGGTGTGGTTTTGGTCAAAATTTAATTGCATTAGAAAATGCTGGTTTTATAAATATTTATGGAGTAGATATAGAAAAAAGTGCTATGAATTTTTGTATTAACAAAGGATTGAATGTAAAAGAACTTGATATTTCAAATTTAAAAAATCCTTTTTTAATAAAATTTGATATTATTATTCTCTCTCATATCATCGAGCATATTCCAAAAAATGAGGTAATTAACACGCTTATAATTATTAAAAACGAATTTCTAGAAAAAAGGGGAAAGCTACTAATATCGGTTCCTAATGCCCAATCAAATACTGATTGCTATTGGGCTTATGAAGATTGGACTCATACAACTCTATTTACCTCTGGCTCATTGCATTATGTTCTAAAAGCAGCTGGTTTTGATAAGATTGACTTTTTAGATACAGATTGCACACTTGGTGGCTCGAAAATAAAGTCAATACTTAAAAGGTTTTTATTGAAAATATATAAAGCTAATAGAAATTTTTGGAATAAAGTTACCTCTAGTGCTTATCATCAACCTTCGCCGCAAATTTTTAGCTATGAAATAAAAGTAAAAGCTGAATAATATATGTTTTCAAAACTAAAAACAGCTATCAAACTTATAGTTTACTATTTTATCAATCTCTCACTATCACCTTCAAAAGAGTTAAAACAAAAATCTATTTTACTCATTCGACTAGACGCTATAGGCGACTATATCCTTTTTAGAAACTTTATAGAAGTACTAAGAAATAGTGAGCAATACAAAGATTATAAAATCACTCTGATTGGCAATAATGCTTGGAAATCTTTAGCAGAAGAATTGGATAGCGAGTATATCGATGAATTTATTTGGCTGGAAAGAGATAAATTTCTCAAAGATTTTATTTATAGATATCTAAAACTAAAGGAGATCACATCTAAAGGATACACAATAGTGCTATCCCCAGCTTACAGCAGAGAATTTCTTATGGGTGATACTATCGTCAATCTTGTGAATGCTAATGAGAAAATAGGCAGCATTGGGGATCTGTCAAATATACGGGAATGGCAAAAAAACATCAGTGATAAATACTATACAAAACTTATAAAAGCCAATAACAAACTACTCTTTGAATTTTATAGAAATAAAGAGTTCTTTGAAAATTTGTTGCAGATAAAGCTTGATATATCGAAATCGACAATAAAATTAAAAGAAAAGAATTTAACTTTTGAATTACCACAAAAATATGCAATATTGTTTATAGGTGCAAGCAGTGATTTTAGAAAATGGAGTATAGAAAGATTTGCAAAAGCTGCAAAATATTTAAAAGAAAAGTATAACTACGAAATAGTACTTTGCGGTGCTACAACCGATAAAATTGATGCTGCAAAATTTAAAAAATATTTTGATGGGGAATGTGTTGATTTAGTAGGCAAAACTTCATTGGTAGAGTTATTATACGTCATCCATAACGGAAATCTCATAATAGCCAATGAAACCAGTGCGCCACATGCTGCAATCGCGTTAGGTGATATAAAAACATTTGTCATCTCCAATGGAAATCATTATGGACGGTTTACCCCATATCCAAAAGAAATAGCACCGAACTATTATGCAGTTTATCATCCGCTGATTGAGCAAGATTTAGGCAACTATCAAAAGCTAAGTAATAGTTATGGTTTTGGAAGTGACTTAGATATAAATGAAATAAGTGTAGAAAGTGTGATGAAAAAAATTAATGAAAAAAGTGAGGAAGAAAACCCCTAAAGAAGCTTTAAATCTCCAACAAGCTGCTGGAGAAATCCCATGGGGTTACAATATCCTTATTTTTAGCAAATGGCAAAGACTAAGAAGGTATATTACCAAAACCTAAAGAAATAGCAAAAACACTTGAAATCAAAGAAGAAAATAATGGCTAATGGCGGACTAAGAACAAAAGAGTATTTTAAAACCTCTATCCCCGACAAACCTCTCATTACCATAATTACGGCTGTCTATAATGGTGAAACACATCTTGAAGAAACGATTCAAAGCGTCATTAACCAAACGTATGAGAACGTCGAATATATCATTATCGATGGGGGAAGTACCGATAAGACGCTAGACATTATTCATAAATATGAAGAAAAAATCGATTACTGGAGCAGTGAAAAAGATAAAGGGATTTATGATGCAATGAATAAGGGGATAAATTTAGCTCGTGGTGAATGGATTAATTTTATGAATTCCGGAGACACATTTTATAATAAAAATGTTTTAAATGAGATATTTGTTAATCCAAAAATATTTAAAAATACAGATTTTATTTATTCAGATACGCTATTGGATGGGAAAATACTGCATACATGTAATATACAAACCAACGTCATCATTCATCAATCATTACTATACAGGAGAAGTCTCCATCAAGAAAAGGGATTATACCTTGTGTATAAAAACTTGTTAATTTCAGATTACCTCTTTTTTATGTTGTGTAAAGATAAGCATTGGTATAAAAGCGATGTGATCATTTCGATATACAGTACCAACGGATTGTCTAATAAGAAATTTGCAATACACTTAAATCAAAAGATAGGAACGGATCTGATGTTTAACAATATCAGTAGAGTCAATGCAACTTTGATGCTGCTGATCTACCCATCTTACAGATCGCTCAAAAATTTATTGAGAAAAACAATAGCGTATTTTAAAATCAAAGAAGATGGGAAATTTGAGCACCATCATGAATGATTTAATAGTTATCGTTGTCTTGTATAATAAAAATATATCTGATTTACCCATAATTATGCATGGCAGTTTTATGAAAGACAGCAGTATCGATATTTTTGTATATGACAATTCTATGGAATCGCAATACGTACCGAAGATAGAAGGGTTCAACTTTTATTATATTCACGATAAAAGTAATGCAGGAGTCAGCAAAGCATATAATAGTGGCATCAAAAAAGCCAAAGAATTAAATAAAAAGTATGTGCTCTTGCTAGATCAGGATTCAAGCGTCTTAGCTTCTAATTTAGAAAAATATCTTTTTTTGGCTGAGAGATATGGCGAAAACTATATTTACGCTCCTGTGATGTACAGTAAAAATATGATTTACTCTCCGGCCTGTGTAAATCATTTTATTGGAAAAGTTCAGGGTTTAAACACGTTTGTTTACCAAGAAATCTACAGTTTAAAGAAAAAATCGTTAATTAACAGCGGATTGATGATTCCGATAAAGGTAATAGACGTAATAGGTTATTTTGATGAAAATATTAAATTGGACTTCAGTGATTTCTATTTTATTGAAAAATACAAAAAAATCAATCAAGATATTATTCTTTTGAATCTATATATTCAGCATAAGTTATCTGGCAATGAAGACAAGAATTATACGGTGGAGATGTTAAGATATAAGTATTATTGTAATGGTGCAAAATTTTTCAATATTTCAACTAATACATTTAGGCTTATTCCACCATTTAGAAGAATGCTCAGCTTAATAATAAAATATAAAAATTTAAAGCCTATTGGTATTTTCTTAGGTTATTTTATCGGGAATAAAAGAATATGAAAATATCAGTTTGCATAGCAACTTATAATGGTGAAAAGTATATTAAAGAGCAATTAGATTCAATCCTACTACAATTAAATGATAACGATGAAGTGATAATATCAGACGATAGTTCAAATGACAATACTATAGAAATTATAAAAGATTATAATGATAGTAGAATCAAGATTTATGAAAAACAAAAATTCAGATCACCGATTTTTACGTTTGAAAATTCTTTGAAATATTCAACGGGAGATTATATTTTTTTATCAGATCAAGATGATCTATGGATGCCAAATAAAGTTAATACCATCAAAAAATATTTAAAAAGTTATGACTTGGTCTTCAGTGATGCCAATATTATAGACTCAAACCGAAAGGTACTTCATGAATCATTTTATCATCTAAATGGTTCTAAACAAGGATTGATCAAGAATATTATTAAAAACTCTTATTTAGGTTGTACGATGGCTTTTAATAGAAAAATTTTAGAAAAATCATTGCCATTCCCGAAAGACTTACCTATGCATGATTGGTGGATAGGGCTAATAGGTGAAATGTACGGTAGAACCTATTTTATAGATGAAAAATTAATAAGTTACAGACGACATGGAAATAATGCTTCACCTGCTGGTGAAAAGTCTCAATATAGTTTGAGTAAAAAAATTTTCTTTAGATTTATCATGATAAAAAATTTATTTTTGAAATACACAGAAGGACATTACCGTGGAAAATTGTAGAGTATGCAATAGTAAGCTTGTATTTCATGAAAAACTCACAAAGGATTTAGGAGAGAAAGAAAAAATATACGTATGTAAAACATGTAAAACCTATTTTATCAATCCAAAACCTTTTTCTTATGATTCTAGTGAAGAAAATTTGGTTAGTTATTATAAAGACAGAGAAGCAGGAACGATAGAAAGATTAGAGAATGTTTTTACAAAATTCATAACTATTAATTCGACAGGCAAATGTATTTTAGATATAGGCGCAGCTATAGGATATAGCGGAATTGTTGCAAAACAATTGAATATGGATTATATTGGTATTGAACCGAATAAGACACTATTTGAAAATGCAATTAAGCATGTTAATCTTATAAATGACTATTTTCCTTCCGATAAAGTTACTAATAAATTTGATTTTATACTATTGGACAATGTATTAGAACATGTATATAATCCTAAAGAGTTTTTTGATAAAGTGATTCAATGGCTAAATCCAGGAGGGGTATTATTTTTAGCTGTTCCACCGCAAGATTGGTTGAGGGTATTTTTATCTACAAATAAACTAATACAAAATGCTCCGGAAGGCATTTCTCGGAGGTTTACACTATTTTATGATTTGCAACAACATGTTAATTATTTTTCCTACACCTCAATACGATATCTTGTGAACAATCATAAAGATTTAAAGATAATAGAACAATTTCATCGTAAAGAATGGGCGTTACAAATCTATAAATTATTACACTTAACAACAGGACAATATTTCATACAAAAAGATTACAATGTGTCATTGAGTAACAATCACAATTTGTAATGTAGTATAGGAAAACATATTATGAAAATATCTATCTCTATCGTCCTCTACAACAATTCCATTCCAATGCTCCAAAAAACCATCCGAAGCGTTTTAAACACCACTCTCGATATCACTCTCTACCTCATCGATAATTCCCCCATAGATACACTAAACATATTTGCTTCCATGGATGCGCAAATCAAATATCTTCATAATCCTTCTAATCCTGGATATGGTGCTGCGCATAACATCGCTATCACAAATTCGATAAAGTCTGGAACCAAGTATCATCTAGTTCTAAATCCTGATGTCTATTTCGAGGATGGAATACTTGAACACATTTTTAACTATATGAACTCTCATTCTGATGTTGGACTACTGATGCCTAAAGTACTCTATCCCAATGGTGATATACAGTACCTTGCAAAACTGTTACCCACACCCTGGGATCTATTTGCAAGGCGGTTTATTCCTATCAAGAGCTATTTAGACAAACTAAACCGTAGATACAGTCTCACGTTTTTTGATTATTCATCCATCGTTGAAATCCCCTTTATATCAGGGTGTTTTATGTTTTTAAGAACCGATACATTAAAACAAGTCGGTTTATTTGACGAAAATTACTTTATGTATCTCGAAGATGCTGATCTCTCGAGGCGAATTGGTACTGTTACAAAAACAGTTCTCTATCCGCATGTTCATATCTATCATGAATATGAGAGAGGAGCGTATAAAAACTTCCGCCTCCTGTGGATATTTATTCGTTCTACGTTTACCTATTTCAATAAATATGGATGGTTTTTTGATATCCATCGGAAAAAAATAAATCAACAGACTCTCCAACAATTAGGCTGGATAGAATCATGAAAATTCTCCTCACCGGTGCAACCGGATTTATCGGGAATTATTTTAAGAATAACAATAGATTTGATGAAGTTGTCCCTTTTTCATTTCAGCATGGCAACATAAATAATTCGGATTTTTCCAATTACGATGCAATTCTTCATCTTGCCGCACTAGTACATCAAATGAAAACAACTGATTTTGCCGAGTATGAAGCAATAAATGTACAAAAAACTCTTGAGCTTGCCGTAAAAGCAAAACGAGATGGAGTAAAGCACTTTATTTTCATGAGTACTGTAAAAGTCTATGGGGAGGAGAACGATGCCGTATATACCGAAAATACACCCTGCAATCCCCAAGATGATTACGGAAAGAGTAAATTTCATGCTGAATATGAACTTCAAAAATTAATTGATACAGAATTCACTGTATCAATTATCCGTACCCCTATCGTGTATGGCGCAGGCGTAAAAGCAAATATTAGAAACCTCATCGATTTGATTAAAAAATTACCTGTCTTGCCCTTTAAAGATACCCATAATCTCCGCACTATGGTTTATATAGGAAATTTGTACGCTTTAATAGAGAGTGTTATAGAACATCGCATAAACGGAATATTCTTAGCGTGTGATGATACCTCTATCTCAACGACGGAATTTATTCAAAAAGTTTCTGTATCTCTTGGAAAAAAACGCTATTTAATCCATATTCCCTTATTTGAAATAGCATTAAAATATTTAAAACCTTCCTTCCATAAACGTCTTTTTGGAAATCTGATTATAGACAATACCCAAACAAAAGTACAACTTGGATACCATAACCCCTATTCCATGGATGAGGGGATTGACAACATGATTCGAGGTAAACAGCAATGACATTCAAACGCTGTTTCGACCTAATATTGGCCATCTTAGCTTCTATTCTATTACTCATACCTTTTTTGCTCATAGCATTGATGGTACGTCTCACCTCCAAAGGTCCAATACTCTACTGGTCACAGCGAGTTGGCAAAAACAACACCCTCTTTTTAATGCCAAAATTTCGCAGTATGTGGATTGATACCCCCGCAGTCGCTACCCATCTTTTGAATGATCCCGAAGCATTGCTCACCCCCATAGGTTCCTTTTTACGCAGAAGCAGTCTGGATGAGATACCTCAATTATGGAGTATTCTCAAAGGGGATATGAGTTTTGTAGGTCCCCGTCCCGCACTGTTTAATCAAGATGATCTAATAGCTGCACGTACCGGCTTAGGTATTCACCGTCTCATTCCAGGACTTACAGGATGGGCACAAATCAATGGACGCGATGAGTTACCTATCCCTGAAAAAGTTGCCCTTGATGCAGACTATTTAAATCGCCGCTCTTTGTATTTTGATCTCAAAATTATTGTTTTGACATTTTTGAAAGTATTACAAAAAGAGGGTGTAACACACTAACCTCACCCATCATTGATAAAGACTCACCATTCAGCTAAAATACCCCCACTAAAACACGGAGCAATACATCCTATGCTTAAACTACGCGAAGAACGAACCTCTTTAACCACGCTACTCCTACTCATCATAATTGCTTATCTCTTTTCGGTCTCTATGCGTTTTATTTGGGTACATGAGTTTAGTGCTATGCCACAGTTCCAGTGGAATCATGAGCTGATGATAAACACCAATGATGGCTACCTTTTTGCTGAAGGGGCACGCGATATTCTTCAAGGGCATCATGAAGAAAACGACGCATCCGGTATTGATTTATCCATCTCTCAACTTACAGCTTTTCTCTCAAAAATACTTCCGATTAGTTTTGAAACACTCATTTTGTATATGCCATCTTTTATCGGTTCGCTTATCGTAATACCCCTAATCTTAATTGGGCGAGCACTCAATCAAACAACCATAGGCTTTATCGCCGCACTCATTGGATCAATTGCAAACAGTTACTATAACCGAACAATGACTGGCTACTACGATACCGATATGCTCAATATTGTTTTTCCCGTATTTGAAATGTATTCACTGATTTTGGCACTCACCCATCAGCGTAATCGCTATCTGATTCCGATTACTTTATCTATCGGATTGTATCAATGGTGGTATCCGCAAGCCTATGCCTTAGACACCGCCTTATTTACGATGATCATCGGATATACCGCTATTTTTGATCGTAAAAATACCTATCTTTATAAAATTGCTCTCTTTATTTTACTGGGGATATTATCTCTGCCCCTACTCGTTAAAGTTGGCTTAGCTATTGCTTTTTTTGCCTTCTTTCATTTTCAACAAGAGCTTTCCAAAAAACTTTTTTGGCCTTTATTTGCCGTAGTTGTAGGAGTCTACTTTTTCACCGGTGGGATTGATCCTATTTGGGCTCTTCTAAAAGTATACATCGTCCATGGTGCGTCTGAAAATACGGTTACGACATCCCTCAATTATTACAATGTAATAAGCACTGTACGTGAAGCAGGGCATATTCCATTCAATGTTTTTGCCGAACGAATCAGCGGTAACACCATTACCTTCGTGCTTGCTTGTGTCGGTTATATACTAGCTCTCATCGCCTATCGCCCTCTTCTTATCACTCTTCCTCTGGTTGGGCTTGGATTTATTGCCATGTTTGCAGGGCTTCGTTTTACCATTTATGCTGTCCCGATGATGGCCATCGGATTTGCCTACCTTCTCGTCTTTATTACACAACGAATTGAGAAATCGTGGCTCAAATACACAGCTTTATTCATTTTTACCGCTGTGGCGTTGTATCCAAACTATCTGCATATCAAAGAATATATGACCCCAACGGTTTTTACGAATCAAGAAGTAACGTCTCTCGATCAACTGCGTAAAATTGCTGATAGAAATGACTATGTCGTTACCTGGTGGGATTATGGTTATCCAATCCGCTACTACAGTGACGTCAAAACATGGATCGATGGAGGAAAACACTCTGGGGACGTAAATTATCCAGCCTCTTTTGTGCTGACGACGCAGGATCAATTTTCTGCCGCACACATGATGCGCCTTTTTACCGAATACACCGAACGTGGCTACAAAGACACCAATAAAACCCAAAACGATTTCGAATACATGATGGCAAAAGAAGGGTTTAAAGATCCTGAAGAATTTTTAACCGCTCTTGCCTTACCAGAGTATAAGCTTCCCAAGAAAAGCAGAGATGTATATCTCTATCTTCCTTTTCGAATGATGGAAATTCTTCCGACCGTTACTCTTTTTAGCAATCTCGATCTCAAACATCCTGATAGCCGACAACAGCCGTTCTTCTATGCAACTCAATCCATGCAGGATACCGGCAAAACTATTGAATTAGGAAACGGGATCTCCGTTCTAAAAGACAAAAATGCATTAAAACTCGGTAATCAAGAAGTTCCTGTCAAATCATTTTACCAAGTAGGTTACGATCAAAATAAAAAACTACAAGTCAATGAGCAACACTTTGCTTCAGAAGGATTGAATCTCATTTACATGGCAAGCTATGGGCGATTTTTAGTCTTGGATGATTTTTATCTGAATTCGACGTATATTCAAATGTTCGTATTGGACCGGTACGATCATAATCTATTTGAGTCTGTTTTGAGTGATCCCATGAGTAAAATTTATAAACTCAAAATATAGCCCATGCAAGAAATACCAAAAAAGCATAATTTTACTCTACTCACTCCCAGTAGCACTAAAAGGATAGCTTTTTTTGCCCTATCGGATATCATATTATCCGTATTTACCCTCTATACAGCCTATTTGCTCCGCTTTAATTTTGATATTCCTGCTGAGTTTTTAAAGCCCTTTTATCTTGTGGCACTCACCCTCATAACTCTCAAACTTTTTTTAATTCATCGGTTCAAAAATTACACTATCATTTGGCGATTTTATGCCCTTGCTGAAGCCAAAAATCTTTTTTTCGCCCTTTTACTCGTATATGGGATATTTTCCGTTATTCATGCTCTATTTCCCCCTCTTTTTTTCCCTTTTCCCCGAAGTGTCATTATTATTGATTTACTTCTCTCATTTCTTTTTTTAGGGGGGCTGCGTCTTTTAAAACGGCTGTTATTTGGGATTGGACTGCGGTACAACGATTTGAAACCAACCCTTTTAGTAGGTATCTCCTCTAATACTGCGAATCTCATAAAAAGTACCCTTGAGGGATCACCTGAATATTACCCTGCAGGTATCGTCGCCGTACAAGAAATAAATCATAATATGATCGGCTCATACCTTAATAACATCAAAATATCTGGGATTGAAGAAATAGCAGCTTTAATTGAATCCAAAAATATTACAGCCGCCATTATTGATGGATCACTTCCAAGTGAAAATATACGTGAATCATATCAAATCTTGAGTGATGCTGGAATACATGATATAAAACGCTCGCATCTCCTAAATAATACAATCAATAAAATTGAAGAGTTCTCTATTGAAGATCTCTTAGCCCGCCATCCAAAAGACCTCGATACCAAAACCATTGGCACATTTATAAAAGGAAAAGTAGTCCTAATAACAGGTTCGGGTGGAAGTATTGGAAGTGAAATAGCATTGCAATGCCATCATTTTGGTGCATCAAAACTGATTTTAATCGATCATAGCGAATACAACCTTTACCAAATCGGAGAGAAACTTCCCTCTGCAACGTTATTGCTTTGTAATATTATTGATAAAGAAATCCTTGATGTACTCATGGCTGATTCTAATCCTGATATTGTTATTCATGCCGCTGCCTATAAGCACGTTCCTCTTTGCGAAGCAAATGCACACGCTGCTGTCATGAATAATATTATCGGGAGCCGGAACGTTATTGATAGTGCTATAGCTAATAATGTTTCTAAAATTGTAATTATCTCAACCGATAAAGCGGTACGCCCTACTAATATCATGGGAGCTACAAAACGTGTCGTAGAATTATATGCCCAAAACGTTGATCCGCACGGCAGCGAAATTGTCTCTGTTCGATTTGGAAATGTTCTTGGTTCCAGTGGAAGTGTAATCCCAAAATTTAAATCACAAATCGAAGCAGGCGGCCCAATCACCGTAACCCATCCCGATGTTACCCGATATTTCATGCTAATCTCTGAAGCGTGCCAACTTGTCCTTCAGGCTGCGGCTATAGCACGTGGAGGAGAGCTATTTATTCTCGACATGGGAGAAAGTGTCAAAATAACTGATTTAGCACAGACTATGATACGTCTTTACGCAACGGAGCCTATTAAAATCGTTTATACAGGATTACGACCTGGTGAAAAGCTCTATGAAGAATTGCTTATCGATGAAAGTGAACAAAAGACTCTGTTTGAGTCCATTATGATAGCGCGATCTACTCCGTATGATATCAATATATTAAATAGCGAGATTGATACACTGAGTACCTCATCAGATTTCTATACCTTATTGCAAAAAATTGTTCCGGAATTTCAGCATAAAAATAATAGTGGAATGATTTAATAATTTTTAAGAGTTAATAGGCTAAGCTTTTATATGTTCTACTGATAAATACTCCGATCAGCCTTACCTAGTTGGTGAGGTAGCTATGCAAAGCTGGATGTAACCGATTGGAATGTATGGAACGAGCTACGGTAAAACCCGATCACCGATAAAAAGCTCTCGAAGTTGATGCACAACTAAGAACGGTACTACGAACGTGCACTATGCAGTAACGCACTACGGTTTTTTAAAAACCTAAGTTACGGAACCATAAAGCATGTAATTTTTTCTTTTAATGGCGAATATTGAATTCGGTTTTAGAGAAAAATCCTTAAAAATCACACAATAGATTTGTTAACACTTGTCTATTGCTGTAAAACCTAAATCTTACATACCATTGAAATCATAGTCTTATGTTTTCATAGAAGTATCATTTCCCATCAAATCTCACCTCGTATGCTTTATATTTTTATAGAGCAAAAGCCTGCACTTTGCGAAAAATCCTACCTGATAAGACTTAAATTCCTGCAGAATTTTTTTGTCGCCTACCTTAAATATATATCATAATGTCCAATTTTACAGCCCTCCCTACAATCTTCGCGATAAATTTTAATCGCAATTCTGGAAATCCAGATCTAAATCCCCCCTGCTGCTCGTGACAAGATTATGCATCTCTGCGTAACGATAATGATATGCACCACGAGTCGGTCAAGCTGTCTCAAAATTCGCTATTTATTTTTACTTGGAGTTACTAATGATCATTCATGATCCAATCTCGTTTGCACTTCGTATGTGGGGATTTTCAAAGATGCGGCCAAATGCTTCTCCTGATATGTTCATACAGTGGATTATTTTAATAGCAAAGGATCAAGAAAAAGATCACAAAGCTCAAATAATAGCCACTATACACGAATTATTTAGCCATAAAGATAAGAAATTCTTTTCACTGTATGAAATTGAAATTTTAAATCTTGCTGTATCTGAGTGTGATGGATTAAAAATCTTAAACGATCTAAAAGTGCGCTTCTCAGCTGCAAAGTATTTTCCTTCTGAAGCTAGTATAAACCTTTTTTTGAAAATTAAAGGAGTATGTAATGGCTAATTTTAAAGGATCGACTTATGAAAAGCAGGGGCGAGATGCAAAAATTAGGTGTGATGCGAGAGGTACCAAACGGTACGGACCAAATAGGTATGATGGACTTGCACACAGTCACGCTACCCTACAAAGCCAACAGTGCCTCTTCAATGATTTTGCAAAATATGCTTTATCAAATGGGCTCGATCCTAAACTTAATCTAGCTATGACGAAAAAGCATTTCCTTGATTTCTTGTCAAAAAGAACCGCCTTGCTATCAGCATCAAGTTGTGAAGTCTATATTAGCCGCTGGTGCGCATACATAAAAGCCTTGCGTTCCAAAAATATAACGATAGATTCACTCCTAGACTACCATTTTTTTCAACGATGTAAGGATCAATTCAATGGCAGACCAGATAAAAAATCCTTCAAAAAAGGAAGGTACATTAATCCAATGAAGTTTGAAGATATTCTTTCCAAACTTCCAAAACGATCACAGGTGGTAGCACGGCTGCAGTATTTCTATGCATTTCGTGCTGAAGAAGCCTTATTGGTGGCAAATTATTTGGAGAAATTCCTTCACGATGGAGAACTTACTGAAGTACCAGGCAAAGGAGGACAGCGTTATATGCCAAAATTAATTGATGAAGCGCTAATTAATAACATTCGTTCAACATCAAAAATTTCCAAAGGTGCCTACTACCGGGATCTTAGAAAAGTAATGAAAAAGAGTAGCAGAGCGCATGATTTTCGACTGTCTTTTGCGGTTAATCGATATAATGAATTACGAAATGATGGCGCATCGCACAAAAATAGTATGAAAATTACAAGCGAAGAAATGAACCATCACAGACTTTCGATCACAGCTTATTATTTGGCCAGAGCGTAAAAAATATCAGTAGAAAGTTTTCCAAACAATGCACCAATCAAGCCATGAATACTTCATTGGTGCACTAATTGTCATTATTAATAACTACAGTTCTGTTTTAAGTGCCGCACCGTTAGATGCATTCGAGACAAGAAGACTATAGCGCTTGAGCCATTTGGAAGTAATTTCTTTTTTGATCGGTTTCCAGTGAAGACGACGTTGTTCAAGTACTTCATAACTCACATTGAGCTGTAAAAGATGACTATCAACATCAAGTTCAATCTCATCTCCGTCTTCAACGAGAGCGATCAATCCACCCTCTGCCGCTTCAGGGCTCACGTGGCCGATAGAGGCTCCGCGTGTTGCACCCGAAAAACGCCCATCGGTGATGAGAGCAACACTCTCGCCAAGCCCCATCCCCATAATAAGCGCCGTAGGTGCAAGCATTTCCTGCATCCCAGGGCCGCCTTTAGGCCCTTCGTAACGAATAACGACAACATCTCCTGCCTTGACTTTATGACCCATAATTCCGGCAATGGCTTCATTTTGGGAATTAAAACAAACAGCACGGCCTTTAAATTTACGCATATTAGGGGTGATTCCAGCCGTTTTAACAACAGCTCCCTCTTCTGCCAAATTACCGAACAAGATGGATAAACCGCCGACCGGAGAATAAGCGTTTTCATTTGTATGGATGATATTTGTATCTTTGATCACCGCGTCTTTAATCCGCTCACCAAGGGTCTCACCTGTGATCGTCATTGCATCGAGTTCTAAAACTCCACCGCGACGACTTACCTCTTTCATTACCGCATTAACACCACCGGCACGGTTGATGTCATCCATGTGTACCGTCGAAAGGGACGGAGATATTTTCGCGATATGGGCTACCTTTTCAGAAATTTCATTGATCTTTGTAATATCGAAATCAACCTCTGCCTCTTTTGCGATACTGAGTAAATGGAGAACCGTATTGGAACTTCCCCCCATTGCCATATCGATAACAAACGCATTATGGATCGCTTTGTCATTCAAAATATTGCGCATATTCCATTTTTGAGAATTCTCGTCTTTTACCATCTCGACGATACGGCGTGCTGCCGTTTTGACCATTTCAATACGTTCTGGAGTCATCGCCAAAACCGTTCCGTTACCCGGCAATGCAACCCCCATAGCCTCACAAAGGGTATTCATTGAATTCGCAGTAAACATTCCTGAACAACTTCCCCCGCTCGGACACGCTTCACATTCAATCTCATAAAGCTCTTCATCGGACATTTTTCCATCAGCATGTTTCCCAACTGCTTCAAATGCCGTTGCCAGGTCGATGGGCGTACCATCTTTTTTATGCCCTGCCTTCATCGGCCCGCCCGAAACGAAAATCGTTGGAACATTTACACGGAGTGCACCCATTAACATCCCCGGAACAATCTTGTCGCAGTTAGGAATACAAATTAATCCATCCAATTTATGAGCATTCATCACGGTCTCGATGCTGTCTGCAATCAACTCGCGACTCGGCAAAGAGTAGAGCATCCCATCATGCCCCATCGCGATACCATCGTCTACGCCGATAGTGTTAAATTCAAAGGGAACTCCGCCCGCTTCACGGATTGCCTCTTTAACGATACGACCGTACTCTTGAAGAAAAAAGTGCCCCGGAATAATATCGATATGGGAGTTGGCTACACCGATAAACGGTTTGTCAAAATCTTCATCTTTTAATCCTGTAGCTCTTAAAAGGCTTCGGTGAGGGGTTTTATCAAATCCACGTTTAATGGTATCACTACGCATGGGTTTCCTTTGCTATTATATGGTTTTAAATTGACGCGATTATAGCGCAGTGGAACTCTAAAAAACGTATGCTTCAACAAAAACAAGAAAAAAATCAATAAAACTCTTTACACGCTATGATTTTTTTGCTATACTTCCAGTCCACAAAAACAATGCGGGAATAGCTCAGTGGTAGAGCACAACCTTGCCAAGGTTGGGGTCGCGAGTTCGAACCTCGTTTCCCGCTCCATATACCTCAGTTGAAATATCGAAAACCGATGTCTTAACTGAGGTATTTTTTGTTATCGTTGCCCGGATGGCGAAATCGGTAGACGCAAGGGACTTAAAATCCCTCGGTGGTAACACTGTGCCGGTTCAAGTCCGGCTCCGGGCACCACATACATGGATGGTGGTATGGCCAAGCGGTAAGGCGCTGGTTTGCAAAACCTTGACCCCCAGTTCGAATCTGGGTACCACCTCCAAAATGTAAAATATGCTCACTTCTTATACGGGTCACTGGCAGAGTGGTCGATTGCACCGGTCTTGAAAACCGGCGAGGGTTAAACCTCCCAAGGTTCAAATCCTTGGTGGCCCGCCATCACATTAATTCAATCCCCTTCAATACAATCTTTTAACCTCATCAAAAACCACTAAAAATAGGTACTTTATCCACTATTTAGCCTCTAATACATACTTACACCATTCTACATTTATGGACACTTTAGTTAAAATATCTAGAACTTAAATTGACATATAGAGGTTTTCCAGTGAACCGTTTCACTAATCTTGATCATTTAAAATCTTTACTTGATCAGCACCATCCACTTCCATCTACTATTGTTAAAAACCTTCAAGAAGAACTGATTCTTCGCTGGACTTATAACTCGAATGCGATCGAGGGCAATACTCTGACGCTTCAAGAGACAAAAGTAGCACTAGAGGGAATCACTATTGGCGGAAAAACGATGCGAGAGCATTTTGAAGCGATCAATCATAAAGAGGCAATATTATATGTTGAAGCCTTGGTCCAAGAAAATGAGCCTCTTACGGAATGGGAAATAAAATCGATCCATTCACTTGTGCTCAAAAATATTGATGATAGTAATGCTGGAAAATATCGTAATACAAACGTTCTTATCTCCGGCGCCACACATCGACCACCAGATCACTTGAATGTTCCGGATAATATGGCAGCATTTATCAATTGGTATCAAAATGAAGCGCAAATGCTTCACACAGTTGAGCGTGCTGCAAGAGTTCACGCTGATTTTGTAGGGATGCATCCCTTTATAGACGGCAATGGCCGTACTTCAAGACTACTAATGAACCTAGAGCTTATGAAAAGTGGATTTCCTCCTGTCGTTATTAAAGTGGAAGATCGTCTAGAATACTATAAGGCGCTTGATGAAGCCCATACAACTGGAAATTATACGCCGTTTATTGATCTTATAGCGAAAGCTTCCCAAGAGAGTTTTGAGCCATATTGGTTCGTATTGGGAATTAAGCCTTGAGCGGTCAACGCGTAGGATACGTATGCGTATCCTACGAAGATCAAAATCCAGACCGTCAATTAGATGCAATATCAGGAGATCGTATCTTTATCGATCTCGCTTCCAGAAAATCCAAATAACGTCCGGAGCTGCTGAAATAGAGTACATACGCGAAGGTGACACTCTTATAAAGTTCACGAAATGGTATCAATGGGCGTTGCAAAAGCCAAAATTGCCAGAGACTTTAGTGTAAGTCGTCACACGATACACGGTGTGGTGGGAAAATTAGTTTAGTTGATCGAGAAAAAATGATTCGATACTCTGTACTTTAATCGTCTTGTTCTCTCTAGTTATCGTCTCATTGGTGTCATAAGTAACTAAAACACTTTCGGCTGCCTCAAATTCTTCCATAAAATATTCCAGTGCGTCAATTTCACGTTTGCGTGTTTTTTCATCTTGAATCGTATAAGACACCTGATAAAGCCTGTTTCCAACATAAAAATCACACTCTTTATTTTCCAGCAGATAGGTCACATCCTCTGCATTCCAATGATTGCATACGGCGTTTTCCAGCGTTGCTCCCATATTACGCTCAGAGTTTATCCCAAGATTTAGAAATCCATTATCTGACATATACACTTTTTTAGCCGAATTGATTTGAGCCGTTAGCTTCGTGTGATATTTAGAGATTCGACGGATCAAAAAATTGTCCTCGAAATAATCCACATACTCTTTGACCGTTTTAGGATCCATAGAGAGCTTTTTAGCTAAAGATGCATAGTTGAGTGTTGTTGCTGCATTCGAAGTGATATAGTAGAACAGATCACGAATAGCGGCACTGTTTTTGACACTGAAGCGAGGAACAATATCTTTGAGAATAATATCTTCGGCGATATTTTTAAGTAACTCTTTTTTTAATATCTCATCCTCATTGGAAAATACAGAGTAATATCCGCCCCAGCGTAGGTATTCATCTACGGCGCGCTTGATTGCGATCTTGTTGCTAGTGATGGCTAAACGATTGGAAAAGTCGATCTCTTTATAGGCTAAGAATTCACGGAAATTAAATGAAGCCAGTGACAGTTTAAGAACCCGACCCGTTAACACGGTTGCGTAGGTAGAGGTCAAAAGCGATGAGTATGAACCTGTAACGATAAATTTGATATTACTGTTTTCATAACGTGATTTTACGAATACTTCCCAATTGGTGAATATCTGTACTTCATCGAGAAAAATATAAATCTTCTCATCCATATTCGGCTGCGCCAATTTGAGATACCCTTCATAAATCATTTCGAGATACGAAGGGTCATTTTTATAGGGGATAAAAGCAGGTTTTTCAAGATTGATGAAAAAAATGTTTTTAGCAGATACACTTTTAATTAATTCTTTGATCATCAGACGTGCCAATGAGCTTTTTCCTACCCGTCGTGCTCCCACGATTGCCACGACCTCTTTAGTGCTCATATAACGCAATGCACTTGCAAGCTGTTCACGAGAGGTATAACCGTCATATGACGTTAAATTAACCCAATGGGGATTATCTTCTAAAAGAATTGATTCCATTTATAAACCACATTTTATGGAATGCATTCCAATAATATAGCATAATTACAATTCATAGTCCATGACATATATTTTAACAATGGCTTTTGTAATACAAAAATTGCATAGCGATTTTTGCATATTCTTATTTTATTTTCCACTACGTTCCTATACCTTCCCAAACACCTTCCAAACCTCCTTCACCCCCACGATACACATCATCTCTCCCTCAATTGCTTCCAGCAAACAGTGGCTCTCATTGATTCCATACAACCGATAAACATCAACATCACTCAAAGAGTAAACCATTTGAGTCGCCGGCATCTTCAGGTAATAGGTCTTCTCTGGTATAAACTCCGTATCCTGTAGCAACCGCTCCAGTCGATTACAATTTTCATGGATTGATTCCAATATCTCATTTGGAAAAGGTTCCGTTTTACCAAACGTGTCCGCTGCTATCGTGAACGCTTTGGTGAGTTGATGAAATCCCTCTTTGGTATCAGGATAGCATCCTTCAATCTCAACCTGAAACTCAATTATTTCATTCTCGATATCAGAGGAGAGATAAAGAGCTGTGTAGTACATCAATTACGTTTTTTCCGATTGAGGTGAGCTCTCATCCCCTCGGTGTTTCCATTCTTCGAATGTTTCCTTGCTTCCATCTTGTTCTTTTCTCTGCTTGCGATAGCGCATATACTCCTCCCTATCAAACGGCACCATGGGTTTGGGATTATTGAACACCCGCTCCTCAATAATCCTCGCACATGCTGCATCATCTTCCATCTCCTGTGCAAAGTGCTCAATACTCAGTTCAATCGCACGTTTCATTAAGTACACTTTTTTCTCATCCCCCTCGAAACACGCTTCAAGATGTTTGAGTGCGGAATCGGGTAGTTTGAAATACCATTTATGAGGATCATACTCTTTCCCTAAACCGGTAATATCATTGACGAATGCCATATACTCTTTATCGTTGATGGCTATCTCAGCACCTCTTTCCCATTGTTTTATTTCTACGTCGTCCTTGGCTATTTTTTTCTTTCGGTCTCTATCGATTTTAAACAAGCTATACAGCGCAAACCCTATAGCGATAATCAGTACGATGATATTAATGATCTGTAATGCTTCTGACATTGTTGTCTCCTTGTGTTGTTGCTTGTGTGTTAAAGCAAAAGTTCTTCTATTGCGCTTTAGTTGATCGGTTTGATCGCCTCTTCTAAAATAAATCCAGCCACCGTTTCACTTTCGGATCATTACGGTTCTTTGAAATATAATAAAGCAGATACGCAAGGGCGTAAATCCCCATACCCTCGATCCATTGGTGCGGTATATGCGCTTTGATAACCAGCACGGAGGCGACAAGAAAGACGGCACCGGCCAATAGTGTTAACGGATTCATCGTTTAATCCCCGCTGTTTAGATTATAGACGGGCTTAATCTCCGATGCTGCCGCTATTGCCAAGGCAATCGCAATGATGGCTACGATGGTAAAAGGGATGTATAGAATCAGCTGCGCTATACTCCCTATCATGGCGATGCGTCGGGGTGTCTTTTTAAAATTGTTCACCAGCGTCAGGATGAGAATAATAATCCCAAGTCCCATCACGATCGCACCGTTAAGCCAGTCTCCATGAGGGGTATGGTAATTGTTACTCCACCATCCATGACCGAATAGAATCATTAGATAGCTTGGAATAAGCGCCATAGAATGCTCTGCACTAAAGAACGTGTAGGAAGCCTTTTTTTGGGTATAGCCGTTAAACCACTCCATAAATCCATAGACCGCCAATCCCGCGATCACTAATCCTATTATTGTCAGTACTAACATGTTGCATCCTTTGTATTGAGTGTTTTATTCATATCCCCGTTTAGCCTTGGCGTGTATCAAAGCGTTCATGATCGCCATGGCCTCTTGGACATCGTTATAGGTTTGCCGAATCACTCCGGTGGGTTTAAGCCGATTAAGAGAACCAAAGGTTCGGATGAGCAGAACTTCGCCAAAGAGGTTTGGAATCAGCTCAATCTTGTAATAGCGCTCTTTGGCGTTAACAACTCGACTCATCGATATTTTCATAAGGAAGAGTCTTCTTGTTGTGTATGCTGTGTAGAATCGCACTTTGATACTTTTTGATCATTGCGATGATTGCTTCGGTATGTATCGATTTGTTCTTGTGTAATACCGCTTTCGCAGTATCCGCGCTTGGTATCTTTATTGTTCAGTATCCGGCCGAAAAGTGCTATCACTCCTATAATGGCAAGTACCCCTGCGATAATCGTTATGGGATTGATCTGATCGTCAAACCCATAGGTCTCGCCGTATTTATAGAAGAGCAGTGCATATATCTGGATCGCTAAAAGCACCGTTAAAAGAAACAGAATTCTTCCCATTGGTTTAGACATGTTGGTTCTCCTGTATATTAGATTCATCCGGCAGCTCGTTGTAATCGCCGACGAATTCGTTCAGCTCTTTGAGTTCGGGATCACTTTTATAAAGTTCCGCCATCTCATTGGCACCGGTACGGATTTTATCTTTACGCTCTTCTCGCGCATTTCTTCGTTTCTGAGCTTCCGTCTCACTATCTCGTCCTATCACGATCAGCCATCCAATGAACCATACGAAAGCGGCGATACCAGATAGGATCAGCCACCGTGTCTGAATACAGTGAGGTTCTTCTTGACCTATGATCTCACACGAGTCCCTCATCAGCTCAATCCCTTTGGTGTTGTGAAAAAGGTATGGCCCTTTTCGTTCCCACTTGGTTTGTTGGGATATAAGAAGAGGATTGGCGTTATCGTCTTTACAGATAATCTCTCCTCCCTTATCGAAGTGAGTGGTGTAAAAATTCAGCCGGTCCTTTCGGCTGCACACATCCTCACCCCATACCAGAACTATCACGGCCAATATCCCTGCCATTGCGTAATTGAACCGTTTATCAATGTAACGCATAAACAGTATTAGGAAGAGCGCTAATGTGCTCATGGCGATCATTTGCATATCAAAAGGATTCATAGTACACTCCTCTCATCAAGCGGCATCGTCGGTTATGACGGTGACTACGACATTGTCTTTGATAAGCAAGGTGTGATCAATCACTCCGTAGCGTCCGTTGCCGATCACTTTGGCCTGAGCGGCAATTCGATCCGGAAGGATCTCGTGTTTGATCTTCTCCAGATCCAATTTATATACTCTCTCCAGATATCTTAGAATTGCGTGTTCGGAGACGATGATGGTCTCATTGGCCCCTTTGAGTTTGTGGATCTTCTCCTCTACCTCTTTAATCTGTTTTTCTTTGGTGGCAATCTCCATTTTTAAGCGACTGCCGCTCTCTTGGAGAGATTTGAATTCCAGCTGCAATTGATTCAGCAAGGACTGAAGCCGCTTTAGCTCTTGGGAGCTGGTGGTCGGTTGATGCTTTTTCATAGGGGCTGCTCCTTATTCTCGGCTGGAACAGGATTGGAAGTCTCATGGCTATGCAATTCAAGCCGAAGTCTCAGCTCTTCGATCTCCAGCTTTTTAAGGTTCTGCTGCTCCATCAGCACCATGGCGGTATCGAATTCTTTGATACGGAGTATTTCTTCCACAACCTCTTTGATCGTGTTGTGCAGATCGGCTTCGTTATCTGCTTTATCCTTCTTAATGTCACAGGACTGTGTACGACGAGCTTTGGTGAAGAGCGCCCCTTGTACTGCCTTGAGGGTGAGGAGGATCATGGAGATCAGGAATATGCTCAGGGTAATCGTAATGGCATATTCAAGTACATAGTAATGCTGTATCCACTCAAACGGGCTTATCGGCTGCATGGTTTATCCTTTACGTGTTTTGTGAACGATGCTTCGAGCTTGAGTTGCTCATCTTCTTTATCCAATGATGCACGCCATAGAAACGTTATTCGCGCTTTATCTGCATGCATTGTTACACTTCCTCAATGGTTTGGGAAAGGAATGCGCTCCGCTCTTCGATGGTGTATTCGCTGTGCCGGCACAGATAGCGACTTTGCACATTACGTTTCAGGATACCCGAGACGCTGTACCAGACGACACCGAAAAAGCTTTTACGCTCGATCAGTTCTGAGGGGTGAAGGCAGAGGAGCTTTTCATAGCTGAAGCCACTACCGTGATGTTCTGTGAAAATACTCTGTTCGCCCTCTATCTCATAGCGTTCTTCATCACTGTTGTAGGAGATGGTGGCGTTACGAAAGATCAGGTGTTGATCTTCACAGGCTACAAAGTAAAAACGTTCCCCTTGCGGGTTGATGAGAATGCGTTTAGCGCGCTCTTCGATCAAGAGATTGACATTGGTGTAGTGGAATGGTTTCATAAAAGTTTTCTCCTGTTTAATGACAGCCGCATCGCATTAGATATCGCGATGCACTGGTGTGCGAGAAATTCCTGTGCAGAGCAGAAATTCAGACATGAAAAGGTCCTCCTCTGATTGGGCCTTTTTTTTAAACTCATTGACAAAAGTAAAAATCTGATCAGGATTTAATACAGGGTGAATACGAGCTAAGTAGCTGGTTTATCTCGTACTTCAGGAAACTTTTCAAGAACGTTCTTTGTTGCAACTAAGGAAATTTTACAGTGTTAATAACATAAAATCAATAGATTTAGAATAAAAAAATCGCTAAAAAAATTCTTTTCTAATCTCTTGATTTCCTTTAATTACTGCGGCATAATCGCGCGCGTTTTTTGAATACAATTAAATGGCTAAAAATGTAAAAAAATAAAATATTTCTGTAGCAATATTGCAATATGACATAAAATATTTATCAATTTTTGCAGTTCACAATATACTTGAATAACTTGTATATGCAACCCATGAACAAAAAACAATACCTATGAATTCTTCATCTACTATAAAACTTAGTTCAATACCTTCAAAAATCAACCACATTTTCCGACGTGGCTCCCATTATGGCTTTAATGTAGCGTGAGAGATTCATTTCCTAAAGCATGTTATGATTCTATTATCTCGCTTTAGGAATTTATTATGGAAACCCATTTTCAAAATGCCCCGTTTAAAGCTTCATTGGATGCCAACAAAGAGTATTGGTATTGTACGTGCGGTCATTCTTCCACTTTTCCATTTTGTGACGGAAGCCACAGCGGAACCGATAAGACCCCAATCAAATTTTCTGTTGAATCCGATACCGACAAATGGCTCTGCCGATGCGGGCGCTCAGGTCGAAAACCCTACTGCGACGGATCGCACCAGCAGCAAAGCTAAAATAGCTTTTCCATCAGATATGCAATTAACGGCAAGGTCACCAAAGATACGATAAGACCATATCCGACCAATGCCGCGCTGAGTGCAGGGGCGAATCCCGAAGCAATTGCCAATGCTCCCGCCGTAATCATCGAAGGCATTCCCGATTCCAAAACCGCTGTTTTCATCGCAAGTGGTTCCACCCCTAACATAAATAACATCCCAAATGCAAAAAGAGGCATCACCATCAATTTAAGAATTAATGCTTTGGACAACAACGGATAATCAAGATCTCCCCCCAGTCGCATCGTATACCCTACCGAAACAAGAGCAAGCGGAACCAGCGTCGAAGAGAGAAGTTGAATATAGGGCTGTGAGGCATGCGGCATTTCTCCAAATAGCAGTGCAAAAATGAGAAAAACAAAGGGCGGAAACAATATTAGTTTTTTCAAAATAAGACGACGATGAATCGTCCCTGTCTCATAGCGGGCAATAACAGCACTCCCATATAAAGAGAGGATCAAAAATGTCCCAAACTGATCGTACATAAGAACGTAAGGGACGGCATCCTGACCCAAGAGAGCCTGAACCACCGGGATCCCGACAAACGATGTATTTCCAAGAGGGATGACAAGTAAAAGTGCCGCACGTACGTGAGGGGGATAGTTTTTGGTCATTGCGAATACTAAAACAATCATAATCGGCAACAGCAACCAGGGAATCAAGATCACAGAGAGTGCCGACATATCCACATGAATTTTCGGCACCTGCATCAACACGGTAGCAGGAAGAGAAACGTAGATAACAAAAAAGTTGAGGCTTTTGGAAAAATCCACTGGAGCATCCAACTTTTGGAGTACTATTCCAATCAGTAATAATGCAATGATAAAAACAAATTGCTCCATGTTCTCTCCCAAGAATGATAAAGCGAATACTAACGCTATCCCCCTTTTAATTCTCTAACAGCACTGATATTCGCAATTCTTCATCATCTCTAAACCGACCATATGATTGCTCTGCTCAAACAATTCTTCAATATAAAATACCGAAGAGCAAACAAGATACAGCACTTTTTCATCCGAATTATTCTCATAATACTTTTGAGGAATTTTTGCACTAAATGCATCCCAAAACGGGTTATTAAACCGTTCGTCTTTAATAACCTCCAAAATGCACTCAATCACATCCGATGCATGTTTATAACAGTCGATATTCATAAAAGAGATGTATCTATCGGCTTTCTCCATATTTTTCCTTTGAGCTATTTGCCCTTATTGTATAACAGATGAAAGGGAAAAACAGTAGGCGTAAAAAGCAAAAGAGAGGGTTGTCTGCGTAAAAAAACACCACATTCAATTAATCCGCTAAAGGGTACAATTCTCTATCGATTATAAAGGTCTTTCATGGCGCACCGCTATACCTCGCCTAAACTTTCACTGCTCACGATACTAAAATGGCAGTTATCAAAGCGGTTTAGTACCGCTTCTTCCACATATACGCCAATGCCGATAGAGTATCGTGAATCCCTCCCCAAAGGGAATTATGCTCTTTGGCTCGGGCATGCAACCGTATGGCTTCAACTGGCAGAAACTACTATAGCTATTGATCCCGTATTGGGGAATATTCCTATGTATTCACGCCATACCCCACTGCCGATACCCGCAGAGTATCTGTATGCGGATATTATTCTTATTACTCATGCCCATTATGACCATTTTGATAAACCCTCGGTTTTAGCCCTGCTGAAAAAAAACAAAGATTGTATCGTCGTCGCTCCGATAGGATTTTGGCGTTATCTCAGAGGGCATATTGCACGGGAAAAATGTTTTGAGCTGGAGTGGTGGGAATCGGTCATGATCAATGGACTTTTTATTACCCTCACCCCTTCCAAACACTGGAGTAAACGAACCCCTTTTGATACCAATAAGGCGTTATGGGGAGGATACGTTATTCAAAATCAAGAACATTGCATTTATCATAGCGGCGACAGTGCGGCAGGGGAACATTTCAAAGAGATTGGTGAACGTTTCGACATTGATGAAGCTTTTTTACCGATAGGAGCCTATCGCCCCGAAGCTATTATGAAACACAATCATACCAATCCACCCGAGGCGATAAACGCCTGCATGGAGCTCGGGGCAAAAACATTGATTCCGATCCATTACGGAACTTTTAAGCTCTCAGATGAACCTCTGGATGAACCTCGTGAATGGTTTGAATATCTAGTCTCTCAAAACACGTACTCTTTTAAAGCACATGTTTTGAATATAGGAGAAGTTTATCGTTTTAAAGAAATGTCAACGTTCAAATCAACCTGATCACGCACCGTCAAGAACATCATTTTGATCGGCTTGACCCCGAAATCGGATATTTTCATACTGCTTGTCGCTTTAATACGAACTTTGCCACCCTCTTCGGTAATTGTCCCCTCGAAATTCATCGCTTTACTCACCCCATGAAAGGTCATCGTCCCTTTGAGGGTATAGTTGTCTCCACTTTTGGCTACAACGTCTTTGACATCAAATACCGCTTTGGGGAAACTCGAAGATTCAAGAACATCCTGCATATGCTCGTCACGTTTTTTATTATCACTGTAAAGATCATTCATCGATATTTCAATCGACCCTTTTAATGTTGTAGGATTGGCGTCCATACTTAAATGCGAGGTGGCTTTTTTCGTAACCGGATCAATGGTATTATCACCGAAAACTTCCGTATGGGCTTTAATAGCACCTGATTCAAACGACAAACTACCGGCATACATGGATGCGCTCAATGCCACCGCAGCCAAACTCAATTTTAACATCATGATTCTCTCCTAAAATAAAATGGATACACTAAAGTAAACAGCCCTAATGCCGTAACGGCAATCCATAGCTGATGGTAGAGGGCGACAGCATTGGCCGCCGATGCAGCAATCCATCCCACCCCTACCATCGCCAAAGCAATCAGGCGAATATCCCGCATCTCGACCAGTGTGCGAAATAATAGAACATTATAATATGAAATTACAACCGGATAGATAATCGCTAATCCCAACGGCATTTCACTGTAGTACAAAGCATAACTAACAATAAACAATACCCATACATTCCACCCTTGGCGCACCAGATTATTACCGTATCGATAGGCTAAATAAATACCCGCCAAATGGGATACGATAATAAGGGTCGTGTATTCACTCCAAATATCCATAGTCTCTGAACGACTTAATGTCTCAAAAAGTGCCGAATCGGCAAAAATCCATACCATCATCATCAAAACGATGCGCAAATCAAGCTTTGCCTCCGTAGGACGAGCAACCGCATGAAAATGGGTAAATCGTAATGCCACTACGGAAATCAACGGTAATATAATCGCTATATCCCCCCGCAAGGCGAATGGATAGGTATACAATGCCGTCCCGATCGCATACGAAATCGCCAATCCCAACGCCAACTGCAAACGGCTCTGCGACCCGAATAAATAAAGCAATAAAGGGGTTGTATACCCCACAACAAAGCCCATAACCAGTAATATCCCCAGCGAATAATTGGGATAAAACCAGGAAAGCATCACTTGAATACCGAATAAAAAGCAAAGCTCCATTTTGATCCCGTAATGACGCCAATAGGCACTCAACAAACTCCCAATCACTCCGCCGATGGGGAGGGTGAAAAGATCATGGATATGCGAATCAAATACTCCGACCACTCCCGTCTGCGCGATAAGGAGATAATAGAGCAGCTGTGAGCTAAGGACAACTACCAATAGATTCATTGTTTCTCTCGCAGAACAAGCCAAAAAACAAAGGCAAAAGCCCCGTCGTACAAAGCAACAAGAAGGGCGATATTATCTAACATACTCGCCATATACAGTGCGGCGAATGTCGCCGAAACAATCAGACGAATCGTTGCACTAAGGCTTCCCATGAATTGGGAATGGGTGTGAATTCCATACCAATGAATCATCCCCGTTCCGATCATAAAAGCGAATACCACATACTCATACGTCCCGCTAAAATGAAATCCTAGATAGGGAAAAAGCCATCCGCCGGCTAGAATAAGAATTAACCCCCCTCCTGCATCGCTCACAAAGCCGCTGAGATGATAGAGTTTTAAAGGGGAATCAATCCGAAAATAGAGACGATCATACGCTATTTTGAGTACAAGGACGATCAATGACCCGCCAAACACTGCGCGTAAAGTCAAAAATAGATCAATATTCCCGCTAACAACTCCTGCTTCAATCAATCCGGCATAGGTGAGAACCGATGCCATCAGACCCATCAATCCGCTCCAAATCAGTGCATACGAACGACGAAACAAATGTGGCAGAAGATGATACACAATTGCCAATGCCATAAACGCTACCCCTAGCCCCATGGCAATATGCGCATGCCCGACGACTAAATCGTTACGGTGGATCAAGGCACGAACTTCAGGGATAAAAAGAAAGTTTCCCTCTACATCAACAAATACAAATGCCGCTATTGAAAGGATCAAATAGGGATTGGTATGAAAATTCACCCGTGCATCACGTAGCCACGTCCAAAAGAGGGGAAGATACAACAAGGTGAGATACTGAAAAAACCACTCCTCATGGACACTAAGAGAGTGAAAAAAGTTGCGGATAATAAGAGAGATACTATACCCCACTAAAGGGATAATCCAAAGCCAATGGCGCCGAGGGGTAAACTCCCCCTCGCTACTCAATTTAATAAGCAAATAATAGATCGGCATCAGCGCAAAACTCATCCCCAGGGTATTATCTCCATGCGGACCGACCAATGTTTGCTCCACCTGACCGTATTGGGGATTCATCAGCACTACAAGGGCAACCGGAGCGGCAATTACCGCGATAAGCGATACATTAACCCATAACGGGCGTTTATCGTACGTACGCAGCGCATCTACAAGGGCAAGCAGATAAAAGAGTCCGCTGAATGCAAGGAGAAAATTGAGCTGATAGGGAAAATCGTAAAACGGCAAGCCCCGAATATTGCCAAACAAAAGGGAAAGGCTCATAAACAGTAAAAATGTATTCCACACAACAAAATAACGGCGCAGATGAGTGAGACCGTTTTGGGTGAGTACCCCCTCTTTTTCAAATAAAGCAAACGGCAACAAGGAGAGGATCAGCGGGAAAAAACCGTACAACATTTGGGAAATATGCAATGAACGGGCACGCTCGGGAGAGAGGAGTGTCATAGAGCCATCAAGGCCCAATATCTCTACCGCATAGACCAAACCCGCCACCAATCCGATGATGAGCCACAAGAGGGCTAATGGGAGTTCATCGTTTAAAAATTTGTTTAACAATTCCATCCTCCATCTCAATGATTGTATCTGCATAGTCGGCTATTTTTTTATCGTGTGAGGCGACGACAAATCCTGTCCCCTGCTCGGCAAAACGTCTGAAGAGTTCATACACCCCCAACGCATTTTTCGTATCCAGATTTCCCGTCGGTTCATCGGCAAAGACCACCGAGGGTCGGTTGATCAGGGCACGGGCAATCGCGGCACGCTGGCGCTCTCCGCCGGAGACCTCATCGCTGTAGCGTTTTGCCAAACGCTCAATCCCTAAACTCTCCAGCAATGGAGTTATCAGCGTCTCATCGAGTGCGGCAAGGGCAACGTTTTCACGTAATGTCAAATACGATATCAGATAATGAAATTGAAATACGAAGCCGATATTACGGCGCCTGAAAATATCAATATTCCCCACATCATCCAAAATTTTATTATCAAATAACACTCTCCCTTGTGTCGGATGCAACAGTGTCGAGAGGATCGATAACAGTGTCGTTTTTCCGCTTCCGCTCTCTCCGATGATCGCCGTAAAGCTCCCAGGCTCAATCACAATATCAACACCGCGAAGAACCTGTTCATGTCCATAAAAATGTTCCAATCCGAAAGCTTCTATTTTCATGCGCCGCCCCGCTGAATCAAACTCATCGGATCGATACGTGCCGCATAAATCGCCGGTAATAACGTCCCGACGAGCGCCATTGTTACCGAAACTATGAATACTTTAATAAGAAGTGCCAATGTGATTTCACCGTTAATATAACCTTGGAACTTATCGGCATGTTCGATCAGCTCCAATACCCCCTCCGAGACACCCCATGCCACAGCAAATGCGAGAATTGCAATCATCAGCGTCTCGGAAAGAAGCTTCATGATAATCGTCCATGAAGATAGACCGATGGAGCGCATAATTCCAAATTCTCCCTTACGATCATTGACCACCATACTCATCATGCTTACAATTCCTAAAATTCCCATCAAAAAAGCCATCGCACCGATCACATCCGAGCTGGTTTTGATGATTTTAAACTGATTGTACGAATCAATAAAACTGTCCGTCGTTTTTGCTTCATTCTCAGGATTAAGCGCGTTAATCCGTTCAATAAGTTCATCACTTTTACTCAAATCATTCAAACTGATCAAAAAAATTGAAGCACTTTTATGAAATAACGTTCCCGCATCCTTTAATCCAAGTACGACGCCCCCATCCTCAAATCCGATTCGGCTTTTAAACACACCGCTTACCCGAAATTTTTGTTTGGATAATTCTATGGACGAAGGGTGTTTAAGCGTCTCATAAATTTTGGAACCCAGTAGCACTTCATTCGTTTTGGGATACTCCCCTTGAATCAAGGTATACCTTTTAAATCGATTTTCGCTCACCCCATAGATACCTACGATAGGAAGCGGATCAACGGGTGCGGCACCGAGGATCAGGGCGCTTACTTCTTTCACTCCACTCATCGTCTCAATAGTATTCGTCAAAGAGGCGTTAATATCACTAAAAAAGGTATCGGCAATCCCTTTTTGAGTAACGATAATATCCCCGTCGGTTTTAAGCATCGCACTGTACATACTCACCACTCCGCCCGATATCGCGCTGATCAAAAAGATCGCAGCGATCGAGACACTCATACTGATAAAAATGAGTGCCGTTTTAAAACGGTTTTTGCGCAGTGCTTTGAGCGGTGTGATCACTGCTCAATCGCTTGTTTGAGTTCAGCTGTGGTCGTTACAAAATCGATTTTAGTCAAAAAATTGCCTCTGAATTTCATCACGGTGATCTTCTCCTCTTCTGCTGGAAATTTCAGCCCCTGCACTTCATCTTGAATAAGTAATACAGTGTGGGGATATTTTTGCATTTTCGGCAAGGCAAATGCTTTGGTAATAAAATTGGGCATTTGGCTGATATCGGCAATAAAAGCGGCATTAATCTTCGGCAAATATCCCTTGCCCTGTGCGGCAAGATACTCGTTAACCGTAGCTCCTGTCCCTTTTTCAAACGCCATTATGAGTGTATGCGGCATCACTTTCATCGAATGATGTTTTCCAAACTGATCGTTTAGTTCTAATGGGGTAACCGACTGACCCACACTGTAAGGGGCCGCCCATGCACTCAGACTCACCAATACGGCTATCAACACTTTTTTCATAAACATCCCTTTTGTATAATCGTATGAGAAGTGTAACCAATCAAGTGTAAATGGGATCAATATTCGCGCGTATGATACGAAGAGATAATGAATTTTTCGTGAAAAATAAAAATCAAGAGAAAAAAACGTTATTTATGCCGAATAGCAGTTATCTGTTTTTCAATCTCGTTATGTTCGTCAAGACTTAGGAGAAAGCTCTGATCCATAACCTTGTCCAAATGATTCATCTCGGTCAGGGTAATCCCGAAAGGATCTTTTTTCTCTGTTTTACTCGCCCCGGAAACCAGCGTCACATTATCAAGTTTTTTTGCACCGTGTCGGATAAAATAGGTCATAAAATAGCCTCCGGAGTGATCTTTTTCGATAGCTACAACGACACGCGTGGCATTGCTCCCCTCGAAGGAAAGGGTGGGAGCAAGGGTTTTAAAATCACTTACGGATAAATACCCTACATACACTTTGGTATAAATATCGTGATAGCGTTGTGTCGCCCCCCGAGTAAAAAATTCCATATCAATCGGACTCTTAGCACGCAAAGAACGTAACATCCACGTAAGGGTGGCGTAATATTTAAAAGAAGCGATTTTGATCTCTTCGGCATGAGCAATTTTAGGACTCTCTACACGACGCATCGGCGCGCGGGGAGCTTTGGTGCTCAGAGCTTCAAAAATATGGCGTGCGCTGTAAGGTTTGGTAAGCCAAACCGAAGCATACGGCGGCAGATCGGATGTCCCCGTTGCCCCTTCGTTAAGGACCAATAATGCCTTGACGTTGTAACGAGGAAACAAGACTTCAAGCAATGCCCGCTTTTTACGCAGCCGTTTTTTAAGATTGCTCACCGATTTTACGAGGGTCATCTCCACAAAATAGAGTTCTTTATCGGTGAAAAGAAGTCCGTCGAACTCTCCGATCTCTTTGTGGCGGGCACGATAGATAATCTGCCCCTTCCAGCTGACAGAAAGGGCATCGCTTTGCGCACGGGTACGGTGCTTATGCGGCCCTTTGATGATAAAGCTTTTGATGGTCGGTTCAGCGGCAGCGTATCGGAGTAACTTTTCGTAAATGTAGTTTTCATACACCTCCCCCTCAAATGAGCGAAAAGCGCTTACATACGATTCATCCTCCATCGTTTGCCCTTTGGCTTCCAGCGAAAGGAGGTGATCAATATTGTAGTCATAATATAGGAGATTATCTCCCAGTTCCTCATCACCCGCAGGAATTACCGTATCATTAATCGTGAGCATTGAACTCTTTTTTGTATGTATTTAGGGTATCGTGCAAACACCCGCATAATTTTACATTATTTTTGATAAGAATTTAGAGCGATTCTAGAATTCCGTTGGCTATTTTATGCAGAGGTAATTGTTTTTCTACCGCCCCTATCTCATATGCCACTTTCGGCATCCCATAAACCACGCAGCTCGCTTCATCTTGACCGAGTGTTTTAGCACCTGCATTGCGCATTGCCAAAAGCCCTTTTGCTCCGTCTGCCCCCATACCTGTAAGAATCACACCGATAGCGTTGGCTCCGGCGATTTTGGCAACCGAGTTGAGAAGTACATCGGCAGAGGGACGATGACCCGATATTTTATCGCCGCTTCCAATTTCGACGTAATACCGTGCTCCTGAGCGACGTACCACCATATGATAATCCCCCGGTGCAATAAGCACCAATCCCGGAGTAATTGAATCTCCGTTACGGGCTTCACGCACCTCCATGGCACACAAAGAATTCAGCCGTTCGGCAAAAGGGCCGGTAAAATTGGCCGGCATATGTTGAACGACAATGGTACCCGGAGCGTTACGCGGTAATCCCATCAGGACATCTTTGAGAGCTTCTGTCCCTCCGGTCGAAGCGCCGATCGCTAAAATCTTGTTGGTTGTTTCTACAAGCGAGGTGGTATTGGCTTGTCCCATATCACGGAGGATATGCTGATGCACTTTTGCTTTTGACGCCGATTTTATTTTGGCGATAAGTTCATCGCGCATCTCCTCTTTGCCGTCATAAATATGAGAGTGGGGTTTAGCAACGAAATCGACTGCTCCCGCTTCAAGTGCCGCCAAAGTGGTTTTAGCACCCGATTGAGTAAGGGACGATACCATAACAACCGGAATCGGCATATAATGCATCAACCTCTTTAAAAAAGTGATCCCGTCCATTCGAGGCATCTCTACGTCCAGACACACGACATCGGGACGCAGTTCAACGATTTTATCCCGTGCAATGTAAGCATCGGACGCAGTTCCCACCACCTGAATTGTGGGTTCTGAATCTAAAATATCGTGCAATACCGCTCGTGCTGTTGCACTGTCATCGACGATTAATACCCGTATAGCCATACCATTATCCTTGTTCCCCTATTGTACTGCGGGACGTGTACTTCAGAAGCACTTTCCCCCGTTCCAAATCAAATTGAATCTTTCGTCCGTTTTGTCCGCCGACATCTTCGGCGACAATGGTAATTTTGTACTCTTTTAAAATCTCTTTGGCAACCAGTATGTTTTTCTGACCAATCATCATGGATTCGCTTGCACCGATGTTCATCGATGCACCGCCGAAAATCTTGGCTTCAATAGTTCGGCTCGTAGACCCTTTTGCCATCATGGATTCGATCAGTTTCGGAATCGAAACATTACCGAATTTCGGTGATTGCAGGCCATTGCCGTTCCAAAAAGGGAGTAGATAATGGTTCATGCCGCCGATTCCAAGCGTGTTATCATAGAGACAAACAGCCACACACGACCCTAAAACGGTCGAGATTGCCGAGGGGGCACTGTCCACATGTATCTGTCCGACATGAATAAAAGTAGAAGCTCCGTGAATCATCAGAGTTCTATCGCGCCATCAAACGACTCAAATAAAAATTCGTTTGAACCGCAGGCTTCTGAATCGGCCAATGCAGCTTGCAGCGGCAAGGTTACCGTAAAGGTAACCGTAGTTGCATCGGTATTATAATCGATACTTCCACCCAGCCGCTCACACAATTCACGAGCAATACTTAACCCCAATCCTAATCCATGCGATCCTTCCGTACCGTGGGCAAAACGGGTAAAGACTTGAGGCTTGAATTCTACTTTTGGGCCTTCCCCGTGATTTTTAATGGCGATGATGATAGCGGAGTCATTTTGGGATATATCCACATTGACGACACTATCGGATGTTCCGTAATCACATGCATTGGCAACAAGATTTTTAAGAATAAGATAGAGTTTTTTAGGGTCAGAAACAATTTTATCTTGTAACGTACTCTCAACCGTAAGGAGAATATTTTTAGCCTTTAACTTGTATTTGAATCCCTCAGCCGCCTCTTTAATAAGGCTTTTTGGGTCAACCGATGCATACGTAAAATCCATGATCCCCCCCTCTATTTCAGAAGCGGCTACAAGATTTTGGATACGAGAGTCCAGCAGCAGGGCTTCCTCATGAACCAGTTCAAAAACAGCTTCACGAGGATCACCGCTTGGCGGTACTAAATGGGGAATCATCCCCAACAAGGCTGTCATCGGATTGTTCAGCTCACTCGCAATCAGGGATAAAAAGCGTGATTTTGCCTTTTCACTCTCAATAAGTTGTTTATTGAGATCCAGTATTTTACGGCTTAAAAAGGTTACTTCATCCATATTAGTGTTCCATTTTTTTGATTGACAACATCTCTTCGTGCAGTCGATTCAATATGATATCGATCCCCTCCGACTTTTTCATCAAAAGACGGTTTTCTGCGCTAAAATTTTGCCCCATTTTTTGCATAATTTCAATCTCATGTGTCGTCTCTTGTACCAGTGTTTTAAGCTGTGAAAATATCACACCGAACCGTACCGACTCGTCATGACTTCCGGCCGCTTCAATAATGCCGTAAATTTGGATATACCCCAAATACATCATCTGCTGCTCGAGTTGGTCTAAATACTTCAGTGCCCCTTGAATTTGGTGATCCAGTTCAAGCTGAACCTGTTTCGATTTCTCAGAATACGTAACAACAAGCGCCATCAAAGTACAGATATTCTCAATTAATCCCGGTATCTGAGTATCGTTGTTTTGACAGGATACTTCTTGGATAAAATAGGTCACCATCTCAATTTGCAACCGCATTGCAGAAACCGAAAAAACCGTAGCATTTAATGAATCGGAAAACTGCTGCACTACGGTATCGATATCCGCGATTAGTGCATCATTTTCTTTGGCATTAAAACGGATGTCTCGCGCCAGTACACCGAATGTTTCTCCGCCATTTTCAACTTTATACGACGAAACCGAAGCGTTTAATGATAAAAAGACAATGTCTCGGGCCAATTCCCGTAATTTATACCCTTTTTCTTCAAACGTCGATTTAACGCCGGTAAACAAATCGATCTTATCAAACCACGCATCGTATTGATCCATCAATTCACAGCTATACCCGTGAACGGTTCTCAGTTTTTGCAATGAGGGCGACGGCTCATTATAATTGTTATTGATATCCACTTTGGAAACAAGCGTTTGTCTCTCTTTGAGCTCGTCTAATAATGCATCGCGCATAAAGTGCTCATACGCTTCGTATCCCAATGCCCTTAAGAGCTCAGGTAAAATGTTTCCGCTCTCCTCCATTCCCCCTCGGCTCTCGGCCATAAGCAATTTAAAATAGAGCTCCTTTGCTGCTGCGAAAAGTTTAGTTGTGGGCTTGATCCGAATCGATACGTACTGATCGTTGAGAGGAAATACCGATGCCAGAACCCAATAATAGTTCCCCTCTTTGGTTTGATTCTTCACATACGCGACAATCGGTTTATCTGCCTTCAAATAATCCCAGAAGGTCTTAAATATAATTTTCGGCATATCCGGATGGCGAACGATGTTATGAAAGCTTCCGATTAATTCCTCTTTACTATACCCGCTAATACGGACAAAGACTTCATTGCCCGAGAGGATAGTACTCTCCTGATCGGTAATCGAAAAAAAGAGTTCATTAATATCAAACTTGGCCTCTTTTAGAGCCATAGCATGTTCTGTTTTGTCCATACGAACCCTTTATAAACGTTGATAGATTGACGAACCCAAAAGTTTGAGGGTTTCACGATGGCTCGTCAAAGATTCGGAACTCCCTAAAAACAAAGGAGCCCCTTTGGGAAGGAGCGTACTAAATCGCTCGATCAGATCATGCCGGGTCGTATCATCGAAATAGATCATAACATTTCGGCAAAAAATCATGTCAAATTTGTTTTTGAAGAAAAACGGATCGGTGACAAGATTATAGAGACGAAACATCACTTTTTCTTTTAGATGCGGAGCTACACAATAGCTGATTGCCCCGCTCTCGGTACGAACTTTGTCAAAGGCGCGGTGAATAATCTCTTTGGAAAGTGACTCGACCGATTTAGCCTCATACTCTCCCGCTATGGCTTTGGTAAGCACTTTGGCGGAGATATCGGTGGCTAGGATTTTGATATCCCATTGCTCGAAATCCTTTAGATGATGCTGCAAGAACATAAGAATCGTGTAGGGTTCTTCTCCGCTGGAACATCCTGCCGACCATATTCGTATCTTTTTATCTCGTTTGGAAGCAACCAGTGCTGTGAGATATTCCTCCAGCCATTTCCACTGTGCCCCCTCTCGGAAGAACGAAGTGACATTGGTAGAGATGGCACTCACAAAGAGAGACAGTTCCTCTCCCGATTCATCGTGTACCAAATAATCGTAATAGGCACGAAAGCTTGGGAGGTTTAACTGATGCAGCCGTTTGTTCAGCCGCCCTTTGACCAGGGTGGTTTTTTGCTCTGAGAGGGAGATTCCCACCTTCTCATAGATATAACGGCGAAAAAGGTCAAACTCCTCGGGACGCAGTTCGATCTCAACCATGGGAAGTCTCGATCAGCGGACGCAACTCATCGACGTTGAGGATAAGGGCGATATCACCGCTTCCGAGTATCGCTCCGCCGGAGATCTCTTTGAGGCGTGCCAAGGATTTACCTAATGGCTTAATAACCACTTGTTGACGCCCTACGAGCTCATCCACCATAATAGCGATCCGTCCCGCTTCCGTTTCGACGCAGACAAGGATTCCTTCCCACGGCTCAATCCGATGGGTAGGGAGATCAAACACATCGCTCAGGCGGATGACCGGAATATGCTGACCGCGAAGGGAGACAAACTCCCCTTTCTCTTTGAGGGCATGGACAATCTCCCGCTCCGGTCGGAACGATTCTACAACGCTCAGAGTTGGGATGATATAAATCTCTCCCGCCGCTTGTACCAACATACCGTCGATGATAGCCAACGTCAGAGGAAGAACCATCGAGAAGGTTGTCCCCTCACCCTCTTTGGAATCTACTTCGATTTTACCGCGCAGTTTTTCGATCGAGGTTTTGACCACATCCAACCCGACACCGCGACCGGAGAGGTCACTGATCGTATCGGCGGTGGAAAACCCCGGCTGCATAATAAGACCGAAGATTTGAGAATCGCTTAGGTTTTCCTCTCCGGTGATAATACCCCGTTCAATCGCTTTTCGAAATACTTTTTCTTTGTTAATCCCGCGCCCGTCATCGCTGACACTGATAACGATACTGCCGCTTTTGTGGTATGCTCGAAGGGTGATAGTCCCCTCCACTTTTTTACCCGCAGCGATTCTCTCATCCGCGTCCGCTTCCAACCCGTGATCAATCGCATTACGGATGATATGGATCAGAGGATCGGAAAGGCTGTCGATCATCGTTTTATCAATTTCCGTCTCTTCTCCCAGCACATGAAGATGAAGCTCTTTTCCGGTCTTTTTCGAGGTGTCGCGGACAACCCGTTTCATTTTGTCAAACGTATCGCGGATCGCGACCATCCGAAGGCTCATAACACGGTCTTGAATCCGCTTCGTAATCTTGGAAAGGGTTTCGATCGCCCGGCTGATCGATTCATCTTCGATGGATCGGATCTTTTCGTTCTGAGCGATAAAGTTTTGCGCAATGACCAATTCGCCTACCGAGTCGAAGAGTTCATCGAGTTTGAAAGTATCGATACGGATCGTTGATTTGGGTGCAGTGGCATTTAGCGCCGAAGCGGCAGGTGCTGATTTGGCACTCCCTTTTTGAACCTCTTGGTCTTTCTCCTCCATAACAACCGGGTTTACTTCCTCGATCACTTTTTCAATGAGCGGTTGGACGATGCGTGTTACGGTGTACTCATGATCGAATAAGAATTCGAAATTCTCTTCCACCTCTTCGAGGGTTTGCGGGGTCAGTATGATGGCGCATACGTGTTTAAATACGTTTTCATCACACGCGAATCCCTCGAGTGGCCGGATCGCTTCCATACCAAAGAAGCTCTCTAAAAAGACTGCCTTTTCACCCAAAAGTTTGAGAAAGAGCAGATGATCAAATCCCCGTTTGTAGCAATCCGCATCGAGAGTTAGATCGACACGGTAGAGGTTTAATCCCTCCCTTTGAGAGGCTTGGAGTTTTTTAATCGTGTTGGCGATGGAATTATCCATCTGCTCTTCGCCGCTTAGGGCGAATTCTGCTGCCAAGTCATTCAGAACCGTAGGCGCTTCTTCAACGGCTATAGGCTCTGCCCCCGGTTTTTTTGAGGCGATCAGTGCTTTAATCTTCTCCAAACATCCGGCATAATCCGCAGGGAGATCCGTAAGAGCATCGAGTTCACACTCCATGACCGCTTTGATCACATCCACACTTCCGACAAAGAGTTCGAGATGGTGCTCTTCCACCTCTTCTTTGGTACTGCGGTAGTGATCGAGCACATCTTCAAAATGGTGGACAAACTCTCCCAAGCGGGTAAAGCCGAAGGCATTGGCATTTCCCTTTAGGGTATGTACCCCTCGGAATATTTCGTTTAGCAGATCGAAATCGGAAGAGTTCTCTTCGAAGCGGAGGATATTGACATCGAGCTTTTCGATAATCTCCCCCGCCTCTTCGATAAATATCGCTTTGACTTGTTCTTGTTTAGTCATGACCCATCCAATGCAGTGTTCCATACACCCCCGATATGATAAATCCTTGGTCTAAAAAAGGGATTTTTAAATCATTTCGGGTCCGTTTTAAACTGACCAATAGAGCCAGTAAAGCACTGCTGCGAAGCAGTGTCCCCTCCTCTATCTCTATGGTTTCCAGATACTCAAGACGGGGTCGAACGAACTGTTCGAACTCCCGTATCTCCTCCATACTCATATCCAGTCCAATGGTGAGGACGTCACCGTCGAACTGCATCTTAGAACTCTTTCAAATCGTCCTCAGAGAGAGGAAAAATATTCTCGGCTTTGGATGCCGAGGAGATTACTTTACGTTGAGCAGAGGGGGTTCGGTGAACAATAACCGGGTTTGGATCCAAGTGGTGCAGATTCACTTTGCGAGGAGCGTGAGAAGAGGCATCACTTTCCATCCCCACCATAGCGGCGAGGATACGAACCGTTTCCATCATAGCAGTCGCTTGCGCGTTTAGCTCTTCGGCGGCTGCAGCGGCTTCTTCGGAATTAGCGGCAACTTGTTGGGTCACTTGATCGACTTGACCCATGGCTTGGTTGATCTGCGTCATCCCCTCGGCTTGTTCTTTTCCGGCAATCGCGATTTCGCCGATCAGATCAGATACTTTTTTGCTTTGTTCTACAATCTCTTGAAATGAGGTGTGGGTTGCGAGGGCGATTTCGTTCCCCTCTTTGATTTGTCCTACGACCTCTTCGATAATAACCGATGTCTCTTTAGCCGCCGATGCAGCGCGTTGGGCGAGGTTACGTACTTCGTCCGCAACCACCGCGAATCCCAGACCGTGTTCACCCGCGCGAGCCGCTTCAACAGCTGCATTAAGAGCAAGGAGATTGGTTTGGAAGGCAATTTGGTCGATCGTTTTAATGATACCGGAAATTTTAGCCGCTGATTCGGTAATCGCGTGCATCGAGCGAGAAAGCTGTTCTCCTTTTTCGTACCCTGAGCGGGCCGAGTCGTTAGCATTTCTCGCCAAAATATCGGCTTGACGTGCGTTATCGGTGTTTTGCGTATTGATGGCGGTGGACTCTTCTAAGGTTGCACTTACCTCTTCAACACTGCTTGCCTGTTCACTGGCCCCTTGAGCAAGCGACGAAGACGATGAGGCTACTTGATCGCTTGCCGAGGTGATTTGCATTGCCCCATCACGGATAGAAGCGACGCTCGTCTGGATGGAACGGGTTATTGAGCGGATAATCAAAATAGAAAGGATAATGGCAACCAATAAGGATACGCTCAAAATAACACTACTCCATATCACAGCTGATGAGGATTTTTCTACGGCTTCTGCCACTGATGCATCAGCAACATCTGCATTAATCTTAATGATATTATCCAGATTGCTACTATATGCATCTCGGATTTTTCGGCTTTCTTCAATAAATACTGTCATTTTGTCATATATAATCTTCGTTACTTCAGGATCATTATTCGTATTATGGGTTAATGGTTCTATAACCTCATTTTGAATTTTTTTAGACATATCACGCCATTCGGCAAAATTGGCTTCAAACTCTTTCCATTGTATTGCCTCTTCCGGAGTTTGCGGAAGTGGAGCGTAGAGTTTATATCCTCGTTCATAAACAGTCCACGCTTTGTTTATTTGATTAACAGCATCTGCAATTTTACCTGAGCGTGCAGGGTCATCCAACAAACCGCGAACTCTATTTTGCTGTAACGCAACTCGAATAGCTCCCGCCCGCATATCCATCAATCCTAGCAGTGACGGAACCCGAACAACCCCTATCTCATTGATTTCAGCTTTCCAAAGATTAACTGAATTAAGGGTGATTGCTCCAATCGCCAATAATGCAACCATCATAAATGCAGTAAGCAATACTAATTTACTTCGCAGTACCATCTTTTCTAACCAATTCATACTTATTCTCCCTCACTTGTCTGTTTTTGCTGTATCTGTTCCAAACTCACAAGCTCATCGGCTTCGAAAAGCTTGAGCACATCCAATATCATTACCACGTTCTCTTCGATTTGTGCCATTGCACAAATGAAATCGGTATCAATATGACTGCCGAATTTTGGAGGCTCGCTCATATGGGCGGTATCGATAGAAGCCACCTCTTCCACCCGGTCAACGATAAAGCCGATGTTCACCTTATCCACTTCGACGATAATGATCGACGTATGCATTGTCTCCGTCTGAACCTCCATCCCAAAACGTAACCGTGTATCAACGACCGGAATAATGGATCCGCGCAAGTTGATTACCCCTTTCATATACTCAGGAGTTTTTGGGACAGAGGTCACCTTCATTAATGCAATGATCTCTTTAATCCGATCGATCGCAATACCGTATTGCTCTTCACCCAAAAAGAATGTCAAATACCGCTCTCGTCGTGTTTGGGCAGGGTTTTTTTCCATTCTTATACCCCTAATACCATTTTTAACGATTTCACCAGCTTATCGTCGCTAAACGGTTTTACCATCCAGCCCGTCACCCCGATCTCTTTACCTGCCATTTTCATCTCATTAGAGCTCTCGGTAGTAAGGACGATGATCGGTTTGGTTTTGTATCGCTCATCCGCTTTGATCGCTCTGGCCAAATCCAATCCATTCATCTCCGGCATATTGACATCGCTGATAAGCAAATCAAAATTCTCACTCCCCGCTTCCAATGCACTCAAAAGTTCTACAGGATTGAGATACGATTTAAACTCAATCACCCCGCTGCCGATCATCTCTTCCAACGCAAGTTCTGCCGTAGCAATAACCGCTCTGGAATCGTCTACAATAATTACCCGTTTAGCCATTTATATTTCCTCCTTGAAGTGTGTTTTAAAAAAATTCCATGCCGTCGTCGTCATCTTCGGCTTCCATAACTTTATCGCCTATAATTCCTTCGATCTGCATACATGAACTGAAAAATGAGCTGTCGAGATAGTGAATATCTCCCGCATCTTGTAATCCGAAGATATGATCCCTCCATGATGCCAAATCTGTCCCTAAATGCTCCATCAGCATAATAAGGGTCTTAAGCTTTTTTGGATCACCGATAATCATGTCGGCATTCTCTTTTAAGAATGATCCCAGAGACGAAAGGGCATAGGCCAATGCGGTAAATTCAAACAAATTATTGATAGCGCCGACGTATACCCCCAAAACACCATCGATAAAGTTGCGAAGATTTTGCGCAGAAGGCTCATCCTCCAGAGCACCGAGTTTCTCTTTCCACTCTTCATCCAAGCTTGCCAAATCACGGATTTCATCCAAAACATCTCCACCGATCTCACGGATGTATTCCGCCGCCGTCGTTTTATGGACAAAACTTTGTCGAAGCATCTGTTGTTCATTGGAGTGAATCACCCGAACTTCCCGCGCCGCTTCAGGTTCATTTGCCACCAGGGGAGAAGGTGTCGGCTCAGCACTTTTGAGTGAAATTTCTACCGGTCTTACCGGTGAAACCGCAACCGTTTGAGGTAGTTCAACGCTATTCTCATGATGCATTCCCAAACGGACGCATACGATATTCTCTCGCACAATGCATGCCGCGCCCAACTCATTCAATAAAGCCATGGCTTTGGATTTGAGTTCCATACTCTCTTCAAACTTCATCGTGACATACATCTCTTCAAAACTCTCTTCGATAATGATAGAGAGAGATTGCCCATCACGGGTTCCATGACGCATCAGTTCGTAAAAAAGGCCTAATGCCGCATCTATTTTGGTGCAGGAGAGGGTCGTTTTCTCTTCGCAACGCCCCAACACCCACATTCCAAAATCCATCATCCCCTCAGCATCATCAATATCAAAAATAGTTTTGAAATGACGGATATCCGCATTAAAAGGGTTTAACGCCTCTTTTTCCGATAATTTTTTGAACTTTCCTTTTTTGGAACGGATCAATGCCCCGAAGCTTTCCAGTTTAAAGCGGATCAACTCTTTATCAATCGGTTTGTGAATGTAAGCCGCTACCCCGATGGAAGCCATATTTTCTTCCATATGAGGATCGATGACTGCGGTCACAACCATAATAAGCGTTTGCGGATGCGCCTCTTTTATAATCTTTGCGGCTTGAAATCCATCCATTCGAGGCATCATAACATCCATCAAAATGATATGAGGGTGCCATTCATCGGTTATCTCCACCGCTTCAACCCCGTCACACGCCTCTTTGATATCAAACCCTTCCATCTTACGACAAATAGCTTTTAAAACCAAACGGTTATCTTCGACGTCATCTACAATCAGCAGTTTTAAACGACCCATTTATCCCCCTCTTTCGTTGATTTTTTTTGTTTCAGCGTAAAACATGACCCCGCCCCCTCAGCAGAAGAGACCTCCAACATAAATCCCATCGCATGAGAATACTCCCGTACAAGACTCAGTCCCAAACCGGTTCCCACATCGTCCTCTCTGGCTTGCTGGAACGGTTCAAAGATAAAAGAGAGTTTGTCGTTCGGTATCCCGATTCCGCTGTCTGCAACTTCTATACTGCACACCTCATCCCTTTCATCTACCCGCACGTCAATAAATCCGGCATGGGTAAATTTAAACGCATTGGAAATGAGATTGGTTATGACCTGTCTAAATTTAAAGGGATCGCACTGTATCAATGCTGAAGTAACATTTATATTAAGGGTGTAGTCTACCTTGGTATTTTTATTCAGGCTTGTACAATTTTCAAACGCTTCTCGAACCAAATGGACGGCATCGTACTGCTCAATCGCAAAAGTCTCTTTACCCGAAGAGAGCTTTGCTATGTCCAAAAGCGAATTAATCAGGGACAAAAGATTTTGCGAATTTTTATAGGCCCTTTCCAAATACAGTTTTACCAGCTCACGACTCTCTTCATACTCAAACATCTCATCAAAACTCTCTAATGCCTGATCGGTAAAATTGACTATCGCATTAAGAGGAGTCCGCAATTCATGCGATACTTGATCAAAAAACTTCGTTTTAGCTTCAAGCGTCCGTATCGCCTCCTCTTTGGCCTCCATCATCGCAGTGATTTCATGCCGAATCGAGAGGATTTCGATAACCTTGCCTTCCTGATTTTTCAACGGAAACAGAGTACTGTCAAAATAATGGACACTGCCGCTGCGCCCTTTGTTTTTCAAAACTCCTTTCCATATTTCGCCATTTTCTAACTCTGTCCATGCCGCTTTTTGGCATATAGGTTCTGAGTCGGAAAAAAAGAGTATGGATGCGTGCTGATACATAAGTTCATCGTGCGTGTATTGAAGGGTGTGACAAAAGGCATCATTTGCATAAATGATTTTTCCCTCAAGATTACATTTTGCCACCAGATTGGAAACATTAATGGCATGATCATACTGTTCCAATAAGAGCTGTGCTTCCTCTTTATCATGAACACTTGTCCGAAGCCCCTCTTCGAGAACGCTTCGGTACCCCATCATCTCGGTTACGTCAGAAAGGGTTACGACGTAGACCCCCTCAACCAAATCGATAGGCGATACCGAGAGGTTGAAAGTATATACCTTGTCCTGCGCAGTAATACCTACCCGATAATGCTCTTTTTCACCCAGTAATATGGTCTCAAACCACCGTTTTCCCTGGTAGCCTTCATACACATAACCGTATTTTTCAATCTCTTCAAAACGGCTTGAAAGGAGAAAAGAAGAAGCAAAGACATCGACCCCGATCCCTTCAAAAAAGGTAATAAACGCTTTATTTGCATCGATGATCAGATCCCCGTCACTCAGCGCAATCAAATCACTGGTTAGGTTGAAAATTGTTTTATAGTATCGATATGTCGGATCACTCTCTCGAAGACGCAGTTTTAATTGCTCTTTTAAAGGCTGATCAGCCACACTCTCTTGCATCTATTCTCTCAATTTTTAAAATACCTAGAGCTTATCACTTTTAGGTCACATTTTAGTCACACTATAATAACACACATTGGACTCAATAAGATTACATTTTTTTATAACAAAGGATTCGCTTTATTCTCTCTTATATTTAGGGGTGATATACTTATACTATGCAACACCGTACACCGACTGAAGAACAGATCCGCACTCAATTCGTCACATCGCTGATGGAGTATTTCAAAATCGAAGAGAACATTAATCTCCGCGCGCATGTTTCCGATCTGGTACGTGACATCCGTCCCGCACACTATCGGGAGTTTTTTCGCCGCCTCTCTTCGCGGCCCATGCCGTTTAAAAACGGTTTTGAAAAGATTGCTCAGATTGCGGGGGAGTTCGAAGAAGAGACCTTGAGTCCAATAGATCAAGAGGCACAACAACGCTCCGAACAGCTCTACGCTCTGATGTACGATATCCGCCAGCAGATCGTTTTATCACGAGATACGGAGCACAGCGCCGTAGAGCGGTTCGAGCAAATCCGTTTTACCTCGATCCGTCGTGTGGATTCGGATACCCCCTTGCTCGATGCTACCGATATCAATGTGATCCGAACCCTCACCAAACGGTGGATTTACGATTATGTATCCCTCGATCATGCCCTTTTCGAGGCCCGTGTTACCCACGAATACCGCAATGAAATCCTCCGTCGCGAACGGGAAAAAAACGAGGGCATTACTGCACCGCTCAAAGCCAAGCTTATCTCTGCGAGTAAACGTTTATGATCTCCATCCCTCTTGCCCTGATTGATCGGGAGGACTTGAGTTTATTGGAACGCGCCATCCTCCCCCTACTCATCCGACACACACTCGTTTGGGGGGAAAAACCGGGCGATATCGAAGCGCCGGTACTGGCTCAAATGCTCCGTCATAGCCCCCGAGAAGTGGTCGAAGCACTGGATGCCTTGGTCAAAAAAGGGATATTAAAAACGATCCGTCGTAAAACACCAAACGGGATGATGGTTCACTATGCCCTCTTACCGCTAGAGCATATCCAAACGCTCCCCACTCCTATAGCCGTCTCTGCCGAATACATCGACAGCAACTATTATCTCAATCTCACCAACGATGCGTTTAACGAACTCCACGCGTTTGCACTGGAGATGTGTGATCGCGACGGACTGCGACGGGAGATATTTGACGATTTCAACCTCTATCAGCGCTCCCGAAACAACCGCTCTTTCGATTGGTTTGCCGAGTTTGAACGGTGGGTACGCAAAGAGATATCTTCCTCTTCTCCGGCCGTTATCTCCGAATCGGTACTCCAAGAGACCAAGCCCACGACCGAAGAGTTTGAGGTAGCCCGTTATTTTATCCACCACCTCTCCGCCATCGATCCGCAATTCGAAGCCCCTTTTGATGTGATGAGCTGGGCGGCGCAGATTAAACTTCTTATCGATACCGGCGGCTACACGGTGGGTGATGTCAAATCGGCAATCGATTGGCTCTTCAGTGCCAAAGGGGACTGGTTCCGTCCCAATGTCCCTGACGCCTATCATCTGCGCAAACATTTTAAGCGACTTATCTCCCATACCCGCAGTTTTAGAGACGGCAAACCCCGCCTCCCCGATGGAGTCGATCTCTTTGATTTGTATGAGAAAATGTAATCCTTCTCAATCTCACCGTAACGATTAAATGATACAATAGGCTCATGAAACCTTCGCAAAAAGGATCCCCATGAACCTCCTCTCCTTGTATCCATCTCGTCCTATTGCCAAAGCCGCAATCGAATATTCTCTCGATGTAACATTAAAGCGCGGCGTTGAAAACGGCTATTACGGTCATAATGACACCTTACATGTTGTTCTGGCACCCTTTGGTGTCCTCACCCTGATTGCCGAAGAAAAAAAAGAGATCATTGCCGCCCTCTCATCGCTCGGAATTACCCTAGGCTCCGAAGAGGAGAGTACCCTTATTACCCAAGATTACCCCCTCCACATCGATCCGATGATTGAACCGGCGTTTGAAGTGACCAATGAAGCTATTATCCTCAAATCAGCATCCACCCATAATCTCAATATCATTGCCCTTGCCGTCTCACAGAGTGTCGGCTTGGAGCACTACGAAAAACGGCTCAACACCCTCTTTCTCCAAAGCCGTAAAATCATCGATTCCATCCATAGCTTTTCCATTACCCGACGATCCCACCTGATGCAATTTGCCAAACGGCTTGCCTTAACCCGGCACGATATGGTAAGTAATCTCTTACTGCTGGATAAACCCAATATTCTGTGGGACGATGCTGAGGCGGAAGCCCTCTATAATCGCCTGGCATTTATCCTAGAACTTTATGACCGACACGAAATTGCCCTCTCCAAGCTCTCCCAGATCAAAGAAGATGTAATGCTTGTTATGGATCTTATAAATCATAAACAAAGCGAATTTTTGGAGTGGATTATTATTATCCTCATCCTTGTTGAGATCGTAATGGGGGTTATGCAGATGATCCGTTAAATGTGCTACAATTAACCACTACACAAAGGAGCATTAGAATGGTGAAATATCTCTTGAGTTTTATGGTAAGTATCCCTCTCGTTTACGGCGCGTCAGCGGGGATGAAAATTTATGGTCAAACGTGCGTTGAGTGCCATGGGGCAGATGGCAAAGAGGTTTCTATCGCCGGCAAAGCAATCGCGGGCAGCAGCGGAACTCTCGCCAAACTGACCGGATACAAGAACGGCACCTACGGCGGCGATCAAAAAGTTGTTATGCAAGGAAACGTAGCTGCTCTCAGCGATGCGGATATGAAAGCCGTCGCCGAATACGTGGATACCTTAAAATAACACGCTACAGTTTGCCTCTTTCGAGGCAAACATCATTAGACTAACAGTTTTTCGAATTCGGCTGCCGGAACCGGAGGACTTTTGAAATACCCCTGATACATTGTACAGCCTCGCTCTTGTAAGAACTCGATTTGCTCGATACGCTCTGTCCCCTCAGCCAAAATCTGGAATCCCAACGCTTTACCCATCGCGATAATTGCCGTCACAATCGCCATATCATCATTATCAAACGGAAGATCGTCCACAAAACTTTTATCAATTTTTAATACATCGATCGGAAAGCGTTTGAGATACGAGAGGGATGAGTAGCCGGTACCGAAATCATCGATAGCCAACCGTATCCCCTGCGCTCTGAGAGTATGGAGCATTGCGACGGTCTCCTCTTCCCGCTGCATCAGTGCACTTTCGGTAAGCTCAAGCTCCAATTTATCGGCAGGATAACCTGTTTTTTTGAGGGTATTTTCAACCATCTCTGGGATATTCTGATGACGTACCTGATGAGCAGAGACATTCACGGCGAGGGTAAGCCGATGCCCTTGATTCATCCAGATTTTCCCTTGTCGGCACGTCTCATACAGCACCCATTCCCCTATGGCAGCGATCAGCCCGGTATTCTCCGCAATCGGGATAAATTCGCTAGGGGATATCATTCCGTATTCAGGGTCATTCCATCGTATTAACGCTTCGGCACCCACTATCCGTCCGGTTGCAATATGAACCTGCGGCTGATAAAACACTTCAAACTCATTATTCCGGATAGCACGGCGCAAACGGGTCTCAAATTCGATCCGGCGACGTGCCGATTCGGTTAGTTCATCAGTATAATAACAATAGGTCCCTCTCCCCTCCGCTTTTGCTTTGTACAACGCCGCATCAGCATGTTGCATCAGCTCAGAAGAACTCTCCCCGTGATCAGGGTAAAGGACAATCCCCACACTCATTCCAATATGGATAGCTTCGCCGCCTGAGAGCTTATACGGGGCACTCAGCGCACCGATCATCTCTTCGGCAATCCGTCCTGCATCTTCGGGATGGGTAATGTTTTCCAATACGATGGCAAATTCATCGCCCCCCAACCGGCTGATCATATCCCCTTCGCGCAGCCGAATATCAAATCGTTTCGCGACTTGTTTAAGCAGTTCGTCCCCTGCACCGTGTCCAAAACTGTCATTCACATCTTTAAATCGGTCCAAGTCAAACATCAACAGTGCTATTTGCGTTTTAAGCCGCTTGGCTTTTTCAATCGAACTGTACAGATGCGAGGAGAGCAATCCACGATTGGCCAATCCGGTCAACGGATCGTAATTCGCCAATGCTTCCAACTGCCGTTCATACTCTTTCCTATCGGTAATATCACGGGCAATCCCTAGGACTCCGAGTACCTTTCCATTCGCATCTTTCATCGGTGTTTTGATCGTATCAAACATCCCCTCGTAACTTCCGTCCGCAAATTTCAAATACTCTTCATTGGTACGTGATCCGCCGGCATCAATCGCTGATTGATCGTTCTGACGGAAAAAACGGGCAAGCTCCGGATCGACAAAATCAAAATCATTTTTACCTATAATGTCAGACTCTTTGGCATTATAAAGCTTCTCAAACATTTTATTGCATGCCATATAAACGCCATCGGTATTTTTAACCCAGACCAAATCGGGAATTGTGTTGACAAGTGTATGCAGTAACGTACTCTGCTGAACCAGCTCATCTTGACGTTCATGCAGATACCGTTCTGTCCGTCGCATCTCCGTAATGTCCCGGTATACCGCTATCATGTGCGGAACACCCGCAAGATCAACCGCAACCACATTCACCAGCACATCAATAATCGTACCGTCTTTGGTACGATGAAGTGTTTCAAAACTATCTCGTCCGTACCTGCGGATTGCTTCTATCCGCCGACGGGTCTCTTCAGGTGATTCGATCGCATTGTAATCCGAAATTTGGAGCTTTTGAAATTCCTCCGCACTGTATCCGAGAGACTCATGCGCTGCTTGATTAAATTCTACTGCCCTCATCGTACTGTTATCAAGAAGCACAACCCCCTCAGGAAGAGCCTCAAAAAGTTTTCGAAGTTTCAGCTCGCTTTTTTCAATTTCCTCTTTTTCATGCGATAAACTTTTTTTATGCTCATTCATTTTGGCAATTGCCGCACTTTTTTGGTCAATCACCCGAATCAAAAATTCAAAATATGCACCGTGAACCGCGTGCAGCACATCATGTCGATTAAGCAATCCGGCCAGATTCCCCTGAGGGTCCACGACCACAAGCTGATGAACCCCGTGTTGTTCCATAATGGATGCCGCTTCATGAAGCGGGATGTTTTTATCGATAAAGTGGATATTTTTGTGAAGTAAGTGGCGCACTGTCTCATCGTACAAGCTTTCTTCCTGTGCACATCGTCGGGCGATATCGCGTTCCGTAATCAGTCCAACAGGGAGTACTCCCTCCAGCACCACCGCATAATCACACTTCCGTTCGCTCATCAATGCAGCCGCTTCCACTAATGACATACCGGATTCAACAATCAACGGAGACTTGCTCATTGCTTCAGCAACAATTTTAAACTTTGCCAAATGCTCAAATCCGATATGACGTAAAAAGTCCCCTTCACTGACTACCCCGGCAAAGCATCCCTGCTCATCTATCACGACCAGATGACGAAACCCTTTTTCTTCCATAAGGATATACGCATCGTGTAATTGCATCGTATGCGATACACAAAATGGCGCAGCCGTCATTACCGCAGAAAGTGGCGATTGGGTATCAAGGGTTTCGGCAACAACTCGCAATGCATCATGCTCGGTAAAAATACCTACCGGCCGGTTCTCATCATTGACAATAATAACCGAACTTATGGCCTGAACATCCATCATGGACAATGCCTGTGCTATGGTATCCGCAGAATTAAGGGTAGAAGTTTTATGCGAAAGTATCGATTCAAGTGTTACTAATTTCATCATTTTATCCTACAAGCAACCGTACGATTGCGCCCTTCATGTTTGGCCATATAAAGGGCTCCGTCCGCACGCCCGATAGCACTGTGAAGGGTATCATCGGGATTCACTTCGGTAATCCCGATACTGCACGTAACCTGCCCCACCTCATCAAACGTTTTAGCTTCAAGCAGCATACGGATCTTTTCAGAGACATGAAATGCCTCCTCACACGAAGCATCTCGAAGCAATAGAACAAACTCCTCGCCCCCCCACCGTGCAAACAGGTCTGCTTCACGCACCGAAGCATGAACCAAGTGCGCAAAATTTTTGAGGACATGATCTCCGATATTATGGCCATGCGCATCATTAATCCGCTTGAAATAATCCAAATCGATCATTGCCAGCGAAAGCTTGCTCTTCTGTCGTTTAGAAATAGCCAGCTCTTTTGAAAACAGTTCCGCAAACATATGGCGGTTGTGTATATCTGTGAGGGCATCTTTGGTCGCAAGTTCGGTGAGGTGTTTGTTTTTTTGTTGAAGAATTTGCGTCAACTCTTCAAACTGACTCATATGTTCATGCACCAATTGTGACCATCGAAGGTAGGTACGGGAAATCAAATCCTGCTGAGTAACGATCCCCATTATAAGTCCGTTCTCATCGGTCACAACAATTCGCTTATAGTTACGCATCCGTAAAAAACTGAGCGCATCACTGATCGATGCAGTCGATTCAAGTGTTTCGATCGGGGTAGACATCACGGTCGAAACTTTCATTGAATGGGATGCATTATCACCGATAAAATGGAGGACATCTTTCGAAGTTAAAATGCCTACCGGCGTATTATGCTCTTGAATAATGACGCAGTCACTCGGAGAGTCTTTCATATAATCAAGAATTTGCTCCATTGTTGCATCCGGCGTGAATGATTTAAATCCATATTTTTTATCGAAAACACTTCCGATTTGTAAACTCTCCAATATCACCTGCGGATCAACGCTCGCTACGATATCACTGTTAGTGACCAAACCGTAGAGGGTTCCGTCTTCATTACAGACACAAATAGATTCATCCATCTCATTCGTCAGATTCAAAGCATTCAGAACATTACTCTCTTTATTAAGAACCGCCATCTGTTTTAACACCACTTGGGACAGCTGGGTATTAAAATCGATCCCGCTTATTTTCAAACCAATCATATCTTGCGTGGTAAGAACATAGTAAACATTTTGGTTAATAACCACAATTTTTCGATGATCATGGGCATGCATCGCAGTCAGTGCTTCTTGGATTGTTTGATGAATACTCACCGAGACGACATCCGTCGTCGCAATCACGCCAAGGGTAGGAAAAAACATATACACACCTCCTATCTCTCTTTATTATACACCGCATCCCATCAAAAAAGGGAGAAAACTTAAAAAATTACTTTAATGTTAAAATAATAACTAACAATATATAATCCCATAAATTAAAAAAGGATGTAGCCTGTTCCTATGAGTTCCCACATGTTCTGTCGCCTTCCCATCGGTCTCATTATTGCCTCGCGCACGCTTCATTTATACTTCCAGACCTCGGAATAATGGAACTTTTAGCCGTCCCTGCACTCCTCGTCATTATGGCGTTGTGGGTAGTCCACAGTATTGTCCTTAATCGTCGATTGAACCAAAGCCAAAACCGATATCATCAATTTTTTTGCGACTCTCCCGTCGCCCTTATCGTAATCGATCAGAATTATCGTATACTGGAATGGAATCAATCGGCCGAAAGTATTTTCGGATGGAGTGCCCTCGAAGCCCTCAATAAAGATATCATCGATTTCCTCGTCCCCTCTTTCGATAAAACACACGTCATGAATATCTTGCAAAAAGCCTCTGCCGAGGGGAGCAGCCACTCTAAAAATTACAATGTCACCAAATACCGAAACGAGATTTTTTGCGAATGGGGAAACCGATTGCTTCCGGGGCATAAAGGGGACATTCTCTGTATGGCACAGGACATTACCGCCTCTAAAAAGACCCTGGATGAGTTAAGCAAACGCTCCACGGCTCTTGAGAGTGCCGGAGATGCGATCTTTTATACCGATCATAAAGGGCTGATTGAATTTGCCAATCGGAGTTTTTTCCTTCTGAATCTCGGTGAGCCCGACGAAGTGTACGGTAGGCATATCGGGGCCTATCTCTTTAACGAAAAGCGTTCATTCAGTGCCATACAGTCGCAGTTCAATGCCGATCATATGTGGAGAGGAACCATCACCAAACCTTCCCAAAAAGGGGACAAAGTCCTTAGCGTCACCATCACCGCTATCTACAACCGCCAACGTCTGATCAGCTACGTCGCCAACCTCCACGATATCACACAGCTAAGTACTCATGTAGATACCCTGACGCATAAAGCGCATCACGACCCGCTTACCGGAGCAACCAATCGCGCTGCGATGGACGATCGACTCTTCCGCGCCATCGAGCGAGCTTCACAAACTTCACAACGCATTGCCCTTTTCTTTATCGATCTCAATGATTTTAAAATTGTCAATGACCGATACGGACATGAAGTGGGAGACAAACTCTTATCCGAAGTAGCAAAAAATCTCAAAGCATGCTTACGAAACACGGATACCGTTAGCCGATACGGAGGGGATGAATTTGTTATTATTATTGAAGACATTCATAACCAAGAGCATATTGATACGGTGTTTCACACCATCCAATCCGCTATCAATGAACCGATTATCATCAATGAATACGTAACGCTTCAAGCCAAAGCCAGCGTCGGAATGGCTATATATCCCGAAGATGCTATGGATGCGGATACGTTAATAAAAGCGGCAGATAGCTCAATGTACCGCATTAAAAAAGAGAAAAGCAGCGTTAAGGAGCTATCCCCTAACGAATTTGTACCAACACTTTACGCTGACAATCACAATCATTGAAATAAACCCATTGCTCTTGATATACCGGTTGTGCTGGATAAATGACCCGCGATGGTACCGGCTGCACATACGTTACCGATTCTCGGCGCGGTTCTGAGAGGGCATATCCCAAGATACCGCCCACCGCCAATGGGACAATCCAGCTTCCGTGATTATAATGACTGGGGGCATAATATCCACCCCGACCGTATCCGCCTCGTCCATCATGCGCATACACTGAAACCGATAACAGCATGACTGTACCCAATGCGGCGCTCATTAATCGTAATGCTTTCATAGGAAACTCCTATTTATTTAGATACCTGTATCTTAGCACCAAAGTGTGAACCAATCGTGAAATGTTATAATATCAAAAACAGCGGAGAGACCGATGCGATTAGCCTGGCTTGGATTAGTAATACTGACGGTTTCGCTCCATGCAAACCCCCAATGTCTTCAAGAAGGGTATCCGGATTTGATACTCAAAGCCGATTCTCATGAAATTGTCCTTAGAAATGGAACCATCCTCCCCTACCAAACAACGCAATCGCGCGCCTCATGGGATGAAAAAATCAATAATGCCGATCTTGCAACTCAACTGGATCAACCGTATGATTCGGGGGGAATCGATACCCCTCCGCCCTATCTCTTTGATCCAGGAAGACTCCGTTATCAACCTTTTTTCCAAGCGATTTATGGAAAAAACCAAAAAGCGATCGAAGCCAATCTTGCTACCGTTATTTGGCCCACCCTCAAAGGGAATAAAAAACTCCTTTTCACCCATGTAGACGGAGTAGATAAGAAACTAACCGCGATCGGCCAAGAGATCGCTAAACTCCCTAAAAGTGACCGTATCTGGGCAGAGGGTGCCGACACCTACTGTTATCGTACGATCCAAGACACCGATCGTCTCTCTATGCACAGCTTCGGGATCGCCATCGATTTGGCCCCCAATAAAACCCAATACTGGAAAAGGGAAGCTTCTTCGGAAACCGCCCATATCGGCTATAAAAACACTATGCCCATGTCTATCGTCCGCATATTCGAAAAGCACGGCTTTATCTGGGGGGGACGCTGGTATCACTATGACACCATGCACTTCGAATACCGTCCCGAACTTCTCGCCCCTTCGTGCGTAACCCCAAAAAACCCATGATCGGCTGCTCTTAATAGTTAATGTGACCTTCTTGTAACCATAAGATTTTACACTTTCGCACTTTCTTACTAAGGTGCGCCGTATGGTTGCTCGTAAATCATTATCCCTGTTTGCCCGACTATCCATACGGCAAAAAATCACCCTAATTGTCGTTATGGCTCAGCTTTTTGCCTTTGTGGCTATTCTCATCGGGGTTATCGGAATGTATTTATCGAATACCTCGTTAAAAACGATACATACCCAAAGTCTTCAACCGCTGCAAAATCTTCGCAGCTGTAAAAATGTTCTGGATAAAGAGATTGTAATTACAGCTACGAATCTTTCGCAGGGGATGGGGGATTTCGATACGGCTCTCTTAACCGTACAAAAATCGCATCAGAACTTTGATAAACAATGGAATACGTATCTCAAAGGGACGGTGACTCCGGAAGAGGCAAAAAAGCTTTCTTCAGCAAAAATGGTTATTGAACGTGCTGAACGTTCTATCGTTTTGCTTGAAAAAGCGATCAAAGATAAACAACTCATGGGTGTGCTGGATCTAATCCAAAGTGATTTTCCTTACAGTCTCACCCCTGCCAGCGAGCAATTAGACGAACTGATCGAGTTGCAAATAGCCAACGCTAATAATCTCTATATCGTTTCTCAAAAAGAGTTTGACAGAATACTCTGGCTTATTATCCTTTCCTTTCCGATCGGGATGATTATTGTCCATATTGTCCTCCATTTTATCACCAAATATTTACTCAGAAAAATTGCCAATTTGACCAGAATTGCCCAACATCTTCGTTCAGGTGATTTGCTGGAGAGAATTGATGCCAACGGGGATGACGAACTCGCAACAGCGGCTAAAGATATGAATGATTCAATGGAAGAGCTGCAAAAAATGGTTAACGGGATGAAGTCATCATCTCAAAACAGCATCTCTTCTGCCGAAGAGTTGAATAACGTATGCAAAATTATCAAAGGGAGGCTCGAAGCGAGTGCATCGGATATATCCAAAACCCACACTCAAATCATTACCTTACAAGATATCATCCAGCACACTTCGGATGCGTCGGAAGATACAAATATAAAAATTGATGAAGCCTCTACCCATCTTTCAAGAGCCAGCGGGCAAATTTCACAAATGAATAATGACATTCAAACCGTTGCCCAAACACAGCAAGTCCTCTCTGAAGATCTTAAAACTCTCTCTTCACGTGCACAAGAGGTCAAGGGAGTTCTCGATATCATTGGCGATATCGCCGATCAAACAAACCTTTTGGCACTCAATGCCGCTATTGAAGCGGCTCGTGCAGGGGAGCATGGTCGAGGGTTTGCCGTCGTTGCAGATGAAGTTCGTAAATTGGCCGAACGAACACAAGAGAGCCTCTCTCAAATCAATCATACGATCCGTACCATTGTGGATGCCGTCATGGACACCAGTCAAAAAATGGATAAATCTGCCGGAGCGATTCTCATTGTCTCTAAAGATTCAAGTGCCGTCCAAATCATGATTCAGACTTCTTCTTCATTAATGGGTATTGCTACCACCAGCGTCCACGCCTCCAATGAAGGTCTTATCACTATTAGAGAGGGGATGAATTTAATCTCGTCTAATATCGATTCAATTAACGCTATTGCCTGTTCCAATACCACCAGTATCAGTTCCATTACCAGTGTGGCAAACGGCATCGGAGACAATACGGCAGAACTCAACCATAAGCTACAAAAGTTCAGAACCTAACCTAAAAATTCGATCACTTTCTCTACCGGACGTCCGATCAGGGCACGATTTCCGTCGATAAGGATAGGGCGTTCGATAAGTTTCGGATGTGCTGCCAATATATCCACCAGCTTTTCTTCATCCGCTATTTGTGCCACTCCAAGCTCTTTATACAAATCTTCTTTGGTTCGCATCAGCTCTCGCGCCGTAAGCCCCAATTTTTCTAACAAAACCACGATTTCTTGGCATGATGGAGGGGTATCTAGATATTTAAACACTTCGTAATCTCCCCCTTTATCTTCCAACAGATTTAACGCTTCACGCGATTTTGAACATTTTGGATTATGCCAAATAATCATAAAGTGTCTCCATTTTTTTTGCTATTATACCCTTATGCCTTACACCCAGCAATTCGATACGTCATACGTACCGCCTCTTCAAATGTTTAATTAATTCTTATTTTTATTATTTAACACAAAATTAACACTGTTAGTTCATAATCCTATTCTCGGAAATTACTATACAGGAGCATAAAGGAGGAATAAACGGAGGAGAAAGCCCAACCACGATCCGTCTGCTCTATGAATTGCAGCTCTCAAGCAGACGGAAAAACGTATTGCATAGCAACGTCTAAATTATAGCGTTTTTCCGCGCTGTTTCTCCGACGTTGTCGTGCATATACACCTTTCAAATACATTCTCTTAAAATCTTTCGCATTTATGCGAAAAGCTTTAGGGGGTTGCAAGGGACACCCGTGTCCCTGCCATGCCGATGGGCTTTGCTCATGGGCATGATATAAAAACAAAGGATATATATGTTCGATTTTCCCATATTCGAAATGCCCACTATAGGGCTAAGAATGCTCATGGCGATCAACGCGATCATCCACGTATTTGTCTCTCACGGCGGTGCCGTCGGAGGATCTGTGGTACTCGCTCTCGCCGCATGGTGGACTAATAAGAAAAATGATTTGGCGGGGTATGAAACCGTCTACCGCCTCCTTATGGTCTTTTTTATCATCACCACTTCAGTCGGTGCACTCACCGGAATCGGGATGTGGATTCACGCTAACATTATCAGCCCCAATGCCATCGGGGGACTCATCCGCGTATTCTTCTGGAAATGGTTTATCGAGTGGATCGTCTTTAACTTCGAGGTTATTTTACTCCTCTTCTGGTTTATGACATGGAAACCAAAAGCTGCAACGGCTGAGGGAAGATCTAAATCGGTTAACTTCGGTATTTTTTATGCCGTCTCTTCATGGGTAACGATGCTCATCATTACCGCTATTTTGGGCTTTATGTTGACACCGAATTTCGACGGTCAACCGTGGATCGATCCTGAAGTATATCCGGGAGTCGTCAACTACAATAATGCCCTCTTTAATCCGACATGGATACCGGGACTTATGATGAGAACCTTTAGTTCGATTGCATTTGCCGGAGCACTCGCTATTCTATGGACATGGCTCATTACGAGTTTCAGTAAAGACGAAGAGATTCGCGCCACCAAAGAGCGTATGATTAAATTCTTCGCGACCATCATGATGGTTACCGTTCCTGTTGCTGCGGCATTTGGGTACTACTATCTACTCCAAATCCCTGAAGCGGCGCGTGCCATGATCCCTACGGCGATGATGACGAGAGCGTTTGCTGACAACTTGCAAATGATGTACATGATCATTAGCGGTATCGGCGGTGCGGTGGTACTCACAACGATTATCGCCTACTTCTCTCCGAAACGTATGCCATACATTGCCGCTACCCTCATGGTTGCTGCATTTATGCTCTTTTGGGGATTCGAAGAACGAACCCGCGAATTTATTCGCAAACCGTACCTCATCTATAACTACATGTATGCTAACGGCATCCGCGTCACCGACGTGCCGTATCTCAACAAAGTCGGTATTCTCAAACACGCCGTCTTCGTCGATGAAGATAAAAAAGTGCTCAAAGAGGACAAATCTAACCTCATCGAAGTGGGTCATACGATTGCCCAAATCGAGTGTCGTGCCTGCCATACCGAAAACGGCATCAACGGACTCAAATTCCTAACCAAAGGGTGGAGCGAAGAGGCGATTCGTAACCGTATCAACAACCTACCGGGCGGGGGAACACCGTATATGCCTCCGTTTACCGGAACCGAAGCCGAGAAAGACGCGTTAGCAGCTTATATCGCATCACTTAATAAAAGAGGAGAGATCAAATAATGAACTGGAAACTCCCTTTTGACATCCCCCTCGTCGTTCCGACGATGGGACTCCCAGGCTGGTTTTTTGACACGCTTGGAATTATCGTATTTGTCGTGCATATCGCATTTATCTATACCCTCATCGGTGCTTCAACGGCGTCGGTTTTGTATAATATTTTTGGTGTATTCAAAAAATCCAAAACAAACGATTTGTTGGCATACAAAATGACCAACCCTACCACCATCAGTGAAAATATGGGGGCATTATGGGGGGTCGCTCCGTTACTCGTTATTTCGGTACTTTATACCGGATTTTTCTATACGGCGATTCTCAAAGTTTCTCCGCATATTTTGCACATCATTTACGGGAACATCTTCGCGTTCTTGCTCTCGTATGCGTATAAATTTAGCTGGCATTCATTGCATAACCACAAAGGGTTCCATATTGCAATCGGTTTGGTCGCGGTATTGACGTTCTATACGTTGCCTCCTGTGTTTATGTCGATGTCAAACCTCTATTTGCAACCAGAATTATTTGCCTCAGTGCAAAATATTTGGGACATTATGTTGACACCGTTGACGTTCTTCCGTCTCATCAACTTCTTCCTCACTGCATTTGCATTCACTGGGATCGTCATGATCTATTTGGGAGTCAAATGGTCTAAAGAGGGCGGAGAAGAGGCTGAAGTAGGTCGTTTGGCGATTGATCAAGGTAAAAAATGGTTTATGTGGGCATCACCTGTCAATATCGCTGTTTTACCGTTGGTGTTTTTCGCCTTTAGCCCGCGCATCAGTGAAGCGTATATTCATACACCGTTTGTGTTCTTGCCGTTTGCGGCATCCGCGGTATTGCTCATTATCTTTTTCTTCCTCCTCAAACGCTTTAGCAATGAAGAGATGTCTCTCTCCGACGCGACCAAAGTACTTGTATTGATGATTGTAGCTGTACTTTTAATGGCAACAGCACGTCACGGTATCCGCGTAGTGAGCTTCGAAGAGCCACTTAAACTCCAAGCCGAAGCAACGGAAAAATACATGACCGACGTTATCGCCGAGTACAAAGCGCACAAAGAGGAGATGAAAAATGCTCCGGCTGTCGTACTTGACCCTGCCGTGGCGTTGGCGGATTCTAAAGGGTGTTTAGCATGTCACAGTGTTGATACAAAACTTGTAGGGCCTGCCTATAAAGAGGTCGCCGCCAAAGGGGAAAGTGCTGAGATTCTCACCGCTTCCATCAAAAACGGTTCAAAAGGTAAATGGGGTGAAACTCCGATGCCTCCGCAAACACTCACCGATGAAGAGGCAAAAACTCTCGTCGAATGGGTACAAAAACAAAAATAGTTCTATGCCGAAGAGAGCGTCTCTTCGGTATCCCATTTTCACAAGAGAGCCCATATGAAGAGAACGACCTCCTTAAAGATTCAACGCGTATTCGGCTCTCCTGTGAGGATGGTATTCTTTGCTATTCTAATGGCTATTTCTGCATTCTGCACACCACTATCACTGAAAAATACCCCTTATTTTTCACCAAACGCCTCTGCTTCAATCGTCATTTTTTATACCACTTGGTGCCCACCATGTACCAAATCACTCACCCTTCTCGATGAGATAAAAAAACATCATCCTCATCTCGCCATCACTCGTATCTGTGTCGATGATCCCTCACAACTTAAACGCACACAACCGTTTGGTATTCTGCAAAGCGTCCCTCTCATCCTCATCGCCGATCACAGCGGAAGTGTCGTCAAACGATTTGGCGCATTACCGGATAAAGAAATTTTACATGCCTTTATTCAGCGGCTTGAAGAGGGACGATTGGAAAACGGTACGCTACCGATAGAAAAGCGGATCGATAGCTGGAAACAGAACCGAAAAGGGATGTAATGACATTTTTACGCAACAATAAAACTTTTTTGGCATTACTCATCCCCTTTCTCATCATCCCATGGATTTCATGGGACGGATACCATCTTTTATTATTCAACTTTTCTCACAATCGCCTCGAATTTCTTTTTATCGGGGTCGAAACAGGGACGTATGCTCTTATCGGAATCACTATTCTTTTAGGGCTTGGAATTGCTCTCATCACGGCAATGACTTTATCACGCTTTTATTGCGGAACACTCTGCCCAAATACCTTTTTTGCCCATTTTTTGAGCGTTTTTAAAGGGAAGAAAAAGTCGTTTGTCTCCAAACTAATGGGCTTTTCGCTCCTTAGTGCTTTAGCATCGGCTTTGCTATTTTCTCTTATCTCCTACGGAATCGATACGACGGAACTTCTGATTTCGATCCAAACACTCAGTTTCGCTGGATGGCTGGTCATCCTCCTTTCCGTGTTAATGATCACCGAAGTATATATAGTGCAAGGATGGTATTGTGCCTATCTGTGTCCGTATGGGGCAACGTGCGCGATACTGCCGATAGAAGATCGGTTGACTTATGTGTACGAAGACCCTGAACATCACTGTACCGAATGTGCAGGATGCGTCAAAATCTGCCCAATCCCTGATCTCGATATCCGTCATGGCTTCGACATCCGCTGTATCCAGTGTGGGCTGTGCGAAGCGGCGTGTGAAAAGATATTTGCCAAAAATTCCGACATCACTACCCTGATCTCTCGTGAATCGCGATCACCGTTAACTGCGGGGGGGAGAGGAAAAAAATCTCTCATTGCTATTATTGCAATAATTATCTTCGTTCTTAGTAGCGTAGTATTCCTAAGCAACCCCAATAATTTAGACTCTTGCCGATTGGAAAATAGCTTTTTGCACCAATCTCACATCTAGCAAGAATCTAAATTGTTATATACTTAACACTAATGTAACACTTGAATGCAATAATTGTAAAAAAGGTCATTAATGCGTCAGGCTAATAAAGTATTATTAATTTTACTTCTTTTAGGTGCTGAATACTCTACTTTTGCTTGTTCAGCATGTGGGTGTTCCATGAGCCCTGGATGGGAAAGTCAAGGATTTACTTCTACTTCTGGATTCATGATAGATTTACGAGAAGATTATATAAATCAAAGTGAACTCCGCAACGGAACACATCTTGTCAACGATAGCGATAAGGCTTTGCCTAATGACCGCGAAATTGAACAATACACTAAACAGTATTACACAACATTAAGTGTCGATTATAAAACTGAAACCCCTTTTGGATTCAATATCGCCCTTCCTTATGTCGATCGTTCCCATGCTACTGTTGCACCTGGAGATACAGAGTTAACCTATTCACATACAAAGAGCATTGGAGATATTCGTGCTGTCGGTCGATATCAGCTTGACGGAATGGATAGTACATGGGGGGTAAAATTTGGATTAAAACTTCCAACCGGAAGCTATACTCAGACGTTTTCTTCCGGAGTAGGAGCCGGTGGTGTTTTGGATCGTGGATTGCAACCAGGAACGGGTACAACTGATGTAATCCTCGGTTTATATCAATTTGCGGAATTAAATGAGTATTTTGATTATTTTATGCAAGTGGGATACAAAAGAGCTCTGAATATGCGGGATCAGTACAAACCAGGAAATCAATTTAACGGTGATGTCGGAATCCGCTGGATTAGTTTAAATAACGTTACCCCTCAATTCAATATTAATGCCAAATATGATCAAAGAGAATCCGGAGATCAGGCTGTTCCGACTGACAGTGGCGGAAAAATTGTTTATGCGAGCCCGGGAGTAACGGCTGATATCTCAAGCCATTTAAAAATTTATACTTTTCTACAGCTTCCACTCTATCAGAATATTAACGGATTTCAATTAGCACCTCGTTGGATCGGGACTGTTGGATTAAATTATCGATTTTAATGACAATTTGATTAGAAACATTGTCCTTCCCTAAGGGAAAAAGGACTAACACTATGGCCAAAGCAATTGTCACGTCTACATTCCTAAAAATCTCATCAATTTTATTGTCGAAAGAGATGGATGTAGCTCTAGCATTTAACGAGATAGCTGATTACATCCACTAAAAAGCTAAGTCTCACTATGATATAATCGCGCTATTATTTAGCCCCGCTATAAGGTACTTATTATGCGTCAGACCATTACTGAAAAAATATTCTCCGCCCATGTAGGCCGCACCGTTTATGCCGGTGAAATCGTCCGCTCACCAATCGATATGGTCATCGGAAACGACATCACCACCCCGATCTCGATCAAAGCATTCGAAGATTCGGGCGCGACTAAACTCGCGAATCCGGAGGGGTTCTCGATCGTTTTGGATCACTTCATCCCGGCCAAAGATATCGCTTCGGCGAACCAAGCCCGTATCAGCCGTGATTTCGCCAAAAAATATCAGATGAAACATTTCTTTGACGAAAAAGACATGGGGATCGAACACGCATTGCTCCCTGAAAAAGGGTTGGTCGTTCCGGGTGACGTTATTATCGGTGCCGATTCACATACCTGTACCCACGGAGCACTCGGTGCTTTCTCGACAGGGATGGGTTCGACGGATCTTGCATTTGCAATGATCACGGGGGGGAACTGGTTCAAAGTCCCTGAGTCTATCAAAGTGGTATTGAGCGGAAAACCAGGCAAATACACCACCGGAAAAGATATCATCTTGGAGATCATCCGCATGATCGGGGTAGACGGTGCCCTCTACCGCACCCTAGAATTTACCGGAAGCACAATCCCCTACCTCAGTATGGATGACCGTTTCAGTATGTGCAACATGGCGATCGAAGCGGGGGCGAAAAGCGGTATCGTAGCGTATGACGAAATCACTGCCGAGTTCCTCGCAGACAAACCTCTTGCACGCGAACCGAAAATCCACACCTCCGATGCGAATGCGACTTATGTCCAAACTCTTGAAATCGATGTCGCGGCTCTCGAACCGGTCATCGCCTATCCGTTCTTGCCATCTAACGGACACAGCCTCACCCAAGCGGTCAGCGACCATATCAAAATCGATCAAGCCTTTATCGGAAGCTGTACCAACGGCCGATTAAGTGATCTTAAAATCGCCGCTGAAATCCTCAAAGGCAAGCGTGTTCACCCCGATGTCCGTCTCATCGTCACTCCGGGAACACAGCGCATCGTTCGCGAAGCGACAAAACTCGGATATATCGACATCATCATCGATGCAGGCGGCGTGGTCTCCAACCCGACCTGCGGTGCATGTTTGGGCGGATACATGGGGATCTTAGGGGATAACGAAGTAGCTGTCGCAACGACCAACCGTAACTTCGTCGGACGTATGGGTTCACGCTCATCGAAAGTCTATTTGGCAAACTCCGCCGTCGCTGCCGCTTCGGCGATTACCGGATATATTGCTAATCCGGCATCCATTACACACTAAAGGACTTTAAGATGAAACGTACCCTTTCTATTGTTGCTGTTTCCATCACCCTATTGGCTTCTAATGCCAGTGCTTTTGATTTCGGCTCTGCAATGCAAGCGGTCGCTCCGGTTGCAACTGCTGTTGCCCCGACTGTCGATACAAAACTGGTCTCCAATCCGTTGATTAAAACTCTAACAACCTCTTTGGGCGTTACTCCGACTCAAGCCATCGGAGGAACTGCCGCGATCCTCAACGATACCAAAGCAAGTATGAAACCCTCAGATTTCAAAACGCTCACCAAACAAGTCCCTCAAGTAAACTCTCTCCTCTCCGCTGTACCGGCAGGGATGCTCTCAACCGGAGATGTAGGATCACAGTTTTCACTCTTGGGAATGGATTCATCAATGATCGCTAAATTCTCTCCGTTGATACTTCAATACCTCCAAAGCGGTGCGACACCGGGTATGGATAAAATTCTCGCAGCAGCGTTCGCTCAATAATGTTTCCTCTCAGCTGTGTCCTCTTTGCAGGGGGCAAAAGTTCTCGCATGGGAGAGGATAAATCACTCCTCCCATTCGGAGGGTTTGCTACCCTGACCCAATACCAATACAGCCGTCTCACCCCCTTTTTCCAAAACGTCTGTATTTCGACCAAAACCTCCGATAAATTTGATTTTGATGCCCCTTTTATCCTCGATCCTATCGACGTTGACTATGCCCCAACGGCAGGATTTGTAAGTGCATTTAGAGCCATCGGCGATGAGCGGATCATGGTATTAAGTGTCGATACGCCGTTTATCGATCAGAAAATTTTTCAATCGTTGCTGGATGCGGATGAAGAAGGATTAGATGCTGTGATCGCCCAAACACAAACAGGTTCACACCCGCTGTGCGGTATCTATCATCGATCGTTATTGGAAGAGTTTGAAAGGATGCTGAACGAGGGAGATCACCGTTTAGGCAAACTACTAGCCTCTCGCGCTACCCGATACGTAGAATTCGATAATGAAGAGGTGTTTGCGAACCTCAATCACCCTCACGAATATCAAGAGGCTCTTTCTCGCTTTTGCGAACCAAATAAATAAAGACCGCAAATACCAATAGCAAGAATGCCAATGCCGCGATCAGTGTCGAAGCATAAGGCAAATCTTTATAGTTATGGATCGAGATTTTAAAGACAACCAGCAATGCTTCGATCAACAGTGCGATAATAATCGACACCGAAAAGTTGAGGAGTGTTTTTGCATTGAACGTCTCACTCACATGCTGCGTTTTCGGTAGAACCTCTTGCTCGAATATCGTTTTTCCCAAATCATAAACGGATAACCCTAGAGTGAGCGCAATGATCGGCTTAAAGACGGCATCAATGGAAAGCGGTTCGCTTGCCATCAAATACCCTGCAAACGTATAAAATCCGTACAGTACAACAAAAATTCCGAAAAAAAGAAGCCCACCACCGATAATGGCATAAGACGATCGGTTCATATATTTAAACAAATCGTTTTTCTCGATCAGATCAAATCGCTCCAAAAGTTTGCGAAGCCGAAAATCCAAAAAGAGGTACCCATCCCCCACTGCATATACGACGGTAATACATAAATAACGCGTTGCTGTTGAGATATACGGGTCGCTGATGTAATACCCCTTTTCAAGAGCAATCTCATCAATCAGGTATGACCGATCTACTCCGATATGATGCTGTTCTTCTCGGTTAACATAAATATTGGGTGAATTTTGGACAAAACCCTCATCGCATTTATAAAGCAATTCGAGACTCGGAAAGGTTTTATACAATCTCTCGATCAACTGAACATTGAGCGTTTTAAGACTTACATTTCCTAACGTGGTAAGGATAAATTTTTGAATTAACGGGGCATTGGCGGTATAACTTCGTACCAAATCTTGCATATTTTCCCCCTCTTTGAATTATTACTACTTTTATAATCCCCGCTTGCGCGGGAATGACGAAACAAAAACACGAGAGCCTTGGTCTTACCCGCTCTTCAACGGCCCCAAAGTCTCATGGCAAAACTATAGCCCAATTTTTATCCTACCTATGATTATTTTTTAACCATAATACGATTTACCTCTCTAGGCTATAATAAGGAAAAGATTATAAGCAGGGTATACACTTATGAATTTAACCCATCTCGATGAACGTGACCGCCCAAAAATGGTCGATGTTTCCGATAAAAACACTACCTCACGTATCGCCGTTGCGAGCGGTCTTATCACCATGAGTCAGGACGCCTTCGATGCGGTTATCAACCAAACCGCCAAAAAAGGGCCGGTATTGCAAACGGCGGTTATCGCAGCCATTATGGGGACGAAAAAAACCTCAGACATGATCCCGATGTGCCATCCCTTAAACCTTAGCGGTGTCAACTGCGATATTGATGAGCTCCCTGAGTTACCCGGGTTTCGCCTTAGCGTCACAGCAAAACTGAGCGGTCAAACCGGAGTCGAAATGGAAGCCCTCACAGGGACCAGTATCGGCCTTCTGACGATCTACGATATGCTCAAAGCCATCGACAAAGGGATGGTGATCGGTCCCATCCAGCTCGAAACCAAATCAGGAGGCAAAAGTGGTGATTATCAACGAAACAACCCAAAAGCTTGAGTTAGACTACCCTTGCACTTGGTGCTATAAAGTCGTTGCCTATGAGCGTGCCGGCATTGAAATAGCCGCATTGGAAATATTTTCTGAACGCACCTATTCGCTCAACCCCTCTAACAGCAGTAAAAGCGGAAAATATATCAGCATGAACTTAGAACTGTTGGTGCATAATGAGGACGAACGCACCTATTTTTATGAGGCACTTAAAGCACATCCCCATGTTAAAATGGTGTTATAAAGGATCAGTATGAATCTCGAAACATTTAAATGTGACGTTGCCGTTCACTATCGCAAAGTTCAATCCGAGGATATCGACACCAAAATAGCCTCCGTTATTGACACACTGAAGAGCGAATGGGCTATGGATGTTGATAGCCTTTCTCTGCAAGAGCTTAAAACATTTACCAGTGCCATTCTCGAAGAAGAGGGGTCAACCCTTCACAGTGAGCTCGAAGATCTTATCACTCAAAAAGAGCGGCTAGAACGACAAATTATACGTAAAAGTGAAGAGTTACAACATCTGAAATACACTCTTTTTGATGCGCTCGAAAAACATATCGGAGATTCTGATGAGATGCTCGAAAAATTGCATCAGGTGAAGATTCAGTCGGTTGATTTGCTCAATATACTCGAAGAGATTACGGAAAGTGCCATCATTACAACCCTTGAAAAAGGGTCGGATATTGAAGAGACACTTCATGAAATAATTAAAGAAATTACCTTTCAAACCCTTAATGCAAATGTCCTTAATGCCGTGCGCATCCGACGCATTTTATCAAGTATTTTGCAAAGTGCCATCAATATCGGAGAAGCTACTCCAAACCAAGGCGATGCTATCTATCGCGGCACGCTCGAAGGGATTCAAAGTGCCCTTATTAAATCAATTGAAAAGTTCCGTCAATACCTCCTGTTTGTACCCGATGAAGTAAAAGCCCTTTACCGTGAAGAATATAAAAAGATTGAGGAAGAACTCGACAGTATTGATACCCTGTACGGGCAAATTTTTCATGCGCTTAGAAGCCACAACTCTGAAAACACCATCAAACAACTTGAAGCTATCAGTGCTGATGTACACAAAAACTCCGACGAGCTGTCCCATCTCTCCAAAGAGACGGTTGAATTACTCCGAACCCGTCTCTCAAAACTCAAACGGGGCGTTACGGAACAAGGATCAAAATTGTTAAAGTCAAAATCAGCCCAAGAAGCAAAAGCGATGGGCACACGGGCATGGAGCGTCGCCAAATCGGCGATGGAAGGTGCCATTAAAGGGGCGAAAGAGGCTATAGAAAAGAAATAGGTTATAAATCCTTAGCCATAGTAAACATATTGGCATGATTCGCCATAAAACTGGAGCAGCGATCACATACCGGATCGCCCCCTTTATACGGATAAGGGCAGCGACACTCATGACACGTCACCATCTCATAGTGAACCAGTTGCTCGGCGCGATCAAATGCAATACTTACCAAATCAATCCCCTCTTTTGAGATGATCGCTTTAGGTTTACAAATATCCTCACATATACCGCATCCGATACATTTCCCTTGCATAAAGTAGATCCCTTGTTTATCCGCTGTCGGAAACAGTGCATCGGTGGGGCAGAACTGCGTGCACTCACCGCAATTGGTACAAGCATTAAAGTCAATCTGTTTATTAAAGAAAAGAGGACTTACCCCTTCCAATGCAGTTTGACTCATCTCACTCACATGCTCTTTGAGGGAGTTTTTAAGCAATATCCGTTTTAGCGGCATACGGACATCCGGCATTGCATGATGCGCCGACGTCATCGATAGAGCGACAACCCCTTTTTCCGAAATAACCTCTTTGGCTTTTTCAATCCCTTTGCGGAAGAGTGCGCGGCGATCGGCTTGCTCTTCTTTGACATCCAGCGTCGTAACACGATATTCAAACCCGACACTCTCTAAAAAGGTATTGGCTTCTTCAATTTTGGAACGAATTGACTTTTCCATTGAGCCGTTTTCATTCAAAACACACCCGCTGCAATGACTCATATCACACTCAATATTGCTCTTACTTCGCAATACCATCACAAGCAAATGATCCACATCAAACACCCCTAAACACGGCGTTAACGTTTTACACGATATGGAGGGATGTGTTTGATGCTGATAAGATGCGGCAAATTGATTCGGATCGAAACTTTCAATCTCCAATGCTTCGGTTGGGCATGAACCGATGCACCCTGCACATTCGACACACTCATTTTCAAACAGAGTCAATTTATTCCGGACAATATGAAAGGCACCCTTAGGGCACGTGTCAATACAAAGGGTACAATCATTGTGGTAATACTCATTACGCAAACAGCGGGTCGCCGTATAGCTGAAAAGATTGCTCTTTTGGATAAAATTAATGTTACTCACCCTTCTGAACTCCTACACAATATTCATAATCGGCACATAAGAATTCAATCATAAAATCACATATGTCTCGATAGAATGGTGTCATTGCCATACTTTTCATCCCCATCATATAGGGAATAACCCAGGGAATTAAATGTTGATCCAGAAATTCAAACTGACCTTTTACCTCGCCTCGATAAATCAAGGTTTGAACAAATGCCAATTCGATAGACAAATGATCGGGTGCCATCAACTCCGTCTGATCCATATTGACTTCAAAACCGTGATTAAAATAAAATGCCATAACCGGATTCTGTAAACCTACCAGAGTTTCATTCTTTGCATCCAGTACAAATGACTCCACAGGCTGCGTGTTGAGAATATACATAGAGGTGTAATCAATATTTAACGCTTCATGAAGCGCTTCATCATCGCTCACACTGATCCAATTCTTTGTCTCTTCACCGATAATCTCAAGTAAATTCTGATTATTTTTAAGATCATGGATAAAACGACGATCGGGGATATTACTCATAACACGCGACAAAAAAGCATAGATATAAAGACGGTATTCATTATTCATCAGTAGTTCCTAAAAAAGTTACGGGATTGTGTCATATAGAGGCTTTGAGTCGCCCAAGCTTAGAGAATTACTAGACAAACCCCGAAGGGTTTGATAGGTGTTTATAAGCACCCTTTGAAGAATGATTTTTTTGGTGGAGGCGGTGCTTTAAATTCAGTTGCATGAATCGTATTCGTCGCTTCATCATAGATACCGACAATTACAACACCGTTCTTATTGTATCCTTCCCCAAGCTCTGATGCTTTAAGTTTTGTTACATCAACAATATATGTTTTACCGGTATTGTGTTGAAACAATGCTAATGGTACTTTTTTCATTGAGCCGGCTTCAGATTTTTTAAAACAACCATCTGATCCACAACTGTAATTTTCCAAATAACAATCGGCAAATGCACCCTCAGCAGCACATGCCGGAGTGGTCAAAAGACCATCGAATTCTTGCGCTTCCGGTTCTGCCGCAAACGCACTGAAAACCAGTGCGGCGCACAACAATGCAATCTTTTTCATTATTCTACCTCCGCTTTGAGAGTTTTGAGGTACGCTACGATATCCTCAACCGTCTTTTTGTCCAAGAAGCTGAAATCCGTCATTGCAGATACACGTTTCCCTTTTTCAATGTTATACCATGGGGTATTTGAGTGTGCGTTACGGTTATAACCTGGCACAACAACCGCTGATGGTTTTAGAACTGATTCCCGTAAATACGCCACAGTAGCGTATCCACCTACATTTTGCAATGATGGCCCCATAAAACTTGGCGCATCGGTTGCTTCAATTTGGTGACAGCCGGCACAGCCGTTAGCCGCTACCGCTTCTTTACCTTTTGCCGCATTTCCTTTTGCCGTTTCAGTAGCTTCTGCTACCACTTTAGCATCCGGCTTCATCCCCTCTAAGTTCACAGCAAGCCATGAAGAGAGGTTTTTCAATCCGTTACGACCCATTTTTGAGCCATCCCACACGGCGATAGAAACCGGTACGGTCCCTGTGCTGTTGAGATATTCATCTTTAAGCGGGCGAGACAATGTTCCGCTCCAGCCATTTGCACCGTATACCATTGCAGATGCCGATTTAGAAGAACCGTCTTTGATCTCGGTCAAAGAACGGAATCCTTCCCCTACAAATGTACGTGCATAATCGGTTTTCGCCAATGCAGCTACTTTCGCATCGTAGTCGGCTAAATCTTTGCCAAACAAGTTTGTTTGGTTACGATTGATTTGTGTTTCAACGTCTTTATTTCCGTTTGGTTCATAAACACTTGCCGTTGCTTTTTGCAAATGAACCACTACAGGACGACCGTCGGAACCCATCCCGATATACGGAAGAGGCTGCGCTTTTTTAGTTGCACCGGCGAATTGGATAGCAAAACCGTCGCTGTAAGTGTTGGTAGAGAGGGCACCTTGAACGTCTTTGGTGCCATCCGCCCATTTGACCAACAATGCAATATTTTTACCATCATGCAATGCGGCTACTTGAGCATTTTTTGCTTTGTTCCCTTCATTAAGGGCATTCGCTTTTTTGTCGTTCATATGAATTGCGGTTTGTGGGTACAACGTTACCGTCGAAAATTTTGCTTTTGACCACAACGCTGAATCGGCAGTGATACCAGCAACGGAATCACTTACCTTTACCGCATTGATAGTGGTATCAGCTGCTAGTGCAGCCGAAGCTGCTACACCCAATGAAAGAATAGTGGTTAATAGTTTTTTCATTAGTGGTGCCCTCCAGCTTTGGTAAACTTACCGGCAACATATCGAGTATCGACCGGTGCCAATGGATTACGCTTGTTCTCACGAGCGACTTGTTGGTAGTAGTTATTATCAAGACGGAACATATCGGAATGTTGATACGCGATCAACAAATCAAGCAATTCGCTCTCTCCTGTCTCTTTACGTTTTTTCATCTCCGCTTTCAATGTTTTGATTGAATCGTGTACGGCCGGGCCAAACAATTTTTCAAGCTCTTCGATTGGAAGACGGGTTGAACCTTCGATAATTTTACCTTCTGCATCAAATTTCGCAGGAGATTCGGTCGGAGGGATATAGTATACGTTTGGCTGCGTGCCGTAATCTGAACGCAATCCAAGAGCTACTTTGTATTTGTGTACCAATTTATACACTTGTGACTCTTCATCATCCAAGAATCCGACGAAACGGATACGTCCAACACATTGTTGCGCACACGCCGGCGGTAACCCCTGCTCAATACGTGGGAAACAAAGGATACATTTCTCTGATTTAGAGATTTTTGGATTGAAATAGATTTTTTTGTAAGGACATCCCGCGATACAATAGCGGTACCCTTGACAACGATCCAAGTCAACCAATACAACCCCGTCTTCTTCACGTTTGAAGATCGCGTCACGCGGACACGCACTCAAACAGCCCGGATTTGTACAATGGTTACAAATACGCGGCAAGTAGAAGAAATAGTTGTCTTGTGGGAATGCGCCCGCACCTTGGTCTTCATCCCAGTTCGGTCCCCATGTTGGAGAAACGTGTGGGTGGAAATGTTGGCTATCCGCCATACCGCCCATCAATGACTCATAGTTATAATCCCAAGGTACTCCGTAATCTGCTTCAAGATTAGGGATCACACCCGGTTGAAGATCGCCGGCAGCGTCAAATCCGCCGCCGAGCTCCATCCAGTTTTTAGGATAACCTGTACCCGGATACGTCTCAACGTTATTCCAGTACATATACTCACGACCGTTACGGTTCGTCCATTGCGTTTTACATGCTACGGTACATGTTTGGCACCCGATACATTTGTTCAGGTCCATTACCATTGCTAATTGTCGTTTAGACATCTATTCCCCTTAGTACTGTACGTCTTTTGCTTTTTCGTAGTTCACGGCACCGTCGTATGCATACTGGTTACCGTCCCAAAGACCACCGAATTTAAGGTGACCCCATCCGTCTGCCATTTCAAGAAGGTTCAATGATGTTGGTACAACTTCATTGTGCCCTTTGTTTTTTAAATACATGTACGGTTCCCATCCATGCTCTAACACCAATCCATCTGCCGGAGCGGAAGAAGAGAGTTTTGCCATTGCATAGAACTCACCGAGTGCATTGTAAATACGGATAGTATCACCGTCTTTGATCCCTTTTGCTTCAGCAACCACACGATTGACTTGTGCCGCAGGAACACCGCGTTGAAGACGTAGCAACGTACGTGACGTTTTGTAGTTCGAGTGGATTGACCAACGAGCATGCGGCGTCATGAATACATACGGATAGTCTTTAGACTGAGGACGGATCCCCTCCATACCGGTATTCGTTGCCGCACCCATTTTGATATACATATCATGATCAACGTAGAACGTTTGGCGGCCAGAGATTGTATCAAGACGCTCAAATTTATAGAGGTTGAATTCCATTGAACTGTACGGACGATCGGAATATAACGGTGAAGATTTTGCCGCTTTTTCGTTCAGAAGCAAGAACCCGCCCACTTTGTACATTTTTTCCATAGTCCATGGCTCGTATTGCTCACATTTTTCCAGTGCCGCTTGTACTGCCATTTTGTCAGTTCCAAGATAGACTTCACCCGCACCCTCAGACTCAGCATCGGTATTGGTGTACTCTTTGTGGAAAATCGTCAAGTCATGGAAACCCGGTTTCGCATATTTCGGATGATCTTTTACTTTTGCTTTATCGATATTTTCAGGTCGGTTAGCAAGCTCTTCCATTTTTTTGGCGAGCAACGTAAACATTGACCACTCATCCATCGCTTCACCGACATTTTTGATATCCGCTACCGGTTGAGCAAGATTGGTAAAACGGTGGTAACCCGGACTTGTACGAAGGTCATAAACCTCATAGTGCGATTTTGCCGGTAACAATACGTCTGCATATTGTGCCGCTTCTGACATACGGTAATCAACATAACCGTAGAATTTCGTTTTAGAAAGGAACGCTTTACGATACTCATTCCCTTTGTTACGACGGAATTTAGAGTCAGCAACGATGAGCGCACAATCCGGCTGCCACCATGGTTTATTGATATTTCCGTGTTTAGAATCCAAGTTCTCTTTATTGTTTTTACCATGTCCAAGCATTTCTGAAACAACCGCCATGTACTCTTTTTTAGACATACCGTTTTGTGCGCGTTTAACGTCTTCATCGCTGAAATACTGATCGAACGTTTTCATCCCGTCGCCGAAAACGAATTCACCCACAAATCCTGAACCGAAACGGGCATTGTATTTTCCGCTAAAGCCGGAAAGTGCACCAAGGCCTGAAAGGGTAAACTCATTTTCTGTATTGAGTCCGCCGTATGGTCCCATACGTCCGGTCAAACCACAGATAGATGCAATATTCCAAATGGTCATAACACCGTTGAAGTATTTGTTCAATGAGAAACCGGTTGTAATTTCAACGACTTTTGGCAATGCGATGTCGCGTGCCAATTGACGTACTGTATCCGGGTGAACGCCTGTAATATCTTTAGTCGCTTCCGGAGCAAATTTTGCCGCCGATTTTTTCAACATTTCAAAAACAGTCGTTACTTCACGTTTGTCACCATGGATATCGGTAATTGTCCAAGTGCCTTCAAGCTCCGGTTCAATCCCTTGTTCATCAAGGCGAAGCGATTTAATTGCACTTCCCTCAGAACCCGGCATCAAGGCAACTTTACCGGTGGCTTTGTTCATAGAATAGAATTGCTCTTCAAATTTATGATGATCTTCGTCATTCGCAGCATGTTCCATGTCGGAGCGGCGGATCATTTTTTCTGTTTTGACATCAACCAAAAATGGAAGATCGGTAAACGTTTTCATAAATTCAGGTTTGAAAAGTTTTTCGTTAAGGATAATATTGATAACACTCATTGCCAAGATATTATCGGATCCCGCTTTGATTGGGATCCAAAGGTCAGCAGATTTTGCTGTCGCATTGAACTCAGGGGTAATAACGATGATTTTTGCACCGTTATATTTCCCTTCCCATACGAAGTGAGCATCCGGGATACGAGAAACCGATGGATTTCCACCCCACATAACTGCAGTATCGACGTTATACATGAAATCCCATGTACATCCGACGTTACCCTCACCGTATGCGATTGCCGCACCGGAGAACATATCTCCAAGATAGGATGATGGATAAATACGGATCGCACCCAATTGAGTAGAGAAACGCAATGGTGCACCACGGCGCCCTTCGGTTAGAAGACCTGTTCCCGCATGTACCATCAATTTATCCGGTCCGCGCTCAGGGTCTGTCATACAATTGAAAATCTCTTGACATACACGCTCAGCTGCTTCGTCCCAGCTAACACGTTTCCATTTGCCTTCTCCGCGTTCACCGACACGAACCATCGGATAGAGAATACGATCTTTTTGGTACATTACTTGAGAGTGCTGAACCCCTTTGTTACATCCGCGTGGGTTGAAGTCAGGGATTTTTGCGTTGATAACCGGATAGCGAGCCGATTGGTTTTCACGGGTTACTACCCCGTTATGTGACCATACTTCCCATGCACAGTTACCTTGACAGTTAACACAGTGGTATGCAAATCCGTGTTCCTCTTTTTTACCATAGGTAAATGCGAATTCATTGCGGTACATATCTTCTGAATAACTGGTATTTGGGTAATTGCTTTTGCCGTTTTCAACAGACATTACGTTTGTTTTAGCAAAAAGTGACCCTTGAGAAGCCACCAATGCTGCCGTCATCCCTGATACTTTCAGGAAGTCACGGCGGTTATTGTTCATTACTTTTGTCATAGTTGTGCCTTATCGTTTAATCGGGAGGTTCATGTCGTTACCCCAAACATCCCAGCTTCCTGTGAAAACTTTGACGTTTTTGTAACCGAGCAATTGAAGCGCCGTAATATTTTCAGATCCGCGGCCTGCACCTACTTGGCAATACGCATAAATCGTTTTATCCGGAGTAACACCATAAGACTCATAGATTTTTTTCAATTGGTCTGCCGGTTTAAAAGAGAGCTTGTTATCGATATCCGAAATTTGATTCCATTCGATAAATGTTGAACCTGGGATATGACCGCCGCGAGCAACGTTATCCATTTTACGTTCACCGATAATCTCGGCGATTGCACGAGAATCGATAATAACATATTTAGATTTTTTGCCATTTTTTAGAATATCATCCATTGCATGTTTGACTTCAACTTTATCAGCAATAATGGAATAATCGATTTTTTTAGGATCAATTTTATAGGTTTTAGGCTGATCGACTTCTTCGCCTTTGACAACCAAAAGTGTTTTCTCAACTTCTGCCATATGTGCAGCGACCGCTTTTGCATCGGCGTCAGCTTTTGCAATAGCATCATTTAACGCTGGTTTATCAGCATCTGCAGCAGTTTTTAGCTTCTCTTTTGACTCTTTAGATGCTTTTTTAGCGGCTGCTAAATCTTTTTTAAGCCCATCAAATGTTTTTTGTGCAGGATCGATTGCCATAATAGCTGCGCGTCCGCCCGTCAAAACTTTAACATTTTTATGTCCGTAGCTTTTAAAGAAAGAGTATACACCTGTCGCATTCGGACCTTTAAAGTCATCATATGCAATGATAGTCATATCATTTGTGATCCCTTTGCTGCCGATAAGCTTTTCAGCATCATCTACGCAGCGGTACAAAGGTGCACATTCCATATTTCCTGTAATATCCGACTCATGTAGGTGATGAGCAAACATCCCGACTGATCCTTTAATGTGACCAATGGCATATACGTCTTCATTATCCCCTGATACAAACATCACTTTTGGGTTGCCAATCAATTTCACTGCTTCATCGGCGCTAATAAGGATATCCTTATTAGTATAGCCATCGGCTGCCATCAGCGATGATGCTGATATTGATGCAACCACGCAGAGTGATTTTAACCATCTGTTCATCCGTGCTCCTTTATAATTGTGCACACAAGTAGTGCGTTAATATATTTGAATTACCGCACCAATTATAGATGCCTATCTCTTAATACATGGTAAATAGCTTTTTTAAATCGTCACATAGATTACAAATTGTTACATACTTATCACAATTTGTAATCTACCCATTACTCAATGTTTTTTTACGTTTTCTTATACGTGTTACTCTGTTTTTAGCCTTACGTCTAATGATTAATACCTGCAATTTAATCACTTTTTGATAGTATAGCAATTACTTTTATATCACAAAACCATCAAGGAGTCTCCCTATGGGCATCGATACTCTCACTACAGCCATAGAACAATCCGATATCACTAAATTAATCGAATTGCTTGAGGATAAATCTCTTCCAATTGAAGAAGTTGAAATAATTTACAATGCATTTAAAAATCATAAAGAACTTGTCGGCCAAGTCGCAATGAATCTTTCACTCCGAACTTCGGTATACGAACGCGATCGTGAATACAGCCCTATTATGGTTGCATTGCTGATCGATATTTCTCAAAATCCGATCGATATGGGAGCACGCTGGGCCGTTGCCAAAAATCCACACACCCCAGTCGAAGTATTGCGCCACCTTGCCAATGATACGATTAATCTTGTCCGCGCGCTGGTTGCCACCAACCCTTCTACCCCAAGTGACGTACTTGAAAAATTCTTTAATGATGAAAAAATTGTCCGAGACGGACTTTCCGGCAATCCGAATACTCCGGTTAAACTGCTTAAAATACTTGCTGATGATAATGATAAAATGGTACGGATGCGTCTGGCAGAGAACCGTGCCGCCCCTCGCGACATCATTGAACGATTACTGGGCGATAACGATGTCGATGTCACCAAAGCCGCCGATGCCAATCTAAAGAGTCGCGCATGAAGCGTCATCATCATGAAGAGCGAAGTAAATTTCTCTCGCTGGAAAATCATTTTTTAAATACTTTTTTCTCAGGACTTTATCTCAGTGCCGGAGACTTTATCGCTATAGGCCGAGCCAATGGTTTGGATTTACAAATGCATTCGCGTGAAATGTTGATCAAAGATCTCCTCAACGAATCAGATAAAATCGGAACCACCAACGATGTGATCACCTCTATAAACCATCTTATCGATGAGCGGATATCCACCTATCACCGTCTTAGCCTTGAATACCCCGGGGCTCGAACCGCATTAGCCAAACTTGCCCAAAAGGCCACCGGCACCAAAGCGCTTCTCGCGCGTGAAAGCAGAGGAAACCCCTATGAACACTAAAGATCTCGAATCAGCACTCCATGCACTCCCCTATCCGGGACTCAGCCGAACGTTGGGAGAGCTAAAACTTATCTCTGAGGTAAAAGTTACCGATAATCATGCAAAGGTAGAGCTTCTAACCGTTAGCGATGAATCCTACCTCACCGTTAAAACCGCAATAGAAACCGAATTCGCATCTCAATTTAAAACGCTTGATATTACCAAGAAAAGTACCGCCCCAAAAGATACCAATTACGGAAACAGCGCCGCACCCAATAATCGTGCACCGTATGCTGCCAATGTTATCGCAGTTACCAGCGGAAAGGGGGGGGTCGGAAAAAGTACCGTGAGTGTCAATCTGGCCATTGCCCTTGCGCAACAAGGGTATAAAGTCGGAATTTTGGATGCAGACGTTTATGGCCCGAATGTCCCCCGTTTGACCAATACCGATTTGGAAAAAATCCGCTGGAATGACGATAATCAAATTATTCCGTGTGAAAATTACGGAATTAAAATTATGAGTGTCGCCCTAACAACACCGACTTCGGATACTCCGCTTGTTTGGCGCTCGTCGGTTGCAGTTTCGGCATTGATCCAATTTCTCGAAGATGTCGCATGGGGAGAGCTCGACTTCATGGTCATCGATATGCCTCCGGGTACCGGAGATATTCAACTCACCATGGCGCAAGAACTTCCGATTACGGCCGGAATAATTGTAACGACACCGCAACTCGTCGCATCCGATGATGTTAGCCGAGCTATCCGAATGTTTCAAGACATCCACGTCCCGATCGCCGGATTGGTTGAAAACATGAGCTATTTTATTGCCCCGGATACCGGAACGCGTTACGATATTTTCGGTAGCGGCGGTGGAGAACGGTTGAGTAAACGCTATAACGTTCCCCTGTTAGGGCAAATTCCACTTAATATGGATATCCGAGAAGGCTCCGATAACGGTGAACCGCCGGTAGTATTAGGCTCAGAGATGCTAAAAAGCTATTATAAAGAGATTGTAAAAGCTATGCTGGAGTCTGTGAAGTTTCGGTTTTAGCAGAGTAACTTCCCGCATACGCGGAAAGTTGCTATTTATTTAAAAATTTTCTTGATATCGGTTGCAACAGCACCCGGAACAGTAGCAATTCCCATAAACTCTGTCATGGTAAATGCAGGATAGCTGATAGCGATAATATATTTAGCGCTTAACGCTTTTGCTTGTCCACCTTCAATCAATACCGCCCACGGCAATATCTCTCCGTTTTGAGTACCGATTTTTTTCAAAAATCCGTTCGTACGGCGATCCAACTCTACAAATGCAACGTAGCGATCTTCACCGATTTTGACAACTGCAGTCGTCCCCTTGGCTTTTTGCGCTTTGGCAACCAAATCAGCCGTTGAACCTTCACCGACAAGATCCATATCTTCATAATAGGGCATACCCACCATAAAATGGTATCCTGCCAACCCATCAAATTCCCATTTGTCGCCAGAGTTTTTGCAAGGACCAAACGCTTTTTCAAGAGCTGCCAATTCCGCAGATGCGGTTGCATGGCTGTACTCTTTTTGCATAAACGCTTTTCCGAAATAAACCGGATTGGCAATACTGATTTGCTTACGCTCATCGTCAACAAGGATTCGTCCAACCGCAGCTAAACCACGAGAAGGTTTGTTTGCCATTGCTTTCATCGCATTGTTTGTAAACAAAAGGGTTGTTCCATTTTCAAAAGGTTTATAGCTACCCACCACTTCAAAACCGGCTGCTGCAAGTTTTGCTTTGGCTTCGTCTACACTGACGTAAGGGGCAATTTTATAGGTAGCTACCTCTTTTTCGATTTTTACTCCGGCTTCCGCTTCTGGCGTTGTACCTGCACATCCGCAGAATGCGATCATAACTGCCGTAGCGATTAGGGTATAGAATTTTTTCATAGCTCTTTAGCTCCTAATTCTGTCATGATTCCTGTAATCTCTTTATCCAATGCGTGAATCGAATCCACCATTTTAGGATCTTTGATCCCCATTACGGCAATCCAGTTTTCTAGACGAGGCATACCGACCATAAGTTTGTTAGAGCCTTTTTCGATATACATGTACATAGAACACGGAGCGAATGTACCTGCATCAGGACGCCCTTGGTTGAAGATACCTTCTGAGAATTTGAAATGACAAAGAGAATAAACCCAATATGCATCATAGCGACCAAATTCGATATTTGCATCGGTCATTGCCCCTTTAACATCTTTAAACCCGGCAATGATGTATTTGTTTGCTTCAAATTTTGCTTCAAATTTTCCTTGGAAATCGTCGATAAAACTTTGCAAACTTGCACCGCGTTCAAACGGAACTTCAAACGTCATCATCGGCTTAGCCGGCAATGCTGTATATTCTACGGTTTGCACTTTTGAACCGATCTCTTGCTCAACCATTTTATCAAGGTCCGTAAAAGAGGCAACGAATGTGGCACGAACCGCTTTGTCTTTTACCCCTACGATATCAAGCATCGTATCCGGTGTTACGTGACCTACGTAGGTTTTATCTTCACCCATTTTTTTGTAGATATGAAGGTTAAACGGAGAAAAACCGCCCAATGAAGGTTCTTTTAACAACAATGGCCCAACCACAGAATCTTTCATCATTGAGAAAAATCCAAGGTTATCAAGATTGGTAGAACCGTATTTGGTTTTATACCCGTCATTGATACGCTCATGCGGATCAGAAAGGACAAATCCGATCGTCCCGACTTTTTCATTTACCATGCTCATGTATGTTTTTTCTTTATCGCCGTCTCCGACATAAAACTTTACCCCTTGGGCACCAAACGCCATTGAAGCTGCAAGCGATAAAGCCGCCGCGCCGATTAAAAGTCTATTAAACATTGTGTCTCCCTAACATTAGTGTGAACTGTTATTAATCGCTTATTGTATCACAAAGCCATCAAAAAGCGATAATAAGAATTCAGTGAATTTGACTTATTATTATTGCTTTAAAAGGTGAATGGATTGTGAACCTCTCCCGAAGATGGGAGAGAAAATAAAAACTTCTTAGAATTTGAAGTTAAGTTGTGCAGTCACAGCTTTTTGACTGTGAGAAGTTGTAACACTGCTTGTTGCTGCAGAAGGAGTTCCTGTAGATCGATAAATCATCGCTTGCGTCATGGCAGAGGTATCATATGTGTCAGTCACTTTTGGTGAATAGACATAGGCTAAATCAAATGACGTTGCTTTTGTGAAAGAATAGCTTCCACCCACAGTATAATGGGTTTGAATAATCGCAGGGAATCCAAGTAGATTCAATGTATTAAGCGCCGCTCCATCGTAATTGCCAGGAGTCATCATATTAGCTGCAGGTTGTGCTGTAATAGGACTTTTTGCATAGTTATAACCGGCACGCAACGCCCAGTTGTCTTGAGAAAACTGATAACCGATCATATAAACATTTTGGTCATCCCATTTGAAATCTTTGTAGCCGTTTGCACTTGACCATTTGATTTTTTTGTAATCAGCCGCAAAAGTATGTTGATCCATTTTATATGAAGCACCAACACCGATTTCAGCCGGTTGTTGCAAGTTATCTGATAATCCAGCTCCATTATTTAGACCGAAATCTTTACTTGCATTTGAGAGTTGTCCATCATATTTCATATTAATAGCAGATTTATACGATGCTCCCACTGTCACACCCGATGTTTCATACGCTACACCAAGATTATAACCTACGCCAAAATCTTGCGCAACACCTTTAGTAGTACTTCCACCAGCTGGAGTGCCAGTCGTGTTGTAATTAATATCCAATGAACCGTATTGCAAGATTGGAGCTACACCGACACTAAAGCCATTAATTTTATAAGCTAAAGGGACAACAAACTGCATTAATTGTAAGTTAGTGACCATAGAATAATTATTATTAGTCCCACGATAATCGGTACCCATACCGGCTACACCGTACATACCGATACCCCAATAAAAATTATCGGTTGCTTTTTGTGCGATAGCAACCGAAGGGATTACAGATAATTTTGCAGCGCTTTGCGTCTCACCTTGTCCAATATTTGTTTTAACATCTGGCATAAACACTGTACCGCCAAAAGAGATTTCAGTCCCTTCGACTGCTGTAATCATCGCTGGATTGGTAAGTGCTGATTCTGCACCATGTGACATACCGATACCTACACCACCCATACCGACGGCTTTCGCACCGACACCGATCATTGCATCGCCGTTGGTTGCGAATGCCGCTGTACTTGTTAATGCAACTGCTGCCGCAACCGCTAATTTAATTGAACGCTTCATAAACTCTCCTAAAGTCTTAATAGTTCGAATCGGTAAACGATCCGTTAACAACATCATTATAGGGGTGATAAAATTAATTGAAACTTAACACGAAGTTATCACAGAATAATTTTTTCTTATACTGCGGATTATATTTGTAATATGACGGTTTATTATTGGATGAAAGCTCTAATTTGACGTCAAAAAAGGACTCTAAGAGCACTTGAACATGAAAATAGGATGAATTAGGTAAGGACTATACGGATTAAAAGAAATTAGCAGATGAATAGGTATGTGTAGATTGGTAACATATTATGTGATATTTTTGTGAGACACATCATACCGCGATGGATATAATCGCCCCACATCCTGCAGGAAGTGACTCACACTGCTCTATAATTTCAAGCATTGGCCACAATGTTCGCGAATACTTCGGATACGATTTACCGCGCAGAGTGATCGTTGCTTCTTCGCTCGTACGGGTAACGAGCAATGCCGCCCCCCCTTCTAAAAACTCTATCCCGCAGTGATTTATTTCAGCAATCTGGTCAAAATTGATTGAATCGGTCACCATCAATGCCAACTGCGGGTACTGCAGCGATTTGATTGCACCGACTTTTAGGACACTCGAAGCGGTATCCTGTAAATCCGATACCGTAGTGATGTATCCGCGATTTTGCTCAACAATAGAAAGGTACGATGCAGGGGTATTATGTACCGAGTTTTGAAACGCCGTCGGACTTAATGAACTTTTCTCATAAATTGCCCGAAGGATATCGTAGGTCTCGGAGACTTCACCGTATCCGTTTCCTATGACAACCGCATTTTGCTCTGCTCCGATTTGATCTGCAAGATAGAGAGCGATTCGTGCATTACGGGTTAGCCGTCTGCGAAGCATCATATCGGAAACGATCGTTTTTTCATTGAGGGTCGTACATTTCTGCACATCGGCGATCTGTGCATATTTAAGAATTTTAAGATTAATCATGCAAGACCTTTCCTAAAAGGATGGAAACATTTCCGCCGCCAAAACCGAACGCGTTTGATAAAACATACGTTACCTCTGCGTCTGTGGCAGTACGCGGATGTGAGAGGGTAGGATTAACGGCAGAGGTGAGATTGACACACGGCGGAATAATATTATGCAAAATCGACATAGCGCCGATAGCCGCTTCAAGTGCTCCGCACGCCCCCAACGTATGCCCTGTCACCGCTTTGGTCGAAACAACATAGGGACGGGAGCCAAAAAGTTTTTCAATAGCACCGGCTTCGATCTGATCATTGGCTATTGTACCGGTACCGTGTGCATTGATGTAGTCGATGTCATCTGGGGTAAGCCCTGCACGTTCCAATGCCATAGTCATAGCACTTATAGCCCCCGCTCCCTCGGGGTGAGGATGGGTAATAGTATAGGCATCGGAGCTTACCCCGGCAGAGAGCAATTCGACACAATCCGCAGAGAGGGTATCGGAAAAGGCCAAAGCCGCAATCCCCTCTGCCACATTAATACCGTTTCTATCCACATCAAAAGAGCGGACATAATCGCGGGATGCAATTCCCAAACAGTCAAATCCGTTAACAGCGGAGAGGCTCAGTTCATCCGCACCAACCACGACAACCGATCGGTATATACCATTTTGGATAAGATCATATGCAAAATCGATCGCGACAGAACTGCTGGTACACGCCGTCGAAAACGAGAGTGACGATTTAAACCCAAACGTACGTTGAAGGGTTTCCGCAAGGGAGTAAATCGATGCTTCTAAAGGATCAAACGTAGCGGCATCCCCCTTTTCCAAAAATTTTCGCTCGGTTCTGCACATACCGCCGACGGACGATCCGACCAACAGCATCGTTTCGGAGGGGTTGATTGAGGGGACCTTGGCAAAAAGGGTCTCGACATTCTGAATCAGAAGTTGGTAAAAATCATCTTGGTGGGGAATTTTACCCACAGGGATAACCGATCCGTGAATGTAACCTTCTCGCATCGTTATTGCCGTTTTACCCGAGAGGAGGGTTGAAAATATCTCTTCGATAGTGACCCCGGCCGCACATGCCGCGCTGAATCCGTTTAGATAAACCTTTTTTTTCTCACTCATAATTTAACCCCTCTCAAGAAACGGTATACCTTCTCTTCGGTATCAATACACTCTTGAAGTTTTGATGCGATTTCTGTGACTGCAAGCTCGCCTCCTTTGCACACCTTAGAGGCACTTAGGGCAAACTGCCGCCATTTATCCCCCGCTTCGGTCATCATCACCGAAGCCGTTTTCAACTCATCTCTCCCTAATACGTCAGCCGCTTCAGATAAAAATGCCGCGTACATCAGACGAAAACCTCCGCCTCCTGTACCGATCTCTTCTTGCATTCGGATAACATGTCCCAGATACAAAGAGGCATACCGTTTATGCGGATGGTTTGGGAGCTTCAGAATCGCATTTTTCATCCGACGCATTCCACGCAGCCCCACCCATGGCAAAGGGGTGAAAAGCATCATATTGGCTGTCCGTTTGATAGCGGTTTTGATTGCTTTGGCTAGATCCAGCGTTGCGGGGACATGCTCAATATAATAACATGCCCCTTTGGGAGCAAAAACCCCTTTGGCAAAACGGGCTTTATCGAGAGCATCGTAGGCGAGTGTTACCGGATTCTCAAATACCGGATCGCTGATTAAAAACCCCTCTTCATTTTTTCCATAAACAAGAAGATTATGGGCATTAAAATGAAATCGCATCTCCGGCGGAAAATAGGGGAGCCAAAATACCGATGTCTGCAATCCCACCAATTTACCGGCATCCAAAAGTGCTACCAAATCTTCGCGCGCACGTTCGGGATTAGGATATTTTTTCATCACCACGTTCAATCCAAGCCGCTTGGTAACCGATTTGATAATATTCTTCGGCGGCATTCGATACGCTACAAGGGGCATCCCGTCTATTTTAATAATCGGCAGATAGGCAAAGGTCAAACCATCACCGATTCCAAATGCCATCGCTTCGCTGATCGGATATCCCGCATGAGTCAATAGGGACGAAACAACCCCACTCTCGCAATGAGCCGAATGGCTATGAACAAAAGATTCCATTATTCCGGTTCCTTAGGGTTATGAAGTTCATCGAGGGTAACATCCAGTACTTCGCAGTATATCGCTATCTTCTTGGGATTCAGCGCGTTAAAAACACCCTCTTTAAGATGGCGTTTTACCTGCCATTGCCAAAAACCTGAACACTGTGAAAGAGTAGGGAGTGTCATACGCCGATGATACATCCATACCTCCAATGGCGAAGATCGGTGATCTAAAAACGATTTCCACGCCTCACGCTCCAAACGGCGAAATTCATCCACCGCCTGCAAGGTAGCAACCTCTTCAACATTCCATCCGCTGCTGGGGGCAATTGCGTATCCGCCGTCTTGTTCTTGCGCATAGACCGCTTTTCGTCCACCGCGATAAATCACATTATCGTCCTGAGGGACCTCATCGAGTTTCATTCTACCACCTCTAACAACATAAAACCGGTAGAGAATCGTCCGCTCTCGGGGATAAAGCATAACAGCTTCTCTCCGGCACGGAGTTTTCCGGAGTGAAAAAGCTCTTCAAGGATAATATAAATCGAAGCACTCCCCGTATTTCCTTTGCGCGTCAGATTCGTGAACCATTTTTCATTTGGAATCGAAAACCCGATTCGCTCCAGTCCCGCTGCCATCTTATCGCGAAAATATTCCGAAGAGTAGTGGGGCAAGAAATAATCGATCTCCTCGGCACGAATCCCCCGCTTTTGGACAATACCCTGTAACGGTTTCTCGACCGTGTAATAGACAATATTTTCATTTAAAAGTTTGACATCCTGCTCGACAGCAAATACGGCGCTATCCAGCCATAAAGCCGGATCAAGCTCTCTCCATGGCTGATAATTTCCTGCATCGTCTTTTAACATACCGCTGACCATACACGTAGGCATCTCTCCGGCGTAAGAGAGGATATCAATCCACTCTACTTTGAGTGATATTCCCTCTGAGGATGGGGTATTTTGGAGCAAAACCGCCCCAGCACCATCGGAGAGCATCCAGCGCAAGAAATCTTTTCCAAAAGCAATTTCAGGGCGCTTTTCGAGTACATCCAACTCTTCCATAAGCGCTTCGGAAGCAAACATTTCAGCCCGCAGTCCCATCGAAGAGATTTCAGAACCTGTCGATATTGCATAAGTATGCTCACCTGATGCTACCGTCATATAGGCGTATTTCATTGCGGTAATTCCGCTCAAACAAATCCCCGAAGTTGCGATCGCTTCGCACGAACCCATTCCAAGCTCCCCTTGGGTCATTAGGGCATGATTGGGCATTAAATAATCCGGTGACGTAGTCCCGCACGCCAGACATCCGACTTCGCTTAATGAAAAAGTACTATCTTCCAACCCCTGCACGGCTCGTGCCGTCATAGAAGCATTGGTAAAAAGAGGTTTGCGACTTTTCGGATCCAGTACATAATATCTGCTCTTGATCCCGTTGCTTCGTAAAACAACATTTTTAGCACGCGATTTTACCCCGCCGATACGCCCAAGCACTTCTTCTATTTGATCATTTTCGACTGGATCATTAGGCAAAAAAGCCGAAATTTTCGTAATATATACGCTACCCATACTCATCTCCCCTATCGACCCGAAGGGGCTTCTATAGTTTTGATTATTTTATCCATTTTTCCTTTAAATAAACGGCGGATAATGGTTTGAATAGCCATATTTATCGGGACAACACTCACAATCAATAGTATGAGAAATACAACATAGACTGTCAAGATAGGGCGACGTCTCCACGAGCCTCTACGTCCAAACATCCGCACCCATCTCCCCCAAATCCGGAAACTTCGTTTGCCGATTTTCTCCGATGCGATAAATCGCGGATCAGCACAAACAGCCCCCAACCCTTGCAACATCGGCTCATTCTGACGTTCCCTATCTCTCTTCAGTCCCGCAATAATCGCTTCTCCAAACCGGCGGCTATTTTGGATCGTTTTGTGGTCTATTCCAGCTGCGGATAATCCCCAGAACGGTTCTCTCTTACCAGTAAGCATCCACCGAGGAGTCGTAATAAAACTCTCCAACGGCCCGCTTTGGTCATTTAATACGACATTATCAATCAACCGCCCTTTGCACGAAACAATCAATTCATGCATCGTTTTTTGTCCCTCTATCCACATATTACGGCAACCTATTATTGTAATAACGGGTTTTCCCGCAAGGATAATACGCGCTTGGTCAGACTGTAAAAAGGCACTCATCGGCAATGATGGGGATAAAAACCATGGCTGATACCCCAAAAGTATCAGATCAAAGGCTGAGGGATCAGGGATTTCAAAAGATTTGTTCGCCGGAGGATCAAGATAGACCGCTTCGGGGAAAAGATCAAAAAAACGAAAAAAAGACCACGGGAAAGCGAAAGTTTCCGTTGAGTGCAAAGGGACGACATGCAACTCAATCCCCTCTTCCTCCGCTAAAGGAGACACTATCTGCTCCATCACCTTTGCCAGTTGCCCTGTTTGCGAATAATAGAGTGCGAGTACCCGTTTTGCCACCTAAAAATACCTTCTATTTAAGTAAGTTTATCCTAACATATCTCTACCCAAAAAAGTAGGATTTCCGTTATGTCTCATCCGATTAATTCGCGTCTGCCCCATAAAGAACCGATCGTTTTCATCGGGGAGTTAATCAAATTGGATGAGATTCGATGCCGTTTTTGGACGCAGTTTCCCTCCGTCCCGACACTCTCCATGTTTTGTGAAGCAGCCGCTCAAGGGAGCAGCTTTTTCCCCCTCTCTCCCGAATGCACCATCGGGGTTGTCTCTTCCTTCCGTAATGTTAAAAAACTCGATGCCATTGACGCTACGCGATACTCTCTGAGCATACAGATCAAACACACGTTCAACAACTCCTATCTTTTTAACTTTGAAGCCCTTGATCCGAATACAGAGCTCGTTGTAGCGACAGGAGAAATCGCCATATTTTATTTGGCGCCTTAATCGCCCTTCATACTCAATGCATGGCGGATTTTTTTCCCCGTAGCCGTTTTAGCAATCTCGTCTACCCTAATGATTTTACACTCGATATGAATCCCACCGAATCGGTCATGAAGCAGTTTTTTAATCTCCGCCGCATCCATGCTTCCGGTTTCACCGCGCAATTGCAGATGCAACAATTCGCCGCGCAATAAAAGAGGACGATATTCGACCGAGACCAAAGCCTCCTCAATCCCCTCACGTGTTTCAAGATATCTCTCAATCTCGATTACGGAGAGCCGTTTTCCCCCGATTTTGATCAATTCACTCTCTCGCCCGATAATTTCAAATTTTCCCTCTTCGATTCGAACCAAATCGGTAGTGATATGAGGATCTGCAAGGGGGATAAAATCCTCTTGATAAAGATAGTCGGAGAGATAAGGGGATCGGACACTCAACCTCCCCTCTACCGTATCAATTTCTACCGTTTCCAACGGGGTCCACAGGGTATCGCTTCCCCCGCGTATCGCTATTCCTCCCGTTTCGGTCGATCCATAGAGCTGAATAAGTTTCGTATGGTATTTTTTCTCAAAGACCCCTGCTTCCGATGCTTCTAACGCTCCTCCCGAACAAACAAACAACGAATCGCTTAAATCGATATCCTCTCCGAATCGGTTCAACGCTCGGATAAAAACCGGATTGGTAATACACAACGTCGGTTTTGAACGGGCATGGAAAAGAATATCTCCGGGGAGAAAATGGTCTTGCGTCACTATATCCAGATCCAAAGCCAAAGGGAGAGCTACTCCGAATAAAAATCCATAAATATGGAAGAAAGGGACGCTAACCAAACACTGCTCAAATGAAAAAGCACTGATCCATTTTTTTTGGGTCTCGATTTCACGTTGAATATGTGCTGCACTTTTTAGTACCCCTACCGGATTTCCACTCGTCCCGGAGGTAAAGAAAAGAGCTACCCCTTCTTGACAAAAAGAAGGTTTCTCTTCCTCTTGTTTTACAAGGGCATTCACTTTTTCAGCCGTATTGGCCATCGAGCCATCGAGGAGAACCACCAATTCACCCGATTCAAACGAATGAAGCATACGTTGCAGATACTCTATCTTATTCTCATGTTCGATTTGCCTAATAATACGCGGCTCTACTGCCTCCGCATACCCTTTAAAATTTAACACAGACGTTAGTCTCGTATTGTCATCCCGGAATAGAGTGATATTCGGCATCAGACTCCTTTGGTATTTTTTTGGAAAAAGAGTAAAACTATGGCAGCAAGTCCGACGAGGGTACTTTCACCGATAGCATACACGGCCGGAACCTTGCTAAAAAATAAAATCCCAAATCCTGCGAAGGTTGTTATAGAAGAATAGATGACCGCGCGCATCGATGTGATAGAGGACCCTTTTGCAAGGAATATCCCATAATCAATCCCATAAATCATCATCAAAAAGAGGGCAAACAGATGCATGATCGTGTACCCTTCCAAAAAGCTCAACATACATAAAATAGAAGCAACCGGAAAAAGGAGAAAATTGAGGGCATACAACGCTTCTCGCTTCGTCGCCATCGCTACAATCAACAATAATGCGAAAGAGGCAACAAGAAAAAAGCTTTTAAATTGCTCCAGTGCTGCTATAGCACTTTGAGACAGGAGCTCTCGACCGATAATCGGTTTGGCGAACCCAAGGCCGCTCACTTTGCCCAAATCCGCTTCATCCATGTATCCGATAGTACTAATCACCCCATCATGACGCAGTACTTCAACCCCCAATTGCGCAATTGCCCCCTCATCCATCCGATACGGCGGTAGATGGCTCAAGCCATTGTAGGATTCAGCAAAGGTTCCCGAACGAAATCCTGCCGATACCCCCAATGTATCCAACTCTTTAGTCAGGTGCTCAAAATCAAAGGAGCGGATTTGCGCTTCACGAAGTTGCGCTTTGTGCTGACTCACACTCAAATTGGCAATACTAAAACTTTTAGGGGCGGTAGCGCGAAATTGCTCCGCATCCACGAGTAGCTCTTCCATCGTTTTTGCCGAGATCAATACGGGAATTTTATCTCCCCCCAATGTCTCATTGAAAAGGGCTTCTGCCGCCATCAATTTTTGATTTTGGTAGTCTAAATGACGAAAGTTGGGATCGAACGAAATGCGAGGGAGAGCATACGCCATCATTGCCAAGGAGACAACCAAAAAAACGATAGGGGGAATCCGTCGGAGCGTAAATAATCGAAGATAGATTGCATTACTCTTCTCACTCCGTTCATTCTGATAAAATGCCAGTCTTCGGAAGAAAAATGCAAAAATAACGTATGAAATCGCCAAAGAGATTGCCGCAAACAGTGCCAACTGAGCAATTAGAGGAAAATCGATCCACACCAGAGAGAACAAGCCCGCTTCCGTAGCCATAAACCCGTAAAAAACCGGTTTGTTAAATCGGTGATGACGATAATCGTCATTGATAAAGAGCATAAAGAGATAATCTTCCGCAATTGATGCGATCCCCGCACCAAAGGCTACGACCAGAATAGAGACCTCTCCAAAAATCCCCTTTACGGCGAGCAAAGCGATAATCGCCGATACCACCAAAGTGGTGACACTGAAGATAAGGAGGCTTCTGTTACGCAGTAAAAAGAAATAGACACCCAACAATATAACAAAGGTGAAGATTGTAATCTTTTCAATGTCATTTTTGATAAAAGCCGAGTTTTCAACGCTGTAAAAATTGGGGCTAAATACAACGATATCGCTTTTGTACTCCGCCAATGCGCCGTTTACCTCATCGTACATTTTACGGGATGCTTCCATATCACTTATACTCGGAGATACCGAAGCGATGAGGCAGTATCCTTTGCCAGGGACAACCAGAAAACCGTCTTTCATGGTAGCCGCAATGATCTGCATTTGGGTAAAAAGATGGAGAGGATCTTGGGTATCAAGGCTTACATACGCTCCGCCCGATAAAATACTCTGAGCACTCTCATTAAGCCGCTGTTGAATACTTTGCGAAGAGAGCGGCGTTGCATTAAAATCACTGAGGTAGTAATAATTGTCGGCAAGATAACTTTGAACACGCAGGCTTACATCCGTAACGTTAAAGAAAACACTCTCAACACTTTTTTGACGTTCCAAAATCGCTTTGATCTGCGTCGCTTTCTCTAAACTCTCCTCATCAAAACCACGTACCAACACAAAAAGTTTTTTGGAGGATTCAAATTTATTGTACAACGTAAGGGTACGTGTCGCATTATCGTCGGGGAGAATTTTGATAATATCACCGGTCGGGGGATAGCGATTAAGTAAAAATACCCCTACCGCTATCAAAATAACGCAAATTACAAGAAAGCGGATACGCTCAATGAGTTTCGATTTCAATGGTGTCTCTATTCGTAAAATTGATCATGATTTTTTGGATTTCATCCCCGTTCATCGTCATAACGATCTTTTCAATCGCCCGCTTGACCTGTTTCTTAGGGAGAAGGGTCATAATGTTTTTATCTCTCTCCACCTCAAAATACGTTTTCAGTCCACTCATATCTTTGCGGTACGCTGAACGCATAAATGAAAAGTACAGCACCATATCAATCCGATCCGAAAGATCAATCGTCTGCGTAGTATGGGCATCGATATCCTCGACAATCAACTGCTTTCCGGACTGGGTCAGTACTTTGCGATCGGGCTGAACATACCGAACAACCGTTGAATCCTCGCTCATCGTTACACTTCCTTTATAGAGTGTCGTTCGATCCAGGGCATAGCTATACCGTTTTTCGGTAAATTCATCTTTGGCGTACATCGACACCACCAAATAAAGAAAGAAAAAAAGTGCTCTCACAGATTAACCTTTTGATTTTTTTTCACAGACAATCAACGAGTGACAAAACCCGATATTATCCTGTATGTCACATACCACCAATCCTGCTTTGAGGATACAGCGGGTTAATTCGCCCAGATTAAACATCTTACTCGTCCCATTGGCCATTGCGGTAAAATAAGGGGAGGTATTGATCAGACAATATGCTGACGTCTCGTATTTTTGACGATCCCACATCGGTTCCAGAATATAAACCTTCCCTCCATCGTCAATCCCCTTAGCTACTTTGGAGAGTATCCGGACAATATCCTCTTCGCCGAAACAATCCAAAAACTGGCTCATCCATGCCCCGTCAAACCCTTGCGGAAGCTGCGCCGCAACATCCAGCATATTCGCAGCGTGCGTATCAATCCGATCCGACAACCCTGCTGCCTCAATCTCGACCTGAGCAACGCTTAGCTGCTCAGGAAGATCGACAATCGTCACATGGCATGTTGGAAGGGTAGCCGCACACAAGCGGGAAAAGCGTCCCGTATTTCCCCCTATATCCAAAAGCCGTTTTCGATTGTCTCCACCGATAATAGCCAATGCCGCTTCAAATGCCGAATCCGAGTAAAAATGGTCGAAATCAAACCACGCTTTTTTTGCCTTTTCCGGCAAAGAGGTCAATCCCGGATAAATGGTTTCCCATTCCCCAAAAACTTTCAACCCTACCGGCTTGCCCTGCTCAACCGCTTTATCCAAATCATACAATCCCAAATAATTGACGTAATGGTTAAAGTCCATATTGATTCGGGTCATCGGATCATTTTGAAGAAAATAACCGATTTTTGTCCCGCTAAAAAGCTCTCCGTCTTTCGCAACCGCCCCGGCACTCAAACTCGATTCTAGCAACACACTGACCGAATAAGGGGTCATAGAGAGTTGTTCGGCTATGGCCTCAATACTCATCCCTAATCGACTTTCATTCAGGAGTTTGAGTATCCCGCTCTCTCGCAATACTCGTACCGATTGAAAAACGATCGGGGCAAATGCAATCTTTTGTGCCTCATATTGTGCTTGTTTAGCGGACATTTTACTCACATCAAAAAAATGGTTCATAGAAACCCTTTGATTAGATTCTTCACGCAATTACCCTCGAAGCTGTGTAATTACAGCATCAATTCCGATTTTTGGATTTCGTACAAACATATTTTGATCTTCCCACACGTATCCCCCCAAAACAGAGGAGAAAGAGCGTTTGATTTTATCGGGTTTTCCCTCAGCAAAAAAGATCTCCTGCAGACGTCCGTCATACCATGCTGCGACAAACTCTCTAAAAACGTTAATCCCTTTCATCATGTAATCGACATATTCACTTTCCCAATCAACGCTCTCTCCTTTGAGGGTTCGATCGATCATTTGAGCCGCTTTATTTCCCGATTCGAGCGCCAATGTTACCCCCGATGAAAAAACAGGATCTAGAAATTCAGTCGCATTTCCCGCCATACAATAGTTTTTACCGACCATCGATTTAACATTTGCACTGTATCCGTCAATCTTTCCGACCGGAACAATTTTTTCAGCTTGTTCAAAACGCTCTTTGGCACCCGGTGTTGACGCGATAATCCGATCCCAAAACGATTCGTTGTCCAAGCCGAAAGAGGCATAAAATGCCTCCGTACACACAACCCCGACCGAGGTAACCCCATCCGAAAACGGTATCGTCCATATCCACGCTTCGTTGTCCCCATGGACATAAATATAAATGTACCCCTCCGTTTCATCAACGGGACGAATATCATGGCGAACCCGTGTAAATACGGCGCTTCGGATTTCCAGCTCACTTGGGGTATCCAGATCAAGTAGGCGGGGGAAGACACGTCCGTATCCGGAGGCATCCAGAGCAAATCGCGCTTTAAACGTCAACGCATTTCCCTCTTTATCGATTGCTTGCGCAGTTGTTGTCTCCGGATCAAATGCCGTAATTTCCGTCTCGGGATACAATTGAGCTCCAAACCCGCACGCTTGTTCTAGGAGCAAATTATCAAACTCTTCCCGCTTCACCTGATAAGAATTACCGAAGCGCTGACCGATATTTTCTTGGAAGTTGAATATCTCCAGTGCACCGTCTCGCTCAAAACAGGCACCGTTTTTGACCGTAAACCCATGCTTATCGACCGCTTCAAGCATATTATTGTCTTCCAGTATCTCATTGCATCGAGGCAAAAGGGACTCCCCTATCACAAAACGGGGAAACGGTACTTTTTCGACGATAGAGACACTGTACCCTTTTTGTGCCAAATGAGCTGCGGCGACGGAGCCGGCAGGGCCTCCTCCGATAATTAAAATATCCGATTCAATTACAGTGTGATTCATGCTATTTCCCTTCTTTTAATGCTTTTCAATAATCCAAAGTGCGTATCGAGACAAACCTTCTCGGCACAAATAAACAACATTCTTATACAAAGAATCTTGCAAAAGTGTCATCAGTTTTTTCCCTCCGGCACTGCCGATCAGTCTCTCTTTATCATCAGAAAGCCAAACTGCATCAGTACTCTGCGTATCAAGCCGTATCGATCCTCTTTTCACCGTAGGATCGATCAATAGTACCGTATTATCGCTAAGTCCTAAGTCCATATAAGCGGATTCAATATCCACTAATGATGATGTTAAAGAGGCCCTCCGAATTGTTGCAAATGATCCTTCTGCCTTCGATGAGAGGTGTATCCAACATCCTCCCTCCAATAAAAGTTCATCCGGACCCATGCTCATCGATTTACGTAAATCTTCCAGTGGAAAAATCGCCTCATCACAACTTCCGGCTAACGCACTGCGATTTCTCCCCGAATAAATATCCCGATACGCAAGGGCAAATGATTTTTCAAAAGAGCCCCATGGCTGCGAAAAGGTATAGCTTTCCCCCGCTAAACCTAAACTTTGTCCAATGTAAAAACCGGCCATATTGGCGGAGGTATTGATAAAGGTAAAAGGGAGCGGAATCAGCTGCTCACAATACATTTGTCGCAACATCCCAAATGAATCCGAAGCACACCCGTGGTGTGTCCCCAAATACAAAGATGAGTCACGATCCATTTTCTCTAGCGCAGGAAGCCGGTATACCGAAGCAAGTGCAAGGGTAATAAACCGGTTGATACGTCTGAATTTTTTCCCGCTTGTGTGCTCCAACTCTTGCTTTATCAGTGCAAAATCGTCTTGCGGGTTATGGGCCAAAACAGCACATCCGTGGATATACACCGCTCTCATACCGAACGTCCTTGGGTATATTCTACCACCAATACAACACCGCTCCCCGCAAATCCGAAATGATTTAACAGTAAATATCCCTCAGATATTTCCGAGAGCGCATGAGAAGGGACAATCTCCATCTCCGAGTCTATCACCTCAAATCCTCCGGTTTTAGGGATGAATCCTTCACGCAACGTTCCATACAGCAGTGCCAATTCCAATGCCCCGCAGGCACCCAGCGTATGTCCAACCGCTGCTTTGAGGACAAATATCTCCGGCAATTCTTTAAAAACCGCACGAAGGCCTCTCCCTTCCGCCAAATCATTATAAGTACTTCCGGTAGCATGAGCTTTAATATGGGTAACTTCTCGGGCATCTATCCCAGCATCCATCAGCGCGTCTTGAAGAGTGCGGGCAATAATGGTCCCATCGGTATTATGGGAGGTGATACTGTGAACATCACTTCGATTACTCCCCCCTGCGACACGCACTGCATTAGCATGCGAAGAAGGGACAGTGTCGAGTAAAATAGCGGCACACCCCTCACCCAAAACCATTCCCGAACGGTTTTGGTCGAAAGGTTTACACCCCTCTTTGCTTAGCAAACCCATCGCCTCAAATCCGCAAATCGTTAGTTCGTTGTAAAACTCAAATCCGATCACTATCGCCCGATCAATCTCTCCGGATCGGATCTCCCGAAAGGCTTCCAGCAACGCATTGGCCGATGATGTACATGCCGTTGAAAAAAGCAAAACTTCTCCGCCGATCTGATATTTTTCGGCTAATTTTCGCCCGATTTCACCGTATCCATCCATCTCGGCCATACTCCACTCAGCAGGATGCTCTTTAAAATCACCCTCCCAGGCAGAGAGATTCATCGAAGTGGAGCCTAAATACAAGGAACAATTTTTCAGTTCTTCTGCACATAAAGGGGTTTGTTGCAGCAATGATTCTATCAGGGTTTCCAACTTAGCGTAAAAAGTGCATTCCGCTATCTGTGAAGCTAATGGATAATAACGTCGTTCTATCGGGGTCTGACCGAATAGAAAGCGCTTAGTTGCTTCACAAAATTGTTCTGAACGTAGTCCCTCAACAGCTTCATTGAGATCATTGCCCACTGCTGAGAGTACAGCAACCTCTCGTACAAATACCTCTTTGGGGATCATTATTCGCTCTTAATATAATCGGCTAAAGAGTTGATTGAGGTAAATACGCGTCGCAACTCTTTGCTATCGGCAAGGACAACGCCATAACGCCGCTGTATCTCCATTGAAATTTGCAGCGCATCCAGAGAATCCAGGGCAAGCACGGATGCCTCCCCGAATAAAAACACATCATCTCCGACCTGCTCAACCGCCACATCTTTATCGCACGCCTCAATAATAAGTCTCTTCAACTCCGTTTTAAATGCTTCATCCAATGAGCCCCTCATAGCCCCTCCTTCATCTCTTTATTTAATCGTACCGCCGCGATTCCCAGTAAAACCAAACCAAAAAGAGCCAACGCCGCCATATTAGGCAGCAATTCTCTGAGCGATGCCTGATGGAGAAATATCCCTAAAAAAGATTCCAGTCCCCACGACATTGGAGAGACGACACTAAAGTGCTGCATCATCTCCGGCATTACAAAGGTAGGGACCATAATCCCCCCGACTGCCGCAAAAATGATATTTAACACTCCTCCGATGGTAACCGCCTGCTCGGTTGTTTGTACCCACGATGCCAATGTAATCGCATACGAAATGGAGGCGAAACTCACCAGCGACGAAACGGCCATAAGCTCTAATGCCCCGCCATGAATAACGAGTGCATCTCCCCCAAATAACGGGACCAAATAAACGCCGACAAGGAGCATCAGAAGAAATTGAACCTGATTAATCAGAAAATACGGGGTTATTTTAGAGAGGATAAGGGCATACACGGACATATTCATCGTTGCAAGACGCGATAATGTCCCCAGCCGTCTCTCATTAATAAAGGTATTAGAAATAGGGATAATGATAAAAAACATCGAAAAAATCAGCCATGCCGGAACACTTTGCTGTACCGATGTCGGACGCTCTTTGTTCACCCCGTCTTCTGAGAGATACGCCGTGTGATACAAAGGCGCGGAGCTAAACGCCATCTCTTTTTCTTGGAGGCTCATCCACGGATTAAGGGCGCTCATCCGATGCATTAACGAAACCTCCATCGCGGAGCGCTGAATACTCCCCTCGAACAATGATTTCATATAGGGATTGGCTTCGGGATTAATCACGACAGCTATTTTAGTCGTATTGCTCTCTTTGGCGAAAATCGTTTGTTCAAATCCCTTTTGAACACTTACCCCAAACATCGTCTCTTCTGTTTTCATTAACGGTACAAAGGAGGATTCTTTAGCCGTTACACAACTGCCGACCCATTCAAATCCCTCACTCTGTTTGAGCTTTTTTACAAATTCAAGTGCACTGGGGGTTGTTTCTTCACAAGAAACAAGGGCTTTTACGTGGATCTGCGATTTTTCGGCAAACGCATCACGCATGGCCAAGCTCATAATGAGGATAAATAAAAGCGGCATTGCAAACAACACCAACAAAGCATGAATATCTCTGCTGACAAGCAAAAATTCTTTTTTGATGCTCGCACCCAATCCTCTAAACATCCGATGCTCGCTTGTGTATATTCATAGTATGAATAAACTGCTCCAGACTTCCACTCCCATAACGGATCCGCTCAATGCGAGCATTACGGGAGGACAACTCTTCTAGAAGTCGCGGCAAAGCGGTGTATATAGCCTCTTGCGAAACCGATATTTTTAGCGGAGTGAACACAATCCCCTCCACCCCTTCGACAGAAAGCGGAACTTCTCCTGCACTAAACGGCGGTGACTCAAATATAATCTCCATTGCCTTGCACTCTCGGAGCAAATGAGCCGAAGTATCGTTTCCGACCACTTTTCCGTGATCAATAATAACAATGCGATCACAGATTTTTTCAACCTCTTCAAGATAATGAGAGGTGTAAAGAATCGTCGTAGCGTATTCATTTCGTAAAGATGAGAGAGCATTTAAAATCATCTCACGCGAATGGGGATCAACTCCGACAGTCGGTTCATCCAAATACAAGATTGGGGGGTTTCCCAATAATCCGATCGCAAGGTTAAGACGCTTGGCCAATCCTCCCGAATAGGTCGATGAGGGGGAATGAAGATACTCCTCCAACCGAGTCACCCGAACGCAAAAAGCAATACTCTCTTGTAACGCTTTTCCGCTAAGACCTCGAATGGCACCAAAAAAGGAGAGATTTTCATACCCTGACATCTCGGGGTACAAAGAAGTTTTTTGAGGAACGTATCCGATCATCGAACGCGCTTCGTGAAGATGATTTGTGAGATCCAATCCACCCAAAGTTATTGATCCAAAATCGGGTTTTATCAAACCGCACAACATCTTCATCAACGTTGTTTTCCCTGCACCATTATGCCCGATAAGCCCGCAGATGGAACCTTTCGGTACCGAAAATGAAACCGCATCAACCGCATTACGAGACCCATACGATTTTGATACCGATTCGAGAATAATGATAGGCGCGGTGCTTGTCATCTAACGTAAAAAAATTTACTTCGTCTTATTTTGATTAACATAATCGCACAGTGTCTGAATGGAGACAAAGATCGATTGAGATTGCCCTACATTTTCAATTTTAATTCCGTACTCGTTATCTAAAAAAATCACCAATTCGATTGCATCTACCGAATCGAGGCCCAATCCCTCACCAAACAAAGGGGCATCATCGAGGATTTCCTCCGCACTGAGATCTTCAAGTTGCAAAGCTTGGATTAATTTTTCTTTGATTTCATGACACTCAACCATTCGCGACATCCCCATTGTTTTTATACACTTTTTATCACTAATTGTATCTGTAATTATCTTTTTGCCAGCTAAATAGTTATAATTTCGCAAAAACAAGGATTCAACGAATGGTTAAACAACGGGGCAGCGGAAAAGGGTTATACATCGTGTACCTGTTCTTTCGATTATTCGGCTACAGCGGATTACGTTTTGTCCTCGCTTTTGTCGTTTTGTATTTTTCCCTAACCACCCCTGCACTCAAGCGTTCACTACGAGAGTACTATATCCTCTGCACCGGGAAATTCAATTTTAGAATTTATTATCACCATCTCTTTACTTTCGCTCTCGTTTTTGCCGATCGATTTTTAAGTAAAAAGTTTACAGAACGCTATCACATTCATGCCCAAAATCAAAGACCCTATCTCTCCACAATAAACAAAGGGGTTCTCTTCCTTTTTTCCCATGTGGGGGATTGGAGTACCTGCGGACTCCTCCCTTCGGAAAAAAATCGACCGATTAATATTGTAATGCATGAAGTGATCAAAGAGAGCATTCAAGGTTTTGGAAAATTTATCGAAGGAAAACCGCAAAATATTATTCGGGTCATTGATCTCTCCGAAGGGCCCATCGCCGTTGCAGTCCGTATCGCGAAGGCATTTCAAAACGGGGAGATAGTAGCCATGATGGCGGACCGTTTTTTAACACGCGAGCAAAGTATCCCTGTCATCTTTTTGGGTAAACGGGTTATCATTAATAAAAATCCGTTTGAAGTTGCCTACAACCGCGATGTCCCTGTAATTGCTCTTCTCTCCTTGCGAGACAAAGATTATCATTATAATGCGAACTACTATTGGCTAACCCCGTATGACCGTACTATTCCAAAAGAAGAGGCAATCGCTGTCGCAGCCCAAGAGTATGCAACCATCCTAGAAAAAGTGGTACAAGAACATCCCGATCAATGGTTTAATCATTATGATTTTTTCGAAGTAGCCTCAGCCTCCTAATCTGCTTTACTGCACGCTCTTTTTTTCTCTCGCATTATTTCCCAAACGCGCCGAGAAAAGGTTGCAGCGTCTTCCCCCTCAAGAACATTCATAGGTTCCAGAAGAGATACTCTTATCGTATTTACAGACTGCAAAGACCACAAACAGCTCCCTTTTGCGACCCAATTCCGCGTCCCATCAATAATCACCGGTACAATCGGTACATTTGCCGCGATGGAGAGTGAAAATGCCCCTTGCTTGAACTCTCCGAGCGATCCGTCATTACTTCTAGACCCTTCCGGAAAAATCAATACATTGCTGTTTGCACGCAAACACTGCAGTAAGGAGTAGAGCGGATTGTGACCAATGATAGTTACACCTAAAAGACGTGCTATAGGACGCAAAAACCACACAAATGCATTTTTTTTATTGGTTAGATGGTACAAATCCCATACAAATGAGCCCATCAACGGATAATCAATCCACGATTCATGAGTAGCTACATAAATATAATGACGTTGAGAATCCACTTTGGGACTTTTCTCCATATCAATTTTTCCGCCACCGGGTGCCCATAGAAAAAACCGTCGAAACATAGCCGAAGCAATCCGTTGAAAAACCGCATGCGGTTTTGAATCTTTTTTCAAAGTCATCCAAAAGTAAGCTCCGATAGCCGGCAGAAAACCGATAATTATCACCCCGGCAAACAACCCATATCCCCAGAAACTTCTGAGTGCTCTTAGTAAAAAGATACGATGTACGTAGATCATCTGTATCCCTATTGCCGTACCAAAAAGAAAATACCACCCGATAAAGGCATATGCCGCCCATAACTTCTCATTTTTCCCTAATACCAAGATGAGATGGACAGCGGTATTCAGTGCCAGCACCCCAATCCAGAAAACATGGGAACGGATAATATCTTGACGCTCATCCTCCCGAAGGGGCCGTTTTTTAAATCGTTCTACCCAGCCGATCAGAGGATAGGATTGTCGGATATACGCCATCGTAAAATACGCTAAAAAAGAGAGAGAAAGTAGTAACGGATAGAGTTTTAAAGCAAGGGGATGATTAAGGGTATAGGCCAATCCTCCGATAAGTATAAAAAAGAAAGGCGTTAGTAATGCCTCTTTTGTATAAACGCGATACAGGGAATAAGAGAGCCAAATCATCCCTATTCCCGCCATGAAGCTCCCGATGGTACTCACTCGTAAATAGTGCATTCCTATCAAGACTATCGGTATATACAATAGGGTAAAAAAATTCACTCGGGGAAATTCGTCTCCAACATTTTAACGATATCTCCTACCGTCGCTATAGATGCGCCCATATCACGGTCAAAATGGAATGCAAACTCTTTTTCTAACGCGCAGATCATATCAAACATGTCCAAACTGTCCAATCCTAAATCATCTACAAGTGAGCTCTCCATAGTAACCTCACCGGGACTCTTTTCAAACTGCTCAACAATAATATTTTGTACTTTTTCAAACATACTGCTCATAATTACTCCTAAATGAATTTTTTGATAATCAGCGAGGTATTGATTCCGCCGAATGCGAAGTTATTATTCATTACCGCATCAATACTCACCTCACGGTGCTGCTTGAGATAATCCAATGGGGCACATGCCGGATCAATCGTATCGAGATTTTTATTAGCCGGTAAAAAAGAGCTATTAAGCGCAAGCAACGAAACAATGCTCTCAAATGCTCCCCCACCTCCGAACATATGTCCGGTATATCCCTTAATACTGCTGATCGGAGTTTGGGAGCCGAAGACTCTGTGCACGGCGATAGATTCGAAGATATCCCCTTTAGGGGTTGCCGTCGCATGCGCATTTATATACCCGATGGCGTCAGGCTCCATTGCCGCGTCCGCTAAAGCACCGCGCATCACCAATTCCATCCCGTCTTCTGAGGGGAGGGTAATATGATTGCCGTCACACCCAGTGGCATAACCGACAATTTCACCCAAAATAATAGCACCTCTGCGTTTAGCGTACTCGTATTCCTCCAGAACCAATGCTCCGGCACCCTCAGAAACTATCAATCCGTTTCGGTTCACATCAAAAGGACGGGATGCCCCCTGTGGATCATCATTTTTACCCGTCGCGGTCGCACCCATACTGTCAAAAATTCCCGCTTCGACAAAATGCAGCCCCTCTCCGCCGCCGACGAGCATCACATCACTCATACCGTACTTGATCGACTCATATCCCGCGCCGATTGCCTGTGAAGAAGCCGTACAAGCCGAACTTGTCGGAATATTTCTCCCGATAATTCCAAACATCACGGCCAAATTAGCAGCAACCGTATGACTCATGAAACGCAAAAAAGCCGTTGCATTTTGATGACCGAATCCACTGTTTTTAGCCACATCTTCGGCATAATCAAAAAGTGTTTCCAATCCTCCCATCGCAGAGCCGAATGACAATCCGGTTCGAGGAGATGAAATTTGCGTTTTATCCAAACCGCTTTGCCCAACGGCCCGCTTGAGCGATAGGGCACACATCATAGCAACACGATCCATAGTGCGTCGATTTTGTCTGGGAATCTCGCTGAAATCGTTTATCGGAACTACCCCCGCTATCCTCGCATCAAGCCCGTTAACACCGTCCCATTCATCCATTTTGCGTATACCGCTTTTCATTGCAAGAAAATGTTCCATCACCTTCTCTTGGGTATCTCCGATCGGAGAGTAAAAACCCACGCCTGTAATGACCACTCTTCTCATCAGCGCACCATCCCGCCGGAAATAATGATCACCTCTGCGGTAATATACGATGCTTTATCCGCTAAAAAGAAGATCACTTCTGCGACTTCGTGAGGCTTTCCGAAACGCTTCATAGGGATAAGACGCTCAAAATCTTTTTCGTTAAATCCTGCCGTCATTTCAGAATGGATGAATCCGGGGACAACACAATTGACCCGAATATTGTGGCGTGCCGTCTCCAAGGCAAGAGATTTACTCATCGCAATCATCCCGCCCTTAGAAGCGGCATAATTGACCTGCCCGGGATTGCCGACTACACCGGCAACCGAAGCGACATTGATAATGGCACCAAATTTCTTCTTTTGCATACTCGGCAACAAGGCTTTGGTTACCGTATAGGTTCCGGTTAAATTGGTCTGTATAACATCATCCCAATCCTCATCTTCCATCCAAAACAACATTTTATCGCGTGTTTTTCCGGCATTGTTCACGAGAACATCAACTTCTATTCCGGCTAATGCCGCTCGTACGCTTGTTTTGCATGCGATATCAAAACCGATAATCTGCGTGTTTTCACCAAGCTCCTGTGCCAATGTCTCTGCTTTTTCCCGATTCGAATGATAATGGAGGTAAACAAAATAGCCGTTTTCATAAAAATAACGGGCCGTTGCTTCACCGATAGCACCTGTCGAACCGGTAATAAGCACTTTCATCATTTCATTTCACCTCGAAGCAGCATCCCTTGAATAACCTCAATCTCTTTATCCAGTCGTCTGTCTTCGATCAAAGGCTCTGAAATTTCTCTGATTTTTTTATAAAGCTTTTGAGCATGCGGGGAAAATTTCTCAACCCCGCGGATATCCATAGCCTGCGCTATTCCCAACATAGCAATGGCAAGCATAGAAGAGAACTCTTTGACCCCTTCTTTGAGTCCTAAGGCACTTGTCGTCCCCATACTCACCTTATCTTGGTTCATTGATTCGGTAGAGCGTGAAAAAACACTCGCAGGAAGCATACGCATCATAACGTCGGCACTCAAAGAGCTGAGGGTGATTTGCATCGCTTTAAATCCGTGGTGATAATGTTCTTTAGAAAGCTTCAAATTTTCACCCAAACCACGGTTAAATTTATCATCCACCAGAATCGCAAATTGCTTATCAAGCAAATCGGCCATGTTAGCCAAACAAATTTTCAATGTATCCGCTGCATGAGCAACATACCCGCCATAAAAATTACATCCGGTGTAAATTGATTTCTCGGCACAGTTAATCAATGGATTATCGCTTACCGAGTTCATTTCCGTCTCAACCCAGTTTTTTGCAATGGAGAGATTGTCCCATACAACCCCTAAGACCTGCGGGATACATCGTATGGAATAACGGTCTTGAATATTATGGTGTTCGGAATCAAAAAAACTTTCATAACGGGATAGACGATCATGCACCAAAGTGGCATCTACCAATTTTTCCCTCAAATGCTTAGCACACAGTATTTGACCCGTAAACGGTTTCACATCATGAACAAATGCTTCCAATGCTGTAGTATCGGCTTCCATTGCTTCAAAAAGAGCCGCATCAAAACTTTCCAAAGAGTGTAGCAAGTTTTCAAAAAGGGAAATTTGCTTTACCATTACTCCGGTCATCACCGAAGTGCCGTTCATAATCGCTAATGCCTCTTTTGGCTTGAATTCATACGGTTTGATCCCCAATTCATTATAGACATCCATTGTGGGACGAAGCTGCCCTTGATAAATTACTTCTCGCTCTCCTGCAATCGCAGCAGCAATATACGATAACGGTGTCAAATCTCCGCTTGCTCCTACAGATCCTTTTGAAGGAATGGCAGGAAGTATTTTTAATTCCAAAAGCTGTGACATTCGCTCAAGAAGTTCCATACTTACCCCGGAAACTCCTTTAGAGATACTGATCAAACGGACTAAGATAATATTATAGATTTCATCTTCATCTAAAATTTCACCGACACCGCATCCATGAAAGCGAAACAGATTCAACTGCAATGTTTTTGCATCTTCATAAACCAGATAGTTCTTACCTGAATCGCCATACCCCGTTGTTACGCCATAGATGGGATGCCCGTCTGTTATCTCTTTCAAAAGAACAGCCTGTGCGTCTCCAATCCGTTGTCTGAATACACTGCTTTCACTTAATACCACTTCACTTGCATTGGCAACATCATCAAAAGATATATTCTTACTCTCAATCGTAATCTTCATACTTTATACAACTCCATAAAATTTCAATATCATCACTACTACACAATCCCTTTTAATAGTAAAAACCGTTGCATAACTAATTTTGTATGTAACGCAATCATAAACAAATTATCCTTTATTTTATCAAAATGGGTAATCCTGGTCTCGTCATAAACCGTCTTAACCGGAATTTCTACCAATCTCCCTTTACGCCATAGAAAGCGGACAAGATTTTCAATTTCGAACTCATATCGTGTTGTTGTCGAAGTGTATATCAATACATCAAGGGGGTATAGCCTAAAACCGGTTTGCGTATCCGATACCCACCGTCCACTCTCAACCCATACCCAAAAATTGCCTATTTGTCTTCCGATCACTGAAGATCTCGGCGGCGTACATGCCGTAAAATCCCGTACTCCGATTACCATGGTATGAGGGTTATCCTCTTGTTTATATATCTCTATAAAGGGTCTGAGATCCTGGGCGAAATGCTGTCCGTCGGCATCCATAGTAATGCAGTGCTGCATACCTAATTCTTGGGCTTTTAAAGCACCCAAACGCAAAGCGACACCTTTCCCTTTATTCGGATGTTGTCGCACATGGATAATGTTATCTTTTTCATCTATCAATACTTCGACCGGTATATCTGAACCGTCATCCACAATTATAAGAGTAATATCACATACCTCTCTAATCTGCGTAACTACCGTTGCTACCGTCTTTGGATTGTTATAAACAGGTACTATGATGCATAAATGCTTAATATCCAAGAGTAAACTCGCTTACGGCTTTGACCTCATTTGAGACTTTGACTTTTAGAATAGAGGTTTCTTGGTCCCATATAAGGGAATAGCGTATTTTATCCAGAGGTCGTATCGGCTCCATAAATTTTGAGCGATATATTTCAATAATATCTATTGATAAAATTTGAGCAAGTATATCAATCTGCAAAAATGCCGGTAACAGAGGATTACCTTCAAAATGCGCTTGAAAGATTGGGTGCAGATGATCTGCTAGCGTGATCTCTATTACTTCATTATCGTTAGTATTAATATTATATAAGTGGGATATCAAAATAATTCTCATTTAACTTAAATATATGGACAATGCTATTTTAGTGCAATTCGACTTAATAATGGACGATTTAGATAAATAATTTGGATTAATTCTTGTGAGTTGAGTTAAAGAAAGAAAAGAGTTGGAGATAAATCTGAGGCCAGGCGGCGACCTACGTTTCCACACCTGAAAGATGCAGTATTATGAGCGAAGAGGGTCTTAGCTTCCGGGTTCGGAATGGGGCCGGGCGTTTCCCCCTCTCTA